>Ga0207658_10000015_pt1 | contig 215826 bp, 205 predicted proteins | sample KBSS33metaG_FD_184322 | JGI IMG/M metagenome (GOLD analysis project Ga0207658, IMG submission 184322) | Switchgrass rhizosphere microbial communities from Kellogg Biological Station, Michigan, USA - KBS S3-3 metaG (SPAdes) (version 2) | ecosystem: Host-associated > Plants > Roots >... | reverse complement strand
CAGCCGTGAAACGCGTCATCGCCGATGGTAGTGTGGGGTCTCCCCATGCGAGAGTAGGTCATCGCCAGGCTTCTAAACAGAAAACCCCCTGTAGGCAGTCCTACAGGGGGTTTTGCTTTATGTGCTGGGCGGCTTGGAAATAGACAAGCAGCGTTTCGGTTTGGCATTAATTTTTTCGCTGCAGGAACGCTGGCAGCTCGCCCGTGCGCAGATACACATCGATCGCCTCTTGGCTCCGCAATCGGGCACCTTTGGTTACCTTGAATGCGTTGCGCTGCGATTCATCCAAAATGCGCGCTTTGACGTTGTCATGCCATTGCAAGTCGATTATTGCCTGCAGCCGTTGCTGGAGGCGTGGGTCATAGATCGGACATGTGACTTCGACGCGCAAATCTAAATTGCGGGTCATCAGATCTGCCGATGAAATGAAATAGCGTGGATTCCCGCGATTGCGAAAAATAAATACGCGCGGATGCTCGAGGAAGCGATCAACAATACTGATGGCCTCAATGTTATCGCTAACGCCTTCAACGCCGGGCACCAGCGAGCACATACCCCGCACAATTAATTTAACGCGTACGCCCGCCTGACTGGCTTCGTACAATTTAGCGACGATGCGCTCGTCCACAAGGTTGTTACATTTAATCGTGACTTCCGCAACGACTCCTTCCTTCGCGTTATTGATTTCGTCGTTAATCAACGTCATTAAATTGTTGCGATTGCTATGTGGCGAAACGAATAAATGGCGGAAGCGATGGCGGTGATAAGTGAACTCGATGAAATCAAAAACATTGTCGACATCCGCGCCAATTTCCTGATCATATGTCAATAAGCTGAAATCGGTGTAAACGGTTGCCGTCTTTTCGTTGAAGTTGCCAGTGCCGATATGTGAGTAATAGCGAATGGCGCCATTTTCCATACGCCCAATCACAATTAACTTGCTGTGTACCTTCAGGCCCGGAATACCGAATATGACGTTTGCACCGCCGTCGGTGAGGCGTCTCGCCATGCCGATGTTTGCCTCCTCATCGAAACGCGCCTGCAACTCGACAACAACTGTAACTTTTTTATGGTTACGCACTGAATTCACCAGTGCATCGACAATATGTGAATGCTTCGCGACGCGATACAGCGATATTTTGATGAATTTAACCGCTGGATCGAGCGCTGCCGTTTCCAGCAGTTTGACCACGTGATTGAAGGCGTGATAGGGGTAATACAGCAAGACATCCTGAGCGCGCAGGCAATTAAAAATGCTTTCATCTTGTAGCAACTCAGGAACAGCTGTCTCCGCAATTGGTTTGAACTCGAGTGAATTGGAGCCGACGCGCGGGAAATTCATGAAATCTTTCGAGTTGTGATAACGGCCACCGACAATCGTGCTGTCGTAGCGCCCGAGATTCAGTCGCTTCGTCAAATACAATAATAAATCCTCGGGCATATCCGCGTCGTAAACGAATCTTACGGGATCCGCTTTGCGACGGCGCTTCACACTGCTCGATACTTTGTCCAACAGGCTCTGCGTAATCCCTTCTTCCATTTCCAATTCGGCGTCGCGCGTGAGTTTGATCGTATAGGCCTCTGCGCTTTCGATCGGAAATATACCGTGAAATACTTTCGGTAAATTATGGCGAATAATATTTTCGAGAACGATGAAAACAATGCCGCGTTGTCTTTCTCGCGGTGGAATTTCGACAAAGCGACCCAGGCGTTCCGTAGGAATTTCCAGTAGCGCGAAACGCGTTTGTTGTTGCGAGCTCAATTTAATAGCCAGATAAATCGAGGCGTCGGTTAGTTCCGGCAGTGGGTGTGCGTCATCTAGTAACACCGGCTCCAGTTCGGGTTGCACGACCCGATGAAAATATTGTGTAACGAATTCGGCTTGATGCTGATCCAGCTGCTTTTCGTTGATGAGATAAATGCGGCTGCGGCGTAGTTGCGCCAGCACATCTTGGTACGTTGCATCGAAGCGTTGCTGTTGGTCGATCACTTTTTGCTGAATTTGCCCCAGCAGTTTTTTGTAGCGCTCCTGCTCAGTGGGCGGTGAAAATGTTGCCAGCCTGCGCACGTCGGCGACGCGTACCCGAAAAAATTCATCCATGTTGTTCGAAAAAATGCCGAGATAACGCAGCCGTTGAATGGCCGGGACGCCTGCTTCGCCTGCTTCCTGGAGCACGCGTTCGTTGAACGATAGCCAGCTCAGTTCTTTCGGAATATACGGTAACGACTTTTTGGTTTTAGGCGTCTTCGGTGACATGCAGGGCAGATCTCGATGGGGATACGCGGGAACCAGTATAAGAACTTTTTTTTACAGTTTTATAACAGCGTGCGAAGTTTCGGATTTTACGAAAAGTACGTTTTAATGATGCTCATGTTTTACATGGCTATGGTTGAAAAATAATTGGCTCGAACATCCGAAGAAATTTACGCCGCACTCGATTTGGGCTCGAACAGCTTTCATGTATTGCTGGCGCGGTTCGATGGGCCGCGTCTCTTGGTACTCGATCGCTATAAGGACAACGTACGCCTCGCCTCCGGGCTGCAGGAGGACGGCAATCTCAGCGAAGAGGCGATGGCGCGGGCATGCCGGGCGTTGGAGAAAATTGCCGAGCGGATTCGTCCGCTACCGCCGGCATATGTGCGCGTGGTGGGTACTAATACCCTGCGTGCCGCCAAGAATCGCGATGTGTTTCTAGCGCGCGCTGAAAAAATCCTCGGCGTGCCGATCAGCATCATCAGCGGTCTCGAAGAGGCGCGGCTGATTTATCTGGGTGTCGGCAAGGATTTTACGCCGGAGGATCGCACGCGGTTGGTGGTCGATATCGGCGGCGGCTCGACCGAACTGGTGCTTGGCCGCAACAAGCCGTTGAAACTGGAAAGTCTCTATATGGGTTGTGTTTCGTTCGCGCGCCAGTTTTTCCCCGAGGGCCGTGTGACGCGGCGCGTGTATGAAAAAGCGGTGTTGGCTGCACGCAGTGAGGTTCAAGGTCTGGTCAGCGAGTTTAGTGCAAGCAATTGGGATGAGGCGGTCGGCTCGTCTGGAACCATCCGTGCCATCGAGCGCGTCCTTCACGGTATGGGACTCAATCAAAATCACGTGATCACGCCGGAGGGGCTTGATCAGCTGGCCGAAGCGGTGATTGCGGCCAAATATGCCGAGGTGCTCGATCTGCCGGGTCTCGACGATGATCGGCGTCCGGTTTTTGCCGGCGGTCTTGCAGTGTTACACGGTATTTTTGCCGAACTGAAAATACGCGCGATGCATGTGTCGATGTACGCCATTCGCGAGGGCATCATTTATGACCTCGCGGGCCGCCTGCATCAGCGCGACAAACGCGTGGAAACTATCGAGCGCATGATGGAGCAATATCATGCTGATCGCCCGCAGGTGCGGCGCGTCAATCGATTCGCGTTGAGTCTGCTGAAGCAAGTCGAGCACCAGCTGGCTACCGATGCGGAGCAGGCGCGGCGTCTGTTGCAATGGGCGGTCGATCTGCACGAAATCGGCTTGAGCATCGCGCATAGCGGCTATCACAAACACGGTGCCTATATCGTTGCGAACAGTGATATGCCGGGGTTTTCGCGCCAGGAGCAACAGCTGCTGAGTTTTTTAGTATTGAACCACCGCCGCAAGTTGAAGCAGGAGCCGGAGGCTTATGGCTTTGTGCCCGACTGGCGGCTGGTCACCGTATTGCGGCTGGCGTGTCTGTTTTTGCGGCGACGCGATGCAGCCTTGCTGCCCGCGCAAGTCGAGATTGGTTTTCAGGGCGCCCGCTGTCGTCTCCGCGTACCGGCGAAGTGGCTGAATTTGCATCCGCTAACCCGTGAGGATCTATTGCAGGAGAAACATTTGCTATCCGCCATCGGCGTTGAATTAACCGTATCGGGAAAGACCTAGCGGGTTGTCGATGGAAGGGCCTTTGTCATTGACCGCATCGACCCTCCTCTTTATACTTGCCGCCCCTGGCCGGACCGGTATTTGCGGTTGGCGCACATGTATTAGAGGCTCATCGCGTGGTATGCCCTGCGATGAAGATGTAAAAGCCCCTTCTTAGGGGCTTTTTGCTAATGGCGACATTCATCTGCTGGACTGATGTCGCGCAATCAGAAAGTGGGCCTAGTGCCCATTTTTTGTTGGTGGATCGGTTTTGCGGACGCTCCGAGCGGAGCAGTGGAAGGCAATGGCAAAAGAGCAACAGTTGCAAGCGATGCTGGCGCCGGCGGTAACGGCACTGGGCTATGAATTATGGGGGCTGGAGTATCTCACTCACGGTCGCCAGGCGGTACTGCGTGTATTCATCGACAGCCCGAACGGTATTGGCGTCGAAGATTGTGCAGCAGTCAGTCGTCAGGTCAGCGCGGTACTCGATGTGGAAGATCCCATCCCGGTCGAATACACACTCGAGGTTTCGTCGCCCGGCATGGATCGGCCGCTGTTCACTCTTGAGCAGTATCGGCGCCATTGCGGCGAACAGATCAAGATTCGCCTGCGGGCACCGTTCGAAGGTCGGCGCAATTTCGCTGGCCAATTGAAGGCTGTCGAGGGCGATGAAGTCATAGTAGTGGTCGAGGAGCACGAGTATGTGTTGCCGATCGAACTGATCGATAAGGCGAACATCGTTCCGCAATTCGAGTGATGGCGCCGTGAGGCCGTAAGGTTTTTCGGACCAGGATAAATCGGGCGCGTAGCGCGACCGGAGCGTAAGCGAGGCAAGTGATGAACAAAGAAATCTTGTTGGTGGCTGAGGCGGTATCGAACGAGAAAGGTGTGCCGCGCGGCATCATTTTCGAAGCCATTGAGCAGGCCTTGGCGACGGCGACGAAAAAGCGCTACGACGAAGAGGCCGATATTCTGGTAACGATCGATCGCCTGACTGGCGACTACGAAACGTTCCGTCGCTGGAATGTGGTTGCGAACGATCAGATGGCGCTGCTCGGTACCGAGTTCACCCTTGAAGAAGCGCATGAGAAAGATCCTTCGCTGAAGCCGGGCGATGTGTTTCAGGAAAAGATTGAAAATATCGAGTTCGGCCGTATCGCAGCGCAAACCGCGAAGCAGGTCATCGTGCAGAAGGTGCGCGAAGCCGAGCGGGCGCAAGTGGTTGACGAGTACCGCGATCGCGTGGGGCAGCTGCTGAACGGCACCGTTAAAAAGGTCACCCGCGACAACATCATCATCGACCTTGGCAATAATGCCGAGGGCGTGATGCCGCGCGAAGAGCTGGTCGGTCGTGAAGTGTTCCGCGTCGGCGATCGCGTGCGCGCCATTCTGTTAGATGTACGCAGCGATGCGCGTGGCCCGCAGCTGTACATGAGCCGCGCCTGCCCGCAAATGCTGATCGAGTTGTTCCGTATCGAAGTCCCGGAAATCGCTGAGCAAGTGATCGAGATTCGCGCTGCTGCGCGCGATCCCGGTTCGCGCGCGAAGATCGCGGTGAAAACCAACGATGGCCGCATCGACCCTGTCGGCGCCTGCGTCGGCATGCGCGGCTCGCGGGTGCAGGCGGTGTCCGGCGAGCTTGGCAACGAGCGCGTCGACATCGTGCTGTGGGACGACAATCCGGCCCAGCTCGTGATCAATGCGATGGCGCCGGCAGAGGTTGAATCGATCGTCGTCGACGAAGACGCGCACACGATGGACGTCGCGGTATCGCAGGACAACCTAGCGCAGGCGATTGGTCGCGGCGGCCAGAACGTGCGGTTGGCCAGCGAATTAACCGACTGGACCATCAACGTAATGAGCACCGAGGACATGGCGGCCAAGCACCAGCAGGAGTCCGGTCAAGTGATTCAGTCGTTCATGACCAGTCTTGATGTCGATGAAGACGTCGCCAGCGTGCTGGTCGAAGAGGGATTCACCAGTTTGGAAGAAGTCGCGTACGTGCCGCTCGAAGAGCTGATGGCGATCGAAGGGTTCGATCGCGATATCGCCGAAGAGCTGCGCGCCCGCGCTAAGGACGCATTGCTGACACAGGCGATCGCCAGCGAAGAAAAGCTTGGCAGCCAAGAGCCAGCTGAAGACTTGTTGAATATGGATGGCATGGACCGTCATCTGGCATTCCTGCTGGCGAGCCGCGGCATCGTCACGATGGAAGATCTTGCCGAGCAGGGTGTTGAAGATTTACTGGATATCGAAGGTCTGGATGAGAAGCGCGCAGCTGAGTTGATCATGACGGCGCGCGCGCCCTGGTTTGCCGATCTCGAACAAAAGCAGCAGGGCTGATATCGCGCGTTTGTGAATACGTGGATATCCAATAGCAAGCCGGACGATGTACGGGAGAAGAATTGCATGGCAGAAGTGACCGTTAGCCAACTGGCCGAAGTTGTCGGTACGCCAGTTGAGCGCCTGCTGAAACAAATGCAGGAGGCCGGCTTATCGCATAGTCAGCCCAATCAACTTGTCTCCGATGAAGACAAGCAAACGCTGTTGACGTTTTTAAAGAGCAGCCACGGTGAAGACGCCGGCGAGCCGCGCAAAATTACGCTGAAACGCAAAACCATCAGCACGCTCAGAACCGGCAGTGGCCCGGCGAAGAAGACCGTCAGCGTCGAAGTGCGAAAAAAACGCACTTACGTCAAGCTCGACCCGGACGATGTGTCCGAAGGCGAGCTGGAATCCGCTGTTGCTGAAGAGATTGGCGAACAGCCGGTTGATGAAGTAATCGATACCCCGGTAGCGGTTGAAGCGGTTGAGAGTGCGCCCGCGCCAGTACCTGTCCCGAAAGTGGAAGTCCCAGCGCCGGCGCCGGTGCGTCAACCCGAGTGGCAGGAAGTGCCACCGGAACCGCGCCCGGAGTTGCATCGCGCCAATATCGATCCGGAGATTTTGCGCCAGCAAGGCGCAGCGCGACGCAAGGAAGAGGAGTTGCGCGATCGTCAGAGCCGCGACACAGCACTGGCCAACAAGCGTGCTGCCGAAGCCTCGCGCCAGACCGGCGGCGAGCGCCCGGCTGCAGCTCCGGCTGTGGCGGATACCAAGGACAAACTCAAGAAGGACATCGTCAAGCCGTTGCCAACCGCAGTGCGCAAGCGCACCGACGATGAAGCGGAAGACGACAAGCCGAAGAAAAAAGGGCGCAAAGAGCGCACTACCACGGCTACTCCGGCTTTCGAGCCGCGCAACGTCCCGCGCGCGCATCTGCATGTGGAAGATTTTGTCGCTGAAGACGATGACGATGCACAGATGCGCCGTCGCAAGAAGCGATCGCTGAAATTACCGGAAGAAGCCAAACGGCATGCCTTCCAGACCCCAACCGAGAAAATTGTGTACGAAGTAGCGATCCCATCTACCGTAACCGTCGGCGAGCTTGCCTCGAAGATGGCCGTCAAGGCTAGCGATGTCATCAAGGAGCTGATGAAGCTCGGCGTGATGGCCACCATCAACGATGCACTCGATCAGGAAACCGCGCAGATTGTCGTAACCGAGCTCGGGCATATCGCACGCTTGGTCAGCGACGATGCTCTGGAAGAGGCGCTGACTGAATCGCTCGCGGCACACGGCGGCACGCCGGAATCGCGCGCGCCGGTAGTCACCGTCATGGGTCACGTCGACCACGGCAAGACCTCGCTGCTCGATTACATCCGTAAAACCAAGGTGGCCAGCGGCGAAGCCGGCGGTATTACCCAGCATATCGGCGCGTATCACGTCGAAACACCGAAAGGTATCGTGACGTTCCTCGATACCCCAGGTCACGCCGCGTTTACCGCAATGCGTGCCCGCGGCGCGAAGAGCACTGACATCGTCATCCTGGTTGTTGCCGCGGATGACGGCGTGATGCCACAAACTGAAGAAGCGATTCAGCATGCCCGCGCGGCGAATGTGCCGATCGTCGTGGCCATCAACAAGATCGACAAAAACTCCGCCGATCCGGACCGCGTCAAGAACGAGCTGGTGCAGAAAGGCGTTATCCCCGAAGACTGGGGCGGCGACACGCAGTTCATCGCGGTGTCGGCGCATACCGGTGTGGGTATCGACGATCTGCTCGATGCGGTGCTGTTGCAAGCCGAAGTACTCGAACTGCAGGCGCCGAAGGATATTCCTGGCCAGGGCATCGTGATTGAATCGCGTCTCGATAAAGGTCGCGGTCCGGTCGCCACTGTGCTGGTTCAGAGCGGTACGCTCAAGTCGGGCGATATCGTGCTGGCAGGACAGCAATACGGTCGCGTGCGGGCAATGCTCGATGAGAATGGCGCTCCGGTTGCCGCCGCGGGCCCGTCGATTCCGGTCGAAATTCTCGGCCTTGATGGCACTCCGGATGCGGGCGAGCCGTTTGTCGTGGTTGAGAGCGAGAAGAAAGCGCGCGACGTCGCCGACTTCCGTCAGCACAAGGATCGCGAAGCGAAGCTCAAGCGTCAGCACACCGCCAAGCTCGACAACATGTTCGCCAACATCGGCAGCGAAGAGAAGAAAACGCTCAACGTGGTGCTCAAGACCGATGTGCGCGGCTCGCTCGAAGCACTGCAATCGGCATTGGCCGATCTCGGCAACGACGAAGTGTCGGTGGTGGTGGTTGGTTCGGGCGTCGGTGGTATCACCGAGACCGACGTGCATCTGGCGTTGACCGCGAAGGCGGTAATTTTCGGCTTCAACGTGCGCGCCGATAGTGTCGCGCGCAAAATCGCCGAAAACGAAGGCATCGATATCCGCTATTACAGCGTGATTTACGACCTGATCGACGATGTGAAAAGCGCGCTGGTCGGTCTGTTGTCGCCGGAAAAACGCGAAGAAATCGTCGGTGTGGCCGAAGTACGCGATGTGTTCCGTTCGCCAAAATTTGGTGCGGTCGCCGGTTGTATGGTGGTCGAAGGCACCATCTATCGGAACAATCCGATTCGGGTGCTGCGCGACGACGTCGTCATTTACGAAGGCGAACTCGAATCGCTGCGTCGCTTCAAAGATGATGTCGGCGAAGTGCGAGCGGGCTTCGAGTGCGGTATCGGCGTGAAGAATTACAACGATGTGAAAGTCGGCGACAAGATTGAGGTATATCAGGTCAAGGAAGTCGCTCGCACGTTGTAAGACCGTAGGGCGCAAAGGCGAAGCCGTATTGCGCCGCAGGCCTGCACAGTATTTACATTTACGGCGCAATACGGCTTCGCCTATTGCGCCCTACGACGGCAGCAATGCCGGAGAAATATGGCAAGAGAATTTAAACGCACCAGTCGCGTCGGTGATTTCCTCAAGCAGGAGCTCGCCGGCCTGATCCAGCGCGAACTGCGCGATCCGCGCCTCGGCATGGTTAGCGTGACGGGTGTTGAAGTCAGCCGCGACCTGTCGCACGCAACGGTGTTTGTCACCGTGCTCGGCAAGGATTCTGCCGCCGAAGCAGCGGAGTCGATGGCGGCGCTGAATCACGCGGCGGGCTTTTTGCGTACGCAAATTGCGAAGATCAGCAATGCGCGCACTACGCCGAAATTGCGTTTCGTCTTTGATGTGTCGATCGGTCGCGGCGCGCGCATGAGCAAATTGATCGATGACGCCGTGCAGGCCGATCGCGAGCATCATCCGAGCGATGATGCCGCCGACGGCAGCACCGAGTCGGCGGTGGACTGACAGCTTGGGCAGGCGGCGACACGGCCGGGCGGTCGACGGCATTCTGGTGCTGCACAAGCCAACCGGCATGACGTCCAACGCGGCGTTACAAACGGTCAAGCGGTTGTACAACGCAGCCAAGGCAGGCCACACCGGTAGTCTTGATCCGCTGGCGACCGGTGTGTTGCCGCTGTGTTTTGGCGAAGCGACCAAGTTTTCGCAGTATCTGCTCGACGCTGACAAGACCTATCGCAGCACCTTTGTGTTCGGTGTCGCGACGGCGACCGGCGATAGCGACGGTGAAGTGCTGGCGCAGAGTGATGCATCGGCGTTGACTCAGGCGATGCTCGATGCGGCGATGACGGCATTTCGCGGTGCCATCGAGCAGGTGCCGTCGATGTATTCGGCGCTGAAGAAAGACGGTCAGCCGCTGTACAAGCTGGCGCGTCAAGGCATCGAAGTCGAGCGTGCGGCTCGTGCAGTGACAGTATTTGAACTGTGCATCGAAGCGTTTCGACCGGGGCCAAAGGCCGAAGCCGATATTTTTGTGCACTGCAGCAAGGGCACGTATGTGCGCTCGCTCGCTGAGGATCTGGGGCGTGTATTAGGTGTCGGCGCGCACGTCAGCCGCCTGCATCGGGTGCAGGCCGGCCCGTTCGCCGAGGCTGACAGCGTGACCATCGAAACGCTGGCAGCGCTGCAAGCACGCGATGCGCTCGGTGACTCTCCGTTCAGGGGAATGGACGAGCTGTTGCGCCCACCGACGCTGGCGCTCGAAGCGCTGCCGAAAGTGGTGTTGGCGGAGGCCGCTGGTTTCTATCTGCGGCAGGGGCAGCCGGTGTTGGTACCGAAAGCACCGACCGCAGGCCTCGTACAGCTACAACTGGCATCCGGTGAGTTCATCGGAGTCGGCGAAATTCTGGACGACGGGCGCGTAGCGCCGCGACGTCTGGTTAACCTACCATCGGCGACGGTGGTGTAACTCCCGCATGGTGCGGGCGAACCTGTCTGTAAATATGCGCGGGCAGGCTCGAATCGATTGGCATATTCATTTAGAGGCAACTGTTATGGCAATGTCAGCTCAAGAAAAAGCGCAAGTAATTCAGGATTACCAAACAGCCGAAGGCGACACTGGCTCGCCGGAAGTGCAAGTCGCGCTGCTCACGATCAATATCAACAAACTGCAAGGCCACTTCGGCGAGCACAGCAAAGATCACCACTCGCGCCGCGGTCTGATCCGCATGGTCAACCAGCGCCGCAAACTGTTGGACTATCTGAAGCGCAAGAACGCGGAACGCTACACCAAACTGATCGAACGTCTCGGTCTGCGCCGCTAAGCGTATTAGGGCAATGGCATTCGCCATTGCCCATTTTCATTTTCAATGGAGGAATTCCTAGTGAATCCCATTATCAAGTCGTTCCAATGGGGCGCGCATAAAGTGACGCTGGAGACGGGACGTATTGCCCGCCAGGCCACTGGTGCCGTATTGGTCAGCATCGATAACACCACAGTGCTGTGTACCGTGGTCGGCGCCAAAAGCGCCAAAGAAGGGCAAGATTTTTTCCCGCTGTCTGTCCATTATCAAGAGCGTACCTATGCTGCCGGCCGTATTCCCGGTGGCTTCTTCAAGCGCGAAGGTCGTCCCAGCGAGAAAGAAACGCTGACCTCGCGCCTGATCGATCGCCCGATTCGTCCGCTGTTCCCGGAAGGTTTCCAGAACGAAGTACAGGTCATCTGTACCGTGCTTGCCGCCGAGAAAGATCAGGATCCCGATATCGCAGCGATGATCGGTACGTCGGCCGCGCTCGCGGTCTCCGGCATTCCGTTCAACGGTCCGATCGGCGGTGCGCGTGTCGCATATTCCGACGCCACCGGTTATATCCTCAACCCCAGCTACAGCACACTGGCCGCCAGCAAGCTCGATATGGTTGTCGCTGGCACCAAAGATGCCGTGCTGATGGTTGAGTCGCAGGCCGATGAGCTGAGCGAAGATCAGATGCTCGGCGCGGTGCTGTTCGCGCATCAGGAAATGCAGCCGGTCATTCAGGTCATCGAAGAATTGGCGCGCGAAGCGGGCAAGCCGCGTTGGGACTGGCAGCCGCCGGCACCCAATACCGCGTTGATGAAAGCGCTGGCTGACGGCTTCAAAGAGCAACTCGGCGAAGCGTATCGCATCACCGAGAAGCAAGTGCGCTATGCGCGCGTCAACGTGTTGAAAGACCAGGCCGTAGCGCAACTGGCGGGCGAAGGCTCCGAATTCGCTGCGGATGACGTCAAAAGTCTGTTCAAGGATCTCGAGGCGAGCATCGTTCGCAATCGTATCCTGCACAGCGAACCGCGTATCGATGGCCGCGATAACAAAACCGTGCGCCCGATCAACGTGCAAATCGGCGTGCTGCCGAAAGTACATGGTTCAGCGCTGTTCACTCGCGGTGAAACGCAGGCAATCGGTGTGGCGACGCTCGGTACCACACGCGATGCCCAATTGATCGATGCGCTCGAAGGCGAACGCAAAGACAATTTCATGCTGCATTACAACTTCCCGCCGTACTCGGTCGGTGAAGCGGGTCGCATGGGTGGCGTCGGCCGCCGCGAAGTCGGTCACGGCCGTCTCGCGCGTCGCGCGCTCACTGCCATGTTGCCAACGCCGGATGCATTCCCGTATACGATTCGCATCGTGTCGGAAATCACCGAGTCGAACGGTTCCAGCTCGATGGCATCGGTCTGCGTCGGCAGCCTCGCGATGATGGACGCCGGTGTGCCGCTGAAGGCGCCCGTAGCCGGTATCGCGATGGGTCTGGTCAAGGAAGGCGAGCGTTTCGCTGTTCTGACCGACATTCTCGGCGACGAAGATCACCTCGGCGATATGGACTTCAAAGTAGCGGGTACCGCCAATGGCGTCACCGCGCTGCAGATGGACATCAAGATCCAGGGCATCACCGAGCAGATCATGGAGATCGCGCTAGGCCAAGCACTGGAAGCACGTCTGCACATCCTCGGCCAGATGAACCAAGTCATCAGCACGTCGCGTTCGACACTGTCGGACAATGCGCCGAGCATGACCACGGTGAAAATCGATGCCGAGAAAATTCGCGATCTGATCGGTAAAGGCGGCGCGACGATTCGCAGCATTTGCGAAGAGACGCAGGCGCAGATCGATATCGACGACGATGGCACCGTGCGCATTTACGGCGCCGACAAAGCCGCGACCGATGCCGCTGTGCAGCGTGTGCTCGGCATCACCGCCGAAGCAGAAATTGGCAAAGTGTATGAAGGCACCGTATCGCGCATTGTCGATTTCGGCGCCTTCGTAACAATTCTGCCGGGCAAAGACGGTCTGGTGCACATTTCGCAAATCGCCAATCAGCGTGTTGAGAATGTGTCCGACTATCTGAAAGAAGGCCAGCAGATCAAAGTGAAAGTGCTGGACGTCGATCAGCGTGGCCGCATCAAGCTGTCGATCAAAGAAATCGAAGAGACCGCCGACGCACCGGTGTGATTTTTCGATAAGCAATCAAGGGGCCTTGTGCCCCTTTTTTGTTGTCTGATTTTTGTTTTTATTTTTTCTGAATGCAGTTGTCACAACATCGTACGCTGGTACGTCTTCCTCAATAAATTCGTGATGGAGATGCCGATGACAATCGATAGTTTTTCGCAGCTGCGATCGCGGCTGTTTGGTATTGCTTATCGCATGCTTGGCACCAAAGTCGATGCCGAGGATGCGCTACAGGATGTGTATTTGCGTTGGCATAACGCCGATAAAGCGCAGCTGCAAATGCCGGAGGCATGGCTGGTGACGGTGACGACGCGGCTATGCATCGATCGCTTGCGTATCGCGAAAATTGAACGTGCCGCGTATACCGGGCCGTGGCTACCCGAGCCATTGGTTGAGCTGGAGCAGGCATCACCCGAGACGACAGTTGAACTCGCCAGCGATTTATCGATGGCATTGCTCAATGTGCTTGAACGCCTGGCACCGGAAGAGCGCGCGGCATTTTTGTTGCGTGAAATTTTCGACATCGATTACCACGAAATCGCGCGCGTTCTCGACAAGAATGAAACCGCGTGCCGGCAACTTGTGCATCGCGCGAAAACGCGTGTGCGCGACGAACGACCTCGCTTCGAGGTAACGCCGGCAGCGCATAGCCGACTGGTCGAGAAATTCGCCGCCGCTTCGCGTGCCGGCAATACCGAGCAATTGGTCGCACTATTGGCGCCGGATGCCATCATGGTCAGCGACGGCGGCGGCAAGGTGATCGCGGCATTGCGGGTATTGCACGGCGCCGCGCGTCTCGGTCGCTTATTCGAAAAAATTGCGCAGAATTTCTCAGCGCGCATCACTTTCAAACCGGCCTTGATCAATGGCGAGCCCGGCACGCTGCGGTTTGTCGATGGTCAACTCGACACGGTGTATGCTTTCGTTACCGACGGCGAGCATATTCACGAAATTTACGCAGTGCGCAATCCGGATAAATTACGCAGCATCGCGTTACATTAAGGTCAGCGCAACTCAGAATGCTTGCAGCGGCCAATTGCTCGCCCACGCATATTTCAGCGTGCGCCGTTTGATACGCCACCCATGCGGTGTTCTGACAGCGGTATCGAGATACCACAAGCCCGAAGTACCGATCTGATTCGCACCGTCTGCGCCCGGCATTATCAGCATCACTTGTGCAGCAGTGCGCATATTCGCTGTATCACCGTCGATCTCGATCAGCATCGTTGAAATCGTGTGTTGCGCGCCTATCAGCGTCGGCACAAAGCCGCTGAGAAATTCAATTAATCCTTTTTTGTCGCAGTGAGGTCCGCCGAATTGCGAATAATCGATTTGTGCATCATCGGTAAATAATTGCGCGAGACCGTCCCAATCGTGATCGTCGATCGCATGGCAATAGCGCGTGAGCAAATCTTGAATTTCCGCACGATCGGATAGTTGTTGCAGATTCATCAGCGTAATCTCCTTATGGCTATATGTGGCTAGATGACTGTATGTAGCCAACTCGAATGAGCTGGCTAACACGTATGAACTGGGTAACAACAGTAAACCCTGAAAATTTTTCGCAATGAATTATTTTTCTGTCACAACGCCCAGTGTAACGGCGTCTTCGTAGTGAATTCATTCACTTCATAGCGGAGATTGCATTATGTCAGAACGTATTCCTCTCGATAACATTGGTGCCGATTTGATGGAGCCGTTGGTCGGCTTGCGTGCTGCACTGGCGCGTGCAACGCTCGATAAAAAACTGATCGATTTAATTTTTCTGCGCGTCTCGCAACTCAACGGTTGTGTCTATTGCATCGATTCGCATGCGCATGATTTGCGCAAAGCGGGAGAAAGCGAACGCCGGATCAATGCGTTAATCGTGTGGCGCGAAACCGAATTTTTCGATGCATCAGAACGCGCCGCGCTCGCCTGGGCCGAGGCATTGACTCATGTCAGCGCCACCCATGCACCAGACGAGGTATATCGGCCGCTGCTCGATGTTTTCACCGAGCGCCAAATTGTGGAGCTGACGTTCGCGATCGGGCTGATGAATCTGTTCAATCGCATCGGTATCGGCCTGCGCAAAGCGCTGCCGAATTCGACCGCAAAGGCCTGGCGTGAGGAGCAGTCGCTGCACGCCTGAATTGCCGGGGCGGCGCTGATTTTGCGCCAGCGCACGATTCGACTGTCGCCGACAGCTGGATTTTGCGAAAATTGCCGCCTTAGTCGTAGCGGCAGCGTCGCCGCCCCCGGAGTAGCATCATGGCCAAACAAAAACTCGTGATATTCGATACCACCTTACGCGATGGCGAGCAGAGCCCCGGCGCGTCGATGACCAAGGACGAAAAAGTCCGCATCGCGAAAATGCTGGAAAAGCTGCGGGTGGATGTCATCGAGGCGGGTTTTGCGATCGCCAGCCCCGGCGATTTTGAAGCGGTGAAAGCCGTCGCCGAGGCGATTAAAGACAGCACCGTCTGCAGTCTCGCCCGCGCCGGCGACAAAGATATAGATCGTGCGGCCGAGGCCTTGAAGCCCGCCAAATCCGCGCGCATTCATACATTCATCGCCACCTCGCCGATTCACATGGAATACAAACTGCGCATGCATCCGGAGCAGGTGCTTGAATGCGCAGTGCTCGCGGTCAAACGCGCGCGCCGCTACACCGATAACGTCGAGTTCTCCTGCGAGGATGCCTCGCGCTCCGAATACGAATTTCTCTGCCGCATCATCGAGGCCGTGATCGATGCCGGTGCGACCACGATTAATTTGCCGGATACGGTCGGTTACGGCGAGCCGGCGCAATACGGCGCGAATATCGGTCGCTTGATGCAGACAGTGCCGAATGCGGACAAGGCGATATTTTCCGTGCACTGTCATAACGATCTCGGCCTCGCCGTCGCGAATTCGTTGTCGGCGGTGTTGCACGGCGCACGTCAGGTCGAGTGCACGATCAACGGCCTCGGCGAGCGCGCGGGCAATGCGTCGCTCGAAGAAATCGTGATGGCGGTGCGCACGCGTCACGATTTATTTCCGGTCGAAACCGGCATCGATATCTCGCACATCGTGCCCACCTCGCGCCTGGTGTCGTCGATCACCGGCTTTCCAGTGCAACCGAACAAGGCGATCGTCGGTGCGAATGCCTTTGCGCACGAATCCGGTATTCATCAAGACGGTGTACTGAAGCATCGCGAAACTTACGAAATCATGCGCGCTGAAGATGTGGGCTGGAAAACGAATAAGCTCGTGCTCGGCAAATTATCGGGACGCGCGGCGTTTAAGGCGCGGCTCGAAGATCTCGGCATCAGCTTTCCGAATCAGGACGCGCTCGATGCCGCATTTGCACGATTCAAAATACTCGCCGATAAAAAGCAGGAAATTTTCGATGAGGATTTGCAGGCGCTCGTCAGTGATGTCGCGGTGCCCGAAGTAGACAGTAAATATCAAATCAAATATCTCGAAGCATTTTCGAAAACCGGCGAGCGTCCGAATGCGCGCGTGACATTGTTGGTCGATGGCGTAGAAGAAACCGTTGCCGCCGATGGCGATGGGCCGGTCGATGCCGCCTTCAACGCGATCGAAAAAATTGCCCACAGCGATGCGCAGCTGAGTTTGTATTCGGTGAATGCCATTACCAGCGGTTCGGATTCGCAGGGCGAAGTCACGGTGCGATTGGAACGCAGCGGCGCGATCGTCAACGGCTCCGGCGCCGATACCGATATCGTGGTGGCATCGGTAAAAGCGTATCTCGAGGCCTTGAATCTGCTCGCTGCCGGCGTCATCAAAGCGCATCCGCAAAAAGAAGGCGTTTAATATTGTGAGCGACCAGAGGGGCGCGTTGCTGGAGCCATTGCGTTCTCGCTATCTCGACGTGCTCGGCGTCGATCAATACGTGCCGCGCGCGATATTGCCGGCGGCAAAACCTTCGACTATGTGCGAGTGGTTGTTGGCAGCAGAAACGGCGCCGCTCACCGCGGAAAGCAAAATGGAAGCACCGGTGATTGCAGCGCCGCCAGCGCATACGCAAGCGGCAATTCCTAATCAAGCAGCGCTTCCTGATATTGAAGTGGAGCCGCCAGCGCGTACCGCACCGCAGCGCACATCAGCAGCGATTAAAGAGTTGACCGCGAATGCCGCAGCCGTGCCGCGGTTTGCGCTGAGTGTCACCATCGCCGATGGCGTGTTGTTGCTCGATGATGCACCGACATCAAGCGCGGAACGCAGTGAATTCCAAAAATTGATCAGTAATTTTTTATTCGCGCTGCGACGTGCGCCAGTGCAATTCGGTTTTGATATTTTTCTGTGGCCGATGTTAAAAAGTTCGCCGGTATCGCAGGATGCAGCGGCGGCGCGCGATGCATTGAATGCGTATTTGCAAAAGCAAATTCAACAGCGACAGATCCAGCGTGTGCTGATTCTCGGCGCGAGCGCGCAGCAATGGTGTACTCTGGAAAATCAACCGTCCCTTCATTGCATGCGTGCAGTCAGTCTGCTGCAATGCTTGCGCGAGCCGCACTATAAACGCCAGCTTTGGAATGAAATGCGCGAGCTTTGGAATGCGGCGAATACCGCGGCAACCGAGTGAATCATGCTGCGTCCCCTCACTGTGACCGATGCGCCGGCGATGCACGCGATCGAGATCACGACGGTTACGTTCCCATGGAGTCTGCGCCAATATCAGGATAGTTTTTCGATCGGCGATTTTGGTTGGGGGCTCGAGCGCGCCGGTAAATTGATTGGGTATATTTTGTTTTCGCATGTCATCGATGAAGCGACACTGTTAAATTTGGTCGTACATCCGCAATGGCAGCGTCATGGTTTTGCGCAAGAATTGTTGTTGTATGGTTTGCGCGAATTGGAGCTGCGCGGCGCGACACGTTGCCTGCTCGAAGTGCGCGTCAGCAATCTGGGCGCGATCGCGTTGTATTCTGCACTCGGTTTCGAAGTCGACGGTAAACGTCGTGATTATTATCCCGCAGCGAACGGCCGCGAAGATGCGCTGTTGATGAGCCGAACGCTGCCGTATCAGGAGAACGTGTAATGCATACCGTGGAAACCGATTGGTGGTTGCTGGATCTGCCCGAAGAATGGTCCGCCGAACAGGATGACGAAACCATCGTTATCGTCGATGAGGACGGTGTCGGCGCGCTGGAAGTGACCGCGCTCGAATACGAAGACGACGGTCCGATGGAAGTGAATGCGCTCGCCGCGCAATTGATGCCGGATGATGTCAAAGGGCAGCCGGTACGCCTCGGCGATTTTCACGGTTTGTGTTTTACCTATCAGGACGAAGGCGATGCGGTACGCGAGTGGATCGTGCAGCGCGATCAACGCACGCTGTTGATCAGTTACAGCTGCGATGCCGACGATGCCGGCATGGATGACGCGGTGATCGATGAAATTCTCGATACGCTGTCGCTAAAAACCGGCGAGTAATAGCAACGCGATGGCGCGCGCAACCCGCATTCTACTAATTGCGAATTGCCTCATTTTCATTTTGGAAATGCTGCTGGGCGACAGCGTTATCGAAGCGTTCGCGTTATGGCCGCTGGGCACGCATTTCCAATTTTGGCAATTGTTAACGAGTGGGTTTCTGCACGCGAGCTGGATGCATCTATTGGCAAATATGTTCGGGTTGTGGATGTTCGGTCGCGATGTCGAGCTCCGGCTCGGCACGCGCAATTTTCTGCAATTGTATTTTGCAAGCATGTTCACGGCGGCGATCGCCCAGCTTGGTGTTACGGCAATGCTGCAGCAAGACGTGCCGACCCTCGGCGCATCGGGTGCCGTATTTGGTGTGCTCGGTGCGTTCGCAATGCTGTTTCCCGAGCGCGTAATTGTTTTGCTGATACCGCCGATTCCTCTGCCCGCACGCGTGTTCGTATTTTTATACGCTGTTATCGAGTTGATTCTCGGTGTGACCAGCACGCAATCGGGTGTTGCGCACTTCGCGCATATCGGTGGCTTGATCGGCGGCATTATTATCGTGCGCCGTTGGCGTCGTCGGCGCTCTTCTTTCTAACAGAGTTTTTTTGCGAAAACATATTTCCGAGGAAAAAATCAGCCGCATGAAAATATTTAGTCGTATTGCTGCCGTAGTGCTGATATCGATGACAGCAATAGCAAGCGTTGCCGCACAGAACATCGACGTAGTGCGTCGTGCCGCCGAGCGCGGCGATGCCGGTGCGCAGACCGATCTTGGTTATGCCTACGCCAACGGTCGCGGTGTGGCACCAAATCAAGTATTGGCAGTGATGTGGTATCGCAAAGCGGCTGAACAGGGTAATGCGGTGGCGCAAACTAATTTGGGCTACGCATATGCGAATGGTCTCGGTGCGCGTCTCGATTCGAAGCAGGCGGTCGAATGGTTTCGCAAGGCAGCCGAACAGGGCTATGCCTCGGCGCAATGCAATCTTGGTGCGATGTACACCACCGGTGTCGGTGTGCCGCGCGATTTGAAACAGGCGTTATTTTGGCTGCAAAAAGCGGCAGCACAGGGCAATGTGATGGCGCAATACAATCTCGGTGTGCTGTATACCGAAAACAAAGGTATACCACCCGATTTCAAAACGGGCGCCGATTGGTTTCTGAAAGCGGCAATGCAAGGCAACACCGATGCGCAAAATAATCTCGGCTCGTTGTATGCGAATGGCAATGGTGTGCCGAAAGATTTTGTGCAGGCTTTTTACTGGCTCGACATCGCCGCGCAAAAAGGCGATAACGTGGCAGCGGAAAAACGCGATCGCGTTATGGATAAGATGACCGACCCACAACTCAACGAGGCATTGCGCTTACTCGAAGAGCGCGAGCGCCGCAAAGCTAAAGTGAAGTGATGCCATGTCGACAATCGATGAAAAATTTGCTCATGCGTTCGCTGAAGAATGGGTGGCAGCATGGAACGCGCGCGATCTCGATCGCGTGCTCGCGCATTACACCGACGATTTCGAGTTTTCTTCGCCATTGATCAATGCGATCGTCGGCGAGCCGAGCGGAACATTGCAGGGCAAGGTCGCGGTACGCGCGTATTGGCAGGCTGCGCTCGATCGCGTTGCGTATCTGCGCTTTGCATTGCTCGATGTGCTGATCGGTGTAAATAGCATCACGCTGTATTATCGAGGCCATCGCGGCAATGTTGCCGAAACTTTTCACTTCAACGCCAACGGCAAAGTGCAGCGCGCATTCGCGAGTTACGCGAATTATTAGAGCCGTCTAACGCACTAGCCGGTGAGGCACACACGTTTGCATCGCATAGCCGGCGAAATCATCCTGCGGTAAACGCAACTCATCATCGAGCAGCCCGGTCTATCGCCGATTTCTCGTGATAGCTATTTCGTCTAGGCGGCATATCGCGAGCGCAATCGCGTTGGCAGTAGTATTTAACGCAGTTCCGTTTCGGAGCCACGGAGTTTGTCCCGCCTGGATGCTAAACGCGATGTGGAGATGCGTTTTGCCGCCGGCAGCGTTACACATAGGAGAGTGATCATGCCCAAGCCTTGTCGCAGCACTTCAACCGTAATTCCCTCAACTAAAAAGACTTCGCTGGCCGCTGCCTGCGCGGGCGTGGTTCTCGTCGCGTCATTCGCGCATGTCAGCTCTGCAACGACGATTACCGACATCGGTGCGGCGGGAAGCGCCGGCCTTACCCGGCCGATTCCGACGCGCGGCGGCGCCGGTGGCAATGCGTTAGCCGGCGCTGTCAGCAGCGATTACGAAAACACTATCCAGGCGGCGGCTGGCCGTGGCGGCGAAGGCGGATCAAGCACAGTGCTGTTGCCCGGCGCTACGGGCGGCGCTGGTGGCAAGGCTGAGGCCAGACTGACCGCGCGCGATCAGGTTTTCACGGAGGACCAGATTGAACTCGATTTTCTTAACAACGTTACGGCGGTGGGTGGCGCCGGCGGTAATGGCGGTAGCGGGCTGGTGCCCGGCAATGGTGGCACCGGCGGACATGCCATCGCTGCGGGCACGCAGATGGGCACTAACGCATCGTCACTTAATTACCCCGCGATTTACGATCTGCTGCATGTAGATGCCACTGGCGGCGACGGCGGTGCAGGCCTCAACGGCGGGGCTGGCGGGGCGGCGAAAGCAGCAGCAGCACACACTCCGGCACATACAGTTGGCGGCGCCGATGGTGTGGCGCAGGCGCAGGGTGGCAATGGTGGCAATGGCGTGCTGCTGGGCGGTCGCGGCGGTACCGCCGATGCGAGTGTCGTGGCGAAGGTGGGCGCCTTTCCGTCCTTTAGCATTGAGCATGCTACTGCCATCGGCGGGCAGGGTGGCACGTCCAGTATTGGGTTGCACGGTAACGGCGGCGATGCCAAGGCCGCTGCCGATGGCACCTTTGCCGCGCGCGATTTAGGCATGGATGTGACCGCGAAGGCGACGGGCGGGGATAGCGGCGGCGGCTCTGGTTTCGCGCTGAGCGGCAAGGGCGGTAATGCATTTGCGACGGCAACAGGTCATAGCACGAATGTCGCTTCCGCGTATCCAAACGCAGTCGCGCAGGGTGGAACCGGCGCAGTACGTGGCGGCGACGCAGTGGCTTACGCCAATGGCCTTAGTGATTTTATGTCGGGCAGCGCCACCGCAACTGCCACTGGGGGCGCGGGGCCACGGGCTGGAGTTGCCTTGGCGACCGCCGTTAGTGAGAATTCGTGGATTGCCAACGGGGCCATAGCAACCGCCAACTACAGCGGCGGGCTAGTGCGAAATGTGACTGCTTCCGGGGGGACGCTGGCAGTAGATAACGGTCCACTGCTCTCGAAGATATCCGCTCAGGCAGCGATCGGCGATACGCAGAAATATGCCGCACCGCCGCCGACGGACACGACCTTTATCGTAAGGGGGGTGGGTGCTCCGGCCGCATCAGTGGCGAATGCAGCGCTGGCCGGAAATACGCAAATCGCGAATACCCTGCAGGGCGGAACGGTGTTGGCGTTAGGGGAGTTCGGTACCAATTCGGGGGTCTATGACGACATTCACGGCACCATTTCGTATCAATTCGATGCTCACGATGCGGGAACCGACCATTTATGGTTGGGCCTGCTCGATGCCGATCTGCCAGCCAATAGCTTCGGCAATTTCCATTTTTCGGTGATGGGTGAAGGTCTGACGCTATTTGCGCAGGACTTCACCGGCACGAGCTTTCTCGATTTTTTTAATGACCGCGTGTTCGATCTCGGCGCTTGGTCTACGCTGGCGGGCAGCGACGGTCTGTTCAACATTGATGTAGCGTTTTCGGGCTACGTCAGCGACATCAACTTTCTGTTCGGCGCCGCGGATACCAGCGGTGGGCATGCGAACGTTCCCGAGCCATCCGCGCTGTTGCTGCTTGGATCGGGACTGCTAGGACTCTTGTCATTTCGCAGCAGGCGTCGCGAGCATTGATTTTATCGCACAGGTCCGGTCACGCGCTGGCGCTTGCGCGGCGTCGGCGTGATCGGTGGTGGCTCGCGTCGTAGCCAGCAGTTGTGTAGCGCAATCAGTAGCGCCGCTGCAACAAAAACCAATGGCAACGCGTTATCGGCAGCAATGAATTGCGCGACCGTGCCGACGATCGACCAGGTCGCCGCAGTGACGCCCATGACCGACAGCGTGGCGCGCGTCATCATCGTTATCGAAGCAAATCTGCTGCGCAAAATAGTATCGATGTGAGCAAACAGCAGAATATTGCTGGCCACCAGCGGCAATAAAAATTCGAGCGATTGCGTTGAGTCATACGCGAAGGCGAGTGCAAACGCTTCGCTGCAACCGATCGCGCCTGCCACCAATGCCATGACGACCAGTAATCGCATCGACTCCGGGATTGCATTGCGCACACCCCAAGCAACAACGCTCGTCAGCAGCAGCGCGCCCAATGTGATGGCGATGAGTAATAGCGCGCTACTCAACGCCGTAGCAATGCCGAGCAACGGAATCAGACCGAGCATATTGTTCACGGCGTCGACTCCAGCAGCGTATCGCGATGTCCGTTGAAATAAAGCAACGCTTCCCGCACCGCTCTTGCGACCGCACGTGATGTGATAGTCGCACCGGTGATTTGATCGATGGCGCCGCCCTCATTGTTTAATTTGACACGCTCGATATCAGCATCCGATTGGCCGGCGAAATTTTCGATCCATTGGCTACGCGAAATATCGATGGCATCGCCGATCCCGCGTGATTCGCGCTGCGAGACAACGCGTACATGTGTGATCGCGCCATCGCGATTCAGCCCCACCAACAAATCGATCGGCCCGTTATAACCGCGCGTCACCACCGGTACCACGATCCCGATGACGACACCATTGCGACGAGCGAGATAAATTTTTATCGGCGCGGCCAGTCCCAGGTTTTCGCCGTCGACAATATTGTGTGTCGCGAACTCAGTATCGCCTTCGCGCAGCGACAATAGATCGAAATAAATCAATTCGGCTTGTGCGCGACGTTGCTGTTCGATGCGCGGTTGCAGCAGCAATGTTGCCGCAGTAAGCAGCATGCCGCTGCCGATAATAACGAGCGCCAGCAATAGAAATGAGCGCGATTTATCGTTCATCGCGTCGCTCCGTTAGCGACGGCAATAACGCCGTAATACGATCGAGCAGCGGTGCGATCGTATTGCCGAGCAGCACAGCAAATGCAACGCCATCGGCATAACGTCCGATATAACGAATAGAGAAAATCAGCAACCCGATTGCAGCGCCATAAATCACGCGACTGATAATGTGGCGCGGCGCAGTGACCGGTTCGGTTGCAACGAAAAATGCGCCGAGCATTGTCGCGCCGCTGAACCCATGAAATAACGGCGAGCCGCCGGACGCCGAGCTGCCGTTATCGTAAAAAATTGCCGCGCATAGGCCGAGTATCGCAAGTAGCGTGAGCGGAATGTGCCAGGTGAAAATTTTTCGATACAGCAGCCACAGTCCGCCGGCCAGAAACGTCGCATTAATCCATTCCCAACCGTAGCCGCCGATGCTACCGAAATAGCGCGGATGACTTTGCCACCATGCGTCCACCAATTGCGCGCTGTTTTGCTTGAACACATTGAGCGTGGTGGCGCCAGTTACGCCATCAAGCTCGCCGGGCGTTGGCCATTGCGTAAAAGCCGCCGGAAATAAAATCAACAACAATGCATAACCCGCCATCGCCGGATTAAACATATTTTGGCCATAGCCGCCGAACGCATGTTTTGCCAACAGCACGGCGACACCGCAGCCAATTGCCAACAGCCATACACTGGCACCGGGCGGTAGCGCCAATGCCAGCAACAGCGCGGTAATCATGACGCTGCCATCGAATAATAACGGACGCAGCGGCTGCTTCCTCCAGCGCAACGCGAGCGCTTCGAACAACATCGAAAAAATCGCGGATAGCACGATGTTGCTAAGCGCAGCGAAACCGAAAAACCATAGCATCGTGGCAACGCCGGGAATCATTGCCAACAGCACTGCGCGCATCACCGCTGCAGTGTTCGATATGTTCGTAGTGGCGTTATCGAGCGCCATCAATCGCACTCTTTATTCGGTTGAATGGCGGCTTTTCTGGCTTTCGCTCGTGCAATTGCCTCGCGAATTTCATCCTGTTTATTGTTTGCGATTGCTACGGGTGCGACCAGAGTTTCAACGGCGTTCGCTGCATTAATTTTTTCCTGTGTTTTTTGTCGCACTTTTTGTTGGCGCTGAGCGCGTCGCAATGCCTGCTCCTCATGTTCACGCGCGATACGTGCGTTGTGCGCGATAAAACGTTGGCGATAATACGCGCGCGTCTCGGCCCGATCGCGTTGCGAGAGCGGATTATCATTCGCCAGCAACGGACGCATTTCGATGCAGTCGACCGGGCACGGTTCCACACACAAATCGCAACCGGTGCATTCGTCGGCAATCACTGTGTGCATGAGTTTTGCGGCGCCCACAATCGCATCGACCGGACACGCCTGAATGCATTTGGTACAACCGATACATTCCGCTTCGCGAATATATGCGACGGTTGCCGGTTTACTGATGCCGTCGAGCGGCACGATTGGCACATTCAAAAAATCCGCGAGTGCAGCGATCGTGCGCGCGCCGCCCGGTGGACAGCGATTGATGGCTTCGCCATTTGCGATCGCTTGCGCGTAAGGGCGACAACCGGGATGACCGCATTCGCCGCATTGCGTTTGCGGTAACAATGCATCGATATGTTCAACCAAATCGATGTTATTGCCGGGCGATTTCCGACTCAAAAAAAATAACGCAGCGCTGGCGGCTGCGGCGAGGGCGCAGAGTATTGCCAATGCACTCAGCAGCGCATTCATTAAAACAACCCCGCGATGCCGCACAGTGCAGTCACGACAAAACCCGCACTAAGCATATCGACGGCGGGACCACGCCATGCTTCCGGTGCCTCCGCCAGCGCGATCCGTTCGCGCAATACCTGAAAGCAAATCAATAACACTGCAGCGCCGATGCCGAAAGCCACCGCATTGCCAATGACGGCGAATGAGTTAGCTACCGGCGTCGAATAAATTAGCCCGAGTAATAAAATGCTGCCATTGGTGATGGCGAGCGGCAGATGGTCGCCATTAATCGGAAACAACGGCGGCTTTTTTGCGCGCAGCATCTGCTCGGTGATTTGTGTGGCGATCACCAAAATAATCAGCGCGATAAACGTAAAGAGAAAACCGATATGCAACGGCTGCAATAAATACAGCTGTAGCGGCCATGCAAATACCACGGTGATACAGAGTGCAGCTGCTGTAATCGCGCCGAGGCCGCATGCCTCACGCAGCGTTGCTAACCGGCGCAAACCGATATGCTGCGCAACGACAATATTGTTGAGCAGCAGCGCGGCGATTAACGGTAGGGAGATATGGGCTGGCATAGTCAGATTGAATTCTCCAGCGCAAGTTTTGCCAATGCTCTTAATGTCGGTACTGCGGTGCTGATAGGCGGCATGGTGCAATGGTTTTCGTGACCGTGAGCGTCATGGATGACGCGACCGAGCCTACAGGGAGGTATTTACGGTGTGTCACGAAGGCCATTGCACCATGTCGTCTTCCTCATTTAACTTTCATTCCGGGCGTGGCGCCACTGTCTGGCGACAACAGGAATATCTCACTGCCACCAGGGCCGGCCGCGAGCACCATACCTTCCGACATGCCGAATTTCATTTTTCGCGGTGCGAGATTTGCCACCATGACAGTGAGTCGGCCAATCAGCTGCTCGGGTTGATACGCCGATTTAATACCGGCAAACACTTGGCGCTGTTCATCGCCGAGATCGAGCGACAGTTTCAATAATTTATCGGCACCATCGACATGTTCGGCGCTGACGATTTTCGCGACGCGTAAATCGACTTTCATGAAATCGTCGATCGAAATCGTTTCCGATTTTTCTTCGCTCACTTTGGCTTCGACTTTGGTTTCTGTTTTGGCGGGGGGTTGCGTTGGAGTTGCCTGAAGCGATTCGCGATTCGCGGCGATTAACGCATCGATTTGCTTTTGTTCTACGCGGGTTAGCAGATGTTGGTATGTGCTGATGCGTGATGGAATCTGCGCGAGATCATTCCAGCAGAACTCACGGCCGAGATTGAACAATTCTTTCGCAACGCGCGAGGCGACTAATGGTAAAACGGGTTGCAGCCAAATCGAAATCACGTAAAAGCCATGCAGCGCTTTCGAGCAGATATCATGCAGCTCGGCGCGCTTTGATTCGTCTTTTGCCAGTGTCCATGGCGCCACTTGAGCAATTTCCGCGTTGATGCGATCGGCATTCGCCATGATTTCGCGTAATGCTTTGCCGTAGTCGCGCGCCTCATATGAAGCTGCAACACTCTGTCCATGCGCAACCGAATCGCTGACGAGATTTTTAATGGAATCGTTATTGAGTTTTCCATCGAAAAACTTCGCGATAAACCCCGCACACCGACTCGCAATATTGATGTACTTGCCGACCAAATCTGAATTCACCCGTGCGATGAAATCTTCAAGATTCAGATCGATATCTTCCATGGTGCCGTTCAGCTTCGCGGCGAAGTAGTAGCGCAGCCATTCCGGATTCAATCCTGCATCGATATAGCTCTGCGCGGTGATGAACGTGCCGCGGCTTTTCGACATTTTCGCGCCATCGACGGTGAGAAAGCCGTGCGCATTGATTTGCGATGGGGTGCGGAAGCCGGCGTTTTCCAGCATCGCCGGCCAGAACAGCGCGTGGAAATATAGAATGTCCTTGCCGATGAAGTGCACCATTTCGGTATTTTCACTTTTCGCTTTTTCGGCGTCGAGAAATGCGCTTTCGTCGATATCGCGTCCCAAGGCTTTTTGTTTCTGCACATAATTGCGGAAGCTGCCGAAATAACCGACCGGAGCGTCGAGCCACACGTAGAAGAATTTATTGTCGGTGCCGGGAATCTTAAAGCCGAAGTACGGTGCGTCGCGCGAAATATCCCAATCGGATAGGCCGGCGGTGAACCATTCGTCGAGTTTATTGGCCGCTTCATTTTGCAGTTTGCCGGGTTCGCGCGTGAATGCTTTTAAAAACTGTTCGCAGCGCGCGTCGGATAATTTGAAAAAATAATGTTCGGATGCTTTGCGTATCGGTGCGGCACCGGAGACGACTGAGTACGCATTTTTTAAATCCGTCGGCGCATACGTGCTGCCGCATACTTCGCATGAATCGCCGTACTGATCTTTCGCGCTGCATTTCGGGCATTCGCCCTTGATGAAACGATCGGGCAGAAACATATTTTTAACGGGATCGTAAAACTGTTCGACTTCGCGCCGCGCGATTAAATCTTTTGCTGCGAGCTTTTGATAAACGTCGCGGCAGAACGTTTCGTTTTCGACCGAATCGGTTTCGTAGTAATTGTCGAAACTGATGTGAAAGCCGCCTAGCAACCGTTCATCGCGTTGGGTCGGATCGTGTGGATTGCTCGCGATCCAGTTTTGTTGTGCGTCGAGGCCGCCGAAGAAATCGCGCGTGTGTTCGTCGAGTACGCGATCGACCAGTGCGCGCGGTGTGATGTTTTCCTTCTCGGCGCGCAACATGATCGGCGTGCCGTGTTGATCGTCGGCGCCGACGTAATGCACTTCATGGCCCTGCATCCGCTGAAAGCGCACCCAGATGTCGGTCTGAATGTATTCGACCAGATGGCCGAGGTGGATCGAGCCGTTCGCATACGGCAGGGCGCTGGTAACGAGAAGGCGGCGACGAGACATAGAGTTCCTTGCTGGGCTGGAAGTGCTGGAAATCCGCGCGAATTTTTTTAAATCCGGCGCGACACCACTTAAATCTTGGGCGTCATTAAAAGGGGCGATACTATAGCGCACCCGCGCGGCCAGACCCAGCCAAACACCCGGCCTGGCTGACCCGCATCGATTATCTTGGGAGCATCCATGTCCAGCGTTTCCGGACCGAAAAGCCTGCCGAACGGGCAGCAGATCAAACACATTATCGCCGTTGCCTCGGGCAAGGGCGGTGTCGGCAAATCCACTACGGCAGTTAATCTTGCCTTGGCACTCGCGGCCGATGGCGCGCGTGTCGGCCTGCTCGATGCCGATATTTATGGCCCGAGCCAACCGTTGATGCTCGGCGTAGCCCCGGGCACACGCCCGGCGCAACGTGGTTCGCAGATGCTAGAGCCATTGATCGCGCACGGCCTGCAAACGATGTCGATCGGTTATCTACTGACCGAGGACACGCCGGTGGTATGGCGCGGGCCGATGGTCAGTGGCGCGTTGCAGCAATTATTGAATCAGACCGCGTGGGAAGATCTCGATTATCTGATTATCGATATGCCACCGGGCACCGGCGATATCCAATTGACGCTCGCGCAAAAAGTGCCGGTCTCGGGTGCGGTGATCGTCACCACGCCGCAGGATATCGCGCTGCTCGATGCGGTGAAGGGCATCGAAATGTTCAGCAAGGTCGATGTGCCGGTACTCGGCATTGTCGAGAATATGGCGGTGCATATCTGCTCGAACTGCGGCCATACCGATCATTTGTTTGGTGAAGGCGGCGGCGACAAAATTGCGCAGGAATACGGTGTGCCACTGCTCGGCTCGCTGCCGCTGGCGCGCTCGATTCGCGAACAGGCCGATGGCGGTAACCCGACCGTGGTGGCTGAGCCGAATGGTCCGGTCACGGCGATCTATCGCGATATCGCGCGGAAGATGGTGGCGCAGTTGACGCAGCAGGCAGGTCAGAACGCGGCATTTCCGCATATCGTGATTAAAAACGATTAATTCCCTCTCCTACGGGAAAGGGAGAAAAGCACTTCATTGGGGTTTGCATAATTATGAGTATTAAGTCCGACAACTGGATTCGGCGCATGGCCGCTGAGCACGGCATGATCGAGCCATTCGCACCCGAGCAAGTGCGCAACAGCGCGGCGGGTCGCATCATTTCTTATGGCACATCGAGCTACGGTTACGACGTGCGTTGTGCCGATGAATTCAAAGTGTTCACCAATATTTATTCGGCGACAGTCGATCCGAAAAATTTCGACGAAAAAAGTTTCGTCGATATTAAAGGTGATTACTGCATCATTCCGCCTAACAGTTTTGCGCTGGCGCGCACGGTGGAATATTTCCGTATTCCGCGTTCGGTGTTGACGATCTGTCTCGGCAAATCCACTTACGCGCGCTGCGGTATTATCGTTAACGTCACGCCGCTGGAGCCGGAGTGGGAAGGGCACGTAACGCTGGAGTTTTCGAATACGACGACGCTGCCGGCGAAAATCTACGCGAACGAAGGTGTCGCGCAGATGCTGTTCTTCGAATCGGATGAAGTGTGCGCAACCAGTTACAAAGATCGCGGCGGCAAATATCAGGGCCAGCAAGGTGTGACATTGCCGAAAGCATAACTACGTAAGAATAAAAACGGCGCCACAGGGCGCCGTTTTTTATTTCAACATTACGATCACTTGACGTCGGCGCCGCCCACTTTGGCGTTCACCAGCTTCAGTGAAATCAATTCGCCGCCATCGAATTGATCGAGACGCACCAGCAAGCACTGCCAATCAGCGGCAAGCCATATTTGCGTATCTTTACCGTCGCGTTTTTCCGGGCGAAATTGTTTCAAATGAATAGTCGTCAGCATGCCGGCCGGTGTTTTCGAAACCTCGCGACCTACCAATTCGACACGATAGGTTTTCAATTTATTGCGATCGACCAGCGTGTAATTCTTGCCGGCGAATTTATCCGGATTTGCGCAAACATCCAGTTGCATCTGCACCTGATAGCTCAATTTGTCGTAGACGCCTGGCGCCAACGGAATTTTGATTTTGCTGCCGAGATTGGTCGCGTTGTTGTCGTTCCAGTCGAACGCGAGTGACAGACTGCGATCTTCGCTGAGCGGGTTGATGAAGTCATACGTCAGCGAATTTACATTGCCATCGACGAGTTTGAAGGTTGAGCGCTCGACCACGTTCACCATCATGACGCGCGCATTATTTTGCATTTTCCAGCGCCCGTCGGGCAGCGCATCGAGTTTGCGTTCGCCGCGCGCCGTCATGAATTTGTAGCTGGTTTCATAAGTGGCGTCGAACGAACGCAGATCAGCGGCACTGGTCAATGCGGAAGCCAATAACAACGCGCCGGTAATGATCTTGTAGGGCATGGCAATCAATCCTGAATGATGAAGCCGGTAACGGGCAGCGGTGCGCCGTCGAGCGTTGCGCGATTGTCATGTAGCGACAGTCGACCGGTGGCAAACCATTCCGCCGCGCGCGGATAGATGCGATGTTCGACCTGCAGCACACGCGCGGCGAGCTGCTCGGCGGTATCGCCATGCTGGACGGCCACTTGCGCCTGTATGATTGCCGGCCCGCCATCGAGTTCCTCGGTGACGAAATGCACCGTTGCCCCGGCCTGTGCATCGCCGGCATCAAGCGCGCGCTGATGTGTGTGCAGTCCCGGATATTTCGGCAGCAGCGACGGATGGATATTCAGCAGCTGCCCGATAAAGGGACGCAGAAACACCGGCGTCAGAATACGCATGAAACCGGCGAGGATGACCAGATCGGGTTGAAATTGCTCTACGCAATCGCGCAGCGCGGCATCGAATTGCTCGCGATTCGCAAACTGCTTGTGGTCGATCGTTGCGGTGGGGATGCCTGCTGTCTCGGCCCGTTGCAGGCCGAGCGCGGCTGCCTTATTGCTGATCACTGCCACTATCCGCGCGTGCAATTCGCCGCGCGCAATGGCATCAATAAAGGCCTGGAGGTTTGAGCCGCTGCCGGAAATCAGGATGACTAGTCGGCATGGCTCAGCCATGAGTGGGGAGGCCCTGCAACTGCACTTGTTCGTCGCCTTCTGCGCGCGCTTCGATGCGACCGATCACTACCGGCGCTTCGCCCTGCGCGCGCAGTGTTTGCAGCGCCAGCTCCTGCTGCGCCGCGGATACGCAAATCACCATGCCGATGCCGCAGTTGAACGTGCGGTACATTTCCTTCGCGATGACGCCGCCTTGTTGTTGCAGCCAATCGAACACGGCCGGACGCTGATAACTGTTCAGATCGATTACCGCGGCGCAACCTGCCGGCAATACGCGCGGCAGGTTTTCCAGCAGGCCACCGCCAGTGATGTGGCACAGCGAGCGCACTTCGCACGCTTTCATCAGCGCCAGCAGTGATTTCACATAGATGCGCGTCGGTGCCATCAGCGCTTTCGCCAGCGTGGTGTCGCCGAGCGGTTGCTGTAAATCGGCATTGCTGACTTCGATGATCTTGCGGATCAGCGAATAGCCATTCGAATGCGCGCCGGAGGACGGCAGGCCGAGCAGTACATCGCCAATCGCGACCTTGCTGCCGTCGATGATGTCGGATTTTTCGACCACGCCGACCGCGAAGCCCGCCAGATCGTAATCCTCGCCCTCGTACATGCCCGGCATTTCCGCGGTTTCGCCGCCGACCAGCGCACAGCCGGCCAGCTCGCAGCCGGCGCCGATGCCGGTGATGACTTGGGTTGCGGTGTCGACATCAAGCTTGCCGGTCGCGTAGTAATCGAGGAAGAACAGCGGCTCGGCGCCCGCCACCACCAGATCGTTCACGCACATCGCGACCAGGTCGATGCCGATGGTGTCATGAACGCCGAGTTGCATCGCCAACCGCAGCTTGGTGCCAACGCCGTCAGTGCCGGAGACGAGTACTGGCTCGCGATAGCCTTTCGGTAGTTCGCACAAGGCGCCGAAGCCGCCGAGGCCGCCGAGCACTTCCGGGCGACGAGTACGTTTGGCGACACCTTTGATGCGCTCGACCAGCGCATCGCCCGCGTCGATATCGACACCGGCATCTTTGTAGCTCAGCGAGGGGCGTGGATCGTTCATGCAGTTGGAATTCCGGGGGTGGGGCTTGAGGGAGCGCTATTGTACAGACATCGTTGCGCCAGATCAGCCCTTGTCGGCCGCTGCTGTTCGGCAAGGGTGGACTGATACAATGCGCGTCCACTTGAGGAGGGCGCGATGAGCAATTGGCGACGATTTATGCTGGCGGCGTACTGTGCGGTATCGATAGTCGGAGCGCGTGCGGAAATCGTGCCGGACCTATATACAGTCGGCGTGCCGGTCGCCGATCAAAGTGCGCCCGAGCTGCAACGTGCGGCGAGCGCAGGATTGCGCGAAATCGCGGTGCGTATCTCCGGGCGCAGCGATGCCGAGCGCCAGAGCCGCCTCGCTGCCGCCCTCCCAGACGCACAGCGGCTGCTGAGCCAATATCGCTATGAACGCAATGGCGATGGCTGGTTGGCGCAGTTGAAGTTTGCCCCCGAATCGATCGAGCGCCTGTTACGCGGCGCCGGGTTGCCGGTATGGGGTGCCGATCGCCCGGTACTGCGTGCTTGGCTAGTGCTCGACGACGGCCAATCCGCGCGTTTTATTAACGATGCATCGCCACTCGCTGCGGTCGTGCGCGCGCAGGCGCAACGACGCGGCGTGGTCGTGCAGCTTCCAGAAAATGTACCCGGTGTTGCGGTCGACGACGTTGCCCGTCTTGATGTTGCGAAAGTGCAAACGGCTGTCGGCGGGCGCACGCCGGTGCTGTTGATAGGGCGCATCGAACAAGCCGGCACCGGGTTCAGCGGTGGTTGGTTGCTCGCAGCAAATGGCCAGCAATTCACCGCTGAAAATCGCAGCGACACCGCGAATGGTTTGCTTGCCGCCAACTTCGATCGACTCATCGATCAGTTATCACCGCAATACGCCGCCACTGCTGAAGGCGGAGACGGTGTGATGATGCAGGTGAACGGCATTGCCACGTTCGATGATTACGCCGCGCTGCTGAATTATTTGCAGCGCATTGCATTGATCAAGCGCGCGAGTCCCGTGCTGGTGCGCAATGACGAAGTACTCCTGCAATTGAAATTACAGGGCACGTCCGAGCAATTAGCGCGACAGCTGGCGCTCGAAACCAAATTGGTACCCGAGAATAAATTGGCCGTCGACACCCAATCGACAGGTGACCCCGCGGCGTCGGGTGCATTGTCTTATCATTGGTCAGCGCCAAAATAAAATGAGCGAACAATTACCACTGTTTCGACCGCGCGCCGATTTGAGTTTCGATAATTTTTTTATCGCTGCGAACAACGACACCGTAATTCATGCGTTGCGAGAATGGCTGAGCGAAGCCGACGGCGGCATTTTTTATTTGCACGGCGCGATTGGAAGTGGACGCAGTCATTTGTTGCAGGCAGCGTGTCGCCAGCGCAATGCATTTTATTTACCGCTGCACGAATTGCGCGAGCACGAAGCGGCACATGTGCTCGATGGACTCGAAGCGGCAGAATTGATTTGTCTTGATGACATCGAAACAGTGTTAAGCTCCACGCCGTGGTGCGAACAGATTTTTTATTTGTTCAATCGCATCGTGTCCCGCCGCCATAAATTGTTGGTCAGTGCCACGCAAGCTGCTGCGAATATTATTTGTGAATTGCCAGATCTGCGGTCGCGCTTGAGCTTAGGTGGTAGTTTTCGCATTTACGCACTCGACGATGAATCGATCGGCCCTGCATTGAAAATGCGTGCCCGCGAACGCGGTATTGAACTCACTGACGATGTAATTAGCTTTTTATTGGCGCGATATGCACGCAATTTCGATGCGCTGCTGTTGTTGCTGAACGAACTCGATCGCCATTCGTTGGCCGAGCAGAAGCGAATTACCATTCCTTTTGCGCGACGATTTCTCGAAAATTAATTGTAAATAAGAAAATTAATTGTAAATAAGTTGTTGCTGACTAAATGTTGACAGTCTGCAGTAGGCTTCGCTTGCAAATGATTGAAGTTGACAAAAAATGGTTGGAGCGCGCATTGTCATCGCGTTAGAATCGGCGCCCTCGAAAACGGCGGCCGCTAATTTGGTCGTAATGGGAAAACCTGAGATAGGGGAAGGACTATGAAAGCACGCGTATTATCGACAATCATCGCCGGTTCGCTGGTAGCCGTACCGATGGTGGCAGCAGCAGACCCGGGGCAATTCTTCGTCACGCCGTTTGTTGGTGTTCAAGATTTCAGTCACGATCGCGATGCCGGAAAAAATGGCGTGTTCGGTATTGGCGGCGAATATCAATTCTCCGAACATTTTGGCACCGAGCTCGATTACACCCGTTCATTTAAAGGCATGCAGTCTGGTTCGACTGATGTCGATTATGACCGTCTCTCGCTCGACGGCATTTATTACATTGGCAACGGTGTTGGCTTCAAAAGCATTTATCAGCCGTACTTGAAATTGGGTGTTGGTCATAATCGCTATGATTATGATGCCGGCCCCAACGACCAAAATACCGATATTGATGCCGGTCTCGGTGTGCGTATTGCGCTGGTCGATCGCCTTGCATTACGCGCTGAAGCCAAAGCGATTCACGAAGTCGATGACAGCCAAACCCACGGATTATTTACGCTCGGTCTGAGCTATGCATTCGGCGGCACCAGCAAGCCTGTCGAAGCACCGGCTCCCGCACCCGCTCCGGTAGTCGCAGCACCGGTTGATAGCGATGGCGATGGCGTGTACGACGATAAAGATAAGTGCCCGGGTACACCGCGCGGTCGTGAAGTCGATAGCGATGGTTGCGAATTCGTGCTGCACAAAACCGAAGAAATTCGTCTCGATATCAACTTCGCCGTGGACAAAGCCGTAATCACCGAGGCTTATGTGGGCGAAGTCGAAAAAACGGCGAAATTCCTCAAGCACTACGGCAATGTGAAAGCGGAAATCGCCGGTCACACCGACTCCACTGGCTCCGATGCGTATAACCAAAAGTTGTCGCAGCGCCGTGCTGATGCAGTACGCGATATGTTGATCAATCGCTACGGTATCGATGCATCGCGTCTTACCGCAGTGGGTTACGGTGAATCGAAGCCAATCGCCAGCAATGCTACAGCGGATGGCCGTGCGCAAAACCGTCGTGTAGTTGCGGTGATGCAAGCGGAAACCACTCAGCCGGCAATGAAGAAATAAGTCGGGCTAAAATAAAAAATCCCCGCTGCGGCGGGGATTTTTTTGTCTGGATAAATTGCGAGTTTTTTTAAAAATCTTTTTAAAGGCTTTTTTAAAAACCTACCTGACTCAGTAATCGCGTAAACCAATTTCCTTGTTTGGCATCGAGCTCTTGCGCGATCTGAGCCAAACGGAATTTTTGCTCTGTCGATAGCTTCGGATATTTCGCCAGCAATTGCTCGATGGGCTGTTTTTTTGCTGACGGACAGCGCGCGATTTGTTGCGCTAGGCAATTGGAATCGGCGACCGAAGCGCAATAATTTTTCGCAGTTTGAATACATGCCGCCGCTTGTGCTTTCAACGTCGCGCATGCCTGCTCGACCTGCACCACGCAACGCGGATCGTTATTGCCGCTGCAGCTAGCACTAGACGACACGTTGCACACACGCTGCAGCGTTAATTCGCGCAGTGCCTGTTTTTCTACTCCGGTACGACGCATTGCCGCCCGATGCGCAATCTCCAGCGATTGCAGATGAAATTGATCTTCGAGAAATTGCGGATCGCTACATTGCTCGGCGCTGAATTGTTGTTGGCATTGGGCCATCACGCCCTCGCGCCATGTCCCGCTATTGGCTGACCCATCATCGGCGTTATCGTTCGACGATTCCTGTGCAAGTGCCGCAGTAGCAATCAGTGCTAGAGCAAGGGCGGAATAGCGGAATGAATATGGCACGGCGCATTGGCTCCTGAATGCGAAAGTCAGGAGAGTATAGAACAGCGTTGCGCCAGCGCCGGACCATGGGTTATCGACCGCAGCGAGCATATCGAATACGCACCTTGCGATTGGTTGATCTGCATCATTGCCGGTGGGTTAACTTATCAATAAGTTATCTCTACAGCGCGGTGATGGGCCGCAATTTCAATAATGTCGCAGAGGAACTCCCCATGGACACATCCCGTTTGCCAATCACCGACAAGGCCGGCCTGAAGCAGGCGCTTGAAGACGCCAATCTGCCGTCGTTGCTGATGGTTTATATCCAGTACACGCAGGATGAGCCATACCTGAAGGAATTCGAGCCCTATCTGCGCGCGATTTATTCCACCGATGTCGCGACCATTCCCGACGATCTCGCGGCCGATCTGCGCAATCGCCTGTTCAATCTGCTGACCGATCCGAACCCGCCGGCGGAGAAAAAGCCATCGCGCGACCTGGTGCGCCGCATGATGAGCGTCAGTGTCGGCGAGGAAGTCGACGAGCAGCTGATCCCGGTTCTGTACGACCAAATGGGTTTCGAGCCACCGGTGTTGCGTAAGGAGTTGCCGAACCGCCCGCAAGCGCCAGCCGGCTTCAAGGTGCTGGTGATCGGTGCCGGCATGAGCGGCATCGCGGCGGGTATCAAGCTCGATGAAGCGGGCTACGACTACACCATTCTTGAGAAGAACAGCGAAGTCGGCGGCACCTGGCTCGAAAACGTGTATCCGGGTGTCGGCGTCGATACGCCGAGCCATTTCTATTCGTACTCGTTCGAGCAGAATCCGGAGTGGAGCCACTACCACCCGAAAGGCCCGGAAATTCAGGCTTATCTGGTGCGCGTCGCAAAGAAATACAACGTGCGCGATCGCGTCGTGTTCAACACCCGCGTCAAATCCTGTGCCTGGGATGAGGCCAAGCAGCTGTGGGTCGTCGCCACCGAGTGCAACGGCCACGAAAGCAAGCTGGAAGTCAACGCGATCATCAACGGCCACGGCATCCTCAACCGCTGGAAAATGCCGGATATCCCCGGCCTCAAAGATTTCAAAGGCCCGGCACTGCACACCGCTGGCTGGGACCCGAAAGTCGATTTGACCGGCAAGCGCGTCGCGCTGATCGGCACCGGTGCTTCCGGCGCGCAGTGCGCGGTGGCGATGGCGCCGGTGGTGAAAGAGCTGATCGTGTTCCAGCGCTCGAAACACTGGGTATTGAACAACCCGGAAATCAACCGCGATGTCACCGAGGGGGTGAAATTCGCGCTGCGCTGCATCCCGCATTACAAGGAGTGGTTCCGCTTCCGCGTGTATTGGTTCACCGGTGACGGCCTGTATGGCAACGTCGTGCGCGATGCGAGCTGGCCGAATCAGGATGTATCGATTTCGCCACAGAACAACGGCGCCCGCGAATATGCGCTCGCCTACATCCAGCGCAAATTTGCCGATCGCCCCGATCTGCTCGAAAAAATGGTGCCGGATTATCCGATCTTCGGTAAGCGCATCGTGCTCGACGCCGACGGCGGCTGGCTGGATACGTTGAAGAAGTCGAACGTGACGCTCGAAACCCGCCATATCGACCATATCGAAACCGATGCGATCGTGCTGAAGGATGGCGCTCGCGTTGAGGTCGATGTGATTGCGCTGGCCACCGGTTTCGAACTGAATCCGCCGCTCGGCCCAATGAAGATTTACGGTCGCGGCGGTGTCGAGGCTGGTGCGGCGTGGGGCAAGGATGACGCACGTTCGTATCTCGGCGTGATGGTGCCGGGCTTCCCGAACCTGTTCCTGACCTTCGGCCCGAACAGTGCGCCCAACCATGCGGCCGGCGTGAACATGGTGGTTGAGGCGCAGCTGAACTACATCATCGAAGCGCTCGATCTGATCGTCGCCGAGAAAGCCCGCGCGATGGAGCCGACCGAGAAAGCGTTCGAAGCGTGGAACAACAAGGTCGACACGCAGATGGCGAACATGGTGTGGACGCACCCGAAAGCCAGCAGCTATTACCTGAACAGCAAGCGCCGCAACTGGGTGTCATGTCCGTTCCGGTTGGCCGATTACTGGTCGATGACGCGCAAGCCAGTGCGCGATGATCTTGTGTTGAGCTAAAGCGCCGGCGAAAGCTGTTCGTTAAAACGCGAAAGGCCGGATAGCAATGTCCGGCCTTTCGTATTTTTATTATCAACATATTCGCGTTACCGGCATGGCGAAACGTCGACGCGAAGAATTCCACGAAGCGCTGAAGCAGATATTGAAATTGCACGGTGATATTGCGGCCCTGTCGAAGCCATCTAAATAATTGATAGAGACAGTGACGGCTGAAATTAACTGAAATGGAATGGTGGCCGAAATGAATGGGGTTGAGATGGATGTGAGTTGAAACGGATATGCGTTGAAACAGGATGTTGACGAAACAGAAACGGGGAGGGTATTGCGATTGAGAGCTGCTGCTATTGTCTGATTTTGTCTATAAAAAAGTGGTAGCGGGGGCCAGATTTGAACTGACGACCTTCGGGTTATGAGCCCGACGAGCTACCAGGCTGCTCCACCCCGCAATCACACAACACGCTGGTAAAGTGCAGCGAAGACCGTGTTATTTCTTCGCGCCCTGCAACGAGGCAGGCGCGCATAATACGGACGCAGCTGATGCGCGTCAAGCATATTGCGCCATAGTTTCAGGTGACGAAAACACGGCGATCCGGTAAGGTTCGCGCCGGTTGCCAGCGGAGCCATCCTCGACAATGATCAACCCCTTTGACGATATTCGTCCGTACCACGATAACGAAGTGCGGCCTGTGCTCGACCGTCTGCTGCATGACGATGAATTCCTCGAAAGTCTTGCGAAATTACGCTTGCCGAAAACGACGCTGCGCTTTCCCGGCGCGATGCGTTTTGTTGTGCGTTGGCTGCTGCGTTATGAATTGCGCGGCGTCGATGATGTGTATTCCATGCAGAGCGTGATCAAGCGCTATATGGATCGCATGATCGAAAGCACCACCGATCAATTTACGACGTCGGGCCTCGAACAACTCGATGCGCGCCAGCCTTATTTATTTATGAGCAATCACCGCGATATCGCCCTCGATCCGGCGTTCATGAATTACGCGCTGTATCACAATGCGCGCGATACCGTACGTATTGCGATTGGCGATAATTTATTGTCGAAGCCGTTCGCGGCCGATCTGATGCGGTTGAATAAAAGTTTTATCGTGCGCCGCTCTGCCAAAGGGCCGCGTCAGATGTTGGCGGCGTATAAAAATTTATCGGCATACATTCGGCATTCGATAGAAAAAGATCACAGCTCGATCTGGATTGCGCAGCGTGAAGGTCGCGCGAAGGATGGTCTCGATCGCACCGAACCGGCCATTATTAAAATGCTGACGATTGCGCAGGATAAAGGCGCGGAATCGTTCAGTGATTTCGTCAACAGTCTGCATATCGTGCCAATCGCGATTTCGTACGAATATGATCCGTGCGATGGCGCGAAAGCGCGCGAGCTACATGAGAAAGCAACGCTGGGCTGTTATCAAAAGGCCGAGCACGAAGATTTAAAAAGCATTGCGCTCGGCATTTCTGGCACCAAAGGCGATGTGCATGTCAGCTTTGGACAGCAAGTGCGTGGCGAATTCACCGGACCGGATGCGGTCGCTGCCGCCATCGATCGACAAATTATCGATGCCTATGTGTTACATCCGACTAATTTTTTCGCGTATCAGCGCTTGTACGGCTCGCTGCCGCAATTGCCTTGTGGCGTCGAGCAACATATTTTCGATGCCGCGCAATATGCGCATATCGAAAAAGTATTCACGCAACGTATCGATGCACTGCCTGAACAGCAGCGGCCATACGCGCTCGCGATTTACGCGAATCCAATCGTTAGCAAACTGAATACGCTGGCCGCGAGCTGATAACGGCGATGTTGACCGACGCGGTAAAAGAAGCGATTCAGCAAGCCTATCGGCAGTGGTTGGAGAGCAAGCAATTAAAAGCGCGCTACGGTCAGCGTCTGATGATTGCCGAGGTCGCGCGCGCGTTGGTGAACGCCGATGACAAAGACGAATGCGCCATTGCAGTGATCGAAGCGGGCACCGGTACCGGTAAAACCATGGCGTACAGCGTCGCGGCAATTCCGGTGGCGCAGGCGCTCGAAAAGAAATTGGTCATTGCTACCGCTACCGTCGCGTTGCAAGAGCAAATCGTTTACAAGGATTTGCCGGATTTGCAAAAGCACAGCGGTTTGAATTTTTCATTCGCGCTCGCCAAAGGCCGCGGGCGTTATCTGTGTCTCGCCAAACTCGATAATACGCTCGCCGCGCAGCCGGGTTTCAATCCGTCGCTCGCGTTATATCCGGATGAATTACAGCAGCAGCTCGATAGCGCCACTGCACAAATGTTAGAGCACATGCTCGAAAAACTCGCGAGCGGCAAGTGGGATGGCGATCGCGATCAATGGCCGGAACAAATCACCGAAAATTTATGGGCGCGCGTATCGACCGATCACGCGCAGTGCACCGGTCGACGTTGCCCGCATGTGCGGCAATGCAGCTTTTTTAAAGCGCGCGATGCGATCGATCAGGTCGATGTGATCGTCACCAATCACGATCTCGTGCTCGCCGATTTGGCGCTCGGCGGCGGTGCGATTTTGCCGGCACCCGAGGACACGCTTTACATTTTCGACGAAGGGCATCATCTGCCCGATAAAGCGCGCGATCATTTCGCGTATTCGAGCCGCTTGCGCGCCACCGATAAATGGCTCGAGCAAAGTATTAAATTACTCGCGAATGCAGCGGCCGAATTAGGCGCCGCAGAAAATATCACGAGACAGTTGGAAAATTTACCCGGCGTTATTCACGAAACGCGACAGTTGCTTGCAGCATTGCGTGCGCCGCTTGAAGAATTGCTCACGCAGGTCGATGAGCCGCGTCAACAACGCCAACCGCGCGCGCCGCAATATCGTTTCGAAAATGGCATCGTGCCGGAATTTCTGCGCGAGCAGGCCGGATTGTTGCGCGCTGAGTTTGAAGAGCTTTCCGAGCGGCTCGGTCGGGTCGCAGCCGCGCTTGAGGATGCGCTCGATGGCAACGGCAGTATCGAACGCGACGTTGCCGAGCGCTGGATGCCGGCCATTGCGATGCTGCGCATGCGCGCCGATGCCAATCGCGAGCTGTGGTTTTATTACGCGCGCGCCATCGACGATGAGCAGCCGCCGCGCGCGCGCTGGGTGCTGGCGATTGAAAACAACGTCGGTGCCATCGATATCGAATTGCATTGCAGCCCGATTATCGCCGCTGGCACGTTGAGCCATCATTTGTGGTCGCGCTGCGCGGGCGCGGTGGTGACGTCGGCGACGTTGACCGCACTCGGCAAATTCGATCGTTTCGCGATGCGCTCAGGGGTGCCGCAAGAGGCGAAATTCGTCGTTGTGCCGAGTCCGTTCAACCACGCCAGCGCAGGGGTACTGCGCGTGCCGGCGATGAGCGCCGATCCCACTGACCCGGATGCGCATACCGCCATGCTAATAACGATGCTGCCGCAACTGCTGAACGCGAGCGAGGGCTCGTTGGTGTTGTTCGCATCGCGTCGACAAATGGAGGATGTGTTTGAAGCGCTGAATGCAGAATGGCAGCAGCGCATTTTGATGCAGGATGCGTTGAGCAAACACGAATTACTGCTGCGGCATCGCGAGCGTATCGACAACGGCATTGGCTCAGTGATTTTTGGGCTGGCGAGTTTTTCCGAAGGCGTCGATCTCCCCGGTGATTATTGTCGCCATGTCGTGATCGCTAAAATCCCGTTTGCAGTCCCCGATGCACCGGTCGAAGCCGCGCTGGCGGAATGGATCGAAGCGCGAGGCGGCAATTCGTTCATGGAAATCGCGGTGCCGGATGCGGCGATTAAGTTAGTCCAGGCGAGCGGTCGTTTATTGCGTAGCGAAACCGATAGCGGTGCAATTACGCTGCTCGATCGACGCATTGTGACCAAACAATACGGTCGCGCGATTCTCGATTCGCTGCCGCCGTTTCGCCGCGACATCAGCCGCTAATCACGCGCGGAGGAATCATGTCGATTTATATTGAAGTTGCCGCGCTGCTGATCGATATCGAGGCGGAGCTGCGCCGCTTGCAGCAGTGGCAGAGCGAAACGCCAAGCGCTGAAGCCCTCGCCAGCACCGAACCGTTTTGCGTGGATACACTGACGTTTGTGCAATGGCTGCAGTTTATTTTTCTGCCGCGCATGCACGCGTTGATGGCGTCGGGGCAATTACCGCCCGGTCGCTGTCAGATCAAGCCGCTGGCCGAGGAGTATTTTGGCGGCGCGCATCTCGATACCGGCGAGCTGTTGCGCGTTATCGGCGCACTGGATGACGCAGTGAACAGCGTCGATTGATCAGTGGCTTTCACCCGGCGACAGTAATTCCGGATCGACCGCCATCACCATTCGCACCAGATGCGCTAGCGAATTGGCCTCGAGTTTTTCCATTACCCGCGCGCGATGAATTTCGACGGTGCGCTGGCTGATATCGAGGTCGATCGCAATCACTTTGTTGGCTTTGCCCTCCACCATCAGGCGCAGCACATCGAGTTCGCGCGGCGTTAAATTCTGCAATCGGGTCGCGATTTGTTGCCGCTGTTGCAGGCTCTCGCGATTGGCTTTGTCGATCGCAAAGGCACGCGCAATTTTTTCCAGCAACTCCTGCTCGCGATAGGGTTTTTGCACGAAGTCGAGCGCGCCCTGCTGCATGGCTTCCACCGCCATGGGAACATCGCCGTGACCGGTCACAAAAATAATCGGTAGCATCGAATTGCAGTCGTTGAGTTTGCGCTGCAACTCCATGCCGTTCATGCCCGGCATGCGAATGTCCAGCACCAGGCAGCCGGCCATGTCAGCGTGATATTTGTCGAGAAAGGCGTTGGCGCTGGAGAATGCGCGGGCTTTGTAACCGACCGATTCGAGTACCAGTTGTAGCGACTCGCGTACCGCATCGTCATCCTCGACGATATAAACTTCTGCTGCTTCGGCGTTCATGCCAGCTCCCGTTTCCGTTGTTGCGTTATCGGCGTCACGGCACACATGCGCGCTGCGTAAAATACGTATACCGGGTGCAATCACCGAACACTACTCTGAAAGGTCCCGAATAGCTTGGGGTGACATAACGATAACGAAAATATCGTATCCCCGCCGCCTTGCCAATACTTAAGGAACAAATGGAATGTCCGGCAAACGCAGCATGAGCCAAACGTATCTGCTCAGCCTGGTCGTGATGGCCATGCTGCCGGTTGCGTTATTGGGCTCGCTCTGGATATCGGATCAGCGCCGCCAATTCGAAGAGCAGAGCAACATCTGGCGTCAGACCTATATCGAAACGCAGCAGAGCGTATTGCGCCAGCGTGTCGATAGCATCGTCGAAAGTCTTGAGTTCGAGCGCGTCGCCATCGACACGCGCCAGCGCGAAGAGTTGCGCACTGCGGTCGACAACGGCATCGCGCAAATCGACAGCGTGCTCAATCACGCAAAGAAAATCACCGATCGCGCAGCGGCATTGCAGCGTGCGCACGATGTCCTCGCGCCGATTCGATTCGGCATCAACGGTCACTACTACATCAACACGATGGATGGCATTGCGGTGCTATCGCCAGCATTTCCGCAGGGTGAAGGTACCAATGTGCTCGATGCGGTCGATGCGAATGGCGTTCGCGTGGTGCAGGAGTTGACCCGGCGGGTGCAAACGAGCGGCGAAGGTTTTATCGAGGTCTGGTACAACAAACCCAACAATACGGGCGCCTTTCTGGCCTTGCAATACGCGCGCTATTACCCGCCGCTCGATGTGTTTGTGGCCGCCGTCAGCTATGCCGAGGATATGGCCGTTGCGGTTCAGCACGCCGAGCTGGCGCGACTGAAAAGTACTGTGACCGACGACATGCTGATTTCCGTGATGACGGAAAGCGGCAGGGTGTTGTTCGACAGCTATACGCCCAACAATCGCGATGAGGTCGCGCGTGCGTTCGCGACGGCGCAGCCGATATCGGTAGCGGTCGAGCAGAAGAAGTATCAAGGCCAGTTGGAACAAATGGAGCGCACGCGATTGACTAGCGGTGCCAAGGTGCCGGTGTTGGCGTTCGTTCGCGATTATCCGGGATGGCATTGGCGGGTGGCGACGGGAGTTTTTCTCGATCACATCGAAGCGCGCATTGCTGCCCAGCGCGTCGATATGCAGCGAAGTATTAACCAGCGCATTGCGTTCGGGCTCGGCCTTTTGCTGATGTTGCTGATGGTGGCGCTGTGGGTTGCACATCGGCTGGCGCGGCAGATCGAACATGCGCTGCAGCGATTCACCCAGTTTTTCGCGGATGCCAGTCGCCATTCCAGCAGCATCGATGTCGATCAATTGCCGTATGGCGAATTCGAGCAGCTCGCGTTCGATGCCAATCGCATGATCGAGCAACGCAGTCGGATCGAAAACGCGTTGCGCACCAACGAGCAGCGATTTGAAATGGCGCTCGCCGCGGCCAACAGCCATTTGTGGGATATGGATCTGCGCGACAACATATTAACCATGAGTGGCAGCCTGTTTGCGCAGCTCGGTTACAGCCCGCAAACACGGCAGATCGATGCGCAGGAGTGGCGCGATTGGATTCATTCCGATGATGTCGAGTCGATACAGCAAATCTATCGGCGCATGCGCTATACACCGGGTACCTTTGGGCTGGAGTTTCGGATGCGCACCAGCGATGGCAGCTATCGTTGGTTCATGTCGCGTGGTCAGCCGGTCGAGTTCGATGAGAACGGCGTACAGGTGCGCGCGCTCGGCACGGTGACTGATATCAGCGACCGCAAACGTATCGAAGAAGAGCTGGTCGCAGCGCGCATTGCCGCCGAAGATGCGAATCACGCGAAGAGTCAATTTCTGTCGAGCATGAGCCATGAATTGCGTACACCGCTGAATGGTGTGCTTGGCTACGCGCAGATTCTGTTGCGCGATCAGTCGGTGTCGGCCGAACAGCGCAGCAATTTATTGGCGATCGAAAGTTGCGGCCAACATTTACTCACGCTGATCGACGATGTGTTGGATCTTGCCAAAATCGAAAGCGGCAAAATCGAAATTGCGTTGAGCCATTGCGATTTATTCGATCTATTGGAAAGTGTCAGCAATATTGTGCGCGAGCGCGTCGAGGCCAAGGGCTTGAGCTATGCGCTCGAAATTGGCAACGACGTGCCCGCGAATATTGTCATTGATGAGGTAAAGCTGCGGCAGATCCTGGTGAATTTACTGGCGAATGCGGTGAAGTTCACGGCTGCCGGCAGCGTCAAAATGCGGGTGTCGCGGCGGCGTGCCGAAGAAATTTTCTTCGAGGTATTCGATACCGGCATCGGCATACCGGCGGAAAAACAGGCGCTAATTTTTCATCCTTTCCAACAGCTCGGCGATGCCAGTGGCGGTACCGGTCTGGGCTTGCCGATCAGCGTGCGTTTGTGCGAAGCGATGGGCGGTGCGTTACGTGTGCAAAGCGCCGTCGGTGTTGGCAGCTGCTTTAGTTTTTACCTGCCGCTGCATCAGAGCCACGGCGATACTACCGCGCGGCCATTGCGCGGCGGCTACCAGGTGCTCGATACCGCCGACACTGTCGTGACGGTGATGGTGGTCGACGACAATCCGATTAACCGCCAGGTACTGTGTGGCATGTTGCGCGCCAGCAACATCGAGGTCATCGAGGCTGAGCATGGCCAGCATGCGCTCGATCAATTGCGCGAACGTCCCGTCTCGTTGGTATTGATGGACGTGCGCATGCCGGTGCTCGATGGTTTTGCCGCCACCGCCGCGATCAAACGCGATCCCAAACTGCGAGATATTGTCGTGATCGCGGTATCGGCGAGCGCGTTTCCCGATGTCATCGAACGCATGCAGTTGCAGGGCTGTGACGACTTCATCAGTAAACCGGTACGCGTCGCAGAATTGCTGACCAAAATAGCGCACCATTTGCGCTTGCCGCTGCGCACGCTCGAAATGGTATCGGATACCGCGAAGGCGCCGCTCAGTTTGGCGCTGCCAAGCGAGTTGATTACCGATTTGCGCGTGGCGATCGCTGTCGGCGATGTCGATGCCATGCGCGCGGCGCTCGCAGCGTTCCATAGCAACAAACCGGAAGTAACGTTGATGGTGCGGCATATCGAGCGGTTGCTGGATAATTTTGATTTGGATGCCGTGCGCGACTGGCTCGCGGCGGCGGAAACCACGGCTTTGGCCGAATAATCCAAGGAAGCTTGCGTGATGCCTATCGATACAGGCAGCGAAACAGGCAGCGAACAGATTCTGCTGGTCGACGATAACCCGATTAATCTGCAGATTTTGTATAAAACGCTGCAGGGCAGTGGTTATCGTTTGTTGATTGCGAAAAATGGCCAGACTGCGCTCGATATCGCGCGACGGACCAAACCCTCGTTGGTCTTGCTCGATGTGATGATGCCGGATATGGATGGCTTCGATGTTTGCGAGCAGCTGAAAGCCGATCCGGAAACCACCGATATCGCCGTGATTTTTTTATCCGCGCTCGGCGACAGCCGCGCCAAAGTGCGCGGTTTCGCGGTCGGCGGTGTCGATTACATTGCCAAGCCGTTTCAATCCGATGAAGTGGTGGCGCGGGTACGCACACATATCAAAATTCACCGTCTCGAACGTCAACTCGCGCGCCGCAATAGCGAACTCGAAGCCGAAAACCAGCAGATTTTGAACGCCGTCGATGAAGGCATCGTCGGTCTTGATGCGGAGGGCCGCGTGACGTCGGTCAATCCAGCCGCATCGCGGATCACCGGCTGGCCCGCCGCGGATTTAATCGGCGAAATGTTGCAAAGCCTGCCGATTCTGCAGAGTTCGATCGGCGATGTTGAGCGCTCGCTGCCTGGGGACGGGCACATGCCGAAATCCACCTACAGTGAGATCGAGCTGGTGCGTGCGCGCAGCGGCGCGCTGGTACCGGTGTCGCTGACTTATTCGGCGCGTCAAGAAGGCGGAGCAGTGCTGGTGATGCGCGATATCAGCGCATGGCTGGAGAGCGAGGAAGCATTGCGACAAACGCGTGAAGAGCTGGAGACGCAGCGACAGCATATGGCGCATATGGAGCGCTTGAGCAGCTCTGGTGAATTGGCGGCGGGTATTGCGCATGAATTGAATCAGCCGCTGACCGCAGTAGTGAATTATGCGCAGGTCGGCAAGCGGTTGCTCGAACACGTCGACATTGATCGGCCGAAGCTGATCGATTTGCTCGATAAAGTCGGTACGCAGGCAGTGCGCGCCTCCGAGGTAATCAGGCGGTTGCGCAGCTATGTTAAAAAACCCGATATGGGCCGCGAACGCTCCGATCTGAATGAAGTGTTGCAAGAGGTGGTGGCGTTGGCGGAAGTGGATTCGCGCATCAACGACGTGCCCATTCATCTTGAATTCGAAAATCAGCTGGCAGCGGTGGCCATCGATATCGTGCAGATTCAGCAGGTCGCTTTGAATTTACTGCGCAATGCGATGGAGGCAATGCAGCATGCGCCCGACAAACAGCATGGCGTGGTGATGCGTACTTGGCAGAGTGACGGTTACGTGTGTTTCAGCGTGATCGATCGCGGTCACGGCCTGTCGGAAGCGGCGCAGGCACAACTGTTTACGCCGTTTTTTACGACTAAATCGAGCGGTATGGGAATTGGCTTATCGATTTGCCAAAGCATCGTGCAGGCGCACGGCGGTGAAATCGGTTATCGCAATAACCCCGAAGGCGGCGTGACGTTTTTCTGTCGATTGCCGCCCGCGGAATAAAAATATTAGCGGTTACCGTTGTTGGGTTGTTGGTCAATCTCGTCCTGAATACGGCGGTACACTTCTTCGCGATGCACGCTGACGTCTTTTGGCGCCGCGATGCCAAGGCGCACTTGATTACCGCTAATTCCCAATACGGTAATCTTGATGTCGTCGCCGATAATCAGGGTTTCGCCGAGACGTCTGGACAGTACCAACATGTTTTACTTCCTCCCACCAAAGGCTTTTAATTTTTGTCGCGGCGCATTAAACAGCTGCAACTTTTTGCGCCTGCTCCGTTTCTTGTTTAATTCGTAAATACACTTCTTCGCGATGCACGCTCACTTCTTTCGGTGCGGCAATACCCAAACGCACCTGGTTGCCGGCAATACCGAGCACCGTGATTTTTATGTCATCGCCAATAATCAATGTTTCGTCGAGTCGTCGAGAAAGTACCAGCATGTGTTTACCCTCCATTAAAGTGATCACAGCTGATAAGCAGTCTAGATAGCGTGCGGTAATCGCAGTATTCGCTGATGTACTTATCGGGCTGCGGTAAATCCGTACGCATTATTTCGAAAACTGATTAATGCCATCGCATTGTATGGAGCGGGACTATTCACGAGTAATAGGTAAATCTACGTAGACAAGCGTGTTTGCGGCGCGGTGAGGGCTGGCATTTATAAGGCTCACCCGGTAGTGTGCGGCGGACTTTGCGGATTTATCACAACGGGAGTGATGCGACATGACAATACGTTTTGGTAGCGCGTCTTTTTTTAACAGCCCGCTTATTTATAAAACCCCGCTTGCTACTAAAGCATTGCTCGGCGCGATTTGCCTGCTGATCGCGACATTGGCACTGGCCGAGCCGAGGCCATTGCGCGTTGCCACCAGTCCGGATAATCCACCGCTGATATTTCAGGCGGAAGGAAAGCTGGTCGGTATGGAAGTGGATTTATCGCGGTTGCTGCAGGCGCAACTCGGCCAGCCGTTACAGCTTCAAGTATTGCCGCGTGCTGAATTATTACCCGCACTCGCGCGCGGCGATGTTGATCTGGTGATGGCCGGATTGGTGATCACGCCGCAATTGGAGCAGCAGGCCGATTTCACCGTGCCGTATTTGCATTCGGGGGAGATGGCAATTATTCGTACCGACGATGTGCTGCGGTTTCGTTCTTCGGTCGCGCTGACGCGAGACGGCTTTCGCGTCGGGTTCATTCCGAATTCGGCAGCAGCAAATTACGTGAAGAACAACATGGCTGCGGCGACCGCAATCTCGTGTGTCGATGCCAATGATTGTTTGCAAGCATTGTTAAGCAAACGAATTGACGTGCTGATCGATTCGCCCGCTACCAGCTGGCGTATTGCGACAGAGCCACGGTACGCCGCATTGATGAGTTTGTATCAGCCGCTTAATGAAGAATATTTTGCGTGGGCAGTGCCAAAAAATAATCCGGAATTACGCGAACGCCTCGATACGGCATTGCACGCTATGAAACAGTCGCAGATGTTCGAGCACATATTGAATCGCTGGATTCCCGTGCGTATCAGCAGCGAGTCGGCAAGCGATTAGTATCGAATAATTTCAATGGAAGAATGCTTTGACGATGGCCCCGCCCAGACCGCCGAGCAGTAATGCCATGGTCGGTAAAAACGAGAGCGCAAAACCCAGGCTGCGCTTCTTGGGGTCGGCAACATAGCCGCGCAGATAAAGCATGCGACCGATCAAGTACACGACGCCGAGCGCAGCGCCCCATGTCTGGCTGATATAGGTACCGAACAGCCAGATGGCGGGAACGAATACGACGAGTTGTTCGAGCGTATTCATGTGCACCCGATGATAGCGTTCGAAAATGTCGTGACCGGTAGTGGCGGGAGCCGGAACCTGATATTTGCCGCGAGCGGCGCCGACGCGCAGCGCGAAATACGTCAGCTGCAATAACGCGAATGCAATAACGATTTCAATAAGCGGCATGGCTGCAATCCTGTTGAATGCGCCAAACATCTTGGCGAGTGAATGAAAGGACTTGGCGAGCGACGAGATAAGGCGGACAGCACTGGTAGCGCTGTCCGCCGGAGGGGCAATTGTGGTTAGGGGGTGCGGCGATCTTTACCTTTCCGGCGATCAACAGGAACCGGTTTGCTGTCCGCCTGAGTGCGACGGTCTTGCTTAACCTTGCGTTCCTCCAATGCGCCTTCGATTTTCTTTACGACATCAGGGGTGATTGGTTTGGTGGTCATGATGCTGCTCACAAAGGTCTGTTCCTGGACTGTGCCGAACATCTGGCGGCCATTTAGTTATAGTTTCGATTGCGAACTATTCAAATCGAAAGCACAAAAATTTCTAAGGCGGCGACAATGAATTGCCGACATGTCTTGGATGAGCGCCTCTTGGGGTATGTCCACACTAACGCTTTTTTGAGTTCAAATGCATGACCGATCGCTCACTCCGCGACGCTATCTTCAATCGCCGCATGCTGATTTGCGTATTCACGGGATTCAGTTCGGGGCTGCCGCTGTTTCTATTGCTGAATCTGGTGCCGGCCTGGTTGCACGGTGAGGGCGTCGATCTGAAGGCGATCGGCCTGCTGACGCTGATCCAGTTGCCGTACACCTGGAAATTTCTGTGGTCGCCGCTGGTCGACCGCTATGCGCCGCTGCGGCTGGGGCGCCGGCGCGGCTGGATGCTGCTGGCACAGTTGGCGTTACTGGTGGCGATTGCCCTATTCGGCAGTTTGTCGCCCGCCGGACTTCAAGCGCCCGGCGCCGATTGGCTATCCATCAGCCGATTTTTGCTGCATCCGGTCACGCTGGTGGCGATTGCCGTAGCGGCATTTTCAGCAACGCAGGACATCGCGCTCGATGCGTTTCGGCGTGAACTGTTATCCGACTACGAGCTCGGCCTCGGCAACTCCATCCATGTCACGGCTTATCGCATCGCCGGGCTGGTGCCGGGCTCACTGTCGTTGATTCTCGCGGATCATTTCGATTGGTCGATCGTGTTTGGCGTGACCGCGCTGTTCATGTTGCCCGGCATGGCGATGACGCTGCTGGCGCGTGAGTCGATCGATGCTGCGATTGCCCCCAAAACCTTGCGCACCGCCGCCATCGAGCCACTGCGCGAATTTCTGACGCGCGCCGGTTGGCGGCAAGCCGCATGGGTGCTGGGGTTTATTTTCTTTTACAAGCTGGGCGACTCGTTATGCACGGCGTTGGCCACGCCGTTTTATCTGGATATGGGCTACACGCGCACCGAAATTGGCCTGATTGCGAAAAATGCCGGACTGTGGGGCAGCGTGATCGGTGGCTTGTTGGGCGGCATCTGGATGTTGCGCCTGGGGGTGCAGCGTTCGCTGTGGATTTTCGGAGCCGTTCAGATGCTGAGTATTCTCGGCTTCGCCTGGCTGGCGTTAGGTGCGACAGCGGACATTGATGCGACCACGCGCCTGCTGCGGCTTGGCGTCGTGGTAGCGCTGGAAGCATTCGGAGTCGGTGTCGGCACCGCCGCGTTTGTCGCTTTCATCGCCGCGCAAACGCATCCGGCGTATACGGCCACGCAATTGGCGTTGTTCACCAGTTTTGTCGCGATGCCGCGCACCGTGGTCAACGCAAGTGCTGGGTATCTGGTGGAAATGCTTGGCTGGCCGCAATTTTATCTGCTGTGTTTTGTGCTCGCGATTCCGGGAATGCTGATGCTGTACAAAGTCGCGCCGTGGCGTCGGCCTCCTTTAGCTATGACGACTAGCTAGGGCCAGCCGAACTGAGACCAATCGATTTTCTCGTTGCGAAACTCGACGCCCTCGGTGAGCAGCCGCTCGCGCTGTTCGCGATAGCGCGCAGAGCCGCTCGGAAAACTAATGGTGCCGCGACTATTCACTACCCGATGCCACGGCAATGCACTGCCTTCCGGTAATTGTGCCAACACGCGGCCGACCAGACGCGCGCCGCGCGGCAAACCCGCCAACTTGGCAATCGCGCCGTAGCTCGTTACCCTGCCCGACGGAATGCTAAACACAATGCGCCAGATTTCTTGCTGATGCGCTTGAGTAGTATCGATAGTAGACATCGCTCGTCGCCCCGAAATAATCCAACCATTTTCCACGATTGCCGCGGGTGCCATCCGTAATGGTCAAATTTTTTATTCGTATTTTAAGCGTCGCGCTGTTTTGTCACCTCGCCGATGCAGGCGTTTTGCTGCTCGATAACGGCGATCGCGTCAGCGGTGAATTGATCGTCATTGCGGATGGCCAATTGCATTGGCAATCCGATCTCGCCGGCGAAATTGTTGTGCAACAGGTGAATGTCGTCGGTATCGATGCGCGCGATTTATTCGAGATCGAACTCGATGCGCGCCGCCAGCTCAGTCAATGCCAATTGCAAATGCGCGGCGATCAGCAGCAATTGTTGAATTGCAAAGAGGGCATCGCGCAACTCAATACTTGGAAGCTCGTGCGTAAAGTATCCGCGCGGCCATTGATTCAACACGATGTGTGGAATAACACCGGTTCGATCGATGTGGCCGCGAAAGATTCGGCGGGAAACACCGATGAGCAGGATCTCGATCTCAATTTCAAAATGTCCGCGCGCCGACAGAGTCAGCGCCACACGGTGCTTGGGAAATATGAAGAGCAGCGACAGAACGATATTAAGACGCAAGATGATCGTAAGTTCGAATATCAATACGATTATTTCGTCAGCGACAAATGGTTCTTGAATAGCATCGCGAGTTTGGAGCGCAATGTTTTTCAAGATTTGTCGAGTCGAAAATTAATCGGCGGCGGTGTCGGTTATCAGTTTTTCGATACCGAATTTATTCAGCTGCAAGTCGATGCCGGCTTGGGTTATATCCAGGAAATTTATTCCAGCGATACCGATCGCCATGCGCTCGCTTTTCGCGAAAGCACCGATTTCAATTACAAACTGAATAAATTGGGATTGCGCTTTTTTCACCGTCATACGCTGACGCAATTATTCGATCAGGCCGGTGATTGGCGCATCGATTCCGAAACGGGATTGAAAATGCCGGTGGTGGGGCGTCTTAATGCGCAAGCCAAACTCCGCTTTAACTACACGCATATTCCCGCCGACGACGCGGATGCGCTCGATAGAGTTTGGTTGTTTGGTGTCAATTACGATTGGTAAGAGGCGGGCGATTTACGAAGAGTGAAGGGCGATTGGTGAATTGCGGCCCCGACGGAGCCGCAACCAATGCAACTAGATGCGGATACCGCCATCCATTTCGATAACGCGACCGGTAAAGTAATCGTTCTCGAAAATGTAAACAACGGTCTGCCCAATTTCTGCGGGCTCACCCATGCGGTGCAGCGGAATGCCTTCCGCCATTTTCTGCAACGCTTCGGGCTTCATGCTCGCCACCATTTCGGTAGCGATGAAACCGGGCGCGATGGCTGCCGAACGAATACCGTAACGCGCAAGTTCTTTGGCCCAGGTGACGGTCATTGCCGCAACACCGGCTTTGGCCGCTGAATAGTTGGTCTGACCGATATTGCCGGCTTTGGATACCGACGAAATATTGATGATCACACCCTTGCTGCCGAGTTTGATCATGCGCTCTGCGGCTTCGCGGCCGCACAGAAATACGCCGGTCAGGTTGACGTCGATCACGGCTTGCCATTCGGCCAGCGTCATCTTTTTCTGAATCTCGCCGTCTTTCATCTTGATCAGAAAGCCGTCGCGCAGAATGCCCGCGTTATTGATCAGGCCATCGAGTGCGCCAAAATCGGCCACGATCTGATCGAAAATACGAATGACATCGTCTTCCTTCGCGACGTTACCGATGTACCCGCGAGCATCGCCGCCGGCGTCTTTACACAGTTGCGCGGCTTCGTCGAGCTTCTCTTGGTTTAAGTCGATCAGCGCCAGTTTGGTGCCTTTCGCCGCCAGGGAGAGCGCCATGGCGCGGCCGAGACCCTGCCCGCCACCGGTAATCGCCACTACTTTATCTTTCAAATTCATTGGGAACCGCCTTAGTCGTTAGTCTGCTCGGGGCAAAACGCCGCAGATTATTGCAGTTTCGGCGGAATTCAAGCAATTGCCAAACCAATTAGACGAGGCAAAAAACCGTCTTGACTCGCTGCTTCGCCTCACTATCATTAGCACTCTCTTGAATGGAGTGCTAAATCCGGCCTTGAAATTCAGGAGGGCGTCCCCATATTGGCGTGCATCCCCGGGAAGCCCGGCGATTCGAACCTATCCATAATCCGATTAACTCATTGATCTCAGGAGAATTGGCGACATGAAAATTCGTCCTTTATACGACCGCGTCGTTGTACGTCGCAAGGAAGAAGAGGAAAAAACCGCCGGTGGCATCGTGCTGCCAGGTTCCGCCAAGGAAAAGCCCAACCAGGGCGAAGTCGTGGCAGTTGGCCTCGGTAAAGCGCTGGATAACGGCGAAGTGCGCCCGATGAGCCTGAAAGTAGGCGACCAAGTGGTGTTCGGCCAATACGCCGGCAATGCCATCAAGATCAACGGCGAAGAAGTCATCATTCTCAACGAAACTGAAATCTTCGGCGTTATCGAGAAGTAATCGTCTCCGACTCCACCGATTTGATAGAGGAAGGAATTAACCATGGCAGCTAAAGAAGTTAAATTCGGCGACTCCGCGCGTCAGAGAATGGTCAAGGGCGTAAACATCCTGGCCGACGCGGTAAAAGTGACCCTGGGCCCGAAAGGCCGCAACGTCGTGATCGACAAATCGTTCGGCGCACCGACCGTGACCAAAGACGGTGTATCGGTCGCTAAAGAAATCGAATTGAAAGACAAATTCGAAAACATGGGCGCACAGCTCGTGAAAGAAGTGGCGTCGAAAGCATCCGACACCGCTGGTGACGGCACCACAACCGCCACCGTACTGGCTCAATCGATCGTGACCGAAGGTCTGAAATCGGTTGCCGCTGGCGCCAACCCGATGGATCTGAAGCGCGGTATCGATAAAGCCGTTATCGCCGCCGTTGAAGAAATCAAAAAATTGTCCACCCCGTGCTCGGACACCAAATCGATTGCACAAGTCGGTTCGATCTCCGCTAACAGCGACGACAACATCGGCAACATCATCGCCAACGCGATGGAAAAAGTCGGTAAAGAAGGCGTGATCACCGTTGAAGAAGGCACTGGCCTCGACAACGAACTCGACATCGTTGAAGGCATGCAGTTCGATCGCGGCTACCTGTCGCCGTACTTCATCAACAAGCAGGACAAAATGGTCGTTGAACTCGACGATCCGTTCATTCTGCTGGTCGACAAAAAAATCTCTTCGATTCGCGATCTGCTGCCGTTGCTTGAGCAAGTAGCCAAAGCATCGCGTCCGTTGATGATCGTTGCCGAAGACGTTGAAGGCGAAGCGCTGGCAACACTCGTTGTTAACAACATTCGCGGCATCATCAAAGTCGCTGCTGTTAAAGCACCGGGCTTCGGCGATCGTCGTAAGGCAATGCTGCAGGATCTCGCGATTCTGACTGGCGCTACCGTCATCTCCGAAGAAGTGGGCCTCGATCTCGAAGGCGCTTCGCTGGAGCATTTGGGCCGTGCGAAACGCGTCACCATCGACAAAGAAAACACCACGATTGTCGACGGCACCGGTAAAGCAGCCGATATCGAAGCGCGTGTGAAAGAAATTCGCGTGCAACTCGAAAACACCACGTCCGATTACGACCGTGAAAAACTGCAAGAGCGCGTAGCGAAACTCGCTGGTGGCGTTGCAGTGATCAAAGTCGGCGCCGCGACCGAAGTGGAAATGAAAGAGAAGAAAGCGCGCGTCGAAGACGCGCTGCATGCTACTCGTGCAGCTGTTGAAGAAGGCGTGGTTCCCGGCGGCGGCGTAGCGCTGATTCGCGCTATCGAAGCTATCCGTGGCTTGACCGGCGCTAACGAAGATCAAAACATCGGTATCAAAGTTGCGCTGCGCGCAATGGAATCGCCGATGCGTCAGATCGTGCAAAACTCTGGCGACGAGCCGTCAGTGGTTGTCGACAAAGTGCGCCAAGGCAAAGGCAACTTCGGTTACAACGCTGCGAACGGCGAATACGGCGACATGATCGCATTCGGTATTCTCGATCCGGCCAAAGTAACCCGCACCGCGCTGCAAGCAGCAGCATCGGTTGCGTCGTTGCTGTTGACCACCGAAGCCATGATCGCCGATCTGCCGGAAGACAAATCCGCACCTGCAATGCCGGATATGGGTGGCATGGGCGGAATGGGTGGCATGGGCGGCATGATGTAAGCCGACTGCTCTCAGTCAGTCTGTAATAAAAAAACCCGGCTTCGGCCGGGTTTTTTTGTTTTATCGAGAGCGGTTTAAGAATGAGAAAACGCGCTGCTGATTGAAGCGGTTAATGACTAATGGTTTAAACCATATGACGCCGTAAACAGCGGAGAGCGTAGCGAATCCGCTGTTTTGCTCGTTATACATTTAACTTCCCTATGCCGGAGCGAATAACATCTTCACTCGTGCTTGGAGGCTCTGGTGGAGGATTAGCGGGCTTTCCGGAACAATAGATTATTTTCATGACCCTATTTCCTGTTTCCAGACTTGATAACGTCTTCGCTTGTTTCAGGCGGTTGGGGTGGAGGATTATCTGGTTTTCCAGCGGAATGTAAAATCTCAAATAAATATTCATTATTCATGACACAAACCCTTTTATGGTAATTAGTAGAATCAATAAAAAAATAAGACCACCGCTAATTGAAAGTTCCTCGTAGGATAGTTTTAAATTCCTAGCTTTTTTATCAACTATCGGGACGAGGCGCGTCGTTGTATCCATATAGCAATTAAAAATATATTCATGGGAGGCGTCAGTGGTTGCCGCTTTAAAATAATCAATTGTTTCTTGATTTCTAGGTGCGACCTTTGCATTCACAAGTTTTAATGAAAGCAAAGCATGACCCCAAGAACAGAATAAAACTAGTAGCGCAAGAGCGCCCACAACAAATACTGCCCAATCCAATAGCCCGTCGAGATTGAAAACCACATCCTTTTTATACCCTGTCAGCCCTGTAAATGCAGCGATTGATACGGTTAGGAAGGACAAGAATTTCCCGCATTTGTTTTCAATGTGATCAAATCTTTTCTGCTCCTCTTCGTAGCGAGCCTTAGCGTAATTTAAGATTTCTTGGTCCATGACCTATTTTGTATAACCCTTCATTTCGGCCGGCCTGGAGCGCAGCGTAAAACCTGTCCTGCAATATGCGCTTGCTAGTAATATTTTATGATTGATAAACATATTTTCTGTGGTACTCAAGATAACTTAAGTTTTCTTTTTTAATTCCACTTATTCCCATTGCTGGATCAATTCCTAATGCCTTTCTTGAGGCATGGTCAAAAGCCGAAGAAATTAGTATGGCGCCAGAATTTTCAAACGTTATTAGCCCTGCATCGAATGCTGCATCTAAGTTGGGCGCGAGTAAGAAGCCATTGAACGCATCAAGTCTTTCTTTGTTGTCGGAATCTCGCCATGGCTTGATGTGAGAAGCTTTCAATAAAGGGACTGTTGCACAGCCCGTTACTGCACATTGTCCCCACATGTCGATCAATTGCTTTCTGAACCTACCTTGCCCAACTCGGCTGTTGACGATTGATTCTCTTTCGGTCGGAGGAAGATTCTGTAATTCTTCCTCGGCCTCTTTGATGTCTTCTAGCTCGTTGCTTGAGTAGGCCGTAGGCAGTTTTGACAATCTATCGATGAACTCATGGAACGCAACTTTGGAATCAAATCCAAATGGTATCCCATAAGGAATTTCATCCTTGCCATTATTTTTCCGCTTGGGAAACTTCGTCATGCTGGATTTATGATTGTATTTTTTCTCGCTACGAACTCCACTAATTGCCCGAAGGTCTGGCCTGTGAGCCTGGAATCTCGGGTGAATAACTAACCCGGAGTATTTGCCGCCGGCTTGTTTATTCACGTAAATGTATTGTTTCGATATAGGAAGTGAATAACGAATGGCATATTGGACCTCATGCTTATCAGAACATCCGATTGCTTCAAGCAACCTTGCAATGTCATCTGTACTCAACATTTGTGTGAACACCTTTATTGCTAACGTAGAGTTAACCGACGCTACGCAGTTTTATCGCGCGGTGTTCGGCGACCGAATGGAGCGAAGTTAAGCGGCGAGTTAGAAATCAAATTCAATCCTAGTCGTCCGTTGATCTGCAATGTGAGTCTGGTCGCCCATATGGGTTCTCCCCCTCAAAAGAATGAGGATACAAAAGCCAAAAGTTAGGATTGCTACTGCAACATGCTTTGGGCTGAAAGGATATTCAAAGCCAACCACTTCTAGGGCGAAGTAGCCTAGAAAAAACCAAATGCATAGCGTAAATAAGTTTACGATCTGATTTGTCTTAGAGACAGAGATATTGCCTGGGCCTGTAACATGCCTTTCAAAGAAATCATCTCCCGGTGACCGGCCCAAGATGGTCTTGTAGAGTGGGCCAGTAACTTTATCTTCGAGCATGTCTACGTGGTTTTCCCAGTTCTCCTGCCATTGTTTGCTTCCTCGATTAACCTGGAACCATGCGAAAGTAAACAGAAAGCCAATGCAAGCGACGATGAACGCCAAAAATCTTTTGTCATCTAGGTTTTGGGCGCCCAGAATTACAAAGTAACCAGCAAACGCAGCAGCGATAAGCGTCCAAAAATAGGCTGCTCTCTTCCAATAGAGTTCAATCTCGAACTTCCGAATATCAAGAGCCCGCTCCAATGCAGCCTTCAACTTCTCTTTGTTCTCGGGTTCGATGCCGAAATCGCTTTTATACTTTGTCTCATCGATCTTCATGGAATTGTTCGATCCTGATTTCTAACTAGTAGTGAGCAGATACGGCTGTTTTGCCAAATAAACCCGAAGCGTCGGTTGATCGTGGTTTTTGCCGATAAAAGCAGATGAGTCTGTTCATGTAGTCCTGGCGCGTCGTTGTTGTTTTTGTCTGGTAGCCGCGCCAGTCTTTAAGGTGGGCAACGCTCCTTAGTTGGTATCAAAATTAACCCGATGCCCGGCATCTGTCTAGCTATCACCGACTAGCCCGTAGGGCACAATAAATGAAATGCATTGCGCCACCAATTTAGACATTGGCGCAATGAGATAAATAAATCTGTCCTTATTTTTCTATTTTTATCTAGCCACTGACTTGTGACCCGCTGTTACTTGATGCTGATAACTGTTCGGAAACCCAGTGGCGAATATCGGCGCGCATGACAGGCAGCGGGCGGCCGCCGGGTGCGAGAACCACATCATGGAAAGCAGCGATATCAAATTTTTTACCCAATGCGGTATGGGCGCGTTCGCGCTCTTCCATGATCAGGTTCGCGCCCAGCATATAACTCAAGGACTGTCCCGGCATGGCGATATAACGGTCGACCTCGATTTCAATCTCGGTGCGCGAGAGCAGGGTGTTATCGAGCATAAACTGGATCGCCCGCTCACGTGACCAGTGGTGAATATGTAAGCCCGGCTCCACCAATAGACGGCTAGCCGCCCATAGGTGTTTCGCGATCATGCCTTGACGGTCGAGCGTGCTGGAATACAAACCCATCTCATCGGCGAGATATTCGGTGTAAATCGCCCAGCCTTCAACGATCCCAGCGTTATAGTCGGAGCCCGCTGACTCCGGCCGGGGATAGGTGGCAAATAAATGATGGCCGGGTATGGCCTCATGAAAGGCGATGACTTCCGCCATCAGGCGACGCTCCTGGGGACGTGACGGATTGATGCTATAAGTGGCGGGTTCGTTGCCCTGTACGGCGACATAACGCCCGGCAGGGAAAGAGTCCTGGACGTACGCCGGCATCTCGACGACCCCAATGGGGCTGCCCGATTTATGGGCAAACCGCGATAACGTGGCGGCGTCAGCCCGTTTGATGGCCGCTGCCGATAGTGCGATCAGTTCCTTCGGGGTGGTCGAGTTATGGGCCTGAAATGCCCGTAACCGCTCCATGATGTCGCTAAAGTCTGCGCCCTGACTGTCACTGGTCACTAACGCACTGCGCGCTTCATCCAATAAACGCCTGCCGGTCGTTTCGATATCTTCCGTCGAGGAATTTAGCGTCGTCCACCAGGTTACGGTCTGGGCAAAACAAGCTTCACCGTTGGCGATACCCGACAAACCCGGCGCCGTGCGCGCCGCAGGTAGATATTCATGCTGTAAAAACGCTTCAAAGCGGCGCGCGGCGGGCGTCATTGATTCTCTGATCATCCTATTCCATTGCCGCGTTGCCTCGGTGTTTGGGGACGGGAACAGATAGGGCGACGAATCCTGAGCCAATATCGCTGTCAGATCGCTGACCTGTTGATAGACCCGCAGTACAACAGGCTGCGGCGCCGTCTCATGATGGCCAATGCCCCGCCGGAGTATCTCGATGGCCGAGTCGATCGCGGCCGGCGCCTCTCTCCAGCGGGTCAGTGCTGTGGTTGCATCACTCGCTCCGGCACTGACAACGTATGCCCATTGTGATGGCCACGCGACTTGCCACCCGAATACCTGATTGAGGTAGCGGAGATCCGTTTGACAGTCATGTAAAGCCAACGCGGCAAACCCACTATCGGCCACCAGTGGCGACTGGTCCGGTACGTTTGGGGTGGAGGGTTTTGCATGGCAGATATTGATACTCATGATCAGTGACAACAGCGTGATGAGCGTAGGTATTTTCATATTCGCAATTTCCCTGTTGTCGAGGTCCTAAATCGAAATAAATCTGTCCCGATTTTTCCATGAGCAAACGCATCCGCTTTTGCCAAATAAACCCGACACATCTGTTGATCTTGGTTTTTGTCGATAAAAGCAGATGAGTCTGTTTATGCAGTCCTGGCGCGTCGTTGTTATTTTTTTTATTCGGAAGCCGCGCCAGTCTTGAGGATGGGCAACTCTCCTTAGTTGGTATCAAAATTAACTCGACGTCCGGTTGCTGTCTAGCAATCGCCCTACGAACTCTGTTGGGCAAGCCCGATGAGAATTCCTTCGGGACCTCGGATGTAGCAGAGCCGATAGACGTCTTTATACTGAACCAATTCGCCGACGAGTTTCGCGCCTCGTTTACTGAGTCGCGCGAGCGTATCGTCGATGTCATCCACGGCGAACATTACGCGCAGATAACCGAGAGCATTCACTGGAGCAGTGCGATGGTCGGCGACCACAGCCGGCGCGAGAAAGCGGGATAACTCAAGACGGCTGTGACCGTCCGGCGTGCGCATCATCGCAATCTCAACCTGCATATCGCGCAATCCGGTGACGCCATCGGCCCAGTCCCCGTCGACTTCGGCGCGCCCCTCAAGCTCCAGACCCAGTTCGATGAAGAATTCAATGGCGGCATCAAGGTCTTCCACCACGATGCCAACGTTATCCATGCGCTTAACAGTCATGATGTCTCCTTGGTATCTAGTGCGTAGGGCGCAATGCATTGCGCCGCTTTGCCCGAATACGGCGCAATAATCTAAAGGTCACGGATGCAAGTCGTTTATTGCGCTTATGGCCGCTGATGTAAGTGCGCGATGATCGAGGTTAAACGAGTACCCCCATGCTTAACCGATCTTCCATTGCGAACCCCAGCGATTTGTAAAAGGCGGCAACAGATGTGTTCGTTGAGCGTATTTGCAAATTGACTTTAATGCAGCCCAAAATTTTTAATTGTTGGATGGCCGCGTTTACAAGCAATGAACCGATTCCTGATCGACGGAAATCAGGTGAAACAGCGACAGCGTATAGCCAACCACGATGTCCGTCATAACCTGCCATGCAAGCCCCTACGATTTGATCATTTTGTTCGGCGACAAAAATTAGATCATCAACCGCGAGCTTTGCGGAAATAACCTTTGACGGCTCGTTGTGCGAAGGATCGTCCGGAAATACTCTCTGCCACAGACTGATTAATGACAATCTATCCTTTTCTTGAAATTTCCTAATGTCCATGAATTTCTCACTATGCACCCGCTAGTTCGACCGTCTTCACTTGTTATGCATTACTTGCACATCCCAATTCTTTGAGGATGCGCTTTGTAGATGCAGGATATTTTTTTAGCATTTCTTTTTGCCGAATTGGACGACTAACTAAGTTGCCATTGCAATTTGGACATTTGAAATTCAAAACGGATTTTGCGCACGATGTACAAAAGGTGCACTCGAACGTGCAGATAACCGCTTCACTTGATTCAGGTGGAAGATCTTTGTCGCAACATTCACAGTTTGGCCGAAGTTCTAGCACCATTATCTCCGTACAAGTAGTGCACAACGCCCAAGGCAGACGTGCACTTTAGCGCGTCTGCTGCCTTTGATGGTTATGAGCCCACTTTCTTCGCATAGAATCCCATACTCGTATTGTCACTAAAACCATTGCTAATGTAGAAGCGAGCTGCAGGAATTTCTCTGTTGGTAGTCAAAAAAATAGCGGTCACATTTAGCAAAGAAAGTTCGTTTTCGAGTGCTCCGAATACTTGCTTGCCTATGCCAAGAAATTGTTTTTCTGGGGCCGTACACATTTCTCTCAAATAAAACATTTTGTGGGATTGAAATGGTTCGGTATTTCCAAGAGCAAACCCTACAATGTTTTCTTGCTCCGCCAATAGACCCACAAAACCCTTTGAGTCATGGAAGTGCATAAGTCGATCAAGTGCAAGCGCTTCAGTCCATGATTCATTCCATGGAGGCCCAGAAAATACCTCCGCGTACAGCTTCGCGCATTCCTGGATATCCCCGCTTTCGATTTTTCGAAGAATCATAATTTTGGAAGCTCATAACGCCGAGCACAGTGGGCGCGAAACCCGCCAGGGTTTTGCGATCCACTGCTGTGACTAGTTAAATGCCTAGTTGCAGATTCTGAAATTGGCATAGTTTCCGTCCCAACCACCAGATGACAAGCAGCAAACTTCTAGGCACTGGGGAATACCAGTTTTCATTTCGATATGGGCGCTTAGCTGGACTCCATTTGGCAAGTCGATTGTGCCGTGGAGATCCAAGATTTGCACGGCTGAATTAATCGGGTTTTGTAGCGGCTCGAATTTCGTAAAAGTTCCGGTCCCCGTGTTTTCTCTGCTCATGACAACGAGGGAGTCGAGGGCGCTGTTTAAAGCCGGATGGTGCTTGGCAATTGCGTAAACTATTTCAAGTTCGAAGCGATTCATTCGCATAAGCATTTAACTAGTTAATGAACAGCCACGTCCGCTTTTGCCAAACAACCCCAACGCGTCTGTTGATCTTGGTTGCCGATAAAAGCAGATGAGTCTGTTCATGCAGTCCTGGCGCGTCGTTGTTATTTTTGTTCGGAAATCGCGCCAATCTTGAAGGTGGGCACTTCTCCTTGTGTGGTACCAAAATTAACCCGATGCCCGGTTGCTGTCTAGCGATCACCGACTATACCGTCGAGTGACGGCGCAATAACCTAAAGGTCACGGGTGCCCTTCGGTTATTGCGCCCTACGATCTGCGCACAGATTGCAAACCCCATCACTCCCGAGTTTTCAACGCATCTTTAAAATCCGCCCCGCGCACAGGAGGTGCTATTGATGTCGTTGTCTGCATCGCCATTTCCAGTGTTCGCATTTCCCAACATCAATTCATAAGGAACATGGCCATGCCCCAGGAAAATCTTTTCGAACTCAATATTGCCGCCGCCGATCTGCAAGCCGTACAGGGTGCAATTCAAACGCTAACGACTGTGCTCGCGCCGCATCTGATTAGTCTTTCGAACGAAACGCGTCGCGAGTTGCCGAAAATGGGCGACAAGAGTCTCGCGTTCGTGCGCAAGGCGCGCGAGTACGCGACGAACAATCCGGAGCTGGTGCCAGCGTTTTTGAATTTGCCAATGTTCGATGCGGATTTGCGCGGTGTCGATACGCTGAGTAATTTGCTGCGCACCTTGCAGCCGCTGGTCGACAACCTGGAAGACTCGTTGGTGTTGAGCGGCAGCGAGGCGTATCAGGCGGCGCTGGTGTTTTACCGTAGTGTCAAAGCAGCGGCGCTGTCTGGCCAGCCGAATGCGAAAACGATTGCGGACGATTTATCGGCGCGGTTTCCGACTGGGGCACGAGCGAAAGCTGTACCGAAAACAGTCCCGGCCTGACCTGATTGGCTTTCGTCTGATTCCGAGGAAGCCCGGGCCGGTTTGAACCGAGCCCGGGTTTACTGCCAACAAGCCCACCCTCCATTTTTGCTGGGTCAGCCTCGTTATTTAGTGGTCCGCCCTCACTTCGAGCTGGTCCGTCTTTGTTTAGAGTTGGTCCATCCTCGCTTCTGCCTAGTACGGGTTCGTTTCAAACTAGCCCAGCCTCGTTTTCATCCGGCCCAGCCTCCTGGCGAACGAGCTTCGGCTCACTGTGATGGAGCTCGCGTCTATTTCGGAGGCTCGCGCCAGCGCTTGCTTATCGACGTACTCCCGGGCGTTCGTCAGCTCAGGCGATGAAACGGACCACGCCACCGTCCACTCTCAGCGCGGCTCCAGTGGTGGCAGAAGCCTGCTCAGAGCACGTATAGATGATCATGTTGGCCACTTCTTCGGTGGTCGCGAGGCGCTGGATGAGGGTGGTTGGACGCATCGCTTGCAGGAATCCCTGTTCAGCTTCTTCTTGCGTGATTCCACTGGCCTTGGCTTGCTTAGCCGTGAAGTCGCCCAGGATCTCGGACCGGGTGGGTCCGGGCAGAACGGCGTTGACGGTGACGCCCGTTCCCGCGACCGCCTCGGCAAATCCCCGCGAGACCGCGAGTTGCGCAGTCTTGGTCATACCGTAGTCGATCATTTCCTTGGGAATATTGACCGCAGACTCGCTGCTGACGAACACGACGCGGCCCCAGCCTTGTTTCACCATACGGGGCAGGTAGTAGCGCGTCAGGCGCACGCCACTCATCACGTTCAGCTGGAACAGGCCGAGCCAGTCCGCGTCGGGGATTTTCGCGATGTCCTCGACGCCGTTGTAATCGCGTAAGTACGCTGTGCCCACATTGTTCACGAGGATATCGGCGTTCGGCACCTGCGCGATCAGGGTCTCGACGCCCTCCATGGTTGCCAGGTCGGCGGCAACGCCAGTGATGTCACTTCCGGGGAAAGCCTGCCGCATTTGCCGCACCGCTTCGTCGACTCGAGCGTTCCCTCGGCCGCTGATGACAACCGACGCTCCTGCACGCGCCAAGCCTTCTGCTGTGGCGCGTCCGATGCCTGCGGTTGACCCGCTGACGATCGCTTTACGGCCTTTGAGTTCGATATGCATGAAATTCTCTCCGCTAGATGGTGATCAAGCCGCGTGCTCTATCGCTTGCGCCTCGCGACGGCCACCTCAATGTTCTTGCTCGGCGCCGCGACCTGTCAATTCTTCACGAATCGATAGGCAAAGCGATCAGTCTTGCCCTTGATCGACGGATCGAACACCTTGATCGAATGCGGATCGTCTTTATTCGCAAGCACGGTGCTTTCCGTGTCCAGTACGAAGCCGGCCGCCTCCACCTCCTTGCGAACGGAGGCAGGGTCGATCCGATGCAGCGAGGGAGCTTCGCTCGTGCCTGCCCCGAGGGCGGCGGCGTGGTCGACGATAACGTAGTATCCACCGGGCTTTAGCCGCTGGTAGACGACTCGATTAAAGTCGGCCGCCGTAGCCCCGTTGGCCTGCATCAGAGTGGTGTGGAGATCGTGGTAAAACAGATGCAGCCATAGGACATCCGCTGGTTCGGTGGCCTCCGGCATCGCCATTAGGTCTGCCGAGACGGCTTCGACGTTTTCTCGGCCCGGCTCTTTCGCCAGCGCCCGTATGCGGCCGACCGGATCGTTTTTGAAGTGGGCGACTTCGGCCGGCACGAAGCTGTAGACCCGTCCTGCGGGTCCCACGAGCTCGGAGAAGAGACGGGTCCAGTCGCCGTCACCTGGATAAACGTCGATGACGGTGGCACCCACGTCGATGCGGGAGAATTGGATCAACTCGGATAGCTTGGATTGGTCGTACATGGGGATCTCCTTTGCGGTTGGGCATTCGACGAGCGCGCGGCGTGCGAAGGGGTGTGGTCTACCGCAGCCCGATGGCCATCAGATAGCTAGCGCTACGCCAGCCTGGACACTTCCCTCTGCGAGGCTCGCGCCAGTGCCTGCGTGTCGATGTACTCTCGGATGTTTGTCACCTTGCCGTTCTGGACCGTAATGGCGAAGACGAAATGGTCCTCGAACGCCTTGTTGGTAGCTTTGATCTTCCCCGTGGCGAAGCCGATGACCAGAACCTTGTCTCCTTGCGCTATGAACTCTCGGGGTTCCGTGGACGTTTCTATCGACTTGGATGCGGTCTCAAACAAATCCGCTAGGCCCGCGTGTCCGTGGCGCGTTCCAGCCAACGGCCAGTCCTCGCCCGGAATGATCCACTCGATGTCTTCGGCAACCAACGCCAACAGACGTTCCTTGTCGCCGCGGCCGATCGCGGCGAAGAAGTCCTTCACGGTCTGGATGTTTTTCTCGCTGCTCATAGCATCTTCTCCATTTTCCGCGGATCGGATTGGATCGCGCGTGTGTGCCAGGGTCAGACTTGCGCCAGCCCTCCGTCGACGGCGAGATCCACGCCGGTGATATAAGAACTTTCATCGGAGGCGAGAAACGTGACGGCAGCCGCGATTTCCTCTGGCTGACCCCTGCGACCCATGGGAACTTGCGAGGCAAATTGGGCGGCCGCTTGCTCGGCTTGCTCGGGGGTAAGGCCCGTCGTTGTCGCTAGGGCAGGGGTGTCGATCGGTCCCGGGCTCATCGCGTTCACCCGGATATTGCGGTCCTTCAACTCCAGTGTCCAAGCGCGCGCGAAGTTGCGCACGGCCGCCTTGCTCGCGGCGTAAGCGCTGAATCCGGGCAGCCCCATCACGTTTGAGACTGAAGATGTCAGGATAATTGAACCGCCGTCCCGGAAGAGGGGAAGGGCTTTCTGCACGGTAAAGAACAACCCCTTCACATTCACGTCGAAGGTCTGGTCAAAATGAGCCTCAGTCGCTGCCGCGAGCGGAGCGATTGTTCCCGCACCCGCGTTCGCGAAGAGAATGTCGATATGACCGTGCTTCTCTTTCACGACGGCGTAGAGCCGGTCCAGATCGTCCAGGCGCGCCACGTCGCCGACGACCGTCGTAACGTTTTCCTTGATGACGGCAGCGGCCTCCTTCAGCTCTTTCTCGCGTCGCCCGGTAATCACGACGTGCGCGCCTTCTTCCACGAAGCGTATAGCCGTGGCCAACCCGATACCGCTGCTGCCGCCCGTGATAACTGCGACCTTGCCTTCAAGTTTTTTCATGATGTTTGTCCTTCGTTGTGTGTGGACCAGGCATGGCGCCACGCAGAGTTAGAGTTGTGCGAGGCCGCCGTCGACCGCGACCTCGCTGGCGGTCATGAAGCTGCTATCCGACGACGCGAGAAAAGCGGCCACGGCGCCGATCTCTGAGGGGTCGGCCATGCGCTGGAGCGGAGTCATCGCGGCGTAGGCCTTCTGGCCCTCTGCGCCGAGCGCCTCCTTCGCGAGTTCCGTCGCCGTCGCACCGGGCGACAGCACATTTACGCGGATGCCAGTGCCTTTCAGGTCCTCCGCCCAGGTCCGCGCGAGGTTGCGCACTGCCGCCTTGCTCGCGCTGTAGGCACTCATTGTCGGGGCGCCCGTGGTGCCAGCGCTCGATCCAGTCAGGATGATCGAACCGCCCTGGCTCATCAGCGGCAGCGCTTTCTGAACCGTGAAGATCGTCCCCTTCACATTGGTGTCGAAGGTCTCGTCAATGTGCTTGGCGGTGATCTTGCCGAGCGCAAGCGGGCCGCCGGCGCCGGCATTGGCGAAGACAATGTCGAGAGTTTTGCGCTCGGCCTTCACCGCCGCGTAGAGTCGATCGAGGTCGGCTTCATCCGAGACCGAGCCGCTTACCGCGCGGGCATTGGGCCCGAGCTCAGCCACAGCGGCGTCGAGCGCTTCCTGCCGGCGGCCGAAGATGAATACGAACGCACCCTCGGCGATGAAGCGCTGTGCTGCGGCGCGGCCGATACCGGTAGCGCCGCCGGTGATTACAGCGGTCTTTCCATTCAGTCTGGTCACGTCGTGTATCCTTCGTTGGAGTTGTACGAAAACAGAGAGCTGCTTTCGTTAATCGGGTACATGGGGAGCGTTTCGTGGAACCTGGTGCCCAATCTAGTCCCGTCGCCGGCACTTGATTAGTCGGCAATTGGGAGAATCACTATCCCGCCATCGGTAAAATGACCAGGGGGCTCGATGAATCGCGATCTCAATGACACCTTGGTGTTCGTCAAGGTGGTCGAGTTGGGTAGCTTCACTGCCGCTGCGAAGGCGCTGCGCCTGCCCAACACCACGGTCAGCCGCAAGGTGCAGGATCTGGAAGCGCGACTGGGTGCCCAGCTGTTGCATCGCACAACCCGCAAGCTCGGCCTCACCGAGGCCGGCAACGTCTATTTCGAGCATTGCCAACGCATTGCGCGGGACCTCGACCAGGCGGAAAGTGCCGTGGGCCAGCTGCAGAGCGGACCGCGTGGCTGGCTACGCGTCACCACAACGCATGCGATAGGCACCGTCTGGATAGCGCCCTTGCTCGGCGAATTCCGCGCACGCCATCCGGACGTGCGCTTGGAGCTGTTGCTGAGTAACGAGCAGCTTGACCTTGTCGCTGGCGAGATCGACGTGGCGTTGCGAGTGGGTACGCTGGCGGATTCCAACCTGGTAGCGCGCAAGCTCAGCGTCCTCCGCACCGCGGTCTACACGACGCCGAGCTACATCGAGCGCTTCGGCGAACCGCTGCATCCCGATGACCTAATCCGCCATCGAGCACTGGCGGTGACCAAGAGCCGCAACGCCTGGACGTTGGGCGACAGCAGCGGCAAGCTGCGCGAGTTCCCGATCGATCCGATCATGATCGCCAACGACCCAAGCGCGCTACGCGCCGCGCTGCTGAGTGGTGAGGGGATTATGCTGACCACCGACGTGTGGGTGCGGGCCTACGTCGAGCAAGGCCAGGTGCAGCGTGTGCTTGCCGGTTGGCGCGGCCTGGACATTGACCTCAATGCGCTGTTCCAGCGCGGACAACTGCAGTCGCCGAAGGTGCGCGCTTTCATCGACTTCCTGGTCGAGCGCCTAAATATCGAGGAGGACTACATCCAGGTGTTGAGCGAAGACACGAAGAGCCCTCAGCAGCTGTCGGCGGAAGCGACGGAGATTGCTGCCCAAGGTGGCACCAAGGCCGACCCCCGCAACCACCAACGGCCAAGTGCATCCAGCGAGCGCGAGAACGCTGTAATACCGTGTTAGGGCGGGGTGTCGAAGGTCCGTTAAGGGCGAATGAAAAACTGTTTCGTATATTCGCAATAAGGCGATGCGGCCAGAATGACTGGTACCGGCGACCCTATCCACAAAGGTAATTCCGAAAAATAAAAAGGGCGCCGCAGCGCCCTGTTTTTTGCCCAACGATTTATTGAGCCGGTTCATTATTCAAAACGAGTTGCCCATCCTTCACCGGAATTTTATCGCCGGGCTCATGATCCATTGTCACGGTGTCTTCTTTGCCTTTGAGACGATAATGCACTTCGTAGCCGGTGACTTTTTCCTGCTTGTCGGTAACGGTGCGGCAACGTTGTTCAGTGGTCGTGTAGGTGTCACCTTGCTGCATATTTTCCTGCGTTTTATTGCCCGCATAGCCGCCTGCCGCAGCGCCCGCTACGGTTGCCAATGTTTTGCCGCGACCGCCGCCCACCTGATTGCCCAATACGCCACCGAGCACCGCGCCGATAGCGGTACCGGCAACACGGTGTTCATCCTTCACAGGCTTGGTGTGTGTCACTTGCTCGTCGTGACATTCCTGGCGTGGCGTGCGGATCGTTTCTTTAATCGGGGTAACGTTGAGCACATCGGCATATTGCGAGCGGGTCATCAATTTGTAACCGGCAGCACCACCAGCGGTGGCGATCACGACACCAAGCACGGTACCGGTAATCATGGATTTATTCATGATGATTTCCTCTTATGGCTAGTAATTTCTGTGGAGCGCATTGTGCGCCATTTTATTCATGGGAGCGGTCCGGCCCTTCAGATATCCATCACCTCTGTTTCGAGATTTTGACCGCGATCACGCGTATTTTGCGTCACATACATTTTTCTATATCAATCGGGCGCCAACAAAAAAGGCAGCCGAAGCTGCCCTTGTTGTTCGTGCGGTTATCTCAGAACGGCAAGCCGTGCGAAGCGCCGCCCATGCACATCAGCATGGGGATCGACAGCAGGAAGTTGGTACGCGAAGCATATTTCGCCACATTGCGCGCCTTGTTCTTTTCTTCATCGGTAGCGGGAACCAGGCCCAGAATTTTCTGTTGATTCGGCCAAATCAAAACCCACACGTTGAACAGCATGATGGTGCCGAGCCACGCACCGACACCGATAGTCAGTTGGTAGGTATTAATGGCTTCGTTCATCAGGCCCAGCGTGAACGCGCCGACGAAATTGCCGCCGCGGATCAGGTACCATGCACCGGTCAGCCAAGTCACGACAGCTGCCCATCGGAACCACAGCAGCGCCCGCGGAGCGATGTATTTAGAAATACCAGCGCCGCCGGGGCCGCCTTTATCGGCTGCTGCATCAGCCAGCCCAGGAACCTGCACGACGTTGAAGTAGTACAGCAAGCCAATCCACATTACGCCGGCGAGATAGTGGATCCAGCGCGCGAGTGAAAATTCATTGAAACTAACACCACCGCTGATGATCACAGCGATGACGATCGCTACGATAACGCCGGCGATGATAGAGCCTTTTACAGAGTTAAGAGGGTTCATCGGGGGTCTCTCCCTTCGAGTTGTGTTTTTAATCCGCCGCTTCGACATGCGCACCGAAAGCATTGGAGGGCGACATAAAATCCTCGGCAGAATAGGCGACTAGCTCTAAAAATTCAACGGGAGCCTCAGCTCCGCACCATGCATCAATCGTCGGTTGAATGCATCGCCGGTTGGTTTTGTACTCACTGATGAAGATGCGATAATGCCGCACACTTCGATGTTATTGGGCCTGAATTCTCTATGTCACCACACGATAACGAACCATTACCCGAAATTCCTGAAATGGTCCCAGATCGCGATGATCTCGCTTCCTATCACCGGCAAAAACAAATCAAGCCAAAAACTAAAGAGCGTATTGACGATAGCAATAGTGGTTCCGTTGAAAAGAAAAGCGGCAGCGGTGCGCTCACGTATGCGTTTGGCGTGCTCGCAATCATTGCGGTTGGCTGGGCGGGTTATCTGCACATGCAATTGATCAATGCCACCGATCGTGTGGCGGCGTTGGAAGATCGCTTATCGTCAACCGATGAAAGCGTTAATCAATCGAGCGTGGCGCTGCAGGTAAAAATTAAAGATGTCGATGCCGCACTCACGCAGGTGCGCGATGAAACGTTGAAAAAAATGAAAGCGCAGATCGACCAGCAGACAACGCAAATTGCGGGGCTGGATAAGACCGCGAAAAATACGCAAGCGTCAGTGGCTGGCGTTGACCAGAAGGTGGCCGAGCAGGGTAAAGCGATCGAAGGCGCGCGCGCGCAAATCGACAAACTGGCAGCGGTTGTTGATACCCACAAGCAAAAGGCGGATCAGCAGCAAGCATCCATCGATGCGGTATCCAACAAAGTGAAATCGGTGAGCGATAGCCAGGCCAAACTCGATTCGCGGTTGAGCAACAATGAAGAATGGGTGGATTCGATCAATACTTTCCGCAAGCAAATGAATCGCGAAATCGTCAATATCAAACAACAGATTGCCGGTGGTAAGCCCGCGCCAGCTCCCGCCGAAATCCAATAAACTTTTTATTTAAAAGCGAAAGCGATGCTGTAGCGGCATCGCTTTTTTTATTGCTTGAAAGTGGAGGGTGGTAGCAGCTAATTGTTACGGTTCAATTTATCTTTGCAAAATTGCCGAGTGCGTCACAGTGAGCTAGGAATTTTTTGATATATTAACCATCAGCGGTTCGGGATTACTGGAATATGTAATCGCTGTTTACGAATCGTGAATCTATAGGGTTAAGGGAGCGGTATCTCATGGATGGGGTCATGGATGAGCTGTTAAACAGTTTTTGATCATGATGCTATGAACAAAAACTCAGCTTTCATAGGATGTGAAAGTGGTTAAAAGTAATTTAGGAAGTAAATGAAGAAAGGATGCGGATCAGGGATGAGAATACATTTCTTCCCTGATCTGTTTTCCCCGCCATTAATTGATTAAGTTCTTTTCGTTGTTGGCCCCGCGCAGATCACTCATAGAGCGTCGCCGATTGTTTTCTCGAGCGGCGATATCGAATCAATGTCCCGCCATCATATCTTGAATGAAATTATCTCTGAGCTCGACGAAATCGCTCTGGCTTAATTCGAAATATTCGTACGCCAGCGGCTCGATATCGATGCTGTCCTCCTGGTCTCGCGAGCGCCAAAATTTCCTGTACGTGGCGCTGATATTTTTTGCTATCTCAAGCAATGCCATCAGCGGCTTCACCGTTTCAATATCATCGATGGCAATTTTGTCTGCGAAAACCTCGGCGAATTGCGGCTGATAACGAATCGCGAAATTAATTGATGGCGGCAGCGACCACTGCCGGCCGAGTTCATAGCCAACATCGTAATGACTGAAGCCATAGAGCTGCGTTTCCATCACCGCTAGTTTTGCGTCGGGATTGGCGTTTGCCTCGGCCATTAATTCTTTGAAATCCGGAAATGCCTGCACCATCAGCGGAATACCGAAATCATGAAACATGCCGGTGGCATAGGCATCGTCAACATTCAGGCCGGTGAATTGTCGCGCGAGCGCTGCCGTAATTTCCGCCACTTCCGCAGCGGTATCCCAGAAGCGATTGATTTTTAATTTTGCCGATAAAGTGTTTTGCAGCGAAATTACCTGCACTAGCTGAGCAATACGTTTGATGCCGAGCAGCATGATCGCGCGGTCGATTGTTTTCACATCCTGAAAACCGAGTGCTGGTGAATTGACCAGGCGCAGAATCGCGGCGAATAGCGTGACGTCCTTTTTAATCAGCTGACCGATTTTGCCGAAGTTGGGCGAATCGGCAGCAACTTCCTGCATGACTTGCGTCAGCGTGTCGGGGCGCGGTGGTATGCGCAGCGTAGCAGCGAGTTTAACGGCAGAGCTCATTCCAACGATCTCTTCTTTCAGTGGATGGCGATCAACGCTCGCCATATACAGCGTTGATCGTAACGCAATGATTGCCTGAGGTTACGCAATGGCGGGCGTCCGCGCAATGTGCGCGAGTGACGCCGATGACGGAAGAAAGATTGTTGATGGACACAGTAATTTAACGATGCGTGGTGATGCGAGCAGAGCACTCGTGTGAGGCGCTACCGCAATCGCTAAATCGGTTTCCAAAAAAGTGGTTGTCTATCTAGCTTTTTCGGTGGCCGCAGGCGATACCAAAAGCCATCGCGACTCAGATAGTGGGCGTCATCAAGCTCCAATAAATTGTCGCCCTGCTGGATCAGTAGTTTGCACAGCCGCCCATCATTTCGGGCGGTATTTGCGGTATTCCAAGGGTGATTGTCCATCAGTGCTTGCCTCATTGTGATGAATGATAGAGCGGCAAGCGCAGCAGAGGTTTCACGTACACAAAATTTTCATTATCGGTTAGCGTGCAAACGGTATTGGGTATTGGTGTCACGTCATGCCACGGTGCGTTGAGTTATTGGCAGCAGTAAGGCACCGAGCGCACTCGATGGTGTTGGTCGCCCTAACAAAAATCCTTGCACCTGATCGCAGTTTTCGCTGCGCAATAGCGCCAGTTGCGTTTCCGTTTCCACACCTTCCGCGGTTACTGTGATGCGCAGGCTATGACCCAGTGCGATAACCGCGCGCACGATGGCCATCGAATCCGTGTTGCGTTCCATCTCCCAAACAAAGGAGCGATCGATTTTGATTTTGTCGAACGGGAAGCGTTGTAAATAACTCAGGCTCGAATACCCAGTGCCGAAATCATCCAGCGAAATACGTATGCCAGCGGTTTTCAGCGTTGTGAGAATAGCGAGTGTGCGATCGGTATCTGCCAATAACACGCCTTCGGTAATTTCGAGCTCAAGCCGTTCGGCCGCGAGATCGTGCAGTTGCAATATGGCCAGTACATCCTTGGCCAGATCCGCGTGCCGGAATTGTGCCGGCGAGAGATTGACCGCGATGCGCAGGTCGGAGCGCCAGCTCGCGGCTTCCCGACAAGCGGTGTCCAGCACCCAATTACCCAGCGGCAGAATCAAGCCGCAGTCCTCGGCCAGCGGAATAAACTCGACCGGCGAAATCGCTCCACGTACTGGATGATTCCAGCGCACCAGGGCTTCGAAGCCGGTCACTTGATGGGTATCGCAATCAATTAACGGCTGATAGTGCACTTCCAATTGCTGGTGGCTGGCGAGGGCATGTCGCAGATCGCGTTCGAGCTGATTGCGCTCCTGTAGCAGCAGATCCATCGACGCCTCAAAGAAGCGGAACGTGTGCCGGCCGGCTTCTTTCGCGCGATATAACGCCGTATCGGCAGCGCGAATCAGCTCTTCCCCGGTTGTCCCGTCGCTGGGAAATAGCGCCACGCCGATGCTGGTGCCAATCATGGTTTGCTGGCCATCGAGATCAAATGGCAGACCAATACTTTCGACGAGCCGTTCGGCGAGACTTGCTGCCCCATCCGGGTGTAGTACGCCGGTTTGAATAATGGCGAATTCATCGCCGCTGAGCCGCGCCACCGTATCGTGTGCGCGCACGTTCTCCAGCAGGCGCGCGCCCACCTCCTTTAATAAGGCATCGCCGCCCCAGTGCCCGAGCAGATCGTTCACGTTCTTAAAGCGATCCAAATCCAGGCAAAACACCGCCACGGTAGAGCCATTGCGTTCGGCGAGCGCGAGCACCTGGGTGAGACGATCATGGAACAGCGCGCGATTGGGCAGCCCCGTCAACATATCGTGATGCGCCATGTAACGAATCCGTTCCTCCGCTTTCTTGCGCTCGCGCAGATCCCGCATCGCCACCACGCGCGCGGTTTTACCGCCGTGCTCGATCATCTGGCCGACTATTTCGACCGGAATGGCATCGCCGTCGGCATGTAACAGCTCTATTTCGGCGGTCTCCAGCGCGTTCCTGGCCAGGCGATCGCTGATTAAGAGGCGACTGGCTTCACTCGAAAACTCAAGCACGTGATGATTGACGATGGCTGTCAAAGGTCTGCCAATCAATCTGCACATCGCTTCATTGGCATCGATGATCAGGCCATCGACATGAATAACGATGCCTTCAAAAGTGGCCTCGGCCAATTGCCGAAAACGTGCCTCGCTGGCGCGCAGACGGGTGGCCTCGTCGGCAGTACGTGCCGCCAGGTGCTGATCGATGATTGCTCCCGCCAAACTGAGCGCCAGCACCAGAATAGTGATGGCCGCGACGGCAATGGCCAGTAGGCTGGGCGCAAAAACGTCCGCCGCGCCACTGAGGTTTGGATCGGAGACAAAGCTTGTTGCCGTCATCCCGGTGAAATGCAGGCTGCAGATAGCGAGCGTCAGGACCAGCGCGCCCAGCGCGCGCGCACGAAAATCGAAGCGCAGACAGGCAATGAGCACGGCGATACTGCTCAATACCATGCCGAGCAAAACCGAGGCGGCTACTAACATGGGGTCGTAAACGATGCGTGCCGCTACATCCACCGCCGCCATGCCGGTGTAGTGCATGGCGCCGATGCCCGCACCCACCACCGCGCCGCCCACTAGGGCAGCCTTTGCCCGACCGCTACTCGCAATGGCCAGGCCGATTCCCGAGACGAAAATCGCGACCACGATCGATGCCAGGGTTAAGCCAAGCTTGTAGTTGAGGCGTAGGTAGGGGTGATAAGCGAGCATGGCGACAAAATGCGTCGCCCAGACCCCACAACCCAGCGCTAGGCCGCCCGCGGCAATCCAGGACGTGCGGGCATTTTCGGTCGCAACTGCCGCCCGCCCCATGAGGCTGAACGTGGTGTAGGTGGCGAAAATGCAGATCAATCCGGCGAGAAAAACCAAACGCAAATCATGTTGCTCAGTGATGCAAGCATAGACCTGTAACATCATGCGCTCTTTTACAAATAAAAATCACGAGTGCTAAAGCGTAGTAGATAACCGCTCATTTGAATTTAAATTTAATGTGCGACCGGAGATCTGTGATGCGGATATGTGACGGCGGTAGGTCTTAGCTCTCTTCAGTCGATTGCAGTTCATAGCAAAGTGCCTGCAGCAGTAATTTTTGTGTGGCCGATATATCGATAAAAGACGCGCCATAAACGAATGTGGCCATCGAATCGTCGGTGGAGGCGGTCGGAATATGCTTGATGGTGGCTTTCACGCTGAGTTGTTGCTGGCTGCCTACGACAAAAATCGATGACGTTAATGTTATCTCTTCGGCCGGTAATTTCTGATAGAACACCACGCGTGCGCCATTCAAGCTAATGTCAACGATGCGACCGTTAACGGCATCGTCGGGTTTACTTGCGAGGGTCGCGCTGACGGGAGCATCTAATTCGAATCGCGGGCAGCGACGTAATTGCTGCTCAACCACGATGGCATCGGGGTATTTCAAATGCAGATGAAAATAGGGCGCTTCGAAAATGTATTCAACAACGGAATCAAACTGAATAATTGCGCTTTGTAATCCCGCGCGGACGGATACCTTGGCATCGCGTTGCACCGGCACAATGGGTTTTTTTGCCAAATATACGAGAAGCGTAAAGCCGCTACGGTACCCCAACAATTGTGCGGGCAGCGTTATCGGCTTGTAATCGTGGCCGGTAATATTCAACTGCATCCGCGTGCCAAGAGGAAAGCGTAAATCAGTGAATTGCATAATATCGTGGCCTCCGTGAGGGAATCGTTATGATTCCCCTCTAAATCCCTCAGCACCCCTAAATAAATACTGGGAAGAGATTAGCTGCCACTCCATCGCGCGTCCAGCGCTAGCCTAACAACGCGAAATCTAATTCGCTCGAATACCGGCGTCTGCCAGATTCTTCAAATATCGTTCAACGAATTCCGAGTGATGCATAAAAAAGAAATCTTGTCGTGCGTAAGCGAGACTGTAACCCGGTTTTATTTTTTGCAGACGCTCTGCGACTGCAGTGGCCTCGTCGATACGGCCACGTTCCGCAAGCAAAGCACATAACGTTGCCAGCGGCCAATAGGTGACATTGGATTGCCTTAACGCGGCGCGCACGAAATCTTCTGCTTCATCAAACCGATTTAAGCGAAACAGCGCAAAGCTGCGCATGTGATAAAACGTCCACAAATGCGGATCCTGTTGGCTTAATCGCACTGCTTTTTCATATAACGGCAGCGCTGCCTCGGGTCTGTCCCACACGGTAAAACAGAACGCCAGCGCGAAATAAGCCTGCGCAAAACTTTGGTTTGCTTCGATGGCCTGTTCGAGTTCGGCCTGTGCTTCCGGAAATCTGCGCAGCAGACACAGCGATCGCCCAAACGCAAAGCGATTGAATGCATCATGCGGCTCCAGCGCAATCGCCGCCTTCGATTCGCTGAGCGCTTGTTGAAGTTCTTCATCGCGGCGTTCCGGTAAACCGTAAAACGCCAGCTGCACGGAAGCATAGGCGAGTCCGGCGCGGGCGCGCGCGAGATTGGAATCGAACTCGAGTGCTTTGCGAAACCACATTTTTGCGGTGGTGAGGTCTTGCTCCGAGAAACGAAACAAATGCCAGAATGCGCGATGGCAACAATCCCAGGCCGCGAAATCTTCTGGCCGCTTACGCTCGGTTTTTAATTGCTCGATCTGCCCGAGTTTCGGCTCGATCGTCGCAGCGATTTGTTGCGCGATCTGCTCGGGCATGGTCTGTAAGCTGGAGCTTTCGATGCCGCTGTTTTGATATGGAAAGCTCTGGTTCCACAACAGTCTGCCGCTGGCGCAGTCCGTCAATTCTGCATCGATACGTCCGCCTGCATCGTTCCAGCGGATGCGACCCGTCAGCAAATAACCGACGCCGAGCATGCTGCCGATCTGCTGCGGAGTCGCATGGGGATCAATCGCAAAACTCGAACCGCGAGCGATCACCGTCAACCAGTGATGGCGAGCCAACAGCATGATGATGTCGGCGGCGATTCCCTGCCCGATATACGCGTGCGCTGAATTATTTTCGCCAACTATTTCGAACGGCATTACCGCGATACTGGTCGGCGGATTAATGGCTTCGATGGGTGATGTCGTCGATGTGATGCGACGCGTATCGCTTAGTTCAGCCTCCACTGGGCCAATGTAGCGAAAGCCGCGATGACGAATCGTCAGCAATAATTTTTGCTGCTTGCCGGTATCACCAATCAGCTGCCGTATCGTTTTGATCCGGCTGCTCAGCGTGGCTTCCGAAACAATGCGGCCATTCCAGACTTTATCGAACAGCTCGTCCTTGGAAACGATACGGTCGTGATGAGTGACCAAATACAGGAGTACGTCGAACACTTGCGGTTGAATCGCGACGGCCTTACCGGAGCGACGCACCTGAAAGCGGGCGCAATCCAGTTCGAGTCCCGCGAAGCGATAGATTTCGGACATGACCGCACGCTGATCCCGTCGTTATATGAAGAGGCGAATTTTGGCGTAAAGCCGTGTTGTTTCCAACTTAATCCAGCTTCAGTACAAGTTCGGCGTGCGCGACCTGCGTATCGTTGGTTTCGCGGCCGATCTGCGCCGCAATTCTAAAAACCGCTATTTTTTTAAAAACAGGAGCTGCAGTCATGAAAAAATTTGTGATCGAAAGAAAAATCGATGGCATCGGTTCACTCACCGACAAGCAACTATCGGACGCCGCCGGCACATCCAATAAGGCACTGGCACAGCTGGCGCCGAAGGTGCAGTGGGTACATTCATATGTCGTTGAGGATCGCACCTTTTGCATTTATCTTGCTGAAGAGGTCAGTCATGTCCACGAGCATGCGCGGATCAGCGGATTCCCGGTGACTCGCGTGTACGAAGTGCTCACGATGATCGACCCGACGACGGAGCATCGCGATAAGCTGGCCCAGGTCGCATAATCGTTCACGCAAGCACGAAGCGAGCGCTGGTATCTAACGCCGACGGGTGTTTACCAGCGCGGTACACACAAATCAAATTGCGCACTCACTCGATGGATGAAGCCAAATCATGACGCGCCGCTACGACAATATTTTGCAAACCATCGGCAACACGCCGGTGATTCGCATCAATAAACTGGCACCCAGCCACGTCAATCTGTTCGTCAAAATGGAATCGTTCAATCCGATGGGCTCGGTGAAAGATCGCCTGGCGCTCGGTGTTATTGAGGACGCCGAGCGACGTGGTGAATTGCGCCCCGGACAAACCATCGTCGAGGCGACCAGCGGTAATACCGGCATTGGCTTGGCGATGGTGTGCGCGCAGAAAGGCTACCCACTGGTAGTGGTCATGGCCGAAAGTTTCAGTGTCGAGCGCCGCAAGTTGATGCGTTTTCTCGGCGCGAAAGTAGTGCTGACACCGGCTTCCGAAAAAGGGACCGGCATGGTGGCGAAAGCGTCTGAACTCGCAAAGCAGCACGGCTGGTGGCAACCGCGCCAATTTGAAAATCCCGCTAACGCCGAGACGCATGCGCGAACCACCGCCGTCGAAATTCTGCGCGCCTTCGAAGATCTGCCGCTGGACTATTGGGTCACCGGTTTTGGTACATCGGGCACGTTGAGTGGTGTATCGCGCGTATTGCGGCAAAAAAGTTCCACCACCAAAGTAGTGGTGTGCGAGCCGGATAATTCCGCAATTCTGGCGAGCGGTATCGCGCAGACGCGCAACGACGATGGTTCCGCGCGCGGCAGCCATCCGAATTTTCGGCCGCACGTGATGCAGGGCTGGTCGCCGGATTTCATTCCCGCCATTGCGGAAGAAGTCATTCGCAACGCGCGAGTCGATCGGTTTATTGCGATCGATGGTAATGATGCAATGCGTTGCGCGCGTGAACTCGCGCGACAGGAAGGATTATTTGTCGGCACTTCGTCTGGCGCTACATTCGCCGGTGCTCTGCAAGTGGCGAAAGACGCGCCGCCTGGCAGCACCATTCTTTGCATGTTGCCCGATACCGGCGAACGCTACCTAAGCACGCCGTTATTCGCCGATATTGCAGAAGAAATGACTGAAGAGGAAATTGCACTGTCCCGCTCAACACCTGGATATCGCTTCGACACGAACACCGCAGCGGCCGTAGTGCAGCAGGAATCAGTGACTGCCGACGCTTGCAACGAACTGCAAAACGAAATCAAAAATACGCAACAGCCAATCGTGATGTTCGCGCTCGAGTGGTGCGAGTTCTGCTGGTCGGTGCGAAAGTTATTCGAGCGGTATGAAATTCCCTACCGAAGCATCGATCTCGATGCCGTGAAATATCAGCAGGACAATCGCGGCGGGAAATTGCGTGCCGCGCTGCGTGAACACACGGGCTCGAACACGTTGCCGCAGATTTTTATCGGCGGCGAGTTTATCGGCGGCGCCACCGAGCTGTTCGACGAATGCCTCGACGGCCGCCTCAAGCAGCGATTGCTTTCGCAAAATATTGTGCTGCGCGAAGAAATAAAAAATCCCTACAGTTTTTTGCCGAAATGGCTGCAGCCGCGCGCTTAGTCGCGGCAATTGTCGACTAGAGAGTAAAAAAATTCCTGATGGAGCGCTCTGTGCGAAATTAATTGCGCATGGTTATCGACATGCATGACCATGGCAGCGGGCTATTTCAAAAACGAATCGACGCATGTAATTGGTAAGAGGAAGACAACAACCGCAATAGACCACGATTAATTAAGTTGGAAAAGCGTAGTTGATTTTTCTTTTCTAACTGTGTTAATTATTTTGAGGAACTGCTGCTGGGTCCATCCACATGGCTTCCCATACATGACCATCAGGATCTGAAAGATTGCGGTTATACATAAAGCCTAGATCTTGAGGTGGATTGATATCGGCCGTGCCGCCATTTGCAGTAGCTGCTTCATTAATAGCGTCGACGGCTTCGCGAGTATCGAATGATAGGGCCAACATGACTTCGCTTGACGTTGAAGGTGGAATAGGGCGATCTGTGAAAGTGCGCCATTTTGATTGCGTGAGCAACATAACATTTATTGCTTCGCTCCAAACCATACATGCTGCGGTTTCATCGGTGAAATGGGGGTTATTGGTAAAGCCGATCGATTTATAGAAAGCCACCGATTTAGAAAGATTGGTAACAGGTAGGTTAATGAAAATTAGTTTTGGCATTGTCAGTTACTCCATGAGATTTATTTCATTAGTTTCAATTTATATAGCAGCGTGATTTTGTTGTAGAAAAATCCATACTGAATATTTTTTCAATTTAAAGAGCAATTCTTGAAGTGGGTGCTTCAAGCAAGCGCTGATACGTATCGAAAGGCCGCCATCGCTAACACGGCTAACCCCAGCAGTATGACTGCAAACCCAGAGCTTAAAGCGGCTCGCCTGCGTAGCTGCACACCGCGATGGGATAATTGTGTGGCGATCTCCGTTGTCGTTGCGACAGAACTCTGTTCACTTAATTTTGCCAGGTTGATTGCCGTCGGGCGTCCTACGAAGAACCCAACTGCAAGAGAAAGTAACGCCGCCATTGCACCGGCCTTCAACACCAGACCACTCATCGAATCGTCGTGCGCATGTAGCGATGCAAATAAATAGATGCCGGACAGGATGGTTAATAGTGCAGAAACGCCAGAAAGGGGGCCGACCCGCTGCGCAATGACGCCAACCCAGCGCCCCGCACCCTCCTGCCCATACCTAACAGCTATGGGCATAATAACCAAGCCTAAAAGAAATGTGCTGCCGGCCCAGATAATTCCCATGAGGACATGGATCGCCCTGGTAAGTACAATCAATGCAATGGCTGACATGATATTTCCCTCAAGATCAAATTCACTATACATACTGTATACTCAAAATTATGGCTGTCAAGAAGAAAGCTCGAGCGTATTGCAGCGAGGTCCGCACTGCCTCCGCAGATGAGACGCGCGGTAGCATCATTAAATCTGCTCGCAAACTGCTGGCGGGTGGCAAAGGGGTGCCTAAATTTTCCGTGGATGCTGTCGCGCGCGAAGCGGGTATCACCCGACTGACAATCTATAATCAGTTCACCTCCAAGCGCGGGCTTCTTGAAGCAGTTTTCGATGATATGGCACAGCAGGGAGGTTTATATGAATTGGCCTCGGTCTTCACCGAGTCTGATACAGAAAAAGCACTGCGTCATTTTGTGTCTATTTTTTGTGGCTTTTGGGCAAAATACGCGAAGGTGATGCCAAATTTTTCAGCTGTCGCAAAGCTGGACGCTGAGATTGCTTTAAGTCTCAAGCAGCGGATCGAGCGCAGGCGAAAATCACTTCATATGTTAGTGAGTAGATTCACCGACATTCGAAATCAAAATGATCTTATCGATATTCTGTTTGCGCTTACCGGTTTCGAAATGTTTGAGGCGTTGTCTGGGCCGCATCGTAGCAAGGCAGTTGTTGAAGAACTCATCTGGCAGCTTGTCAGCGATTCAGTACATCGCTTTACTGAGAAACGATGAAATAAAAGCAACAAAGGCGCTTGCATTCGCAAGAGCTTAAACGGAAAGCGGGGACAGATTTATTTTCTAAGGAGTGAGATGAGCCACGGAAGGCGGGAGTGGTAGTACCGAATTGCCCGCATCATATTGTGCAGCGGGGTCACAATCGAAATGCTGTTTTTGTGGGCGATGAGGATTACACGTATTACCTCGAAAATTTGATACAAGCGAAGCGCGATTTTGAATATCGGCGTCTCGGCTACAACGTTGTGATGGTTGTTGGAATCGGTTGTTCCAAACCTGAGAAAAGTGGTGGGCCTTCCCGGGCTCGAACCGGGGACCTAGCGATTATGAGACCCTCCGTGCGTGTCGTTAACACCACAAATTCTACGGGTTGTGCCGGGTTTTTAATTCGCTCGTACGAGATTCCTTACCACTCAGAATACTCCTCGTACCGATTTCACTGGTTCGAAGTTGCAAGTTGACTAGGTGGAGCGTTAATCGTGACCGCTCTTACCACTTTCGATGTTGAGTGAGTGGATTGCATATCTGGAGCGGCTTCGATAATTGCTTCTCTAATCGGAACACGCTTTGCTGAAAGGGTATTTGGATTGAGCAGGGCTACCGCACTTGATATCGAAATGCTCATCGCTATCTGATTTTCTTTTTCCGAAATATAGCGCATCGAACTTTTAATGATGCTCGGAGAATTATGCGACGCAGGCGGCTCGTGCCATATTCAGTTTGACGCCCGTTAATATATGGGGCAGAGGGCGTTTTTTTATTACGTCGCAATAATACCTTGGTAGTCATCAGCAGCTGTTTGCCTCGGCAATGCCCCAGAGGGAATAACAATAGTTAGGAATGGTTTGTAGGCGCTCAAAGCGCTGGCGCGGTTTGCTGCAACATTTAATCCTGTTGCTCCTCCCGATTGAGCCGCCACTCCTTGATAGTCATGAAGCAAGGATTGACGATTCGGATAAACGTTACCCGTGGGTAATACAAGCAGCACAAAGGGCTTGTATGCCGCTAATGCGCTTGCTCTGTTGGCTGCTGTATTGATAGGCATTACACATCTTTACCTTTCGTGAAGGTAGTTCCGTCATCACTTACAGTGCTCGTTGCAACTGTGGCCGAGTCCCCATCGTTTCGGAGTATGGTTGTAGTAGCTGTTTGTGTGGACTTGTTGCGTGCTTTCATAAACAAGAAAGTGATCTTGTCTTTAAGACTTGATGTGGCAGCAGGCACTGCAGCAAGCTCTGCATAAGTATCTGTAGTCAATGCCGCTACGACTTGATTCTTGACGCTTGTTGCCATAGCCGTTGTTAAGTTGCCATTGGTTGGAGCATTCGTCAGATTGGTGACCGTGGTAATTGTGCCCGCGGTAATATTAGTCGGACTGGCCACACTCGATGGAAATGTTACTCCTGCCGCTGCCGTCACTGCCTGCCCCGCCAATTGTGTCGTATTAACGTTAGGCAACAATGATGAACTGGCCGGACTGCCCGCAAAAACCACATAGGCAATGGTCCCGGTCGGTATCGTCGCCCACGTATCAACCGTGGCGGTATCAGTGCTGCCGGTATAGGCCGTAATCACCCGCGATTGGCCTGCTCCGGTAGCAGCACTCACAATAACAATCGTGGCCCCGATCAACTCGAAATTGGCAAATGCCGCAGCAGAACGTAGCTGGAGTGTTGTCCCTGTCGCCCCCTGCGCCGTACCAGAATCAACAATGCCAAACTCCGGGAAACTTCCGGTTTTGCCCGACAAAACAGCAGAATTCCAGTAGGTCACATTGGCATCAGCACGGCCACCAGACACATTAATCTGGTTAGCCCCAGTCCCCGTAGTCGGCAACCCCCCGGCCGAGCCGCTGGCCACATTAGGCAATGCCGTCAACCCAAGGCGTACCGAATCATAAACATCGGCGGCCACCACCCAAAAATAAACTGTATGAGTTGCTAAATTAGCCGCTCCGTTAAATGTTACCGAGGCAATACCAGCGGTTACTATGACTGCATTAGGTACATCAAATCGATAGAGCCCTGGCGCATTAGTGCTAGAAACCTCAACAAATCCCCCGCTGGAATAGGCTCCGCCCACCGTCTGAGTCGCCAATGTAATACTGGTCAAAGTTCCGGTTGGGCCCAATCGATAATAAGCCGTGAGACTCGATGTGTTAAAAGCAAGTCCAGTAATTGGGTCGCCAGGTGACGACGACGACGCTTTTTGCACGAGCCCTATATCTACCGTCCAGCTCGTCGCTCCCGCCTTAACAATGCAAGTCTGTGTGCTCATCGCTAAAACCCTGCCTGATTATTAATCATTGATAATAATTTGGCTCGATTACCACCACTACCAACGGATAAATCCAAATTTTGCAGCGTGCCACTTACCGTCGCCCCCGTCCCAATATCCCATTTCGCCAACGCATCAACATAACGATAGGCTTGTCCGCCATCGGTTACAGATAATGTTGAGCCAACCTGACTCGTATAGCCCGAGTCCGAATAAATTTTGAGACTGACTACTGTCCCGGTACGTGAAAAGTCCAGATAAAAATTTATATTTAATCCGACGCCCGTCCCTTGATAGCTTTGCTCGGATGTCGGCGCATTTTCCTGCAATGCGCTCGAATTAAAATAACTCAAATATAGCGTTGGATTTGTCGCTGTATTATTCCACCGCACCAATGTCGCAGCACCATTAGTTATCGTCGTGCCATCCGTCAGTACGCCCATTGCTACATCGAGGATAACAACACGCGAATTATTAGAGCTAGCTGCAGAAAAATTAATCGGACCATAATGAAAATGGAAATCGCCCGAATAAAAGCCAGCACCCTTATCTTTTGTTATATGGCCTTGTGAGTCAGTGCCATTAAGCGATGTAATTGCAATAGTCGAGGAGGTGATAACAATTGCCGAGTCAGGATCGGTCTCGGTCCACGTAGTAAAATTTTCATTGGCCATTTTTTAAAAAACCGTCAACAGTTTTGTTGTATCCACACCAATCACGCCCCCAGTACTCGATCCGGTTAATGCCACCGACGGACCAGTTATACCCCAATCAGATGGCGTTGTTGATCCAGATGACCAGCCGGCGCCGAATGTAATCGACCCGCTCTGAATCGAATTAACATCGAAAGCAAAATTGGTTTTCCAGTTCGCAAAGGTAGTATTGGTGAAAAATATATCGAATGTATTCGCATCGGATTTATAGAGGTTCCGATTGATGCTCACAAAACCAATATCCGATGGCTCGTTGGCATCACAGGAATCAAACCGCATCGCAATGCCGGTACCAGCAAAAACATTATTCGTAACATTCGATCCCTGATTTACATATTGATCCGGGGCCAGCGAGCAACTGCTCTTTTTGTAAAACCAATCAAAACCTGACCCGTAAAAAGTGTTGTGGTCGTAAACAAAATTGCCAGCGAGATTGAGGACAGTACCATTCGAGTCGCCGGAATACACTCCAGCGGAAACTAACAAATTGTTAGAAAAAACCGTACCGAGCATATTTATCATTACGTTTTCATTAGCGTTGCGGATGAAATTGTTTTTGATGACGCGGGTATATTGGTTTGATGATGTCGTGCTCGCCTGATCATGTTTCTGGTAGATCGGATGATTGGAGCCGTCGAGGCTGCATCCGACGACATTGAAATTACCAACTTGTGACAAATAAATCAGCGCCGAGTTGTTGCCACTGCCGGCGGTGCTATTAAACGTGCACAGCTTAATATCAATGTTCTGGTTTACGTTGTCGCTATCAAAATACAGAATTCCATCGTTGTCGCCGCGATTGGCCGTCTTCGTCCCTTTGAGATAATAAAATCCAATCGTTCCTATCGTCGCGACGTTTACGCTATTAAATCCGCGGTTGCCCGCATTAATTGTCAGCCCCCAAAAATTGACCCAGGTTGGGCCATTGAGATCAATACCATCCGTGCTAACGGCATTGGTATTGATCGTTACTGTTTCGCCCGGATACGCCAATATCTCGATCGGATTGCTCGATGTGCCTGCCGGAATTGTCATCGTCGCTGGTGGTGTATAGGTGCCTCCACGTAGCCACATGCGACGATGACCGGCTGCAGATAATTTTGCGAGATTAGTATTGCTAAATGTTTGAAGGGGGCTTGCTTGGGTCCCCAAATTTGCATCATTGCCTGTCGTAGCGACAAACAGATCATTAACAGCATCCGGGACAGGATAGGTCAGACCGGTTGAGCCACCACTGGCTGACCAACTTACCCGACAAATTGGCCGCTGCATGATAATGGTGGCAGCCATTAATTTGATTGCTCCGCAAAACGTAAAATATTGACTGTCAATTGAGTGTCCACTTCTGCATCGGCAGCTTGCGATACATAGATATCCCCCACTTGCGGGACGCGAACCGTATAAGTGCTCGATGCTGTCGACTGGACGTTTAAAGTTATAGGGCTTGTAGAAAGTGAGCCACCCGACTTATTCCATGCGGCATTATTACCTGCAAGTACTGACGCCGAAGCCAAAGCAAAGCCGAGAAGAAGAGTTCGCATTTTCAAATGCCTAAAGCCAGGTGCGCCGATCAAAAGGCGCGTTAATTTGCTGCACAGCCAAGTACAGACCTATAGGGCTTTAGAAGGAAAAACTAAGGAGAGCTGGATTTCGGAGACCAAATTATATGCGTAAAATATTTAAATGATTCCATTTCTTAAGTCCTTTTGTCCCGTAACTGCCCTGCCTCATTTAGAGGCGTTTTTATATATGACTCAGTATGTGAATAGGATTATCGGCTGTCAATACATGAAAGGGATGCTAATTAAATTTAATAATCACACCTCTAGGCAAAGAAAACTTACACGACTGGCACCCACACATTACGCGATCCCAACACGGACTTGTCCGCCATTGACGGCTAGGACTGTGATAAAAACCGTCATCGCCGATGAGAATCGATTGGCCTACGGCTCATAATCGCGATTAATATTGTAGTAGACACCATTGCCGTTTTGCGGACCTAGCTGACCGGGGAAACGTAAATCCAACAGATCATAATGTCCGGTCGAATCCGCTGTGATTTCCGGCGTAGTTAATCCAAATGCGTCGCTCTCCCAACGCCACACGATGCTATTCCTAAGCCTATCAGGCTGCGGCGTAATATTTTCATGTTCTGTTTCGTCAAAAATCAGGCGAATTCTCTGATATCTGATTTACTGCGCAGTAAATAATCTGAATTCGACCCAAGGCAGGCGTTATGATCTGCTTGAGGCTCTGGTCGCATACGTAATCAACGCCATCGCTATAAAAAATAAAATGGCGTGATAAGAAGGGACAAAGCTGCGTAGAATTTCAATTCCTTAACAGTCATCGCAGGGTAAAAGAAAAATATCGTTGAAAATGATCCCTCTAATGACTCTGCACCACCAAGAAACAACAGCCAAAAGCATAAAGCCAGATGAGTAAATAAAAAAATAAATGTCATCACTGCTTGCGCACGTAAAAAAATCGCATGTGATCTGCAAATTCGGGCGCCTCACCAGGAGAATATAGCCAAAACTTACTATTGTTTTCAAAGTGGAGAACATCGAAAGATTCTTCGCCATCTTTGGCTTTGGTAGCTATGGCAACAGATGCTGGCGCAGAGGCCAGCACGCTATAGGAAGCTTTAGTTTCAAAACCTTCGATGGCCGTAGATTTTCCATTGGCTTCGCATTGATGCGAAGCCATAGCGTAATTCATTACACCATTGGAAAAAGTAAGCGTGGATGATTTGGCCATACACTTCATCAGAGCAACCGCAACCGATGAATATGATCTTTGTTTAAGATTGAACTCTAGCGTTGCGTTTTCATCGACAATCCATACACCTTCAAGCCGATTGTTTTGGCCGTAAGCAGCGCTCATCAAGCTCAGCAGGATTAAAATTTTCACAAAGTTGCGCATCGCACTTCCTCGTTGAATTAGCACTGTCCAGTCTTCCATCTCTCAAATGTACATTCCGGCGTCAATGGGCTCGGTTCAGGGTCTTTCTTTTTTTCAGGTGGACATTGTTTTGGTTCAGGTGGTGGTGGCTGACACTCACCCAACGCACCATATTTTTCTTCGCATTTAATTAAACATGGCCCCGAAAGCAGCGGCCTCTTGTCGCAACCAAGTCACAGGTGCGTAAATTGTCATCGCAGAATGGATATACTAATAATCTGAGCGGATCGAAAAAGCCCAACTCGAAAGCCGGGCTTTTTGTCTTGTATTTTTTATTTTTGCATCATAGTTTGTGGGCAATTGGAACTGCTTCGGGAGCTAGATCAGGATACTCCGTAGCTATTTTTGCAGAAATACTGCTATCCATAGTAGTAATAACCCGTCCAATTTCGCGTTTAATTTTTTTGAACTCTTCTGGTGTAAGCTCTTGTTCAAGAGCAGGTAAAAAAGAAAACAAATCTTTTCCACATTGTTCGACGATCTTCATCAGCCCCTGAGCTGTTATTCGTGAAATAGGCATTCTTCAACCTCCAGTCAGTATGTCGGCCCCACCAAGCCCTTGAATAATCGTACCGATCCGGCTAAAAATGTTGAGCAGGTTGACTTGATCGGTTCATTTATCAATTAGCTCTTACCAGTCGCAGTGTTGACGAAGCGGAGCAATGCGACGTTTTAAAACTCTACAAAATTTTAAGTAAACATATTAATCGGATCATTTTTTTATTTATTAAGGTTTGAGCGCTCCGATTTCTGTACGAGTTAATTTCATGTCTTTGCGCGAATATTTTAAATATCTAAATATGAATTAGATCACTCGCAATATTAGGGGTGACTCAAAGCTTCTGTTTTCGCAACCATCCATTTCCCGGACTCTTGCCTTAAGTAAAATACAATACTTCCTTCTTTGGTTTCTCCAGTGATATTGATTGTCATTGTCGATTTCCCGTCGGCACCGTCACTTTTGTAGGTGAAACTATCAAGCGCCAAGGATATTTTTTTTATCCCTCCAAACTCTGATTTTATGGCGCTTGACTGGTCAATATAGTTTTCTGCGCACGAGTACGCATTGCTATTTCTTATGAAGGCATAAAGGGCCGAATAAATGATTAGGCCGAAGAGTGCTGCTATTCCTAAGCCAATCAGGCTGCGGCGTAATATTTTTATATTCAAGTTTTTTCCTCAAATTAAATGCATTTCCTTTAATTTTTACGGCCATAGAGACCAAGCTCCACTCCAGCGGACCCTTCAAGCCTCAAGCCGCCGCCACTTCCAGGGAAAGAAATTCCGCCTGTAGTGCCGCCATAAAAAGAGTTCGAGCCGTCATTGTTGTTTTGTGCGCCGGCCTCAACTCCTTTCGTAGCGGTGAATCCTGGAAGGGCGCCGCTTACTTCTCCATATACACCGCCACTTATACCACCGGATGCCGGCCCGGAGTTTTTTCTACAACCGCAATCTTCATCGCCCCCCGGCCTAGCGCCATTCGGATCGTAACTAAATCCACCGCCCGCGCCCGCGCCAATACGAATAGTGAAATATCTCCCACAATCGTCTTTGCCAAAAATAAATCCACCCCCGATACCGCTAAAGATAGCGCCAGAAATTGACCACAGCCCAAGCGGGTCATTAAAGGTAAGTGGATTTCCGCCAACATAGGCGTAAGTATTCAATCCACCACGTAACCCAATCGGATCACTCTGCAAATACCGCCCGGTAAACGGCTCATAATCGCGATTGATATTGTAGTAAACACCATTGCCATTCTGCGGCCCCAGTTGACCTGGGAAGCGTAAATCCAACAGGTCAAAATGTCCGGTTGAATCCATGGTGGTTTCCGGCGTGGTTAAGCCAAATGCGTCGCTCTCCCAACGCCACACAACTTGTTTGGTGCTGTCCGTCATTAAGCGTGGTGCAGCCTGATGATCGGTATGGATATACGTCAGCGTCGTGGTGCCGCCGAGTAAGTCATCATGGACCTGGGCCACCGGCACGTTGTCCAGATAAATATATTCGTCGCGATCATATGGATCGGTACCACCCCACCAGTTGAATTTGGCGAGATATTTTCCATCCGGTGTGTACAGATAATGGTACTGCCCCAGGTTGGAAACCCGACGCCCTAGCGCATTGTTCGCATAGCTGCCCAACACCATGGTCTGCGGGCCGACCGTTGCTGAGTTTGTAATCAATCGATCCGCCTTGTTGTAAGCGAAATTGATCATTCCGTACTCGTTGGTTACATTGCCAGTCCCATCATAAGCAACGGGGACACCGCGCAGTGTTGCTATGCGGTTCGATGCTGGCACGTAGGTAATGGGTACAACCGTGGTGTTATTGCTCTGGTCGGTGGTAGTGAGCTGTGTCCGATTCCCGTTGGCATCGTACTGATAGGAATTCTGCCCCCAGGGTCCCATGTCACTCGTCACACGATCGATGGCATCGTAACCGTAGGTTTTTGTGTAGACGCCGGCCTGGTCGGTGAGAGCGGTAATGTTACCCGCCAAATCGTAGGTGTAAACGACGTCTCTGACAGGGTTCGATGTCGTCGTTGAACGAGACAGTCGATAATTCGCATCGTATTGCAGTGTCGTCGTAATGCCGTTGCCGAACGTCAACGCGCTCATCGGACCAAAGGGCAAGTAGCTGACGCCGCTGATCACGGTTTGCAGCGGTGCCGATGACGAAGCCTGCCACTGCACCTTGGTGATTTGTCCTAGCGCATTGCGGGTGTAAGTCACGATATGTCCGCTCGGTGAGTAAATAATTTTGCTCAACCGATTGTTATTGTCGTATTGATACTGCGGTGTATAGGTTTTTGCGCCGATGGTGTCGGTTTGCGCGGTAATATTTCCGGCCGCGTCATAACTAATCGCACTCGTTCCACCATCATTTCCAAAGCTCGTCAGTCTTCCTATACCGGGATTGCCATTGGCGATGCCGTCATAGGTGTATAACGCATTCTCCGCCGTGCTCGCCGGATAAGTGATATTGGTCACGCGCCGATACGCATCGTAGACATAATCACTCTCGACATTGCGGGCATCGATTTTTTTCACGAGGGCGTTGGAGCTATCGAAAGTGTATTGCGTCAGCCCGCGATCCGGAGAATTCTCCGATATCTGATTGCCCGCGACATCGTATGCGTAAATCGTTTTGGCGCCGTTGGGGGCCGTGACGTTGAGTAAGCGCGCCTGAATGTCGTACGTGCGTTGCGCCACTCCGCCTAACGCGTCGGTAGTCGTTTTTAGCGTGCCGTTCGGGTAATACGCGTATTGCGTTGCATGGCCAGCCGGATCTGTAACCGATGTGAGTTGTCGATTGGCATCGTAAGCATATTGCGTCACCCGACCCAGCCGATCGCGAACCGAGGCCACATCCAATTTGTTGTACGTATATTGATAATACGTGCTATCGGGATAGGTGATTTTGGTTATGCGATCGAAGTTGTCGTATTGATAAGTCAGTGTGTTACCCGCCGCATCACTGCGTGTGGCGAGACGGTTTGCTGAGTCGTAAGTAAACGAGGCAACGGTAGCGTTGTAGGCGTCCTTAACGGTGGTCAAATTGCCCAGCGTATCGTATTGATAAGTTGTCACATGGCCGAGAGCATCAGTGGCTGTTACCAGTTGTTCTGCGCTGTTGTACGTATATGTGGTAATTTTTCCATTCGCATCCGTGTAGGTCAGCGGTCGATGTTTTGAATCGTATGTGAATTGGGCAATCGTGGTGTACGCATTGGTTCCTGTCAGCTGCCGGACAGCGATGACATCAACACCATTCGCGGCGTAGTCATAGAGCATTTGGCGTCCTTTGGGATCGATGATGCTCGTGCGATTACCTTGGCTGTTGTAGGCAATTTGCGTGAGTTGCGTAGTGCCATCTGCCATGACGCGGCCGATGCGGCTGGGTTGATCAAATGTTCCAATGAGACCGCCCGCATACGGACCAGATTGTCCGGGATAGTTATACCAAACGCGATTTTCCAGTGGGCTTTTGGTGCTTTCGATAACGCCTGAAGTAATGCCTGAGGCGCCGCCTGTTATATGAAGGAAGTGCTTGATTTGCGCTTTGGTGTAATCAGTATGCGTCGTTGGATAAATCGATTTATCCCAAAAGAAGGTATTACGTCCATCTATATATAAATTGTATGCGGTGATTCCTGCGGGAACCAAAGATTCCGAATAGGGAATACCGGGAGCCTGTTGTCTGAACTCAGCTCTCTCAGTCTGTCCTAATGGATCCGTAATTTCCAACCACCGTTGTGTGCCGTTGCTGCCATACACAAATTGCGTTGTCCCGTAGGGAGTGGTCATCGAATTGATTAACGAACTAGCGTCGTAAGTAAATTGCGACGTGAGCCCTAGCGTATCGGTAATTTGTTGTAACCGACCAGCGGTGTCGTAGTTCAATTGTGCGGATCGACCGAAGGGGTCGGTAATGCCTGTGATGAGCAGCGGGTTCGAGAAGGAATAACTGAGCGTAGTGATTTTGCCCGTTGCATCTGTGATCGAATTGAGCCGTTGTTGTGAATCATAAGTTAGCGTGACGGCATTACCAGTGGAATCTATTTTCTGAGTTAGAAATAGGCGGCGTGGATATGCGGTCGCGCCATTACTCTGTGCATACACCTCTATGCTGCCATCGGGTTGCGTCCGTCGATAACTCACCGTCGTACCGGATACCACACGTGTCAGCACGGCACCGTCATAACTTTCCGAAGAAAATGTGCCGTTGGTGCTGCTGTACCCCGTGTAATTTACTGAGCCACCACCGGCAACATAGCGCATAACACTGGCACCCGCAGCGTTAGGATCGTCTTGAATATATGAGAGCCAATTAATTGTCCATTTCGGGCTCACATTAAAAAAATTAAATACGGAAGGTTGACTCGCTTCGCGTTGGTTATAGGTCAGTGTGATGAATACAAATGGTCCTTTAGCTGGCTTATAGCCAACCGGTGTATCCGTCAAATTTAGACTTACAACCATAGCGTGAAAGTTGTAACCACACATGCCTGGGTTTTCGCATGGAGCGTGTCCTTTATTATCATAAGGTCGAGTCGCTGCGGGATCATTGCTCGTGGTATATCCCATCCCGTGAATGCGGCTGGCTTCAGCCAAGCTAACCTCGCGAAAACCATCAGAGAGGCTCTTCTCGGGAATTAAAAAATATCCGCTCGACTCGCTGTCGAATGCTTCTTTCGTAATCCAGAGATCGGTACCGAATGTCGGGTCTTTCATGTGATAGCGATCGCCTTCTTTGGCGACCACTGCGGCGAAGTGATTGACTTTCCAATGCACCAATGAGGGAATCGGTATTTCTTTTTTGGTTTCACGATAAGCCAATTTGTACTTTAACTTGGCTTGATTCGCCAGGCCTGCAACTTGAGCTAACGAAACGCCTTTAGGACTCGAACGATAATCATCGAGAAATTTAACTTCTTGCAGCGAATGATTCGAATTGAGCATTAAATTTTTTAATGCTTTCGGACCGCAAAGATAAGCGACGCCCGGCTCATGCTGCATCATCCATAAACCCTCCTTGGCGCCAGTTACTGCTTCGGTCGCGGGACCAGAAACCGGTCTATCGCCTACTTCTTTCAATAATTCGGCCAAGCGATCGCTGTGCCCAAGGCGAGCATGCATACGCACCAGTTCACCGGCCGCGCGATCAACTATAACTTTGCCTTGCGCATCGGAAATGTTGCGACCTTCACGCCAGACAGCTTCCCACGCATCAATAGCTTTAGAAAAATAACCGTAGTGGTAATACGACAGACCAAGGTTTGTTAGCAGCGAAATGCGCCAACCGGATTCGGGGTAACGTGCGAGGTAATCGGTAAATAAATACAAGTCGTCTGGCTGGGCTTGCTTTTGATAAGCAAGAGCCGCCGTCAGTAGTGCCGAATCTTCTTCGGTGGAGGTTTGCTTAGTAGGCGTGAGTGGCTCTTCAAACAGAGCGAGTGTGTGGAGCGCTGTATGAGTTGATGTTGTTGATGTTGTCGATATCGGTACATTGGAAGTTGCGCTGGCGCTCGCTCCGTAGGACATGCTGATGCAACCTACTAACGTCGCAGTTAGAACGTAGTTCATTGCTTTTCGCGAAAATCGAGCAGGAATATGAATGGTATCCATGTGTCCTCCATGCAACAAAAGGCAAATAAAAACTCATGCTTGCGAAAGCAAGCGCTGCAAAATGGTCATAAATTTATGGCGCACCATTGGCAATGGTGCGCGGTATTAAAAAAACGGTGGGATTATTGAGAATCGTCCCTGAGCAACATAATCACTGTCCATGCAAATTGAGCGGATGGCTTAACGCTATCACAGGGTATTTTACGGAACAATGAAATAGTTAATATCAGTTTTGCATATAGGATCGGTTAATTCGCATTTTTTAATCGCAGTTCCTTTGGTGTATGAAACAGCAAATGGCGACAACATCATTAATTATGATGTGATGGTGGTGTGTGTTCTGTAGGTGATCTAAGAAAAACGCCTAGAAAAGATTAGCTGTCTACGCATCGTCTCAAAAACTCATCCTCGTTAATCTCGCCGCATGTTCCGTTTTGTCGCATCCGCGATGACGGTAGCAACATTCCTGCGACGATTAGATGATGATCGTGGATAAACCCATTGCAATATTGCTTGTCAGCGAATTCGCCGTCATTCGACTCGGTATCTGTGCGTATCTAAACGACTGCGCCGAAATCACCTGCCAGCACCAAGCGCAATCACTGCAGCACGCATTCGATTATTTAACCAATCATGATGCCGATGTTGCGATAGTCGATCTTGCATTGCTAAAGCCGTCCGGCTTATCCGCCCTTCGTCAATTACTCAAGCACGATCCCGGTATCAAGATCATCGCATTAAGCCGTAATGAGAAAGAGCCGTTTATTACGCAGTGCATGGAAAACGGTGCTTTGGGTTACCTGTCGCTGAAATGTTCTCAAGACGAACTGATCGAAGCGATCCATACGGTGTATCGCAATGAGAAATACTTGAGCCGCGATGTTGCTTACGCTTATGCGATTGCCAATTTGAATAAAACCGATCATGCCCTGTCGTCACTGACGGCGCGCGAGTACCAAGTATTCACCATGTTGGCCAAAGGCAGTGCCATTGCAGATATCGCTGGTGCGTTATTTATCAGTCGGAAGACCGTTCACGTGTACCGCACCAACATTTTTACCAAGCTGAAACTAACCAGTGCGTTCGAACTGACGCTGTTGGCATTGCGCCATGGTGTGATATCGATTGATGTAATGGAAAGCTAATTATTTTCCCTCTGTTGATCGTCTGCCATTCCTGATTGATCGTTGCCTCAGCTTTCTGTTCGTAGACGGTATAGGAAATTTTCCTAGTTCTAATTGGATCGTTTCCTATGGCGAGCCTCGGCGCTGCCGTCTAGGTTTTTGTTGGCATTTCAAGGCTATTTCAAGGAATTAAATATGAGTGGAAAAATCCGCAGGAATTTTGAGGCGGTAATCATGGCTGTGCTGTTGGGCAATGTTGCCATTGCCGAGCCGGGCACCTCCGATCGTTCGTCCGCTGCGAACGCCGCTGAGTCTGTTGAGATGGAAATGGAGACGGTCGGCGGTCATCTAAAAGTCACTCGGCTTGATGTTGCCGATAACTTGCCCTTGCAGACTATTTATTTAAATGGTGCTCAAGTTTATCAGGACTACGTGTGGGGCCTATCACTCGACCATAAATTAAGGGTTGGCCCTAACGATGTCATCGTGATTGATTTGCTGTCGGGTGGGAATACGGAGTGTGTAGATGGCCATGCAGTTTTAGGGGTGCGTCCCAACAAAACAACGTGGATGGCGCAAAACATTAATTATGGCTGTGCCGTTACGTTTGCCGTGGTGGGTGATCAGCTCGTGATTACCAATGTGACTTATGAAGGTCGGCGCCATTGGACGGACAAAACGCTTATTTCAATGGACGGAGTCGTCACTCATGCGCGCTAGGGTTTCGGTGTGGGCAGTTGTTTTTCTGGTGCTGGTCACGGGGTGCGACAAGGCGGCAAGCGTGGTTGCCGTCGACAAGTACAAAGATTTACAGCGGTTCGTCGGCAAAGGACCCAATGCCTTATTGGCCGATCCACAACTGGGCAAAGTGATTACCGGCTTGGTTCCGTCTGCGCTGAATAGCTGTATGGACGACGTGTTTAATTATGCATCGGACATTGAGCGGCTGGACAACGGAACCATTCGCACCAGTGCGAACGGCTCCCGTGCCGACAGTCAGCGCGTCGGTTATGTGTCGGTCGAGCCGTCCGGGCGTATCGATGTCATTCTGTGGTGCGATCACAATCGCGATTATTACTTTTGGTACAGCACGGCACCGCTTGAGCAAAATGCCTCGCCCGATTTAATTGCCTGGGCGCGGCTGGTTGGCAGCAACAATAGCCCGACACTACGTCGATTTGGAAAACGGTACATCTAAAATTTCGATTATGAATCGATACAGAATGGTGCGCTCGCATCTGCAACGAGCGAAAAGGACGATGAGGAAAAAGAGCGAAAAGCCCCGAAAGTCGCGGCGCAGGTTAAGGCTTCGCAGGGGGAGTTTGTTAGGGCGGGTGCGGTCATGTGTGTCAACGCAAAATCGTTCTATAAAGTCAATGCGATTGAAATGACGGGTAACAACTATGTGTCGTTGCCGAGTGATTGCGAATATGCCGGCAGCGATATAGCGGTGAACGTTCTTCGCCAGTTCAGCGATCCGACTGTCGGCGCTATCGTTGTGGTGGGTAATGCCGGTGGTTCGGCGTTCGTTCGGATGAAGGATCTCAATGGAGGCTAATCGCATGAAGACGATTTACACACTGGAATGCAGTCGGTGCCGGCACATACAGCAGGTCAGTGCAGATAATCCGACCCACGCTAAGAATCAGGCGGGCCACTGTCCTCGTTGCGAGAGCAAGGGTGTGTCGTGGTCGACATGGCACATCCGCTAATTTTTATTCGGTGAGAAAAACCCCATGAACGATCGCGTCACTGTGCTGCCGGAAAATATCCGTAAGAACCTCGCTAAATTCACTGAGCATCAACAGCTGACATGCCTTGAATGCGGGTATTCCGGATTGATGGGTGTGGTGCGCACGAAACGTAAAGTCATGTTCGGTAAATTGGTATGGCCGATGGTCATTGCGTTTCTGGTGTTGAGCCAGTACTGGTGGTTCATGATGCACACCGAGTCCGGTCAGATGGCGATGATGCGCCACTTATCGTTTCCGGATGACTATCCCGTGATGGTGGGGGTGGACTTAATGGTCGAGGCGATCTTCGGCCATACGTCGGGATGGGTGTGGGTCATGGCTGGTGCGCTCTTTGTCGGTCTGTTGGTTAAGCAGCGGGTGTATTTCCAGTGCCCACATTGCGAGAAAGAATTATTGAAGCGGTGATTTAATTTTTGGTGTCATTCAATATTCCTGAGGCAGCAACACACAGGTCGAACTGCGGTCAGACTCGGTAATAATGTAGACGGCATTTATTTCATCGATTTTGTATTTCGACAAAATACGCAGTCCCGTTTTAATGGCGTGTAAATTCGTTTCGATGTCGTCGCTGCACAAGTCGCCGAAGTCGCCGCTGACATGCCGTCTCAGCAGGTCTAGCGTGGATACTTGATGTTGATTTAGCAGATCGAGTGCGGCGGGTGTGGCGACAATATGACCCAGTTCGAACATGGCGATTCCACAGCAAGCTATCGAGCCGGGAGTGTCCGTGATTCATCGAATGCGGATCAACGATGAGACACGTACGTTTTAATGGGTTTTTACACCGAACCCAACAGCAAGAAACATCCGATAGGTTTCGCATTATCCCCACCATCCCCTACGTTCTACCGAAGGTCAACGGCGATGTACCGGATACTGATAGTTTGATTTTATCCGCGTAACCTGAATGCCGTGACCCAAACAATCACTGCGCGATATCCCGCAGTTTCCGCAGCGCTTGGCGATGCAGTACGCAAATTCTTACCTGAAAAAATAGTGGCTGGCCTCCGTTGTCCTGTGGGCGATTTGGCTGGATGGTTCCCCTGTCGTCAATCGGGAGCCACAAGCATGCACAATCTCACCGAAGAACATGTCGAATTAATCGCACAGATATTGATAGAAGAATTCGGCTGCGATTTGCACGGTGAACAACTAGCGGAGCACGTAGCGACGTTACTTGAAGATGTTGCGGGTTTTGAAATGATTTCCGATGACGTACTGACCCAAACCATCGATCAAATTCGGAGTGCGTACCATGTCGCCACAAGTTGTTAGTGAAAAAGAAAAACCGGTTGTCGTTGCCAAGAATCCGGCCAACGTTAAAAAAGCGGTTTCACTCGGTCGAGACATTCTCAAAAACAAACCCGACGCAACCAAAGCCGATGTTGCATTGGCGATGTTTGAGTTGTTGATCGACGAACCACGCGAAATCATCGCGCAAGCATTCGTCGACGGTGCAGGTCTCACGCCGAAAGGCGCCATGACATATTTCTATAACACCAAACGCAAACACGTCAAGGCATCGAAACAAAAACCGGTTGTGTAATGCCTCTGGTTGTTGGGTGGGGTGGCGAGTCAATTCGTGACCTGCCGGCCCCGTCGATTTTTCATTGCCGTGGACAGCTGCTTTAGAAATGCCATGTCGCGGTTCTTGGTGGCCGGTTGCCGCAAATCCATTGGGCCATCATTTGAGGTCTTAATGCGGTACTCCAGCCAGATCACGTGCTCGTTGCGCTGGTTGTCGTAATCCTCTTTGACCTTCTTCACGGTTGAGGAAGTTCTGTTAGGAAATCCTAACGTTTGATCGAGTATGTGTAGTAATTGGTTCCAGTTGGTCATGGCGTGCGATCTCCTGTGCTGGCGTATTTATCTCAAGCAGCAAGACGGCATCGATTACATATGATGGGTTAAGTGGGGTACGCAGGCATTAGCTGCATTGCGTGTTGTGCTTCGTATGCGATCAGTTGTGGACGGAATTTGCCTATGACATAACATCGACCGCAGCCAGCGGCATTACATGGGGGGGCTGCGTGCCAAGTAAGTCATCTCCAAAAAACACGATGCACCGCGAATGTGTGTTGCAGCAGGCGACATGGCATTCGTGATCACTCGTCGCGCGCAGCGCGTGATGTCGCTATACCAAATAATTAATTGCAGATGAGCTGGGCGTTGCGTTTGGTCTTGGTGTGCCCATGCCGGATCGAATACATCCGGTAATAGATCAGCGATCCAACGAATGCTGGATAATTAAAGTTGATGGGGAATATTGGTCATCGACAACGGCGCCATGTTGCGCCTATCGGCGAATGAATTGCACACCATCACTTCCCGTTGGTCATTCCGGTGTGCAATTCACGTGCGCTTGCCAAATTTTAAACACAGGTCGATTTATAATAGCCTTGGTCCTGGAACAATTTGCCTTGGTGTCGTCATGCGTCAAGTCCGCTTCCGCTTAGTCTGCCAGCAACCGGTTTTATGTAAATCGGCTAGTCCACTGGATCGTTCCTGATGGTGTTCCACGTTAACTAAGCCCGTGGCATCTTTGCATGGCATTACCCATGCTGACGTTACTGAGTGAAGGAGTGTGGGTACTGGGACCGTGGCCCGTTCTGCCGCTCGTTGTTACTTCTCACGCCTAACTGTTGGCTTTACTCGTCTTGCTGGTTATTACCCTAAAAAACAAAAATTGAAAAAGGAGCGAAATGGGGTAACGCGTATCGGTGACGATTGGCTGGAATACCATGTGTTGCGATCATCACCGTCAGTATTTATATCGATCCCCTTACTAGATTCCATTCGCAGATAGATTCAATTGGGGGTTATCGATGTGCGATGTTGTATTGAGTGTCGAATTGCATGGGCTTTGCCCAGTCATTACACTCAATTTTTCCAGTCAATTGCATTACTGTTACTGTCGGCCCTCAGCGGTCATCCTTATGGTCTAGCTGATGAGTGAATCCCAGTGCATGGCCAAAAGCTTCCGTTAGTCGGGAAGGACTAGCCGAGAAAAACGTATTCGGGTTAATCTGGAGGGCAGCTAGGGACAGTTGCTCCGTTCTCAGCGCTGGTGCGGCTTCCAAGCAATTCGAGAGGCCGATTTAATGGACTACATCAACCGACGCATCTGCATTAATGTCGAAAAAACCAAGATTACCCGACGCGTGCGTTCAATTAATGCGGACGTGTCCGCTTACTGCTTAGGCTACAAAAATGAACCTCGGTCCATGGCACGCCGAAGATTTTGAATCGCTGTCTTGGCATGACGTGCATGTTCATGGATTTCGTCTTGACTCATTCAATCCTGAAGAAGGTTCAGCTGACCTTATTCTTGACATAGATTTCATATTGAAATGGCAAGAGGCAGAAACTGGATTTTTATTTACGCTTTGTCCGGCCGAATTAAGATTTCACGAAGTATTCGGTTTGAAAATCGAATTGGACTATGCCACACCAACCGCGGGAATATGTCCATTCTCAATCAGCGGCATCAGTCGTGAATCACTGGAGTTTGCAGCAGGGGTTCGCTCATTTCATTGGTGTATTTCGTTCAATTGGCCTCGTGGCTCGTTAGAGTTTGATGCCCCTAAGTTTACGCAAACGCTTATGGGTAAGCCTATTATTCAGTCGGGGCAATGGCTTTTACCAGTACAACGCGCTGGGCATACGGTTTAGTAATGAGTTCAAGTTGGTTCGTCTCGCTCCCTCGGGCTGACAAAGCGATGTGAGTTTCGTTAGCCCTTTAACACGAATGTTAGGGCTCACCTTTGAATAAGGAGAAAGCTTTGAGTACTAATGCTAAAGAATGGTTAGAGTTTATTGAAAAAGTTGCGCACGAACAAGATTTTGAAATCGAGGGTTCGGGCACAAGTAGACGGCTTTACATTGACAGGTATCACGCGGTTGCGTTTGAGCTGAAAATTAATCGAGTTGGCTATTTGCAGGCGCAGCAGTGGGAGAGCGGCTCTTCAGAGGAGCACGAAGGTAAATACGGTCGCGCAGTATATTCAATACGCTCTTACAGTGATGTTGCCCAATTTTGTGCAATCTTGCTTGCCAGTAGCAGTTTGCGTGCGAAGCGTCGAGACGAGCCCTAACAAGTGCTCAATCAGACGGAAAAGGAAAATCCATGCCATTAAATATATTCATCGATAATTCGAACATCTGGTTGGTCGGACGCAAAGTGTGCTCAATCAAAGAACCCGGTCATGAAACTGCATTCAGAATTCACTTTTCTAAGCTATTCGATTTTGCTTGCGACAATCGTCCGGTTAGTTTTGCTTATGTTGGCGGTTCGGTTCCCCCCAACAACGATGATCTATGGAGGCGCTTACAAGCAATTGGCGCTACCGTTGAAACCCAAGAGCGAGCAGTTTCAGGCGGAGAAGTCGCAGTCGACGAGGCTATTCAGCTTCAAATGGCTAATCGCGTTTTAGATGTAGAGCCACCGCAAACGTTCGTTCTGTTAACCGGAGACGGGAGCGGCTATTCAGATGGTAAAGGTTTCATCAGACAGTTGGAGCGAGCACTGAAGCACGGATGGAAAATTGAAGTAGTGTCTTGGGATGAAGGTTGCAATCGTCACCTAAGAGCATTTGCCCAAGAGCATGGTACTTATCGCTCGCTTGAGCAAGCTTACAACCACGTCACGTTCATCAATAATGTCCGGTGGGCAAAGTAAATATTGCTAAGAATCATGTTCAGCGTGCGAGTGGCTCCGGTGCTGACTGACTTGCAATCGGCATCGGGTAATAAGAGTGACGAGATTGACTGGATTATTATTTTTAGATTCCAGTCCAATCTCAGGTTTCACGGATTACATGTCGACCGGGTTAGGAACCGATTCGATCTTGCGATCCCGTGTTGGCAATATCCCGCCCGGTACGGGTCGGTCAACGCCAGAGAAGAATGTATTGTCGATCTTATTATTATCTTCTTCGGTTCGCAGCCTTAAGCCCAGCGCATAGAACCGACCACCGTTGCGTTTCTCGACGGGATAACCGCGAGCGCGCAAATCGTTGGAGACACGGTCTTCGCCGATTTCACGATACCCTTTCTGTTCCAGCCATTCTGAATACGCGGCTTTGATATCCTGCAAGCTGATGCGGTCCTTCGGTGAGTCGACGCAGCAGGGGCCATGCGCGACCGCGAAATCGCGAACCTGTCGAGCCCAATCAGGGTCAAGTGGCCGCGCACGTTCCGTTCCTGTCTCTGATCCGAGAACGACCCAATGCACATCCGCGTATTTCGACAAATCGATGGGGCCGAGCATCGGCTCTATCATCACAAAGCGATGACCTTGAATGCGAAGGAGATGCGGAAGTCGGCTATCTGCTAACTTTTGGTTTTCGACAGAAACACCACACGCTAAATAATTAGGAACACCACTCGGATAGCGGCTCATCATGAAATCGGCCATTCTCTCCGCGCGCTTGCTCCACAAAACATACTTGGTGGTGCCCCGCAATTTGCCGCTCGGTAGATTGTTATTCTTTTTCTCGCGTTGAACGGCGATTGCGTCAACCGTATCGAGAATACGATTGATGGTCGCATCGGAGACTTTGTCCCAGAAAAGGTCTCCGTGTTGAACGACACCAACAATTCCTTTCTTTGCACGCAGCTTGGCTGGGTCAAATCGCGACTCTATTTCCAGTGCAGAGCCCTCAGTGAGAGTGCTTGGAAGATTTCGAAGTCTGATTTGCCAAGGCATGATGCCGTCAAGCCACCAGCAATCACGACAGCCAGCGGAATATCGCTGACAGCCGACAATAGGATTCCAATCAGAGGTGAGAATGTCACCGGGGTTATTTTTAGCCATTTCAATTACTCCTAGATTTCGGACAATAAAAAGCCGCACTAAGCGGATTTGGTTTGAGATTGGTTGGAAAGAAATTTCTGAACGGCACGGAAGTCGACCATGAGCGGCGCGAGTCATCGGTGACTGTCAGGGTGGAAATCATCAGATTTAAAGAGCCGAACGGTGCGGTGACCGTATGGGCTGAACTCTACGGAAGGTGCTAGTCTTAACAGATAGGCTGTGATTCGTATGTCATTAAACTGTTAAGAGTTTAAGTATGGGTATATCGTTGTTTTATAAGCACCAAGATCCGATTTACGACGGAAATTACGAGCTGTCTGGATACTATTGGTGGTACAAATTCTTGGGGTTGAGCTGGTATAACGAGATTGGACCGACGCACTTTCTGTACGAGGACTTCGGTGACGTGAATGTGCCGTTCGAGGATTGGTGGTGGGCGCACACCGAGCTATTTGAGCCAGTGCGGCACTCACCGATGCTACAACTAGAAACGGTTGACGACTTTAGTGCGTCCATTAAGCGAGGCGAGATAGTTATCTCATTCCGTAAAGGTGCTTCACAGAACCAAATACTCGGTGAGATGCCAATGTGGTTGTTGGAATTGGGCATTCGCAAGGAGGCGCCAGGTAGAAGAAAACACCGCGATGAGCAATTGGATGCCAAATACGAGTTCCATCAGCGGCCAAACGTCAATGCGTTGAAGATTATGTACAGCTGCTATGTCCACAAGCGAGATAACCCAGCCGCTACCGCCTATCAAATTGCAGAAGCTGTCGGGATTTTGGGGGGCAATAAAATACAGTTGAAAGACACTAGGCTTAAAAAGAAGGACACCAAATACGAGATGGCTGATAAGAAGAATAGAGTTGGCGCGATTGTCTCTCGCTATCTGCAAAAAGCGGACGACGTGATTAAGGGCGTTGAAGCTGGCGCGTTCCCGCTCTACCGTTCTGCTGAACAAAAGAGAGCCTCCAAGGAAGCCAAGCGGTTAAGAGAATTGAAGCGGAGTCGCTCCCTATCTACAGATTAAAGAACCTCCGAATCATGGGGATTGATGGATTGCTTCATAGATGGATGAGCCGGCTGACTGGGGGATAGTTATTTTGCGAAAACTGAGCCATCTGAGCAATTTCCGCCACATTCGATAGGCGCCATCTCCGTACATGGAATTGCCTGTTGCCTTACGAAGGAATATCAGGGACGGTGGGACTCATTCGTAACATGTAGTGCGAATGTTCGTAAGGGTTCCGCCATGAGTATTTTCAAGAGAAACGGAGAGGGTAATTTTTATATACAGTTTAATTTCAACGGCAAGACGTACGTTAAATCGTCGAAGACAGCCAATAAAAAAGTGGCTGAGAAAATGGAGCGTGATTGGAAAGCAGAAATTCATGCGCAACAAGAATTAGGCGAACGTCAGCGAATTACATTGAAGGATGCACTGGACGGTCATTTAAAAAGCAAGGTCGGTACGAAAGGGTATCAATATGCGAAAGGCAATATCAGCGTATTGAATCAGAAATTTCCGACCGATTTATATTTGGATGAAATTCGCGATTGGCACCTGACACGGTTTAAGTCGCACCGTGAGCAGGAGAAATGTGCAGCGCAAACTATCAAGCATAACTTCCAAGCAATTCGTAACGCGTGGACATGGGCCAAAGACAATGGCTATCTGATAAAGCCGTTGGAATATCCCAAGATGAAATTGGCGAAGCATCGGTTGCGCTACCTGTCGCTCGATGAGGAGAAGCGGTTGTTGGAAGCGCTGGACCCAAAACTGGAGTTTAAATTTCGTCCCAAGTACGAAGATCGTCCTGATGATGAAAACAAGCATCGCCAAGATAATTATGACCTCGTTGTATTGTTATTGGATACCGGCGCACGATACAGCGAGATCGCCAATATCACGTGGGACCGCATCGATCTCGATCAACGAGTAATTCAGCTATGGCGCCCCAAGGTTCGTAACGAATCGATCATTTACATGACTGGCCGGGTGTTTGACATATTAAGTCGTCGAAAAGATCAGGCTGTTGGTCAGAATGTATTTACTAATGACAAGGGCGCGGCGCGTGGATATAGCGCGAAAGGGATATTTGCTGCGTTTGACCGCGCCGGTCTGAAAGACTTTCGAATCCATGACCTTCGACATACATGCGCAAGTCGGTTAGTACAAAACGGGCTGAGTCTGTATGAAACGGCGCAGATGCTAGGTCATGTCGATGTTCAGACCACCCAGCGGTATGCACATCTTGAGAACCGCGAGATTGGTCAGCGGGCCAGGGATATTATGGAGAGGTTGAGCGGTAGAGGTATGTAGTCGGCTAATTGGATGTTTCAATAAAACTGCGCTGCCTTAGATAGCATCAACCTATGTATACCGGTAGTTATCAATTTTTTGAAGTTCGCAAAAGAGTCGATCAGCCAAGCTGATTATTGATTCACGGCGATCGTTGATCAAAATAACATCAGCTCCACTTTTTTGGGGGCAAATTGTAGAGTGGTATTCGATTTCTTGGTCTGTACGTGCACTTCGCGATGCGTCAAGTTCGGAGTTTTCCAGTAGCTTTACACGATATGCTTCCCAGTCTGATGGGAGGATTAGGGTGGACACTGCTTTAGGAAAGTGCTGCTTAAAGGACTGATGATCTTTTGCGTGTATTTCTTTGATTGCTATTGCACCTAAGTTTTTGCCACCAAAATCTTCCACCGCCATGCCATACAGATTCCCCAAAACCTCGTCGACTTGGACAAAAAAGTGTGCGTCTCTGAGGTTGTTGAAGTCGTCATTCGACAGGTATCCAAATTGCTCGGGTTGGTCTGAGGATCTTTTGGGCCGCGTCGTATATGTTTTGGGCCTATAAAAACCCTTGCCAATGGTTAAAAAGTGATCAATCAGCGTTGTTTTGCCGATGCCTGATGGGCCACCGATCATTATAAATTTTACTTGGCTAAGCATTAGATACACCATAAGCATAAGGACAAGTACGGTACGAAAATTCATATTAAAATGGAATATACGATATTTTTTTATTACCCGCCGGTGGACTAAATGGACTGCGATAACAAAAACTTGAGGATAGTACTGCTGCAATCGGGTGGACGAGATTCTGCAATTGCAGCAGCGAATTTGCTAGAGAAGGGTCATGAGGTTTTAGCTGTTACTTTTGCCGCAAATGCGAGGCAAATGGGGGAGCTTCCCAGGGGGCGGGCTCGCGAGATCGCAAGCCGCTACGATAAGTACTCGTGGCAAATGATAGAGTTTGGTGGCTGGGATCGCCCATTTAAACAGGCTATTGTCGACAAGTTTGGCGAGTTGCCAAAGTCGTGTCTAGCTTGTGCACTGTCTAAAATGACAGCTGCTTTGCGTATCGCACAGTCCATAGGTTCTAACGCTCTCGCGATGGGGTATACGGAATATCAAAATCATTGGGCCGAGCAGACACCGGTCGCTATTGCCACTCAACGTTCAAATTTAGAGGCACGAGGTTACAGTTTTCTATTGCCGGCTCAATCAGTCGACTCGAAAGCCTCTGCCATCGAAATTCTTGCGTCATCTGGTCTGACTTCGCATGCTCTAGAAAACCCTTGCTGTATTTCACAGTTTGGTACGCAGCCAATGGGCGCCGATTTGATTGTCGATATCGTTAATTTTTCGTTCGCTTACTTCGATAAGGCTTTAGCCGTGCCAATTGAGGTTGTGGACTCTTTGGGTGGGGGTGCCATATGCCCCTAACTCTCCAAATCTCCATTTACATGGCATCAATAGCGGCTATGTTGACCTTCATGAAGATGATTTCAGGACTCACGGGCTCACAAATGGTGAGAGTGGGGATTTTAAGTACGGCAACTATCAGCGCCGTTTTTGTTTTTGTTGCCGGCTTGGTTAAAGTGGTTCTGAGCTTTAAGTTTATTCAAGGTTTAATTTTTCCATATCTGGATTGCGCCAAAGTAATTTCAACTTTGTTCTTCCTTCTTTGGATGGCCCTTGTATTGTATTTTTTTGGGTTGGGAGTAATTGTTCGGCTTTATGTTAGGTCGCTGCGATTCAAAGATTGGGGAACGATAAAAAATCTTAGAGCATTGCCTCCAGTAAGTTGGATTAGGCAAAGAAAAAGAGCGAAATCGGGTGATTTGCGGGATTATGAAACTTATCCGGTGGCTGCATCGGGGGCGAGGAAACCCAAAATATTGACGGCCGCAGATCCCTGGGAGTTGCGTAAGGAAATAATTCACTATATCTCTGAGATAACCCAAAGCACAGCCGAAGAAATAAACTACGTTTGCTGTAATGTTTCTCCAGCCAATATTTGGCAATGCATTAAAGCTGAACTAAACGATCAGTTAGTTCAATCCTTGAAGCAGCGGCTAGTGTTTGTTGACGCTTATACGACGACCTTTGGTTTCGAGGACGAAATATTGTCAGAGCGAGTCCGTCAGATGCGAAACCATGAAAAGGTAGACGTGGTTGATTGTTATTCTTCCGCTGGTGTTCATAGTGGGACTGCTGCAGCTTTTAAAATTCTAAAGAAAAAGGCTGAAGCGGAGCAGAGGACCAGAAGGCCGTGTACTGTTATTTATGACTCTTTATCCGTATTGGCAATTTCGGAGACTGATAATGAGGTTTCGGAGTTTGTTATTCATCTGACGGCTGCTGAGCTGACGTATGACATGCAAACAATTTTTTTAGAGGCCGATGTTGAGAATAGAAAAAGTCCTGTTCTGGACGTTATGAGAGCGTGCTGCGGTTCTCCCACGACGGTGGCGTCGAAATGAAAATTAATGATTTTTTGTATGGCGAGTACGAGTTTCCGGATTGGATCGTGCCGCTTATACATACACCTGCGATTCAGAGGTTGAGGTGGGTAGCACTTTCTAACGTGCCGTCATTAAGTTACCCAATGGTTTCTGGGGTCAGTCGATATGCCCACTCATTGGGTGTTTGCATCCTGGCAGCGAAGATATCCAAACAGCTTTGCCTGAGCGAGAAGGCGGCAAGAGAGCTCCAGTGCTCAGCGTTGCTTCATGATGCGGGCATGCCTCCATTGGGCCATCTTACGGAGGAGGCTTTAAGCGATATAGGCGTTGAATTTGATCACGAGCTGAGCTTGAATAGTATTTTAATGGGCCAGGGGCGTCGATTTGAAGTTATGCCAGATGGTAAGAAAATAGGAGTAACGGAAGCTTTTCAAAAGGCGGGTGTAGAAGCGGTTCATGTCTTCGAGAATATTAAAGGTACTGGTGTTAATGGGAGCCTTTTAGCCTCAAAAGTGGATTTAGACAATATTGACAACATCGTCAGACTCCACAAGCTTATTTTTGGTTTGGAGGGGGGGTACGATCCGGCATGTATTGCCTATGACTATTTTGGGGCAAAGCGCGATGCACGAGAAAGCGCTCTTGACCAGTGGAAAAAAACTAGGATCGAGTTGTATACCAAGTTGATGTTTTCGGTCCCAGATCTGGCGCAGAAGGCCACAATCAAGCGACTTATGAAGAGCTATTTTTCTCATGAGTTCGCTAGTAGGGATAAGGAATTAGTTATCGATGAAGTGAGATTTTTGAATGACTCACAATTCATGATAAAAGTTTTAGATGTGGCTCGATGCTTAAAAAATCCGGTCTCATATCATTCAGGTGATATGGATAGAGTAGTTAGTTATGGCTGGGTGGACTCTGTGGAAAAAGATAAATTGAAGTTGGTTAAAGTTGCTTTAGGAGAAACAACTCCTGACTATTATGTCGATTACATTCCCGATAAACGATTCAAATATACTGATGGGCATGCGCAACCAAAGGATGGAGCATTGGTTGCTTTATTTAGTACGGAAAAAAAGGATGGCGTTAAAGATAGAGCTTTGATTCAACTTCTTACGGACCAACTTCCGAATTGGCGAATGGGCTTCTTGCCAAGCGCAGATCAAGAAGAAAACTTTCAGCTCGGGCTCGTATAGTCCTGTGGCGGAAATAATTGATCCAATAGTTATAAATGATAATGATCCGAGCCCAACGGAGAGTACGCTATTACACCCATATCCCGGTTCAATGCCGGCGTTTCTCGCATCAAGGCTGATTGAAAGGTATTCAAACTCTGGCGATATGATTTTTGATCCGTTTTGCGGATCTGGTGTTGTATTGGTTGAATCTATAAAACAAGGGCGAAATGCTACAGGCATGGACTTGCTGGAGATTCCTCTGTTCATAGCAAAGACCGCCACATCGATGCCAAATGCAAGTGATATTCGCGACTGCTGGATGCGAGTGAAGCATGCTGCTCTCAATGATGTGTCGATATTTTCTAGCTTAAAAAGCCCGGGGCTTCCTGGTGTGTGTGTCCAGGAGCTAAGCAATTGGTTTCATGCCGAGACACTCGCCGAAATTTTGGCTATTCGAAATCATGTTGGCCTTTCCAGCAAATCTAAGTCTGAAGTTGTTATTGCTTTGGTTCTAGGTGGAGCTCTACTGTCTCTTTCAAAAAGAGTTAGTCGTGGCGTTTTACATTGGGGTTGGATAGCCGATAATGTGCTTCCCGGGAAGCTCGATCTCTATGTTGTCAATGTATTCCAGGAGATGGATTGGCGGATTAACCGCCTAGTTTCTTTTATGGATGCAACAGGCACTGAGGATTTAATTTCGCGAAATACGTGCATCATTAAAAGGGTTGATTGGACGTCTGAGCGTGAGAGCGAAATCGAAGTTTGTGATTTATTGCTTACCTCACCACCGTACCCATACTCTATAGATTACACATTGGCTCTTAGATTGAGTCACTATTTGTATGGAATCGATTTTAATGAGATGCGGGCATCGGAAATCGGCGCGAGATATAAGCGAAAAAGAAAAGCGAGAAGGGATGATTATCTTTTTGAAATAAGAAAAGCGCTACATGGCGCAAGTAAAGCAGTTCGCGATGATGGGCTTGCAGCTTTTGTTCTTCCTCATCCAGATGACTATCCAGCAGCCTTAAATCTTTCTGAAGGCGAGTGGATGAATTATATAAACGATAGTCTTTCTGGAAGTTGGCAGGTTGAAGAGTTTGGTGTGAGGGATTGTTTGCAGCGTAGAGTGGTGCACTCAACTTTGGCGAACAGGCGCGAGTTGGTCCTGGTTTGCCGCAAAAGTAATTCAAAATGAAAATAATTAATTATCCAGCCATGGCTAGCTTGCCATCAGTTAATGCCGTGGAGAGGTTTGTGTCAGAGGTGGGTATGCCCAAAGGGCTTATTCTCGACCCGTATTGCGGAACGGCTCGGCTCCTATTGCCGTTCCGCAAATTATCATACGATGTGGCTGGTGTTGATTGTTCGCCTTTGGCGTTGCTGGCGGCTCGAGTATCGCATCAGCAAATTAATTTGGATATGTTGTTGGCCCGGCGTAACCAGATCGTTGAAGAGGCCAAAAAATCAAAGATAAAACCAAGCATGGGGGATTCGGAAGGTTTTTGGTTTGAGCGTAAGTCGTACGTTGAAATTGTTAAACTGTTGGAGGCTATAGAGAGCTGCGAGCTGCCATCGAATGCTCGTCGAGTGTTTTGGTTGTCCCTGGCTGATTGTATTAGAAAGGTGTCATATTTAAGAGAAAATGAATACAAATTGCATCGCATGAAAGCAGATCTGCGAGCTGACTGGTGTCCGAGCGCAATTGATGTCTTTACTCAGGTATCAGCGCAAATTATTGAGAGGCTGGCGATCCTGGCTCAGTTCAGAGCAAATGGGAAATATCGGTTTTTTCTTGGTGATATTAGTGAGAAAAATGTTGCAGCGCGCATAGGTAAATCGGTTGCCGCAATAGTTACATCTCCGCCGTATGGCGATTCGCGCTCCACAGTGGGATATGGACAGTTTGCTCGGATTCCTCTGATGATTTTGAAGCGAAGCGCTTTTTTTGCAGCTGAGTTTCCTATCGACTACACATACGATTTAGATTCGTCCTGCCTTGGTGGGACTCGGTGTAAAGCTGCCCCGCCAGAGCACATCACATCTTTTGCTAAGGGATTACCTGGTGGTATGGGGCGTTTTGTCGCTGATTATTTTTCTAGGCTCAATGTTTTGGATTCACTTTTGCAAAGCAAAGGGCTTATGTGTTTTGTTTTGGCTGATCGAATCCATGATGGCGCCAAGTTTCCTCTAGTTGATCTGACTAGTGAGTTTATGGCCCGGTTGGGGTACAAAAATCCATTGCGTATGGAGAGGCAGTTATCACTCAAAAGATTGCCGCGAAGTATGAGGTATCGCTACCAAGATACTTACAAGGGGCATGAGGCGATGAATTACGAGACTGTACTAGGTTTCGTGAAGGCATCTTAGCGTATTAATCTCCTAAATATCATTTGTTGCCTGTCATCTCTTACTAAAATCCGTACGATGCTATACAGCCTGTAATTTCGCGCGTTGCAAAGCATGCGGATTCCGCAGGAGTCCGTTGTTCCATGAATTCCAAAAGCGAGGACTAGAAGATAATTGTGGTACGACTAGCTAAAAGTAACTAACTACTCGCTGTAAAAGCCGCGTCATTAGTGGAGATGGTGGGCCTGGACAGACTTGAACTGTCGACCTGCCGATTATGAGTCGGATGCTCTAACCAACTGAGCTACAGGCCCGCTAAAGCGGATAAAACAAGTATAACAACACGGGCCATCGGATTATGAGTCGCGTGCTCTAACCAACTGAGCTAAAGGCCCGAAAGCAAACGCGGCGCATTATAGAGCGCCGCGTTGGTGTGACAAAACTACTATTACTCGTCGAGAAAGCTGCGCAAATGATCGGAGCGTGAAGGATGGCGCAATTTGCGCAATGCCTTCGCTTCGATCTGACGAATACGTTCGCGCGTTACATCGAATTGTTTGCCGACTTCTTCTAGGGTGTGATCGGTATTCATGTCGATGCCGAAGCGCATACGTAATACTTTTGCTTCACGCGCCGTCAGTCCTGCGAGCACTTGACGGGTGGCTTCGCGCAAACCTTCGCCGGTGGCGGCGTCGATCGGCGATGCGATTGTCGTGTCTTCGATGAAATCGCCCAAGTGCGAATCTTCGTCGTCGCCGATCGGTGTTTCCATCGAGATCGGTTCTTTCGCGATCTTCAGCACTTTGCGTACTTTATCTTCCGGCATTTCCATGCGTTCGCCGAGTTCTTCCGGCGTCGGCTCGCGACCCATTTCCTGCAGCATTTGCCGCGAAATACGGTTGAGCTTGTTGATCGTTTCGATCATGTGCACTGGAATGCGAATTGTGCGCGCCTGATCGGCGATCGAGCGCGTGATGGCCTGACGAATCCACCATGTTGCGTAGGTGGAAAATTTATAGCCGCGACGATATTCGAATTTATCGACAGCTTTCATCAATCCGATATTGCCTTCCTGAATCAAATCGAGGAATTGCAAACCGCGGTTGGTATATTTTTTCGCGATCGAAATAACGAGACGCAGGTTGGCCTCGACCATTTCTTTTTTCGCACGACGCGCGCGCGCTTCACCGATCGACATGCGGCGATTGATCTCTTTGATGTCGGCAATCGTGAGATCGGTATCGGCTTCTACCTGTTTGATCTGTTGTTGCGCGCGCAAAATGCGATCTTTGTTTTGATTCAGTTTGCTCGAATGCGCTTTGCGTGCAGCGATGTGTTTGTCTACCCATTCGAGATTGCTTTCGTTGCCTTGAAAGTCGCGAATGAATTGTTTGCGATCCATGCCGCTTTCGCGAACACAAATCTGCATAATTTCTTTTTCGCGCTCGCGAATGATATTCAGCGTATCGCGGACGCGTTGCGTCAGCGGATCGAACGTGCGCGGGGTAAGTTTGAAGAATTTGAAAAGCTCACCGAGCTGATGCAGTTCTTTTGCAGTTTGTTTGCTGTAGCGACCGTTTTTCTTGATCGACTTTTCGACTTTTTCGAATTGATCGCGCAGCGCGGTAAAACGCAGGCGCGCCTCTTCTGGATCGGGACCATTCTCGGTGCTTTCTTCTTCGTCGGTCGCGGCTTCGGCTTCTTCCTCTTCCTCGGCGGCAAGCTCTTCGTCGACCGGGATTTCCTCAGTCGGCGGTGCTACTGCTTCTACAGGATCGAGATAGCCGACCAGGATATCGCCGAGGCGACGGCCTTCAGGTCCGACTTTGTCGTATTCATCGAGTAGATTTTTTACCGTGCCTGGAAAGAAGGCGAGCGCGGCCATCAGCTCACGAATACCTTCTTCGATACGTTTGGCGATGACGATCTCGCCTTCCCGCGTGAGCAGCTCGACGGTGCCCATTTCACGCATATACATGCGCACGGGATCGGTGGTCCGACCGGCTTCGGTTTCGACAGCCGCAAGCGCCGCTGCCGCTTCGGCGGCAGCGATGTCATCGGGGGATTCGTTGTCGGCAAGCAGCAGAGTATCGGCGTCAGGGGCTTCTTCGAACACCTGAATGCCGAGATCATTGATCATCTGGATGATGTCTTCGACCTGTTCGGGGTCGGAGATGTCTTCCGGAAGATGATCATTGACCTCTGCGTAAGTCAGAAATCCCTGCTCTTTGCCTTTGGCAATAAGCTCTTTGAGCCGGGATTGCTGCTGTTCCGTATCACTCATGCTGTTTTTCCCGTGTGAGGGGTTAAAAATATAGCCCGCCATTATAACCCAAGTGGGAAATGGCCGACTAGGTAAGTGGGGTGTTAGAGAGTCATTTGCAATCCCCGAAGGGACAACTATTTCCCGTGTTTATGCGAGAGCAGCTGGCTAAGTTGCTGCTTTTCCTGGGGGCTGAGCTCAGCGTAGCCCGCGTGCTGTAGTTTGTCGAACAGCACATCCAGTTGTAATTCGACGTGAGTTTCCTCCAGTCGGCGCAGCGTATCTGCGAGCTCGGATTCGACACCTTCCTCGGTTGCAAGGTTCAGTTGCTCGACGTTTTCGAGCAACAAACTGACCTGATTAAAGGCCTCTTCGACATGATGTCGCCACGGTTCGTCATACCAATGGCCGAGCAGAACATGTGTATTCGCCTCGGGTCGTTTATGCAGCAGCTCGAGGAGATCGCGCAGTAACGTGGCAGCCTCGCCGTCGAGATGACGCAGCTGACTCGGCTCGGGGGCACGCTGCGCGAGGCGGGGGTGCAGCAGCAGTAGTCCGGTTGCATACAGAACCGGGTTGCGCCGAATCTCGGTGCGCGGTGGAAGCGGGCGGCGTTGGCGCGGTTGAAAGCGTTGCGCAGCGGGAGGCTGCTCGGCAGGCGACTGCGCTGGGTGTAATAGCGAGATCAGCTTTTCGCTGCTCAGGCCGGTGCGCTGGGCAAGCGCTTGCAACATCAGCTGCTTGAATACGCCATCGGGTAACTTACCGATCAGGGGCGCGGCCAGTTTGCTGAGACGCGCGCGACCTTCTAGGCTGTTTTGGTCGATGTCCTCACCGACGCTGTCGAATAGGTAGTCCGCTAACGGCTGGGCCGAATCCAGACGACGTTCGAAAGCGGCGGTGCCTTCGGCGCGAACCAAGCTGTCCGGGTCTTCACCCTCGGGCAAAAATAAAAAGCGCGCTTGACGCCCATCTTCCATGACCGGTAATGCTGCTTCCAATGCTCGTCGGGCTGCCTGGCGTCCGGCGTTATCGCCGTCGAAACAGAACACCACCTCGGAGCAAAGGCGAAATACCTTCTGCAAATGTTCGGTGCTGGTGGCAGTACCGAGTGTGGCGACCGCATAGGGAATGCCGAACTGCGCCAGCGCGACAACATCCATATAGCCTTCGACGACCACCAATCGCTGCAGATGGCGGACGGCTTTGCGCGCCTGATAGAGCCCGTAAAGCTCGCGGCCTTTATGGAAAATCGCCGTTTCCGGGGAGTTAAGGTATTTAGGCTTTTCGTTGTTCAGTACGCGACCACCGAATGCGATCACGCGGCCGCGACTATCGACAATCGGGAACATGATGCGATCGCGAAAGCGGTCGTAAGTCTTGTTGTCTTCTTCCTTGACGACCAGCATGCCGCCGTCGAGCAATAGTTTGCGCTCGCTCTCAGATTTGCCCTGCGTCAGCAACAGGTTGTCCCAGCCCGGTGGCGCAAAGCCGATGCCGAAATCGCGGGCGATTGTGCCGCTGAGACCACGCTTTTTCAGGTACTCGACGGCGCGTTTCGCTTCGGGGTGATGGCGCAGTTGCTCGCGGTAATAGCGCGCCGCGGCTTCGAGCGTTTGATAAAGATCGCGCTGTCGTTCCTGCTGCCGGGTAACCTGTTCCGGCTGGCTTTCGCGCGGGACTTCGAGCCCCGCGAGGCTGGCGAGTGTCTCGACCGCGCGCGGAAAATCGACGCGATCGTAATCCATGACGAAGCCGACAGCGTTGCCGCCGGCGCCGCAGCCAAAGCAATAAAAGAATTGTTTATCGGGGCTGACGCTGAACGATGGCGTTTTTTCGTCGTGGAAAGGGCAGCGTGCGGTGTAGTTACGTCCGCTCTTTTTCAGCGGTACGCGGCGATCGATGACCTCGACAATATCCACCCGCTCCAGCAGGTCATCGATAAATGCTTGCGGAATGCGACCGGCCATCAGCGTACTGCGGAAGTTAAGGGTAATTAGGGTGGACGCGTAACTTTAACGTCTGCCGTCGGATTAGGCCACGAGTGCAGGTGGCCTTTATTTAGCTGAGACGAGCTTTGACCAGCTTGCTGACCGCAGCCATGTCGGCGCGGCCCTGAGCAGCGGGTTTGATCAGTGCCATTACCTTGCCCATATCGGCAGCCGCGGTGGCGCCGGTTTCGGCAATGGCGCGATCGATCAGCCCGGCAATCTCGGCATCGTCGAGCGGCTGTGGCAGGAATTCCTCGACCACGCGCAGCTCCTGCGCTTCTTTATCGGCGAGGTCATCGCGGCCGGCATTACGAAATTGACTGATGGAATCGCGGCGTTGCTTGGCGACTTTATCGAGCACGATCAAAGCGCGCGCATCATCAACTTCGATGCGTTCGTCGACTTCAATGCGTTTGATATCGGCCAGAATCATGCGGATCGCGCTGAGGCGATCCTTTTCTTGCGCTCGCATGGCCGCTTTCATCGCCTCGGTGAGGCGTGTTTTCAGCGTGAACTCGGCCATGGGTAGTGATAGTCCTTAGAACGGACGCTGCAGTTTTTTCGCTTCGCGTTGCAGCTTTTTCAGGTGACGCTTAACGGCGGAAGCGGCTTCGCGCTTGCGCACGGTGGTCGGTTTTTCATAAAACTCGCGGCGACGAACTTCGGCAAGAACACCGGCTTTTTCACACGAACGTTTGAAGCGGCGCAGTGCTACGTCGAACGGTTCGTTGTCTTTCAGTTTTACTGAGGGCATGTTTCTGATCCGCAGTTGCAATATAAGGAACGGTGGACGGTCCACCGGAGGCCGCGCATTCTAAACTGCACTAAACCGAATTGCAAAGCCCGCGCCGCGCCGGAAGTGGGGCAACTGGCGAGGATACGTCTCAGCCGTTATGATGCGCTCCCCCTGCAAGCCCGAGGCTGTGCCTCATCACGTGACCGATTCCATGCGAGTACTGGGCATCGAAACCTCTTGCGACGAAACCGGCGTGGCTATTTACGATAGCGACCGCGGTCTGCTTGCCGATGCGCTGTTCAGCCAGATTGCGCTGCATCGCGATTACGGCGGTGTCGTGCCCGAGCTGGCTTCGCGCGATCATGTCCGCAAATGCCTGCCGTTGATCCGCGAAGTGCTCACCACTGCCCAACTTCAGCCGCATCAAATCGATGCCGTCGCTTACACCGCCGGTCCTGGCTTGGTTGGAGCGCTAATGGTCGGCGCCTGCATCGGCCGCAGTCTTGCCTATGCATGGCGAGTGCCTGCGCTCGGCGTTCATCATATGGAAGCGCATTTGTTGGCGCCGATGCTCGAAGCAAATCCGCCGCAATTACCCTTCGTGGCGTTGCTGGTATCGGGCGGTCACACGCAGCTGGTGCGGGTCGATGGTATCGGCTGCTACCAATTACTGGGCGAATCGCTCGACGACGCGGCCGGCGAGGCATTCGACAAGTGCGCGAAGATGCTCGGCCTGCCGTATCCCGGTGGTCCCGAGCTGGCGCAGCTGGCAGAGCAGGGCAGTGCGCGTTTCAATTTTCCGCGACCGATGTTGAATCGTCCCGGTCTCGATTTCAGTTTCTCCGGTTTGAAAACGGCCGTGCTCACCGCCATTCGCGAACAGACCGCAGCCGATGGTGCGCTCGATCGGCAGACGCGCGCCGATATCGCGGCTTCTTTTCAAACGGCGGTGGTCGAGACGCTGTCGGTAAAAGCCCAACGCGCATTGCAGCAAACTGGATTAAAGACATTGGTGATGGCCGGTGGTGTCAGCGCCAATCGTGAATTGCGCCGCGTCCTCGAACGCGATCTCGCGTTAATCGATGCCAAAGTGTTTTATGCACGCCCGCAGTTCTGCACCGATAACGGCGCGATGATCGCTTATGCGGGTTGTCAGCGTTTGCTTGCCGGGCAGCATGACGCGCTCGATATTAAAGTGCGCGCGCGCTGGCCGTTGATCGAATTGCCGGCGGTGACGGAAAGCGTGGGGTGATATAGAGGCGTATGGACATCGTATTTATTCGCGATCTGCAGATCGAAGCGATCATCGGCATTTACGAGTGGGAGCGCAGCGTGCGTCAACGCATCGTGCTCGATCTCGAACTGGCCAGCGATATTCGCAAAGCCGCGGCGAGCGAAAATGTTGCCGATACACTCGACTATCACGCGATTGCGATGCGCCTCGATGCGTTTGTGACAGCGCAACAATTTCGTTTGCTGGAAACACTGGCAGAACAATGTGCAGAACTCTTACAGCGCGAATTCCATGTCACCTGGTTGCGCCTGAGTGCAGCGAAACCCACAGCTGTTATTGCTGCAAGCGCGGTGGGTGTACGCATTGAGCGTGGAGAAAAACCGACGTGACCCGCGTGTATATCGGCATCGGCAGCAATATTGAGCGCGAAATCAATATTCGCGCAGCACTCGATCGCCTGAGTGAAATATTTGGCGCGTTGACGATATCGCCGGTCTATGAAAGTGAAGCCATCGGTTTCGACGGTGAAGCGTTTTTTAATCTCGTTGTCGGCGTCGATACCGATATGGCGGTCGGCGCATTATTGCAACAACTGCGTGCCGTCGAAGCCGAATATGGCAATGCCGGCAATCTGCCGAAATTCAGCGCTCGCTCGCTCGATCTCGATTTGTTGACATACGGTGCAATCAGCGGCATTTGCGACAGCATTGCATTACCACGTGCCGATATTGTCGATTACGCCTATGCGTTATGGCCTTTGGCCGATATTGCCGGTGAGGAATTGCATCCGAGCCTCGGCATTTCGTATCGCGCGCTCAGGCAGCAATTCAATCGTCCGCAAAAGCTGTGGCCTGCGTCATTCGTATGGCGCGGCAACGATCTATCATTATTGTATTCGGCACAGCGCGCCAGCTAAGTCAGACTTAAACCACCATCCACCGCAATGATCTGACCGTTGATATAGGGCGCATGCTCGATCAGAAATAATGCCGTGCGCGCGATCTCGTCGGGATTGCCGATCTCGCCGCGCGGAATGCGATTCAGCATGTGCTGTTTTTCAGCATCGCTCAGCGTTGTCGCCGGCCACAGAATTGCACCCGGTGCGATGCCATTGACGCGAATGGCGTTGCCGCAGTCGAGCGCAAGGCTTTTGGTTAGCATGGCGAGGCCGGCTTTGGCGATGCAATACAGCGGATGATCGCGCAGTGGTCGATCGGCAAAAATATCGATGATATTAATAACGCAGCCACGCTGTTTTTTTAGCGCGGGTAACAACGCTTGCGTCAGAAAAAATGCACCTTTCAAATTGCTGCCGATCAAGACATCCCAATCGTGCTCGGTAGCCGCTCCCCAGGGCGTCGCATAATAGCTGGAAGCATTATTGATTAATGCATCGAGTCGTCCCCAGCATTGTTCGACTTGCATCGCTAACGAAATGACTTCTGCGCTATTGGTAAGGTCCGCCTGTATTGTTTTTGCAGAGTTCGGGCGCGTGGTGTTGAGGACGTTGGCAAGTTGTTCGGCGGCGGTCGCCGAATGATGATAATGAATCAATACGTTGTAGTCGTGCGCGTGCAGCATACGTGCAAGCTGTTCGCCAATCCGTTGCGCGGCACCGGTGATTAATACGACTTTTCTATTCGGCATAGTGTGCTATTCCGAAAGTTGCGACCAATGCATCTCGATCGCGCGTAAACGTTCGTGACGTAATTGTTCGCCCAGCGCTTTACCGCTGAAACCTTGTGCGATTAATGTTTGCGTATCGATCGCTGCCGCTAGCTGACGCAGCTGTTCCAGTCGATGTGTTTTAGTGGTCGGAATTTGCAACGCGCGTGCGACGGCTAATAACTGGGCGAAACGCTCCGGTCGGCGCCAGGCATCGGCGCTATCAAATAATGCCAATGCTTGTTGCCCATCGTTGCAATTCGCAATAGCGGCCATTTGCGCAATCGCGAGTAGCGCCAGTTCGCGACAATCGTTCGGCGCTTTAATGCGGGTACAGAAAGCTATTGCGGCGTTGCGATCGAGTGGTGCGCAGAGCGCGGCGAAACGCACGACACCGTCATTGCTCTGTTGCGCGGCCTGCGTGAGATTGTCGAATGACGCGACATTGAGTTCAGGGCACAGGCGTGCCAGTGCTCCGCAATGGCGTAACGTTTCGAAATAAACCGCAGGGCTTGCTTCACTGAGCGCGCGCTCGGTTTCTTTCCATATACGCTCGGCGACTAGATGTTCAATTTCGCCAGCATCGACTATCGCGCGCATCAGTTCGAGCGTTTCATCGGCGATGTGAAAGCCGAGATGGTGATAGCGTGCCGCGAAACGCGCAACACGTAAAACGCGCAACGGATCTTCCGCAAACGCGGGCGCCACATGGCGCAAAACACGCTGTTGTAAATCGCGTTGCCCACCGTACGGATCAATTAAATGACCGTGCTCATCTTCGGCGATGGCATTGATGGTTAAATCACGGCGCGCGAGATCCTGCTCCAGTGTGACATCGGGGCTGCTGTAAAACGTAAAGCCGTGATAACCGTGACCACTTTTGCGTTCGATGCGCGCGAGCGCATATTCCTCTCGCGTTTGCGGATGTAAAAATACCGGAAAATCGCGCCCGACCGGTTTGTAACCGGCCGCCACCATCGCTGCGGGCGTGGCGCCGACAACCACCCAATCGCGTTCGTGATGCGGATAACCGAGCAATTTGTCGCGGACGGCGCCGCCAACGAGATAGCACTGCATCGCAAATAATTCGAATAAGAAAGATTGCGCGCAGTATAGAGGTTCTACGGCAGCTCGGCGTCGTCGTCCTGCGGTGGACAGTGATACGAGGCGGCGATTTGTCCATCCTGCATCGAGTTCAGGTGCACGTCGAAGCCCCACAATCGATGCAGGTGCTTCAAAACCTCGGGCGTGTGGTCGTCGAGCGGGCGCCGATTATGTTGCGTGTGTTGTAGGTACATAGCGCGATCGCCGCGCATATCGATATCGACGACCTGGATATTCGGTTCGCGATTGCCGAGATTGTATTGACCGGCCAACTGCTCGCGCACGACGCGATAGCCTTCGTCATTGTGAATTGCAGCGATTTCGATTTCCGATCTTTCGTCGTCGTCGAGCACGCTGAACAGTTTCATATCGCGAATCACTTTCGGCGATAAAAATTGCTGAATGAAACTTTCGTCCTTGAAGTTGCGCATGGCGAACTGCAAAGTTTCACGCCATGGGCTGCCTGCGATATCGGGAAACCAGCGCTTATCTTCGTCCGTCGGACTTTCGCAGATGCGGCGCAGATCGCTCATCATGCCAAAGCCGAGTGCATACGGGTTAATGCCGCTGTAATGCGGGCTGTCGAATGCCGGTTGATAAGTTACGCTGGTGTGCGACTGCAGAAACTCAAGAATGAAACCGTCGGTAACTTTGCCGCGATCGTACAATTCGTTCAGCAGCGTGTAATGCCAGAACGTCGCCCAGCCTTCATTCATCACCTGCGTTTGGCGCTGCGGATAAAAATACTGCGCAATTTTTCGCACGATGCGAATAATCTCGCGCTGCCACGGTTCAAGTAGTGGCGATTTTTTCTCAAGGAAATACAGCAGATTTTCCTGGGGCTCGTCGAGAAATGGTTTTTGTTTACGATTTTTGCTGGCCGCTTTTGACGTGGGAATTGTGCGCCACAAATCGTTGACCTGCTGTTGCAGATAATCTTCGCGCTCTTCTTGCCGGCGTTGTTCTTGCTCAGCGGATAACGGGTGCGGCCGCTTGTAGCGATCGACACCATAGTTCATTAATGCGTGGCAAGAATCGAGCACGCGTTCGACGGCTTCGATACCGTGGCGCTCCTCGCATTTGGCTATGTAATTGCGGGCGAACAGCATGTAATCGATGATCGAGTCGGCATCGGTCCAGGTACGAAATAAATAATTACCTTTAAAAAACGAATTATGGCCGTAGCAGGCATGCGCAATGACCAATGCTTGCATCATCATCGTATTTTCTTCCATGAGATACGCGATGCATGGATTGGAATTAATGACGATCTCGTAAGCGAGACCCATCTGACCGCGGCTGTAATTATTTTCAATGCCGAGAAAATGTTTGCCGAACGACCAATGGCGGTAATACACCGGCATACCGGATGCGGCGTAGGCATCCATCATTTGTTCCGAACTGATAATTTCGATTTGATTCGGGTACGTGTCGAGGCCGAATTCTTCGGCGAGCTGACCAATCTCGCGGTCGTATTTTTCGATCAGTTCAAAAGTCCATTCGGAGCCGGTCGAAATAGGATTTCTTTCGTTGGTGTTGCCGCTCATGCGGTGCGCCTCTGGAACAACTCACGAAATACCGGAAAAATATCTTGGATATCGATGATCTGTTGCATTGCGAATGTTTCCGGGAACATGTCGCGCACCTGTTCGTATTCGCCCCATAGCGCCTGGTGTTCGCGCGGCGTGATTTCGACATACGAATAATGCTGTAAAAACGGCATGATTTCTTTGGTGAGCAGATCGTAGCAAACGCTGGAATCGTCATTCCAGTTGTCGCCGTCGGATGCCTGCGCGCCGTAAATATTCCATTCCGATGTCGGGTAGCGATCAGTGATGACCTCTTTCATCAGTCGCAACGCGCTCGATACGATGGTGCCGCCGGTTTCACGCGAATAGAAAAACTCTTCCTCATCGACTTCTTTCGCGCTGGTGTGATGGCGAATAAATACCACTTCGGTGTGATCGTAATTACGCTTCAAAAACAGATACAGCAAAATAAAAAAGCGCTTGGCCATATCCTTGGTGGCCTGATTCATCGAACCCGATACATCCATGATGCAAAACATCACCGCCTTCGATGAGGGCTGCGGTTCTCTGATGCTCAGGTTGTATTTGATGTCGAATTCATCGATGAACGGCAACCGCTCTATTTTGCGTTTGAGCAGAGCGATTTCTTCCTCGATATCGGCGATGCGTTTGTTGTTGCGCAGCACCGGATCGGTACCCATCAGCTGCGCGAGTTCTTCTTCGAGTTCACGAATACGCTTGCGCTTGGGGCCGCCTAAAGCAATGCGGCGCGCGTGGGCGGAGCGCAATGAGCGCACGATATTGATTTGATTCGGAGTGCCGGCACTGCTGTAGCCGCCGCGCCGATATTTGAACGTATCGGTACCCGCGAGCTGGCGCTTGACGAGATTGGGCAGGGCCAAATCCTCGAACATGAATTCGAGAAATTCTTCTTGCGTGATTTGAAAAGCGAACTCATCCATGCCTTCGCCACTATTGCTGGCGCGACCGGAGCCGCCACCACCACCGCCCCCACTGGGGCGTGGCATTTTGTCGCCGGCAATAAATTCTTTGTTGCCCGGATGCACCACAGTCCGTTTGCCACCGGGGCCATGGCCGAGCACTGGCTCGCCGACATCGTGACTCGGGATCGTGATTTTTTCGCCCTGTTCGATATCGGTAATCGAGCGTTTGCCGACTGCGTCGGAAACAGCTTTCTGAATATGCTTTTTGTACCGGCGCAAAAAGCGCTGGCGATTAACGGCGCTCTTGTTCTTGCCGTTTAACCGCCGGTCGATCAGATGACTCACGCTGTGATTCCTCCACCGCTCTACAGCGGTACCGCAAACTTATTGCGATTGCGCGCCTATTGCGACTTGCGAACGCGCAAGTACCATTCGGACAGCAATCGCACCTGTTTCTCGGTGTAGCCGCGATCGACCATGCGCTTGACGAAATCGTTGTGCTTCGTCTGATCCTCGGTGGATGCTTTTGCGTTAAAGGAAATTACCGGCAGCAGATCCTCGGTGTTGGCGAACATTTTCTTCTCGATCACTGCGCGCAGTTTTTCATAGCTGCGCCAATCCGGATTTTTGCCGTTGTTGTTGGCGCGAGCACGCAACACGAAATTGACGATCTCGTGGCGGAAGTCCTTCGGATTGCTGATACCAGCGGGCTTCTCGATTTTTTCGAGATCTTCGTTGAGCGAAGCTCGATCGAGAATTTCGCCGGTTTCGGGATCGCGATATTCCTGATCCTGAATCCAGAAATCGGCATACGTCACGTAACGATCGAAAATATTCTGGCCATATTCGGAATACGACTCGAGATAAGCCGTTTGAATTTCTTTGCCGATAAACTCGATGTAGTGCGGTGCCAGATATTCCTTGATGAAGCGCAGGTAGCGCTCGGTGGTTTCCTGCGAATATTGTTCCTGCTCGATTTGTTGTTCGAGCACATACAACAAATGCACCGGATTCGCAGCGATTTCGGTCGGATCGAAGTTGAATACTTTCGATAAAATCTTGAACGCGAAGCGCGTGGACAGACCTTCCATGCCTTCGTTGACGCCGGCGGCATCATGATATTCCTGAATGCTTTTCGCTTTCGGATCGGTATCTTTCAGGTTCTCGCCGTCATACACGCGCATCTTCGAATATACATTGGAATTCTCCGGCTCTTTCAGGCGCGACAGCACGGTGAATTGCGCGAGCATTTTCAGCGTATCCGGTGCGCAGGGAGATTTCGCCAGCGAGCTGTTGAAGAGGAGCTTGTCGTAAATCTTGATCTCCTCGGCGACGCGCACGCAGTAAGGTACTTTCACGATATACACGCGATCGAGAAATGCTTCGTTGTTTTTGTTGTTCCTAAATGCCTGCCACTCCGATTCGTTCGAGTGCGCGAGAATCACGCCTTCGAAGGGAATGGCGCCCATGCCTTCGGTGCCGTTGTAGTTGCCTTCCTGTGTTGCGGTCAGTAGTGGGTGCAACACTTTGATGGGTGCCTTGAACATTTCCACAAATTCCATGATGCCCTGGTTCGAACGGCAGAGGCCGCCGGAGAACGCGTAGGCATCGGGATCGTTTTGCGGAAATTCTTCGAGCTTGCGAATATCGACTTTACCGACCAGCGAGGAAATATCCTGATTGTTTTCATCGCCCGGTTCGGTTTTGCTGACGGCGATTTGGTCGAGCCGCGATGGATATAATTTCACAACGCGAAATTGACTGATATCGCCTTTGTACTCGTGCAGACGTTTTACCGCCCATGGCGACATGATGGTTTTGATGTAGCGCCGCGGAATGCCGTAATCCTCTTCGAGAATATGTCCGTCCTCATCGGGATCGAATAAGCCGAGCGGTGATTCGAATACTGGCGAATCTTTAAGGCAGTAAATGGGCTCGCGCTCGATCAACGATTTCAGCCGCTCGGCGAGCGATGATTTACCGCCGCCCACCGGGCCGAGCAAATACAGAATTTGTTTTTTCTCTTCGAGGCCCTGGGCGGCATGACGAAAATAAGAAACGATTTGTTCGATCGCTTCCTCCATGCCGTAAAACTCATCGAATGCTTTGTAGCGACGAATGACTTTGTTCTGGAAAATACGGCTTAAACGCGAATCGCGTGAGGTATCCATCATCTCCGGTTCGCCGATTGCCATCAGTAGGCGCTCTGCGGCATTCGCATAGACAGAGCGATCTTTTTTACACAGCTCCAAATATTCCTGCAGCGTGTAAGTCTCCTCCTGAGTAGATTCATAGCGGTCGCGAAAATGGTTGAAGATGCTCATGTACCTACCTCGTATCAGCTCAACAGATGTCGGCGTTTTGCGATGCACTCACGCTAAGAATAGGACGCAATGCATCGAAGAGCCATAGCCGCTAGTAATTGGACACAGAAAAAATGCGAAATATATTCGCGGAGAAAAAATATCGCGTGTTTGCATCATGGCGGTTTTGCTATTGGCGACGCAACGATTTGTTTGCGGATTCAATTTTTGAATCCGGCGAAGTATTAAATTCGGCGCGAAAGAAAGGGGGCTGTAATGGGTTTTAGTTAAGCACTGACGATCTAGGTTGATATATTTATAGAAGAAAAAGATTTAAACGAGGTGTTAGCACTCACATCGAATGAGTGCTTGTGTTTCGAGATTTAATAATGAGAGTTGCTCGCCCCAAATGCAGCCAGTATCGAGCGCAAAAACGTCAGCGCGATGCGTGCGACCCATCAGCGTTGCCCAATGCCCGACGATTAAATTGTTCCCGGCACTTTTTCGATCGGGTACATCAAACCATGGCATGAAGCCTGGTTTTGCAGCTTCGGGGGCCGCTTTGTTTTTCAGATCGAGTTTGCCTTGTGAGTCGCAGAAACGCATGCGCGTCAGATAGTTGGTGATCACACGCCAACGCTCGATGCCGGTTAAATCGTCGCGCCAGCAATCGGGCGTATCGCCATACATTCCGGGCAGGAAAGCGTCAATTTCCGCACTTTGCAACACTTGCTGAATTTCTTCTGCCAGCTGGGATGCACGTTCGAGCGTCCATTGTGGCGCGAGACCGGCGTGCACCATGGCGTAATCCGTTTCGCGATAAAAGAGCGGCTGCTGTCGCACCCACGCCAACAGCTCGTTGGCATCGGGCGCGTCGAGAATCGATTGCAGCGTATCGCCGCGTTTCATTTCGCGAGCGCTGTAAGCAACTGCTAACAGATGTAAATCGTGATTGCCGAGGACGACGCGAGCGCTAGCGCCCAGTTCATATAAAAAGCGCAGGCATTCGAGCGATTGGGTGCCGCGATTGACGATGTCGCCAACCGACCACAGCTGATCTTTTGTCGCATCGAACTTGACCCGATCAAGCACGCGCCGCAGCGGGTCGAAACAACCCTGCAAATCACCTACGGCATAGCGGGTCATCGCTCGGAGCGCTCAATGCAGCATGCCGGGTCGGGCGAGTGAGAACGCGCGAATCGGTGCCTCGAAGGATTCGCCGGTGTCCGTCACCATTTGGTAGCTGCCTTCCATGGTGCCAATCGGTGTCGCCAGCATCGCACCGCTGCTATAGCGATAGCTGCCACCACTCGCGATTAAGGGCTGCTCGCCGATCACGCCGTCGCCGCGTACCTCCTGGACGTGATTGTCGGCATCGGTAATGCGCCAGTAGCGCGATAACAGGCGCACCGCTTCGTGCCGATGATTGGTGATCGTAATCGTGTACGCGAAAACGAAACGATTCTCGGCGGGCAGCGATTGATCCGAGAGATATTGCGTCGCGACGTCGATCTGAATAGCGCTGGTATCGGGCATCAGGCTGGTTTATCCATTCAGGCTATCGGCGAGTTTGACGAACGCCGCTAGCGGAAGCGTTTCCGGGCGCGCGCCAGCGTCGATACCGAGCGCTTCGATTTGCGCGGCGCTGAGCAGACTCTGCAGCGCATTGCGCAGCGTTTTACGGCGTTGATTGAAGGCGGTTCGCACGACCAGTTGCAAGCGCTCGACCGATTGCGCGGGGTGCGGCAATTCGGTATGCGGGACCAATCGTACCACGGCCGATTGCACCTTCGGCTGCGGCGAAAATGCACTTGGCGGTACTTCGAACAATGGCTCCACGCGGCAGAAATATTGCGCCATGATGCCGAGCCGGCCGTAATCCTTGTTCCCCGGCGCGGCCGCGAGACGCTCGACCACTTCCCTCTGCAACATGAAATGCATATCGGTGATGCGTTGGTTTTGCTGCAGCAAATGAAAAATCAACGGCGTCGAAATGTTGTACGGCAGATTGCCGACCACACGCACTTGGGTCGCGGGGGCGAGCATATCAAGATCGAGTTCGAGCGCATCGCCCTGTTGCAAATGAAAGCGCGGATGCGTGCCGAATTTCTGTATCAGCAGCGGTATCAAATCGCGATCGAGTTCCAGCGCGAGCAGCGTACATTCGCTCTCCAGCAGCGCTCCCGTTAGCGCACCCTGGCCGGGTCCGATTTCGAGCAGCGTTTCGCCGGCGCGCGGGCGGATCGATTTGACGATATGGTTGATGACATTGTGATCGTGCAGAAAATTCTGGCCGAAGCGCTTGCGCGCGCGGTGTTCGGTCACCTGTGGTTTACTCACGCGAAAGTCCCCGCGCGCCGGTTGTGCGGTACTGCTGCGCCAGCTTGAGCGCGAGATCGAGCGCGGCATGCAGGCTGCCGGCATCGGCGCGACCGCTGCCGGCGAGATCGAGCGCGGTGCCATGGTCGACCGAGGTGCGAATGATCGGCAGGCCCAGCGTGATATTGATGGCGCGGCCAAAGCCCTGATATTTCAGTACTGGCAGACCTTGGTCGTGGTACATGGCCAGCACCGCATCGGCTTGTTCAAGGTGCTTGGCAGTAAACGCAGTATCGGCCGGCAGCGGGCCGATCAAATGCATGCCTTCGCCACGCAGCATATGCAGGCATGGCTCGATCACGTCGATTTCCTCGCGGCCCAGGTGGCCACTTTCGCCGGCATGCGGATTCAGCCCCAGCACCAGAATACGCGGTTCGCGCAGCCCGAATTTATCGCGCAGATCGCGGTGCAGGATGCGCAACACGGCGATTAAATTAGCGGTAGTAATGTGCCGCGGGACTTCGGCCAGCGGCAAATGCGTGGTCGCCAGTGCGACCCGTAGCTGATCAGTGGCCAGCATCATCACGACTTTTTCGGTATGCGTGCGTTCGGCGAGAAATTCGGTATGGCCGCTGAACGGAATGCCGGCATCGTTGATGACGCCTTTGTGCACCGGCGCGGTGACCATCGCATCGAAATGACCGAGCTGGCACTGATCGACTGCCAGCGCCAGGGTGGCCAGTATGTACGTGGCGTTGGCTGGATCCAATGTGCCGGGGATAACCGGTGCCTGCAGCGGCACTGGCGCGACAAATAATTCGCCGCTCCGCGACGCAGTGCATTGCTCCGGCTGCCATGTCCGCAACTGCAGCGGTAATCCGAGCTGGCGTGCGCGTTCGCGCAATAGCTCAGGATCGGCAACGGCGATTAATTGGGCGTCATAAGGATGTTGCGCGAGCGCGACCAGCAAATCGGGACCGATACCCGCCGGCTCCCCGGCGGTCAATGCGATGCGCGGCAGGCGCTCTGTAGTCGTGGGATCAGCAATCATCAGGTTTTCTTGATGTCGACGAACGCTTCATCGCGAATCTTGCGCAACCAGCCGTCGAGCTCTTCCTGATATTTCTTATCGTGCAGATAATTGCGCGCCATGTTGCGGCGCATGTCGTCGCTGACATCCTGCTGGCGGCGCTGCTCGACCATGACGATATGCCAGCCGTAGCGGCTCTTGAACGGTTCGCTGATCTGGCCGGGTGCGGTGTTATCCATTGCACGCTGGAACGCTGCCACCAATTGGCCTGGGCTGGTCCAGCCCAATTCGCCGCCTTCCATCGCCGAGCCGATATCTTCCGAATACTGACGCGCCAGCTCGCTAAAATCGGTGCCGCTTAACGCGCGCTGCCGCAATTGCGCGGCGAGCTGCTGACATTGTTCGTCGGAGCGAATCGCCGACGGCTTTAACAGAATATGCCGTGCCTTTGTCTGTTGAATGAGTTCGCCTTTGCCGCGAACTTCGACCACTTTAATCAGGTGGTAGCCGCTCGGGCTGCGAATCGGATCGGTGGATTGACCGGCGCCCAGCGTTGGCACGACATCCGCGAACAGGCTCGGTAAATCCTCCTTCGTGCGCCAGCCGAGATCGTTGTGCTGCACCGTAACCGGGCCGGCGGTGGCCATTACGCGGTTGAAATCCTCGCCGGCACGCAGGCGCTCGGCCAGCTGACCGGCAAAATTACGCACACTATCGCTATCGGCGCCATTGGTCGGAATCAGCGCGTGCAGGATGTGAAACTGCGGTGCGGTCAGCGCCTGCCCATCCGGCGAACTGAGAAAGTTCTCCACTTCCTGATCGGTGATTTGCACGTGCTCGCTGACGCTACCCTGTTGCACGCGTTGGATTAGTAATTCGCGGCGCAATTGCTCGCGCGCTTGTGCGTAAGGCACGCCGTCTTTCGAGAGCGCCTGCGAAAACTGTTCAAGCGTCATGTTGTTCTGCTGCGCGATGCGCTCCATTGCATCATTCAGCTCACTGTCGGAAATACGCACGCCGGCGCGCTTTGCGATCTGCAATTGCAGGCTTTCGAGCACCAGCTGATCGAAAATCTGACGGCGGAACTGTTCCGCTGGCGGTAATTCGCGGTTGGCGCGCTTCGCGTTCGCTTCCGCGCGTTGCACGGCACTTTGCAGCTCGCCGGCAAGAATCACATCGTCATCGACAATCGCGATCACGCGATCGAGCGTTTGCACTTGGGTCGCGTTGTTTGCCGGCGCCGGTGTGTCCGCAGCGTTTTGCGCCGCGAGTGATAGTGGAAACAACAGCGCGCACAGCAGCGCTGGCCGAAATAATTTAGTAGCGATCACGGTACCCCCAAATACTTTCTTGCAGCAGCGTATTGACGCGTCGGCCGAGGCCGCCGAGTCCTTTGAGCTGGAATTCAAACAAAATGGCTTGATCGCGTTGCGCTTGCGGTTGACCAATACTATTCAGCTGTTCGCTGAAAATAGCGCGCTGATAAATGATGCGCGTCACCCAGCAGCAATCCTCGTACTCGACGCCGAGCATATCTTCGAGCGGCGTATGTAAATCGATGTCGTAATTAACGCGGCCAAACAACCGCCAGCGTTGGTTCAGCGGCAGTGCGACCGAAAAATCCGCCTGCCGCAGGCCGTTGGCGAGGGTCGAGATGGTCGGGTCGGGTTTGTTGTAGCGATAGCCGAGGTTGTAGATCGCGCCTTCGCTGGGCTCGTAGTGCGTATAGACATTGCCCTGCTCGATTTCGTTGCTGCTCTGATCCCACAGAATGTTGCTGTTCACCCACAGGGTGGTGCTCGGTTGCAGCACGAGCTGGCCGGCCACTGCCGAGCTGGCTTGATTGTCGCGCGCTTCGACAGTCGATGCGTTCACACGGCGGTCGGCGAAATAGAAAATCTGGCCGATGCTGGCGTGGCCGAGATCGCGGCCGCTGTCACTTTCGATGATGCGCGAGGTCATGCCGGTGGCGAGTTGGTTGAAATCTTCAAGCCGGTCGTGACCGACAAAACGCCGTGGCTGGAACAACTGCTGGAAATCAAAAGTCAGCGGGCTGGTGTCGAACAACGGTTGATCGAGTTGTTTTTTGTACGGGCTATATAAGTAGTAGAGCCGCGGTTCAAGCGTCTGTTGATAGGCGGCGCCATCAAAGGTCATATCGCGCTCAAAGAACACACCGGCATCAAGAATCGCCTGCGGGATTGCCGTCGATGGTTGATCGCCAGGCTGGGTCGAGGTGTCCGCGCGGTTCAGCTCATAGCCGACGTAGCGCATGCGTACTTCAGGATTGATATAGCTCGAGGTCCAGCGCATCGGAAAGCTAACCCCGGGCTCGACATACAGGCGATTGCCGGTATCCCAGGGGCCACCGGGCTCGATCAGCGAGTTTGGATCATCGTGATCGAAGCGGGTGAACTCGGTGAGAACGCTGTAATCGAGTTGGAAATTACCGCCGCTCGCGGAGCGTCCGAAGGTGAATTGCGGCGCCTTGCGGTACGGCTTCGCTACCAGATCGTCAATGATCTGATATTGCTGTACCTGCAAGCCGGCGTACCAATTCTGATAATTCATATTCAGCGCCGCCTGCTGGTTGAGCGAGACCTGGCGCTTGATATTGAGACTGCCGATGCTGAAGTCGTGGAAATAGTCGTTATCGCTGACGCGGGCGTAGTCGATCATCGTCGAGAAATAGCTGTTCAGGTTGCCGGTTTCCTGCACGCCCCTGAACCAGCGATCGTCGCCGGTTTTGTTGTCACCGTTGAGCTGGGTGCCCGACACCAGCCAATTGCTGAATCGGTTTAAGTAACGCCCCTCGACTTCAAGCATCGTGCCGCGATCGGTAATTTCGCGCGGTGTGATGGTCGCGTCGTAATTCGGCGCCAGATTGAGATAGTACGGAATCGCAACATCCAGCCCTGAGGAGCTGCTGCCGATCATCGGCCACAGAAACCCGCTCTGGCGCCGATCATCGATCGGAAAGTTCATGTAGGGCGTGTAAAACACCGGCACATCGGCGACCCGGATGGTCGTGCTGGTCGCTTCGCCACGTCCGGTATCGCGATTCAAACGAATGTGCTTCGAGCGCATTTGCCAATCTTCGCGATCGGGTGGGCAGCGCGTATAGGTGGCGTCATCGAGTTCGATCACGCTTTCCTTGCGCCGCGTCAGCTTGCTCGCGGTCACGCGCATGCCGTTGCGATAGTCGAGCATACGGGCATCGGCGACATGGCCGAACGAATTGGTGGTGACGAGATCGGCGTTGGTGCCGGACATTTTCAAATTCGGCTGATGCAGGACGACATCGCCATACAGATTCACTTGATTGGTGCTGCGATTCAGATCGGCGCGATCCGCAGTTAGTTTGAGATTGCCTTGGGTGACAGTGACGCCGCCGTCCATTTTGATCGTGTCGCCTTCCCATTCCGAATGCGCGGCATTCGCGCGCGCCGGCATATGTTTCGGCGATTTATCGGCATCTTCCCAATCCAGCGGCGGTTCGACGTAAGCGCCGTCGCAAGCGCCATTCGGTTTGCAGCATTGGCCGGCAGCTGCGTTCGGCACCCAATCCCACGAATCGACAGCGGCCATCGCGGGCTTTTGCACCGCAGGGGCGGTCGGCGACTGCGCTGTCGCCATCGGTTGGGTTGCTTGAACCGGAGTTGGGGCAGCAATTGGCGCCGGTGTGGGCGCCGCAACTGCCGGCTGCGCAGATGTCGCAGGGGCGGCGGGTCGAGCAACAGGTGCCGTCACAGTTGGCGCAGTCGGCTTCGCGGCAGTGGTATCGATGGGTTTAGCAGCGCACGCGAAGCCGCCGTTGGGTGCGGGCTGACATGACCAGCTCGATTCGGCATGCGCCATCGAGATTGACCACGGCAATAGCAACATGCTCGCCGAAAAATACGCAGTAGGCCGCGATAGGTGAGTCAATTACAGGCTCTCGGATTTTTTATGAAACTTGAATGGATGCTTCAGACGGAGCAGTGCTTTCGTCCGCCTGGATTAGAGCGAGCCCGGATGATAATGCATTCACCAGGCGATGGCCAAAATTGTTAAGCTGCGGCGCCATATAGCGGCGCATCCGTCAGCAAATCTCAGAGGTAATTGCTCTCGATGTCTGAATCCAAACATTCGATATCCGCGTTTAAACAATGGATCGCGCAGCAACTACAAGTGCCAGTTGCTACGATCGATCTGCAAGCCGCATCGGCGGATGCGAGTTTTCGCCATTACTATCGGCTGCAACTGCCTGACCGTAGCATGATCGCGATGGATGCGAGTGCGGAGCGCGCGAGTTGCGTGCCGTTCGTGAATATCGCGCGATTGTTGGCGCATGGTCACGTTCATGTGCCGCAAATACTGGCCGAAAATCTGGAGCAAGGGTGGCTGCTGCTCGGCGATCTCGGTCGTCAGACCTATCTTGATGTGCTCGATGACGACAACGCCGATCGCTTATTTTCTGATGCAATCGATGCGTTAATTGCGGTGCAAAAAATTCCCGCGCCCGCCAATTTTCCACATTACGGCGCGGCGTTGTTGCGACGTGAGCTCGAATTATTTCCCGAATGGTATCTGCAGCGACACTTGGGAATTTCAATCGATGCGACCTTGCGCGCTGAGCTCGATGCGCTATTCGATCTGTTGATCGAGCGCGTGTTGCGACAATCGCAAGTGTTGGTGCATCGCGATTTCATGCCACGCAATTTAATGTTGAGCGAACCGAATCCCGGCGTGCTCGATTTTCAGGACGCGGTGTATGGGCCAATTGCATACGATCCGATCTGTCTGTTCAAAGATGCGTTTATCAGTTGGCCGGAAGCGCGCGTTGAATCTTGGCTGCGTGACTATTGGCAGCGCGCTCGCGCGGCGAATTTAAGCATGCCGGCAACGTTCGCTGATTTTTATGCCGATTGCGATTTCATAGGCGTGCAGCGGCATTTGAAAGTAATCGGTATTTTTGCGCGTATTTGTCATCGTGACGGCAAGCCGAAATATGTGAGCGATGTGCCGCGTTTCTTCGAGTATTTGCGCGGTGCCTGCACGCGGCGCGGCGAATTGGCGTCACTCGCCGAATTGATCGAACGGTTCGCACCGCAATGAAAGCGATGATTCTCGCGGCCGGACTCGGCACGCGCATGCGTCCGCTGACCGATCACACGCCAAAGCCAATGCTGCAGGTTGCCGGTAAGCCGCTGATCGAGCATCACGTGCGACGTTTGGTATGCGCGGGTTTTACCGAGATCGTGATTAATCATGCTTATCTCGGCGAACAAATCGAAAATTATTTGCAAGACGGTACGCAATTCGGCGCACGCATCGAATACTCGCGCGAAGAAACACCGCTCGAAAGCGGCGGCGGCATTTTTCGCGCGCTGCCATTGTTGGGGAACGATCCGTTTATTGCGCTGAATAGCGATGTCTGGACCGATTATCCATTGCAGCAATTGGCGGCATTGCGCGATGCGATCAATGCAAAAAATCGGCTTGCGCATTTGGTGTTGACGGATAATCCAGCGCAGCATCCGCACGGTGATTTTTTTCTCGCAAATGGATTGGTGCACGCAGAGGGTGTGGGTCGAAAACTTACCTGGACTGGTATTCGCGTAATGTCTCCTGCGTTATTCGATGGATGCAGCGATGGCGTGTTTTCGATCGTTCCGTTGTTAAAAAATGCGATGTTGAACGGCTTGGTTACCGGCGAATATTATTCGGGACAATGGCTCGATGTTGGCACGCCGGAGCGACTGCAGGAAGCGAATCGAATTGCCGAAGAAAAAATCGTTTAAACAAAGGTACATTGCCGAAGCGGGTTGCGCCGAAAGGGGATGTTTTTCTTTCGGGGCAATGTAGCGCTGTCGTCGAAGGCAGGGCGGGCTCGTCCTCGGAGCACTCGGCAAATTCTGCGAGGAATCCAGCGCGAAAGCTTCGATAGGTCCTCCTTCTGCCCCGAAAAAAAACATCCCCTTTCGGCGCTCATGGCACCCAAGCTCGTGCCTTGAATCCCTTGGCTTTATCGATTATTTGCCCATCGAATTTTCTTCATCGCGCTGCAACCACGCGCGGATTCGTTTTACAAAACCACTGTGTTGCGCGTCGCTAGTATTGTTAACGGAAGGTAATTCCATCTGCCGATAAATACGTGTGCGCTGATGCAATACCGCACGTCGACGCAACTCCGCATCGGCGCGCGTTTGTGGTTCGCTGTCGAGCGTAATGTCGAGTGTTGGAAGTTCTGTTGCCGGTAATATTTTCGGCAGATCCATTTCAATGCCGGGCAAGGTATTGCGCGGCGCCACCATAATTAATGCGGTGATCGGCGCCGTCGATTTTTCATTGCTCAATGTCGCCATCTGACGCATCAATTCCGCCGCGCGAATGGCGCCACTGCCAAACCCGATCAGCACCACATTGCGCTGTTGTTGATCGGAAAAATATTTTACCGCTGCAACGATGCGCGCTTGGGCCTGCGGTTCGATTCCCAGCGGCGCGGCTGCGGGTTGATTATTCGCTGCCGGTTGCGCAGGCGCTGCGGCAGGTGTTGTCGGTGCTGGATTGGCCGCGGTGGTCGGCGGATTAATCGGCGCAGTGGGTAGCGATGAATCAGCAGGTGCTTGCAGTTCGATATTCAACGTATCCCAGCCGTGCAATGGCAAATCGTCGATGAGCGCCGCTGCGGTAAACGGCCAGTTGGGATGTTGTCCCGAATCATGCAAAACGATCGCTGCGCCGCGCGGTTTACCCGATAAATCGGGAATGTGGCGCGCCTGAAATTTATCGGCGCCGGCTTCGAGCGTAATTAATTGCTCCGGGGGAATACGATCGGTGTAGCGCGAATTGTTGTTACCCGTGGTGCCGCTCAGCGGTGGTGTTGGGGCGGGTGCTGCAGCTGCAGGCGCAGCATTTTGCGCAGGGGCGGTAGCGGGAGCTGTCGGTGTTTGCGTCTGCGCCGATGTAGCGGTGATGCACAACACGGCGAACATCATCGGCAACAATCGCTGGGTGAGATACGTTGATTGTTGTCGTCGATTATTTTTTGCGGCCACGTTTTTTTCCACGGTTGAAGGCGCGGTTAGCCCTGGGGAAGATTGGATTAGATAGAATAGCGGCTTTTCCAAACAACCCCACAGGTGTGCAATGACCGATTTCTGGATCGCGCCGTCGATTCTTTCCGCCGATTTCGCCAAGCTCGGCGCTGAAGTAGATACCGTGCTTGCGGCAGGCGCCGATATCGTTCACTTCGATGTGATGGATAATCACTACGTACCGAATCTGACGATTGGTCCGATGGTATGTTCGGCGTTGCGTAAGCACGGCATCACCGCGCCGATCGATGTGCATCTGATGGTGAGCCCGGTCGATCAGCTGATCGGCGATTTTGCGAAAGCCGGCGCCACCTATATCACTTTCCACCCGGACGCATCGACCCATGTCGATCGCTCGCTGCAATTGATTCGCGATGCGGGCTGCAAAAGCGGTCTAGTATTGAATCCTCATGTCGGGCTCGAACCGCTGCGCTATGTGCTCGACAAAATCGACATGATTTTGCTGATGTCGGTGAACCCCGGTTTCGGCGGCCAGAAATTTATTCCGGCGACGATCGATAAAATTCGCGAAGTGCGCGCGCTGATCGATACGAGTGGATTCGACATTCGGCTCGAAGTGGATGGTGGTATCTCAGCGAAAAATATTCGCGAAATCGCCGCTGCCGGCGCGGACACTTTTGTCGCCGGCTCGGCGATTTTCAATCAGCCCGATTACAAAGCCGTTATCGATGCGATGCGTGCGGAACTTGCCGCCATATGATGAATTCGTTATTGGGTGGAAAAGCGCCGGCGGCGTTGCTGTTCGATCTCGACGGCACCTTGCTCCATAGTCTGCCCGATTTGAGCACGGCCATTGATCGGATGCTGCGCGAATTGAACGGCAGCGGCGCCACCGATGAACAGGTCGGTTGCTGGATTGGCGATGGCGCGCGCACGTTGGTGCAACGGGCGCTCGCTCATGTCGGGCTCGTCGCCGATGCCATGGCGGTCGACGCTGCAATGCCGGTTTATCAGCGCCATTATTCTGCGTGCATGACCGATCGCAGTCATTTGTTTGCCGGCGTGCGCGAGGCGTTGCAGCATTGGTTCGCGCGCGGCGTACCGATGGCGTGCGTGACCAATAAGGGCGCGCGTTTCACCGAACCGTTGCTCGATCATTTCGAGTTGCGCGCCTATATGCCGGTGGCGGTTAGCGGCGACACCCTGCCGCAGCGCAAGCCGGATCCCGCGCCGCTGTTACACGCATGCACGCAGCTGGGCATTGCGCCGAAAGATGCGGTGATGATTGGCGATTCACGCAATGACGTGCTTGCCGCCCGTGCTGCCGACATGCCGGTCGTCTGCGTCAGTTACGGCTACAACCACGGCCGGCCGGTGGCGCTCGAGCAACCGGATTTTGTTATCGATTCATTCCTCGAACTGCTGGACTGATTCGGCGCGGCGGATTTCCCTTTGCCTGTCGCGGAAGCGGTCCGGTACAATCCGGCGACTCTTCTCGATCCTGGAGATTAACGGTGAGCGCACTCGCTCTGGAAAAACAGATCGCACTGCATGTGCGCGAGGTTACGCGTTGGCGATGGTAAGCATCGCCCTGGCGTAGCGGCGTTTGGTAATGGTTGCGCCGTCTGTTTAATCACCGTTTTCTTCGAGGATAGCCCCATGGATTCCCGACTTTTTGCCGAATTGGCAGCGCAGAATTTCAATCGTATTCCAGTCCACCGCGATGTATTCGCGGATCTTGATACTCCCTTAAGTGCCTATCTAAAACTCGCCCGCGGGCCGTATTCGTATTTGTTCGAGTCGGTGCACGGCGGCGAGAAATGGGGGCGCTATTCGATCATAGGCCTGCCGGCGCGCACGTTGATGAAAGTGTTTGGCCACTATGTGCGCGTTTATCACGATGGCGAAGTTATCGAGCAGCATCCGGAAACCGATCCGCTGGTGTTCGTCGAGGATTTCCAGAAACGCTATCGCGTCGCGCCGGTCGATGGCTTGCCCGCATTTTCCGGCGGACTGGTCGGTTACTTCGGCTATGACACCGTGCGGTATGTCGAAAAGCGGTTGGCGAAAACCTGCCCGCCGGATGCACTCGGCACGCCCGATATTTTGTTGATGCTGTCTGAAGATGTGGTGGTATTCGATAACCTCGCCGGCACGCTCAAACTGATTACGCATGCCGATCCGAGTCAGCCGAATGCGCTGGCTGGCGCGGAGGCGCGGCTCGATGAACTTGAGCGTCGCCTCCGCGCACCGGCGCCGCAGTTGCCGCCCCTGTCACCGCAGCCGGGCGAGATGCAGGACAGCGCCTTTGAATCACATTTCGGCGAGGAAAAATATTACGCGGCGGTCGAGCGTATCAAGGAATACACACTCGCCGGCGATGTGATGCAGGTGGTGCCATCGCAGCGCTTGTCGATTCCGTTTAGCGCCGAGCCGCTGAATTTCTATCGTGCGCTGCGGCATTTGAATCCGTCGCCGTATTTGTATTTTCTCGATCTCGGCAATTTTCAGATTGTCGGTTCCAGCCCCGAAATTCTCGCGCGTGCCGAAAATGGCGAAATCACTGTGCGCCCGATTGCCGGGACGCGGCGGCGCGGTCACACCGAAGCCGAAGACAAAGCGCTCGAAGCTGAATTGCTCGCCGATCCGAAAGAGATCGCCGAGCATTTGATGCTGATCGATCTCGGCCGTAACGATGTCGGTCGCGTCGCGCAGATTGGCAGCGTCGAAGTCACTGCGCAGATGGCAGTCGAGCGTTACGCGTACGTGATGCACATCGTGTCGAACGTGACCGGCAAATTGAAACCCGAATTGTCGGCGATGGATGTGCTGCGGGCGACGTTGCCGGCGGGAACGTTATCCGGTGCGCCGAAGGTGCGCGCGATGGAAATCATCGATGAACTCGAACCGGTGAAGCGCGGCATTTACGGCGGTGCGGTCGGCTATCTCGGTTGGCACGGCAATATGGATACGGCGATTGCGATTCGCACCGCCGTGATTAAGGACGGCCGCCTGTATGCACAGGCCGGCGGCGGCGTGGTGGCGGATTCGGTGCCTCGTCTGGAGTGGAAGGAAACCATGAATAAGGCGCGCGCGATTTTTCGCGCGGCGTCGATGGTGCAATCCACAGCAAACCAGACCAAGGCTTGAGGAGAATCCCATGTTGCTGATGATCGATAACTACGACTCGTTTACTTACAACATCGTGCAGTACTTTGGTGAGTTGATGGGCGGCGAGTTGAGCGCCGAGATCAAGGTGGTGCGCAACGATGAAATCACGCTCGATAATATTCGTGCGCTGGCGCCGGAAAAAATTGTGATCTCGCCGGGTCCGTGTTCGCCGACCGAAGCCGGCATTTCGATGGCGGCGATCGCCGAGTTCGCGGGCAAGATTCCGCTGCTTGGCGTTTGTCTTGGTCATCAAAGCATCGGCGCGGTGTTTGGCGGCAACGTCGTGCGCGCGCGCCAGGTGATGCACGGCAAAGTCTCGAAGATTTATCACAATGGCACCAGTGTATTTCGCGGCCTGCCGAGCCCGCTCGAAGCGACGCGCTATCACTCGTTGATTATCGAAAAAGAAACGCTGCCGGATTGTTTGGAAATCACCGCATGGACGCAGACCGACGACGGCAAGATCGACGAGATCATGGGAGTGCGCCACAAAACGCTGGCGGTCGAGGGCGTGCAGTTTCACCCGGAGTCGATCCTGACGCAGTACGGACACGACATGCTCCGTAATTTTCTGGAGTCGTGAATATGGATATCAAAACCGCAATTGCGCGTGCGGCCCAGCATCTGAATTTGAACACTGCGGAAATGCAAGATGTCATGCGCGCCGTGATGACCGGCCAATGCACGCCGGCGCAAATCGGCGCGTGGCTGGTCGCGCTGCGGATGAAAAGTGAAAGCCTCGATGAAATCGAAGGTGCGGCGCTGGTGATGCGCGAACTGGCCGACAAGGTCGAGGTCGCGAATCTGCCGTATCTGGTCGATATCGTCGGCACCGGCGGCGACGGCGCGAATCTGTTCAATATTTCCACGGCAGCGAGTTTTGTCGCGGCGGCGGCGGGCGCGCATGTCGCCAAGCACGGGAATCGCGCCGCGACCTCGACCACCGGCGCGGCCGATTTGCTGGAAGCGGCTGATGTGCGTTTGGATATTAATTCGGCCGAGATTGGCCGCTGTATTCGCGAAGTCGGTATCGGCTTCATGTTCGCGCAATATCATCATGGCGCGATGAAACACGCCATGCCGGTGCGCCGGGAACTTGGGCTGCGTACGATTTTCAATATTCTGGGACCGTTGACGAATCCGGCCATGGTGAAGCGGCAGGTGGTCGGTGTCTTCAATCGCGAGCTGTGCCGCCCGCTCGCCGAGGTGCTGGGCCGGCTCGGCAGCGAGCACGCATTGGTGGTGCACGGTAACGATGGCCTCGATGAAATCAGCCTGGCGGCGCCGACTCATGTCGCCGAACTGAAGAACGGCAAAGTGGAGGAGTATGATGTGCAGCCCGAAGACTTTGGTATTCGTAGCCAGAGTTTGATCGGGCTGACGGTGCCGGACATGCAGGCATCGCTGACGCTGATTCAGGCCGCATTCGCGCGCGGCCGACATAAGGCGGAAGACATGGGAACGAAGGCGGCCGATATCATCGCGTTGAATGCGGGTGCTGCATTATATGTCGCGGGAGTCGCGACCAATTGGAAGTGTGGCGTCGCGCTGGCCGAAGACGAAATTCACGGCGGTCGCGCCGGTGAAAAAATGGAAGAGCTGGCTGTATTCACGCAAGGGCTAAAGTTATGAGCAATGCGGTGGAAACGCCAACAGTGTTGAAAAAAATCCTCGCGCGCAAGCACGAGGAGGTTGCCGAGCGGCGGCGCGTGCTGCCATTTTCCGAGTTGGAAAGCCGTGCTGCGGCGCAGACACCGGCACGCGATTTTGTCGATGCCATTGTCGACAAAGTCGAACATGGCGAGCCTGCGGTGATCGCCGAAGTCAAAAAGGCCTCGCCGAGCAAAGGTGTAATCCGCGCGAACTTCGATCCAACGGCGATCGCCGCCAGCTACCAGCGCGGTGGCGCCGCGTGTCTATCGGTGCTGACCGATATCGATTTCTTTCAGGGCAGCGATGCGTATCTGCAGCAGGCGCGGGCCGCATGTACCCTGCCGGTGTTGCGCAAAGATTTTACGGTCGATCCTTATCAGGTGATCGAGGCGCGCGCACTCGGTGCCGATTGCATTTTGTTGATCGTCGCGGCGTTGTCGGACGATCAGCTCGATGAGCTCAGCGATGTCGCGTTGCAGTGGGGGCTCGATGTTTTGGTCGAGGTGCATAGTCGTGAAGAACTCGATCGCGCGATTCCGCTCGGCAATCGCTTGCTCGGCATCAACAACCGCGATCTGCATACCTTTGAAGTGGCGCTGAACACGACGCTTGAATTACTCGACGATTTGCCCGACGACATGATCGTCGTGAGCGAGAGCGGTATTCACACTCGCGATGATGTGGCGCTGTTGCGACAGCACGGCGTCAATGCGTTTCTGGTTGGCGAGGCATTCATGCGTGCGCCGGATCCGGGCACGGAATTGAAGCGCCTATTCTTTTAATGGGCGGACAATTAAAAGTAATGCACAGACAATAAAAAAGGCGCCGATCGGCGCCTTTTTTATGTGGTGTCAGCAGTTAGCGCGTGCCGTACACCACCATGGTCTTACCTTTGACGTTGACCAGCCCTTGCTCTTCGAGCGTCTTCAATACGCGGCCAACCATCTCGCGCGAGCAGCCGACGATGCGGCCAATCTCCTGTCGCGTAATCTTGATCTGCATGCCATCCGGATGTGTCATTGCATCGGGTTGCTTGCACAGCTCGAGCAACGTGCGCGCGACGCGGCCGGTGACATCAAGGAATGCCAAGTCGCCGACTTTGCGTGTGGTCAGACGCAAGCGCCGTGCGAGCTGATTGCCGAGCGCAAACACGAATTCCGGATGTTTCTCGCTGAGCTCTTTAAATTTAGCGTAAGAGACTTCCGCCACTTCGCATTCAGTTTTTGCGCGGACCCATGCGCTACGTGAATCCTCTGGATCGAACAGACCCATCTCGCCGAAAAAGTCGCCGTCGTTGAGGTAAGCGACGATCATTTCGCGGCCATCGTCGTCTTCGATCAATACCGTGACCGAACCCTTGATGATGTAATACAACGAATCGCTGGCATCGCCGGCGTAGATGATTGTGCTCTTCGCGGGGTAGCGGCGGCGGTGGCAGTTATTGAGGAATTCGTCGATATTTTTAAGGCCGGGCTTTAACGAAACGGTGACCAAGATGCGACCCCTTAGGAGTTCTGGGTGAGCGGTGTGTCAATGATAGTATGGCTAGGGGCAATTACCAGAATTGCGCAGGCCGCCAAAGGCCATATGATAATCTGTTCAACTTTTCCAAATATTGATGGGCTTATCGAATGTTGCAGGCAACTGTGAAATGGATCGGCGATGCCGCATTTGTGGGTGAGAGCGGCAGCGGCCATGCGGTCGTGATGGATGGCCCACCCGATCATGGTGGGCGCAATATCGGCCCGCGGCCGATGGAGATGCTGCTGATCGGCCTGGGCGCCTGTTCATCGGTCGATGTCGTCGGCATTCTGCGCAAGGCGCGGCAGGACGTCATTCATTGCGAGGTTAAACTCGAAGCCGAACGCGCCGATGCGGTGCCGGCTGTGTTCACCAAAATCAATCTGGTTTTTGTAGTCAGCGGGCGCGGCCTCAAAGAGACCCACGTAAAACGCGCAGTGGAATTGTCCGCGGATAAATACTGTTCGGCGTCGATTATGTTCAGCAAGGCCGGCGTCGACATCACCCACAGTTACGAAATCGTCGAGATTTAATCATGATCGGTACCCGTCCCGCGCCGACCGCCGGCATGCGTCACGTCGCGTTGTTTGTCGAGCAGTTCGAAGCCGCCATTCATTTTTACACCGAGCTGCTCGGCATGAGCGTCGAGTGGCATCCGGACCCCGACAATATTTATTTGAGCTCCGGCAACGATAATCTGGCGGTGCATCGTTTTCACGGCGGCGCGCGCGAACCGGCGCAGCAGCGGCTCGACCACATCGGTTTCATTATCGATGTGCCAGAACAGGTGGATGCCTGGTACGAGTTTTTGCGGGCCAATGATGTGCGGATTAAAAATCCACCGAAAACGCATCGCGACGGCGCACGCAGTTTTTATTGCCTGGACCCGGATGGGAATGCGGTGCAAATCATCTACCACCCGCCGATCAGCGGTCTGCACTGGACCCGCTAACCAGAATTTGGCCCGCTAGCAAGAAATGGCGGCGCGCCGAGCGCGTCGGTGGTTATACGTAATACGTCGTTTTAGTCATCGCGCCAGATACCCGTGTCATCGCACGCTTCATCCAGCGGGGAAAACGCATGCCGCCCGCCGCGAGTGCAGCGGTGCCGTGGTGGCGCTCATCGATCAACATCTGTTCGAGAATCGCGCGGCTTTTCTTCTCGTCGCTCGGCAATGATTCGAGGTGATTTTCGAGATGCTTACACACCTGATCCTCAGTGGCGGCGATGAAGCCGAGACTGACGCGATCGCTGATCGCGCCGGCGGCGGCGCCAATCGCCAGCGATGCGCCGTAAAACAATGGATTCAATAAACTCGGTCGACTATCCAATTCGCGCAGCCGCTGTTCACACCATGCCAGATGATCGACTTCCTCTACCGCCGCCTGCTCCATCGCCGCGCGCACTGAGCCCAGCCGCGCGGTGAGTGCCTGTCCTTGATACAACGCCTGCGCACAGACTTCGCCGGTGTGATTGATGCGCATCAGGCCGGCCGCGTGGCGGCGCTCGGGAGGGGTCAATGTGGATTCATCGATGGGATGCGCGGGATTTGGTCGCTGTGATTGCACCGAGCCCGGCACCAGCGTGTGCAGCGCCTGATCGAATTGCATCAGCGCTTTATCGATTAGCGAGAGATGACGTGGCTGCATGGCATGTTCTCCTCAATTAACCTGCTGCGATTTTATTCGGCGACTGCATCAGCGGTGGCAGTAATTTTTCCGGTCCAGTTTTCCAGTAGCGCGCGTAGTTCCTGCAAATGGATGGGCTTGACCAGATGGGCATCCATCAGCGGCTGCCGCGCGCGCTCGCCGAGCTCTTCAACGGTGTTCGCGGTCAGCGCGATGATCGGAATCGCCGGCGTCCCGCGATTGTGAAAAATTTCGCGAATGCGCTTGCTGGCTTCCCAGCCATCCATCACTGGCATATCACAATCCATCAGCACGATGTCGAAGCGGTCGCGCTGCACTGCTTCCACCGCTTCCTGACCATTGTCCACCCCGACCGCGATTACGCCGAGCTTGCCGAGCATGCCGGCGAGCACTTTTGCATTGATGATGTTGTCCTCCGCGTACAGGCAGCGGATCGGTTTCGCGTCGCTCGGCGTCGGCGCAGCGCGCGGTTTTTCGCGGCGCTTGAACTCTTCGATCAACGCGATTTTTAAACTGTTGTTATTGACCGGTTTCAGCAGCACTCGGCGGGCGCCCAGTTCGCCGCGTCGAGTTTCCGATGCCTGGCTCGATAACAACAGCACAATCGGCGCGGGTGGTGTTTCCTGCAGGCGCTGAAACCAATCGCTCTGCTGCAGCTCGGGCATATCCGTACCAATCAGCAGCGCATCGATTAACAACGCGTCGATGGGCGCACCCATTGCCGCCTGGTTGCGCAGCCGTGCCAGACCTTCGCTGGCACTGGTGGCGGTGTGCACCGTCATACCCCAGTGCGTAGCTTGCCGGCGCAGCACTTCGCAAAAGGTCGGACTGTCGTCGATGACCAGCAATTGTTTGTCGCGCAATGCGTGGTTTTGCTCGAGTGCCATTTCGCTATGCGCCGCCGGCAGCGGTAGATCGAACCACAGTTCGGCATGCTGTTCGTCGAATTCGCGTTCGCCAAAGCGGCCGCCGAGTAACTCGATCAGCTGTCGGGCAATGGCCGTCCGCACGTTGGCTGAGCCGGGGGTGTGCATGCGGCGGTCGATTTCGCTCGGCGTCGATTGGGCGCGCCGCGCCAGTGTTTCGAGATGAAAGCGCAGCCAGTTCGGTTGGGACAGTAACTCGATGCGGATGACGATATCGCCCCGTTCATGACGGCCGAGCTCGCGATGCAGCAGCTGCAGGATCAGCTGTCGCAGCCGCGTCGGGTCGCCGCTGACAAAGGCCGGTAGACCGGGCGCGGGGTCGTTGATCAACTCCAAGTGACGCGCGGCGGCGAGGCTGCGAAAGCCGTCGACACATTCGGCGACCAAACCATGCGGGTCGAACACGGTTTGTTGCAGCGATACCGAGTGGTTTTGCAGCCGGCTCAAATCATTCATGTCATCGACGACGTTGAGCAGTTCGTTGCCGGCGCGGCGGATGGTGTTCAGGTAATCGCGCTGGGCTGCGGATAACGGCGTGTCCTGCAGCATATCGAGCATGCCGAGGACCCCGCTGATCGGCGTGCGGGCGCGGTGCCCGACCTCGGCGACGATTTCAGTGCGGCTGCGGCCCTCGGCTTCGAGGATTGCGATACTCCGGTCGGCGCGGGTCTGCTCGCGCTCGTGCTGGCGACTGCGCGAGACCAATAGTGTCAGCAGGCCTATACCCTCGGTGATCAGCGCGAGCGGTAATAGATCGAGCAACAGCGCTTTGGCGGCACTGCCCGAATTCCAGGCGACGGCGGCGCCCAGCACTAGAAATACAATCACCGTGCGAATCAGCACATACGCCAGTAGGTAACGCTGTGAGCTGTCGACGAAGTTATAAAGCGCAATGGTGACAGAGAACAGCACATTCGCCGCCGTCAAACTCACGATGCCAGCGGCGATAGTGTGCTGCGGCAGCAATAGAGTCAGCGGAATCGCCGCGACATTGACCATGAGCAATACGTTGAAGCTGCGCTGCGCCCACCCCTGTTCGATCGGCGCGACCGGTAAGCGTTGCGCCAGACGAAGACTGCAAATACCGATCACCAACAGTAAGGTCGCGGGGATCGGCTGCTCGAAAGAATTGACGATTAATGGTTGCGGGATCAGCGTCACGCGCAATTCGCTGTGCAGATACAGCAGAAATCCCTGAAAGACGATCGTATGCGCAGCCAGCCAGAAATACGTTTGCTCGCGATGCAGCCATAACAACAATAGGGCGCTGAGCGCCAGCATCAGCAGCCCACCCTGGCTGAGGCCATCGAGCCAGGTGCGATTGCGGGTAGCGTCGATGTAATGGGCGATCGAGTGCAGCTCGAGCTGCGCCAGTTCCAAACCGCCCGCGTTGACCCGCAACAGAAACAGGCGTTGCGAATTAGCGGGGACGTCGAGCTGAATATCAGAAGATGTCGAGAGCAACAGTACCTGCGGGTGCTCGCCGAGTAGCTCATAGGCATGGATGTCGCCGACGCGTTGCGGCCGCACAGTCAGCATCAACGCATGATTGGTGGCGCCGGAGTTGGCGATGGCGAAGCGCAACCAATAGACGCTGGTGCGATCGCCAAAATGCAACACCTCAGGTCTGGCCGGGGCGAACTCGTAGGCCAGAGGGGATTGCAGCACCGCCGCCGCGTCGAGATGGCCGGTGGGGTCGGTGAGAATATCGACGTGTTCGGCCAGATCGGCCCATTGAAAATTGGCGTCGACCGGAATGACCGGCGCCGACGCCGCCATCGGCGCTAGCCACAGCAGCCACCACCCGAGCCAACGCAAGGCGCGTAAGCGATGGCATGGCCGGCGGCTGTGCATCACGCTACTCGCGCGCGATGGCGCGATAGCCGATATCACGGCGATAAAACGCGCCGCGCCAGCTGATCCGTTCGGCCTGCGCATAAGCCGAGCGCTGCGCTTCGGCCACGGTGGTGCCGAGCGCGGTCACGCACAGCACGCGGCCGCCGTTGGTGACGACATCGTTGCCAGCAAGCGCGGTGCCGGCATGGAATACCTTGATCGCGCCGGTTTCACTTTGCGGCAAACCGCTGATGACATCGCCCTTGGCGTAATCGCCGGGATAACCGCCCGCCGCCATCACCACGCCGAGGGCCGGGCGCTCGTCCCAGATCGCTTCGCTGCGATCGAGGGTTCGGTCCAGCGCCGCATCGCACAGTGCCACTAAATCCGATTGCAGACGCAGCATAATCGGCTGCGTTTCCGGATCGCCAAAACGGCAGTTGTATTCGATCACTTTGGGATTGCCGGCCGCATCGATCATCAGCCCCGCGTACAGAAAGCCGGTGTACGAATTGCCTTCGGCGGCCATGCCGCGCACGGTCGGGTAAATCACCTGTTCCATCACGCGGCAATGCACCTCGGGGGTGACTACCGGCGCCGGCGAATACGCGCCCATGCCGCCGGTGTTCGGACCGGTATCGCCGTCGCCGACGCGCTTGTGGTCCTGGCTCGTGGCCATCGGCAACACGTGTTCGCCATCGACCATCACGATAAAGCTGGCTTCCTCGCCGGCGAGAAATTCCTCGATCACGACGCGGCAGCCGGCGGCGCCAAACGCATTGCCCGACAGCATATCGCGCACGGCGTCTTCAGCTTGATCGAGCGTCTCGGCGACGATTACGCCTTTGCCAGCGGCCAGGCCATCAGCTTTAACGACAATCGGCGCGCCGTGTTTGCGCAGATACGCGAGCGCGGGTTCGATCTCGGTGAAGTTCTGATAATCGGCGGTAGGAATTTTGTGACGTGCGAGAAAATCTTTCGTGAACGCCTTCGAGCCTTCTAGTTGCGCCGCGCCTTGGCGTGGGCCGAAACAGCGCAGACCGCGCGCTTCGAACGCATCGACCACACCGGCCACCAGCGGTGCTTCCGGGCCGACAATGGTGAGCTCGACATTATTCGTTTCGACGAACGCGATCAGCTGATCGAACGCCAGCGGATCGATCGCGATATTTTCAACTTTCGGTTCACGCGCAGTGCCGGCGTTGCCGGGCGCCACAAACACTTTAGCAACGCGAGGCGACTGCGCTGCTTTCCAGGCCAGCGCGTGTTCGCGGCCGCCGCTGCCAATAATCAATACATTCATCAGCTGATCACCGAATTAGCTTTTCTTTCTACTGATTAATTTTTCAAGGACTCTTCACGTCGCTGCTGATATTTTCCATACGATTCTTTGGCAGCATCGAGACAGCGTGCGCGTTCATTTGCATCAACGATTTTCTGGCATTCACTTTCTTTCGCGCCCGATAGCGAGTTATAGACCTGCTCGTTGCTGCAACCCGATAAACACATCGCGATCGTCGCGAATGTAAAAAATTTTTTCATATCGAATTCCTTTTGCAAATGGCGATCGCTACGTGAAATCAGTGCCGCGCTTTCAATGCCTAAAATGCCGCATACCGGTAAATACCATTGCCATGCCGTGTTCGTCTGCCGCTGCAATCACTTCGTCGTCGCGAATCGAACCGCCCGGTTGGATCACGCACGCGATGCCATTTTTCGCCGCGTTATCGATACCGTCGCGGAACGGGAAAAACGCATCGGATGCCATCACAGCGCCTTTCACTGCGAGATTCGCATGCTCGGCTTTGATCGCGGCAATGCGCGCGGAATTGACGCGGCTCATCTGGCCTGCGCCGACACCGATCGTGCGGCCGTCTTTGCCGTACACAATCGCATTCGATTTGACGAATTTCGCGACTTTCCACGTGAACAACAAATCGCGAATTTCCGCTGCGGTCGGCTGACGCTTGGTGACGATTTTCAGATCGCTCGCAGTAATTAAACCGAGATCGCGATCCTGTACCAGCAGGCCACCGTTGACGCGTTTGAAATCGAAAGCGGGAAGATTGTCGCTCCACTGACCGCAAGCGAGCAGACGCACATTTTTCTTTTCCGCGACAATCGCGCTCGCCTCGGTGCTGACGCTCGGCGCGATGATCACTTCGACGAACTGGCGATCGACGATCGCCTTCGCGGTCGCTGCATCGAGTTCGCGGTTGAACGCGATAATGCCGCCGAACGCCGATTCGGTGTCGGTCGCGAAGGCGAGGTCATACGCCTTCAAAATGGAATCGGCGACGGCAACACCGCACGGATTTGCATGCTTGACGATCACGCACGCGGGCTCGGCGAATTGCTTGACGCATTCGAGCGCGGCATCGGTGTCGGCGATGTTGTTGTACGACAGCTCTTTGCCCTGCAATTGTTTTGCGGTGGCGATGCTCGCTTCGTTCGGAGTTTTTTCGATGTAGAACGCCGAATGCTGGTGCGGGTTTTCGCCGTAGCGCATGTCCTGCGCTTTGATGAATTGCAGATTGAACGTGCGCGGAAATTCTTCGTTACCGCCCGGCACTAATCGGCCGAAATAATTCGCGATCGCGCCATCGTAAGCAGCGGTGTGTTCATACGCCTTGATCGCGAGATCGAACCGCGTTTTATAGGTGGTCGCGCCATTGTTGTTTTTCATCTCGGCGAGAATTGCGCTGTAATCAGCAGCGTTGACGACGATATTCACGAACGGATGATTTTTTGCTGCGGCACGCACCATCGTCGGGCCGCCAATATCAATATTTTCGATCGCATCGTCGAGCGTGCAATTCGGCTTCGACACGGTTTGCTCGAACGGATACAAATTCACGACCACCATATCGATTGGTTTAATGCCGTGTTGCGACATCACCGCATCGTCCTGGCCGCGCCGGCCGAGAATGCCGCCGTGCACTTTCGGGTGCAGCGTTTTGACGCGGCCATCCATCATTTCGGGAAATTCGGTGTATTCGGATACTTCGGTCACGGCCACGCCGTTGTCTTTCAGCAATTTGTAAGTGCCGCCGGTCGACAGAATTTCGACGCCGAAAGCGCTTAGCGCTTGCGCGAAATCGACGATGCCGGTTTTATCGGACACGCTGATCAAGGCGCGTTTTACGGGAATCAAATCGTTGTGCGTGGTCATGACAGTTCTCAGCGCGAGTTAAATCGATTTCTGAAACGACAAAGGGGTGAATTTCTCACCCCTTTGTTAAAGCGTTAGATAGTTACAGCAGATCGTACTGCTTCAGTTTTTTGCGTAGTGTGCCGCGATTGAGGCCGAGCAGCACAGCTGCTTTAGTTTGATTGTTGCGGGTGTAGCGCAGCACTTCTTCGAGCAGCGGTGCTTCAACTTCCGACAGCACCATGTTGTACACATCGGTCACTTCCTGGCCGTCGAGGTGTTTGAAGTAATTGCTCAATGCAATGGCGACGCTGTCGCGCAATGTTTGCGCCTGCGACACAGGGGCGTGGGTCAAATGTTGTTTTTGCAGATCGCCGCTCGTCAGCAGATTGCTGTTCAGCGGATTAGCGCCGGCTGCGTCACCAATAAAACGTTCACTGTTGTTCATGCTGCTTGTTCCTCGTCAGTCAGTCTCGCAAACCAAAGTTCGAGAGCGCGATGTTGGTCAGCAGGCTTTTCCAGCACATTGAATTGCTGCCGGAATAGCGCCGCGTCGGGCTGATGTGCGAGATACCAGCCCATATGTTTGCGCGCGATACGCGCGCCCATCGGCTCTCCATAAAATTCGTGCAGTTGCTGTAGATGGTCTTGCGCGATCGCCAGCAATTGATGCGCATCCGGCGCGGGTTTGCAGGTGCCATCGCGTAAGTAGTCGCCGATTTGCCCGCATAACCATGGTTGTCCCTGCGCGGCGCGGCCGATCATGACGCCGTCGGCTCTTGTGTGCGCCAAAACCATCGCTGCTTTCTGTGGCGAATCAATGTCGCCATTGGCGAGCACTGGAATAGCCACTGCCGCCTTAACCGCCGCGATGGTGTCGTACTCGGCATATCCTTCGAAGCGACAGGCGCGGGTACGTCCGTGCACGGCCAGCAGTTGAATGCCGCTGCTGGCCGCGATCTGGGCAATCCGCACCGCATTGCGCTGATCAGGTGACCAGCCGGTACGAATCTTCAGCGTTACCGGAACCGATACTGCCCGCACCACCGCATCCAGAATCGACGCGACCAGTGTTTCATCGCGCAACAAGGCAGAGCCCGCCGCGCGTTTGCACACCTTCTTGGCCGGGCAACCCATGTTGATATCGATGATTTGCGCACCGTTATCGACATTAATGCGGGCGGCTTCCGCCATCTGCTCAGGATCGCTGCCGGCAATTTGCACCGAGATCGGGGCAGATTCGCCGCGATGATCCATTCGCCATTGCGATTTGCGGCTGTGCCACAGGTCGACATCGCTAGTTAGCATTTCCGATACCGCCAGGCCGGCGCCGAAGCGACGGCATAAATCGCGGAACGGTCGATCCGTCACTCCCGCCATCGGCGCCAATACCACGGGACTACTTAATACGTAGCGACCAAGCGTAATCATTGGGTTGACCGAAGGTGTGGGGAAGCGGCAAAAACGAGGGCGCTATGATACCCGCTGACCCCGACCGGTTAAAGGCTTTAGTGCAGCTTTTAACCAAAGTTGCACTACAAAATCGATCGATTGTAGTGGGGGCGGGGTGTGCGGCTGACTATGGCGCCGCTGCGGGCACGACCGACAGGAGATAGTTAACCGCGCGCGGACCGGGATCGAGCAATTCGAGCGCGATATGCACCGGCTGCTGCACGGGCATTAAGCGCGATCCGCGCAGCTCGCCGCTTAAGTATTCATCGGGTCGAAACTGGCGACCGGCGACCGGCGCGCCATTCAGATCGGTGAATTGCAATTGCAGTTGCGGGTAAGGCTGCGGAAAGTCGGCTTGATTGGTGATGATGGCATCGACCGCAAGTGCTCCGCGCTGGGTCGGATGGCTGCGCACAATCAGGCTATTGCTGCGAATCAGGTTGGTGTCGACCTGCGGCGGCAGCACGCATTGCACCCACTGACAGCCGCGCTCAAGCCATGGCCGTAGTGGTCCATGCGCGAGCGAGTGGAAATTGAAGTAAATGTATTGCCCGACGCCCAATGCAATAGCCAGCACTAAGCCGACGCCCCATAGCACTTTCGGCCAGCGCGGCTCGTGCACAAATTGATGCAATTGCAGCGGTTCGACCTCGAGCGTGTTCAGCCCGAACAGCGCGCGCGAACGATCGCCTGGCTCAGCACGCATCGGCTCGAGTGCGATCTCTTCGCCGTCGAGCGTGTGATCGAAGGTAACTCCTGGCGGCGTGCTGGATGCGGGCCTTGTCGCTACAGGATCAGCATCGAGATCGAGGAACTCGGCCGAGAATTCGGCGGATAGATTGTTGCGAGGCGTTTGCTCTTCGGTTTCGTCGATTTCTGGGACGTTGTCGAGCAGATCGGAGTAATCGTCAAAAATATCGGCGCGCGGTGGTGCCGCATTCGCGGCGGCGGCCAGCGGATCGTCGTCGGCAGCGAGCAGTTTCTGCGCCCACGCTTCTTCGTCGACATGATTGTCCGCTTCTTCTTCGTGCAGTTCTTTTTGAAAGCTCGCGCCGGTGTCTTCTTCCCAACTATTGATTTCGAGAAAGGTATCGCTAAATTCCTCCGGGCGACCGTCGTCGATCACTTCGAAGTCGTCATCGACCGGATTAAAAATGTTGCGGCTGCCAGTGGGCGGGGGGGGTGGCTGATCGTCTTCCGCATCGTCGGCAAACAATGGCGTGTCGTCATCGAACAACGCGTCATCGTCGATCTCGATGTCGTCGAGCGCCCGCCGCGCTTCCGGTTTTTCCGCAATGACAGGCGATGGCGTCTCGGCCACCCAGTGTTCGCGCGCATTGAAAATATGGAGGCAGGAGCCACAACGCACTGCACCGGCCGCCACCGCCAGATGAGCCTCGGTAACGCGAAACGAAGTGCCGCAGCGCGGGCATTGGGTAATACGTTGGTCCATCGGCCGGTACTTACTCCGAATTATGCCCGGGCTCTCAAATGGGCTCGGGGGCTGAAAGCGTGCTCACAATGTTGAGCGGTATAGTTGAGCCTACCTGAAATTATCCGAATTTCACGAGCTTATTGACGTATTTTGAGCAATTGTCGGGGTTTGGCGGGAAAACGTCGCGGATTTTATTCCATGGCACCAAAAGTTAGTCGATTTTGACGCCGTTCAGTCGTGCCCATTCCTGCCGCAGCGCGGGCGCCGCGAGGTCGAACCAGCGCTGATAACTGGCGGCAACCGCTGTGGCCTGCTCGCCCAAAATGCCCGACAGTGCCAGCTGACCACCACCGCGCGTTGCCTGCGCCAGCGTCGGAGCTAGACTTTGCAGCGGGCCGGCGAGTATGTTCGCCACCGCCACATCGACGCGACAGTTGATCGGGAATTGCTCGGGGGTGAACGTGAGCAGCCGCTCGGGGGCGATGCCGTTACGCACTGCGTTATCGTGCGTCGCCACCAACGCCTGCGGATCGTTGTCGACGCCGATCGCGCGCTCGGCACCCAGTAGCAAGGCAGCGATGGCGAGAATTCCCGAGCCGCAGCCGTAATCGAGCACGGTACAGCCGGCCAGATCCAAGCCATCGAGCCATTCGAGACAAAGCGCGGTGGTCGGATGCGTACCGGTGCCGAAGGCGAGTCCCGGATCGAGGCGCAGCACGACCGCGCTGGGTTCCGGCGCCTCGCTCCAGCTTGGGCACACCCACAATCGCTGGCCGAAACGCATGGGCTGGAAATCGGCCATCCACGCACGCTCCCACGGCTGATCGTCGAGTTGCTGTAGACGGTAGGAGGGTAGTTGGCCGAGTTGCGCGCGCAAAACCGCGAGCACGGCATCGGTATCGCAGTCAGCGTCGAACAGCGCCAGCAGCTTGGTCTCGCTCCACAGCGGCGTTTCGCCGACGCCCGGTTCGAGCACCGGCTCGTCGGCGGCGTCCTGAAGTGTCACCGAGAGCGCGCCGCAATCGAGCAATGCGTCCTCAAGCAATGGCGCCTGCTCGCGCGTGCTGGCGAACTCCAGTTGTAGCCAAGACATGCAAAGGCGCCGAATCCTGACGAATCAGGATTTCAGCTTGTTTTCCAGATAGTGGATGTTGACGCCGCCTTCGCGGAAGCCGGCGTCGCGCACCAGCATGCGTTGCAGATCCTGGTTGGTGCGAATGCCTTCGACCACCAACTCGTCGAGCGCTTGGCGCATGCGGTTCAGCGCCTGTTCGCGGGTGTCGCCGTGCGTGATGATTTTCGCGATCATCGAATCGTAATTCGGCGGCACCGTGTAGCCGCTGTACAGGTGCGAGTCGACGCGCACGCCGGGGCCGCCCGGCGCGTGGAAATGCTTCACTTTGCCCGGGCACGGCACGAAGGTTTTAGGGTCTTCGGCGTTGATCCGGCATTCGAACGCATGACCGCGAATCTTGATGTCTTCCTGGCGAATCGACAGCTTCTGACCCGAGGCAATGCGCAGTTGCTCTTTGATGATGTCGATGCCAGTAACCATTTCGGTCACCGGGTGCTCGACCTGCACGCGCGTGTTCATCTCGATGAAGTAGAAGCGGCCATCCTCGTACAGGAACTCGAACGTACCGGCACCGCGATAGTTGATTGCCACGCAGGCATCGACGCAGGCCTTCACGACTTCGGCGCGCGCCTTGTCTGGAATGCCGGGCGCTGGCGCTTCTTCGAGTACCTTCTGGTGGCGGCGTTGCAGCGAGCAATCGCGATCGCCGAGCGCCACGGCATTGCCCTGGCCGTCGGCGAGTACTTGGATTTCGACGTGGCGGGGGTTTTCGAGGAATTTTTCCAGATAGACGGTATCGTCGCCGAACGCGGCTTTGGCTTCCGATTGCGTCACATAGATGCCGTTTAGCAGCGCGGCTTCGCTATGCACCACGCGCATGCCGCGACCGCCGCCGCCCGCTGCAGCTTTGATGATGACCGGATAGCCGATCTTGCGCGCGACCTTCATCGTGTGTTCTTGATCGTCGGTGATCGGTCCATCGGAACCCGGTACGGTCGGCACGCCCGCTTTTTTCATCGCGGCGATGGCCGAGACTTTATCGCCCATCAGGCGGATCACGTCGGCGGTGGGGCCGATAAACACAAAACCGCTTTTCTCGACCTGTTCGGCGAAATCGGCATTTTCGGCCAGGAAGCCGTAGCCCGGATGGATCGCGACGGCATCGGTGATTTCGGCGGCGCTGATGATCGCCGGACCGTTCAGATAGCTTTTCGGCGATGGCGCCGGGCCGATGCAAACCGACTCATCGGCGAGACGCACATGCATCAGATCGGCGTCGACGGTGGAATGTACCGCGACGGTTTTGATGCCGAGTTCGCGGCAGGCGCGCAGGATACGAAGCGCAATTTCACCGCGGTTGGCGATAACGACTTTTTCGAGCATGGAATGTCCCGGTTCTTTACCTGCGTGGAATTAAACGATGGTGATCAGCGGCTGATCGAATTCGACCGGCTGACCATCCTCGACCAGGATTGCCTCGACCACGCCGGTTTTGTCGGCTTCGATCTGGTTCATCATTTTCATCGCTTCGACGATGCAGATGACATCGCCGACTTTCACGTGTTTACCCACTTCGACAAAGGTGGGGGAGCCCGGAGATGGCGCGCGGTAGAACGTGCCGACCATCGGCGATTTCACGATATGGCCGTTCGTCGCGGGTTTGGCTTCAGGTACAGCGGCGGCTGCTGGTGCCGCCGGCGCTGCGGCATAGGCAGTCGGGGCCATTTGCGGCGCCGCGAAGAATTGCGGTTGCATGCTGTTGATGCGATTGCGGCTGATGCGTACCGACTCTTCGCCTTCTTTAATTTCGATTTCGTCGATATTCGATTCTTCGAGCAATTCGATCAGTTTTTTGACTTTGCGAATATCCATCGTCTCTCTCTGGTCGTGTTAAGTAATTGGAATAGGTGTGTGGAATTACGGGGTGAGTCGCGCTATCGCTGCTTGTAGCGCGAGCTCGTAGCTTTTTGCGCCGAAGCCGCAGATCACGCCGACCGCCACATCAGACAGATACGAATGGCGGCGGAATGGCTCGCGGGCATGCACATTGGATAGATGCAGTTCGATAAACGGAATCTGGACGCCGAGCAGCGCATCACGCAGCGCGATGCTCGTATGCGTAAACGCGCCCGGATTGATCAGGATAAAAGCGCTGCCTTCCGGCTTCGCGCGATGAACACGATCGATCAGTTCGTGTTCGGCATTACTTTGAAAAGTTTGGAGCTGATGGCCGGCGGCGTGCGCTTGCTGCGTTAGCGTGCGGTCGATGTCGGCGAGCGTAGCGGTGCCGTAGATCTCGGGCTCGCGCGTTCCCAGTAAATTGAGATTGGGTCCGTGCAAGACCAGAATCGACGCCATGAGCTTTCCCGAGAGTTGTTATGTGCGGTCGCGCTATGTGAGATAGGGGGCGACATGGGCGGCGATTGTGCATCAAACGCCCCAGGCTGTACAACCCAATAAGCGAGGATGTCTCCACAATCGGGGCAGTTGGCGCGAAATTGGGCTGTTCGGAGGTTGACCAGCAATATCAGCCCCGCGCGCCATTCACCGTATCGACGATGGTGGATGGGCGCAGTAATTGCGGCAGCATTACCGGTTCGGCATGGCTGTCCGCAGGGTAAAACACGTACAGCGGGATACCGTTGCGACCGAAGCGCGCCAATAATTCGGTGATCGCCGGGTCGTAGTGGGTCCAGTCGGCTTTGAGATAGGTAATGCCGTTGTTGGCAAAGGCGGTTTTCACTGCGTCGCTGCTGAGCGCGACTTTTTCGTTGGTCAGGCAGGTAATGCACCAATCGGCGGTAACGTTCAGGAATACCGGCTTGCCGGCGGCGCGTAGTTCGGCGAGTGTTCGTTCGCTGTAGGGCTGCCATGCGTGCGAATCGGTGCCGCTCTGCACTTTACTGGCAGTGAGCATCGGGCTCGCCAGCAGCGCGAGTGCGAGCGCTAATCCGGCCGCGGCGACCGTGCGTCCAAACAGGCCAAAGCGCCATAGCCACAGCGCCAGCGTAATCAGCAGCGCGCCGAGCAGTACCATCGCCATCGCGGTCGCGCCGACTTGGCGGCCGACAATCCAGCACAACCAGATCGCGGTGGCATAGAGCGGGTAGGCGAGTGCCTGCTTGAAGCGCTCCATCCACAGGCCGGGTTTGGGAATATAGGCGAGCAATTTCGGGCTCAGACACAGGATCAGCATCGGCAGCGCCATGCCGAAGCCGAGCGCCGCGAACACGGCCAGTGCTTTCGGCGCGCTTTGGGTCGCCGCGTAGCCGAGCGCGCTGCCCATGAAGGGCGCTGTGCATGGGCTGGCGACCAGCGTCGCCAATACGCCGGTGAAAAAGCTGCCGCGATAGCCGGGGCTCGTCGCCAGTTGATTGCCGAGCCCCATCCAGCTGCCGCCGAGTTCCCAGAAGCCGGATAGGCTCAAGCCCATCGCAAAAAACAGATACGCCAGCGCGCCCACAAACCACGGCTGCTGCAATTGAAAACCCCAGCCGACCGCTTGTCCGGCGGCTTTCAGCGCCAGCAATACTGCTGCGACGACCAGGAAGCTACAGACGACGCCAATGGTGTATGCGACGCCGTGCAGCGCTTGATGCTTTTCGTGGTGACTGGCAAAGCCGAGCACTTTCAGGCTCAGCACCGGAAATACGCAGGGCATCAGATTGAGAATGCTGCCGCCGAGCGCGGCGAGCAGCAGCATCGCCAGCCAACTGGCCGCGTTGGCTGGCGCCGGTGCCGATTTCGAGTCGATTGTAGATGTCTTGGTGGCGGGTTTAGCGATGAAGTCGGCCGTGTGCGCAGCCGGATCAATTGCCAGATAACGCGTATTGGGCGGGTAGCACAGGCCGGCATCGGCGCAGCCCTGGGCGGTGACGGCCAGCCTGAATGGCTGCGTGGGGATATTGCTCAGCACCACATCGAGCGTGTGGTAATACACCTCGACATGGCCAAAATATTCGTCTTCCTTGCCTTTGCCTGGTGGTATTTCGGCGTCGAGCGCTGCGCCTTCAGCGGTTTTGAACGCGAACTGGTGCCGATACAGGTAATACCCGTCTGCGATCTCCCAGCGCAACAGGACGCGGCCACCTTCGACTGCGGCGCTCAGCCGATAGGCTTCGTCGACCGGCAGAAACTCATCTTTCGTCGCAACGCCCGTGGGTGATTTGAACGGATCGCTCGCTGCAGAAGCATTGACTGCGATGACAAGCAGCGATAACGCAATGGCGATGAATGACAGCAGGCGTTGCTGGAGCGAGCGGGCGGAGCACATGAGTGATGGTTTCTCTTTCGGGGACACGTGGGTACTGGTCACGAAATTTTTGGGTGCGCTGATTGTAGTGGAAGACAGTGCTGAGCTCGCCATTTTGCGGTGAGTCTGGAAGCCGATGTGAAGCAGCTACCAGGTTGGGCTTGGTCCAGCTCACACGCGCGCGCGAATCTCAGGGCATTCTGACTATGCTGATATAGTTGCTGTACTCCACAGAAAAACGATAAGGGTTAGTGCGATGAAGCAATGGTGGCTGGCGTGGGTGCTTGGTTTGGCGTTGCCGGCGATGGCGGCCGATCTGCAGATTCGCGATGGTTATGTCCGCGAGATGCCGCCGGGGCAGAGCACTTCCGCCGCGTTCATGGACGTGATCAATACCGGCAAAGAGCCAATCGCACTGATAGCCGCCATCACCGATAGCGCACAAAGCGCCGAGCTGCATCTGCATCGTCACGTCAACGGCATGATGCAAATGAGCAAAGTCGCGCGTCTGGAAATCCCAGCGCATAACCATGTGCTGTTTGCGCCCGGCGGCTACCACCTGATGCTGATCAATCTGAAACGCACATTGTATGCGGGCGATAAAGTGTCGATTACGTTGTTCGACGAACGCGGCAAAACGTATTCGGTACAAGTTCCGGTCGTGAAAATGATGGGCGCGACAGGAATGGATCACTGACGAGAACCGGAGCACGCCTATGGCTTGGTGGCGATTTTCCCGACGTGCCGAGGAGTGGCGCGAAGAAGCGCGCGAGCATCTCGGCGATGCTCGAAGATTCGCCCGCCCCGCTATCGCGCTGTTGCTATACCTGCTTGTCACGATGGCGCTCGGTATCTATTGGAGCCGAGAACCCGCGCAGTTTTCAGTGGCAGACGCGGCGCGACGAATACTACCGAAGCAAACCGAGCCGTTCGCTACTGGCTCCGCGACTGCTGCCACGCTGTTCGAGGTTATCGCGACGCTGCTCGATAAACCCGGCGGCTTCGTCAGCAACGATGTGGCACCGCCGGGTGTTTGGCTCGATAACATGCCGAGCTGGGAATACGGAGTGCTCACGCAGGCGCGTGATCTGGTCAAGGTGTTGCGCGAAAGTGTCAGTCACTCACAGCTGAATGCGGCCGGCGAATTAGTGCCCGTCGCTGACGATGAAGCGCTGATGCGCGCCGAGCCGCGGCTTAATTTCTCGCCTGATAGCTGGGCGCTGCCCTCATCGGAATCGCAGTATCGAGACGCACAGGATTACCTGCGCGATTATCTCGAGCGCTTGCAGGGGCGGAGCGATAAGCACGCGGTGTTCGATGCCAGTACCAGTAATCTCAACCTCTGGCTTGGGCGGGTTACGCTGCGGCTCGGCAACTTATCGCAGCGGTTGAGTGCCTGCGTCAGGCCGCAGGAAAACCCCTTGCTATGGCAGGGCGCGGCAAGCACAGAAATTCCGCTGACGCCCGGCGGCAAAATCGACGAGATATTTTATGAAGCGCGTGGCAGCACCTGGGCACTGCTGCATTTTTTGCGCGCTGCCGAAATCGACTACGCGGCGCCATTAGCGCAAAACCACGCGCTGCCGTTGTTGCATGAAGTGATTCGCGATCTGGAGCAGTCGCAAGCGCCGATCTATGCGCCGTTGATATTGAATGGCCGAGGCTTCGGACTGCTGGCTAATCATTCGCTGGTCATGGCATCTTATATAGCCCGCGCCAATACGGCGGTGATCAACCTGCGTAATGTGCTCGCACAAGCGCAGCCGGCGATATCTCTACAACCGTTTATGTCTCCACAATCGTTTTTGCCCATGCAACCGTCAATGCCCGCACAACTTCCAGCGCCGGTGCAACCTTCTGCACCCACGCAACCTTAGTCAACAGGATTGGTATCGATGATCAGTAAAAATATCCGTCAATTATTTTTGGTAACGCTCGCGCTGCTGGTGACCGCGTGCGCGCAAAGTCCGCAACGTCTTAATATCCAGCCGACACTGTCGATTTCGGGCGATGCGGTTGGGAATGGTCGCGCGATTATCGTCAGCGCCGCCGATCAGCGTCCCAACAAAGTGCTGGGTTCGCTCGGTGGTGTGTACGGTTCGAGCGCGACGATTACTATCGGCAACGATATCGAACAGGCACTGACGCGCGCGACCAACGGCATGCTTGCTTCGCAGGGTTATGTCGTCAACAGCCCCGATCCGAATGCACTGCAATTGAATATTGTGCTCGAAGGCCTCACCTATCAGCCGCTCGATCAAGCCGTCGGCAACGCGGTGAAATTAACGGCCGTTTTGCGCGCCGATGTCACCAAACATGGCGAAACCTTCAGCGGCCGTTATCAATCCGATAGTGAGCGTCGCTCCGTGGGCAAACCCGACGCGGAAGACAACGAACAATATATCAATGAATTGTTGTCGGACACGTTGACGCGTATGTTCAACGACAATCGTCTGCGCGACTTCCTGCTGAAATAATTATTTTCAGTATTTTCAAAATCCCATAAACCGCGGTGCACATGCGCTGCGGTTTGTGCGCTGCGTCGCTTATAAACCTTCCTCCGATTTGATATGGTGCCAGTGTCGTTTTTGCGGCACGACTCGGCGGTTACGTAACATTCGCCGAATCGGTTCATACAAAAAAATGGAGAGAACCTATGAAAAAGATGACCCTCGTAGTATTGGTTTCATCGGCCCTGCTCGCACCGATCGGCGCATTCGCGGCTGACTCGGGTTTTTATGTCGGTGGTGGCTATTCCGCACTGACGCTCGACAGCAACGATGTCAGTTCCAACGCCGATCTCGACACGTTGTTTGTTCGCGGTGGTTTTCAAATCAACGAATATCTCGCTGCCGAAGCGCGTATCGGCTCGGGTATTCAAGACGATCGCATCAACGGGGTTAAAGTTGAGCTTGAGGATGTTTATGGCGTGTATCTGAAAGCGGGCCTGCCCACCACAGTCGGTCTTTATCCTTACGCACTGGTTGGCGCAACGCACGCGAAAATCAAACTCAGCGCCGGAGGCTTTCACGACAGTACCTCCGATAGCGATATTTCGTATGGCGTTGGCGTCGATTACGCGTTCAACCAGCAAATCTCGGCTGGCCTGGAGTGGGCCAACCTGTACGATCAGGATGGCGACAAAATCAGTGGCGTCACCCTCGGCGTAAATTATAAGTTCTAAATCAAGTCACAATAAAAAAGGCCGCGTTCCTTTGAAAAAAGGGCGCGGCTTTTTTTATTTAAGCGAATCGCTTTTTTATTTAAATGAATTGCAGCTCGGTCAGTAATTGCTGTTGCTGCGCGAGAGTCATGCGCGGTCCATAATCGGATACCACTCCTGCGGCAGCGCGACTTGCTAATTTTCCGGCGGTCGCAAAATCCTTTCCTTGCGTAATGCCGAATAAAAACGCGCCCGCGAACATGTCGCCGGCGCCATTAGTGTCGATCGCCTTCACATGGAATGGCGCGATGTTGTGCAGTGTCACGCCATCGAAAACCAGCGCACCGTCGGCACCGAGCGTAATCGCAAAATTGCGCGCGATTTTTTTCAGCGCGATGATCGCGTCGTCGAGATTATCGGTCTGGGCCCAGCTCAATGCTTCGTGACGATTGCAGAACAACAGATCAATACGCTCGCCGAGCATCTCGCGCAGGCCGTCGCGAAAATGCGCAACGATGCCGGGGTCGGAAAAGCTCAACGCGGTTTTAACGCCGTGCTGTTCGGCAATTTCGCGTGCGCGAATCGCGGCGGCTCGGCCGGTCGGCGAGGTGACGAGATAACCTTCGAGATACACGTATTCGGAATCGGCAATAGCGGCGGGTGCGAGATCGTGTTCGGATAATGTTTCGCTAATGCCGAGATACGTATTCATCGTGCGCTCGGCATCCGGCGTAATCAGTACCAGACATTTGCCGGTAATACCGTCTTCGCGTTTTTTATCGAGATGACAATCGACACCGGCGGCCTGCAAATCGTCGAGATAAAACCGACCATTGTCATCGTCCGCCACTTTGCACGAATAAAATGTACTGCCGCCGAACTGCGCGATAGCGATGATAGTGTTCGCCGCCGAGCCGCCGCTGGCGCGTTTCGAATGCACCAGATGGCCGCTGAGATGGGCGATCAATTCGGCTTGACGCGCCTGATCGACCAGCGTCATCACGCCTTTTTCTACCGTCATTTTGACGAGATCGCTATCGGTGACTTCGATTTCGGTATCGACCAGCGCGGCTCCAACACCATAGACGTGGTAACGTTTCGACATAAAAAGTCTTTTCCAGAGGGGTAAAGGCCACTATTATCCCTGCCGCCCCGGGCGATTGCCAATGAATCGCTACACAGCGTCCGCTCGGTATCTCGCCCCGTCCTGTTATTTACCGAGTTCGTCATCCGCATGGCCAGTCGTAAAGCAAAATCCGCCAAAAAAAAATCGTCGAATAACCCGTTCTATCGCCGCTGGCAATTCTGGCTCGGCTGGCTGGTGAAATTCGGTTTGGTTGGCGTCGTGTTGTTCGCGGTGGTCGCGGTTTATCTCGATGGGCGCGTGCGTAATAAATTGACCGAGCGCTTATGGCAGGCGCCTGCGCAGGTGTATGCGCGCGAACTGCATCTCTATCCAGAAATGCCGCTGAATGCCGACGATCTGCAGCGTGAACTCGATTTGCTCGGTTATCGTCGGGGCCCGAGTCTACAGCAGCCCGGCGATGAAATTCGTCAGGGCAGTACCTTCAAAATTTATCGACGCGGCTTTGCGTTTGAAGATCGCGCTGAGCCGGCGCAACAAATTCAGTTGATGATTTCCGATCAGCGCATTGTGTCGTTGCGCGATGGTAATGATAAAGCGCTCGATCTGGCGCGACTGGAACCGTTGTCGCTTGGCAGTATGTTCACCACCAATGAAGATCGCGTGCTGGTGCAATTGCAAAATGTACCGCCGCTGTTGACCAAAACGCTGATGCTGGTCGAGGACCGCAATTTCTACGGCCATTTCGGGCTGTCGCCGCGCGGCGTATTGCGCGCGACCTTTGCGAATGTGCGTGCGGGTCATGCGGTGCAAGGCGGCAGCACGCTGACGCAGCAATTGGTGAAAAATGTTTTTCTCACCAACGAACGTTCGCTATGGCGCAAAGTGAATGAAGCGGTGATGTCGATTCTGGTCGAATATCACTACAGCAAAGACACCATTCTCGAAGCGTATCTCAACGAAATTTATCTCGGCCAAGAAGGACCGCGCCCCATTCACGGTTTTGCGCTCGCGAGCCGTCATTATTTCAATCGTCCCGTTGAAGAATTACGCAGCGAACAAATTGCAATGCTGGTCGGCTTGGTGAAAGGACCATCGCAATACGACCCGTGGCGCAAACCCGAACGTGCGCAGGCGCGTCGCGATCTTGTATTAAAAATAATGCACGAAGAAAATCTGATCGACGACAAGGAATACAACGCGGCGATCAAACGCGATCTCGGCCTCGCGAAGAAGAATGCTGAAGATAGTTTGCATCCAGGCTATCTCGATTTGGTGCGCCGACAATTGCGTCGCGATTATCAAGAGCGCGATTTGCAGGTGCGCGGTTTACGCATATTTACTTCGTTCGATCCGCAGGTGCAGTGGCATGCCGAGCGCAGTTTGGCGAAAGCACTGACGCAACTCGATCCGAAAGATAAAGGCCTCGAAGGCGCGATGGTGGTCACTGACGCAGTTAGCGGTGAAGTGGTAGCGCTGGTCGGCGGTCGCGATATGCATTTCGCCGGTTTCAATCGCGCGCTCGATGCGGTGCGACCGATGGGTTCGCTGGCAAAACCCGCCGTGTATTTAAGTGCGATTGAAAGCAAGCGTTACACCTTGATTTCGAAACTCGATGACACGCCGGTCGATATCAAAGTGCCGGGCGGACGCTGGCAGCCAAAAAATTACGACAAACAATTTCACGGCGAAGTACCGCTGCATTTTGCGTTGGCGGAATCGTACAACGCGGCGACAGCGCATTTGGGTATCGACCTCGGCGTGCCGAAAGTGCTCGCAACGATTCAGCGCCTCGGTATCGAACGCGAATTGCCGGTAGTACCATCGGTCTTTCTCGGCGCCGGCGAATTATCGCCACTCGAAGTCGCGGTGATGTATCAAACGATAGCCGCGCAAGGTGTCAGCGCTGGTTTGCGTAGTATTCGCACGATCACCGATAACGAAGGCATCGCGCTCGCGCGTTATCCGCAAAAGCCGGTACAGGCGGTATCGCCGGCCGCGATTCACGTATTGCAATATGCAATGCAGGAAGTGATGCAGGAAGGCACCGCGCGCGCTGCGAAAAATGTTTTGCCGAATTTCCGTGTAGCCGGCAAAACCGGAACGACGGATGATCTGCGCGATTCCTGGTTCGCGGGTTTTTCCGGCGATTATCTCGCGGTAGTGTGGATGGGTCGCGACGACAACAAATCGACCGGTTTAAGCGGCGCCACCGGTGCATTGAAAGCGTGGCTCGGCTTCATGGCGGAAACGAGTCACGTACCAATGAGTTTCGATGCACCGGCCGGCGTGAATTATGTGTGGGTCAACGAACAGACGGGTTTAGTGACCGGCGAAAATTGCGCAGGCGCGCGCTATATCCCGTTCCTCGAAGGTACCGAGCCAACCACTGTCGATGGCACCTGCGATTCCAGCAATGGCGTCATCCAGTGGTTTCAGCATTTGTTTTGAAACTATGCACTTAACAAGAGCGGATATTCGATGAGCAATATATCTGTCTCTGCTTGCGCGATACCTTGCGCGGACAATATTTTTTAGTTGATGCGAATAATGCTAATGCTATCTGTGGAGACTTCCCGCCATGTCAGAAAAATTATTCAATGACCAACGCATTATTTTAAATACCCTCGGCGAGTTCGCTCGTATTCTCGATCGCAAGCAATGGACGCGCGTTGGCGAAGTATTTGCCGACGATATCGCGTTCAATTACGGCGATGGTCAGGAACAGCAGGGGATTGCGGCGCTACACGAGCAATTCACCAAATTTCTCGATCACTGCGGCGCAACGCAGCATTTGCTCGGCAGTGTTCAACTTGAATTGAGCGGCGATGAGGCAGTGACTCGCAGTTACGTGCAGGCACGTCATCAGGGCATCGGCGATAAAGCGCATTTATTTTTCGATACGAGCGGCGAATATACCGATCGCTGGGAGCGTCGTGCCAATGGTTGGCGTATTGTGCGACGCGATGCGCGTTGGGATTTATTTATGGGCGATCCTGCGGTGCTTTTTCATTAAACCGCGATTTATTGGAAAAGAGCGGTGGCTCATTTTGTACCTGCGCGGTATGGCCGCCCTCTGCATGCGGTACTAATTGCAGCCATTGATTAATGCACGCCGGCAATTCTTCGACGATATGGCTCACAAATAAAATCTGCGTATGACCTTGCGCAGCAATGTGGTCGACCAGTGCGAGAAATTGTTGTTTGTGGATACTGTCGAGACCGATGCACGGTTCGTCGAGAATTAATAGCGGTGGTGATTTCACCATCGCGCGGGCGAGCAATGCGAGCCGTTGTTCTCCAAATGACAATTGATCGAAGCGATGCTGCGCGAGTTCGTCCAATCCCACCGCATGAATCCATGCGAGCGTTAATTCTTTTTCGCGACCGTCGCAATTTTGATACAGACCGATCGTGTCATATAAACCGGATGCGACCACCTCAAGCACACGCTGCCGGCTGATATTGTTCAAATGCAGCGGCGTGTTGACGATGCCGCAATTCGCTTTTAATTCCCACACACTTTCGCCGCTGCCGCGTTTGCGGCCGAATAACCACAGCGGTTGTCCGTAGGCTTTGTGATTGTCGCCGCTGATTAAACTGAGCAGTGTCGATTTGCCGGAACCGTTCGGGCCACTGATGCAACAATGACGGTCGCGCGGTAATTGCCAATGCACATCGCGCAAAATCGGTTCGTCGCGATAGGACACATTAACGCCCCGCATTTCGATCGGGATCACATCTAACGGAATCGGTGAGGCGCGGTGCAGCGGCGGCGGTAATTCATGCATGGTAATCGTTGCTGTCGATGCGTGCTGCGCAGCTTCGAAGTGTGCACGGGTACCGCACGATGCGACACGGCCATGATCAAGTTCAAGCACATGGGTAATGCCATGCGGCAGCGATGAGCCTGATGGCAGCAGCAATAACAGCGGCGTATCACCCGCGAGTAATTTTTCGATCAACGCGGCCAATTCGCGCTGCATAGTGCGATCGAGCCCTTCGAGCGGATTGTCGAGAATCAGAATTTTCGGTGCCGCGAATAGCGCCCGCGCGAGCAATGTTTTGCGACCTTCGCCGGTCGAGATAAACCGCATGCCGCGATGCAGAATCGCATCGAGACCGAAACTCGCGACGATATGGCTGAAGAATTCGTTTTCCGCCTGGCCCTGCAAAATGGCTTGCTTGACGGTAGTGCCGACATCGAACGCATCGGCGCGTTGCTCACTGTCGTCGTAGCGATTGTCGTGTTCGATCAGTTCGCGCTGCAATGCGAACGACACGTACAAAATATCGTGTTCGCGATCGATATTGTCGGCAATGCGCACATCGCCGCGCTGCGCGCGAATTTCATCGCGCAGCAACCGCGCGAGTGTGGTCTTGCCGGCCCCGTTACCGCCGACCACGGCCCAATGCTGGTGACGCTGCCAGCGCCAGTGTTTGATTTCCAGCGTCGGCTCAAGGTGATAACTGAAATGGATGCCGTCGACGGCGATTAGTGTTTGCGGCATGAATTCGATAACCTCGCGATGACGCGTTATTTTGCCTGGATTTGACGCGCGATGTTTTGTCGATAATTTTTCGGAAGTTGTTTAATGATCCATTCGTTGCCGGTTGCCATCGAACGTTTGCAGCAGTTGCGTTCGCGTCGCAAATGGTGGCGGCGCTGGGTGCGACGTGCGGCAGTGGCGCTCGTATTGCGCGATAGTGCGGTCGGCGTCGAAGTGTTGATGATCGAGCGCGCGCATCGCAACGGCGATCCATGGTCGGGACAGATGGCGTTTCCCGGCGGCATGATCGATCCGGGCGATCGTAATAGTTTCGCTGCCGCGCAGCGCGAAACGCTGGAGGAAATCGGCCTCGATCTGGCCGCGTGTGCCAGGCTGGTCGCCAAGCTGTCGGATGTCGCTTCGTCGGGGCATCGTCCGTATAAGCCATTGGCGATCGTGCCGTACGTGTTTGCGCTGAAAAACCTGCCGCCGCTACGGCTGAACCATGAGGTCGCGGCGGTGGTCTGGGTGCCGCTGAGCTTTCTGCTCGACCAGGCCAACCGTGAGCAGATGCAATGGCGGCAGCTGCGCCTGCCGTGTTACTTCTGGCAGGGGCGGCGTATCTGGGGGCTGTCGCTGATGATGCTCGACGAGATGCTGCAGCATCTGGCCATCGAGCCGGCGCGCTGATCGTATCGAGCAGCGTCCATTGATCCGGCGGATGCGGCGAAAGCGACTATAGTTACCGGCACATTTTCTAAATCCGTTGGCGCCATGTGGCGCTGCTGTCGGGGCTCTCATGAAAAATAATCAACCGGTTACCCAGCGCGAGCATACGTTGGGCAGCGATCAATTGATGTCTACCACCGATCTGAAGGGCGTCATCACCGATGTCAACGACGCCTTTGTGCGCGTGTCGGGGTTCAGTCGGGAAGAGCTGGTCGGCCATGCGCATAACCTCGTGCGCCACCCGGATATGCCCCCGGCCGCATTTGCCCAGCTGTGGGCGGCATTGAAGCAAGGCAAGGCGTGGATGGGTCTGGTGAAAAATCGCTGCAAGAACGGCGACCATTATTTTGTCGATGCGCATGTCACGCCCGTGTTCGATGGCGATCGCGTCGTCGGTTATCAATCGGTACGGGTCGCGCCTGAGCGCGAAGTAATTCGCCGCGCGGAAGCGCTCTATACCCAACTCAATCAGGGTCGTTCGCAGCTGTTGGCAAAATTGCAGCTGCATAACGTGTCATTCGCGATAAAGGCGTGGCTGGTCGGCGCGCTGATCGCCGCACCGGCAGTCATTGCCGCGCTGCTTGGTGGCGACTGGTGGGTGGCCGGCGCGACGGCATTCATCGCCTGCCTATTGAGCCGCCTGCTGGTGCAACCGGTGCTGACGTTGGCGAATAAGAGCCGCGTCCAGTTCGACGACCCGTTGGCGCGCTACGTCTATAGCGGCCGTTACGATGAAATCGGCCAACTGCAGGCCGCATTGCATGCACTGACCGCGCTGAGCCGCACGATTCTCGGCCGCGTATCGCATGCGACCCACGCCGTTAGCGAAGTCGCCGAAGAAGCGGGCTCGATCGTGCAGCAGACCACTGACGGTGTGCGCCGCCAACAGCTCGAAGTCGATCAGGTGGCGACCGCGATGAACGAAATGGCGGCGACCGTGCACGAAGTGGCGCGCAACGCCGAGGAAACCGCACGCGCTTCGCAGGATGTGCTCGGCCAGACCGAAGCAGGTGCGCAATTGGTCAAGAGCGCGATCGCCGATATCGAAGCGTTGAGCGCGGCGGTCGAAAATGCGACGCGCGTGATCGAACGGCTGCAGTCGGAAAGTCAGAGTATCGGTTCAGTGGTCGATGTGATCAGCAATATCGCCAGCGAGACCAACCTGCTGGCGCTGAACGCGGCGATCGAAGCGGCGCGTGCCGGCGATCAGGGCCGCGGGTTCGCGGTGGTGGCGGATGAGGTGCGCAATCTCGCCAGCCACACGCAAAAATCGACCGATGAAATTCAGCAGATGATCAAGAGCATCCAGAGCTCGTCGGTGGCGGCAGTCGAAGTCATGCTGGCCGGACAAAACCGTGCCGCCGCCAGCGTCGAGCTGTCGCGAAAGGTCGGCAGCTCGTTTCAGGAAATCAGCGCGGCAATTGATCGCATTACCGGTATGAATGCGCAGGTAGCCACCGCGTCCGAGCAGCAGACGGCGGTGACTGAAGAGATCAACCGCAATCTGGTCGGCATCGCTAATGTCGCCAATGAAACGCTGAATAGCGCCGATCAAACCGCCGCTGCGAGTGAGCGGCTGCATTATCTGGTCGGCAATCTGCAGTCGATGCTGCGTCAGTTTGGCGTGCGTTGATGAGCTTGTGTGATGAGTGAGCTGCGCCCGGGCATTTATCAGCATTACAAAGGCAATCGCTACGAGGTGATTGCCGTCGCCCGCCATTCCGAAACCGGCGAGGACATGGTGGTTTATCGCGCGCTGCATGGCGAGTTTGGTTTGTGGGTACGACCGTTGACGATGTTCACCGAACAAATAGAGCGCGACGGCAAATTCATGGCGCGGTTCGAATTTGTACGCGCGGCCGAGCAACCTGAGCACTAAATATCATCTGATTTAACCGCTAAAATTCCGTGTCATTCCCTTCTGTAATTAATACGGCTAACGACTTGCTTAATTATTGTTAACGACGCCGCGCTTGAATGATGGTGATGTTGCGTGTAAATAAATCGCATCCAACCTCAGATAAAAATAAATGCGCGCGGAGTTGTACCGATGTTGAAGACCTTCTGTGATCCTCACTACGAACAGCTAATTGGTTTGCTTTACGAAGGTGCTACCGAGGCGCAGCCGTTTACCCGTTTTCTCGATGCGTTGCGCGAATGGCTGAGTGCCGATCGCGCCACGATGTTGCTTGAGCGCCAGCGGCGCGACTGGCCCGGCGTGATCTTTTCGGCTGACGGCAAATCGGAGCGCATCAATCATTACCGCAATTTATTTGCGCAGGACCCGTTCAAGGATTTACCGGCCGGCGAGGTTGTTACGCTCTGCGAGCATCTCGGCCAGGAAGCGTTCGAACGCTCGACTTTCATGGAAGAGTTCATGCGTCCGCACGGCATGTTGCATGTGCTCGGCGCAGATGTCATCGAACCCGGCGGCATTCGCATCCGGCTGCGCGTCAGTCGGTTTGCCGGTCGCGACGATTTCAATGTTGACGAAAAAGCGCGGTTAACGCCGTTGCTCGCCCACGTCGAGCGCGTGATGGGCTTGTTTATCCGCTTGGCCAATGCCGAAACCGAACTCGAATTATTCGAAGGTGTGCTCACCCGGTTGGCGGTGGCGACGGTCGTGATCGACCGCGATTGCCGCATCTTGCACGCAAGTCCGCTAGCCAATGAGCTATTTGCCGAGGGCGATGCACTGCGCAACGATCGGGGCATTTTGAAGATCGCCGGCAGTCCGAGTCAGACCAATGCGCTGGCGCAAGCAGCCGCCTACATCACCGATTCCGATGTGATGCAGCCGGTCCTGCCGGAAACGCGGTTTCTGCATTGCACCCGCGGTGGCGGCAGTCATCTCGGTCTGCAAATCAGGCCCGTCCCACCTTCCGCAAAATTCGATGCACCGCTGCGCGGCACTGCACTGGTGATCATCATCGATCCGGATCGCGACATCGCGCCGCCGCCGGAAATGCTGCGTCAACTGTATGGCTTCACCCGCGCCGAGGCTGAACTCGCTGCGTTAATGGGGCGTGGTTTCAATCTGGACGAAGCCAGCGATCTGCTCGATATCAGCAAGCACACCGGCCGTGCGCATCTGCGCGCGATTTACGCAAAAACAGGCGCCACGCGGCAGAGCGGGCTGGTGCGCATGTTGTTGCGGTCGGTCGACGAGTTCGAATCCAAGCATTAACTCTTCCATCTAGGCGAAACAGCCTAGGCGCGGCGGTGGATGTTTTTACGCCGCGCCGACGGCAATCTGCCTACATGGCATGAGCGCTTCTCATCGCTCGCCAATAACAATAAACCGAGGTCATTCGACGCGCGCGGCGGTTTGCTGTTCGACGCGCGTCTGGAGGAAAGAGAAATGCCGTTGGATCCCGCCATTGTTGCGATGCTCGCCAAGCGCCAGCCGATTGCCGCCGAAGATGTGTCGATTAGCGAATTTCGCAGTTATGTCCGCAAGGTTTCCACAGCGCGCGGTCCGTTGAATGTGCCGCTGGCCGCTGTGGTCGATCGCACTATTCCAGGCCCCGGCGGCGCGCTGCCGATTCGCATTTATACGCCGCAGGGGCAGGGCCCGTTCCCGCTGTTGGTGTACTTCCACGGCGGTGGCTGGATCGTTGGCGATCTCGATACGCAGGATTCAATCTGTCGAGGTCTGTGTGTCGCCGCGGGTTGCATGGTCGTATCGGTGGATTATCGCCTGGCGCCCGAACATAAATTTCCGGCGGCGCATGAGGATTGCTACGCCGCGACATTCTGGGTGGCAAATAACGCCCTCAAACTGGGTGGCGATCCGCTGCGCATCGCAGTAGGTGGCGACAGTGCTGGTGCGGTGCTCGCTGCCGGTGTCGCGCTGCGTGCCCGCGATGAAGACGGTCCGGCTCTGCGCGGACAGCTGTTGATCTACGGCAGCATGTCGTACCCGTCTGCCATGACGCCATCGATGGAGGAATTCGCTGACGGTCCGATTCTGACGCGCGCCAGCTCGCTTGTGTGCTGGAACAGTTACCTGACTGATCCCGCGACCGAGCAGCACGACCCGCGGGTATCGCCGCAACGCGCATCGAATCATCGTGGCCTGCCGCCGGCTTTTATCGGCACCGCCGAGTGCGATCCGTCGCGCGATGGCGCGGAAGCTTATGGCCATACGCTGAGCAGCGCCGGTGTGAAGGTCGAACAGCATCGCTACGCCGGTATGTGTCACGGCTTTTACGCATGGATCGGGGTGGTCCCGCAGGCCCAGCTCGCTATTGACGATGCCGCGCGCTGGTTGCGCGGCCAATGGCACATCACCGCCACCACGCCGGTAGCCGCTCATGGCTGAGGATCGAAACGATCCGATCGAATCGCAGTTTCGCGGCGGGGTTGCGGTAATCACCGGCGCCGGCAGCGGTATCGGCGAAGGTCTGGCGAAACTGGCCGCAGGCATCGGCATGCGCGTGGTGCTGGCCGACATTTCAATGGCGAATCTTGACCGCGTTGCTGCCGAGATATTCGCCAGTGGCGGCGATGTGCTCGCCGTGCCTACTGATGTGTCAGAGCCCGAGGCGTTAGAACGATTGGCGGCGCGTACGCATGCACATTTCGGCGATGTCCGACTGCTGATCAATAACGCCGGCATCGAAGCGGTCGGTTTCAGCTGGGAATTGAGCGCTCAGCAGTGGCAGCGCACGTTGAACATCAATGTGCATGGCGTTGTACACGGCGTACGCGCCTTCGCGCCGCGCATGCTCGCGGCAGGTCAGCCGGCATGGATTGCGAATACATCGTCGACCGGTGCTTTGAATATGTTGCCGCTGCAGTCGGCCTATGTGATGGGCAAGCACGCGGTGCAGTCGTTTACCGAATGCCTGGCGCTCGAAATGCAATTGAAGAAAGCGCGGATTACCGTCAGCGCGATCGTGCCGGGGCCGGTCAATTCGCAGATGTTTGCCGCGCCGGAAACCGCGCGCGCCGATGCCGATCCCGACGTTGCCGCGCATCTTGAATTGATGCGTGCGTACCTGGCGCAACACGGAATCGCGCCGGCCGAAGCAGCGCGGCGCATTTTTGCCGGGCTCGCGGCGCGTGAGTTCTGGGTATCGACGCATCCCGAGATCACTGCCGAGGTGGCGCGACGACGCGCGGCCTATCTGGCCGAGCTGGCACTGCCGCAGATGCCGCCATTGCGCGCGACGCAGGTGCTTAAGTAACCGCAGTGTTTGTTTCAGGAGAATTACCGATGTCAGCACCCTCTGCCGGCCCTTTCATAACCGGAAAAATTGCCCTGGTTACCGGCGCCAGTCGCGGCATCGGTCGTGCCATCGCACAGCGGCTCGCGGCCGCCGGCGCTACCGTAATCGTCACCGCGCGCAGTCTTGATCAAGCAAAAGTCGCCGCGGGTACGCTGGCGGAAACGGTCGCGCTGATTGAAGCCGCCGGCGGCAAAGCATTCGCATTCGCGGCCGATCTCGAAGATTCGGCACAGCGCGATCGTGTGATTGGCCGTGCCGTCGAACTGGCCGGCGGGCTCGATATTCTCGTTAACAATGCCGGCTACGCGGATTACGCGCCGGTCGAGACGATGTCGATGGACACGTTCGAGCGCACCGTCGATCACTATTTCCGTATTCCATTCCGGCTCTGTCAGGACGCGATTCCAGTCCTGAAAGCGCGCGGTGCCGGCTGGATTGTCAACGTCGGCTCGGTGACCGCGATGCCGGCGCGGCGACCGTTTCAATGGATGGATCTGCAGGGCGGCATGGCGGCGTACTCGGGCATCAAGGCGGCGTTGAACCGCTTCAGCGAATCGCTGGCGGCCGAATTGCTGGCTAGCAATATCGCGGTGAATGTTGTCGGGCCGTCGACCTCGATCCGCACGCCGGGCGCATCGCGCTATATCCCCGACAGCTACGAAGCCGAGCCGATCGAATACATCGCTGAGACTGCGCTGGCGTTGTGCCATCTGCCGGCCCGCGAGCGCACTGGTCTGCTCGCCTACAGCCTGCACTTTCCACTTGCATACGACATTCCGGTGCACAGCCTGGACGGCAAAACGCTGTTGTCCAAACCGGTAATACCACCCCATGCACATCCCGCATTGCTGAAGCTCGGCAATGCGCCCGCTCCGATCTGATGCACGTCTGATACACGCGAGACCGAGGATCCCATCATGAATGCCAAAACCGATATCACTGCTTATCGCCAACGCTTGAACCAGGTGATGCGACCGGTGGCTGACCCGATTATCGTCGACGATGTCTATACACAGCGCGAATACGACACGTTGCTGGACATCGTGCGTCACCGCGGGCCGTGGCCGACGATTCTGGCGCACCACTTCAAAACCATGGAGGAGGTGATCGCGACCACATCGGGCCAGATTCAGGAAGGCGTCACGCTCGACGACATCACGCGGCCGAATTTTCGCGGTTATTTCGCGTCGAGCTCGGTGTGTTATTACCCCGAACTGTACGAGACGTTCTATAGCCGCAAGCTGATTGAGCTGGTGAAAAACTACTGGCAGGCCGAATACGTGCGGCCGGACCGCTACCTGTTCAACATGAGCGGGCCGATGGGCGAAGGCCTGAATCCGCATGTCGATGCCACCACGTTCCGCGGCATCACCCATGAAAACACACCGGTGTGGTTGCAGAACGTGATGGTCAAATCCGGCTTGTTCGGCGATTACATCGTCAAGATGGGCCAGGTGATCGTGTGGTGGTACAGGGGCGCTATCGGCGGCAGTTTTACCTACTGGCCCGACGGTCCGCTCGGCATGCCGAAAATGCTGAAGGCGCCATTCTGGAACCGCGGCGTGGTGGTGCAGAACGAGCTGATGTTTCATCGCGGCGATGCCTCCGGTCCGATCGAACAGCGCAATCCGCCCGGTGTGAAATTCCGCTCGGTACTCGCCAGCGATCCGAGCGATCGCGATCGCTGGCTGCTGAAAACCGACGACGACATCATCGCGCATTATCGCACTGACGATATGCGCTTCCTCGTGCACTGGAGCGCCGAGGTATTCATAGATATGGCCGAATGCAAAAAAGTGATGGATCACACCGATGATCTGACGCACGAGCGCGTGTTCGATACGCTGATTCGCGACATGCGCGCGCAGGGCGTCGAATTCGCAATCCCGACCGATCCGCTCAACGACGCGCAGTTCATCCGCGCGCTGATCAAGACCTACGACATCATGCCCGAGATTCTTGAGGTCCCGGCTGCCTAGCGTTTTGTCAGGGGCATGGGTGGCCGGTTTTTTAGCGCTGATTTTTTTGAAAATTTTTAGCGCTGGTTTTTGGAATTGAGCGCTTTTTTTTGGAAAAAGAAGCACTGATTTTTGTAGAAAAAAGCTGGAGCGCTTTCTCGCGTTTTAGGAGCGAAGCAATGAACGATGCAGTAACTATTCCGGCGCCGAGCGATCAGGCAGCATTGCGTGCGGCGCTGCAGCAGGCCGATATCCGCGTGCTGCTCATGTCGCTGGTGCATATCACCGGCGAAACCGAATGGCTCGATCGGGTCGAGCCGTTCATTCAAGCCCAATTCATGGGCGGCGCCAAAAATCCGCAGGGCACCGGCGCGTCGATTCCCGACGAGCTGAAGCAGCAGATTCGCGAGCGCATGCTTGAGGTGATCCTCGCCAACCCACACCCGGCTGATCCGCCGACGCCACAGCAGATGCAGCGCATGATGAGCATCTGCGTGGGCGAGCCGGTCGGTGATGAGTTTTTGCCGCTGGTGTTGGAGCAATCGGGTTTTACCGGTCTGCAGGGAGTGGATCTATCCGCGCGCGCGAAACCGCCGGTCGGTTTCAAGGTATTGGTGATTGGCGCCGGTATGGCCGGCATCTGCGCCGGCATTCGACTCGGCGAAGCGGGTTACGATTACGAGGTCATCGAGCGCAATGAAGAAGTCGGCGGCACCTGGTGGGAGAACACATACCCGGGTGTGGCGGTCGATACCCCGAGTCATTTCTATTCGTACTCATTTGAACTGAGTAACGAGTGGCCGCATTTTTTTTCGCGCGGCGAAAAAGTCGAAAACTATTTGCAGCACTGCGCCGATAAATTCGGTGTACGCAAACGCACGCGGTTCAACACCGAAGCCACCGATTTCATTTGGGACGAAGCGCGACAGCAATGGCGCATAACGCTGCGCGATCGCCATACCGGCGCTGGGACCATCCGAGAAGTCGATGCCGTGATCAGTGCGGTCGGCGCGCTAAACCGGCCGGCGTATCCAAAAATTCCCGGTCTCGATACGTTCGCCGGGCCAATGGTGCATACCGCGCGCTGGGATCACTCGCTCGATGTGCGCGGCAAGCGCGTCGCGATCATTGGCGTCGGTTGCAGCGCGATGCAGGTCGGCCCGGCAATCGTCGAGCAGACCGAACATCTGACGATCTTTCAGCGCTCGCCGCACTGGGTGGTGCCGAGCCCGAGTCTCAATGCCGAGGTCCCGCCCGGCGCGCGCTGGGCGCTGGAAAGTATTCCGCACTACGCGCAATGGTTTCGCTTTCTGACCTATTGGATGGTGTCCGACGGACTTTACCCGGTAGCGGTGGTCGATCCGGACTGGCCGATGACCGAATCGGTATCGGCACCCAACGAGCGCCGCCGCCAAATCCTGCTCGATCATATTCAGCGCGAGCTTGGCGATCGTCCCGATCTAATCGCGAAAGTGATCCCCGATTTTCCGCCGATGGCGAAGCGCATCATCCAAGACAACAACTGGTTCAAGTTGCTGAAGCGCGATGACGTGACGCTGAACACGAGCGCGATCGAGCGCATCGAAGCGGATGCGATTGTGACGCGCGATGGCCGCGTGCCAGTCGATGTGATCGTTCTTGCCACCGGTTTCGAAACCCGTAAATGGCTGCATCCGCTGCACGTGGTCGGCCGCAACGGCGTATCGTTGCGCGAGGTGTGGGGCGACGAAGATCCGCGTGCGTATCTGGGTCTCACGGTGCCGGGCTTCCCGAATTTCTTCGTGATCGGTGGTCCCAACAGCGCTCCGAACCACGGTGCCGGCGTCAACATGCTGGTCGAAGTGCACAGCAATTACATCGTCGGCTGTTTGAGTTTGCTGCACCGCGAACACGCGCGTGCGCTGGAGCCGCGTCCCGATGTGCACGACCGTTACAACGAGCAGGTCGACCAAAAATTGAAAGGCATGGTGTGGTCGCATCCGAAAGTCAGCAGCTATTACCTCAACAGCAAGCACCGTAACTTCATGTCGAATCCGTGGCGGCTGGTTGATTACTGGCGAATGATGCGCACGCCGAATCCTGATGATTATGTGTTGACGAAATAGACCGGTTGACGAAAAACAGGCTGCTGACAAACCTGAGGAACAACACGCGATGACTGCAGTTCCCAAGCGCATGCGCGCGGTGGCGATCGAACGCATCGGCGGCCCCGACGTGTTGCAGATCACCGAACTGCCGACACCGCAACCGGGCGTGGGCGAAGTGCTGGTGCGCGTCGCCTATGCCGATGTGAATCCAGCCGATTGGAAATGCCGCGAGGGCTGGCTAGCTCGCTACATGACTTACCGATTTCCGTTTGTGCTTGGGTTCGACGGCGCGGGAACCGTGGTGGCGGTCGGTGCAGATGTCGACGAATTTCAGATTGGCGATCGCGTCACCGGCACCGCGAATCAGCTGCGCGGTGATTGGGGCAGCTACGCGCAATTCTTTAAAGCGGCGGCGGGGCGCCTGGCGAAATTGCCGGATACGGTCGACTTGCGCAGCGCGGCGGCGGTTCCGATTGCGGGCGTCACGGCGTGGGAAGGCATTGTCGAAGTCTGCGCGCTGCAACCTGGGCAGCAAATCCTAATCAATGGCGGTGCTGGCGGTGTCGGCAGCTATGCGATTCAGCTGGGGCGGGTGGCCGGTGCGCGGGTAGCCGCGACGGCGAGTGCCGGCAATCTCGATTATTTGCGCAGTCTTGGCGCCGAACGGGTCATCGATTACCGCAACGAAGATGTCGCCGCTGCGGTTCGTGTATGGGCGCCACACGGTGTCGATGCTGTGCTCGATACCGTCGGGCAAGGTTCGTTGCCGAACGCGGTCGAGCTCACACGCGCTGGCGGTGTGGTGTCGCCCGTCGCGACGCTGATCGAAGGCGAGCCGACCTATAACGTCGCCGATGCGCGCGCGCGCGATATTCGCATCGTGGTGGCGATGAGCAATCCGCAGCGCGCCGGCGTGCAATTGCGCGAGCTGGTGGCGTTGCTTGCTGCCGGAAAACTGCGCGCTCCGCACATCGAAACATTGCCGCTCGCGCAAGTGGCGGAAGCGCATGCGCGCATTCAGCACGGTCACGCGCGGGGCAAATTGCTGCTAGCGGTCGAGGCCGATACATGAATGAAGCGTCGCCGATTTTCCTGATCGATGAATTGATTGCGCATCCCGGTCAGGGTCGAGCGTTGCTGGCCGCGTATCGCGAACGTTACGTGCCGGGCGCCATCGCGCGCGGATTGACGCTGCAGCACGAACTGGTTGCGCCGCCGGTGTGGCTGCACGATCAGTCAAATATATTGATGTTTTTATGGCGCATCGAAGGCGGCGCGCAGGGCTGGTGGTCGGCGCGCATCGCGAGCGGTCGCGATCTCGAGGTCGAGGCATGGTGGCGCGATGCCACCGAATTGATCGAATCGCGCACGCGCCGTTTTCTGGCCGCTGCCGCTGCCATCGAACGGTTGATCGACGTCTGAGGTGCGGGCCGATGTTCAAGCAAACGCAGTTGATTCAATTCAATGCCGATACCAGCCTGGCGCGTTGTGCCGAGGTGTACACGTATTTGCAATCGATCAGTCGCACCACCGGCATCGTGCGCGGATTTGCTGCACCGACGTTGCCGGGCGCGTTGAACGGCGGCGATCTGATCTGGCATCTGCAGTTCGATGACGAAGTGGCGTACACGCAATTTCGCGCCGGCGATTTGTGGCGTTCGGTGGAGGAAATGTTGCAGCCGCTGGCCGCGAATATCGAATGTGTCGGCTATGTCGGTGGCGATAGCGGTGTGCGCGCACCCAGCTTGCAGGACGGCGTTTATCGCACCTTGCTGGTCAGCGCAACGCAACCTCAGGCGGCCGAAAAAGAAACGCAACTCGTCGCGCAATTCACCACGCTTTTCACCCAGGAAATACTGGCCATGCCGCAATACATCGATGGCATTCGTAACTGGCAGCTGAGCCGTGTCAGTTATGCCAGTGGCACGCGCCGCTGGACGCATGTATGGGAACAGGAATTCGACGATCTCGCCGCCTTGCAGCAGCAATACATGCAGCATCCGTATCACTGGGCGCACGTCGATCGCTGGTTCGATTGGGAAAGTCCCGATTGGCTGATCGATCGGCACATGTGCCACACGTTTTGTCGTCTTGACGCGAGCGTGCTTGCCGCGGTCGAGCACAATCCCGCCGAAAATAATTAACGAGCTATCCAATCACGGAGAGTTGCCATGCGGTTAACTGCGGAAGACAAAATCGATATCAACGAATTGATTGCGAAATCGCATTATTTCGCCGATTACGGCCACTATGAAAAGCAGCGCGCGTGTTACCTCGACGATGCTGAAAATCTCGTCGAAGGCATTGGGCGCTACAGTGGCGCGCAATGGCAGGTCGATCACGCCAAAGTGTCGGCGCGCAATACCGAAAGCAAAAATCGCCACGTCGTCACCAATCTGTGGATCGAACCGCAGAGCGCGGATAAGGCGATCGCGCATTACTTCATGCTCAACGTCAACGCCGGTCATGCAGTACTCGCTGCCGCTGTGGTGGTGACCGGCGAATTTCGCGATGTGGTAGTGCGCAGCGGCGACGATTGGAAAATCGCGCTGCGCCATTTCATTCCCGATCAATCCTTTGAAATGAAAAACGGCGGAGTCTAGGTTGAGCGATGCGTGTAGGCGGTTCCGCCTAGGCGTATTGACCGATGTTGCAGCGCGGCTGCCTCTGCACGATGCATAACGGTGAATCCGCTTCGCCTCGATAACAGTCTTTGATAACAATGGCTTTGCCTCATAAAAATAAAGCAGTGGAGATCTCAAATGAACAATAAAAGCTCTGTTTCTCTGGTGGCGGCACTAACTTTTCTTTCTCAAAGTGTGTTGGCGGCGAGCCTCGAAGAGGTGATCGTCACTGCGCAAAAGCGCGAGGAAAACGTACAACAGGTGCCGGTGGCGGTAACTGCGCTCGGCCAACAGTTTTTGGAAGATCGACAGCTGACCTCAATCGAGGGATTGAGCAGCGTCACGCCAAACCTGCGGGTGCAAAACACCCCGGGCGATTCCACCGGCGCGCAAATTGCGATTCGCGGTGGCGTCACTATCAACCCAGCCTTGGCGTGGGAGCCGGCGGTTGGCGTTTATCTCGATGGCGTTTATATCGGCAAGACCCAAGGTTCTGTATTTGACGCAGTGGATTTGCAGCGAGTTGAAGTGCTGCGCGGGCCGCAAGGGACACTCTACGGTCGCAATACGCTGGCCGGTGCGATCAACCTGATCACGGCAAAACCCACTGGTGATTTCGGCGGCTCGGCAAAAGTGCAGGCGGGTAATTACGGACTGTTGTCCGAACGCGTGGCAGTGAATTTGCCGGCACTCGGTCCGCTCAAGGTAAAGCTCAGCGGCGTCAATACGCGGCGTGATGGATTTATCGATGTGGTGCCTTCGGCGATCGCGCCCAATCCTGATACAAGCGAGATGAATTCGGCCAAATCGCACAGTGGCCGCGCGGTATTCGTGCTCGATCTGAGCGATAACTTGCAAGCCGAGTACGCGTTCGATTTCAGTCGCGCGAATCAGAAGCCGCGTTACGGTCAGCCCGTGGCGGGCGCACCGCTGGCGGCGTACAGCTCGAACAGTTATCAGGACAAGGTCACTATCGATAGTCCCGTGATGGAGAAGACAAAAACGCAAGGACACGCGATGACTCTGAATTGGGATCTGGATACGGTAGCGTTCAAGTCGATCACCGCGCTGCGTAAGATGAATGCGCATGTGGCGAACGATTACGACGGTACCGAGCTACCGCTGGTTTGGGCTGCGCGTATTGCCGATTACAAATCGTGGTCGCAGGAATTTCAGGCAACCGGCGATTTGGATAAGTTCGAATACGTGGCTGGTTTGTTCTATTTCCAAGACAGAGGCAGTGAGCATAACGATCCGTTCGGCGGCCCCGGCATTTTTGGCGTGTTTCGTCAGGATTCCCAGACCGACATTCGTACCAAGACTTATGCAGCCTACGGTCAGTTGTCATATGACGTGACCGATGACCTGACGCTGAGTTTGGGTCTGCGCTACACGCACGAGAAGAAGGAGCTGGATAAGTATCTGGCGACAGTGGCGCCGTTTTTTTTGGTACAGATTCCCGACGGCACCAGTGGCGAGAAATCTTTCCATAATCTTAGTCCGGCGTTGATTGCCAATTACGCGGTCAGCGAATCGTTGAATGTGTATGGCAAATGGTCGCGCGGCTTCAAAAGCGGCGGTTTCAACAGTGAGGCCAGTAATGTCGCCGATACGCTGCTGCCGTATGACGCGGAAAAAGTCGATGCGTTCGAGATCGGCGCCAAAAGCGATTGGCTGGAGCACCGTGTACAGGTCAATACCGCCGCGTTCCTGAATAAATCGCAGGATATGCAACTGGCGACGTTCACCGGTGGTAATGGCTTGTCGAGCCAAGTAACCAATGCGGGCAAAGCGACGACCTGGGGCTTCGAAGTCGAGGCGATCGCGCAAGCGACCGATGATCTGCAATTGCGGCTGACCTATGCCTACCTGCATCCGGAATACGATCGCTTCATCGATGCCGATGCCATCACTGGTGTGATCGGCGATGTCTCCAATGATCGGGTGTTTCCGCTGGCACCAAAAAATACGTATTCCGCCAGTATCGACTGGACGCTCCTGCGCACCGATTTCGGCAATTATCGGATGGTGCTGGATGCCGATCACACCGATTCCTACTACCTGTATCCCTATTCAAAAAATCCGGCCGCTGACCAAGTGGCGGCTAACAATAAAGGCGATGCCCGGACGTTGCTGAACGCACGACTCGCTCTGGAAAACGTGCGCGTAGGCAGCACCACCCTGGAGTTCGCGCTATGGGGCAAGAACCTCACTGATAAGGAATATGTGGCGACGACGCTCGATTTCGGACCCGCACTGGCCAGCATGCGGCAAGCGTATTACGGCGATCCACGCACCTACGGTATCGATATCGCGGTGAAGTGGTAACACCGTTTACCGCAACGCGGCCGCTGCAACGGCGGCCGTCATCGTTTCCCATCGTTCGCAACCGCTCCCAACCCTTCGCCACTGCTCTCAACGTTTCGCAACTGCTCATAGGTAATTGATGATGACGACGCAAACTCCGACGGCCGAAGAATTGATGCAACGCGCGCGCGATTTGCAGCCGGTACTGCGTACGCGCAGCGATCAGGCGCAGCGGGAACGTCGGATTCCGGTGGCGACCATGAATCAGCTGAAGGAGGCGGGATTATTCCGCGTACTGCAGCCCCGGCGTTGGGGTGGTTATGCGCTGGCGCCGCAGGTTTTTTACGAGATTCAGATGGTGCTCGCCGAGGCGTGCATGTCCACGGCGTGGGTCTATGGCGTCGTAGGCGTACACAATTGGCAGATGGGGCTGTTTCCGCTGCCAGCGCAGCAGGATGTCTGGCGGCACGACAGCAATGTGCTCATCGCGTCGTCGTATATGCCGGTGGGTAAGGCGATACGTGTCGATGGTGGTTTCAAGTTCAGCGGGCATTGGGGTTTTTCCAGTGGTAGCGATCATGCGGAATGGGTATTTCTCGGCGGCGGTGTACAGCCGACACCCGAGCAGCCGCAGCCCGATTTCCGCACTTTTTTGCTTCCCCGAACCGATTTCACGCTGATCGATACCTGGCACACCCTCGGGTTGCGCGGCACTGGCTCGCACGACGTCGTAGTCGAGGATGCGTTTGTGCCTGAACACCGCACGCACAAAATGCTGGATGGATTTCGGTGCCGCAGCCCCGGTCCCGATTGTGCGGAAGAGCCGCTTTATCAGCTGCCGTTCGGGCAGGTGTTTACACGCGCGATTTCCACTGCCTCGATCGGGGCGCTGCAGGGCGCGATCGATGCCTTTCGGCAGCTGGCGTCGAAGCGCATTGGCGTGGATGGTGGCCGCACCGCCGAAGACCTGCACGGACAGATGGCGATCGCTGCGGCGCAATCGCTGGTCGATCAGCTGAAGTTGAAGATGCTGGCGAATTTCGATCAGTTGATGAGGGATGCGAAGCGCGGTGTGATCACCGACATCGCTAAACGTTCGCAGTACCGCTACGAGGCGGCGGCAGTGCCTGAGCAATGCCTGGACGCGGTGCTCGAACTGCAAAAATTCTGCGGCGGGCGGGCGATTTTCCTCGATGCCAAGGTGCAGCAATTCGTGGTCGATATTCTCGCCAGTCGCGCCCATGCCGGTAACAACCTCTACAAATACGGGTGCAATTTCGGCGCTATCCAACTCGGGCTCGACAACGCCGATTATTTTCTCTGAGCCCCATCTAGGCGCTTTCGCCTAGGCGCGCCAATCGATGTTTTAACCTAAATCCGGCCGCACCATGTCACCACGGTGAGATTCCGTCACCCCATAACAATAAGTTTCGGAGATCCCCATGAAACAGTACCGTTACAAACCTCTGTTAGTCGCGTTATCACTCGCCTCAAGCGCCGTTGTTGCAGAAACCGATGCGCTTATTGCCGCAGCACCAGCTACTGCTGCGGCCGCCAATCAGCGCTTCGATGAAGTGTTGGTCACCGCCAACCGGCGCGAAGAATCCGAGCAGAAAGTGCCAGTATCGATGACCGTGATAAGCCAGGAGCAGTTGGCGAACGATCGCATTCTCACCGCACAGGATATGCAAGGCCGCGTGCCTTCGCTGGTTATCAACGGCGGCGGTACCAATCGCAACAGCGAGGCGCCGGCCATTCGCGGCATGGGCCGCACCATTGGCGGCTTTCCGGGCGTCATCACCTATTTCGCAGAAGCTGCGCCTCCCACCAATAACATCACCGGCTCGCAGGGCGGCGGGGTCGGCCTGCTGTTCGATTTGGAAAGCGTGCAGGTGCTGAAAGGCCCGCAGGGTACGCTGTTCGGTCGCAACACCACGGGCGGTGCGATCGTGCTGGAACCGAACAAACCCACCGACAAGTTCGAGGGTTATCTGCAGGGCGAAGTCGGCAATTACGATATGCGCCGCACCGAGGCCGTGGTGAACGTGCCGGTCAGCGATACGTTTGCGCTGCGGTTTGCCGGCAATTACATGAAGCGCGACGGCTTCACTAAGGACGCGATCACCGGCAAGGATTACGACGATCGGGACCGCATGCATCTGCGCATCGGTGCGTTATGGAAGCCAACCGAGACGATATCGAATTACCTGGTCGGCTATTACTTTGCGAACAACGAAAACGGCACGTCGATTCTCGCGAGTTATTCGAGCGCCACGAATGCGGCCGGCGTGGCTGCGGTTGCGTTGCAGAAGCAGTTGGGCGTGCGCAAAGTGATCAACAGCGCGGACCCGATCGATCAGACACACACCTTCGCGCTGACCGACAAGTTCGATATCGATCTGACCGATGCGTTGACGGTGCGCAACATTCTCAGCTACTCGCGTTATCGCACCGCGTTCCGTTATGACTTCGATGGCACTGGTCTGACGCGTAGCGACGTCGTCAACACCCCCGATGAGGAAAACTGGAGCGTTTGGCAGTACTCGGAAGAGTTGCAGTTGCAGGGACTTGCGGATAACGACCGGCTGCGCTGGATCAGCGGCGTCTACTTCGATAGATCGGCACCCTACGGCGACAGCAAGCAGACGCAGCGCACCGCGGCCGGCTTCACGACGGCGATCAGCTCCGTTGAGCGCGACAGTCAGGCGGTGTATGGCCAAGTCAGCTACGACCTCGGTGGTTTTACGGCGGCGCTGGATGGACTTACTGCCACAGCCGGGGCGCGCTATACGAAAGATAAAACGCGCACGAAGACCAATCGCATTCCCGGCGGTATCGATGTGGAGCAGGAGAGCTCGGAGCCGACCTGGACCGTTGGCCTCGATTATCAGCTCACCGGTGACATCATGACGTACGCAAAAATGTCGCAGGGCTACAAACAGGGCGGTACTAACCCATTCGCGGTGGATCTCGCGCGTGCCAATTACGACCCCGAATATGTCAAATCCTACGAAGTGGGCGTGAAATCGGCGTTCGATCTCGGAGCGGTGCCGGTGCGCGCGAATTTGAGCTATTACCACAACAAGTTCGAGGATATGCAACGCAGCGGTGTCGATTTCAATCCGGCACTCGGTATCTTCGGCGCGCAGACGTTCAACGTCGGTAAGGCCACCATCGAAGGTGTGGAACTTGAACTCACGGTACGGCCGTTCGAGCTGCTCGAATTGTCGGGTAACTACGCTTACATGGATGCGCATTACGACGACTATGTACTGACCGATTTCGTCGGTACCGCGGATCTTACCAACGCACCTTTCCAATACGCGCCGATGCATCAGTGGAGCGCTACTGCCAGGCTGACTTTGCCGATACCGGAAGCGGCCGGCAATCTGTATGCAACGGCGACGTATGCCTGGCAGGACGACACCTGGGCCGGCGCCACCACCACGCCCAAAGCCGACCCCGATGCATGGATTGCCGCATATCACACGCTGAATATGTCGGTGAATTGGGATCGTCTGCTCGGTAGTCCACTCGACGCCTCGTTGTTCGTCACCAACGCCACCAATGAAGAGTTCCGTATCAGCTATCTCGCCACGCGCAGCCAGGGATTTGCCGGTGCGGCCTGGAATGAGCCGCGCATGTTCGGCTTGCGTGTCCGTTATAACTTCGGCTCGTGACTGCGGTGAGCTGCCGGACAGCGAGCGATGACGTTCGCTGTCCGGCAGGAACGGATAATGTTTTTCGGAGGATTGGCAATGGCTCATTTCTCGCGGCGGATACGCCATCAGCACGGCCAGCTGGCACTGCACGATATGGTTTTTGCTGACAAAGCCACTGCGGCGCCGACCGACCATGCCGGCGGCCAGGATGTTGGTGCAACTGGCCGCGTTTCAACGCCGCCGTATCCCTCCGCGTGGCGAGCCGGCTGCACGCTGGCGATATTGCTCTGCGCCTATGTGCTGTCATTTATCGATCGCCAGATCATGACATTGATGGTGGGTCCGATCCGCGCCGATCTGCACATCAGCGATTTTCAAATGGGCCTGCTGCATGGGCTGGCTTTCGCCTTGTTTTACTGTTTCCTCGGCATTCCAATCGGCTATCAGGCCGATACCCGCTGTCGCAAGTACATCATTGCGATCGGTATTTCGGTGTGGAGCTTCATGACGGCACTGTGTGGCCTCGCGCACACCTACGGCCTGCTATTTCTGGCCCGGATGGGTGTTGGCGTCGGCGAGGCTTCGTTATCGCCGGCCGCGTATTCGCTGCTCGCGGACTCATACCGGCCCGAACGATTGGCGCGAGCCATGGCCATCTACACGATGGGAATTTCGATCGGCTCAGGTATCGCGTACATCGTCGGCGGCAGCGTCGTAACAGCGGTGATGCATGCCGGCCCACAGATATTGCCGTGGATCGGCGAAGTGCGGCCGTGGCAGATGGCGTTCTTTATCGTCGGCATCCCAGGTCTGATCATCGCTGCCATTACGCTCTCACTGCGCGAGCCGGCGCGGCAGGGTATTGCTGTTGGTGCCGGTAAAGCGACGGCCCCTGAACTCAAAACCGTGTTGCGATACCTGCGCACGCGCTGGCGTCGTTATCTGCCCATCTATCTGGTTAATGCCTTCTTCGCGATCGTCGGTTACGGCGCCTTCGGCTGGTATCCGACGCTTCTGATTCGAAACTATGCAATGACGGCCGGCGGTGTCGGTTTGTATTTCGGTGTGCTGGTGCTGCTGCTCGGCACGCTGGGGACGTTCTGCGGGGCGCTGTTTACCGAATGGCTCGGTCGTCGCGGTTATCGCGATGCGCATTTGCGCGCCGTGATGCTGATCGCGCTCGCGGCGCTAGTGCCGGCGGGATTGGTGCCACTGATGCCAAATGCGCTGATGGCGTTCTGTCTGCTCGCGCCCGCCATTTTTTTGCTCAGTAGCTATTTCGGTTTATCGATAACAGCGCTGCAGTTGGTGACGCCGAATCAGATGAGGGCGGTCAATTCGTCGCTGCTGTTGTTCGTTTCCAATCTGGTGGGGCTCGGTTTCGGCACACCGCTGGTCGGTTTGATTACCGATCATGTGTTCGGCAGCGACAGCGCTTTGCGTTATTCGATGCTGATGGTGACGGCGGTTTTTCTACCGCTTGCCGCTCTCAGCGCCGCAGCCGGTCTGCGCACGTATCGCGCCGGTCTCGATGAGGCAGCGGCTGTGCAAGCGCAACAAAAAATCTAAAAACATCAACACCGGCCAGATCAGCTAGGCGGGGCAGCCGATGCCGCCGCGAGTAAATACAGCAACACTGCACACAACTCAGTTGTCGATACAGGCGGAGAACAGCATGAAATTTTCGATGATTTACGAAGCGCAAATTGTGGAAACGCACCGCGAAGCGGAACACCGCGTATTTCACGAGAGCGTCGAGCAGGCGATGGCGCTCGAGAAATTCGGTTTCGATAATATTTGGGCCGTGGAGCACACATCGTTAACTCAATACGCGCACATGTCGGCGCCGGAAACGTTTCTGGCCTTCGTCGCCGGGCGCACTGAGCGGATCGGCATCGGTCACGGCGTGGTGTGTCTGCCGCCGGCAATGAATCATCCGATCAAAGTCGCCGAACGGATTGCGACCCTCGATATTTTGTCGAAAGGACGCGTGCATTTCGGTATGGGCAAAGGTGGCAGCCAGCAGGAGGCTGGTGCTTTTGGTTATCAGCTGGCCGAACTGCAGCCGATGATCGATGAAAGCATGAAATTGATTCCGCGCATGTTCGTTGAAGACGAAATCGAACACGACGGCACCTACATCAAAATTCCGCGCCGACCCATTCATCCGAAGCCGTATCAACAGCCGCATCCGCCGATTTACATGGCGACAACGCGGCCCGAAACGCTAGTGATGGCTGGCGAGCGCGGCATCGGTGCACTGGTGCTTGGTTTCGGCGGTCCGGAAGATATCGCGAAAAAAAATGCGATTTATCGCAAGGCGTGGGCCGAACGCAAACCCGAGGATCAGGTCGGCTACCGACCGACCCAACATCTCGCCGCGCTGTGTCCGACGCTAGTAATGCGCGATCGCGAAAAAGCGCGCCGTATCGGATTGCGCGGCCAGCGCTTCTTTGTCGAAGCGCTCGCGCACTGGTATCAGGGCCTGCCAAAACCGACCGCATGGGATCTCAGCGCTGAAGAACATCTAGCCGCGCTTGCCGAAGTGCGCGAGCAGAAATTCGCGCAATTGAGCGCAGAAAAAATTCCCTTCGATGCGAACGCGTTTGGTTATTTCGGTGAAGTGAACGATGCGTATGGCACGCCGGACGATTGTATTCGTTATGTGCAGCGTCTGTTCGATGCGGGCGCCGATGAAATTCTGTTTTTGTCGCAAATGGGCGGCGTGCCGCACGAGGCGATTATGGAAACGATCGAGCTGATCGGCACTGAGGTGATTCCGCACTTTCGCAAGCAGGGTCGGCAGGTAAACGTATCGACAGCAGTGGCGTGAGTTAAACCAATGGTTGCGTCGCGATAACGCGAGAGCAATGGATAAAAATCATGGCATACGACGCCGATATGCAAACCATCATCGATGCGATTGAGCGGCGGCCCGCACTCGACTTGTCGACGCTCGATCCTGCTCGATATCGCGCGATGGTCGAAAATGCCGCCTGGCCGACGCGGCACACGGTGTTGGCGCAGGTCGAAGATATTGTTATCCCAAACGCGAGCGGCAATATCCACGCTCGGCTGTATAAACCGCGCACCGATTGCGTATTGCCGCTGACAGTGTTCGCGCATGGTGGTGGCTTCGTTATTTGTTCGGTCAACACGCACGATAATTTCTGTCGCGCGCTGGCGGCTAAGGCTGATTGCGCAGTGCTGTCGGTGGATTATCGATTGGCGCCGGAGCATCGCTTTCCCGCTGCGTTCGATGATGTCGTCACCGCGTTGCGTTGGGCATACCGCAATGCGGCATCACTCGCTTGCGATCCGCAAAAAATCGCCATCGCCGGCGATAGTGCCGGTGGCAATCTCGCTGCTGCTGCGGCACTGCATGGCGCAGTGCCGGTGCGTCATCAATTATTGTTTTATCCCGCAGTTGATCCTCGCGCCGACAGCGATACCTATCGCAGTTGCGCCGATACCGCATTGCTGCGCGCCGATACGATGCGTTGGTTTTGGGCGCAATACGTGAGGGAAGACGATCGCGATGATCCGCGCGTTGCATTATTGAACTGCGCAGAAGAATTGCCGGGCGCACCGGCGACCACCATCATTGCCGCCGAGTACGATCCGCTGCTTGCCGAGGGCGAGCAATTTGCCGAGGCGCTGCGCAATGCCGGCGTCGACGTTGAATTGCGGCGCTATGACGGCGTATCGCACGGTTTTGCGAGCTTAATCGGCTTGATCGGCAAAGCCGATGCGGCGCTCGACTTTGCGGTATCTCGCCTACGGCAGGCACTGGGCTGAGGTTTTAATCCGTTTTTTGCGTGGTGTCTGGGCCATGCGTTCCTGGCTCTTCGATCGCCCCTTTGATTCAAATCATCCCGTCCCTCTTTTGGCCGCTTGTCCATATTTCTCTAATTGAAATATAATCATTCTCATTAACAGTTATAAATTTTTGTTTTTACAACACAAATTATTCGGGGAAAACATGGTGCGGTCGACGATTGTGGCTGCAGTGGCCGCGACAGCATTGCTTTTGTCCGCGTGCGGCGGGGGTGGTGGCGGTAGTGATAACGCCAACGCGGCGCCGGGAACGGCAGTTCCCAGCGCGCCGGCGCTGTCGGCAGCCGCGCAAGTCGGCGAGAAAATTTTTAACGATGTGACGCTATCCGTCTCCGGTCAGCAGTCGTGCGCCACCTGTCATGACACTGCGCACGCACATGCCAACAGCGACGGGTTGGCGGTGCCGCTGGGCGGTCCCACCATGACCACCAGTGGTTTTCGCAACACGCCATCGCTGCGTTACCTCAGTTTCACCCCGACATTTTTTTTCGACAGCGAAGGCACACCGACCGGCGGCTTTTTTCGCGACGGTCGCGCCGCTTCGTTTTCCGAACAATCGCGCCATCCATTTTTTGGCGCGCATGAAATGGCGAACGCCGATGTTGCCGCGCTGCTGACGAAACTGCGCAGCGCAAGTTACATCGCCGAATTCACGCAAGTGTTCGGCGCGAATATTTTCGATAACGACACCGCGGCGTTCGATCGCATCGTATTCGCGCTGCAGCAGTATCAAAAAGAAGATGCGGAGTTTCGACCGTTCGATAGCAAGTTCGATTATTACCTCGCCGGCAAAGTCGCGCTGACCGAACAGGAATTGCGCGGGCTCGCGTTATTCAATAATCCGAACAAAGGCAATTGCGCCGCGTGTCATCCGAGCGGACGTCAGCCCGATGGAACACCGCCGCTATTTACCGATTTCACTTACGACAATCTCGGCGTGCCGCGTAATGTCGATATTCCGGCGACGGCCGATCCCAATTATTTCGATCTCGGTTTGTGCGGCCCGGATCGCACCGATCTGTCGGCACGCACTGATTTGTGCGGCGCATTCAAAGTGCCGACGCTGCGCAATGTCGCGTTAACTGCGCCGTATTTTCACAACGGTAAATTCGCGACGCTGCGCGAAGTCGTCTCGTTTTACGTGCGCCGCGATACCAATCCGGAAGAGTGGTATCCGCCTAATAGTGGTGGTATCGACAAATTCAACGATTTGCCGCCGCAATATCGCAATAACGTGAATACCACTGAAGCGCCGTACAACCGCCATCTCGGCGATCAACCAGCACTCACCAGCGGCGAGATCGATGATGTCGTCGCATTCCTGAATACCCTAACCGATGGTTATCAACCTTAAAGGAAATCATCCATGAAACGTTTGCCCCTCGTGCTTGCGCTGTGCGCGACATTTCCCGCCTACGCCGACGAAGCTGAATTACGCGCGCGCATCGAAAAACTGAGCGCCGAACTGGAGCAATTAAAAAGCGAAGTGAAATCGATGCATTCGCAAACCGAAGCGATTGCGACGCAGCAAGAAGCGGTGGCGAAAACTGTGGCAGCGACACCGAGCAGCGGCGCTGGCGATAGTGCAAATCACGCCACAATTTGGGGCTATGGCGAATTGAATTACACTCAGCCGAAAGATCGCGATGAAGCACGTGCGGATATGCGCCGCGCAGTGATCGGTGTCGGCTATCGCTTCGATGATAAGACCCGCTTCAATTCCGAATTCGAAATCGAACATGGCGTGGTATCGAAAGACGATGATGGCGAAGTCGAAGTCGAACAGTTTTATGTCGATCATCAAATCGCAAAAGCGGCCAGCGTAAAAATGGGCTTATTTTTAATTCCATCGGGTCTGCTCAACGAGTCGCACGAGCCAACGCGTTATTACGGCGTCGAGCGCAATTTCGTCGAGACCGCAATTATTCCGACCACCTGGCGCGAAGGCGGCGTTGCGGTACACGGTGGCACCGAAGCCGGACTCGCCTACGATGTCGGCGTGACGACTGGCTTCGATTTATCGAAATGGGATGCCACCAACACCGAAGGATTTGAATCGCCGCTCGGCGCCGTGCATCAGGAATTGCAAAACGCGAAAGCACGCGATTTGAGTCAATACGTCGCCTTGAATTATCGCGGCGTGCCCGGTTTGAATGTCGGCGGTTCGATTTTTACCGGTAACTCGTCGCAAGGCGCGGATGCTTTTAACGTCGACGGCGCGAATAGCTCCGTTGCCGTGCCGGATATGCGCGTCACCTTGTGGGAGCTGCACACACGCTGGACGTCGGGCGATTGGGATCTGTCGGCGCTGTATGCACGCGGCACGATTTCCAACACGAAAGATGCGAATTATCAATTTCGTTTGAACGGCAGCGATGTGCTGATACCGGAAATGTTCTACGGCTGGTACACGCAGGCTGCGTATAAAGTGTGGGAATCGGGCACGTATCGCTTAACGCCGTTCGTGCGTTACGAGCGCTTTAGCACTGGCGCTGAATACGCAACATTGCCGCCCGGCATGGAAATCGACACGCAACCATTGGAACGCGTCTGGACCTACGGTTTAAACTTCAACCTTAACGATAACGTGGTGATCAAAACGGATATTCTGCGCTTCAAGGAAGATTCATCGCGCAACCGCTTCGATCTAGGTGTGGGTCTTGCCTTCTAAAATAATTGCCATCATTGCTCTGATGACCGTGCTCCGCTGCGCATCTGCGGACACGGTCTATCTCGCGCCGGATGATTTTTTACATCAAACATTTTCCGAAACACCGCAACCCTCCGTGTTGTGGCTCGATCAAGCGATCCAAACCAAACTCACCGCCGTACTCGGCCATCCCTATCCGCAAGCGCGTTTGCGTTATTGGCGCGCGCAGGGAAAAACAGCGTGGATGCTCGATGAAATCGGCAAGGAATATCCAATTACCGCAGGCTTCGTGGTCAGCGATAACCATATCGAGCGTGCGCAAGTGCTGATTTATCGCGAGAGTCGCGGCGATGAAATTCATCTGCCGGCATTTCTGCGCCAGTTTATCGGCAGTAGTCTCGACGGCGAGCGGCTCTCGAATAAAATCGATGGCATTACCGGTGCGACGTTATCGGTGAATGCAATGCAACGCATGGCGCGCGCTGCATTAGTGTTGAATCAACTCGCGCAATGAATCCACACACCCGTTCGCGCGCGCGGCGCATTAGTTTATTGCTGCACCGTTGGCATCGCCGTATCGGTGTAATGATCAGCGTGTTCATCATCTGGATGGCAGTCAGCGGCTGGTTGTTGAATCACACCGCATTTCTCGATCTGGCGCATCGCTCCGTCACTACGCATTTGATTGCGTTGCGTTACGGACTGAATGAAGCATTGCCGACGCAAGCATTTAATGCCGATAAGCATTGGCTGACCTTCACCGATGAATCCGCATGGCTCGACGGCAAATTATTATCGACGCCATTACCGCAACCGCTCGGTCTGATCGCCGATGCAAAAACTATTTACATCGCCAACGCATCGACCTTGTTATTGCTCAACGATAACGGTGCGCTGATCGACAGCGAATCGACCAATTTATTACCGATCCCCGTCATCACTCGCATCGGTTTCGGCTGCAATGGCATTGTCATCGCCGATCGGCAAAAACAATTCGCGAGCAGCGATGGCGTGAATTGGGAAATGTGCGAAGGCGATGTGCAATGGTCGAACGCGCAGCCGCTTACTGAATATCAACTCGCCATCATAAAACCGCTAGTGCAACCGGGCGTATCGCTAGAGCGCCTGATTCAGGACTTACACAGCGGCCGCTTTTTCGGCGCATGGGGTCCGTTTGTTGTCGATGCCATCGGTCTTGCATTTGTGCTGCTCGCGCTCAGCGGATTGTGGATGTTCTCGCATCAGCGCAAGCAGCGGGCGCATCGGCATTAATTTCACATGCCTCTTGTCGCGAGGTTGTATCGGCTTATTCGAGAATTATGGTAAAAAAGACCGACGCACTATGCGTCAGCTGCTTTGATCGTTAAAAGGCAAGGTCAACATGGGAAAAGTGCTTGAAGCGATTGATTCAGATCTGAAGACATGGATTGAGTCTCAAAGACTCTTTTTCGTGGCAACCGCACCAATATCCACAGATGGACTTATCAACTGCTCTCCAAAGGGAATGGATACCTTCCGGATTACGGGAGCCAGAGAAGTTGCCTATCTAGACCTCACTGGAAGCGGTATCGAAACAGCCGCCCACGTTAAAGAAAACGCTCGAATTGTTTTTATGTTTTGTGCTTTTGATGGGCCGCCAAAAATAGTTCGCTTGCATGGAAAAGGCTCGTATGTTCGAGCCGGCACAACTGAATTTTCGATGCTGCAAGAACTTTTCCCCAGTTACCGGGGGGCTAGGGGTATTGTTCGCGCAGACCTTGATCGCATTAGTGATTCATGCGGATATTCTGTACCTCGATACGAGTATGTAGGGGAGCGAGATACTTTGCTTAAATGGGCAGACTCCAAAAGCCCTGAAGAGCTGACGAAGTACCGCAACGAAAAAAATGCAAAGAGCTTGGATGGCTTACCCGGAATAGCTACCGATGACTAAACGTAAGCAAGTGTAGGGCGCAATAAATGAAATGCATTGCGCTACGTTGTTAAATATATTGCGCCCTGCGCGCTGAAGGTCACGGGGTGTGCGATGCTCATTGGACGCGCTAAAAATGTGCCGATTTGCTAACTAAGGAGAGTGTGTATGGAAGAAGCAATTAAACAAATTACTAAAAAAATGCTATACGAATTCCCATTGTTTTTTCAAAATATCCCCAAAATACTCGGAGATTCGCGCAGATTTTTTAAAACTATTGAAAATACTGAGACTGCGTTTATAAAAGCGAGCATTTTTGCAGTTTTTGTCTCATGCTTTCTCGTTTTCCTTAATGTGCCGTCTTACAAGATAAACGGTATATATTTGGATGCCGCCTTCTACACATTAGATATCTTTGTCACTTGGCTTATTATTGTGATCATTGGAGCGAAATTCTGGGTAGTAACGAGAGTGTTGTTGGGGGAGGGAGGTTTTTTCAAAACTCTATCCTCATTTTTCTATGCGACGTCTATGTTAATTTTTATTAAGCTCGCTGAAATTCCAACACGGGTTGTTCGCGATAAGGGACTATTGGTTGAGCCTGGATCTGCTTTAAGCTACGAAAATTCCGCAAAAATTATTTTTGAAAATAAATATACTTTGGCTAGTGAGTGGTACGTTTTCGTTGGTTATTTGCTGTTTTCACTGCTAATTTTTAACGTAATCAGAGCTGTTCATAATTTCGGAATACTTCGTTCTTTTATAGCTTCATGTCTTGTAATGTATGTGATTTCGCTATCGATTAGTTATCTTCAAAATCCCATAACAAAAACACTTTTGACCGCTTTTAGTCATCCTATTCCATAGGATGCTGGGCGTAAATGGTTAACTTGCAGGCGTAATATGTGAAATGCATGGCGCAATAACCCAGGGGTTGGAAGTGCGCGATGCACATTACCACTACATCAAGCGTTTAATATTCAAATTCACAAGGATGCGCAATGAACAACAGAGCGAGTGATTCATGGCTGACTAATTGGGAGCGTATCCGGCTTCGTGGGATGTGGCGGTTCGTACTCTATCGAGGCTTACTCATGTTTGGTGTGACCACAGGAATAATGGCCCACCTTACCGAAATTTATTTCTACGAAATACCTTTTGATTTGTCGCGGTTGTTAAAACGCATCTTATTTATGGGCCTCTTCTTTGGTCTTACGATATGTGCTATGAATTAATAGCGCTATAAAAAAAGCAACTTCGCGCAAAGGAAGTCAGTCAGGCTTTGAAATTAAAAAGGCTACGGTTCGTAAGCGGGTATAACTCTAATTTTTAACGCAGATAAATCCAATGCACACACGCCCCTTCTCACAAGCCTGCGCCAATAACCAGCAGCCGATTTTGGAAATCATTCAACCGCTGTTTGCTGAGGTGGATGAGGTGTTGGAAATTGGCAGCGGTACCGGTCAGCATGCAGCGTACTTTGGCGCGACGATGCCGCATTTGCGTTGGCAAACGAGTGATCTGCCCGAGCATCATGCCGGTATTAATGCGTGGCGCGAGTGGGCGAGGCTGCCCAATGTGTTGGCGCCGATTACTATCGATGTGAATGCGTCGTGGCCGCTGGTGAATACGCCGGCTATTTTCGGCGCCAATGTGATTCACATTATTAGTTGGCCCGAGGTTGAACGTTTATTCGATGGCATTGCGTTGCATCTGCGAGCGCCCGGCATTGTTTGTTTTTACGGGCCTTTCAATTACGACGGGCGGTTCACGAGCGATAGCAATGCGCATTTCGATCAGTGGTTGAAATCGCGCAACATGCTTAGTGGTATTCGTGATTTTGAACGTGTCGATACGTTGGCGAATAAAGCGGGATTGATGTTACAGGCGGATCATGCAATGCCGGCGAATAATCGCTGTTTGGTATGGCGGTTAAAATAAAAAAACGCGGAGTTAATAATCAGGTGCGTTGCCGCACCTGATTAGTTTTTTCTAGAAATGATAAAACACTTCAGCGTAGACGCCGTCGACGGTGATGTCGGCATGGTCGCCGCTGTGATCATATTTCAATTCAAAACGGCGATAGCCGCCTTCGATGCCGAGTCCAATCGGCGTTTCATAACCGGCATTAATGCGCGAATCGAATAGATGCGAACCGCTGTAGGCGATGCCGTTCGCGTCGGCCCCGATATATAAACCCGTCAGCGGTAAATCGAAACGCGCGGCGAGATACAGCATTGGAATGACCGAACTGATATCGACCTTCGCGGTATCGCCGGTGCTGAGCGAGCGAATTTTCACGCCTTTATCGAAATTCCGCAGCGTCAGACCCGCACGCAGTTTTACCCAGTTGTCGAGTGGGCGGTAATAGAACGTGGCATCGGTGTGACTCAAATCGAGATCGGTACGCACTGCGCTCGATGCCGAATAAGTCACGTCGTCGACGGTAATGGTGCGCGTCAATGTGGACGTTTCGCTCGACGACATTTCCGTGTGTTGCAGGCGAACATTCGGCAGCACCGGAACCGGATGATCGAATTCCGCGAAATACACATTGTTGTGTTGGCGGCCGAAGCCGAGATCGTCGTGCAGATCGACATTTTCGCCGCCAGAGCGGACGCTGCCGTCGATATTTTGTTGCCATTGGTAGGCGCCGATTGAGAATCCCAACGCATCGGCATGTGCGTATGGTGCGATTGCAATTGTTGTCCCGATGAATACGATTTTTTTCAGCATCGCTAAGCTCTCCTGTTAGGCAAATACAATGTAGCAAATGTCAGCATTGCGAAATGCCAACTGCGCACGCTTTCGCGCCGATTGAGCTGGAGCTGATCGATTAATGATTATTGTCGTGAGCGCAGTGCTTTGTTGCCGACGCCAGTCGCGGTAAGCACCACGAGCAATTGAAAAATACCAATTGCAACGAACACGCCGCTGGGGTGATGCGCATCCATCAGCATACCGAACAGCAGTGGGCCGAGCGCCTGACCGCTGTCGAGCCCAGAATACACGACGCCGTAGACGCGGCCGGTTGCGTTCTTCGGTGCTGCTGCGCGCACCAGCAAATCGCGTGATGGCGAAGCGAGGCCGCCGGCAAAGCCGATCAGCGCGAGCAGCATCATCGTAATCGCGGTGGGTACAGCTGCGCTGGCGATAATGAAGGCCATCATGGCGGCGGAGATAAATGCTGCGGCAATGATGCGATCCTGATTGGCGGTGCCATTCGCGACAAAGCCGCCGACGATGGTGCCGACGGCCGCGGCCAACATATATAACGTGATGCTGCTGCCGGCGAGCCACGGCGAAATCGCATACATTTGTTGCAATGCGGATGGTGTGAAAGTTTGAATGCCGGAGAGCGCCAGTGCCGTCAACAGAAAAAATCCAAAACACATCCACACCAGCGGTAATCGCAGAAATCCGAACGTGCTCGCCGCCGCATCGTTTTGTGCGTGTGTTTTATTTTCGCTGTGCGGTAATTCGAGATGCTTGCGATATAACAGCAACAACACCAGAACAGCGAAGACGAGTGCGCTGGCGCCGATCAGTGCGCCGCGCCAGCCGAATGGAACGGCCAGCGATGTCACGAACAGCGGCGCGATGGCCCAGCCGATAAAGCCGCTGACGCTGTGTGTGCTGAATGCATGGCTCAGCCGTGGCTGGCTGACGCGGTGATTCAATATCGTGAAATTGGCGGGATGGAAAATGCTGTTGCCGAGTCCGAGCAGCGCACCGCACGCGACCAGAAAAAAATAATCGTGCGTCATTGCAAGGCCGAAAATCGCCAGCGCGATAATGGCGATGCCCGCGAATAAAACGCTGCGCGCACCGATGCGATCTACGATAAAGCCCGCAGTTGCCTGACCGATGCCGGACACGACAAAAAAAGCGGTCATGATCACGCCGAGCTGCACATTGCTGACGCCGAATTCGGCTTTCAGCAATGGAAATAAGGGCGGTAACACTAGTTGTGAAAAATGGCTGATCGCATGACCGAGACCAACGAGGCCGATGACTTTCGCATCTTCGCGAAATTGCCCGGTGGGATTTTCGATAACAACCGATTGATTCATGTGTGCGTCAGCCATTCATAAGTTGCGCAGCACGTTTTGCAAAGTAGGTAAGAATGCCATCCGCACCCGCGCGTTTGAATGCCAGCAGCGATTCCATCATCACCGCATTTTCATTGAGCCAGCCGTTTTGAATCGCGGCCATATGCATCGCGTATTCGCCACTTACTTGATAAACGAATGTCGGTGCGGCGAGTTCATCTTTCACGCGGCGAACGATGTCGAGATATGGCATGCCCGGTTTGATCATGATCATGTCAGCGCCTTCGGCGAGATCAAGCGCGCATTCATGCAGCGCTTCGTCGCTGTTGGCAGGATCCATCTGATAGCTGTATTTATCCGCGCCTTTCAAATTGCCCGATGAGCCGACCGCATCGCGGAATGGTCCGTAATAGCTCGATGCATATTTAGCGGAATAGGCAAGAATGCGCGTGTTGACGAAGCCAGCGCTCTCTAACACGTCTCTCGTGGCGCGAATGCGGCCGTCCATCATGTCCGACGGCGCGACAATATCGACGCCGGCCTGTGCATGCGACAGCGCCTGCTTGCACAGAATTTCGATAGTGATGTCGTTGAGCACATAACCGTTGTCGTCGATGATGCCGTCCTGGCCGTGCGTGGTGAATGGATCGAGCGCCACGTCGGTGATGATCCCTAGTTCGGGCACCGCATCTTTCAATGCCATCACCGCGCGCTGCGCGAGACCGTTCGGATTGTATGCTTCCTCGGCGAGCAGTGATTTCGCGCGCGCCGGTGTCACCGGAAATAACGCCAGCGCCGGCACGCCCAGCGCGTGAATCGCTTTTGCTTCTTCAATCAATAAATCGATACTGAGCCGTTCGATGCCCGGCATCGACGCAATCGGCTCGCGTTGATTATTGCCTTCCAGCACGAACACCGGATAAATCAGATCGTTCGGTGTCAGTACATTTTCGCGCATCATGCGCCGCGAAAAATCGGCAGCGCGCATACGGCGCATGCGAGTGTGGGGGAAGGGGCCGCGGGTGAGTGATTTCATGGTGTGTCCTTCGAGATGGGGCGCTATCGTTTGCAGTTGTTGTATTTTTCGCAACAACTGTGGCTTGCTATCGTTCTTTGCACATCACAACTGTTTAAGCACACGCTCAGCAGCGGCGACCGTGAGTTCAATATCGCTGGCGCTGTGCGCAGAGGATAAAAACCCCGCTTCGTACGAGGCCGGCGCAAGATAGACGCCTTCATTCAGCATGCCGTGGAAAAATTGGTTGAAGCGCGGAATATTGCACGCCATCACTTGTTGATAATTGGTGACGGATGTTTTGTCGTCGGCGGAGTCGCCTAAAAAGAAAGCGCCGAACATCGAGCCGACATGATTCGTTGTAAACGGCACGCCGGTTTTTTTCGCTGCATCGCGCAAACCCTGCGCGAGCACATCGGTTTTATGAAACAACTCCGAGTAAAAGCCCGGCTGCGAAATGATATCGAGCGTCGCGAGACCGGCCGCCATGGCGATCGGATTACCCGACAACGTACCGGCCTGATACACCGGCCCGAGCGGTGCGATTTTTTCCATGATCGCGCGCTTGCCGCCGAATGCGCCGACCGGCATGCCGCCGCCGATCACCTTGCCGAGCGTGGTCAGATCGGCCTCGATGTTGTAATAACCCTGTGCGCCTTGCAGGCCGAGACGAAAGCCGGTCATCACTTCATCGAAAATCAATACCGCGCCGTAGCGTGTGCACTGTTCGCGCAAAGTTTCGAGAAAACCCGGTTGCGGCGGAATGCAATTCATATTGCCGGCGACCGGCTCGACGATCACGCACGCGATCTGCTCGCCGATTTTTTCGAACGCGGCTTTAACGCCATCGCTATCGTTGTAGCTCAGCGTAACGGTGTGATCGGCGAGCGCGGCGGGCACGCCGGGCGAGCTCGGTACGCCGAAGGTCAATGCACCCGAGCCTGCTTTCACCAACAGCGAATCGGAATGGCCGTGATAGCAGCCCTCGAATTTCACGATTTTGTCGCGGCCGGTGTAACCGCGTGCGAGGCGAATTGCGCTCATCGTCGCCTCGGTACCGGAGCTGACCATCCGCACCAGATCCATATTCGGCATGATCTCGCACAGGCGGCGTGCGAGATCGATTTCGATTTCGGTCGGTGCGCCGAAGCTCAGGCCATCGACCAAGCGATCGCGGACCGCGCGCAATACTGCGGGATGTGAATGCCCCGCAATCATCGGTCCCCACGACAGCACGTAATCGACATAGCGATTACCGTCGACATCGAACAGATACGGCCCGGCCGCACGTTCGATGAAAACCGGCGTGCCGCCAACGGCTTTGAACGCGCGTACCGGCGAATTGACGCCACCCGGAATGTATTGCTGTGCGAGTTGGAATAATTCTGCGGAACGGGGATGCATGATGAAATCTCGCGGGGAAAAAGAAAGCGGATGGAATTATCCGCAGTTATGTCGATCCGTGCCAGTTTTGCGATGCCGCGCTTAACGACACAGTCATCATCGTCCTTTTTTTGAGTTAGCGACGGTAAAGCCATACTATCGACGCCCAGGTGAAACCGGATGTTGCTAATTTCGCCGTACGGGTTCGCGTATTACTCCAGCTTTAACTTTAAGAGGAATGGTCCGATGACAGACTTCATCAAAAAATATGGTCCCTGGGCATTAGTGGCCGGTGGTGCACAAGGTATCGGCGAAGCGTATTCGCGCTATGCCGCAGCGCATGGGTTAAATGTGGTGGTGCTGGATGTTAACCAATCGGCATTGGATAAGATCGCCGGTGATCTCACCAAGGAGCACGGCGTCGAGTGTCTGCCGGTTAAAGTCGATTTGAGCGCGGCGGACATGCTGGAGCAAGTCGTGCAAGCGGTAGGCGAACGCGAAGTCGGTTTGATGATTTACAACGCCGGTATCGCCGATGTCGGCCCGTTCTTCAAACCGAACACCGGTCTCGAATTCGAGAAAAAACGCCTCGCGGTCAACGTCACCGGCCCGCTGCTGCTCACCTACCATTTTGCTAAACCCATGCTCGCACGCAAAGCCGGCGGCATCGTGTTGATGTCATCGGGCGCCGGCCTCAAAGGTGCACCGTACTACGCTGCTTATTCGGCGACGAAAGCCTACGACATCGCGCTGGGGCAGGCCCTATGGGGTGAGTTCAAACCCTACAACGTGGATGTGCTGGCGGTTGCGGCAGGCATGACATTGTCGACAGCCTCCGAAGGCTTTAAACATCTCGATACATCAAAATTCCAAACGCCGCAGCAATTGGTCGACGAGGCGATGGATGCGCTCGGCAAAATGCCGATGATCGTTTCCGAAGAATCGCATCGCGCCAATCATGAAAAAATGAAACAGGTGCCGGATGAGATGATCATCGGGTATTTGGCCGATCACGCAATTACTAATTTTCTGGGTGGTACACCGCCGAAGCAGGCTATTTAATCGATTGGGGCCGGGTCTTGGGTTTTGTGTTGATGCGCGCAATTCAAGATGCGAGATTTTTAATCTTGAATTTCAACCTCGGGATCGTATCGACTGCCAGAATGTTGGGCACGAGGCAGGCGGTAGGATGATCCGCAGTAATGCGGATCGGTGCCAGTTTGCGTTTGTGTAAAGAAACGTCCGGCTTTAAAAATCCTGCGCCAATCGAAAGCCGACACTCATGTAGCGAAAATCCGCGAGGTTGCCGTCACGTGCATCGATGCGTAGCGCTTTGGGTGAATCGCTCCAGCTGCCGCCTCGAATCACGCGCGATTTGCATTCGCCCGCAGCGTTATCGTGCGATGTATTCGGTGTGCTCTCTACGAAACAATCTTGCATCCATTGCGCCACATTGCCGCTCATGTCGAACAGCCCCCAAGGGTTGGCGGGAAAACTGCCGACCGGTGATGTGCTGTCGCCATCCCATGCGTTGCCGCAATCGTTGCAGGTGGCGTTGGCTTTACCGATGTCATCGCCCCAGTAATAGGCGGTTTTAGTACCGGCGCGTGCAGCGTATTCCCACTCGGTTTCGTCCGGTAGACGATAACGCTGTCCCGATTTTTTATTGAGCCAGTCGATATACGCTTGCGCATCGTTCCAGCTCACATTGACGACGGGGTGGTCGTCGTTTTGCCGGAAGCGTGGCTTCTGCCAGCCCTTACCTGCGTCGTAGTGCGTTGCCTCGATGAATTGCGCAAATTCGCGGCGGGTCACCAGGTTTTTCGCAAGCTTGAACGCTTTGATTTCTGTGCGATGCTCCGGTTGTGAACCGTCGCCGAGCTGCACGGAACCACTGGGAATGGTCAGCATGTCATCGGCATGCGCGATAGGCATTGCAACAAAAAATGCGGTTAAAAATAGCGAAGGGATAATGCGATAAATCAAGATTTTCTTCCTGTTTGTTTACGACACTAGATTTATTTTCGACACCAAAACAACCGATCCGGAATTAACCCGCCCATACCTACCCGCCGCGCCTGTGCCAATGCCTGCCAGGTGAATTGCTGACCTTGCTGCAGTGCTTCGAGCAGATCGAAACCGTGTGCGAGATACGCGGTAATTGCCGCCGATAATGTACTTCCGGCGCCGTGGAAGGTATCTGATAACGCTTCGCGCGAATATTCCTTGTCGATGCCACGAATTGAAAACAGGCGGTTGATTACTTTGTTTTGTTGCTGCCCAACAACGGTAACCAGAATTTGTTCGCAGCCGAACTCGAGTAATTCCTGCACGGACGCGCCCATGCTATCGCCACAGCTCGACAGTTTTTGCACATGCTCGGTGCTGAGCACCGTCAATGTCGCGCGTGGCATTAACAACATGCGCACCGCAGCATCGACATCGCCATCGTCGGCGCCGTGGTAAAGCACCGGATCTAACACTGTTGGTATGTCGCGATATTCGCCAAGAATGGTATGAATCGCTTCAGCCTGCGCGACTGTCGCCACGTCGCCAACTTTGATCGCGGTGACGACGCTGTCTTCGAGCGCGGCGCGAATCTGCTCGATTAATACCGACGTGTCGGTGCTGTGTCGATCTTTAACGTTTTGCGTATCGCGCACATTCAGCGCGGTCACTGCCGATACGCAATGACAGCCGAGGCTATTCGCGGTTTCCACATCCGCGACGATGCCCGCACCGCCGCTGGGATCGTGGCTGTTGATGGTGAGCAGGATCGGATGCTTGTCCATTGAAAACTCCATTTGGCTGGAAATTATTGTCGACCGGAACTGATAGCGAGTTGGAAATATTGCGAACGCGCGCTTACCAAGGTTTGACCACTGCGAGAATGACAATCGCAAATAACAATAGTGCCGGTGCCTCATTGAACCAACGGTAATATACGTGGCTGTGGCGAATATCGTCGCGCGCGAATTGTTTCACCAATTTGCCGCAATGGCCGTGATAACCGAACAACAAAAACACCAGCACAAGTTTGATCTGCAGCCAGCGCGCGTGCAGATAATAATCCGGGTTTTGCACCATCATCGCGACGCCGAATATCAGCACGAACAATCCGAAGGGTGAGGTAAAGCGGTAGAGCTTGCGTTCCATTACTTTCAGATGATCGCGCGTCGCCTGATCGGTCGCGAGCGCGTGATAGACGAACAGGCGCGGTAGATAAAACAAGCCGGCGAACCAGCAGATGACAGCGATCAAATGGAATGCTTTGAGCCAGAGCATCGGTCTATCTCATCAGTCAGCGCGCTTGCGCATTTGCAGGTGAGTGATTCTAGCGACATTTTGCCGCCGGCATTTATTTCGCTGCCGGCGCTGGCGGCGATGTTTTATCATGGCCACCCCGGTCGGGTAGCGGCGGGGATTGTTACACACAGATTTCAAAAAGAGGATTGGTCGTGATCAAAGTCGGTATTGTCGGCGGCACCGGATACACCGGCGTCGAATTGTTGCGCATTCTATCCAAGCACCCGCAGGCTGAGCTGGTGGCGATCACGTCGCGTTCGGAGGCCGGCGTTGCAGTGGCCGACATGTATCCGAATCTGCGCGGTCATGTCGATTTGCGTTTCAGTGTGCCCGATCACGATCAACTGGCCGCTTGCGATGTGGTGTTTTTCGCGACACCGCATAACGTCGCAATGCAGACCGTGCCCGATCTGATCAAGCGTGGCGTGCGCATCATCGATCTATCGGCCGATTTCCGTATTCGCGATGCCGAGCTGTGGTCGCATTGGTATCACGACCAACACACCGCGCCCGAGCTGCTCAAACAAGCGGTGTACGGTCTACCCGAGCTGAACCGCGAGAAAATTCACACCGCGCAACTGGTCGCAGCGCCTGGCTGCTATCCGACGTCGGTGCAGCTCGGCTTGCTGCCGCTGCTGGAAAACAATTGGATCGATCGCTCGCGGCTGATCGCGAACTCCGCTTCGGGCGTTAGCGGCGCCGGTCGGCAGGGCAAGATCGATAATCTATTCGCCGAAATCAACGACAGCTTCAAAGCCTACAGTGTCGCTGGTCATCGCCATCTGCCGGAAATCGAACAGGGTCTCGAAGATATTGCCGGTGGGCCGGTGCAGCTGACGTTCGTCCCGCATCTGCTGCCGATCGTGCGCGGCATTCATTCGACACTGTATGCCGAACTAACCACCGAGGTGCCGCTCGAAGTGATTCAGGCAGCGTATGAGCAGCGCTATGCGAGCGAGCCGTTTGTCGACGTGCTGCCGGCGGGCAGTCATCCGCAGACGCGCAGTGTCAAAGGCTCGAACATGTGCCGGATTGCGCTGCAGCGCCCGCAGGGTCGCAACACCGTGGTTGTGCTGGCGGCGATCGACAATCTGGTCAAAGGTGCGTCCGGTCAGGCAGTGCAGTGCATGAATATCATGTTCGGCCTGCCGGAAGCGCAGGGGCTCGATATCGTCGCGCTGTTACCCTGAGCGAGGATGGCCTTGAAGTTGGCGCGATCGCGCCCCATTAAAGTGGTACCCCCATTTAAGTGATAGATTAGGCCCGGCTCATGCCCGCGCCGGGCGCACGTTAGAGGTTGCCATGTCTGTAGTTGCTGAATTCATCCCTCAACCGCTGTTTCTCACCGAGAACGCGGTCGCCAAAGTCAAAAGCCTGGTGATGGAAGAGGACAACCCCGCGCTGAAATTGCGTGTGTACGTCACCGGCGGCGGCTGCTCGGGTTTTCAATACGGTTTCAGCTTCGAAGATGAAGCGGCAGAAGACGATACCCTGATCGAAAAAGACGGTGTTGTCGCGCTGCTCGATCCGCTCAGTTACCAATATCTCGCCGGCTCGGAAGTCGACTACAAGGAAGGCCTCGAAGGCTCGCGCTTCGTTATCAATAATCCGAATGCCGCGACAACCTGCGGGTGTGGTTCATCGTTTTCGATTTGATGACCGGCGACACTGTTCGTTTATCCAAGCGCCTGATCGAGCTGATCCGCTGTTCGCGGCGCGAGGCCGAGTTGTATATCGAGGGCGGCTGGGTGCTGGTCGATGGTGTCGTCGTCGAAGAGCCGCAATTCAAAGTTTCTCAGCAGTGCGTCGAATTGCATCCGGAAGCTGTGTTGGCCGAGCCGGAGCCGGTGACGCTGCTCGTGCACGCCGATACCAATCAAGCCGGTGCCGCGAACCCACCTACGATGGAAAACCGCTGGCCCGAAGATGCGTCCGGCATTCGAGTATTGAAACGTCATTTCCTTCGACTGACGCATTGTCTTGCCTTGCAGCCCGGTGCCAGTGGTTTGCAGGTATGGACGCAAGATTTTCGCGTGGCGCGCAAGCTGACTGAAGACGCGGCCCGCGTCGAGCAGGAATATGTGATTGAGGTTAGCGGCGAGATAGCGGCCGATGGTCTGTCGCGCCTCAATCAAAGTGTTAGTTACGACGGCGCCGTGCTGCCAGCGTGCAAAGTCAGTTGGCAGAACGAAACCCGATTGCGTTTTGCGGCGAAAAATCCGCAGCCCGGACAGTTTGCGCAAATGTGCGAAAGTGTTGGGCTCGCCGTAGTGTCGATGAAGCGAATCCGTATCGGCGCTGCGCCGATGTTGAAATTGCCGCCGGGGCAGTGGCGCTATCTCGCCGCCAAAGAACGTTTTTAATAGAGGTGCTTATCGATGGCGATTTCATTGAAGGATCAATTGTTGAAAGCGGGACTGGTCGATGCGCGCAAGGTGAGTGCTGCTACCAAGGAAAAGCGCAAACAGGAAAAGCAACAGCGCAAACACAAAATCGAAACGGTCGACGAAGTCAAGGTCAACGCGCAGAAGGCTCTGCAGGAAAAAGTCGAACGCGATCGCCAATTGAATTTCGAGCGCGACGAGCAGTTGCGTCACAAAGCAATCATCGCGCAGATAAAACAGTTGATCGAAGTGAGCCGTTTATCGCGCGAGCACGCGGAAATTGCGTACAACTTTACCGATGGCACCAAAATCAAAAAAATTCTCGTGACCGACGAGATGTTGAATCAGCTCAGCAACGGTCGCTTGGCGATTGTTAAGTTCGACGAACAATATTCGGTGGTACCAAAATCCGTGGCGGAAAAAATTAAGCTGCGCGATGAAAGCTACGTGATTGTCCGCAATGCGCTGCAACCAACCGAAGACGCCGACGATCCTTACGCCGAATACAAAATTCCAGACGATTTGATGTGGTGACGTGCGCCGCAAACCGGCTCATTTGATTTCGAACGAATACAACAGATCTAACGCATCCTCTATACCGCTGATGGTTTCGATCATCAGTTTTGGTGTCAATCGATATTGAAAGCTGATGCTGTTGTTGCGCTGGCCCAAGCTGCGGCCGTAGCGTACCGATAAATTCTGACCGAGCTGTCCGCTGACTTCGGCCTCGGTGCCATTGCTGCCCTCGCTGGTGCCGAGTTGCAAATCGCTGATACCGAATTTTTGCGCGAGTTGCCCCGCTTTATCTTCGCTGCCGGCCAAACCGAGCGATAGCAATGCGCCGCTTGCCGAATAACCGCCGGTATTAGTGCCGACAGCCGGCTTGCGACCGGTCAGCAGGTAATAGGCGATGTCCGAATCGGGCATCGATGGTTCAGAAAATAACAATGCTTCCGGTGTTTTTAGCGAACCGATCACACGCAGGCCGACCACATCGGTCACGCCCGGTGGCATATCGCGCACTGCTTCGAGATTCAAATCGGGATTGTCCTGCGGGCCATAAAAAATAAAGCTGCCCTTGCGTACGGTGAGGCGCTGTCCGTAAGCGCGATAGCGGCCGTGCGGTACTTTTACTTCGCCGGTCACGTGCACGTTGTCGCCGGGCTTTTTCGCCACCTGTAATCGCCCGCTCAGATCGACATCGGCACCGAAGCCGCTGAAATGAAATTTATCGCCAAGATTAAGGCCGAGATCGGCCCACACTTGCCACGCATCGTCGACGCGCTCGCCGATAATTTCCGCATCCTGCGACACATCGGTGGTATTCGGCGGCAACTGTTTGAGCTTGAGGTCGGCGCTGGCAATATCGACATAGCCAGTGATGTGCGCTTCACGAGGCTTCGCGGTCAATTCAGCATGCGGTGAAAACACCACGGTACTCTGCGGCAGCGGCATTGCACTTAACCCGCCGGCGATTACGGCTACGCGCGCCTGCCAATTGTCGCCATTGCCTTCCCAGCTCACATCGCCATCGATATCGCCACCACCTTGTCCGAGCGCGAACCAGCCGCCGAGTTTGGCGCTGTTGTTGTCGAAGGTAAGGTCGGCGTGAATATCGCGAAAGGGCGCGCCGAGCGGACCCCACGTCGCGTTGCCGTTTTGCAAAAATAATTTGCCGTGCAATTGCGGCGCGGCGGCGGTGCCATTGATGTTGACGGTGCCGTTGAGTTGTCCGCTCAGCGCATCGAGGCCATCGACCAACCAGGCGAAACCGGCCAATTCCAATTGTTGTAAATCGATATGGCCATCGAGCGTGCGCTGCGTGCGCGGGTCGTTAATCGTCAATGCCATATTGACGCCGCCGAGCGATGGCGAAGTCGCACCGGCGTTGAGAATCGCGCGCTGTTCGGTGAGGTCGCCATGCACATGAACATTGTTGATTTGCGCTTTTTGCGTGGTGGTAGCGGTTTGCCATTGCCAGCGGCTGTCATCTACAGTGATATCCGCCTGCGCGCGCAACGGCGCAATACTTTGCAACTGCAGTTGCAATGAAGCACGCGGATCGTCTTCGAGCGCCAGATTTTCCGGCAGCCACGCATCGAGCCAGCGTAGCGGCAAGCGGCGACCGTGCGCCGCGAACGGCTGTAGTTTGTCGTTGCTGTAACGCAGCGTTTGATCGAGGCACAACTCGCCCGAGTCCGCGCGTACACAGAAAGGCGACAATTCAAACTGGCGCGTACTGAGTTGCATTTGTGCACGCAGCGGTGCCGCGTTGTCCCAATTACTGCTGTAGCGCTGGCTGCGAATCGCGCCGTGCAATTTATTGCAGACGATTTTCCAATCGTTATATTGCGCGGCATTTTGCGCATCGCATTGCATCAATAATTGATTGGCGCGCAGCTGTGTTGTCGTGTCGATATGTTGCTGCGAGCGAGTGCCGCTGAGTGCAATCGTTAGATCGACGGGCGGGGCATTGTCGATAACGATACGTTGCGCTTCGAGCTGCACGCGACTGGCCGCATTGCCGAGTTTGGCTATCGCCAGTTCGGTATTTGCCTGACTGATGGCGATATTCTGATAGCGCAATTTTGTGCCGCGCGCATTTACATGCAGATTCGGCTCGGGCCACTCGCCGGCAAGCGCGATACTCGCATTAAGACTGCCGCCGAGTTGTGGATGCAAATGCGCGAGATCGCGGGCGTCGATATTAAATTGCAATTGATTGCGCGTGCCGAACTCGCCGCTGCCGCTCAGTTTATTCGGGCCGCTGCCGAGCACGAGTTGCTGCAATTGCCATTGCTCGCCGTCGCGGGTGTTCAGCGCCAGTTGGCCGCTGATTTTGTCATTACCGAGTTGACCGTTAAATGCAGGCAGATCGAGTGCGAGCGCCCATTGCGGATCGAGCCACCGGCCCTGCAGTTTTATCGCGCTAGAAAACTCGCCGGTCTGCCCGTTCAGCCAGGGCGTTAACGGAATAGCGGTGGCTGCGCCGCTGCAATCGCCGCTGAGTGGTTTCGTTAGAGCCGCGGTGCAATCGAGCTGCAAGAGGCCGCGTTGTATCTGCCAATGCAGTTGCGTTTGCAATTGTTCGGGTTGCCACTGCAGCGCCAATGCCAGTTGCGTTGCGCCGACATGGGTTTCGTTCACATCGGCTTTCAGATCGGCTTCAATCTTGGTCAGGTCGCCGCGCGCATTCAATACCGCGTTGGCAATGTCGAGTGTTCCTTGCGGTATTGCCTGTTGCGCAGGACGCGTTAATTTTGCTTGCAGCTGTAGCGGCAGATGGCGGTCGAGCGTTGCGAGTTGCAGATCGGCGCTCAGCGCATATGGCTGCTCAGTGACGGCATTGATTTTTAATTGACGTAAATCGCCGGCGGTGCGTAATGCAATCGGTGTCGGCCATTGCGGTGTGCGCAAGGCACCTTGCAGCCGCAGTGGATAATCGCCGTGAAAATCGATGGTGCCGGAAACATCTGTTTGCAGGTCGTTCCAGCGCGCGTGCAAATTCGTTGCGTGTAGACGCGTGCCGCGCCAGCTGAGAGCAGCACGCAAATCGTGTAATGCAAACGGAACGCTGTCGGCGCTGTGGCTATTAATAATGGTGAGTTGTTGCAATGCGACATCGGGTGCGTTCAATGCAACGGGCAAAAATAATGTCGGCAGCTTGACCGGTTCGTCATTGCTGGTGCCGCTAAGCGTCAGGCGCAATTCGTGTATGTGCAGCGGCGATAACGTGATCGAGCCATGCAGCAGATGTAACCAACGCAACTGCAATTGCACATCGTTAAGATGCACCTCGGTATCGGTGGCGCGCCATGTTGCATCGGCCACGTGCAGACCATTGAGCAATGAGCCGCGCGCATCGGTCAGCGTTAATTGCGGCAATTGTTTTTGCACTAACGCGAGCAATGTGTGTGTGCCGCGTTCGCTACCGAGCAACCAATATGTGCTGCCGCAGACAAGCACAATAATCGCAATGATCGCGGCGCCAGTGAGGAGCGATAGTGTGCGTATTTTTATCATGGTGAGCCCCCGTTTCATAACGGTGGTCCGATGAAGATATGTAAGCGCCAACCTTTTACCGAGTCGTTAATTGGAAACGCGAGATCGACGCGAATTTGTCCGACCGGCGACAACCAACGTGCACCGACGCCAACGCTCTTGTGCCAACTTTCGTCGGAATTATTAAAGGCGCGACCGGTGTCAGTGAACACCGCGGCACGCCAGCGATCGGCGACTTTGAAACTGTATTCGGCACTCGCCACATTTAAATAGCGCCCGCCAACCAACTCGCCATTGGCATCGGTGGTGGCGAGCGATTCGTAATCGTAACCGCGCACGGTTTGATCGCCGCCGGTGAAAAAACGCTGCGATGCTGGAATTAAATCGATGCGATCGGTGGCAATCGCGCCGAACTCGATGCGGCCGATTAATAATTGCTGGCCGAATGGATTGAATATTTGTTTGTAGCCGGTGTCGACGCGCAAGAAATTGGTTGGCGCGCCGAGCGAGGGTGCCGAGCCAAGAATATCGAACCACACCTTGCGACCGGATAGCGGATCGACGACTTCAGGTAGAACCAACTGCGTAAAATTTGTTTCCGGTGCGAGGTAGGTGGTGTGTTTGCGCGGCTCGCTGCCTTGCCGATAATTTTCATCGTACAGTGTGGCGCCGTAATTCGCGGTCCACGTCTGCGCATAGCGATCGCTATAAAACGTGCCGAATGAGCCGAGGGTGCTCGACGTATCTTGAATCGCTTTATGTTCCCAGCTGGTGGTGAAGTTGATGCTTTGATCGAGCGGTTTGGCGAGCGGTATGTGATATTCGAAATTGAGCGTTTGCTGCGATTGCGACACTTCCAAATTGGTGGCGAGTTTGTGCCCGCGATCGTTGACACGCGGCCGTTCCCAGCGGAATTTCGCGCGCGGGCCGGTATCGGTACCATAACCGGCGCCGATGCTGAATTGATGTCGCGGTGCATCGCTCAAATGCACCGCTATCGTCAGATAATGATCGGCGCGCTTATCGGTGCGCACATCGATTTCGCGGAAATAACGGCTCTGCTGCAAGTTGCGCTGCAATTTCGCGAGTGTGCGTTTGTTATAAAAACTATTCGATTCAATCGGCGACAAATTGCGCAATACATCGGGCGCGAGAGAACTCCCATCGTAGGTTATCTCGCCGAAGCGATAACGATCACCGCCCTCCACTTGCAAGATAACGGCGGCGCGATGATGTTCGATGTCGACAATAAGTTTGCTCTGCAAATAATGCGCATCGAGAAAACCGTTTTCCTGAGCGATTTCCAATAGCTGGCGTTTGAAGTTGTCGTATGTGCCGTGGTTGACCGGCCCGCGATGCTGAAAGGGATTATTTTCGAGTAACTTTCGCAGCTCTTTTAATTGCGCTGCTTCGCCGCGAATATCGAATTGCGGTGCATCCCAAAGCACCGGTTCGCCCGGTGTGACATGCAAAGTCAACAAATCGCCATCCAGCGAATAGGTATAAGTTGCTTCATAAAAGCCGAGCGCTTGCGTGGCATCGCGCACTGAATTATCGAGTTTTTTGCGCAATAGGCGTGGCCGCTGTTGTTCGACCTCGCTCACTTCACCGATGTGATTGCGAATATTTTCTGCGAGCGCTTTGTCGACGCCATCGATCTCGATGGTTATCTGCGCATGGGCAATACCGCTGCAAAGCAGCAGCGCAGCAAGACGTAGAATTGCGCGACGAAACATCAATGTTTGAGCGGATCAGTGCAGCGGAAATAATTGAACGGCAGCGGTGCGGTGGGGGTGAAATTGGGCGTACGACATAGTGGCTGCCTCGAGCTTGGTCCGATTAGAAGCGGGCAGTTTAGAGGAATAATTATCAGGCCGGATAGATTGCGCCGAGCACGCGATATCCGGCCGCACCGGTGACCGTCGGCTCATTGCCGGGTTTGTGCTGCATAGTTTGCTGTGCGAGCCAGGCGAATGCGGCCGCTTCAACCCATTCCGGCGCAATGCCAAGTTGCGCAGTCGAGCCGAGCAGACGCGGATGCAGCAGCACTTCAAGTCGTGTGATCAGATGAGCGTTGTACGCGCCGCCACCGCAAATAAAAATTTCGTTGACGAAGGGCAGCGCGGTGATCGCTTCGCTAATACTGCGCGCGGTCACTTCTACCAGCGTGGCTTGCACATCGATCGCGCGCAGCGATTTTCCATTTAGATGACGATCGAGCCATTGGCTATTGAAATATTCACGCCCCGTGCTTTTGGGTGGCATCGCCGCGAAATAAGAATCGCTGAGTAATTGATTCAGTAATTCGGGTACAACCACACCGCGAGCGCCCCATGTGCCATCGCGATCGAAGTTTTCGCCATGATGGCGCTGGATCCAATGGTCGAGCAGCGTGTTGCCGGGGCCGGTGTCGAAGCCGGTGATGGATTTGTTGTCGCCAGGTAGGACTGTGACGTTCGCGATGCCGCCGATATTGACGATGGCGCGCGGTTTGTTCGAACCGAATACGGCGCGATGAAATGCGGGCACCAGCGGCGCGCCGTGACCACCGGCAGCGATATCGCGCCGCCGAAAATCGGCCACCGTGGTGATGCCGGTCAATTCGGCAATGCTGGTGGGATCGCCGATCTGCAATGTGAAGGGATGTGTCTCTTCGGCATGGGGCGGTCGGTGTCGAATAGTTTGGCCGTGACTACCAATCGCTTTAATCGTGTTCGGTGCGACTTGCGCAATGCTTAACAGCTTCGTTGCCGACTGACCCAGCTCAATGCCGAGTTGTCGGTCGGCGCGGCCCATCCGCTCGATCTCATTCGCGCCTGAGCTGCATAACGCAAGCAGTTCGCGATGTAAGTCGGGGGAGAAGGAGAACGTTTCGGCGGCTATTAAAGTGGGGGCGCTGGCGAGATCGATCAATACGGCATCGATCCCATCCAGGCTGGTACCGGACATCAGCCCGACGTAAAGCTCGCCGGACTGCGTCATCGGTTAAAGACTTTTACGACTGGTATTGTCCGGCGCGGAATGGCTGTCCTGCAATGCCAGCTTGCTTTGATTGGCGTAGGCGACGAACTGTACTTCCAGTCCGCGAACCTGCTCGCTGAAACGGCGTTTCTCAGTGCTCGCGATATGATCGGCCTGCGGCAGTTTGCCGGCAATCGTTGCCGGATTGGTGTGAGTGCCGTTAACGAGGAATTCGTAATGCAGGTGCGGGCCCGTTGCCCAACCCGTTGAGCCTACCGCGCCGATAACCTGGTGTTGTTTTACGCGATCGCCTGCCTTAACGGAGCGCTTGCTCAGGTGCAAATACTTGGTGGAGTAGGTGCCGTTGTGCTGGATTACGACGAAATTGCCGTTGGAATCGCTGAAGCCCGATTGCACGACACGACCATCGCCCGCTGCATAAACCGGTGTGCCAGTGGGTGCGGCATAATCGATTCCGCGATGCGGGCGACTCGTCTTAAATAGAGGGTGCACTCGGCTCAGACTGAATGGTGAGCTGACGCGAATGAAGTCCAGTGGCGCACGCATAAATGTTTTACGCATGCTGACGCCATCCGCTGAGAAGTAACCGGTGTCGCCGTTCGCATATACGTAGCGGAACGCGGAATGAGCTTCGTCCTGATTGGTAAAGGAAGCCGCCAGAATGGGACCATTGCCGATTTTCTTGCCGTCGAGGTAGTACTCGTCATACATCACGACAAAATGATCGTTCGCGCGCAGATCGAGTACGAAGTCGATTTCGCCGCCAAAGATCTCGGCCATCTGCAGGATCATTGCGTCACTTAAGCCTGCGTCGAGGCCCGCCTTGTAAAGTGACGATGTGATCACACCGCTGGCGAACTGGTGACGGACTTCAGGATCGCGATTAATTTTTTCCGCGACGAAATTGCTGTCGTCGCGGTTGTATAGGGTGCTTTTCAGCTCGGTTTGTTCATAACGCAGCGCGACCAACTGTCCTTCTTTATCGAGCTGAAATGCCAGCTTTTGGCCGGGGAAGATGTGCGTGAGGGTTTTTGCCTCGGGGCCCGACTGCAGCACTTCATTCATGTCCGTTGCCGATACACCCGCACGCTCGAACAGCTTGGCGAGATTGTCACCCTTGCGAACGGTCAGCTCCTGCCAACCTACATCGCTGGCAAATTGCTCGGTGTTTAATCTGGGTTCAATAATGGAGGGGGTAGCGAGGTTATTCAGAACAAGCTGTGGATCAAGCTCGGTTTGCAGCGACAGCGGCATCGCGCGTCGGTTCGCCTGAACTTCGCCGCTCGGCAACATCAGCGCAAAAAACACCACTGCCACCGCCAGACTGGCTAGCAGCATGTGGGTTGTTGGAAGTTCTTGGAACAGGTGTTTAATAGTCGCCAGTGGCTTAAATTTCTTATCTGTCATCAATCCGATCTTCAATACGGGGTCAAATTGACCAAAAAAGTCCGCAAATTATGTGCAAAAAGCTTACCGATCGACGCTCAACGGCCTTTTGAGCGATCTCGACTGCACGAACTTGCAATTAAATGAGGTTGATGTAAGGTGCGCCACTTGCTGGCACTCCTATACAGTTTGCCTGGAATCTCCATTACGTCAACCTTTTATGCGCCAAAGATGCTGGCTTGATCACGCTGCTGAGTGGCGCCGCGCACAATTCGAACGACTCGCCTTATGAGCCAAAATTCTGCCAATGTTCTTTCCGATCTGCGCGCTCGCACGTTGGTTGCCCAAATTGCGGCCGCCGAAGGCGAGCTTGAGCACCACCTTGGTGCCGGCAGCCGTACTGTTTACTGTGGCTTCGATCCGACCGCCGATAGCCTGCATATTGGAAGTTTGGTACCGCTGCTGACCTTGCGCCGCTTCCAGCTGGCGGGGCATCGGCCGATTGCGCTGGTTGGCGGTGCGACTGGCCTAATTGGCGATCCCAGTTTCAAAGCGCAGGAGCGGCGTCTGAATACACCCGAAGTCATTGCAGGTTGGGTGGATAAATTACGTAATCAGGTGGGGCGGTTTATCGACCTCGACGATTCGCCGACCGGCGCGCTGGTCGTCAATAACCTCGACTGGATGGGCGGCATGTCGACGCTCGATTTTCTGCGCGATGTCGGCAAGCACTTTTCGGTCAATTCGATGATTCATAAGGAATCGGTCAAGCAGCGCCTTGAGCGGGAGGGCGATGGCATCTCGTTCACCGAATTCAGCTACATGTTGCTGCAGTCATACGATTTCGCCGAGCTTAATCAGCGTTACGGTTGTACGTTGCAGATTGGCGGCTCCGACCAGTGGGGCAACATAACCGGCGGCATCGATCTTACTCGGCGGCGCAATGCGCAACAGGTTTACGGGTTGACCACGCCGTTGGTGACGAAAGCCGATGGCGCTAAGTTTGGCAAAACCGAAACCGGTACGATTTGGCTCGATGCGGCTAAAACCTCGCCCTACGCGTTTTATCAGTTCTGGATTAATACCGCCGATGCTGATGTTTACAAGTTCCTGCGCTATTTCACCTTCTTAAATCCGACGCGAATTGATCAGGTAGAGGAAGAGGATCGGCTCGCGGCGGGTCGCCCTCAGGCACAAACCATTTTGGCTGATGAAGTGACGACGCTCGTCCATGGGGCGCTCGGAGTTGCTGCGGCGAAGCGAATCACAACAGCATTGTTTAGCGGCGATTTGCGTGATCTCTCGCGAGAGGATTTTCATCAGTTGCGGCTTGATGGGTTGCCGAGCACTCGAGTGAAGCGCGAGGCGCTGGCTGGTGTTCCGTTGACTCAGTTATTTGTGGAGTGCGGGCTGGCGACGTCTGGTAAACATGTGAAGGACGCCCTGGCTGGTAATGCCATATCCATCAACGGCGGGGTGATCGGCTTCGACGACAATATGAAAGCTGCGGAATGTTTCGCTGGCGACCGCGCGCTGTACGCTTCTTTTTATGTGGTGAGGTTGGGTAAAAAGAAGTATCACCTGCTTGAAGTGATCGATTGATCACCTTCATTTAAATAACTTTTGAAAATTCGCTAAAAGTTATTGACGTCAACAAAGCGGTCCCTATAATGCGCCCCTCTCTTGGCGGCAGCCGAGAGCGGCAAGCGGTGTTTTTGAGGGTTTAAAAACTGCTTGCGTTGAGAGGAAGTGGCGGTATAATGCGCGTCCTCGCAAAGC
>Ga0207658_10000014_pt1 | contig 218248 bp, 215 predicted proteins | sample KBSS33metaG_FD_184322 | JGI IMG/M metagenome (GOLD analysis project Ga0207658, IMG submission 184322) | Switchgrass rhizosphere microbial communities from Kellogg Biological Station, Michigan, USA - KBS S3-3 metaG (SPAdes) (version 2) | ecosystem: Host-associated > Plants > Roots >... | reverse complement strand
CGGCTAGGCTGAAACGCTGCCGCCGGATGATAAGGGCAGCGTCGGCCTATCTCACGGGCACTTCGTAAATTGCCCCTTCTTCGGCCCGCTCGTGAAGCGGCACTTCCCGGCCGCATCCTTGCTGACCATCGCTGCAACGCTCGTCTTCGTTGCCGATGAGCAAGCAATAAACTGGCCCTTGTCGTTCCGACACGATTTGGTCTTCGTGGTAGTCGTCGCGCTCGTCACCTTCCCGTTGGAAGTCGTGATGACCTTGTGGCTCGACGTATGGGTAGCAGCGGTCTGAGCCCACCCGGCGGAGCTGAGCAGAAGGGCTGCGGTGGCGGTGAGCAGGTACTTCGTCATGACATCTCTCCCTACGCGTCGATCGACGCATGGGCGTAACGCCTGATGCAGCTCAGGGATGCGCGGCACTGTGAGGCCTGCGGGCGCAGGCTGCCAGGCCTGTCCAGACCATGCCGAAGCCCAGCCCCGCGATTACATCGCTTGGCCAGTGAACGCCAAGGGCGATCCTGCTGGCTCCAATCGCGCAGGCAAAGGTCATTGCGAAAGCACGCCACGCACCGGAGCCGGGCGCCAGCACCGACGCCAGCGCGAGACCAGTCAGCATCGAGCCAGCGCTGTGCGAACTGGGAAAGCTGTGCGACGTGACGACCGCAAGATGATCCTCGATCGGTGGACGAGCGCGGCCGAGCAACTCCTTAGCAGCTTCAATCACGGCCCTTCCTGTCGCTATCGTTGTGAAAAGCCATGTCGCTTCATACCGTCTTCGGCGGAGTGCGAGCGCGACGACAATAATCAGCGCGGCCGGTGCAAGAATTGCGAGGCCGCCGAGCCTCGAGAAGATCGCTACGGCTTGGGCGAAAGGCGAGTCGACCCGCAGTCGGAAACAGTCCAATATTGCTCGGTCGACCGGCGCGCCAATTTGCCAGACCGCCGCTCCCGACAGGAGCAGCATCAGTCCGGCCAACACAATATATCGATCGCTGCGGTTCAGCACCTAAGCCGCCCATACCTCTCAATTGCGAACATCGGTCTGCCGACACTGCACCGATTTTCCCGCCGTCAGAGCGCGGGGATGATTCCGAGCGGCCAAAGATCGCCCGGCGTGCACTGCCGACCAAAATTTCTCATATTCGAAGCCATTTCGGGTCCCATCCGTTGTTGTACGTATCAAGGACGTGGCAGGAGAGGAAGCATGGCCGCCAGAGGGTTCGGTTGGTTCGAACGCGTTTACCAAGGCGAGGATGATGCTCGCGCGGTCATCGCCGGCTTCCGCCGTGGAGAGATGGCTGCCGGAATTCGGATCGCCAATCTTGAGCTGTATTACTGCATGGACCCTCGCAACCGCACTCAGCTGCGTTTGAAGGCGCCAGACTCCATACGGGGCGGTTTTGGCAGCCTCAGCGAATGGTGGACGCCCGTACGGGGCCGCTTCTCAGGTGTCTCTTGGAAGCAGGTCACAGGTCGAAATCCGCACGACGCTCTACAGCCATGTTGAGGCCAGTGGCGAATAATTGGCGGAAGTCAGGAAGCGGCCCGTGCAGGCTATTGGTCCCCGGTTTTCTAGCGCATTATCGGGGCGGCTTCTTGGCGACGCCGGGAACATCGGCACGCGCGAGGTGACGACTATAAAGCGCCGCCATTTCCAGATGTATTCTTGCAACCGTAGCGTCGTCGCTGTTCGCAGCACGGGCAACTTCTTCCATCGCTCGCCTGGCGAAATATTCTTTGTCCTCTGGAGACATGGTTCGCTCCCATTAATAGCGGCAGCTATCCATTTGCTGTCAGTCATCGCCGTGCTCCTAGACGGGACGATAATGCTCACACTGTGCTCTCTACCGCCCGGGGCGTCAAATTGCCCGGTTTTGGAACAGTCTTTTTGAAGGCGGCCGGCCGACTCAGCTTTACCTCTTTCGCCCCGCATACCACGCGCTCCGACGGCGGTGACTCTCTCGCTTTACTTCACGATCACCTTTGGGTGGCAAGCTTGGCGCGCTCGGGTACGTCGAAATTGGAAAGAGCCGTCCATAGTTTAAGTCAACTTCGGCGTGCCGGGCACGCAACCGCAAATCCATCCGGCGCCATCGCGCCCGACAGATCAATCCCGTCGGCGAAATACTGCAGCCCCGCCGTCTGTAGCGGTCGGTATCGACCTGCCGGCACTGGACCGATTTTCCGGCCGTCAAAGCGCGCAGATGATCCCGCGCGGCGATCGGATCGCCCTGCGTGCAATCTTGCCAGGACGACACGCTCTGGGCATTCCGGGGCATCGATCGCGTAGAGACGATCAGACGGGCCATGATCGCGGCAGCGGATCGCGTCGCCGTGGTGATGATAGGGTGCCGGGCAGGGAGGCAGTGGCGCTTCGGGGGCGGCGAAGCGGGCTCGCGGGAGAATGTTCGTCGCCGCGCACGCGACGATGCCTGCCGTCATTGCCGCCATCATGGCAAAGGCACCGGCCACCGCTTTTGACGGGGCTTCATCATTTCGGGCGGTGTACCATCTGGGCGCAAGGGAGCGAGGGACCGTGCGGTAAATCGGCATGGCGCGAGGGGCGAACACTGCTCGCAAAAAGCTGCACATGTCTTTACGTCTTGCCGCCAGCAACACGACAGGGCTTTTTCTGATCGCCGACGAGACGGGCCTAAAGTTAATACCATCCGTCGATCAGGTCGGGCCAGGGTGCCACCGATGTCCACGCCTTCCCGCTCGAGCTATGGATAAATAGCTGCCCCGCGCGCCGGTCCGGAGACGGGTTTTGCCCACATCGCCTCGGCTGAGGCATTAGCGACGCTCAAGGAGTTCGTCGACCGAGTGCTCGGCCGATTTGCCGTCCGTGCCCTGTCTCACGTCGCGCTCCAATGCATCGCGGATCTGGCCTATCTGCGTGTCCGACAAGTGCTCTATGCCGACGAATTGATCGCGAGCTTTGTCAAGCGCCCGCAAAATTTCGTCCAGCTTTGCCTGCATCGCCGCGCCGTCCCGGTTCTGGCTGTTCTGGATGAGAAAAACGGCCAGGAATGTCAGAACCGTTGTCGCGGTGTTGATGACCAGTTGCCAAGTATCAGAGTAGTGGAACAGCGGTCCCGATATGGCCCAGATGATTGTACCGAGCGTGGCCAATGTGAAAGCCAGAGGTTGACCAAGCCAATTGGCCGACTTGGTGGCGATTACGGTGAATAGGCGGTCCATGTCCTCTCCTCACCCCCTGCAGTGTTCGTTAACGCGCAAACAGGGATGATGAGCCAAGATTAACTTAGGCGGAGTCGCGCGACAGCCTGCCGTCAGCCCCAATTGGTATTATAGGTTCCCCTCAAGGATTGCACTGTCTGCGGCTAGCGGAGGCGGCAGCGAACGAGCAGATTGCGTCCATTCATCGAGAACTGGAAGCCCGACATCGGGCGACTGGCGCTTAAGCGCCTCGGCCAGAGGCACCAGCCGCTTAGCGGGGATTCCGCCACGCCTCGAACGCGAAGCGTATGAGTACCAGTGCAAAGGACGAGGCTCAGACGGTCGTGGTAATCGTGCGATGCCATCTAGCGGCACGCGGCCAACGATTGGTTAAGAACCCAGTCGATAAGGGAAAATATCCCTCTCCGCGCACGCGACGATGCGTGCCGTCATCGCTGCCATCATGGCGAGCGCGCCGACGAGGGGCCTTAAGTGGAGGTGAATTCTCATTGCAGATTATTTCTCTCAACGAGCGGATCGTGGTCGGCCTGCGCTTCAGTGGCCGACACGGTCATGAGAAAACTATCGCGTTGTCGCCTACTGTGTGGCCGTGCTGGTGACGGGTTAGCCGCCTGACTAATAGCGGCGGCCGTCCTTGTGCGAATAAACCCACTGCCCCGCCTCTAGGGTGGCTTGCAGATCATCGGCCGGGTAGATGCCTTGATCGTCGGCGGACCGGTCGCCGACCTCCAGATAGACAACGTCCTCGTCGGTGCGGTTGACCAGTTGATGCGCCAGCCCATTTGCGGGGAATCCGGCGCACATACCGGGAGACAAGATGGTCTCTCCGCGGTCGGTGACCAAGGTCGGGGTGCCGTGCAGAATATAAATGAATTCGTCCTGCTTGGTGTGGGCGTGGAGGATGGACGATTCGCCGCCCGGCGATAGCCGCGTCAGATTCACGCCAAAATTGGTCAGGCCAAACGGTGCACCGAGTGCACGTTTTTCACGCTTGGCCATCCGGGAGGCGAAGGGTTCCGGATAGGATGTAGCTTTGGCGCGGGGTGCTACCGATGCCGCCAGCAGAACGAGCGGTGCTTCAGTGTCTTGTCTGTCACGGCCATCCTCCGTTGGGCATCGAGGCTAGTGGAACAAGCCAACTGCGCCGACAGCCCAGATGAGCATCCCAACAAGGAATGCCAGTATAATCGCAGCTGCTCGCAAGCTCGGCCTCGTGATCAATCGTGCGGCAAGCTCGACAGCCAGTCCAACGCCGACGAGCAGAAGCGCAGCCGTCGCAAAATCGGATCTGGTCCAGTCGACCTCCGTCGTGAACCGCATAGCAACGGCAGGAAGGACCAGCAGCGCGACGATCGCCGCCCAAAGTGCCAACCGCCAACGCTTCGCCCGATCGACCATGGTTCTGGTCACCCAGTTTCTCCCGCAATATCGCCCGAATCGACTCCGGCCGGGTCGGCTTCTCAGGCTAGTCCTCTATCCCCGCATCGAGCGCGGCGAGATGCTTACTTGTTAAGCAATTGTCCAAGTCAGCGTGACCGTTGAGCAGGTTGCTAAGGGCCTGCCGCGTTACGCCCATATGCGCGGCGATGTCCGTTATCGACGGGCCCGAGGGCGCGACTATCTCGCTCATGAGCCACTTGCCGTGGTGCATGAACAGCGACGGGTGAATCTTGATAGGCATTAGTGATAATCCTCTAGGCTGCCCATTTCAGGATCGTGCAAGTACTAACGTTTACAGACGTTGATAACGTTAGCGAACGTTAGCTGACGTCCGAGTAAACGTGTGAAAATTGCGCTTATTTCGGAAGTAACCAACGTTTATAGAGGTTGATATGACGTGCAGAAACGTTAGCTCGCACGGCAGGTTGACTTATTTCCTAAAGCCGTTCGTTACAAATTGGCCGCCTTCAACCCTGAAGGCCGTTGACAAGTTCCCCGCGATTAGCAAAAAACTCACGACCACCGGCTAGCGGTCGAGGCTAGCCGGTGGTCTAACCACACACGCAAAGGGGCTTTGCACATATGGCTTATGAACAACTAGCCGCCGCCGCGGCGGCCGACAATCTCACACGTCCTCAGGAAGCGCTCGTGGGCGCGGTCAACGCAGCCCGGGGTTGGCTAATTGACGATATCCGCGTTTTTATGGAAAGCATCTGCGACACCCGGCCGGACGGACTTTTCAGCGGCGAAGGGATGGCGGATTTCGAGCAGGTCTTTGGGAAGGAGCTGCTAGTGCGTCTCGACTGCCTGGACGGCGCAGTGCCGGCACCGCCTAATCCGATCGTGATCGATTTCCGGCGCGTAATGCTCGAGGCGGCGGCGCAGGAGATGGCGGCATGAACGGGATGACCGCAGACGACGCGCTGATCGTCGACGTCGATGACGCCTCCTTCACAATCGACCGACGGCAGCGCGAGCCGGTGGAGGGCGGCCTCTACCTGAGAGAGGGGGCCCATCGGCCTGCCGCGCTCGAGCGCCGTGTCGGCCCGCGTTGGAATGATGAGGAATCCGGCAAGCTCCCGCGACCTACCTTCGCGGGGCCGCGCGCAATCACCGGCCGCGTCGTCTCGCGTGGGCGCTACCTCTAACAGCCAAACTGGCCGGGGGGGGCAGCGCGGCCAGTTCTAGGGGGAAATAAAATGGACATTGGAAACCGGCCCAGTGCCGGCGTGGCGGAGCTTTGCGCGGCGTTCGTCGAGCTCGATGATGCTTGCGGCGAAGCAACTGGCGGCGCAGGTCGCGCATATAAGGCGCTCTTCGCGCTTGAGGATTATCTCGTCGCGACGCCTTCGCCTGATCCAGCCGTCGTCGCGTGGGAGTCACGCTGGCTTGCCAGGGCGGTGACGAACGGGTGGGATGATGATGTGGTTGAGCCGCTAGTGGCGGCGGTGGTGCGGGATGTCCAGATGATGGTGAGCACTCGCGACGCCAGATGACGGTAGGCTTGGGGGGTATGCGGCTGCCAAGAGGGCGGCGGCGGGCAAGCGGCCGCGCCCTTCCATCAGCCAGTTTATCGCCGCCTCCGGAGCCGATCTACCAAAGGCTCTTCGAGTCCGAGGTTCGTCTGATACGCGTTTGCCGCGCTGATGCGTTTCGGCGCTCGCCGAACCGCGCCGGCAGCGGGAGGCGGCGAGAGGCTCGGGAGCGACGTCGCGGTCTCAATTCGCGCGGTGTCCGCAGTGCCCCGCTCACTATCCTCATGTCCCACGGGCTTGAGCTTGCCATCGATAAAGTCTGACCAGTCCTGCATCAATCTCGCGCGGCGCTCCGGAGCGTTGCCACGCAGATACGCTCGTTCTGTGGCATCCCCGACCGCATGCGCCAGCGCCATCTCCGCCAACTCTCGCGGATATTCGGTTGCATCGTTTACCCAATCTCGGAACGACGAGCGAAAGCCGTGAACGGTGAAGCCAGCCCCACCCTTCCGCCTCAGGATCATCGCCAGGATCATATTAGACAGTGGCTTTTGTCCGCCGAACACGAAATCGTCTGGCGTGGCGTTCTTCGGGATAATCGATCTCAGGATCTCCACCGACCGATGCGACAGCCGTATCTCGTGCTGACGCGCCGCCTTCATTCGCTCGCCGGGAATGATCCACCGGGCCTTATCCTCAAGATGCAGCTCGCGGACCTTCATCTCGAGAACCTCACTCGTCCGGCTCGCGTTTAGAATCAGGAATTCCAGCGCCCGAGCCCCTAGTCCGGCCGCATTGCGGAGATCAGTCACGAACTTCGGCACCTGACGCCATGGCATGGCTGCATGGTGTTTTCGGTCGGAGTTCGAGCCGTCCAACTCCAATTCCGCCTTGAGAAATCCCTCCCACGCGGCTGGGTTTTCTCCGGTTCTAAGCTTTCTGGCCTTAGCAATGTCCAACACGTCGAATAGATATGCGCGCAGCGTTTTCGCCGTGGTCAGCCGATCGGCCCAAATGGGGCGGAGAACAGCGAGCACATCCTCGCCGGAGATTGCGTCCAGCTGCCTTGCGCGAAGGGGCTCCGCATATCCCCCCTTCCCTAACGCCCGCTCATATCGGGCGACCGACTTCTTTCCACGCACCCTGGCTGATTTCTTCTTAATCCACTCGTCAGCGAGTTCCCCGAAAGTTGGTATGGCTCGCTTTGCTTTTCGCTCCGGGATGGGATCAACGCCGTCAGCGACTTTCGCCCGCACGTCGGCTGCCTTTTCCCTAGCTCTGGCCAAAGTGACGGAATGATATGAGCCGAGCCCCATCTCACGGCGGCGGCCTGCGAACTGATAGATCGCTATCCACGAACATTGCCGCCCATCCGCGCCGACCCTCAGATAAAGCCCGCCGCCGTCGGTGTGCAGGCCGGGAATCTTGAGGCGCTGGCGCACCTCAAGGGCTGTCAACTGATTGGGTCCTTTCGAGCCGAACTTGCGCGCCATGTCCTTCCTCCAGCGGAACGCCTGTCATACGTCGTTTCATAAGTCAAACACCCGCTTCGAGCACATCTCCACGAACCTCTGCGTGTTAACGAACGGTCCAAATACCTGATTTTAACTAACTTTAACGACGAATTGGGAATTTAGACCCAACGAATAACCGCCTGTTCGAATCAGGCCCGGGGAGCCACCGTCTCACATCGTGAGAGCAGCTTCGATATCGGTCTGGGAGAAATCCTCCCCCACATAGAGCAGAGGGCAATCATGCTCCTTCGCCACCTCATAGGCGAAGCAGTCTCCAAAATTCAGCGCCACCGGGTGAACACCCTTCCTCCATTTTTCGTAGGCCCCGGCAATGCGGCGCGCCGAGGCGGCGTCACACTGACGATCTCGAATCCGAGCCCATCGATCAGTTGCACCACTTCCTCGCCAACATCGCGCCGCGCGGCAACAATCAGCGCCTCAGCCACGGTGCCAGCCGAGATCAGCAAGCGATCCTCGGCCTCGAGCAGCAGCGCAGGCGTCCGCCTCGGGCTCGTCCAATATGATCGCCATCAGCGCGGGCGTGTCTACCGCGATCATCCGGGAAGGCCATCCTCACCGTAGAGGAAGTCTTGGCCGCGTGCGGCATTCGGACCCGTTGTCGTTTTCGTCGCGGCAGAAGCACGAACGGCGTCGAGCAATGCTTTGCGGGATTGCGCATCGGCGACCGGCTTGACCGGGACCAGTCGCACGGCGGCATGGCCGTGACGGGTCAGGATGATCTCGTCTCCTGCCTCCGCACGTCGCACCAGGTCAGTGAGTTGTCCCTTCGCATCCGTCACAGATATGTGCATCGCATTGCCCTTGATCGTAAACGTTCGCTCACGAGTATTTCGACCATTTAATGGTCCATTTCAAAAGAAATGGATTGAAGCTGTCGAAGGTCGGCTTCTCTGCCCGCCTCCACAAGTCGGGACGTAGATCGAGATCAGCGCCTATCGCGCGGCCGGCAAAGCCGGATCGCCCTTTCCGTCGGGCCACGCGATGAAGGCGCAGAGGCGCGACTCGTGGCCCTCCAGGCCGAGATTTGCGTCCGCGGCCCGACCCGCCCGGGGCGAGCTAGTTCATCCCCTGCTTCATCCGCTCGATCTCGTTCAGTCGCTGCTCGAGTTCGAGCCGGTAGGGCGCATCCGGCGGGCTGCGGTCAAGCAGCTGGCGCCAGACGCTTTCGGCGCGGTCGAACTGGCCGGCCTGGGCGTAGGCGAGGCCGATGAAGAAAGGCGGGCCGGGATGATTGGGGGCGATCGCCTCGGCGCGCTGAAAGGCGAGCTGGGCGGCCGGCGACATCATGCCGCCGCCATGGATCACCATCGCATTGCCGAGCCCGACCCAGAGATCGGCGCTGTTCGGCCGCTTCTCCAGCCCGTTCTTGATGATCGCGATCGCATAGAGGTTCAAGCCCTGCGCCTGCAGCCCTTCGGCGCTGGTCAGGACGTCGGCGTCGGTGCCGACCTGCGCCTGCATCTTGTCCTTCTGATGTGCAAAGGCGCTGTCGGGCAGCTTGGCAGTCTCGGCCGGTGGGGTCGGCTTGCCGGCGAGATTCGGATTGCCCTGCCAGGCATAGCCGGCGACGCCGAGGAACAAGGCCGCGCCGACCAGTTCGAGCCCGCCCCTGGGCAGCCGACCGAAGCGCCACAGCAGCCCGGCGACGATCAGCGCCAGGACCAGGAAGATCAGCCAGCCCATCAGCTTTTCCTTCGCCGCTTCAGCCGCCCGCTCACGATCCACAGGCCGAGCGCCAACAGCAGCGCGGGCAGGGCATAGAGCGGCCAGGTCAAGCCGTCCAAGGGCGGCTTATAGCTGACCCAGTCGCCATAGCGCTCGATCAGCCATTTGCGGATCGCCTCGGGCTCCTCGCCCGCGGCGATGCGGGTGCGGACCATCGCGCGCATGTCGCCGGCCATCTCGGCGTCCGAATCGGCGATCGACTGGCCTTGGCAGACGAGGCAGCGCAGAGTCTCCATCAACGCCTTGGCCCTGGCCTCCTGCTGCGGATCGGGAAGCTGCTCATTGGCATAGCGCGCAGCGGGCATCAGCGAATCCGCGAGCGCCGGAACCGCCAGGACGAGCGCAGCGAGGAGGATCAGCCCGCGCGTCATTGGGCGGCCGCCAGGTCGGACATTATACCCGGCACATCTTCGGGCTTGATGTCGCCGATGATCTGGCGCCGGATGATGCCGCGGCCGTCAACGATGAACGTCTCAGGCACACCCGACGAACCGAGTGCGATCTGGACGCTGCTGTTCGTATCAGCGCCGATCGCGCGATAGGGGTCGCCATGGCGCTCAATGAAGCGCGCCAGATCCTCGGGCCGGTCGCGGATCGCGATGCCGTAGATGGGCGCCCCAGCCTTCGCGAGCTGATCGAGCTGGGGAGCCTCGGCGATGCACGGCAGGCACCAGCTTGCGAAGATGTTGACGAGATGCGGCTGACCGTTGGTGAGCGCTTCGCTCGAAAGCCCGGCCTTGCCCGGCAGGCCAGGCGGCAAGGAGAAGCTGGGCATCGGCTTGCCGACCAGCTTCGATGGTATCACCTTGCCCTCGGGCTTTATCAGTCCGCCGGCGAAGACACCGAGGAACAGGATGAAGATCGCCAGCGGCAGCCAGATCAGGAGCTTGCGCATCAGATCGTCTCCCGCGGCGGCGCATGCCTCATCTCGCGCCGCACCCGGCCGATCAACGCAAGCGCGCCGCCCAGAGCGACGAGCCCGCCCCCAAGCCAGATCAGCGTCACGAAGGGCTTCCACCACAGGCGGAGTTGCCAGCGCCCTTCGTCATCGGAGCGCCCGACGACGATGTAGAGCTGACCATCGAGGACGGTGGTGATCGCCGCCTCGTTGGTCTCGGTCTGCGGCGAGGGAAAGTTACGGGTCTGCGGATGCAACGTGAACGGCGCTCCGCCTTCGCCGCGGCGGGCGACGACAGTTCCCTCGATCGCGGTATAGTTCGGCCCGGCCACCGGCTGGACGTCGTCGAGCTCGACCAGATAAGGTCCGACGCGGTGGACTTCGCCCAGCCGGCTGGCGACCAGAGTCTCCTTGGTGAAAGCGCTTTCGCTGGCCATGCCGGCAAGGCTCACCGCGATGCCGAGATGGGCGATCACCATGCCCCATATGTAGAGCGGGGTGCGGCGCAGATTACGTCCCCAAAGCGGGGCAAGGCTGGCGAGACCGACGCCGGCTGCAGCGACGAGGCCGAGCAGCGGCAGGATCCGGATCCCCGGCGCCAGCGCGATCACCGCCAACAACGCAAGTGCGGCGAGCAGCACGGGCAGCGCCATTCTCGTCGCGACCTGGCGCAGATCGTCGCGGCGCCAGCGCATCACCGGACCTGCCGCCATGACGAGAAGAAGTATTAGCGCGAGCGGCCCCGCCGCGCTGTTGAAATAGGGAGGGCCTACCGAAAGCTTCTCGCCGGTCACCGCCTCTGCGGCGAGCGGATAGAGCGTGCCGACCAGCACGATGCCGAGTATCGCCGACAGCAGCAGATTGTTGATGACGAGCGAGCCTTCGCGGCTGACCGCGTCGAAACGCGATCCTTCGCGCACCGTACCGACCCGCAGCCCGAACAGCGCAAGTGCGCCGCCGATATAGAGGACGAGCAAGGCGAGGATGAAGGTGCCACGCTTGGGATCGACCGCAAAGGCGTGGACCGAGGTGAGGATGCCCGAGCGGACGAGAAAAGTCCCGACCATCGACATCGAGAAGGCCACGACCGCCAGCATCACCGTCCAGGCGCGCAGCCCCTCGCGGGTCGCCAGCACCGTCACCGAATGGAGCAGCGCGGTCGCGGCGAGCCAGGGCATCAGCGAAGCATTCTCCACGGGGTCCCAGAACCACCAGCCGCCCCAGCCCAGCTCATAATAGGCCCAGTAGCTACCGGCCGTGATGCCGATCGTCAGCAATATCCAGGCAGCCAGCACCCAGGGCCGCATCGCCCGGGCGAAGGCGGCGCCGACGTCGCGGGTGACGAGCGCGCCGACCGCGAAGGAAAAGGCCACCGACAGGCCGACATAACCGAGATAGAGCGTCGGTGGATGGAAGGCGAGGCCGGGATCCTGCAACAGCGGATTGAGCCCCTGCCCTTCGGCCGGCGCCGGGTCCAGCCGCGCGAACGGGTTCGACGCGAACAGCAGGAAAGCATAGAAACCGAGCCCGATCGCCGCCTGTGCCGACAGGGTCGCGATCAGCGTCCGTTCGTTCAGCCGCCGCTCGAACAGCGCGACCGCCGCGCCCGCCACCGCCAGGATTGTCACCCACATCAGCATCGAGCCTTCGTGGTTCCCCCAGGTCCCGGCAAATTTGTAGAGCCAGGGCTTGGTCGAGGCGTTGTTGGCGGCGACCAGCGCCACCGACAGGTCGACCGTCACGAACAGCCAGATCAGCGCGAGGAAGGCCAGCGCGGTCAACCCGCCCTGAATGACGGCGACGGGCCGCACCGAAGCGAGCAGATCGGTCCGCCGGCTCGACACCGCCATCGCCCCCAGCACCAGCTGAAGCGCGGCGAGCGCCGCGGCAAGCCACAGGGCTGCAAGTCCGGCCTCGGCTATCATTTCTGGAGACTTTTGCTTTCGTGCATTTCGGGATTTTTCATCGCCACCTGCGGCGGCATATAGCGCTCGTCGTGCTTGGCCAGGATGTTGGTCGCGACGAAGCTTCCGTCGGGCTGGAAGCTGCCCTCGGCAACGACGCCCGAATTCTCCTTGAAGAGGTCGGGCACGATCCCGGTGAAGCGCACCGGCACGGTCGCCGCATTGTCGGTGACGACGAAATCTATGGTGACCCCGTCGGCGCGCCGCTTGACCGAACCGCCCTGCACCATCCCGCCGAGCCGTACCGCGCGGCCGGGCTCGACATGATCGCGCTGCGCGTCGCTCGGTGTATAGAAATAGGCGGCCTCGTCCTTGAGCGCCGACATAGCAAGAAGGGCGGAGCCGACGAGCGCGACCACTGCGAGAAAGGCGAGCACGAGACGCTGGTTCTTCGCCTTCATCATTCAGACCGCCGCAACAGGCTATCGGCACGCTTCTCGGCACGACGCATCGCGCCATAGCTGACCGCGGTGATCGTGGCGGTCCCGCCGATCGACAAGGCGTAGGCTATGATTATGAACGGCCAGTGATTCACTCGTCGGCCATCCGTTTGAGTCTCGCCTCGACCTTGGCGGCGGCCAGTGATGCGCGCATCCGCATCAGGACGATCGCGCCGAACAACAGGGTGAACCCCAGCGCCGACACGAGCAACGGCCAGAGCATCGAGCTGTCGATCGTCGATCCGCCACCCAGCGAAAGGCTCTGGCCCTGGTGAAGCGTGCGCCACCATTGCACCGAATAATGGATGACCGGCAGATTGGCCGCGCCGACGACGCCGAAGATCGCCGAGACACGATCATTGCCGCCGCGCTCGGCACCCGCCGAAGCGAGCGCGATGAAAGCGAGATAGAGGAAAAACAGGACAAGCATCGAGGTGAGCCGCCCGTCCCATTCCCAATAGGTGCCCCAAGTCGGCCGGCCCCAGAGCGAGCCGGTGATCAGGCAGATCGCGGCGAACAGCGCCCCCGGCACCGCGATGGCGCGCGCCGCGACCGCGGCGAGCGGATGCCGCCAGATCAGCTGCATCAGGCTGGCCATCGCAATTCCGCTCCAACCCGCCATCGCGAGCCATGCGGCGGGGACATGGACGTACATGATCCGCACAGTTTCGCCCTGCAGATAGTCGGGCGGGGTGACGAAGAGCCCGCCCGCCAGGGCGACCGCGATCATCACCCCACCGCTCCAGCCCAACCAGGGCGTCAAGGGACGAGCGATCGAGAGGAAGCGCGCGGGGTTGGCGAAGATGTGCACGGGCGGAGGCCATAAAGCCTGATCGCTGCCGGTGGAAGCGCTTTGCGGCTTCGATGTCGCGAGATGCGAAGCGCGGAAGCGAACCCGGCGCCGGTCCGGCCAGGCTCAGGCACGGCCTATCAGGCGCGCGGCCATCCGGTCGGCGACCGTCGCCGCGGGCAGGCCTGCCTCTGCGCTCTCCGCCCATATTTCTTCCAGCCGCTCCGGGATGCGCGCCACACGGGCCTCGACCTCGGCGCGATCGCCCTGCCCAAGATATTCCAGCACGACATTCATGATGCCCCCGGCGTTGATCACATAATCGGGTGCATAGAGAATTCCGCGCGCATGAATGCGATCGGCATCGGCGGGAGAAGCCAACTGATTATTTGCCCCTACGGCCACCGCGACGACCCGCAGCTCGGCGATAGATCGCTCGTTCAGGATCGCGCCAAGCGCGCAAGGGCTCAGTATGTCGGCTTCCATCCTCATGATGTCGGCCGCAGGCACGACGTTGGCGCCCAGCTCCGCCGCCAAGGCCTGCGCCCGCCGGGCATCGAGATCGGCCAGCGTCAGACGCGCGCCGTCAGCCGCGAGCAGCCGGGCCAGCCCGCCGCCGACGCTACCCACTCCTTGGATCGCGACATGGACGCCGGCCGCGCTCCCCTTGCCGAGCGTGCGGCGGATGGCCGCGAGGACCCCGAGATAGACGCCTTGGGCAGTACTGGGCCCCGGGTTGCCGCCGGCATGGCCCGCAGCGACAGGGAGACCCGAGACATGGCGCGTGGCGGTGGCGATCACCACCATGTCCGAGTCGCTCATGCCGACATCTTCCGCGGTGACATATCGGCCAGCGAGCGAGTCGATCGCGCGGCCGAACGCCGCCAATAGTTCGGGCGTCTTAGTACGGGCCGGGTCCGCCAGGATTACGCCCTTGCCGCCACCCATCGGTAGGCCCGCCATCGCATTTTTGAAGCTCATACCCCTAGAGAGGCGCAGCGCGTCCACCACAGCGGCATCTGGCTGCGCATAGTGCCAGAACCGGGCGCCGCCGGCGGCTGGGCCAAGATAGGTCGAATGGATCGCGATGATCGCGGTCAGGCCAGCCCGCGCATCCCGGAAAAAATGGACAGCTTCGTGATCGTCAAAGTCCGCATATTCCCAAGGGCTCATGATATCCCCGAGTAATTTGATTACAATTATTTATAATATTATTTTCACACAGCGCTAGCCCCGAATCAGGGCCCGCGCGGGACGAAATGAAGCTGCAGGGCGAAGTACGTCCAGCCGGTCGGCTCTTTGTGGCGACGAGCCCGGATATGTTCGTCCGATAGCGCCGGAGGTTGACGCCACGGAACCGAAGGTCGGTGCCGCCGCACGATAAATCTAAAGTATAATGGGCAGGTAAACAAACATACGTGTTACCCAATCTATCACATACTGCCGTTAACCAAATTTACTCTCAGTCATAAGAAAATACCTCCTAACAAGTAGAGGAAATAGGAGGCAATTATGTTACGATATACATTAAGATGCCGCTGTATAGATGTGAGAATGAAGCACTCATCTCCCAAAATATCTAGATCTCCAGTGAAGTAACCTAGATAAATTATGTGCTGGCGCCTCCGATTGGCGCGTAACACGGCCGAAGGTGGTCGGAACTAAGCATCGGACCAACATCGTCGCGACAGTCCCGCAACGAACTTCGTTGCGGGAGGCTGCGCATCCGCCGGCCGGCCACCTAATCCGATGGATGCCGCAATGAATTGCTTCCGTACCCCCGCGGGCGGAAACCCGCCCGCGCGCATGGCGCTGATCGCCTGTGCGCTCTCGTTCGCGACCGGCCTGCTACCCGCCGGGCAAGCCGCCAGGGCCAATCCGCTACCACCGGAATGCGCCGGGCTATGCAGCGCCGACGAGCTCTTGTCGCGCGCGGCACGGCGGACCCTTATTCACGATCATCGCGTTGGAAGCGGGATATCGGCGGCGGTCATCGAGCCGATGCCGAACCGGGCGATGAGTGATGATGCATGCCGCGGCACCGCCGTCAGCAACATGGATCAGGCCTCTTGACGAGCCGGGTTTTCCCTTCACGCCACGCGATGCGGGGCTGCGGCTCACGAAGTGATGGGGCGATCGACGGGGATTGAACCCGCAACCTCCGGTACCACAAACCGGCGCTCTAACCAATTGAGCTACGACCGCCACAGGCACCACCGGCGCCGCGATTGCGCTCCATAAGGAATGGGGTCCCGCGAAGCAAGCGCGCATGATCCCGGTTACTCTACCATTTCGCAATAGATGTCTTGCCTAGCGCGGCATCAGGTCGCACAAGGCGATGCCGTGCTTTCCCAACGAACCCGCTACGCGATACGTGCGCTTCTCCACCTTGGTGACCGGCATGGCCAGGGCCCCATCCAACTCGCCGAGATAGCAGAGCGCCAGAACATTCCGGCGAAGTTTCTGACCGTCATCCTCTCGGAGATGAAGCGGGCCGGTTTCGTCGAGACGATGCGCGGCAAGGAGGGGGGCTACTGGTTGGCCCGCCCGCCCAGCGAGATCACATATGGCGACATCGTCCGTGCGACGCGCGGTTCGCTGGCGCTGGTGCCGTGCGCGGCGCGGCTCGCCTACGCCCCATGCGATCATTGCATCGAAGAAACACAGTGCCGAATGCGTCATGTCATGCTCTCTGTTCGCGACGAGACCGCCAGAATTCTCGATCGGGTCTCGCTGGCCGAGCCACTGTCCTTGCCGCCACTGGAGCACCCGTCGACAGCGGAACAAGCCGCGGAAATTCGCGACTTTCGGGACAGTCCCGCGACCCCGTCGGATAAGGTGGGCGGTTGAGCCGGCAGGTCTTACCCGTTCATTTCATGTTGATTTTCCGTTGACGACCTAATCGGCGACGTTATGTCAGCAGCAGGAACGGCGTTCGAGCCGGGCCGAAAAAATGCTATGGGAGCTGCTCGAATGAAGAAGTTGAGCCTCGTTATTGTTGCCGCCGGCCTGATGGCTCTCGCCGCGTGCAACAAGCAAACCCCAGCCGAGAACGCGATCGACAATCAGGCCGCCGCGCTGGAAAATCAGGCCGACGCGCTTGACAACGCCGCCGACTATGCGTCGAACGAAGCGACCGAGAGCGCGCTCGAGAACGCCTCGGACGCCGCCGAGAACGCTGCGGACGCCGTCGAAGACAAGAAGTGATCCTGGCCCCATGGGGCTCTGATTGCTGAGAAAAAATGGGCGTCTCCTCGCGGAGGCGCCCATTTTTCATGGCTGGCTTGGTTGGGATTGACGCGTCAGCCGTTGACCACCGTTCCGCCATTGGGATGCAGCACCTGGCCCGACATATAGCTGCTGTCTTCGCAGGCGAGGAACAGGAAGGCCGGCGCAACTTCATTGGGCTGTCCAGGACGGCCCATCGGGGTGCTTTTGCCGAAAGTCCTCAATTTCTCCTCGCTGGCCCCGCCGCAGGGATTGAGTGGAGTCCAGATCGGGCCGGGCGCCACCGCGTTGACTCGAATTCCCTCACCCACCAGATTCTCCGACAAGGATCGGGTGAAGGCGGTGATTGCGCCCTTGGTGCTCGAATAATCGAGAAGTTCCTTACTTCCCTGATACATCGTCACCGATGTGCAGTTCACAATCGCTGCGCCCGATTTCAGATGCGGCCGCACAGCCTGAGTGAGGAAGAACATTCCGAAAATGTTGGTCTGAAAGGTCCTACGCAGCTGCTCCTCGCTGATGTCGGTAATGTCCTCGTCGGGATGCTGCTCTCCCGCATTGTTGACCAGAATATCGATGCGCCCGAGCTTCGCGATCACTTCGGCGATCGCCGCGTCACACCAGCTCCTGTCGCCGATATCGCCAGCGATCGCCACCGCGCGGCGACCCTCGCGCTCGACGATCTCCACCGTTTTCCTCGCGTCGTCATGTTCGCAAAGATATAGGACCGCGACATCGGCGCCCTCACGCGCGTAGAGCGCGGCGACCGCTCGCCCGATGCCGCTATCGGCGCCGCTAATCACGGCGACCTTGCCCGCCAGTCTCTCGGAACCCCGATATCGCGGCTCCCAGTCGGGCTTGGGTTCCAACCGGCTTTCATGTCCGGGCAGGCCATCTTCGTGAATCATCCGTTGGTGCTGATCGACCATGATGCTCTCCTCTCGGCCGACCAACGAAGCGGGTTCCGGACGGTTCAGTCCGTTGCGGCGACGGTGCGGCGCAAGGCCAGCCGGTCGCTGACGACTTCCATGGTAAAGATCGGGTCGGCATCGGGCGGCACTTCGCAGATCGCGTCGACAAAGGCGTCGCGCGTGGCCGGGTCGTCGTAGACCATCTTCCTATCGAAGGCCGCTTGCCACGTGGCACGGTCCGGCCATTCGGCATAGCCGACAAAGCGGCCGTCCGCGTCGCGGTGGAGCCGTGACCCGTAGCTTCCATAGATTTCCCGGATCAGCTCGGTCCCGCGCGTCCAGGCGCGAATGAACTGCTCCTCCTTGCCGGGATGCACCCGCCACCAATAGACCGCGACGAACATCGAACCCTCCCTTCCGGCGACCGGCGCTGCGGATCATGCTCGAAAGTCACAGATCCGGTAATCGCTGATCGGCCACGCCCCAGCCGAGCAGCGCCTTCGACGATCCGAGCAGCGCCTTCGACGATGCCCGTTTGAGCAACAGGGCGGCATCCTTGATCGTGAAGGCGCTCGCCTTGTCGAGGCCGTCCAGTTCGCTCCAGGAAACAGGTGCGGCGACCGGCGCATTCTCCCGTGATCGCGCACTGTAGGGGGTTACCGCCGTGGCCCCGCGCTGGTTGCGCAGATAATCGACGAAGATCCGGCCGACGCGCTTCGACTTGGCCATATTTGCGACGAAACGGTCTGGTTCGGACTGCGCTATCGCCTCCGCGAAGCGGTGGGCGAAGTCCTTGACGGCGGGCCATTCCGCCTCGGGCGTCAGCGGCACGACGACATGGATGCCCTTGCCGCCCGACAGCATCGGGAAACTGACGAGCCCGATATCCGACAGCATCGTCCGTATGTCCTTCGCCGCCTTCCTCACATCGGCGAAGGCGAGACCGACGTCGGGATCGAGATCGAAGATCATCCGGTCGGGCTTTTCGATATCCTCGACGCGGGAGCCCCAGATGTGGAACTCGATCGTCCCCATCTGAACACAGGCGAGCACGCCTTCAATATCGTCGACATAGAGATAGTCCTCGGTGCCGCCGTCCTTCTCACGGACCGGGATATGGCGGACATGGTCGCCGAAGCTGCCCGAATCATGCTTCTGGAAAAAACAATGCTTGGCGCGCCCTTGAGGACAGCGAACGAGGCTGACCGGACGGCCGCCGAGCCATGGCAGCAGCAATGAGCGTACCGCATGGTAGTAGCTGGCGAGATCACCCTTAGTGACCTGTGATTCGGGAAAGATCACACGATCGGGATTGCTGATCGTGACCGGGAGTTCATTCGCCCCCTCGGACTCGATCGCCTGTTCGACCGGCATCGGCTCCTCGCGCCCGACCTCTTTCGCGTTCTTGTCGGCTCGCAATCCGAGGAAGCTCGCATGGCGCAGCACATCGTCATGGGTGAACTCGGCGAAGGCGACCTCAGCCACCAGGTCGGGTGTCACCCAATGCGCGCCCCGCGCCTCGGCGCGAGGCACCTTGACTGCCGGTTTATCGGCCTTGCGCCGGGCGAACAAGCCGGCAAGCATCTCCATAGTGCCCTGGTCGAATCCGGTGCCGACCTTACCGGCATAGACGAGCCCCCCGTCCTTGTACTGAGCGAGCAGCAATGCGCGGAAGAAGCGGCTCTTGGCGCTGCTTTCGCTCCAGCCGACGATCACAAACTCCTGCCGTTGCGTGCATTTGACCTTGAGCCAGTGCGTAGTCCGCTGTCCGCGATAGGGGGCATCGGCACGCTTCGAGATGATGCCTTCCTGTCCGGCCTTGCACATCGCGTCGAACAGCTTCTCGCCCGCACCGATGACGTGATCGGCATAGTGGATCGTCGCATGCTTCGCCGGCAGCAGCTCGGCGAGCCGGGCCTTCCGATCGATGTTGGGAAGCCCGGTGAGATCCTCACCGTCAAGCGAAAGCAGATCAAAGGCGAAATATTCGAAGCTGCCGCCTTCGCCCTTTAGCGCCTTTTGCAGCGCCGAAAAACTCGGATTGCCCTGCTCGTCCAGACTGACGATTTCCCCGTCGATCAGGGCAGGCGGCAGATCGAGCGCGGCGATTGCCTCGCCGAGCGGGGCGAATTTGTCGGTCCAGTCGAGGCCGGATCGCGTGTAGATCTTCGCGCGATCGCCCGAGACCGCGACCAGCGCGCGATAGCCGTCGAACTTGATCTCGTGGATCCACGCATTGCCAGCCGGAACATGGTCGACCAGCGTGGCGAGCTGGGGCGCTCGAAACTCAGGAAGCTCGCCCCGATCGAGGCCGGGGCCGCGCGGAGCCTTCGCGCGCGACGATCTTTTGCGGCTGCCGCCTCTGCTTGAATGACGAACGGCCTCGATATGCGCATCCGCCTCGGCCATCACCTTGTCGAACGCCTTGCCGCGCTTGCCCTTCAGGCTCCGGACGCCCTGCCTGTCGGCGGCGATCTCCGCCATCGTCCGACCGGTCTTCACGCTCGTCAGCTCACGCGCGACGAGATCGTCGCTGCCGCCTGCCGCCGAATCGTCGATCTTGCGCAGCAGCCAGTTCTCGTGCCGCTCGCCCGGCTTGCCCTTCATCCGGACGAGCAGCCATTCGCCCTTCATCCGCTCACCCGCGAGGGTGAAGTGAAGATGGCCTTTCTCCAGATCCTTCTCGCTCTTGCCCTCGATCGGTGCCCAGGTGCCCTTGTCCCAAAGCATCACCGTCCCGCCGCCATATTCACCCTCAGGGATCGTCCCCTCGAAGTCGGCATAGGAGATCGGGTGATCCTCGGTGCGGACAGCCAGCCGCTTATCCTCCGGGTCGAGGCTCGGCCCGCGGGTGACCGCCCAGCTCTTCAGCACACCGTCCATCTCCAGCCGAAAGTCGTAGTGGAGCCGTGTCGCATCATGCTTCTGGACGATGAAGCGGTGACGATTTGCGCTGTCGATCTTGCCGGCTGGCTCCGCGGTCCTCTTGAAGTCGCGCTTGCGGTTATATTCGCCGAGGTCGGCCATCGCTCATGCTCTCCTGCGGGCGGGGTCCTTTTCGCCGGAACCCTTGGGGGAAGCCGGCTTCTTTCCGGCCGTCGCCTTCGCCGCCGCGGGCCTGGCAGCGCCGCCGCCACTGCCGACCGACTTCTTCAGCGCCGCCATCAGATCGATGACATTGCCTTTGCGGGCAGACGGCTCGTCATCGACGTCCTCAAGGATTTTCTTATTCCCCTTGGCTTTCTTCTTCTTCTCAATCAGCGCCTTGAGCGCGTCAACATAGCGGTCGTGAAACTCGCTCGCGTCGAATTTGGCGGTCTTTTTCTCGATCAGCGTCTCGGCAAGGTCGAGCAGCTCCTCGTCGGGCTTGGCATCGGAAATCTCGCGGAAATAGCTCTGCGCCTTCCTGACCTCATCGGCATAGCGCAGCGTCTCCAGCACCAGGCCCCGCCCGCACGGCTTCAGGCTCACCACATATTCGCGCCCGCGCATGGCCAGCTGGCCGAGGCCGACCTTGCGGGTCCGCCGCAGCGCCTCGCGCAGGACGATGAATGCCTCCTCGGCGAGCTCGTCGGCGGGGACGACATAATAAGGCTTTTCGAAATAGAGCACGTCGATCTCATCGGCATCGACGAACTGGATCAATTCCAGCGTTCGCTTGCTCTCCAGCTTGACCGCATCGATCTCGTCCTGGTCGAGTAGGACATAATTGCCCTTGGAGACTTCATATCCCTTGACGATATCGTCGGGATCGACCGGGCCGACGCCGGGCACGACCTTCTCATATTTGATCCGCTTTCCCGAAGGCTCGTGGATCTGATGGAAGGCGACCTGCGCGCTGCTGCTCGTCGCATTGTAGATTTCGACCGGGATCGAAACGAGCGCGAGACGGATCTGCCCCTGCCAGTAAGCGCGTGCGGCCATGATGATTCCTCCTGCGCAATGACAGGCCGATTCAAACCGTGAACGGCATCAGGGTTCCCCGCCATGGAAGACCGATCCTAATCGCTAGGTGATCAGCTTCCGCAATCCCGCGATCGTATCCGCCTCCTCGGGCGGCTTATCCTTCCGGATCCGCGAGATGCGTGGGAAGCGCGTGGCGATGCCCGATTTGTGGCGCTTGCTCTCGTGAATGCTGTCGAAGGCGAGTTCGACGACGAGCGTCTTCTCGACCTCGCGGACCGGACCGAAGCGGTTGAGCGTGTTGTTGCGGACGAAGCTGTCGAGCCATTTCAGCTCCTCGTCGGTGAAGCCGGAATAGGCTTTCGCCACGGGTAGCAACTCGCCATCGTCCGACCAGCAGCCAAAGGTGTAATCCGAATAGAAGCTCGATCGCTTCCCATGCCCACGCTGCGCATACATCATCACACAGTCGATCGTCAGCGGATCGCGCTTCCATTTGTACCAGAGCCCGGTGCGACGGCCGGCCACATAGCGACTGTCGCGACGCTTGAGCATCACCCCTTCGATCGCCGCATCGCGCGCGCCCGCGCGTATTTCGGCCAGCTCCTCGAAGTCCCGGGCGGGAATCACCGCCGATATGTCGAAACGGGCGGGATCGAGCCGCGCCACGAACGTCTCCAGCCGCGCGCGCCGCTCGGCCCAGGGCAGCACCCGCAGATCCTCGTCACCCTCGATCAGAATGTCGTAAAGCCGCACGAAAGCCGGATAGTCGGACAGCATCCGCGCCGAGACATTCTTCCGCCCCAGCCGCTGCTGGAGTGCATTGAAGGACGCCGCCGAACCGCCATGCTGCGCGGCCCCCTGGGCCTCGCCCTCGACGAGCATCTCGCCGTCGAGGGCGGCGTCGATGCCCTGGGCCGCCTCGGCAATGTCGGGGAAGGTCGCGGTGATGTCGTCGCCAGCGCGGCTGTAGAGCCGGACGTCGTGACCGGTGCCGACGATCTGGACCCGGATCCCGTCCCATTTCCACTCCGGGACATAGTCCGCGAGATCGACCGTTCCGTCCTCCAGCGGATGCGCGAGCATGAAAGGCCGGAAGAAGGGTTTGCCCCGCGGGTCCGGACGTTCGCCGCCGTCGGCCCAGCGAAATAGTTCGATATAGGGCGGCGCCAGCGCGTGCCACACCTCCTCGACCGCATCGACATCGAGGCCGAAGCCCTGGGCGAAGCCGGTTTTGGCCAGCCGGGCCGAGATGCCGACCCGCAAGCCGCCGGTAGCCAGCTTGAGCAGCGCGAAGCGACCGCTGGCGTCGAGATGGTCGAGCATCTCGCCGAGCGCGGCGGGCGCATCCGCGCGGCCGAGGCGGGCAAGTCGGTCGACCACGGCGCCCAGGCTGAGTGAGCCATCGTCGATCTCCGGTGGCTGGTCGAGCCGCTTTGGCCAGATCAGCGCCACCGTTTCGGCGAGATCGCCGACATAATCGCGGCTCATCCGGAACAGCAGCGGATCGACCCGCTCGTCGACGATCGCGTGAATCGCGGCGCTCTTGACGGCCGGCAGGCTGAGCCCGCCGGTTAGCGCGGCGAGCGCCCAGCCACGATCCGGATCCGGTGTCCGACGCATATATTCGGCGATCAGCGCCAGCTTGGCGTTGCGCGAACGGGTATAAACGAGTCCGTCCAGAAGCCGCGAGAACGCCCTCATCCCTCGTCCTCGTCCTCATAGCCCGGCAGCGCCAGTGCACGAGCACGCATCTGGTTGAGTTCGCACCAATGGACGAGCGCTTCCTCGCGGCCGTGGGTTACCCAGATCTCCGAGGGCGCCACCTCGCGGATCGTTCCGGTCAGTTCGTCCCAGTCGGCATGATCGGATATCACCAGGGGCAGCTCGACATTCTTCTGCCGCGCGCGCTGGCGGACCCGCATCCAGCCCGAGGCCATCGCGGTAATCGGTTCGGGCAATCGCCGCGACCAGCGATCGTTGAGAGCCGATGGCGGGCAGACGACCACCTTGCCGCGCATCTGGTCCGAAGACGCGCCGGTCGCCTGGTAAACTTCGCCGAGATCGACGCCGAAGTCCCGATAAAGATCGCACATCCGCTCGAGGGCACCGTGGATGTAGATCGGATCTCGATGGCCATGCGCGCGCAATTCCGCAATCAGCCGCTGCGCCTTGCCCAATGCATAGGCGCCGACCACGACGCAGCGTTCGGGCGTGGTGTGGAGCGCGGCGAGCAGCCGGTCGATTTCCTGGCCGATTGGGGGGTGACGGAAGACCGGGAGCCCGAACGTGGCCTCGGTGATGAAGATATCGCAGGGAACCGGCTCGAAGGGGGCGCAGGTAGGGTCAGAGCGCCGCTTATAGTCCCCGGTTACCACGACGCGCTCCCCGCCATGTTCGAGGAGTATCTGCGACGATCCCAGCACATGGCCGGCCGGAATATAGCTGATATCGACTTCGCCGAGCCGTACCATCTCGCCATAGCTGACCGCGACGCCCGGCGAAGAGCCGTAGCGCAAAGCCATGATCGCGAGCGTTTCAGCGGTCGCCCAGCACATGCCATGACCACCCCGAGCGTGGTCACTATGACCATGGGTTATCAGCGCACGATCGACCGGCGTCGTCGGATCGATCCAGGCATCCGCGGGGCGGACGTAAATGCCGCGGGGGGAGGCTTCGATCCAATGCGCCATCGATGTTAGACGCTACCGCACCGGCGAGGTTCCTCAAGCCCGATAGCTGGCCAGATCCTCACCTCATATTCCTATTTACTGAGGTTATCGTCCGGGCGAAGGCGCAGTGCGGCCTGGACTCCCATTCGCTCATGCCCTTCATACGCATGGCGACCATCCTCATTCCAGGCGGATGTCCCCGCTAGGAAAGCTGGCGCCGCTCAGCGGCTGAGCAAGTCCTGGACCTTGTTCTCGCCACCGGTCCCCGCCGTGCCTGCCTGGACGCCCGGGCGATCCAACGGCGTCCGATCGTCTTCCTCGAGCCCCATCTCGATCCGATCGAGCTTGTTTCCATAGGCCGCTACCGCTTCCCCGCCCCTCTCGGTGAGCCCGCCGCTTTGCTTGGGCACTCCACTTTCCTTGGGTCTCGAGCTTGAAACTTTGGCCAATTTCCGAGCTGCGAGAAGGTCGATCAGCGTCACTCCGGCGACGATCCCCAATGCCAGAAGCGCGGTCTTTCGCCTGGGGTTGCCCGGTGCCGCGATATAACCGAGGGCGGCAAGGTCGAACAGGTCACCGGCAAGCCGCCACTGCAGCGGCGCTTCGCTATGGGGCGTCATCAAGCCCGCGACGCCCGTCGCCACCTCACGCACTCCCGCGATCTGGAATAGCCGGCCGCCCATAGCTTCACCCGCGCCGACATTCCGTCCAAGCCGCCGGCCGAGAAGGATATCGGCAACTCCGAGCGCAAGGCTTGCGGCGCCCACCGCTCGACCAACGAACTGCCCATTCATGCTCTTCTCCTGTAGGGCGGTAACGTCAGCTCCGGGGAAAGGCTCCCAAGGAGGAGTCATGCACATCGATTGAGAATCGGTCGCAGAAGCAGCGGAGCGTCCCGCCGTGCGTTCGAGCGAGGTCAACCCACATACCGGAGAGCCCATATGGCAAAGCAGGAATTCACGGACGCGATCGCGCTGCTGAAGGCCGACCACCGCAAGGTGGAGGATTTGTTCGAGCAGTTCGAGAAGGCGAAGAGTCCCGATCGCAAGCGCCAACTCTGCCGCGAGATCTGCACCGAACTGAAGATTCACACGATGATCGAGGAGGAAATTTTCTATCCGGCGTTGCGCGGGAAGATCGAAGACGACACGCTGGACGAGGCTTATGTCGAGCATGACGGCGCTAAGGTGCTCGTCAACGATCTCGAGACGGCCAGCCCGGAAGACGATTTCTACGACGCCAAGGTCACGGTGCTTTCGGAAGAGATCAAACATCATGTCAAGGAAGAGGAGATGGCCAGGGAGGGCATGTTCGCCCAGGCCCGCGAAGCCGACGTCGACCTCGTCGCCTTGCGTGACCAGATGATGGCGCGGAAGGAAGAGTTGATGGTCACGGCCCAGGGCGCGGGCCTCCCCGTCGCGAAACCAAGCGCCGTCAACCTCGTCACCGCCTGATTCTCATGGGCCGCCGTCGCCGGCGCGACGGCGGTCGACTAGCCAGGGTGCGCCATGAAACGCTATGCCTATGGATGGCTGACCGTTCTGTTCTTCGTCATTTCGATCGCCGGTCACTGGATCTTCGGCTGGTACGCCTATGTCGACGAAGCGGCCCAGCACGCGCAGCAGCCCCAATTTTCCGAATTCCTGATCGAAATCGGCCGCGACACCTTCGAGAATTGGCAGTCCGAATTCCTGCAACTGCTCTGGCAGGTCGTAGGGCTCGCCTATTTCCTCTACGTCGGCTCACCTTCATCGAAGGAAAATGACGACCGGCTCGAAGCGAAGGTCGATGCGCTGCTGCGGCTTTCCGGTGCGGAGGGGGAGAAAATCATCGCCGATCTGGACCAACGCTATCTGCGCACCCATGGCCATGCCCAGCCCCACGCGCATGGGGACGACCGTCGACCATGACGGAAACGCTTTCGCCGACCCTGCCCGACGATATCGAGAGCCTCGCCCATGAGTTGCTGAAGCTGGCCTGTGATCGCGAGGTCACCATCGCCACGGCCGAAAGCTGCACCGGTGGCCTGCTCGCTTCGCTGCTGACCGACGTCGAAGGCGCGGGCCATGTCTTCGAACGCGGCTTCGTGACCTATAGCGAAGACGCCAAATGCGAGTTGCTCGGCCTCTCGCAGGCGATGATCGACGATTGCGGAGCAGTCAGCGAGGAGGTGGCGCGCGCGATGGCGGAAGGCGCGCTGGCAAGTTCCCGTGCGGATCTGGCGCTCGCTATTACAGGCTTTGCCGGCGCGGCGGGCGCTGATGGCGAGCCGGGGCTGGTCCATTTCGCCTGCGCGCGCCGCGACGGTGCAACGCGCCACCGCGAGACCCACCTCGGTCCGCTCGGCCGCGGTACCGTCCGCATAGCCTGCATGCGGATCGCGCTCGAACTGCTGCGCGAGGGGATCGAGGGCTAGGCGCGCGCGGATGGAATCGCTATCGGCTCGCGCATGACCGGAATCACCCCCGAAATCGTCGCCGAGCACGGCCTTTCCCCTGATGAATATGAGCGCCTTCTGCATGCGCTCGGCCGTGCGCCGAACCTGACCGAACTCGGCATCTTCTCGGTGATGTGGTCCGAGCATTGCAGCTACAAGTCGAGCCGCATCCATCTGCGAAAGCTACCGACGACTGGTCCGCAGGTGATCTGCGGCCCTGGCGAAAATGCCGGTGTCGTCGACATTGGCGACGGCCAGGCCGCTATCTTCAAGATGGAGAGCCACAACCATCCGTCCTATATCGAGCCTTATCAGGGCGCTGCGACCGGGGTCGGCGGCATCCTGCGCGACGTATTCACCATGGGCGCGCGGCCGGTCGCTAATATGAACGCGCTGCGCTTCGGCCGGCCAAATCATCCGAAGATGCGCCATCTGATCGCAGGGGTAGTCCACGGCATCGGCGGCTATGGCAATTGTGTCGGCGTGCCCACGGTCGGCGGCGAGGTCAATTTCCACCGTGCCTATGATGGCAACATCCTCGTCAATGCGATGACGGTAGGTGTCGCGGAGACCAACAAGATCTTCTATTCGGCGGCGTCGGGTGTCGGCAACCCGATCGTCTATGTCGGCTCGAAGACGGGCCGTGACGGCATCCATGGCGCGACAATGGCCTCGGCCGACTTCTCGGAGGACTCGGAGGAGAAGCGTCCCACCGTCCAGGTCGGCGATCCCTTCACGGAGAAGCTGCTGATCGAGGCGTGTCTGGAGCTGATGTCGTCGGACGCAATCGTCGCCATCCAGGACATGGGTGCCGCCGGCCTCACCTCCTCCTCTGTTGAGATGGCGTCGAAGGGTGGGGTCGGCATCGAGCTCGACATGAACGCCGTGCCCTGCCGCGAGGAGGGCATGACTCCCTATGAGATGATGCTGTCGGAATCCCAGGAACGGATGCTGATGGTGCTGAAGCCCGGCCGCGAGAGCGAAGCCGAGGCGATCTTCCGCAAATGGGAGCTCGATTTCGCGGTGATCGGTCGTGTCACGGACACCGGTCGGATGATCCTGAAGTTCAACGGCGAGACGGTGTGCGACATCCCGCTCGGCCCGCTCGCCGACGAGGCGCCGGTCTATGATCGACCCTGGGTGGCGACGCCCCCGCCGCCCCCGCTCGGCGAGGTGCCGCCCAACGGGTCTATCGGTGAAAATCTGCTGGCGCTGATGGCCTCGCCCGACCTCGCCAGCCGCCGCTGGATCTGGGAGCAATATGACCACATGGTCGGCGCCGACACCGTCCAGCGTCCGGGCGGCGACGCCGCCGTGGTCCGCGTCCACGGCACGAAGAAGGGCCTGGCGATCAGCACCGACTGCACGCCCCGTTACGTGTTCGCCGACCCGGTTCAGGGCGGTGCGCAGGCGATCGCCGAGTGCTGGCGCAACATCACCGCGGTCGGCGCCACCCCACTCGCGTCCACCGACTGCATGAACTTCGGCAACCCGCAGCGGCCCGAGATCATGGGCCAGTTCGTTGGCGCGATCGAAGGCATGGCTCGAGCCTGCGCCGCGCTCGACTTCCCGATCGTCTCGGGCAATGTCAGCCTCTACAACGAGACGAAGAACGACGACGGCAGCGGCAGTGCGATCCTGCCGACACCAGCGATCGGCGGCATCGGCCTGTTACCGGATGTCGAGCGGTCGGCGACGATAGGGTTCAAGCGCGAGGGCGAGCAGATCGTCATCATCGGCGATACCGGGGGTCATCTCGGCCAGTCTTTATGGCTGCGCTATGTCGCCGGCCGCGAAGAGGGACCGCCGCCGGCGGTGGACCTGGAACTCGAGAAGCGGAACGGCGATTTCGTCCGTGGCCTTATTCGCGGCGCCGACGTCAGCGCGGTGCATGACATCTCCGACGGTGGGCTGCTGGTCGCTCTGGCCGAAATGGCGCTCGCCGGAAATATCGGCGCGCGGATCGACGAACTCAGCCACGCCAGGGCATTTGGCGAGGACCAGGCGCGCTATATCGTGACCACCGCAAATGCGGACGCCATATTAGCGGCCGCGCTGTCCATGGGCGTCTCCGCCTGCCGCCTCGGCGTCACCGGCGGAGATCAGCTCGCGGGCATTCCCCTCGCCAAGTTGCGCGCGGCACATGAGGGCTTCTTCCCGCGGCTGATGGACGCCGAAGTCTGACCAGGATCGTCGCTGCCGAACGATCAGCGGGAGCTCCGCCGCGGCCGGCCGAGTCTCTTACGGTTGGCGGGCGCAGGAAAGTCCGGGGCGCTCAGCTTGCCGCCTTGAGCGGTCGGGGCTGAGTGACCTGCTCGATATCGATCGGTTCGTCGAAGGTCATGCCGAAGCGATCTTCATCCGCCCAGCGGACCGTGCCCCTGATCGGCAAGCCGTCGCCCAGATCGATCATGATGGCCTCGCCGGGCCGAAAGGATCGCGTCGATTCGACCATCGCCCCGCTTGCCGACAGGTTGCGCACACGAGCAGCGTCAGTGCCGTAGCGGCTCCGCACCGTCGCCTTGCGGAGCACCGCGACCCGCGGATCGCGGCTGACCATGATCGGCGACATGGCAAGTTTTCCGGAGCCGGCGACGCGTACCCGAGCCTCATCAGGCACCATCGGCTTCCCGAAGATGAAGCCCTGGATATGGCTACAGCCTAGCGAGCGGATCAGCGCGATCTCGTCGGCGGTCTCGGCCCCCTCGGCGGTCGTTTCCATGTCCAGGCTGTCGGCAAGCGCGACGATCGCGCGGATGATCGCGGCATTGCGGTTGCCCGGGACGGCCGCGCCCCGCACGAAGCTCTGGTCGATCTTGATCTTGTTGAACGGCGCTTTCCTCAAATAGCCGAGCGACGAATAGCCGGTGCCAAAGTCGTCGAGCGCAAAACGGACCCCAATCGTCTTCAACCGGGCAAACATCGCGTCCGTCGCCGCGTCATCGTTCAGAAATACCCCTTCGGTGATTTCGAGCTCAAGCCGATGGGCGGGCAATTGTGCCGCCGCCAGGGCACTCATCACGATGCCCGGCAGCGCGGGGTTCGCGAACTGTATCGGCGAGATGTTGACGGCTATCCGTACATTCTCGGGCCAGTGCGCCGCCTCCAGACAGGCCGTACGCAAAACCCATTCGCCGATCTGCGGGATGAGGCCGATCTCCTCTGCGATGGGAATGAACGCAGCCGGCGACACGGGGCCCCGGGTCGGGTGATTCCAGCGGGCGAGCGCCTCAAAGCAAACGATCTTTTCGCTCTCGGCATTCACCACCGGCTGATAGACCAAGTGGAGCCCACCTTCGTTCATCACGTTGCGCAGGTCCATTTCGAGCAGGCGGCGGTCCTTTGCACTCGCGTGCATCTCCGCCTCGTAGAAGCGATGAACGCCCTTTCCGTCGGCCTTCGCCGCGTAGAGGGCCAGATCGGCGTTTCGAGCGAGGGCGTCGGGCGTGGCACCGTCGTCAGGCGCGATGGCGATGCCGACCGAGGCGCCGATCGAGACATGCGAACCCTCCACCATATAGGGGCGCGAAACTTCCTCGATTATCCTCTGCGCGAGCGTCGCGAGGCGCCCGCGGTCACTCGCTCCCTGCAGCACGACGTTGAATTCATCCCCGCCGAGGCGACCAACCTGGCCATGGGTGGCGACGACATTTTGAAGCCGCTCCGCGACTTGCCGAAGAAGCCCGTCGCCTACAGGATGGCCGAGGGTATCGTTGACCATTTTAAAGCGGTCGAGGTCGAGCATGAATAGCGCCGCCTGCTTCGGATGGCCGGCGCCGTCGTGTAAAGCCTCGTCGAGCGTTCGGCGCATGAGGATGCGGTTAGGCAAGCCCGTCAGCGGATCATAGCTCGCAAGGCGCTTCACTTCGGCCTCGGAGCGGCGCATCTCCGTCAGGTCGGTGCCGCTGCCCCGAAAGCCGATGAACTGGCCTGTCTCGTCGAACGCAGGCCGCCCGGACAGCGACCACCAGCGCACGCCTTCGCCGGTCGCCGCGCGCAGCGCGATCTCGGAGAAGGCGAGGCGGGCGGAAAGATGGAAACCGAGCGTGCGCTCGCCAGCCGCATTCCCGCCGCCGACGTCATGGAGCACGAGGCTCGTCATAGCGGTGCCGAGCAATCGCTCCGCCGAAAGACCGAGGCCCGCGGCCAATTCCGGTGTAATATAGGTGAGGAAGCCCTTCGCGTCTGTTTCCCAGAACCAACCGCGCCGGTTCTCCTCGAACTCGCGCAGCAATATCGCCGCCTTGAGAGCGGCGCCGCGGTGCGAGCGCCACCGCCGCATTGCGAGAAGGCTGCGATCGGACATGTCCCCGAGCGTCAATATTCCGATCGTCAATAAGGGCGCAATCCCGACCGCCGGCCAGTGGCCAATCGCGATCGCGGCGCCGGTGGATAGCGTCATCCAAAATGCCACCAGAGCCGTCGGCACCGGCGCCAGGATCAGCGTACCGATCATGAGCAAGGCCCCGATTGCCACGGCGGTGAGCGGATCGAGCACGCCCACCGGATCGGCGGGCCCTGCCATCGTCCATCCGATCACCGCCGCGCCCTGGAGCAGGCCGAACAGCGAGACAAGGCCGTGAAGCTGTTCGGCGGACGCCTGGAGCGAGCCGTTGGTGCGGTGGGCGAGCAGAATGATGACCACGCCCGAGGCGAGGACCAACGCGCCCGGCACGACGAGGAGCCAGAATCCGGGCGAACCAAAGGCCGGGTACCGAGCCACCAACAAGAGGGCGATCACGACGAGATTGGTGACGAGCAGCATGGGCAGAGCCGCAACCGCGAGGCGGACCCGCCCGGCCAAGGCGGGCAAGTCATCGCCGCGCGCGCGGGGGGACAAACCGCGCAGAAGGCGCGCGCCGCGTGCCCGATCTTCAGCCTGCTCCTCGACCGCGAAGGCCGATCTTCCCCGCACCCGCCGCATCCGGCGCATCTCCTCGAAACACATCACGGGACCGCGCGGACGATTCGCCTCGCGCAGTCATCCCATGTTCGAGTCGGTAATTAGCCGAGGTTGCTTAATTTCGTTTGAACTTCACCATCGACGACGCTGGCGCTGATAAGCCACCGTTGTTCTCCCTCGAGGCCGAGCGCGGTGAGCGTTCCCGTGCGGTAGGCGCCGGTATCGAGCCCGATACGATTGGCCTGGAGGTCAGGTTCGCTGGAGATCGAATGGCCGTGGACGATGAACGCCTCATGATCGCCGCGATGTGCAAGGAATTCCTCGCGGATCCATCGCAGGTCGGCCGGGGTCTGCTCCTCGAGCGGGATACCCGGGCGCACCCCGGCATGAACGAACACATATCCGCCGAAACGGACCGCGTCGGGAAGATCCTCCAGGAAACGGCAATGGCTTTCCGGAATATAGCGCCGCAGCGTATCGACCGAAGGAAGGTCCTGGCCCAAGGTGGAGACAGGAACACCGTAGCTGACGAGCGTCTCATAACCGCCGAACTGCAGCCAGAGATTTTCCGACCGGCTCTGCACCGGGTCCAGCGCGCGGAGCATCGCCTCTTCATGATTGCCCATGAGCACGTGAAAGCTAGCGAAATCGGGAAGCCCGCTCACCACGAACTCTACGGTTTCCGCCGAATAGGGCCCGCGATCCACCAGATCGCCCAACAGCACGACATGATTATCGGATGGGGCGCGTAGCGCGACGTCGTCTCGTATTCTGGCGAGCAACGGCAGAAACAAATCGAGTCGGCCGTGAATGTCACCAACCGCATATACGCGCTGCCCCGCCGGCACATAAGGTCGCACGGGCCCGCCTCGACGCGCGGTCAGCGTCCGCTGCAACCATCCCTTGTCCTCGTCCTGGACCACTGCCGGATCGGTCAATTCCGCGCTCCTTCGGAGCGAATATGGCGGGCGGCCGGGAAATTGGCAATGTGGCGGCAAGGCATCTGCGCCGGTTAATATGACGCGGCGGGATGGACATTGCCCGATCCCCGCGGGTAAGCGCGCGGACCAATGTCGCTCAAGAAACTCCTCTCGTCCCGTAAACAGCGCTTCATAAACGGCTTGGCCGCACGAGCATTGCGGGGGCGGCCCTTCACCGCACTCCCTCCGTTCAGCTTCTGGAGCGGCCATCGAAGCACGCTGAGCGGTGAGGGCGGCGAGACCGGAAATCCCTTTTCCGGCTCTGCCTTTCGGACCGAATTCGTCCCCTCCTCTGGCGAGCGGATCGCGTTCCGCGTCATGTTGAGGGACCTGACCGGTATTCGCGGCAAATTGCGGCTCACTCTCAGTTCGATCGATCCGGACGGCAAGCCCGGCGGCGAGGAATCGATCGATGTGTCGATCAAGCGGCTGGCCGGACGCGGCGGCAAGGTGATCGTGACATGGCCCGCCAAGGCCGACTACGCCTATTCGCTCGGCGGCACACTGATCGGCGCTTGCGATGTCGACGCGACGAGCATCGAAATCGGTGTCCATGGCCTGCAGGACCAGAATTCGGCCCATGCCCGTCTTCGGCAAGCGCGGGAAAGCTTTCTTGAAGCGCCGGCACCCGAAGACCTCGAAGATATCATCGTCACAACGCGTGCCAGTCTCGAGCAGCCGATCTCGCAGATGTGCACCGCAAACCAGATGGAAGGCGCTCTGTTCGCAGAGTTGTGCGCCCAGCTGGGCATGCACCCGTCGCGCCATCGCAAGCAATGGGAGTTCGTCTATATCCTTAGCGCGTTGCGCTATTATGGCGCACTCCGTCCCGGCGCGCGCGGTCTGGTGTTCGGTGTCGGCATGGAAATGCTGCCTGCTCATCTGGCATCGCTGGGTTGTGAGATCGTTGCAACCGACCTGCCATGCGGCGACGACCGGGCGCAACTTTGGCAGAGCAGCTCGCAACTCAGCTCCTCGCTTCGCCAGCTTCACCATCCGGCGCTTTGCGCCGAAGCGGATTTCTTCGCGCGTGTGTCATTCCGCCCGGTCGACATGAATGCGATCCCCGATGATCTCACCGATTTCGATTTCACCTGGTCCTCATGCGCCTTCGAGCATCTCGGCAGCATAGAGGCGGGGCTGCGCTTCTATGAGCGGGCGCTCGACTGCCTGAAGCCGGGCGGCATCGCCGTCCACACGACCGAGCTCAATCTGACCTCCAACAATCGCACGCTCGACGACAGCAGTACCGTCCTGTTCCGGCGCCGCGATTTCGAGGACCTGGCGCGACGTCTGATCGCGCGGAAGCATGAGGTGATGCCGATCACCTTCGATCCCGGCGACGGCGATCTGGATCAGGTGATCGACATGCCGCCCTATGCCAATGATCCGCACCTGAAACTGGCACTGCTGAGCTGGGTGACAACATCGTTCGGGTTCATCACGCGGCGTGCCGGAATCGCCGCGCTCCCCGAGAAAATGAGCATGGACGCTTATGGCAAATAGCGGCTCCGCCCTCTCCTTGGATCCGTTCGGGTTCATGCCGGGATATGCCAGCATGATCAGACCGCTGGGCGGTACGACCGCCTCCCCCGATCCGCGCTATGCATTCCACACGCCCTATGTGAAATTTCGGGCCGGCCGCGTCCGCTTCACTACAAAGATCGCCGGCCTGACGGCGAAGGGAGGCGAGCTTCACCTCCGCGTCCACGGTTTCATCCCCGAGAGCGGCCGCGACGCGGTGCTGGTGACCTCATCGCGCATCGAACTGTCGCACCAGCCGGATGGCGTCGAACACGAGATGATCGTGCGGTGCGTGGGCGGGGTCGGTTACGCGGTCTACGCCTTTATCCTCGACGCCAATCAGGTCAACGCGGACTCGGTCACAGTGTTCGCGGAGGAAGAAGATGACGGCGCTTACGGCTATTCGGAGGAGCTCGATGGCCCGACCAGTTTCGGGACCGAGCGACTTGGCCGACCAGGCGAGCTGATCGGACATGCGCGGCCCGTCTTTGCCGAACCCGTCTCTCAATGCATGACGGAGGCGCAGCTTGACGAACCGGCCTTCGCGCAATGGCGGACGCGGCTGCCGGCGTCGCTGCGGCCAGAACAGAGCTGGGCGGCGGCGCAGGCGCTCCAGATACTCGAGCGCTACGGGCTGCTCCATCACGGCGCCCTCGGACTGGGGCTCGGCGATAACGAGCAGGTTCTGCCGCCCATTCTCGCGCAGCACGGCTGCGAGACCCAATGTTATGCAATCGATGGCGGTAGGGTTGAGAGGATTTCCGAGGACGCTGCGACCGTGGTCGGCTGGCGGATCGAGGATGAGCCACCGGTCGCACTTCGCGGCTTCGACTTCCTCTGGTCGTTCCAGGGCCTCGACGCCGCTCAGGGTTATGGACAAGCCGCGCGTTTCGTCGAATGCGCGCTGCGCGTCTTGCGACAAGGCGGCTATGGCGTCTTTCGGCTCTCGATGATCGACCGGCCCGGAGCGGACTCCGCCGGCCCCGGCATCCTCACACGGCGTGAGGTTGAGCGGCTTGCGCTAACCATGATCTCGCGGTCGCACGACGTCGCTCAGCTCAATTTCGCGGCGGACGAACTTGATGGACCGCGCGCGACGGGCGCGGTGACGCCATTCCTGCTCATCGTCCGCAGAAGCCGAGCCCTGATTTAATTCCGTTTCGGACCAAAAACATAGGTCACCAAATGGCGTCTATTGGGGCCGCCGGTGCGTTACGCGGATCGGCGCGTGAAGTTTTGATGCGCCGCCGCAATTAAATTGTTGCAACAAATGCATGCCCGTATATTTTCGGCGCGCGCAGGGGGCCAGGGAGACGAGCGTGATAACACACGACATCCGGTCCGAAGCGACCAATGGTGAGATTCTTGAACGGGGACGGGAGGTTTTTCGCGCCGAGATCGATGCCCTAGTCCGGCTCGAATCCCTGCTCGATGATAGTTTTTCCGCGGCGGTAAGGCTGCTGGATACGACCAAAGGTCGCATCTGCGTCACCGGGATGGGGAAGTCCGGCCATATCGGCCGCAAGATCGCCGCAACGCTGTCAGCAACGGGATCCCCAGCGATCTTCATTCATCCCGCGGAGGCCGCCCATGGGGATCTGGGCATGGTGCAGCATGGCGACACTATGATCGTGTTGTCCAACTCCGGCGCCACGACCGAACTCACCCCGGTCATGCAGCATGCACGCAGCCTGCGCGTGCGGATCATTGGCGTCGCGTCGCGGCCGGAATCGCCGGTGATGCAGGCGGCGGATGTCCGCCTGCTGCTGCCGCAGGTCCGCGAAGCCTGCCCGAGCAATATTGCGCCGACCAGTTCAACGGTCATGATGATGGCGCTCGGCGACGCGCTCGCTATGGCGCTGATGGATGTTCGCGGTATCGCACGCGACAATCTCAAGCGGCTTCATCCGGGCGGTTCGATCGGACTCCGCCTGATGGCGGTGCGAGAAATGATGCACAGCGGCGCGAGCCTGCCACTCGTCGGCCTGGCGACCCCCATGCGCGACGTCATCATGACGATGACCTCGATCGGCTTCGGCGTGGCCGGGGTTGTCGATGCACAAGGCCGGCTGGTCGGGGTCATCACCGACGGCGACCTTCGGCGCCATGTCGGAGATCTGATGAACGGCACCGCCGAGCATGTCATGACCCCCAATCCCAAGACGGTTCCGCCGGATACGCTCGCCGAAGATGCGCTGATGATCATGAACGACTGCAAGATCACGACCGTCTTCGTGATGGAGGACGGCCGCCCCGATTTTCCGGCCGGTATCGTTCACATTCACGATTTCGTGCGTTACGGCCTGAACTGACGGCGATGCCGTCGCCCGTCGTCGCGATCGTGATCCCGGCGCGCTACCAGTCCTCCCGCTATCCGGCCAAGCCGCTTGCTCCCCTCATCGGCGCGAGCGGTCTCGCCAAGCCGCTGATTCAGCGGAGTTGGGAATGTGCCACGCAGATCGCTCCTGCGGAGACCGTGTGGGTCGCCACCGATGACGATCGCATCGCCGATGCGGTACACGGATTCGGCGGCCAGGTGGTGATGACCGCCACGAACTGCGCCAACGGCACCGAGCGCTGCGCCGACGCGCTTGCCCGACTGGGCATTGAGCCCGAGGTGGTCGTCAACCTGCAGGGCGATGCTCCGCTGACGCCACCCCAGGTCGTCGCGAGCTTGGTCGAAGCACTGCTCGCAGCGCCCGATCTCCTGATGACCACCCCGGCGATCCGCTGTGCCCGCAGCACCTATGACCATCTCGTCACCGATCAGGCCGAGGGGCGCGTCGGGGGCACGACAGTCGTCTTCGGCAGGGATCACCGGGCTCTATATTTCTCGAAGCGCGTGATTCCCCATCTTACCCCGGAGCATGGCGCACAATGCTTTCCACCAGTGCATCTGCACCTTGGCGTATACGCCTACCGCCCGCAGGCACTGGAGCGGTACGTCGCGCTCGGTCCGTGCGAACTCGAGAGGCTGGAAGGCCTTGAACAGCTGCGCTTTCTCGATGGTGGGCTGGCGGTCGGTGTCGTGCCGTTCGACCCGATCAGTTGGGATGCGATCGAACTCAACAATCCCACCGACGTCGCGCCGATAGAGGCGGTCCTCAAAGCCCGTGGAATCGAATAATGGGCGGCGATGCCCGTTCCGATTCTGCGTAATCTGTTCGCCCCCTGGTGGGCCGCCCAGCTACTGACCGGGGCGCGATCCTTTCGCGACAATCCGCTGATCGGATCGCCCTGGCTGAATCGGCACGGGCTTCATGCCACACGTGTCACCATCGCCGCGAGACTGGCCCAGCGGCGACGCGCCGGCCTCGGGGCCAGCCTCGATCCCGACGATCGGATCGCCTTTGAGCGCGATGGTTTCGTCGTTCGTCACGACTTCCTGCCCGAGGCGCAGTTCCGGTCGTTGAAAGACGGGCTCTTCGCCTGGAATGGCCCGGCGCGCGAGATGATTCAGGGCGATACGATCACCCGGCGCTATGCCGTCGATCCCGAGCTTCTAGCGGCGGTTCCGGCGCTGCACGCCTTCCAGCGCGATCGACGGTGGCGTGCGCTGGCCCGCTATGTCGCCAGCTTCGACGTCGAGCCCCTGCTCTACGTCCAGTCCATCCTCAGCCAGCGCCGCGATGCCGAGCCGGATCCCCAGCTTCACCTCCATGCGGACACCTTCCATCCATCGATGAAGGCCTGGCTCTTCCTGGAGGACGTAACAGCCGACGCGGGCCCACTGACCTATGTTGCCGGGTCTCACCGGCTTACCCCCGCCCGGCTCGACTGGGAACGCCGCCGCAGCATTACCGTCCGCGACGAAGGCGATTATCTGTCGTCCCGCGGTTCGTTCCGGATCGAGCCGCACGAGCTTGCCGGGCTTGGCCTGCCCCAGGCTACCGCCTTCACCGTCCCCGCCAATACGCTCGTAGTCGCCGACACATTCGGCTTTCACGCTCGGGGTTGGAGCCGTGGGCCATCCACCCGCGTCGAACTGTTCGCCTATAGCCGGCGCAATCCTTTCCTGCCCTTCGCCGGGCTGGATATGTGGAGCTTGCCGGGCATGGTCGATCGCCGGGTGCCGCTGCTGTGGCTCACGCACGACATATACCGTCGCTGGATCGGCCAGCCGTGGGCCAAGGCGGGCCGCAAGCGGCCGACAGACGAATGAGCGGAACGGCTCCCCCTCTTCGGAGAGTTCAACCGCAGTGGCCGTGCCGCTGATTCCCGCCACCGACCGACCCGTTGAGACACAGGCTGACGCGCCGCTCTCCCGCTTGACGAAGATCGGTATCCCCTCCAAGATTTTTGCTTTATCCGCCGCCTGGGGGCTTGAGCAGCGGTCGATAGCGGCTCGACGCCGTTGGACGATTTGACGGCGGGGTAATGAGCAGCGATTCACACGTGACGCGCGAAGGGCATCAGGCGCTGTCCTATCGACCGGATATCGACGGGCTGAGGGGAGTTGCCGTTCTCCTCGTCCTCGTTTTCCACTTCAATCTGTTCGACCTCGGCAAGGCCGGCTTCATCGGCGTCGACGTTTTTTTCGTGATATCCGGCTATCTCATCAGCCGAATAATATGGGGCGAGATCGATCGCGGGACCTTCAGATTGCCGCGCTTCTATGCCCGGCGGGTCCGCCGGCTCGCGCCTCCCCTGATCGCCACGCAGTGCGTCGTATTCGCAGCCGCCTGCGTGATCATGCTGCCCTCCGAGATCAGCGATCTCGCGCAGGAGGGAATCGCGTCCCAACTTTATGTCTCAAACTTCTTCTATTGGCGGACCCTCGACTATTTCGGTTTCCAGGCCGCAAGTTCGGTCTTCCTGCACACATGGTCGCTGGCGGTCGAGGAGCAGTTCTACCTTCTCTACCCGGCATTCATGCTGCTGATCCACAAGATCGCACCGCGCCATCGTTATCCAGCCATTATCGCAATCGCCGTGATCTCCTTCGCCCTCAACATGATGCTGGTGGACGCGAAGCCTGAACTGACCTTCTATCTTCTTCCGACGAGGGCTTGGGAGCTGCTCGCCGGCGCGCTGCTGGCGGCCGGCGAGAATACGGTGGCGCCGGGGCAGCGATCCCGTGCCCTGATCGGCCTGGCGGGCGCGTCATGCATCGGCCTGGCCCTGGTCCTCTATTCTCCCGGTACATCATTCCCCGGCACGTTCGCGCTGCTGCCGGTCATCGGTGGCGCCTGTCTGATCCTTGCCGGGCGGGCGCCGGGGGCGACAGCCACCGCCCTGTCCTGGCGCCCGCTGAATCTGACAGGCCGCATCTCCTATTCGCTCTATTTGGTGCATTGGCCCATCAAGGTCTTTCTGCCCCTCGTCGTGCTGGACGTGTCGCATGCGTGGCGGTGGTTTGGCTTTGGGCTCTCCTTCGCGCTCGCCACGATATTCTATGTCTGCGTGGAACATCCCATCCGGCGCGGCTCGATCCTCAGTTCGCCCAGGGCGACGCTCGCGGCATATGCGGCCGCAACGGCCGGCGTGGTGCTCCTGTTCGGCTACGTCCTTTCGAGCGGCGGACTTCCCGGACGGTTCGATCGCAGGACGCTGGCGATTGCGTCGGCGGTGAACGATGCCGATACGAGAACCCGCGACTGCAAGCTGGGAATTGCGCAGACCCAGCCGGCCTGTACGCTCGGTGCCGCCGGGGCTCCGCGATCATGGCTGATCGTCGGCGACTCGCATGCCCAGGCCCTTTCGGGCGCCATCGATCTCTGGCTTCGCAGCAGAGGGGAAAGCGGACTGCTCGTCTATGCGCCCGGCTGCGTTCCGCTGCGGGGCTTTGGCGGCCCGCATTGCGATCACTTCGCGGCGGCAATCAGAAAATTGTCGCTCAGCCCAGAAACGCGCCGTATCTTGCTGGTGTCGACTTGGCGCCAGCTGATCGAGTCCAATCTTGTGGACGCGAACAACAATAGCCTCGACCCAGCCGAAGTACCTGCAGCGTTTCTCCGCAGTCTCCACATGTCCCTGGACGAGGCACGCGCCGACGGGCGGCAGATGTTCATCTGGATGCCCTTGCCGGCGGCGAAGAAAAGCATCCCATTGGCGCTCGCCCGGTCGGAAGCGCTCGGACTGGATTGGGATGTCGCTGCCACCGCCCGCGAGCATCGATCGGAATATCGGTTCTTATACGATGCTGTACGCCAGTCCCGCAGCAGGTGGGGCGGGGTCGTCGACGCGGCGGCGGTGCTATGCGCATCCGGCAAATGTCGCACGGTGGTAGACGGCAGGCCGATCTATCACGACAATGGACATCCCGCCGACTCTCAGTCCCACTATTTCGCCGCGATCCTTCGCGACCAGCTCGCGGCGGTACCGCCAATTGCTTCGTCGCCGGGTTCGACTTCCCGGCCGCGAGCGGCCCTGCCTGCGCAATGACTGATCTCACCGCGGAGCCGCCCTCCAAAGGGGTGCATCCGCACCAATTAAAAAGGGCCGGTGGAGCATCGCTCGCGCCGGCCCTTACCGAAAGCAGGGGTTCGCTTCAGGCCTTGCAGCTCTGCGCCGGCTTGCCAGGCACGGCGATCTCAACCTGAGGGCCATCGCCACTGACCGAATAGCCCTCGGCAGTATAAGGCTTGCCAGCTTCCGGGGCGGCGAGCTTGGTCGGCGTACCGCCCTTCTCGCTACGGTAGAGCGCGGTGTTGTCGCTCATGAAGTCGACATAGACGAGGCTTGCATCCTTGCAGCGATAGGTGCGGCTCTGCGTCACCATGGGCGGCAGTGAAACCGGCGTCGCCGCATTCAGGGCGGCCGCGTCGGGATCGTCATTACCCGCTGTGATGGTTTCCGGCTTGGTGTCGCAGGCGGCCAGCAGGAGGGTAGAAGCGAAAAGGGCGGCGGAGAGTGTGCGGAATATCATGTGCATAGCATCTGGTCTTTGAGTTCGAGCTGCAGATACGTCAAGTATGCTGACGCGATGAAACTGGGATGAACAGAAGTTTTTGGGCGCTTTTCGGGGCTCGTCGCCGCGAAGATCAGCACACGAACCGTCGCAATGCCATCCAGCGCTCACGCTTGACCCCGAACGCCATCGTATGGGCAGGGCTGCTGGACGGCAGGTCGACCAGCGTCAACGACCCGCCCGCGCCGAGCTTGCGGCGGCCAATTCGCGCAGCTGTGCCACCGTTGAAGCCGACCGCAGCGAGTGCGGGGAGCTCGGCGATCAGGCCGTGCAAATCGTTCGGACGATGATGGCGGATCGCGGCGTCGAGACTACCCGCGCGTTCCGCATCCGCGACGACGTCCCATAAACCGACCCGCGCGAGCAACAGTGCGGCGAGCCGCTCCTCATAGTCAAGCGCTGGCAAGTCCTCTCTGCCGATAACGGCACCAGCCAGTCGCCAAAACTGGTTTTGCGGGTGGGCATAATAGCGTGACGCCTTGAGCGATTGTTCGCCCGGCAGACTTCCCAACAGCAGGAGCCGAGTGTCGCTTCCAACGACGGGGGGAAAGCTGGCCTTGCGAGTCATTCGATCGAAAGCAGCACAGACGGGCCTTCAAGAGAAGCTATGTTGGCAATCCACCCGGCTGTCCCTAGGGTCTCGCACCATGGCCAACGACATCATCACACCCGATGCGCTAGCACTGATCGGCAACACGCCGCTCGTCAGACTGAAGGGACCGAGCGAGGCGACCGGCTGCGAAATCCTTGCCAAGTGCGAGTTCATGAATCCGGGCGGATCGGTCAAGGACAGGGCTGCGCTCGCTATCATTACCGATGCCGAGCAACGCGGCCAGCTTGAGCCGGGCGGGATCATCGTAGAGGGAACGGCGGGCAACACCGGAATAGGTCTGGCACTGGTCGGCAACGCCCGTGGCTATCGAACGATCATCGTCATGACCGATACCCAGAGCCAGGAAAAGCAGGATACGCTGCGCGCACTCGGCGCCGAACTGATGCTGGTTGCGCCCACCGCCTATTCCAGTCCGGCCCATTACGTCCATACGTCTAGGCGGGTCGCCGAGGAAACGCCGGGCGCGCTATGGGCCAATCAGTTTGACAACACCGCCAATCGCCTCGCGCACATCCGGACCACCGCACCCGAGATCTGGGCCCAGACCGGTGGCAGAGTCGATGGCTTCACCTGTGCGGTAGGAACCGGAGGAACCCTCGCCGGCGTGGCGCTAGGGCTCAAGGAGTACAACGAGGACGTGGTGATCGGCCTGACAGACCCCTACGGCGCCGCGCTGTATAATTATTTCGCGCATGGCGAGCTCAGAGCCGAGGGAAGCAGCGTGGCCGAAGGTATCGGACAGAGTAGGATCACCGCCAATCTCGATGGCGCGCCTATCGACACGCAGTTCCGCATTTCGGACGAGCAAGGGCTGGATCAAGTGTTCGGGCTGCTTGAAAAAGACGGCCTTTGCGTCGGTCTTTCCTCGGGCATCAATGTTGCCGGCGCAATGGCGCTGGCCAGGGAGATGGGACCTGGCAAGACCATCGTGACCATCCTTGCGGACTCCGGCATGCGATATCTGTCCTCGCTGTTCAATCCGGCATGGCTCGAGGCCAAGAACCTGCCCGTACCGCCGTTGCTGCGGCGTCAAACCTTCTGAACGATCTGCTTCTCGTGATTTGGGGAGCGCTCTCGCTTTCACATCCACTTTGGTGATTGACCTCTGGAACGGCCTATCCGAGGATGGGCCGATGGGGATGACGGCCTGATGCAACGCGTCCGTATCGGCATAACCGGCCTCGCGGTCGTGTTCCTCATCGTCCTGCTCGCGGCCACCATCGTCGGCTTCCATTCAAAGGACAACAGGTCGAGCGACGCCGCCGATCCGGCGGCCAACACGGCCAGCGTCAAGCCGGCGGATCCGCTTGCCGAGTTGGGCGTGGCACCAGGCGGTACGGCAGGCGACGACAGCAGAACCGATTCGAGCGCGGCCGACCGCTAAATCAGTGCGGCCCGCGCCGAACCGAGGCTCCTCTCGCCACCGGTCTTTACGCCACGACGGTTAGGCACAGACTTATCCACAGCGTTGATCACGGCGCGACGCGCGGAATTCCGCGGGTCCGGGGAGTTTTCTGCACCGAAGGCGCGCTGGGTTAGCCAAAAGATTCACAGTTCACCCATAAAAACCCATGGAATGGTATAAAAACCCTTTGATAAACCAGGCCGACCCAAGTACATCTTCAATGGTGCAATGGGGCGGGGAGCATCGGCCGGAATCGTAGCGCCTTTCGTGGTTTGAGACGGCAGGGCGATCCCGGAAATGCTCTCCTCTTTCGAAACGGGGTTACGGCGGTGGCGTCGGGTGGTGCGGTCTTCAATGACGTTCATGTGAACGGCGTCGACCAGAAAGGGCGCGTCTCGCTCCCGGCCGCTTTTCGTCAGACCATCGACATCCGTTGCGGCGGCGGTGCCGTAGCCGCCGGACTCGAGCGGACATTGCGCATGTCGAGGCATGCGACCCTTCCCTGTATCGAGGTTTCCGACGGTCGTCAGATCGCCGAGCAGGAGGATCAGATGGACAAGCATGCCGAACGCTTGTCAGCTGAATCGGGCCGGCTTCACGGCGATATACTGGAAGAGCTCGAGGCCGCGGCCTTTCCGCTGATGAAGGATGTCAGCTTCGACAATGCCGGGCGGATGGTGTTGCCCGAGCGACTGCGCGCCAAGGCGCAGATCGGCGCAGATGCCTTCTTCGTCGGCCGCGGCAGGCGCTTCCGTATCTGGGCTCCCGAAATACTCCGCGCTCACCCCGAAGGTGAAACGGCGGAGGTGCTCGAGGAGATGGAAGAGCTCCTGGCCAGGCGCAAGGAGCGCGTATGACGGAGGCCGCGCGCCACATTCCGGTCTTGCTGGACGAGGTGATCGCCAGCCTCGATCCCAAGGCGGGCGAGACTCATGTCGACGGCACGTTCGGCGCTGGCGGCTATACGGCCGCGATCCTCTCGACGGGCGCGCAGGTCATCGCCTTCGACCGCGATCCGGACGCTATCGCCGAAGGTCAAACGCTGGTGGAAGCGAGCGAGGGAAGGCTCACTCTCGTCGCCGACCGCTTCTCGCGCATGGCCGAGGCGCTGGCCGAGCGTCAGGTGGATCGGGTCGACGGTGTCACGCTGGATATCGGGCTATCGTCGATGCAGGTCGATCGGGCCGAACGCGGTTTCTCCTTCCAGGCGGACGGCCCACTCGACATGCGAATGGAACAGGCGGGATTAAGTGCCGCCGAATTCCTTAACGAAGCCGATGAGGCCGAGATCGCCGACGTCATTTACCAACTCGGCGAGGAACCGCGAGCCCGCCGGATCGCACGTGCCATCGTCCAGGCGCGGCCGATCAGCCGCACCGGCGAGCTGGCGGAAATCGTCCGTCGCGCGCTCGGCCACAAGCCGCACGAGAAGAAAGACCCGGCGACGCGCACTTTTCAGGCGATCCGCATACACCTCAACGCTGAACTCGACGAATTGGAGCAAGGCCTCGCCGCGGCGGAGCGCGTGCTCCGGCCAGGCGGAAGGCTTGCCGTCGTGTCGTTCCATTCGATGGAGGACCGCATCGTCAAGCGCTTCCTGCGCGAGCGCAGCGGTGCAATGCCGGCCGGCTCGCGCCATCTGCCCGATGCGCGCGGCGCGGGCCCGCGCCCGAGCTTCGAGGATATCGCCAAGCCGGTGCGAGCCGGCAATGCCGAACTCGCCCGCAATCCACGCTCGCGTTCGGCCACCCTGCGCGTCGCGCGCCGGACCACTGCCTCGCCCTGGGGCCAGACCATTCGCAAGGAGGGACGCAAGTGATCACGACCCGCTTCCGTGAAGTCGTCTGGACTGGCAATGTTTGCCTTGCCGCCCTCTCCTTCTATCTCATGTCGCAGACGGTCGCCGCCAAGCGCGCCGAGTTGGCTGGGGTGGAGCGCAGGATCGCGGCAGCGAACCAGGAGATACGGCATCTGCGCACCGAGATCGACACGCGCGGCGGCCTCGCCCAGATCGAAAGCTGGAATGCGAGCGTCTACGGCCTCCAGGCGCCGGGCGCCGATCAGTTCGTCACCAGCTCGGTCCGGCTGGTGGCGATGACGCAGCCGCCACAGGCGCCTTCGCTGCCGCTGGATCCGGCGATCGTCGCCAGCCATGGAGCGGTCGACAAGGTCAGCCTCGACATGATCGAGGAGGGCGCGACGAGCGACGCTCGGAGCAAGGCCGCACCGGCCGTGACGCCGACAGTGGCACCCGCTCCAGCCATATTGCGCCAAGCCAGCTATGTTCAGGCGAAGCCGTCGGCGCTGGCACCGGCGATGGCGTCGCCCGTGCATGAGGTCGCTGCCCGCCAGCCCGCCACGTCGGCGTTCAAACCGGGCGCGGCGCTGGGCGACGATTTCCTCGCCGACATCGGTCATGAGGACGTGACGGCCAGCCGCAAAGTCAAACCATGAACGCTGTTACCGTCGCACCGGCCCCGCCGCGCGACCGCTCCAGGACGCAGATCAGCCCCGGCGTCAGCATTGCCCATTACCGCCTGATGGTGCTGACGCTGCTGTTCGCGTTGATGACGGGCGTCATCGGCCTGAGGCTCTTCTACCTTGCCGTTTTCAACACGTCCGGTCCCGGCCCCGCCGCCGCGCGTTATGGCCCGCGCGGCGATATAGTCGACCGCAACGGGATCGTGCTCGCCTCTACCATCGGTGGCGTCAGCCTCGCGATCCGCCCGCCCCGCGTGATCGGCGATCGCGAACGGCTCGCTGTCGAGCTGGCGCGCCTGTTCCCTGCCCGCCCCGTCGACTATTATCGCAGGGTACTGCAGAGCCGGCGTAAGTTCGTCTATCTCGAACGTGCGGCGACCCCCGCCAAAATCCATGCCGCCCGCCTCCTCGGCGAGCCGGCAATCGAGGAGGTTCCCGAACCAGAACGCTTCTACCCGCAGGGTTCGATGGCAAGCCAAGTGCTCGGCTATATGGACATCGGCGGCGTGCCGGTCAGCGGCATGGAGCTCTATCTGGATAAGCAGCTGACGAGCGCGGCCAACGCCGGTCGGCCAGTAGCCCTATCGATCGACAGCCGCGTCCAGGCCGCGGTCGAAAGCGCGCTGAAGGCGCAGGTCATCAAGCATAGCGCCGTCGGCGCCGCCGGCATTGTGCTCGATGTCCACACGGGCGAGATACTGGCGATGGCGTCGCTGCCGGTCTTCAATTCCAATGCGCCCGGCCTCGTTCCGGTCGGCACCGACCCGCTTCGTCCTGATGCGCGTTACAACAGGGCGATCAGTTCGGTCTACGAACTCGGCTCGACTTTCAAGATGATCACCTTCGCCAATGCGATCGAGAACGGCGTGATCACAGATTTCGGCAAGCGCTACGACGCAACCGCCCCGCTGCAGGTCGGCAGGTTCCGGATCAAGGACGACCATCCCGAGAACCGCTGGATGACGATCCCCGACATCATGATCCATTCCAGCAACATCGGCACCGCCCGGATCGCCGACGAGCTGGGCGAGGCCCGGACGGCGGCCTTCTTCCGCAAGCTCGGCTTCGACAAGCCCGTCCAGCTCGAACTCGGCGCGCGCGGTATGCCGCTCTGGCCCGGTTTCTGGGCGCGTACGACCACGATGACCACCGCCTATGGCCATGGCATTGCGGTGAGCCAGCTCCATTTGGCGAACGCCTATGCCGCGCTCGTCAACGGCGGCATCCAGCGGCCCGCGACATTGCTTCGCCGCCCGGCCGGCGCCTTCGTACCCGGAAAGCGGATCATCTCGGAAAAGACAAGCTTCCGTATGCGCCAGTTGATGCGCCTGGTCGTCACACACGGCACCGGCAAGACCGGCAACCTTCCCGGGTTGCGGATCGGCGGCAAGACCGGGACGGCGGAAAAAAATCTGAACGGCCGCTACATCCACAACAGCCTCGTCACCACGTTCGTCGCGGCCTTTCCGATGGACGCCCCACGCTATGTCGTCGTGGTGACGATGGATGAGCCGCAGGGTATCAAGGAGACCTACGGGTTCCGTACGGCAGCATGGACCGCCCTTCCCGCCGCCAAGAACATCATCGCCCGGATCGGGCCGATGCTTGGTATCATTCCCGATACGAGCAAGGACATCGATTTGTCCGACATGCTGCCCTATGTTTACGAGGAGCAGCTCGCCCAGAAGGAAAAAGCGCAGAAGGAGACGTCAATCCATGCGATTGATTGATCTGCTGCCAGACGCATCGTCGAGCCATGGCGAAGTTCGCGTCACCGGCTTCGCCATAGATCATCGCAAGGTTGCGCCAGGCACGGTATTCGGTGCATTCAGGGGCGCCCGCTTCAACGGTGAGGACTTCATCGCGCAAGCGCTCGCCGATGGCGCGGTTGCCATCGTCTCGGCGCCAGGGCCGTTGGTTGCAGGCGCCGTTCATATCGTCGATGCCGAGCCGCGTCGGCGCTTCGCGGAGCTGGCAGCGCTATTCTTTGCGCCTTTCCCCCCGACCACCGTCGCCGTCACCGGCACCAACGGCAAGACGTCAACGGTCGAACTGACCCGGCAGCTCTGGCGGATGGCCGGCTTCCACGCGGCCTCGATCGGCACGCTCGGCGTCACCACTGCCGACGATCAGGTGTCAACCGGTCTGACCACCCCGGACATCGTGACCTTCCTATCCAACATGTCGGGCCTGAGGAAGGAAGGCGTCACCCACGCCGCGTTCGAAGCTTCGAGCCACGGGCTGTCACAATATCGCACCGAGGGGCTTCCGGTCCGCGCCGCCGCTTTCACCAATCTGAGCCGCGACCATCTCGATTATCACGGAACGATGGGGGCCTATCTCGACGCGAAGCTCAGGCTGTTCACCGAAGTCGTCGACCGGCAGGGCACGGCGGTGGTATGGGCCGACGATGCCGGCGCCGCCGAGGTGATGGCCGCAGTTCGCGCCCGCGGGGTGACCCTCATGTCGGTCGGTGCCGCGGGGAAGGACATAAGATTGGTCGACCGTAAGCCGACCGCCCTTGGCCAGATGCTCCGCGTCGAAGTCGGAGGCACGGCTCGAGAGGTCATGCTGCCCCTGATCGGCGCCTATCAGGCCGCGAACGCTCTGGTGGCCGCCAGTCTGGTGATCGCGACGGGCGGGACGATCGAACGGACATTTGCCGATCTCCAGCGCGTGGCGCCGGTCCGCGGTCGGCTCGAGCGGGCGGCGATCAGCCGGAGCGGAGCGCCGATCTACGTTGATTATGCGCATACCCCCGATGGTCTGGAGGCGGCGATAGCGGCCCTGCGCCCGCACGCACGACACCGGCTGATCACGGTATTCGGCGCGGGCGGAGATCGCGACCGCGGCAAGCGCCCGCTGATGGGTGAAGTCGCCGCCCGACTGTCCGATCGGACAATCATCACCGACGACAATCCACGCAGCGAGGACGCCGCACTCATCCGCCGCGAAGTCCTGGCCGGAGCGCCGGGCGCGATCGAGATCGGCGGCCGCAAAGAGGCCATCGCCGCTGCGATCGACGAGGCGGGTGACGGTGACGTCGTGCTGATCGCCGGCAAGGGTCATGAGCAAGGCCAGATCGTCGGCGAGCGGGTGCTTCCATTCGACGATGTCACCGTCGCCAGGGAATGCGCGGCGTGACGAAGCCTCGGCATATCCATCGCCGCTGCAATGGCTCGGGCTTCGCGAAGGCAAGGCGCCATCATGCCGGCATAAGCGCATATGGCCCGTCGGGAGCCGGTCGTTCATGAACAGGCCCCTGTGGACAGCGTTCGAGATCGCCGAGGCCGTCGATGGCGAGGTGCACGGCAGCTTCGACGCCGACGGCGTCGCGTTCGATTCGCGAGAAATCGGCCGCGGAGACCTGTTCCTCGCGCTCAAGGGCGAAACCACCGACGGCCATCATTTCCTCGACAAGGCGTTCGAAGCCGGAGCGGCCGGCGCCGTCGTGTCCGCCGCCTGCGCAGGTCCTCATGTCCGCGTCGCCGACACCATGGCAGCGCTCAATGCCCTCGGCGCGGCAAGCCGCCGCCGTATGGCCGGCAAGGTCATCGGCGTCACCGGCTCGGTCGGCAAGACCGGCACGAAGGAGGCCTTGTTCGCCTGCCTCGACCGCGCGCGGCCGGGCCGGGTTCATAGATCGGTCAAGAGCTACAACAACCACACCGGCGTGCCGCTGAGCCTCGCACGCATGCCCGCCGACAGCGAATTTGGCGTGCTCGAGATGGGCATGAACCATGCGGGAGAACTCGCTGCGCTGACTCGCCTCGTCAGGCCGCATGTGGCGATCGTGACGGCGATCGCACCCGCGCACAGCGCTTATTTTGCCGATGAGGCCGCGATCGCCGACGCAAAGGGCGAAATCTTCCAGGGTCTCGAGCCCGGCGGAACCGCGATCCTGCCTTTTGAAAGTCCGCACCGCGACCGGCTGATCGCTGCGGCGCGTCCGCACGCCGGGAAGATCCTCACCTTCGGGCGACCGGCCGAGGCCGATATCCATGTCCAAGACATGATCTCGCTCGAGAAGGGCACGCTTCTCTCGCTGATCCTTCCGGACGCCGAGCTGACCTTCACGGTCGCACCCCCAGGCGAGCACTGGGTGTCGAACGCGATGGCGGTGATGGCTGCCGTCTGGGCCGCCGGTGGCGATCTCGCCGCGGCCGGACTCGCCTTCTCCGACATGCCGGGGCTTCCCGGACGCGGCCAAAGGATCGCGATACCTGTCGATGACGGCGCGGCAACCGTCATCGACGAGAGCTACAATGCCAATCCCGCGTCCATGGCGGCCACGATCAGGATGCTCGGACAGGAGAAGGCGGAACGACGCATCGCCCTTCTCGGGGAGATGCGCGAGCTCGGCGCGAACTCGCCAGCCTATCATGCCGATCTGGCCGGCCCGCTGCGCGCGGCCGGAATCGATTATGCACTGCTCGTCGGCCCGCAGATGGCTTCGCTCGCTAATGCCCTTGAAGGGCGCATGGAGTTCGCGCATGTGGCCGACGCCGCTGCGGCACTCGATTCGCTCGAGAAGCTGATCGCGCCAGGCGACGCCATATTGGTCAAGGGATCGAACGCGATCGGCCTGTCGCGCCTCGTCGAGCGCCTGCGCTCGAAGGTGCCGAGGGGCGAAAGGACGACATGCTCTACCTTCTAGCCGACCAGCTCGGTTTTCCGGGTGTGCTGAACCTCATCCGCTACCTCACCTTCCGGGCGGGAGCCGCCGCGGTGACCGCGCTCGTCATCGGTCTGATCATCGGTCCGAAGTTCATCGGCTGGCTGCGCATCCGCCAGGGGAAGGGGCAACCGATCCGGGCCGACGGCCCGCAGACCCATCTTTCGAAGGTCGGCACGCCGACGATGGGCGGACTGATGATCCTGATCGCGGTGATGACCGCGATGCTGCTGTGGATGGACCTCGGCAATCGCTATGTCTGGGCGTGCATCGGCGTCACGCTGGGCTTCGGCCTGATCGGTTTTCTGGACGACTATGACAAGGTTACCAAGCGCAGCCACAAGGGCGTCTCGGGCAAGGTCCGCCTGCTTGGCGAATTTGTGATCGCCGGTCTCGCGAGCTGGCTCATAATATCTGGAAACGGCACCCAGCTCTATGTGCCCTTCTACAATGGCCCGGTGATCGATCTGGGTCCTTTCTACGTGGTCTTCGCCGCCTTCGTGATCGTCGCCTTCGGCAACGCCGTGAACCTGACCGACGGGCTGGACGGCCTTGCGACGATGCCGGTCGTGATCGCGAGCCTCGCCTTCTTCGTGATCGTCTATCTGGTCGGCAACGCCAAGTTCGCCAATTATCTCGGCATTCCGCATGTGCCGGGCGCGGGCGACCTCACCATCCTGACCGCCGCGATCATCGGCGGCGGCCTCGCCTTTCTCTGGTTCAACGCACCGCCCGCCGCGGTGTTCATGGGCGACACGGGCAGCCTCGCGCTGGGCGGCGCGCTCGGCGTGATCGCGGTGGTCGCGCATCACGAAATCGTGCTGGCGATCGTCGGCGGCCTGTTCGTCATGGAGACGGTCTCCGTCATCCTGCAGGTCTTCTTCTACAAGCGCACCGGCAAGCGCATCTTCCGGATGGCGCCGATCCACCACCATTTCGAGCAGCTCGGCTGGAGCGAGCCGACCGTGGTGATCCGATTCTGGATCATCTCCTTCGTTCTCGCGCTTGCCGGGCTCGCGACGCTCAAACTCCGGTGATCACGAGCGACGCCTTCGCCGGCAAGAGCTATGCCGTCCTCGGCCTGGCCCGGTCGGGCGTCGCAACGGTCCAGGCGCTGCTGGCAAGCGGCGCCGAGGTCACCGCCTGGGACAATCGCGAAGAGGCGCGCGCGCAGCTAACGGGCGTGCGCTTTGCCGACCCGGTCGAGATCGATTTGACCGGATATGCCGGCGTCGTCGTTTCGCCCGGCGTGCCGCTCAACCGGCATCCGATCAAGGCGCATGCGGCGAAGTTCGGGGTGCCGGTTATCGGCGACATCGAGCTGTTCGCCCAGGCGCGCGCGAGCTTGCCGCCGCACAAGGTCGTCGGCATCACCGGCACGAACGGCAAATCGACGACGACCGCGCTGATCAAGCACATCGTCGAGACGGCGGGCGTGCCGACGCTGATGGGCGGCAATATCGGCCTGCCGATCCTCGGCCGCGATCCGCTGATCCCCAATGAGAAAGGCGTCGGCATCTATGTGCTCGAGCTGTCGAGCTATCAGATCGATCTGACCTACAGCCTCGACTGCGATGTCGCGGTGCTGACCAACATCACGCCCGACCATCTCGATCGCTACGACAGTTTCGATGGCTACGCCGCGAGCAAGGAGCGGCTGTTCGCGATGCAGTCGGCCGGTCACGATGCCGTCATCGCCGTCGAGGACGAATCCAGCCGCGCCATCGCTAGTCGTCATCACAGCGTCGAGGTCCGCTCGAGCGACGCCAGCGGGCAGGAAGATTGGCCGGCATTACAGGGGCCGCACAACGCCCAGAATGCGGTTATCGCCATCACCGTCACCAAGGCGCTGGGCATTGCCGCGCCCGCGATCGAACAGGGCCTGCGCAGCTATCCCGGCCTCCCGCACCGCATGCAGCGTATCGCCGACAAGAAGGGCGTGCTCTTCATCAACGACAGCAAAGCGACCAACGCCACCGCGACCGCCCCGGCGCTCGGCGCCTATCCGAAGATCCACTGGATCCTCGGCGGCCTGCCCAAGACCGACAATCTCGACGACTGCGCGCCCTATTTCGACCATGTCGTCGCCGGCTACACGATCGGCCAGGCCGGGACGATGTTCGCCGATATCCTGCGCACGGCGGGCAAGATGGTCACCGAAAGCGGCACGCTCGAGCGGGCGGTGCAGGACGCCGCCGCCGCGGCGCGGCCCGGCGAGGTCGTGATGCTGTCGCCGGCCTGCGCGTCCTTCGATCAATTCAGCGATTATGAGGCACGCGGCGACGCTTTCGTTCGCGCGGTGGAGGGGCTCTCGCTATGAATGTCGCCACAGTGTCGTTCGACTCCACGGTTCCGCCCCAGCCTTCCCCTTATAAGCGCTCGCGTTTCGGGCGCGGCAAGCGCACGCCCGTGGCGCGCTGGTTCTGGGAAATCGACCGTGTCCTGCTGCTGCTGGTGACGATGCTGATCGGCATCGGCCTGATCGCGGTCGCCGCTGCCTCGCCGGCGGCGGGGGTACGCTATTCGGGCGCGGGGGTCACTGTCGCCGCCCGCCATTATTTCTGGATGCAGCTCGCCTGGACGATCATCGCGGTGCCGGTGATGCTCGGCGTCTCGGCGCTGCCGCTCAAGGTCGCGCGCCGAATGGCGCTGATCGGCGGGCTGGTGTTCGTCGTCCTGCTCGCGCTCGTTCCCCTGATCGGCAGCACGGCCAATGGCGCAACGCGTTGGCTGGCAATCGGCCCAGCCAAGCTCCAGCCCTCCGAATTCCTGAAGCCCATGTTCGCGGTCGGCATGGCCTGGCTGTTCGCGCTGCGGTCGAAGAATCCAGAGTTGCCCTTCGCCCTGATTTCGGTCGTGCCGATGGCGCTGATCGCCTTCCTACTAATGAAGCAGCCTGATTTCGGGCAGACCGTGATCTTCGTATCCATCTGGATCGTGCTGCTGATGCTCTCAGGCGCATCGATGAAGCTGCTGGGCGCACTCGGCGCGGCCGGCCTTGGCGCGGTCGTTTCGGCCTATCTTTTCTATTCAGTCGCGACCGAGCGCATCAACAAGTTCCTGTTCAAGGAAGGTGATACCTATCAGGTCGACCGCGCCCATGCGACGCTTACCAATGGGGGCCTGCTCGGCACCGGGCCGGGCGCGGGCACGCAGAAGTTCAGCCTGCCCGAGCCGCATACCGACTATATCTTCTCGGTAATCGGTGAGGAGTTCGGGCTCATCGCCTGCATCGCCATCGCCTGCCTCTACTTTGCCATCGTCGCCCGCGTCTGCCTGCGCCTGCTGCGCGAGGAGGATGATTTCCTGCTGCTGGCCTCCGCCGGCCTCGTCTCCCAGTTCGGATTGCAGGCGCTCATCAACATGCTGGTCAATGTCGGCCTGGCCCCTTCCAAGGGCATGACCCTCCCATTCATCAGCTATGGTGGATCCTCGATGATCGCTCTGTCGATCGGCATGGGCCTGCTGCTCGCCTTCACGCGCGAGAATCCGCACCTGAAGGAAGCGACCTACACGGTGCGCTGGAATCGGAGATGAGCATCACACGACATTTTGTCCTCGCCGCTGGGGGCACCGGAGGCCATATGGTGCCCGCGCACGCTCTGGCTGCCGAACTGATCCGTCGGGGCCACCGCGTCGCATTGGTCACCGACGAGCGTGGGGCGCGGATCCCCGGACTGTTTCAGGATGTCCAAACCCACATCATTCCGGCAGGTAGGTTGGGTGGCAGCCCTCGGCAATGGTTGCGCGCAATCCGCGACATCCGCGCCGGTACCGCGATGGCGCGCCGACTCTACGACGTCTTCGATCCGGCAGCGGTCATCGGCTTCGGCGGATATCCGGCCTTGCCGGCGCTCCGCGCCGCCTTCCAGCTAAAGATCGCGACCGTCATTCACGAGCAGAATGCGGTACTGGGACGTGTGAACCGCGCGGTGGCGGGGCGGGTCGATGCGATCGCGACCGCCTATCCGGCAATACGCCATCTGAAACCCAAATATGAAGGCAAGGCCGTCCTCGTGGGCAACCCGGTGCGCGGCATTGTGCGCGAGATTCGCGAGCAACCGTTTCCGGATCTCGGTCCCGACAGCATCTTCCGTGTGCTGGTGACGGGCGGCAGCCAGGGCGCGTCCATCCTGTCCGAGGTGGTACCGGACGGCCTGGCTCTGCTGCCCCACAGCTTCCGCCGCCGGCTCCAGGTCACCCAGCAGTGCCGTCCCGAAGATATCGAGACGGTACGGAGCAAGTATAAGGTGCTTGGTATTCCCGCCGATCTCGGCACCTATTTCACCGATCTGCCTGACAAGCTCGCCTGGGCACATCTCGTCATCGCCCGCGCCGGAGCGTCGACGATTGCGGACATCAGCGTGGCGGGGCGGCCGGCCATCCTTATTCCGCTGCCGTCGGCGGCCGACGATCACCAGACCGCCAACGCCCGCGAACTGGCCGCCGTCGGGGGTGCCCGCGCGATCAGGCAAGACCATTTCACGCCGCAAGAGCTCGCCAAGCAGATGCAGAAGCTCGCGCTCGATCCCAAGGCGCTCGTCAACGCGGCCCGGCGATCGCATGGAGTCGGCCGCCCCAACGCCGCCGAGGATCTGGCCGACCTCGTCGAACGAACCGGTCCCGCCCCGATCATGGACCCGATCCCGGTCGAGCAACTCCAACTCGGCCCACTGAAAGGTGCGTTTGCATGAAGGGTGTCGCCATCGACATCGGTACCATCCATTTCGTCGGCATCGGCGGCATCGGCATGTCCGGCATCGCCGAGGTGATGCACAATCTGGGCTACAGGGTGCAGGGATCGGATGTCGCCGAAGGCTATGTCGTCGAAGGACTGCGCGCGAAGGGCATCCCCGTGATGATCGGCCACAAGGCCGAGAATCTGGGCGATGCCGCCGTCGTCGTCACCTCGACCGCGATCAAACGCGGCAATCCCGAGGTCGAGCTGGCCCTGGAGAAGCGCGTCCCGGTGGTCCGCCGCGCCGAGATGCTCGCCGAACTGATGCGCCTCAAGTCGACCGTCGCGATCGCCGGCACGCACGGCAAGACGACGACGACATCGATGGTCGCGGCGCTGTTGGACGCCGGCGGCATCGATCCGACCGTGATCAATGGTGGCATCATCAACAGCTACGGCTCGAACGCGCGGCTGGGCGCGTCGGACTGGATGGTCGTCGAGGCCGACGAGAGCGACGGCAGTTTTCTGCGGCTCGACGGCACGATCGCGGTCGTCACGAATATCGATCCGGAACACCTCGATCATTATGGCTCGTTCGACAAGGTGAAGGACAGCTTCGTGGAATTCGTGGAGAATGTCCCGTTCTACGGCGCAGCCCTGCTTTGCATCGATCATCCCGAAGTGCAGGCGATCATACCGCGCGTGCGCGATCGCAAGGTCGTGACCTACGGCTTCTCGGCCCAGGCCGACGTGCGGGGGGAGAATGTTACGCCGATTCCCGGCGGAAACCGCTTCGATGTGGCCGTCCGCAACCGCGATGGCGAGTTGCGCCGGATCGAGGGCGTCACCCTGCCTATGCCGGGGCGCCACAACGTCCAGAACGCCCTGGCGGCGATCGGCGTCGCGCTCGAGATGAACATTTCGGACGACATCATCGCCAACGGGTTCGCCCGGTTCGGCGGGGTCAAGCGTCGCTTCACCAAGGTCGGTGAAGTTCGGGTGGATGGCGGCATCGCGACGATCATCGACGATTATGGCCATCACCCCGTCGAAATCCGCGCGGTGCTGGCCGCGGCGCGCGAGAGCAGCAGATCGCGCGTGATCGCGGTTGTGCAGCCCCACCGCTTTACCCGACTGCACGATCTCATGTCTGATTTCCAGGCCGCGTTCAACGATGCCGACAGAGTGTATGTCGCGCCCGTCTATGCTGCCGGCGAAGCCCCGATCGAGGGCGTCAACGCCGAGGCGCTGGTCGCAGGGCTCAAACAGCGCGGGCACCGCTCTGCCCAGACAATCGCAGGCCCCGAAGCGCTCGCGCAGGCCCTTGCAGCGACGATCAGGACCGACGACATGATCATCTGCCTCGGCGCAGGTGACATCACCAAATGGGCGGCGGGGCTTTCGGAGGCGATTGCCAAGGAGAGGACATCATGACCGACCTTTTCGGACCATGGAAGATGATCCACGACCAGGCGGTGCACATGCACCAGAGCGCGATCGATGCCGCGTTCAAGGCGATGGGCGGCGGCGAGCAGTTCGACAATGCCGCGAAGGCGGCCAGGGACATTGCCGATATGCAGCTTCAAGCGTGGGAACGCTGGCTCGCGATGTGGGGGCTCGACAAGAAGTGATTGCGTCCGCCAGCAGTGCGTCCCCGCCCTCCCTGCCGCGCGTGCGCGGCCGGCTGACGGCGGACGCGCCGCTGGCACCGCTCGTCTGGTTCAAGAGCGGAGGCTCGGCCGAATGGCTGTTCGAGCCTGCCGATATCGACGACCTTTGCGACTTTCTCAAGTTTCTCGATCCGGCGGTGCCGGTGATGGGCCTGGGGCTCGGATCCAACCTGATCATCCGAGACGGCGGTGTGCCCGGAGTGGTCGTCCGTCTCGGCAAGACGTTCGCCAAGGTCGAGCCGCTCGGCGGGGCGTCGCTGCGCTGCGGCGGTGGCGCGAGCGGCATTCTCGTCTCGTCCGCCGCACGCGACGCGGGGGTCGCCGCGCTGGAGTTCCTGCGATCGATCCCGGGAACCGTCGGCGGTTTCGTGCGGATGAACGGCGGCGCCTATGGGCGAGAGGTGAAGGACGTGATCGTCGATGCCGAAATCGTCTTGCGTTCCGGCGAGCGCCGGACGCTCAGCCTCGCCGAGCTCGGCTACAGCTATCGCCACAGCGCCCTGCCCGAAGGTGCGATCGTCGTAGCCGCAACTTTCCAGGGCTGTAACGGCGAGCCTGCCGCCATCCAGGCCGAAATGGACCGGATCGCGGCCGAGCGAGAAGCCAGTCAGCCGTTACGCAGCAAAACCGGAGGATCGACATTCAAGAACCCGGAAGGTCTCAAGGCCTGGCAGCTCGTCGATGAAGCCGGCTGTAGGGGCCTGATGGTGGGCGACGCGCAGGTCAGCGAAAAGCATTGCAACTTCCTGCTCAACCTCGGTGCGGCGACGTCAGCCGAGATCGAGGCGCTGGGCGAGGAAGTGCGCCGGCGGGTGGAGGCAAGTAGTGGCGTCACATTGGAGTGGGAAATTCAGCGCGTGGGCCTGCCGAAGTGAGCTTCGCCAGGTGTGATCGCCGCGAGCTCCGCCGGAGCGGATGCGCATGAGCCAGCCGCGGCTTCATGTCGCCGTCCTGATGGGCGGCTGGTCCTCCGAGCGCGAAATATCGTTGACCTCGGGCAATGGCGTCGCGGACGCACTGGAGTCGCTCGGCCATCGGGTGACGCGGATCGATATGGCACGCGACGTGGCGCAGCGGCTGGCGGACGCGGACCCCGACCTCGTCTTCAATGCGCTCCACGGCACGCCTGGCGAGGATGGCACCGTGCAGGGCCTTATGGACCTCATGGGCCTGACCTATACCCATAGCGGGCTGACGACGTCGGTCATCGCCATCGACAAGGAACTGACCAAGCAGCAGCTCGTCCCGCACGGCATCCGGATGCCCGAGGGCAAGGTTGTGACCAGCACCAGCCTCTTCGAGAGGGATCCGCTGCCTCGACCCTATGTGCTCAAACCCGTGAACGAAGGATCTTCGGTCGGCGTCGCGATCATAAAAGAGCGTGACAATCACGGCACGCCGATTCATCCTGAAGTGCATGGCCCTTGGCATGCCTTCGAAACCTTGCTCGCCGAGCCCTTCATCCGGGGACGCGAGCTGACCGTCTCGGTGCTAGGCGACCGCGCCCTGTGCGTGACCGAGCTCGTCCCGACCAGCGGCTTTTACGATTATGAGGCCAAATATACCGATGGTCTGACCACCCATATCTGCCCTGCCGACATCCCGGCGGCCATCGCTGAAGCGGCGATGCGTATGGCGTTCGATGCGCACCGGCTGCTCGGCTGCAAGGGCACGTCGCGGTCGGACTTTCGCTGGGACGACGAGCAGGGGGAGGCCGGACTCTACCTGCTGGAAGTCAACACCCAGCCTGGGATGACGCCGCTGAGCCTGGTCCCCGAACAGGCCCGGCACATCGGCATGAGCTATGCCGATCTCGTTCAGGCGATCATCGACGAAGCAATGACCGGGAAAGACCCGCAATGACGGCCGCGCGCGCACGAGGCGCCGACCGTCGCGCCCGCTCGCCGGCCGCCACCTCGAAGCGCGCGCCCGCCCGGCGGCGCACTTCGCCGCTCGAAAAGGCGGTGGACCAACTGCCGGTTTCGCGTGGCGCAATCAGGCGGATCGGCAACTGGACGCTCGGCCTCGCCGTGGTCGGCGCGATCCTGGCCGGTATTTTTGCGATGGGCCTGCCGCAGATGCTGGGTTTGTTTGTGGCGGAGGGCATTGGCAGCGCAGGTTTCAAGGTCCGCAATGTGGAAATCCTCAATCGGAGGCAAGTCGACAGTGCCATCGTCTACGACATCGCGATGCGACAGCAGGCCCGGCCTATGCCGCTGGTCGACCTCGACGGCACGCGCACCGAGCTTATGAAGCTCGGCTGGATCGCCGACGCCCGGGTGTCACGCCGCCTGCCCGACACGCTCGTGGTCGACATCGTCGAGCGGATCCCCACCGCGATCTGGCAATATCAGCATCGGTTGGCGTTGATCGACAAGGACGGCATCGTCATCGGCCCGGTCGACGACCGCATGATGCCGGACCTTCCCGTCGTCGTCGGCCCGGGCGCCAACCGCCGCGCGACCGAACTCGCTGCGCTGATGGACAAGGCACCGTCGCTCAAGCCGCTGGTCACCGCCGCGACGTGGCAGGGCAATCGTCGCTGGGATGTGATCTTCCAGTCGGGCGAGAAGCTGATGCTGCCCGAGGGCGCCGACGAAGCCGGCAAAGCGCTTCAATATTTCGCGGTCGAGGACCGGCGCGCAGGAATGCTCGGCAAGGGGCTGGTCTCGATCGACATGCGCGACCCGAGCCGGACGGTGGTCCGCATCTCACGTGAGCCGGGCAGCAAGGTCGAGCCGCCGCCGATCAGCGCGAAATCCGTGACATGAACGAAGGGGGAGACCATGGCGCAGCCTCGTAGTGACGGGTTGATCACCGCGCTCGACATCGGTTCGTCGAAGATTTCGGCGCTGATCTGTCGCGCCGACGAGGCTGGCGAACTGGAGGTGCTCGGCACCGGCCAACGCGAAAGCCGCGGTGTGCGCCGTGGCTACATCGCCGACATGGAACTGACCGAAGGCGCGATCCGCGAGGCAGTCGAACAGGCCGAGACAATCGCCCGCACGAACATCAACCACGTCTGGGTGAGCTTCTCGGCCGGCGGCCTGGTCAGCGACGTGGCGCAGGTTGAGGTCGACCTTGGCGGCGTTCAAATCGAGCAGACCGATATCGACGAACTGCTGGCACAGGGCCGGCGCTCGCTCAATCCCGAGGGGCGCATGGTCCTCCACGCCCAGCCGACGCTCTATACGCTCGATGGTCTCACGGGCGTCAAGAACCCGCTCGGTCTCCATGCCGACAGGCTGGGGGTGGAGATCCACGTCATCGCCGCGGAGCCTTCGCCGGTGCGGAATCTGGCGCTGTGCGTTCGCTCGGCACATCTCGGCGTCAAGTCGATCGTCGCCTCCCCGATCGCCACCGGCGTCACCTGTCTGACCCAGGAAGACCGCGAGATGGGCATCGCGCTCGTCGAGATGGGAGCTGCGGTCACCAACGTTTCGCTATTTGCCGGCGGGCTTCTGGTGGGGCTCGCGTCGCTGCCGATGGGCGGTGCCGACATCACCGATGACATCGCGTCGGCGTTCAACATCCGCAGGGCGCAGGCCGAGCGCCTCAAATGTTTTCACGGATCGGCGCAGAATAGCCCGCGCGACAATCATGAGATGATCGAGATCGGCTCGCCCGAAGAAATATCCGACGGCGCCGAACCGCCACGGATCAGCCGCGCCCAGCTGATCCAAGTGATCCGCCAGCGGCTCGATCACTGGATGGACGCCGTCGCAACGGCGCTTGCCGAGCTTGGCTATGTCGGGCCGGTCGGTCGGCAGGTGGTGCTGACTGGCGGCGGCGCGGAACTCAAGGGTATTGCCGACTATGCGCAGGGCGTGCTCGGCCGTAGCGTCCGGGTTGGGCGACCGCGAACGATGCTGGGACTTCCAGACGCGCATAGCGGTCCGGCGTTCGCGACGCTGATCGGGCTAGCGCAAGTGGCCGCGACCAATCCCGCTGACCTGAGGCCGTTCATGGCCGAACGGCAGACCGTGCACCGGACTGCGCCAACGGGACTGGTCTCGAGACTGATCGCGGCCTTCAGGAGCGGCTACTGACGATGGCAACGCACGGCCCGCCTCAGCCGCCCCCGAAAACTGTGGATAGAGCAACTTTTCGCGTGATTAGGCGATTCGCGTCTGGCAAGATTCGGAAATGGCGATGCGCGGCGTTGTAGGCCGTCAGGGAGAAAATTTATGACGATCGAGTTCATGCGGCCCCAGGTCGACGAGCTGAAGCCCCGGATCAGCGTCATCGGCGTGGGCGGCGCTGGCGGGAACGCGGTCGCGAACATGATCGCCGCAGAGGTCCAGGGGGTCGACTTCGTCGTCGCCAACACGGACGCGCAGGCCCTCAACGCCTCTTCAGCCGAGCGGCGTATCCAGCTCGGCCTGAAGATCACCCAGGGCCTGGGGGCGGGCAGCCGTCCCGAAATAGGACGTGCGGCGGCCGAGGAGACCATGGAGCAGGTCGAAAAGGCGCTTGAGGGCTCTCACATGTGCTTCATCGCCGCCGGCATGGGCGGCGGCACCGGCACGGGCGCCGCGCCGGTCATCGCCAAGGCTGCGCGCGACCGGGGCATCTTGACGGTCGGCGTCGTCACCAAGCCCTTCAGCTTCGAAGGCAATCGCCGGATGCGCGCCGCCGATTCCGGTATCGAGGAGCTGCAGAAGCACGTCGATACGCTGATCGTCATCCCTAACCAGAATCTGTTTCTGATCGCCAACCCGAACACGACCTTCAAGGAAGCGTTCCAGATGGCGGATCAGGTGCTGCAGCAGGGCGTGCGCGGCATCACTGACCTGATGGTGATGCCCGGCCTCATCAATCTCGACTTCGCCGACGTCCGTTCGGTGATGAGCGAGATGGGCAAGGCGATGATGGGGACGGGCGAGGCGACAGGCGACAATCGCGCGATCGAAGCTGCGGAAAAGGCAATCGCCAATCCGCTGCTCGACGGCGTCAGCCTGAACGGCGCGAAGGGCGTTATCGTGTCGATCACGGGGGGCGACGACATGCGGCTTCTTGAGGTTGACGAGGCCGCTAACCATATCCGTCAGCTGGTCGACCCAGACGCCAACATCATTTGGGGTTCCGCGTTCAACAACGATCTCGAGGGCCGGATTCGTGTCTCGGTCGTCGCCACGGGGATCGAGGTCGACGCCGCGACCATGCCCGAGCCGTCGAAGAGCTTCAGCTTCCCGCCGCGGACGCCGAACCGCGAGGAGAAGGCAGTGCAGGTGCCGCAGCACGCAGGGCCGGTGATCGTCGAACCGGCAGCGCCGCAGTCTGCTGCATCCATTCCGGCAGCCCCGACTGCTCAGAAGACCGTCGGTCGCGAGGAGAAGATCGTTCTCGAGGCACCCGACGCGGCGACCCCAGCCGAACCGCTCGAGCTTACGACCCTGTTCGACGACGAACTGCTGCTCCAGCCGGACTCGGCTCTGCCGAAGCCGGCCGCTCAGCTTGACCAAGAGGCCCCGCAGGACGCGGCGCAAGGCAGCCGCCGCTGGGTAGCCGAGCCCGAGCCGGTCCGCCGTCCCTCGGGGGCGGGCGCCACGCTCTTCGAGCGCATGTCGAACATCGCACGCGGCGCCGCAAAGGCGCAGGTGCAGGATGAGGACGACGGAGCGGAGATCCCGCGCTTTCTCAACCGTCAGGGCAACCAATAAGATTGTACCGAAGCGATCCGCCCGCGCCGCTCGGCGCGGGCGGCTGTCGTTTGGGCGTTCGGCCCGCATTCAGCTCTTGCGGACCACAGGGGCGATCTCTGTAACCAATCCGCCGATGAAGAAGATTTACCAGCTCCTGTCTTATACGCGCCTCGATCGCCTCCTCTTCGCGAAAGGGGCGGTACAGGGCGATGTTCGTCCCTGCGCCGCGAATGGGTCTCGCCCCGCTGCCCCTCCCGCGACGCGAAGGGCTGGACATCGGCTGGCGCTGGCTTTCCTCATCACCTTCGCTGCGCCGGCCGGCGCCCAATATGAAGCGGCCATCGGTGATGAGCCCTTGATCGTCGATCCGATGGCATCCGCGCGCGATGCCATGGCCCGGGGCGACCCCGCAGAAGCGCTCGCCCGCTATCTGCGCGTGCTTGCCCGCGATCCCGCCGACCTTGAGGCATTGTCCGGAGCGGGCGGCGCGGCACTGGCGGTCGGCGACGCCGATGCGGCGATCAACTTCTTCGTCCGAGCCGAAAAGATCGCGCCGCGCGACGGGCAGATAAAGGCGGGCCTCGGCTCGGCGCTCGTCCAGAAGCGGCAGCCCCGCGCGGCGCTGCGCCTGTTCGGGGACGCGGTCGATCTCGGCGTCGCTCCCTTCGAGGTCGCGCTCGATCGCGGCCTCGCCTATGATTTGCGTGGCGACAACAAGAAGGCCCAGGCGGAATATCTGCTGGCGCTGCGCGCCAAGCCCAGCAACGCAGAGGCGACACGGCGGCTGGCGCTGTCGCTGGCGATCGGCGGAGACGGGACAGGTGCGCTAGCAATACTGGATCCGCTCCTGCGCAAGAAGGACGTCGCCGCGTGGCGCGCGCGCGCTTTCATACTAGCCATAACCGGCGATGCGGCCGGCGCCGAATCCGCCGCCTACGCCTTGTTGCCACGGTATCAAGCCGATGCACTCAAACCATTCCTCGAGCGCATTCCGTCGCTCAAGGCGACCGAGAAAGCCGCTGCGGTGCATTTCGGCGCCTTCCCCGAAGACAAGGTGCCGCAGGAACTGGTCGCCCGCCAAGCCCCACTGTCGAAGGGCGCACCAATTCCGCTCGGCCCCCCTTCGAGCACGGCGACACGGCCGGAAGTGACGAAGGAGGGCCAGCTTCTGCTTCGCGCCGACAATCCGAGCGCGAAGGCCGGATCGGCCCCGCTGCGCACTGACCGGATAGTCGGCGAGCGAGCTGCCGACACCGAGCGGCGCGCCGCCGACGAGCGCAGTCTTGCTCAGGATCGCCGCGCCGCCCAGAAACAAGCCGCCGCGGAAAAAGCCGCTGCGGAGAAAAAAGCCAGGGCCAAGGATGAGACCAATGAGCGCAGATCGAACCCCGAACGATATTGGGTGCAGATTGCGAGCGGCGCCTACAAGCCGGATCTGGACAAGGAATGGGACAAGCAGAAGAGCCGCTTCGCCAAGCAGCTCTCAGGACGCACGCCCTGGACTACGCCTTATAAGGGCACCAATCGCCTTCTGATCGGCCCTTTCGCCAGCAAGGGAGCAGCGCAAGATTACGTCAATGACGCGCGCACTGCCGGCTTTAGTTGCTTCCCCGTGACGACTTCGGCCGGTCAAAAAGTCGAACGTGTTAACTGACACTTTATATTCTTCCGCCATGATGCTACCAGGTCTCGGCGGGGGTCATCATGCGTATACATATCGTTACGGCTTTGGCCGTTTTTCTTGCTGCGCCCGCTATGGGCGCGATTGATAAGCACAGTTTTACTGCGGTAGCGACGCCCCCGGTCGATTGGCTCTATCCCGAGGTGGATGTGGACGAAGCGGGTTTTCGGGGCCTGATCCCCGTCATCCTTCTCGACATGGAGAGTGCCGCGAAGCAGGAGGGCGAGCAGGGCGACAAGCAGGCGAACTGAAACAGGCGGCATTCATTCCCGCCCGTGGCGAAAAACGCATTCGTCTCGACTTGCCCGTTCCACTCGGCCATCACCGCGGCGATGCCGTCGCTCGCGCCCTATGCCTCCGATCCCGCTCGTAGTCGCGGGAGGTTTCACATGCTTGGCGGCGGAGAGACCAGGGGACCCCGCGACGCCTTTCAGCGAGACCGCGATCGTATCATCCATTCGATCAGCTTTCGCCGGCTTCGCCACAAAACCCAGGTCTTCGTCGCCCCCGATGGCGATCATTACCGCGTTCGTCTGACGCACAGCCTTGAGGTTGCACAGATCGGCCGGACCATCGCGCGAGCGCTCGGCCTGAACGAAGATCTGACCGAGGCGCTGTGCCTTGGTCATGATATCGGCCACCCGCCCTTTGGCCACGCTGGAGAGGAGGCGTTGCGGACGGCGATGGCCGAGGTCGGCGGCTTCGATCATAATGCACATACATTGCGAATCTTGACTTGGCTCGAGTCCCCCTACCCCCTTCATAACGGCCTCAATCTCAGTTGGGAGACGCTGGAAGGACTGGCCAAGCACAATGGGCCGCTCGCCACCAGAAGCTGGGCCATGGCCGAAGTTGATGCCCAGTGGCCGCTGGAGCTCGATAGCTGGCCCGGCCTCGAGGCGCAGGTCGCGGCTCTTGCCGATGACATCGCCTATGACAATCATGATATCGACGATGGCGTCCGTGCCGGCCTGCTGACGCTCGACCAGGTGCGCGAAGACCCACTGGTTTGCAGCAACTGGAACCGGGTGCGCGCCCGTTATCCCGACGTCGCCGACGGCCGCCTGCTCGGCGAACTTGTTCGCGAGCAGATCGGCCAGATGGTCAACGATCTTCTCGCGGAAAGCCGCCGTCGGCTCGATGCGGCGGCACCTCGCTCGGTCGAGGAGGTCCGCGCTGCGGGGCGCCCGCTGATCGCCTTTTCGGACGAGATGGCGGCGCGTGAGACGGCGCTTACGCGCTTTTTATATGCCCACCTCTACCATCACCCGGTCCAGCTCGACGTCGCGGAGCGCACCGCCATGGTGATCTCGGAACTGGCGGCGCTTTACCAGAGCCAGCCGGACAAGCTTCCCGACCATTGGCGCGAGACGATGCCGGCGGCGGAGCCTGCACGCACGCGCCACATCGGTGACTTCATTGCCGGAATGACCGATCGATACGCCATCTCGCGCTATCGCGAGTTGATCGGTCCGCTGAGCATCGAGGAACGCTTTTGAAAGCCAGGGTGATCGCCCTGGCAGTCGCGATCACCGCCGCCCTGGCCTGGGCCATGCTCGCCACCACTCCACCACCCCCGGTTCGTGCCGATGCTCCGGCCACCGCCTTCTCGGCCGATCGCGCATTCATCGATCTCTCGATCATCAGCCGCGCGCCGCGGCCGGTGGGTTCGTACAAGAATGCGCGGGTGCGCGACTATCTCGCCCGCCGCCTGCGGACGCTAGACGCCGAGGTGCGGGAGCAGACGATCCTGCTTCCGGCGAAGTCACTGGCGGTGCTCGCAAGGTGGAGCGGACTCGCGCCCAAGGCCGTGATGGCGCACAACGTGATCGGCCTGATCGCCGGGCGCGACCGAAGCAGACCGGCGCTGTTGCTGATGGCACATCACGATAGCGTGTGGGGATCGCCCGGCGCAGCCGACGATGCAATGGGGGTCGCCACGGCGATCGAGACAGCCCGCGCGCTGCTCGCGCGCGGCAGGCCCGAGCGCGACCTGATCCTGCTCTTCACCGACGGGGAGGAAGTAGGGCTCGACGGAGCGAAGGCCTTCTTCGCCCACCACGGGCTCGCCGCGCGGGTCGGTGTGATCATCAACCTCGAGGCGCGAGGCGCGGCCGGGCGCGCCACCATGTTCGAAACCGGCCCCGACAACGGTGCGATGATGCAACTCTATGCTCGGCACGTCGACCGCCCGTCCACAAGTTCGTTGGCAGTGCTGGCCTACGACCTGATGCCGAACTCCACCGACTATAGCGTGGCCAAGGCTCTCGGCATTCCCGGCTTCAACATCGCCGTCCTGGGCGCTGCGCAGACCTATCATTCGCCCGGCTCGACCGCCGACATCGTCGACCGAGGATCACTGCAGGACATGGGCGACCAGACGCTGGCGCTTGCCGCCGCACTGGCCTTTTCGCCCGACCTTCCGCCGCGCACGACCAACGCGGCTTTTGGCGATCTGTTGGGGCGGACGACCATCACCTATCCTGCCGGCTTTGGCTGGGTGATCCTGATCCTGTCCGCGGTGCTTATCGGTCTGTCGCTGAAGCGGGCGCGGCCCACGGCCCGGGAACTCGGCGCTGGAGCCAGTGTCACGCTGTCGATATTGATGCATGGCATTCTGCTGCTCACCGCGCTGAACGCCATTTCCGGCAGCGGTGGCGCCAACTATTATGATCGGCTTGCCGCGCTGCCGCGCCTCGAAGTCATGGCGGCACTCTCCGTTACCACGCTGGTACTGCTGACGCGCCACTGCCGCCGTACCGGCGGTGCGCTGCCCCTCGTCGTGCCGGCAATGCTTCTGATGTGGGCGGGGCTGTTGAGCGGCGGGCCCCTGATCCTGCTCGTGTTGGCGGGTGGCGCGGCCATGCTGTCGGTCCGGGCGCTGCCGGAACGGGACGAGCGCCCTGGGGAAGCGGCGATCCTGCTGCTGTTCGGCGGGGCGCTGCTGCTTCAGATCGGCCTGCCGACAGCCGGTCCTTTGCTGCAATGGCCGTTGCTGCTCGCAGCGCTGGCCATCGCAGCACGCACCCTTATGCCCGCAGCGGTTGGTATGATCGTGACGACGATCGCCGCTGCGGCCGGCCTCGGCCATATCTTCGCGCAGGGGCACTCCATCTTTCTGGCGATCGGCGCCGATTGGCCCGCTGTCTGGATGATCCTGCTGATCGCGGCATTGCCCCTGCTGCTGCCGCTGCTCCCCGAATGTTTGCCGCGCTGGCCCGCTGGCGCGGCGCTCGCCGCTGCGCTCCTGCTCGCGCTCTGGGTCAGGCTCGATCCCATAGCGCCTACGATACCCACCTATTCCGACAGGGAGAGTGCCAAAACTAGGGACTGACGGATCGAGCGCGATCGAGTAAGGGCGCTCGATCTCCCATAAACCATCGGATCTCGACCTTGGATACGCTCTACGCCCGGTTCACCGCCGCCAACAATGCCGTCCTCGACGCCCTTGAGCGATCGGGAGACTTGCCGGCGGGGCTGGACCGACGGAACGTAGTGGTCGAGCCGCCGCGCGACGCCGCCCATGGCGACCTTTCCACCAATGGCGCGATGGTGCTGGCGAAGGCCGCGGGCAAGCCGCCTCGCGCTCTTGCCGAGCTTATCGGCGGTCGCCTGAAGGAGATCGACGGCGTGCTGCACGTGGACATAGCCGGACCCGGCTTCATCAATTGGCGTGTCGATGAAAACGTGCTTCGGGACGAGTTGCGAGCGATCCTGACGCTCGAGCGTGACTATGGCCGATCGCAGCTTGGCGCAGGCGCGCGCGTGAATGTCGAATATGTCTCGGCCAATCCAACAGGCCCGATGCATATGGGTCATTGCCGCGGCGCGGTGGTAGGCGATGCGCTCGCCTCGCTGCTCGAATATGCGGGCTATGCCGTCACCCGCGAATATTATGTCAACGATGCCGGCGCGCAGGTGCAGACGCTCGCTCGCTCGGTGCATCTGCGGTATCGCGAAGCGCTCGGCGAGACGATCGATATCCCCGAGGGCTTCTATCCCGGCGACTATCTGATCCCGATCGGACATAGGCTGGCCGAAGAATTCGGCTCGGCCTATATCGGCGCACCCGAGGCGCAGTGGCTCGATCTGTTCCGCGAGCGGGCGGTCGCGGCTATGATGGATATGATCCGCGCCGATCTGGCGCTGCTTGGCATCCACCACGATCGGTTCTCCTCCGAAGCCGGCGTCCAGAAGGCCGGCCTGGTCGATGCGGCACTGAGCCGGCTCGAGGGCGAGGGACTGGTCTACAACGGCACCCTCGAACCGCCCAAGGGCGAGCTTCCCGATGACTGGGAGCCGACCGAAATGACCTTGTTCCGCGCGACGGCGTTCGGTGACGACAGTGACCGCCCGGTCAGGAAGTCCGACGGAGGGCTCACCTATTTCGGCACCGATCTCGCTTATCATGCCCAGAAGGCCGGGGATGCCGACCTTTTGATCGATATTTGGGGCGCCGATCATGCGGGCACGGTCAAGCGGATCAAAGCCGCGGTCGAAGCGCTGACGGGCGGCAAGGTGCCGCTCGATGTCAAACTGGTCCAGATGGTGCGACTGCTCCGCGGCGGTGAGCCCGTGAAGATGTCCAAACGTTCGGGTAGCTTCGTGACGCTGGCGGACGTCGTCCGCGAAGTCGGCAGGGATGTCGTCCGCTTCACCATGCTGACGCGGAAGGCCGACGCGCAGATGGATTTCGATTTCGCCAAGGTCGTGGAAGCGTCGAAGGACAATCCGGTCTTCTATGTGCAATATGCACATGCGCGGGGCTGTTCGCTGCGCCGGCGCGCGGCGGAGGCCGGGATCGACCTTTCCCCAGTTGCGCAGCTCGAACTGCTCGATGCCGAGGAACTGGCCCTCGTAAAGCTTGCCGCGCAATTTCCGCGCGTCGTGGAAGGTGCCGCACTCGCGCACGAGCCGCACCGGATCGCCTTCTACCTCTATGATCTCGCCGCCCTGTTCCACGCGCTGTGGAATCGGGGCAACGACGATCCGGCCCGTCGCTTTCTGCTGCCCGACCAGCCCGAGTTGACCCGCGCACGGCTGGCGCTCAGCGATGCGATCGGGCAGATTATCCGCAACGGCCTCGGCATCATGGGCGTCACCGCCGCGGAGGAGATGCAGTAAGATGACGGATTATTCACGCGACAGGCTCGGCCCGGACGATGAGGACCGGCTGCCCTGGCTCGAGCCGGTCGAGGAGGAATATGACGACGCAGGCGGCGGCGCGACCCGGATGCTGATTGTGATCGCGGTCGCGCTGGTGCTGCTCGGCGTGATTCTCGGCGGCTTCCTGTGGCTGCGCGGAAGGGACGGACCGTCATCGGGGAACGGGGCGCTGATCGAGGCCCCCGACAGCTATTATAAGGAACGCCCTCCTGCCGATCCGGTGGCGGCTGAGGGCGATGAAATCGTCTACTCAGCAAGCAAGGGCAATGAGGTGCAAAGCGTCATCGACACCAGCAGGGCCGCTGAAGCTCCGGTCAATGTCGATCGCGCTCCGATCGCATCGCCCATATCCAAACCTGCTATCGCCCCCGCCAAACCGGCGCCCGCCGCAAAGCCCGCCGTGGCCCCTGCACCGGCGGCGCCCGCCGCCGAGACCGTAGTCGCAGTGGCCGCGAAACCGGACCCCAAGCCAAGTGCCGCCGATCCTGACCCCTCCGTCCGGGCCAGTGGAGGATCGACGATCCAACTCGGCGCCTTTTCCAGTCCTGCCAAGGCTAATGCGGCTTGGAAAAACTTGTCCGGCCGTTTCTCCTTCCTGTCCGGGCTGACATCCTCGGTGGTGCCGGTCCAGTCGGGCGAGAAGACGCTTTATCGCCTCCGCGCGGCCGGCGGCAACGCGAAGGACCTGTGCGGGCGGCTGCGGACAGCCGGCGAAAGCTGCTCGGTGGTGGGGTAAGAATAGCGTCACCTCGGCCGAGGGCAGGCAACGATCTTGGGGAACCGGTTAGCAATGACGCCTCTATTCCTGGGCCTGTCCGGCCCTGAACTGACTGACGCCGAGCGGGATTTCTTTGGCTCGATCGATCCCGCCGGTTTCATTTTGTTCAAGCGCAACGTCGTCGACCGCACCCAACTCCGCGCGCTGACCGACAGCCTGCGCGCTCTGTCGGGCCGGACCGACGTTCCGATCCTGATCGACCAGGAAGGCGGCCGCGTCGCCCGGATGCAGCCGCCCGAATGGCCGGCCTTTCCCAAGGCCGAGCTGTTCGACCGGCTCTACGATATCGCACCGATCACCGCGATCGAGGCGGCCCGCCACAATGCCCATGCGCTGGCGTCGATGTTGAGCGAGGTGGGTATCAACGTCGATTGCCTGCCGCTGCTCGACGTGCGCCAGCCCGGCTCCCACGACATCATCGGCGATCGCGCGCTCGGCTCCGAGCCGTTACGTGTTGCCGCCATGGGACGCGCGATGATCGAGGGATTGCGCGCCGGCGGCGTGGTCGGGGTCGTCAAGCATGTGCCGGGCCACGGCCGGGCCATGGCGGACAGCCATGTCGAACTGCCCGTCGTCGACAGCGACGCCGAGGCTCTGGAGACCGATCTCGCGCCTTTCATCAAGCTTGCCGACGCACCGATGGCGATGACGGCACATGTTGTCTATCCAGTCTGGGATGCAGAACGATGCGCGAGCCTGTCGCCGATCGTGATCCGAAACATCATCCGCGGCCGGATCGGCTTCGACGGGTTGCTGATGTCCGACGATCTGGGCATGCATGCGCTGACCGGCGGTTTCGATCAGCGGGCAGCGGGGGTTCTCGCCGCCGGCTGCGACATCGTTCTCCATTGTTCGGGCGACATGGCCGAGATGGAGGCGGTGGCCAGCGCGGTAGGCCCGATCGCAGAAGCGGGCAGAACGCGACTGGATCGCGCGCTGGCTAGCGTCGAGGCGATCGAACACCGCGAGTCGACGGGCGAGCTGATCGCCAAGCGCGACGCGCTGTTGGCGGTGCTGGCTGACTAGATCGCTTCGGTCCCGGTGTTTGCGATGCGCTTATCCACAACATCTTGTAGATGGTACGTTTACCCAAGCGCGAAATGCTGATCTATAAGGTGGATGGGTGGCGACGATGACAGCTTCGATCTCCCGCTGAGCGATCATCGCTCTGGAGAGGTTTTGACGCTCGACCTCGGGGGCTGGGAAGGGCCGCTCGATCTGCTCCTAAACCTCGCCCGAGCGCAGAAGGTGGACCTGCGCGAGATCTCGATCCTGGCGCTGACCGAGCAATATCTGGCCTTCATCGAGAATGCGAAGGCACTCAAACTGGAGATCGCCGCCGATTATCTGGTGATGGCGGCCTGGCTCGCCTACCTCAAGTCCTGCCTGCTCCTGCCGAAGGATCCCGAGGTCGAGCCGAGCCCCGAAGAACTAGCCTTGCGGTTGCAGCTCCGTCTCCAGCGCCTCCAGGCGATGCGCGAGGCGGGCGCGCGACTGATGGGACGTGATCGATTGGGCCGCGACGTGTTCACGCGCGGCGCGCCCGAGGGCCTCAAATTGGTTCGGAAGGCGGCATGGAACGCCAGCTTATTCGACCTTCTGGCCGCCTATGGCAATGTCAGGACCCGCAGCGAGGAGCCTGTTCACGTCATCGCTCGGCGGCCGGTGATGACCCTTGACCAAGCGATCGAGCGCGTCTCGATGATGGTCGGCGCGGCACTCGATTGGACAAACCTCGAAGCCTTTCTGCCAGCCGAAGCACTGGGCGACTACCGACGTTCTGCGCTGGCGTCGAGCTTCGTCGCCGCACTCGAGCTGGCGCGGCAAGGCCGGCTACAGATCCTGCAGGAGCAGGCCTTCGCACCGTTGATGTTACGCAGCGCCGCATGATCGAGGAACCGGACAACCTGCTCCGGGCGCTGGAAGCCGCCCTGTTCGCCGCCGAAACCGCGATGACCGCGGACGAACTCAAGACCGTGATCGGTTCTGGCGAGCTTGGCGATGCACTGCCCAGGCTCAGCGCGCTTTACGCCGGGCGGGGCATCGAACTCGTCGAGCGCGGCGGGCGCTGGCATTTCCAGACGGCCTCCGATCTCGCCCATATCCTCCGCCGCACCCGCGAAGAACCACGCAAGCTGAGCCGTGCCGCGATCGAAACCCTGGCGATCATCGCCTATCATGAGCCTGTCAGCCGCGCCGAGATCGAGGCAATCCGCGGCGTCCAGATCTCCAAGGGCACGCTCGACGTGCTGCTCGAGGCCGGCTGGATCAGGCCGGCGGGGCGAAGGGAAGCGCCGGGCCGGCCGCTGCTCTTCGCGACCAGCCCGACCTTCCTCTCGCATTTCGGTCTTGCCAGCCGTAAGGACCTGCCGGGCGTTGCCGACCTCAAGGCAGCGGGTCTGCTCGATCCGGTCGACCTCGCCTTTGAACAACTACAGATGGAAAATGCCGACGAGGACGATTAGATGACGTCCCATCGAGGAGATTTGAGATGGGTGGTTTAAGCATCTGGCATTGGCTGGTCGTCGGCGTCATCGTGTTGTTGCTGTTCGGCAAGGGCCGCTTCTCGGATATGATGGGCGATGTCGCCAAGGGCATCAAAAGCTTCAAAAAGGGCATGTCCGAAGACGACGAGCCCGCCGCGCCCACGCCGCCGCCGACCCGTCTGCAACAGCAGCCGCCGATGGACCCCAATCCCGACTCGAACCTCCAGCCGATGCAGGATGATCGGCCGCGTAGCTGATCGTCACAGGACAGCTCTTGATTTACCGCGATGCTCGACGTCGCCCCGACTGAATTGCTGCTGGTGGCGGTGGTCGCGCTGCTCGTCATCGGCCCCAAGGATCTGCCACGCGCTATGCGGTCTGTCGGCCGATGGGTCGCGCGTGCGCGCGGCGTCGCGCGCCATTTCCGTTCGGGCATCGACGAGATGATCCGTCAGGCCGAGCTCGAGGAGATGGAGAAGAAATGGAAAGCTGAGAATGAGCGGATCATGCGCGAGCATCCGGCCCAGCCGCAGTTGATCGAAGGCGAGATGCTTCCCCTCGGCGGCATGCCCACTGATGGTTCGGAGCCGATGCCCGTCGAGCGGCCGGCGGCCGGAGCCGAAGAAGACTCGCCCACCGTGCCCAAGCCGCCGCTGCCATGACCGATCTGGACGACACGCGCGCGCCGTTGCTCGATCATCTTCTGGAGCTTCGGCGGCGCCTGCTCTACGCGCTGGCGTCGGTGGCCATCTGCTTCGGTATCTGCCTCTATTTCGCTCGGTCGATCTTCGCCTTCCTCGTCCATCCGCTGCTGCAGGCGGGACAATCGAAGATCATCAACACACAAATCTTCGGCGGCTTTCTGGTCGAAATAAAGATCGCGTTCTTCGCGGGGATGATGATCTCTTTTCCGATCATCGCCAATCAGATCTGGCAGTTCGTGGCGCCAGGTCTGTACCGCAACGAGAAGCGCGCCTTGCTTCCGTTCTTGCTCGCCACGCCGGTGCTGTTTCTGGCAGGCGCCTCATTGGCCTATTTCATAGCCATCCCTATCGCACTCAAATTTCTGCTGGGCTTCCAGGGCGATCTCGGCGGCGTGGAGCAGCAGGCGCTGCCCGATGTGAACAGCTACCTCGGCTTCGTTATGCAGTTTCTGTTCGGCTTCGGCTTGTCATTCCTGCTGCCGGTGCTGCTCATGCTGCTCGAACGCGCAGGGATCGTCACGCGCGAGCAGCTCGTGGCTGCGCGGCGTTACGCGATCGTGGGCGCCTTTGCCATCGCAGCGGTGCTGACCCCGCCGGATGTCGGATCGCAGCTACTACTCGCGATCCCGCTGGTGTTGCTTTACGAACTGGCGCTTGTCGGCATCTGGTTCACCGAACGCAAACGGAACAACCAAAAGCCCGAAGCGGTCTGACCGCTCCGGGCTTTAGAACCGGTGCTGCCGGCGTCAGTTATTTGGCGTCGCTCGCCGCATTAGCGACAGCCTTGCCGGCTGACGATACGTCCTTGCCAGCGCCCTCGACAGTATTGCAGGCGGCAACTGCCAGGAGAGCGACGCTGACGAGAGCAACGGCGATGGTGCGCTTGAACATGTTAGAACCTCTTGATTTGTAGCGAGCCCCAGCGGCACACGCCACCCAATGCTTGCCGGAAAGCTTTGTTCCCGAACTGAAATGGACTCTGAGCCCTCACGCCGCCGAAAACTATGTGGGCCCGGGCGCGCTTACGGGGGGTTAGCGCGGCCGGGCCCTTGATGTCGGATAGCGGGAGCGGGGGGGGCAAAGCATCGCTATCCGAGTGACAGAACCGATTGCCGCGCCGTCGGTTCCGGCGACGGAAAAATTTTTTTATAGCGGGATACGGTCAGCGAAAATGACGGCTCTGGCTCAAACCGTAGCGGAAACCCGGCCGTATCGAAGAGGGATTCGCGCGGATGTTCCATGCAGGCCATCCGTCGGCTCGACCGGCGTCACTCGAGAATCGCGATGTCCACTTCGAACTGGACGAGCTGAAGGTCGCGGGCCAGCGGTGCCCGGAACTGCCGCGCGATGCCGGTGACGACACGGTCAAAGCGGCTGAAGCGCGGATCTTCCGGATCGAGCGGCTCGAAGCGCCCGACCGACTCGATACGCAGCCGCGCACGCTGCGGTTGGTCGCTGCGCTTGAGCGAGATCAGGATGGAGCCCTTCGCGCTGGTCAGCATAAGCAGCTCGACGACCTCGGTGATGAGAAAGGCGACCGGCACGGCCACGTCCTGCGTCACACTGACGTCAATCATATTGAGCGCGATGGGCATCCCGCTCGCTGCCGACGGCGCCGAGGCACGCAGGGAGGTGGCGAGTTCGCCGGCCAGCGACCGGATCGAAACCCCACGATTCTCTTCCGACTCGGCATAGTGATTGCGATGAACGACCGCCAACGCGTCCACACGGCGCTGGATCGCGGCATAGGCATCGAATGCTTCGCCCTCGGTGCCGCGGGCATGCAGGTTGATGAGGCTCGAGACGACTTGGAGATTATTCTTCACGCGATGATGGACCTCGCGCGTCAGTCGCGTCTGGCGGCTCAGCCCTTCCTCAAGATCCCGCTCATGATCGAGGATGCGCTGTGATGCGGCCGCGAAGCTGTCGGCAAGGTCGCGAATCTCATGGCTGGGGGTGTTGAAGCGCGGCTGACGGAATGTCTCTCTCGTCGCCTGCCAAGCATCGATGGACCGCTTGAGCTGCGCGAGCGGCAACAGCAGTAACCGATTGACGACGAACCAGCCGGTGACCGCCGCCGCCATCCACATCAGGATCGGCAGCATCACGAGTAGGGCAGTCCGCGCGCGCGCCGGCGCCAGGCGGTAATCGGCGATCATCGCGAGGCGACCCTCCGCAAGCGGAAGGGCGACTCGCAACAGCCTGTCATCCGACCGATGCGCGAGGTCGATAAGCGGCACCTCCGACGAACCCTGGCGCAACGCCAGCTCAACCAGCGGCAGGCCATGCTCGTTCTGGGTAGGCTGAAGCGCGAGAATCGGCAGTTCCGCCTGAACGTAAAGCGAGCCATCGGCCCGGCCGGCGGTGACACGAAACGCCTTATGCGCCGCATCAAGCCAAACATGCTGAACATTCGCCGCCGCCGGGGCGAGCTGCCCGACCGGGCGGCCGCGCGTCTGGCAGATTATCCGGCCCCGGTTGTCGGAGATCGCCACGATCATCCGCCCCGCCGCACTGAAGCGCTCCAGGACGGGACAAAGCGCACTGGCCGGCTGCCCGCCGACCGCGACGTTGCGGGTCGCATTCAGTCCCTGCTCGATCACGGCATCGATCCGCCCGGCATACATCGCGGTCATCACTTGGGCCGCGGTCTTTCGCTCGGCTTCGGCTTCGCGGGCCATATCGAGCGAGGTGAGCAGAGCGATGATTCCCAATGGCAGCAATGCTGCCGAAAGGATCAGCAGCATCTTCGTGCCGGTAGACAATCGGGCGAACGGGATTTTGGCCAGTAGAAGCTTCATTCAGGACAGCATCCGTACCGCCCCGGTCACCGGACGTGGGCGGCTGCCACCATTGGTCAGTCCAGCTTGTTCAGCAAGTCCAGAAATTCGGCAGGCACCGCCTCGTCCACGGTCTGCGAATAAATCGACCGCAGGGCGGAACCCAGATGGGCATCGCGGGCGGCGTCGCGTTTTCGACGCGCGGGCTTCGCCGCGGCCACATCGTTCGCGGGCTCCTGCTTCTGATCCTTTCGTGCCAACCGGCCAACACCCCTAAGAGTCATTTGCTATCCACCGCTCCAACGCGCGGCCGGCGCCGCCCCCTTGGATCAATTCGTTACGCTATCATTTCATCCTGACAATGAAAATGAAGGCCTTCGCGATGAAACCAAAAACTTCCCCGATGGTTCCAATCCCCGTGTGCCTTTTCACACATTCACTTTTGGAAGCGCCGAGTGCTTCCGCCGGGGCGACGGGGCTGCTATTTTCAATCCGTCCGTCGGTGGGCAGTCGCCTCGATGGAAGACAGGGAGTCCTGATAGATCATGTCGCTTGGCCAGAAACTTGCCCCACACCTCCCCTTCCTGCGCCGCTACGCACGCGCGCTGACGGGAACGCAGTCGCATGGCGACGCCTATGTGCGGGCGACCCTCGAAGCCATTGTCGCCGCGCCTGACGACTTTCCTCAGGGCGTCGATGTGAGGGTCGGCCTGTACAAGACGTTCCAGGCGATCTGGAACTCGACCAATTATGATGAGATCGAAGCCCCTGTCGTCAATGGCGAGCGGGAGGCTGTCGCACAAGCGCGATTGCAGACGATCACGCCGCTGTCGCGGCAGGCCCTGCTGCTGACGGCGATGGAAGGGTTCACCGTGCCCGATGCCGCCTATCTGATCGACACCAGCCCCGAAGAGGTCGAGGCGCTCGTCGCCGACGCCATCGCCGAGATCGATCGCCAGACGCGCACCGATGTGCTGATCATCGAGGACGAACCGATCATCGCCATGGATCTGGAAACGATCGTGCGCGATCTCGGCCATAGCGTCAGCGGGGTCGCGGTCACGCGAGACGAGGCGGTAGCTCAGGCCCATGCCCAACGGCCCGGCCTGGTGCTCGCAGACATTCAGCTCGCCGACGACAGTTCGGGCATCGACGCCGTAAAGGACATACTGGCCGAGTTCAGCGTTCCTGTCATTTTCATCACGGCTTTCCCGGAGCGCCTGCTGACCGGCGAACGTCCCGAGCCGACCTTCCTGATCACCAAGCCGTTCCAGCGGTCGACGGTAAAGGCGGCGATCAGCCAGGCGCTGTTCTTCAACGCGGCGACGGTCGAGGCCTGAACAAAAGCTTCGTTCCGCCCCCCTCTTTATCGGAACTCAACCGGTGAGGGTTCGTTGGAGGCGCGGAAGGAACGGTGGTTTCCGTTCATGCAGCGTTCGGGGATCTCATGGCAACAGCCAGCGCCTTAGCTCATCATATTTCCTATAGGAGCGACATGGACGATCAGGATCCGGCAGAAGCTAGATCGCCGGCCGAGTTCGTCAATCTTTCCGACGGCGAATTCAAAGACGAGCTCGCGCGCGTGATTCCGCATTTGAGAGCCTTCGCGCGCTCATTGTCGGGCAACCGCGACCTTGCCGACGATCTGGTCCAGGAAACTTTGATGAAGGCCTGGGCGGCGCGCAAACGCTTTCAGGCGGGGACGAACATGCGTGCCTGGACCTTCATCATCCTGCGCAACCTGTTTCTCTCGCAGATGCGGCGTGCCCGGTTTCGCGGCGAATGGGACGAACATACCGCCAATAAGCTGCTGTCTGCGCCCGCATCACAGGACCGCCATATCGAACTTGCGGACATGCAGCGCGCGCTTCTCCACCTGCCACAGCCACAGCGCGAGGCGCTGATCCTCGTCGGCGCCGGGGGCTTCGCTTATGAGGAGGCCGCCGAGATTTGCGGCTGTGCCGTCGGCACCATCAAAAGCCGGGTCGCCCGCGGCCGTGCAGCACTGGAGCAACTGCTCGATCACGGACAGCTACCATCGCGGCGGGATCACAAGACCGACCCCGCCACTTCAGCGCTGCAACAAATCATGGCCGACGTCGACATGCTGAGCAAAGACAGCAATGCTTGACGTTTCGGCTAGGCCGGTCAGCCGCAGACAAGCGCCTAGCGATCAAGCTTGGCAATCAGCCTCTTAAGATCGTCCGGCAGAGCGTAAGTGCCGAAATCGAATGCAGTCCTCAGTGCATTGCCTATCCCCTCGTGCCGGCTGGGCGGTCGAACGCTGACAACCCGTGCCGGGCGGGTTTCCGATAATGGCCGGGAAGGATTGCGTTTCTCCATGACGCATGAACGCCGAGCTTAATCCAAGTTTCCCAATATTGCGCTCCCGTACGAATCGCGTAGGACGGGCAAGCATGTCGCGACGTCGGAATAGTGCCTCCATTTCCAATGCTTTGGAACGTATAGCCGAGCACTCACCCTTTCTTGGGGGGCTCGTCGATCGCAATCCGGCGCTGGTAGCGGCAGTGGCGGAAGATGGGCTCGACGCAGCGATCGCCAGCAGCATCGCCGCCGTCGAATCAGGTGACGTGCCGCGAATGCTGCGTCTGCAACGACAGGCGGTCTCACTCGCCACCGGCCTCGCCGATCTTGCCGGTATCGCCTCGCTGGAACAGGTGGTGGAGCACCTGTCCGCCTTCGCCGACCATGCGCTCGATCTCGCTGTCCGCACGGCCATCTTGGAGCGCACGCCCGATGTGGAACCGCGGGGCTATGCCGCCCTCGCCCTGGGCAAGCACGGCAGCCGCGAATTGAACTATTCGTCCGACATCGACCCGATCCTGATATTCGATCCCGAAACGCTGCCGGTCCGGCCACGAGAGGATCCGGCGGAAGCAGCCGTCCGGATCGCGCGGCGCGTCGTCGAGATCCTTCAGATGCGCGACGAACATGGCTTCGTCTTTCGCGTCGACCTGCGCCTGCGGCCTTCGCCTGAAGCCTCCCCGCTGGCGCTGCCGGTCGGCGCGGCGTTGAGCTATTACGAATCAGCCGCGCTGCCCTGGGAGCGGGCCGCCTTCATCCGGGCCCGCGCTGCCGCCGGCGACATCGCGCTCGGGCAGTATTTCCTCGATGCTATTCGCCCCTTCATCTGGCGTCGCACGCTGGACTTCGGCGCGGTGCAGGAAATCCGCCATATCTCTAGGCGCATCCGCGACCATTATGCTCAGGGCCAGGCCCTGGGCCCGGGCTATGACCTTAAGCGCGGGCGCGGCGGCATCCGAGAGGTCGAATTCTTCGCGCAGATCCACCAACTCATCCATGGCGGCCGCGAGCCACAGCTTCGCGCCCCGGCCACGCTCGACGCGCTGGCGGCCCTTTCCCAGTCGGGTCGGATCGGGTCCGACGAGGCGGCAATGATGGCAGAGGCTTACCGGACATATCGTACCGTCGAGCACCGCCTGCAGATGGTGAACGACCAACAGACCCACCGTCTGCCGAAGCAGCCCGACGCGCTCGACGGAGTAGCCCGTCTCCATGGGCTGGTCGGCGGGGATGCGCTGGTGGAAATGCTCCGTCCGCATGTCGAGGCGGTGGGCCGCACCTATGATTCGCTCGATGCCGACAATCGGGAGCGGCTGCCGGCCGATCCCGCGACGCTGGAAGCGGCGCTGGCGGCGGCCGGCTTCGCCGACGCTCCTGCCGCACGCCAGCGGATCGATGCGCTGCGGGATGGGAAGAGCCGCTCGCTTCGCACGCCGGCGGCGCAGGAGGCGCTCGAGTCGATGCTGCCAACGCTGATCACCGCGTTGGGCAAGGCGCCGCTGCCGCAGGAGGCGCTCAACCGATTCGAGGATCTCGTCGCCGGACTGCCGAGCGCGATAAATCTTTTCCGGTTACTGGAGGCGCGACCGGCGCTGGCGCGCACGCTGATCGATGTTTTGAGCCATGCCCCGGCGCTGTCGCAGGCGCTGGGCCGGCGGCCGGCTCTGATCGACGGGCTGATCGACGCGACTGCGCTCCAACCCCCTCCGGCGGTCAAGTCGCTCGTCAGCGAGTTTGCAGCCGGGGAGCGCACCGACCGCTACGAGCAATTGCTCGATCTGGTCCGCCAGCGGGTCGGGGAGCGACGATTTGCGCTCGGCGTTCAGTTGATCGAAGGCGTTGCCGACCCGCTGGATGTCGCCCAGGGGTACGCCCGGGTCGCCGAGGCGGCCTTCAACGTGCTCTGCCGGGCGACGATCGCGGCATTCGAGGAGCAGCATGGCAGCGTGCCGGGCGGCGAACTTCTTGTCGTCGCGCTCGGCCGGTTGGGTGGTGGCGCTTTGACCCACGCCTCCGACCTCGACCTGATCTATCTGTTCACCGGAGACTTCATTGCCGATTCCGATGGCCGCAGGCCGCTCGGCGCGACAGCCTATTTCAACCGGCTCGCACAACGGGTATCGGCCGCGATGTCGGTGCCCACGGCTTCGGGCCCACTCTACGAAATCGACACCCGGCTGCGACCCTCGGGTACGCAGGGTCCCCTGGCAGTATCGACCGAAAGCTTCGCCAGATATCAGCGCGAGAGCGCGTGGACCTGGGAGCATATGGCGCTGACCCGCGCGCGCCCGATCTTCGGCTCCGACGCTGCGCGGGCCGAAGTCAACGCCATCATCGTCGAGACTCTCGCTCGCCCGCGCGACGCGGACACTCTCGTTGCAGACGCCGCGAAGATGCGCGGCGAGATCGCCCGGCACAAGCCGCCGAAAGGCGCTTTCGACGTCAAGCTCATCGATGGCGGCCTTGTCGATGCTGAGTTCACCGTCCATCTGCTGCAGCTTCGCCATGGAACCGGCTTTGATCCCGGCTTGCGCGCGGCCATGCGGCAGCTTGCCGAGCAAGGCTTGATGGATCCCGCGGTGATTGCGGCTTATGAGTTGCTGACGCGCATGCTCGTAACCCTGCGGCTCGTTTCCCCCGGCTCGGATGAGCCGCCCGAAGCCAGCAGGACCCTCGTGGCCAGAGCATGCGGTGAGCGGGATTGGGATAGCCTGGTTAAAGCCTATGAAAGGTCACGCGAGCTGGTCCGCTCTGAATGGATGCGCGTCTCATCCCCGCGTTGACAGGGCGGGAACGGCCCGTTTGCGGCGTTTCTTGTCCCATCTCGATCGACGGTCGAAATAAAGAGGTTGCCACGATTTTAACCACGCTAAGCCACGCAGATTTAAAGAAGCGCTGATAGTTGAAGATCATCAAGTGCAGTTGCGTAGCGTGAGTGGATCGATGGTTGTAGTCATCGAGGAGCGCCCCAGCGTATCGGGGCGCTCCCCAGCCTTTTCGCGGGTGCCGGCATGAGGCACGATCTTCGGCTGCATGCCGAGCAGCACGCACCCGCGCAACGCCTTCCCTACGGAATCGCCGAGGACTTGGACGCGCTGCTCCTTCCCAGCGCGCAGGATCCTCTAGAGAAGACGCTTGTCGAGATCGGCCTGACCGATCCCGCCTGCGCCGCGCGGCGGTTGCACGAGTGGCGGGCGGACGCGCCCCTGGCTCTGCAGAGCGTCACCGAGCAGGACGCGCTGAACGGGGTCCTTCCCATGCTGCTCGAACAGCTAGCCCGCTTCGAGGACCCCGACGCGACTCTGGCAGCGCTCGACGAGATCCTGGGGCGGCTGCCCGACCACATATCGCTGTTCGCTCCGTTCAGGGCGGAGCCGGGCCTCATGAGATCGGTTCTGAACTTGCTCGGCCATGCGCCCAACCTCTCCCGCTATCTTGTGGCGCAGCCGCACCTTATCCGTCGACTGATCGACGCAACCGCTTATGCCCCCCTGCCAAGCACCGCCACGCTCGACGCCGAGTTCGGTATGCTGATGCGGAGCGTCGATCGCAATACCGGCGCGCGGCGCTTCGCCGAGGCAGTGGGCGCCTACCGATTCGGAATCGGCGTGCAGCTGTTGGAGGCGAGGACCGACGCGCTCGACGCCGCCGCCGCGCAATGCGATCTCGCGGAAGCCGCCCTTCGGGCGGCGGCCGATGACGCAATCACCAGAATAGCTGACGCCCACGGCGTCGTACCGGGCGCGGAGCTCGTCATCGTCGCGCTCGGTGGCTTTGGTGGCCGAGCACTGACGCATGCGTCGGACCTCGATCTCGTCTATCTGTTCACGGGTGATTCTCGTGCGCAGAGCGATGGGCGCAAGCCGCTTGATGCAAACGAATATTTCAGCCGGACTGCGCAACAGATCACCGCGGCGATGTCCACCGTCACCACGCTAGGGCCGCTGTACGAAATCGATACGCGCCTGCGGCCCTGGGGCGCAAAGGGCCTGCTCGCCTGCTCGACCGAAACCTTCGAGCGATACCACGCCGACAATGCCTGGACCTGGGAACATATGGCTCTGACCCGGGCCCGACCGATTTACGGGTCTGAGGCGGCGCGCGCGACGGTGCGCGCGATTGTCAGCCATCGGCTCCGCACCACCCGCAACCGCGACGCTCTGCTAGCGGATGCGATCAAGATGCGCGGGGATATCGCGCGACACAAGCCCGCCAAGGGCCTGTTCGACGTGAAGCTCATCGAAGGAGGGATGATCGATCTCGAATTCGTCGTCCAGGTCCGCCAGCTTGACTGCCATGTCGGCATCGATCCACGGCTTGGCCACTCGCTCCGCTCGCTGGTCGCCGCCGGCCTGGTGGCGCCCGAGCTAATCGAAGCGCATGCGATGCTCGGCCGCCTGCTCACCACATTGCGCCTGCTCTCGCCAGGGGGGCATGAGCCGGCGCCCGAGCGGCGCGCCACGATCGCGACCGCCTGCGGTTGCCGCGATTGGGCGGCGCTGCTCGGTTCCTATGCCAGGGCGCGCGCGGTCGTGCGCGCGACATGGGAAGGGATTACACGCGAAGGCGGCACCGACCGCGATTGAACTCGCGGCCTCCGTCGGCCTAAGGACAGTCACATCCTTGGGAGAACAAGCATGCTGAAGGTAGGCGACACGGCCCCGGACGTCACCCTGCATCTGCCCGATGGCAGCACGACCAGCATCGTCGACCGACGGGACAGCATTCTCGTTCTGTATTTCTACCCGAAGGACGACACGCCGGGCTGTACGACCGAGGCCCAGAGCTTCACCGCACTGGCGGATGAATTCGCGCGAGCAGGCGCAACCGTCATCGGCGTGTCCAAAGACACGGCCGCGCGGCACCAGAAGTTCATCGCGAAATATGGGCTGAAGATACAGCTTGCCTCGGATGACGAGACCGGAAGCGTCTGCGAAGCCTATGGCACCTGGATCGAGAAGAGCCTTTACGGCCGCAAATATATGGGCATCGATCGCGCGACCTTCCTGATCGCCGAGGACGGCAGCATCGCTCGAATCTGGCGCAAGGTGAAGGTAAAGGGCCACGCCGAGGAGGTGCTGGCGGCGGTGCAATCGCTTCGACAAGACTGAACAGTCGGTTCGTGCACGCGAGGAGAGGCCAGTTCGCCTAACGCGGAAGATGCTCCGCAAAGACCGCGACGACGTCTGCGTAGAGTTTGCGTTTGAACGGCACGATCAGATTGACGAGCTCGCTAGGCTCGACCCACTTCCAGGCGCGGAATTCGGGCTCGGCGGTTTCGAGGTCGATATCCTCGTCGCGGCCGAGGAACCGGGCGAGGAACCAGTGCTGTGCCTGCCCGCGATATTTTCCGCCCCAGACCTTCCCCTGCAGATCCGACGGCAAATCGTAGAGGAGCTCCGTTGGCGCCCTGGCGATCAGCTCGACGAGATGAGGCGGAATGCCAGTCTCCTCCTCCAGTTCGCGTAGCGCGCCGACCTCGGCCGTCTCGCCAGGATCGAGGCCGCCTTGTGGCATCTGCCAGGCGTCGAGCGCATTGTCGAGGCGCTGGGCCACGAAAACCTTGTTCTCGCTGTTGAGCAACATGACGGCTGCGGCGGGCCGATAGGGCAGCGAACGCGCTTTCATGGCCGATATTCCTCGATCATCCTTCGAAACAAGGCCAGACAACCGCGTAGATCATCCTGCGAAGAGGGAATCGCCCGGCGCAAAGTGAGCCAGCCATGGATATTACCCCGAGCTTCGCGATAGGTGATCGGCACGCCGGCTCCGATAGAAGCCATCGCGAAGGCTCGGCCCTGGTCAAGGAGCGGATCGAGGGTCGCGGTCACGACCAGCGCTGGCGGCATTCCGCGCTGGTCAGCAAGACCAGGAGATGCACGCCAATGGGCGAATTCGGGAGCATAATGTTCGTTGAACCAACGAAGTGTGTCGAGAGTGAGCAGATATCCCTCACCGAGCCGCTCGGTGGACGGGTAGCGTTTGCGTAGATCGACCGCCGGATAGAGCGGCCAGATCGCGACCACGGGCAGGGCCGCTCCGTAGTTGCGCAATGCCATGGCGGTTACGATAGCCAGGGTGCCGCCAGCGCTGTCCCCGGCGAGCGCGAGCGAATTGAAGCGCCGGCCGAACAACATGCCCTGATCGGCCACCCAGCGCGCCGCGCCCTCGCAATCATCGGGGGCAGCCGGCCAGGGCGTTTCCGGCGCAAGGCGGTAGTCGATCGACAGCAAAGGCAGATCAAGGCCGATGGCGATATCCGCACAAGCTGCATCGTAGATATCGAGGTCGCCGACTACGAAACCGCCACCATGGTAGAATATTACCAGCGGACCCTCCTCCTCGCGCTTCGCCCGCGCGTCATAGAAGCGCGCGGGGATCGAGCGTCCGCCGGGCACGGCGATGTAGAGGTCTTCGCGTGTTGAAATGGCTGGACTGTCGACGTCCGCAACTGTCCGCATCCGCGCGGCCATCGCCCGCGCGGACGGAGGATCGACCTCATGCGTCTTCGGCCCGTTGAGGCCATTGATATGGTCGAGAAAGGCGCGAACGTCCGGACGGATAAATTCTTCGCTCATGACCTTCCCATCGGCAAATCCAGCTCCGCTGGCAAGGCGTCGCGGCGCCGGCCATCAACATTGCCGCTTGTCGGACGCATCAGCGGGCGGCATGGCCGCTTCGGTTCACAGAGGCCAGGTCGCGGGATCTTGACGGGAAATATGCATCGAGCGGACGTTCATCGCGCGGAGCCGCCTGCGTCCGACGCTCACCGCATCATCGACATCTCGATGGCGTGCCGCCGGGTACTTGAGACGGCGGAGCCGCGCGCCAAGATCAAAGCCGCGCGCGGGGCGGCACGCGACTGGCGCATGGGCCGCCTCACGAGGGTCTTTTCGCATCCCATGCCCGACCAGCCTGCGCGAGTGGGCCGGCCGCAGCTGCTCCCGCCGTCGCGCATGCCAAAACGCGGACGCGCTGGATCGATCCGCGGGCGCATCGCGATGCTCCATGCCCTCGCCCATATCGAATATGTCGCGATCGATCTCGCCTTCGATCTGGTCGGGCGGTTTGGCGCCGCCTTCCCACCCTCTTTTGTCGACCGCTGGACCGAGGTGGGCGCGCAAGAGGCGATCCACTTCGCGCTGCTCGAACGCCGGCTGAATGCATATGGCGCAAGCTACGGTGACTTGCCGGCACATGACGGGTTGTGGGAGGCGGCTGCCGCCACCGCGTCCGACGCCTTGGCCCGTCTGGCCATCGTGCCGATGGTGCTTGAAGCGCGGGGACTTGACGTAACCCCTTTGCTAATAAGCCGTTTCGAGCGGGCAGGCGACGCCCGTTCGGCACGCATATTGCGCCGGATCGCTGAGGACGAGGTGGAACATGTCGCAGCAGGTGTCGACGCTTTCCGAATCCTATGCATATCGGCGGGCCTCGACTGCGTGCAGACTTGGCAATCGCTGGTCGCCCTGCACTTCCGAGGAGGCCTCAAGCCTCCTTTCAACGACTCAGCGCGTGATAGAGCCGGTCTGACGAAAGAGATGATGGCCGGGGTTGCTCCCGCTGGCGATCTTTCTCACAAACCCGCTGTCGCTTTCGGGGGGGCTAATCCGGACCGCGGCTAAACAGGGCCTGACCGAGTTCTTTGGCCAGGAATAATTTTCCGCTGTCGGGGGAAGATATGCGCCTTTGGGGAAATGTGGACTTTGCTGGCTGGCTTCGCGCCTCCCGTCGGATGTTCACTAGCCGCGCGAATGGGTTGGCCGCAGTGCTGTTGCTGGCCATGCCGATGGCTCCCGCGTTGGCGCGGGACGATGCTCCTTCTTCGAACGCGCAGGCTGCAGCGCAGTTCCAGGCGCTCTTCCAGTCATGGAAAAAGCTCGACGCGATCACCAATGGGGTGATTTCCATTCCTTCGATCCAGCCAATCGCCTCCTTCACCTTCACCAGCGCATACGGCGTCCGCTCCGATCCATTTCGCGGCGCGGCGGCGATGCATGCAGGCATCGACCTGGCGTCCCCTGCCGGCACGCCGATCTATGCGACGGCCGACGGCGTCGTCGATCGCGCCGATTGGTTCGGCGGCTATGGCAACATGGTCGAGATCGACCATGGCAAGGGCATAGCCACGCGTTACGGGCACATGTCGCGCATCGCCGCGACCGCCGGCCAACGCGTCAAGAGGGGTGATCTGATCGGCTATGTAGGCTCGACCGGCCGCTCGACGGGTAACCACCTCCATTACGAAGTTCGTATCGACGGCCGAGCCGTCAATCCGCTCCCATTTCTCGCCTCGGCCAATTATGTGATGGCCGCCAACGATGGGGCCTCGGACGTCGCGCTGGGCGGTCCCGAAGACTGAGCGCTCGCTATCGGCTTCGGGGCAATTGCCGATCGCGCCATCCTTCCCTATCTAGGCAGGATGAGCGAGACAGCCGAGATCGATCTAACCCCATCTGCTGCGGCGCGCGTCGCGGCCATCGCGCATAAGACGGGCAGACCGGCGATATTGCGGCTGGCAATCGACGGCGGAGGCTGTGCAGGCTTCCAGTACAAATTCGAACTTGCCGATGGGCCTGCCGACGACGATGTCGTCGCCGTGCGCGACGGCGTTTCGCTGGTCGTCGATCCAGTCAGCCTCGATCTGGTTCGGGGCGCCGCCGTGGATTATGTGGAGTCGCTCGGCGGCGCGGCCTTCCGCGTCACCAATCCCAATGCGGCGTCAGGCTGCGGATGCGGCTCGAGCTTCTCCATCTAGTGGCGTGACGTTGGCACGACCGCGGGCTATCTCCCGTTCATGAAGATCGCGACGTTCAATATCAATGGCATCAAGGCGCGGCTGCCGCGGCTGATCGAATGGCTCGAGCAGAAGGCGCCGGACGTCGCATTGCTGCAGGAGATAAAGACCTCTGACGAAACCTTTCCGATCGCCGACATCGAATCCGCGGGCTATGGCGCGATCTGGCACGGGCAGAAAGGTTTCAATGGCGTCGCGATCCTGGCGAAGGGCGCGAAACCTGTAGAGCGCAGGCGCGGGCTTCCGAATGATCCCGATCCGAGCCACAGCCGATACATCGAGGCCGAGGTGAACGGGGTGGTCCTTGCCTCGATATATCTTCCCAACGGCAATCCCCTCCCCGGCCCGAAGTTCGACTATAAGCTCGCCTGGTTCGATCGGCTGATCGAGCATGCCGCCACGCTCTGGGCAAGCGAATTGCCGGTGGTCCTCGCAGGCGACTATAATGTCATACCGACAGCCTCGACCGACGACGTCTTCTCCGAGCGCGCGATGGCGTCGGACGCGCTGACCCAGCCCGAAAGCCGCTCCGCCTTCCGCCGGCTTTGCAACGCCGGCTGGACCGATGCCGTGCGCGCTATCCACCCGAGCGGCCCGGTCTATACCTTCTGGGATTACCAGGCAGGAGCCTGGCAACGCGACGCCGGCTTCCGCATCGACCATCTGATGCTTAGCCCGGCCGCCGCCGATCGCCTGACCGGCGTCGGCGTGGACAAGGATACGCGCGGCCTGGAGAAGGCCAGCGACCATGCCCCGACCTGGATCACGCTGAGCGCCTGATGCAACCGTTCCGCCTTCGATGACGTAAAGGCAGCCAATGAGCGGAGCGAAGTTGAAAATGGCAAGTCATCCTGCGCACACGCGCGCAATCAGCTCCGATCGCTGGTTCTTCGGTACAGCCGCCCTCGCGATGACCGCGGTGATCGTGATCGGCTTTCTACCCAGCTACGACATGCGGGGCGTCATTCCGGCGCCCCATCCGCTGCTCCCGATGACGACGCTCGTCCATATCCACGGTGCCGTGTTCACTGCGTGGATGCTGCTTTTCCTCGTCCAGACGCTCCTGATAAGCGCGGGTAGAGCCGACATGCATCGCCAACTCGGGCTCGCCAGTCTGGTTCTGCTGCCGGTGATGATCGTGGTCGCGATCTTCGCGCGCTGGATAGTTTCTCCGCTCGGGTAAATTCCGGCCGCTGCCGAAGCGACGTCAACCCATCTTGTTCTTCGCGACACTCGCCTCCATGCGCGCGAGCTGCTCGGCTGTCGCCGGCGGCTGCTTGGCCTTCCATTGCGAATAGGGCATCGCATAGATCGCCTCGCGCGCCACGTCCTTGTCGAGACCGCCTGCTTCGGCGAGCCAGTCGGACAGACAGTTGCGGCAGAATCCGGCGAGCCCCATCAAGTCGACATTCTGCGCGTCGTCGCGACGCTGGAGATGGCGGACCAGCCGTCGGAAAGCTGCTGCGGCGATCCTGTCGTCGATATCATCGATGCTCATCATGCTTCTCCCGATGCATTCAAAGCGGCTTCGAGTAAATCCGATATACCTTGTTCACCCTGCTATCGATCGTCTCGGCGATCGAGCGCATGCCCTGATTATTCTCGAGGATCCAGCCGATCTCGCCGCGTGTGGCACCATAGTTGGCCACCGAATCGCGACGTATATACTCGATCATCATGAAAGCGAGCTGGCTGGCGAGCCGGGTCGCCTGCAGCCGCTTGACCACGCCCATGAGCGGGACCCGCATCGTCCGCACCTTGGGCTTGCGCAGCCTAAGCAGAAGCTTGGCCCAGTTGAAAGGAAGCAATCGGCCGCGGAACTCGGCAATCATCTCGTTGAGATCGGGCAGCGTCATCATGAACGCCACCGGCTCTCCATCCACCTCGGCGACGCGGATCAGGTCCTCAAAAACGATCGGCTTCAGCTTTTTGCCGATATAGGCGATCTCGGCGGGCGTGATCGGCACAAAACCCCAATTGTCGGACCATGCGTCGTTGAGAATCGAGAGGATCAGCGCGGCCTCGTCGGCGAAGCGGCTCTTGTCGACCTTGCGTATCCTGATACGCGGATTGCGTTCGCCCGAGTTGACAATGCGCTGGACCAGCGGCGGGAACTGCTGGGTGATGTCGAGCTCATAGGTCAGCAGATCCTTGATCCCGGCATAGCCGAGCGGCTCTATCCAGCCCTGATAAACGGCATTGTCATGCCCCATCATCACGGTTGGAGGATGATCGTGGCCCTTGATCAGTAGGCCCGGTTCCTCCCAGATCGAGCAGCTGATCGGCGCCATGACGCTGGTCATCCCCTTGCCGCGCAACCAATCCTCAGCCGTGCCGATGAGAGCGGCAGCGACATTTCCGTCGCTTGCCTCAAGCAAGCCCCAATTGCCGATGCCCGGCCCGCCGCCCTGCTCCGCGGGCATAGCAAGCAGCAGATGATCGATATGCGCCGAGATGCGCCCCACCAATTCACCGTCTCGTTCGGCCAGAAAAAGCTGCCGCTCGGCATGCTCGTAGAACGGGTTCTTGCCCGGTGTGACCAGCTCCAGCGCCTCCATACGGAGCGGCGGGATCCAATTGGGATCGGTCTCATTGAATTTGTAGGCGAGGTCAACGAAGCGCTTCCGGTCGGCCGCGCTGCTAATGGCCGTGACGGTGATCGGCATCAGTGGGGAATGCGCTGGCTCGGGTGCCCCACGGCAACCCCACCCGACAGGCGCGCGACCCACGGATATCGCTCCGCCACCTCAGGGGTGTAACCCAGGTTGAACACCGTCTCGCTCTTCCGGTCCTTCTCGATCCGCTCATAATAAGTGCCGAAGAGGCGATCCCAAAAATAGTTGGTGATCCCGAAATTGCCCCGCTCATCGTGAAAGTGATGCGCCATATGACGCGCCTTCATCACCATCACCCATTTCATCTTCGGCTTATAGGCAAGATGCTGGATGCAATGAAAAAATTCATAGACGCAGGTGGTGATAAGCCCGGTCGCGAAAGCCGCCAGCGCCCCGCCGACGCCACCGATCGCATAGCCGATGGGCGCGGTTGCCAGCGCAATCGTCGGCAACGTGGTGTGAAGCGCGCCGAACAAGATTTCCAGCCGGTTCGGATCCTGATGATGATCATAATGAATACGCTTCCAGGTTCCGGCCAGGAAGGGGATCTTGAACATCCAGCGGCTGTGCAGCACCCACCGATGCAAGCAATACCAGACAAGCGGATAAACGAGAATGGCGACCGCGATCGCGGCGGCGGTCGGCAAGGGCCTCGCGGGGTAGCGGAAGAACATGATGATCGCCCCCGCCGCCGCCAGCAGATAGCCGATGATCGCCGGATACTGGAAATAGGCTAGCCAGAGCTCGCGCAGGGTCATGCGATCGAGATGGTGCTGCTTGGCCCAGAAAGCCGGCTTACTCGCGGTCAGCTTCAACTCTGAAATCCTCGAATCCAGGTTCGTCCCCAGCTAGCCGGGGCAATATGGTAGCGGCGTCTGCAATGGCAATGCGGCGCTTTTAGGACCGTTCGCAGGCAAGGTCGTGCCCACGATCATTCCTCCGTGCGGATGAGGACGAGCTCGCCGATCAGCAAAAAGAGCAGAAAAGGTGCGCTCGCAGCGAGCAGCGGGGGATAGGCGCCCAGATTACCCATCGCGAGCGCGAAATTGTCGGCGACGAAATAGGCGAAGCCGAGCGCCATGCCGGTCACGGCGCGGACGAAGAGATGCCCCGATCGTGCGAGGCCGAAAGCCGCCACCGCGGCGAGCAACGGCATCAGCACCGCGGACAGCGGTCCCGCAATCTTGTGCCACAGCCCTGCCTCGAGGGGGCCTGTCGGCCGCCCCGCCTCCTTCAGGTCGTGGATCGCATTACGCAGCTGCAGGAAGGATCGCGAGGCCGGATCAACCGTCGCCAGCGTGAAACGGTCAGGCGTGACGTCGTGACCGAAATCGAAGCGGGGCATGCTTTCTGTCACTCCGCGTGCCACATCGAAGCGCTGGGCGGCGGCGATCCGCCAGCCGCCATCGGCCTGGACGGCCCGCTTGCCCTTGATGATCGCGATCAGCCGCCCGCCGTCACGATCATAGATCATTACCTGATCGAGCGTCGCCCGCTCGCGCCGCCCCCGCACCGCCACCGCGTGGATGAGATCGTCCTTGTCGCGCACCCAGATGTTCGAGACGGTACCTCGATCAGCGGGAATCGGCCCGTAATCGGCATTTTGCCACGCCGTGAGCGTTGCCGTCGAGCGGGCGACGACCCGCTCGTTGAAGGCAAAGGAGACCAGCGCGACCCCGATGCTTGCCACGATCAGCGGCGCCAGGATCTGATGGGCCGAGATGCCCGCCGCCTTCATCGAAATGATCTCGCTGTTCTGGTTGAGCGTGACGAAGGTGATCAGAGTCGAGAGCAACGCCGCGAAAGGTAGAAAACGCGCCACGATCTGCGGGATCCGGAGGGTGGTGTAGAGCCACAGCTCGGGATTGCCGTTGCCCGGATATTCGAGGATCTTCCCCGATTCCCCCAGCAGGTCGAGCGCCATCAGCACGATCACCAGCGCCGCCAGGACCGCCACGAAGCGCACGAGGAACATCCGCGCCATATAGAATGTGATCGTCCGCGAGGCGAAGAAGGAGACGTTCATGCAGGCTCCTTCCGACCGAGGCGGATCCAGCGGATCAGCGTCTTTACACCCTTGTCGGCCGCGCGCTCGAGAGCACCGATCGGCTGGCCTCCCGGAACATGGGCGACCATATGATACATCCACCAGACCAGGGCGGCGAAGGCGAGGAAGGGAACCCACAGCGCGAGGAGCGGGTCCACCCGCCCCAATGCCGACACCGAGGCGGCATATTCGTTGATCTTGTGCTGGGTGACGAGCAGGACGATCGACAGGAAGACGCCCAACGCGGACGAGGAGCGCTTGGGCGGTACAGCCAGCGCCAGCGCCAGCAGTGGCAACAACAGCATCGTCGCCACCTCCACGAGCCGGAAATGGAACTCGGCGCGCAGCTCGGATCTGACCCGGTCGGGCGTGCCTTCCCGTTGGGCGATCAAGGCGAGTTCCGGCATCGTCATTTCGAGATCCTTGCCCCCGCGCTGGCGGAAAGCCTCCATACGCGGCAGATCGATCGGAAGGTCGTGGCCGACGAACTTGAGGACCCGCGGCTCCCTGAAACTGGGGGCATCGTGAACGAGCACGCCGTTCTGGAGCCGGAATATGATCGTATCCGGATCATCGGTTGCCAGGAACTGGCCGTGCTCGGCGGTCACGGCCAGGCTCTTGCCGTCGTTCGACTCGGTCATCACGAAGATACCGGAGAGTTCGCGCCCGCCGTCGCGGCTCGACTCGACGCGGATCGTCATGCGCTTGCCCAACTTGGTGAACTCGCCGACTTTGATCGAGGCGCCGAGAGCACCCGAGCGCAACTCGAAGCGCAAGCCTTCATAGGCGTAGCGCGAATAGGGCTGGATGAAGCCGACAATCGCGAGGTTCAGCAAGGCAAGACCGACAGCATAGAAATAAGGCACCCGCAGCAGCCGGCCATAGCCCATGCCGATGGCCCTCAGCACGTCGAGTTCCGACGACAAGGCGAGCTTGCGAAAGGCGAGAAGGCAGCCGAGCATCAGGCCGATCGGGATTCCCAGCGACATATATTCGGGAAGGAGATTTGCGAGCATCCGCCAGACGACGCTGACCGGACCGCCTTCCGATACGACAAAATCGAACAGCCGAAGCATCTTGTCGAGGGTGAGCAGCATCGCCGCGATCACCAGCGTCGCGATAAGCGGAGTGGCGATCAGGCGGGCGAGATAACGGTCGGTAAGCGTGCCAAATCTCAACTTTTCGACGCCCCATGACCATGTTCTGGCCGCAATCGCAGCCCATCTTCCGACTCATGGGGCAGTGTACCCGCCATGCGTCCGCGCGTGGCTATAGCTTCCAGGAGTTAGTTGGTCATGTCGAAACTTGTGGCTGGGACGGTCGGATTGGCGCTGGCGATGGCCACCGGCGCGCATGCCGCTGTACTCGGCTCCGATGCAGCGGCGTGCGCGAGCGATGGCCCGGCGGTTCTGGTCCGCGTGGAAGGGCTGAAGGTGCGTTCGGGTTCATTGCGGGTCCAGGCCTATGGCGGCAACCCGAGCCGCTATTTCGAAAAGGGAGCCTGGCTGCGCCGCGTAGACGTCGCGGTCCCTCCTTCGGGTCCGGTCAACATCTGCGTCGCGGTGCCGACCCAAGGTACCTACGCGATCTCGGTGCGCCACGATGTCGATAACTCGGGCAAAACCAATGCGAAGGATGGTGGCGGCATGTCGGGCAATCCGAAGCTTTCGCTGTTCGACGTGATGTTCAAGCGCAAGCCCGATCCGAGGCAGGTTCAGATCGCGGTAAACGGTGTGACCCGCGTTCCGATCGTGATGAACTATGTCCATGGCGCCTCGTTCGGTCCCGTCGTGATGGCGGCGCGCTGATGGCCAGCGTCGCGCTACTCTCCAATCCGCGCTCGACAGGAAATCTGTCGATGCTGCCGCGGATGCGGAGCTTTTGCGCGTCGCATGGCGACATCTTCCATTATGAGGTCGAGACGGTCGAGCAGATTGGCGAGGCGCTGAGGACCATCGCCCGGATCAATCCCAAGGTGCTCGTCGTCAATGGGGGCGACGGTACCGTCCAGGCGGCACTGACCGAGCTCTATCTCGGCGACCATTTCGGTGGGTCGCCGCCGCCGGTGGCGGTGCTGCCGAACGGCAAAACCAATCTGATAGCGCTCGATCTTGGCGCGGTCGGGGATCCGATCGCCGCGCTCGAGCGTGTGCTGGATATCGCGCGCAGCGGTATCGAGGAGCATGTCGTGGTGCGCGAATTGATCGCCCTGTCGGACGGGGCGGACGGTAGCCGGCCCGTGCTCGGCATGTTCCTGGGCGGCGCCGGTCTCGCGGATACGATCCTCTATTGCCGCAACAAGATCTACCCGCTCGGCCTGCCCAACGGCATCAGCCATCTGCTTACCGCCATCGCTGTGCTGGCGACGCTGATACTCGGTATCCGTACCCGCTTTCTGCCGCCGGCTGCACGGCCGATGAAGGTTTCGATGATGCGCCAGGGCCAGATCGACGGCCGTTTCTCGCTGCTGATCGTAACGACGCTCCACAAGCTTCTGCTCGGCAGCAGCACGGCGGGCGCCAGTACCAGCGGCCCGCTTCAAATGATGGTCGTCGAGCAACGCCCGCTTCCGCTGCTCCGAGCCCTCTTCGCCGGAGTCTTCGGCCGGGTCGGCCGCGCGCAGATGGACGGCGTGCATTTCGAGCGCGGGGATGAGATTCGCATCGAGGGCGAGCGGTCGAGCGTGATCCTCGACGGTGAAATCTTCCAAGCCGACGCCGGCAAGCCCATCATCCTCAAGACGACGGCTCCCGTCCCTTTCCTTCAGCTGGCCGCCTGAGCGGATTGAGCCCCAGCCCCTGCGCTCCCGCGAGACACTTACGAGCTTTTCGATGCAGCGTCGCCAGGCACTCGTTCGGCGGCGCCCTTCGCCAGGGCTCGGGCCGTACTCCGCACCAGTGCTCAAGGTTGTGGCTCCAGGCGTAGGCGCGTGACGCTCCAGCAACTGGTTTCGGCGGAACTGGCGGAGCCGGTGAACCCGCGGGTTTCCGCGATAGCCGAAGCGATCGCGGCGAAATATGGTCCGGCGGCGCGCGCCATTCTCTTCTACGGGTCCTGCCTTCGCGAGACCCAGCTCGAAGGGCTAATGCTCGACTTCTACCTGATCGTCTCGGACTATCGTGCCGCCTTCGGCAAGGGCTGGCTCGCCTTTGCGAACCGGATGCTGCCGCCCAATGTCTTCCCGTTCGAGCATGACGGGCTGATCGCCAAATATGCGGTTCTGAGCGAGGCGGACCTCGCCCGCCTCGCCTCGACCGAAACCCGCAACGTGTCGGTGTGGGCACGCTTCGCTCAGCCCTCGCGCCTGATCTGGATTGCCGATCGGACAGCCGGGGATCGGACGGTGGCGGCAATCGCCCAGGCCGCGCCCGCGCTGATCTCTGCCGCGCGGCCGATGCTCGCCGACGCGCTGTCGATCGAGCAACTATGGGGGGAGGCGTTTGCGCTGACCTATGGCGCCGAGCTTCGCGCCGAGCGTCTTACGCGCGCCGGCTCGGTCGTCGCCGCCGATCGGGAGCGTTACCGCCGTTTCACTGGAGCCACTTTGGAGGCGGCCGGACTGGCGGCCGCCATCGCAGGTGACGAGGTTCGCTTCGCGGACAGGCTTCCCGCCGATGTCCGCAAAAGCGGCGCCGCGCTCTGGCGCCGCCGCCGCCGCGAGGGCAAGCTTCTCACTCTCGCTCGTCTCGCCAAGGCAAGCACCACCTATGCCGGAGGAATTGATTATCTCGCCTGGAAGATCAACCGCCACGCCAACACGGCCATCACGATCCGCCCGTGGCAGCGCCGTTGGCCGATCCTCGGCGCAATAAGCCTGTTACCGCGCCTATTGATGCGAGGGGCGGTGCGCTGATAGCAGGGCCACCGCCGATCAGCTCGCGCTGGGACCTATTCGAACGGTCGCCCCTCTCATGGTGATCGCCCGCCTGCGATGGATGGGCGCGAGCGACGACAGCTCGAGCGGACCCTTTAGAAAGCCTCTTCCGGCAGCGCCATGATCGACGACTTCCCCGCCCTGATCGCGGCGAGCAGCGCACCCGCCTGGGGGAGGAGACGGTCGTAGAAAAAGCGGACGGTCACCAGCTTGGCCCCGTAAAAACCGTCAGGATCCTCGCCCTTCGCGAGCTTCGCCCCTGCGATCGTCGCCGAGCGTGCGAAGAGATAGGCGATCGAGACGAGCCCGAGCAGGCGCAGATAATCGGACGATGCCGCGCCGGCCTCTTCCGGATCCGTCGCCGCCTTCTCGGCGATCAGCTGCGTCGCGATCTGAAGCGCTCCCGCCGCCTTCTCAAGCGCGCCGATCAGATCGATCATGCCGGTAACCTCCTTGTGCTCGGCGATGAAGGCGGCGATGGGCTCGGCATAGCTCCGAAGATAACGACCGCCGGCCGCCGGCAGCTTCCGGCCGACGAGATCGAGCGCCTGCACGCCATTGGTACCTTCGTAGATCATGGCGATCCGTGCATCGCGAGCGAACTGCTCGACGCCATGCTCGCGGATATAGCCATGGCCGCCATAGACCTGAACCGCGATCTGCGCGACCTCATGGCCGAGGTCGGTAAGCAAGGCCTTGACCACCGGCGTCATGAGCGCCGTCATATCCGAACCACGCTTGCGGATCGCCTCATCCGCAGAATGCTTCTCGGCATCCGCCGCGCGGGCGACCCATATGCTCAGCGCGCGGCACCCCTCTACATAGGCGCGCATCGTCATCAGCATCCGCCGGACGTCTGGATGAACGATGATCGGGTCGGCAGCGAGATCGGGGCGTTTCGGGCCGGAAAGCGACCGGCCCTGGATGCGATCCTTCGCATAGGCGACCGCGCTTTGATAGGCAGCGCTGCCGATGCCGAGTCCCTGCACGCCCACAGCGACCCGTTCGGTGTTCATCATGGTGAACATCGCCGCGAGCCCCTTGTTGGGCTCGCCGACGATCCAGCCGGTCGCATCGTCGAAACTCATCTGGCACGTCGCCGAACCCTTGAGCCCCATCTTGTGCTCGATTCCCGTACACATCAGCCGGTTGCGCGCGCCTGGCGAGCCGTCTTCCTTCGGCAGGAACTTCGGTACGATGAAAAGACTGATCCCCCTCACGCCTTCGGGTGCGTCGGGCAGGCGGGCGAGGACGAGGTGAACGATATTCTCGGTCAGATCATGTTCGCCTGCCGAGATGAAGATTTTGTTGCCGGTTATCCCATAGGTTCCGTCGGCCCGGGGCACTGCCTTTGTGCGCAGCATTCCAAGGTCCGTACCGCAATGAGCCTCGGTAAGGCACATCGTTCCTGACCAGATTCCAGAGACGAGCTTCGGCATGTAAAGCCTTCGAAGCTCGTCGGAAGCGTGGCTCTCGATCGCTGCCGTGGCTCCATGGGTCAGGCCGGGATAGAGGCTGAACGAGACGTTCGCGGCAACCGTCATCTCTTCGACGAGCTTGTTCACCGTCTCGGGCAGGCCTTGCCCGCCCCATTCCGGATCGCCCGCAAGAGAGCACCAGCCGCCCTCGCGAAACTGCCGATAGGCCTGCTGGAAACCTTCGGGCGTGCGGACAACGCCATTTTCCCATACGCAGCCTTCGAGATCGCCGCGAGCATTGAGCGGCAACAGTACGCCCTGCGCCAGCTTCGCCGCCTCCTCCAGCACGGCATCGATCAATTCCGGGCCGAATTCGGCATGCGCGGGCATTTCGCCATAACCGTCGTCGTGCGACAGCTCATGGATCAGAAAACGCATGTCGCGTAGCGGGGCTTCATAGACTTGCATCGATCCACTCTCCACCATCGCCGACCGGATGAAGGCCAAGTCGGCAACACTTACCGCTTTGCGACGTTGACCGGCACCAATTCTTCGACGCAGCACCGCTGCGACACACCCAAGCGATCCATCAAAGGTATGAAGATTACCCTATGCGTCAATATAAATTTGTGCAATTCCTGTTGCAGCATAAAGTGGTCCCGAGTGCAGCATCGGGCTCGTTGCAAAGGTCTAGCGAATGAGTCTGGTGCCGACCCGCAGCCACTTCTGGTTCGAGGAAGAAATATGGAAGGGCACAGGGTCTATACCGCCGAAAATCGGAAGAGAGCTCTTCGATCGACCGGCTCGGTGGCGCCTGTATCGGAACGCCAGCGCAGACCCTCGTCGCCACGTACGGCCGCCTCACGGGAACGCACGCCGTAGTTCTCGCGCTCGGCGGGCGCTTGGCCTTCTGAGGCTTTGTCCATGAACCCCAGCGACGTCGCGACCGCCCTCGACTCCTCCGGCCGCGGCGGCGCGTCCGCCGGAATCCCCCCCCGGCTGTTGACGGACCTGATCGATACGGCCGTCGGCGACTATGGAGGCCGGCCGGCGATCGACTTTCTCGGGCGACGCTGGAGCTATGCCGACATCGGCGCGCTCGTCGACCGCGCCACGACGGGCCTCCAGGCGATCGGCGTCGGGCCGGGCGTCCGCCTCGGCCTGTGCCTCCCCAACACGCCCTATTTCGTCATTCTCTATTTCGCCGCCCTGCGCTGCGGCGCCACGATCGTCAATTTCAACCCGCTCTATGTCGAGCACGAGCTTCGCCACCAGATCGGCGATTCGGGCACGACTGTGATGGCAGTGCCCGACGTCGCAGACATCCACGCCAGGGTCGCCGCGGTCGCGCCGGGCAGCGGAATAGAGAGGATCATCGTCTGCCCGATCGCCGACATCCTGCCTACAAGGGCCTCGATCCTTTATCGCTTGTTCAAGCGCGACGAGATTGCCCACTGGCCCCATGACGATCGCCACCTCGCCTTCGCCTCGCTGCTCGATAAAGGCAGTTCCTATGCGTCCGTGCCCCTGTCGCCCGACGATGTCGCGGTGCTCCAATATACGGGCGGCACGACGGGTGTTCCCAAGGCCGCGATGCTGACCCACGCCAATCTGACCGCCAACAGCCGTCAGATGTGCCTCCACATCGGCCATGGCGCCGAGCAATGCGACCGGATCATGGGCGTGCTGCCGATGTTCCACGTCTTCGCACTGACCACCGTGCTCAACTTCTCGGTCGACACCGCCGCCGAGATGATCCTGCTGCCGCGTTTCGAGATCGGCCAGTTTCTAAAGACTGCCAAACGTACGCGGCCGACCAAACTGCTTGCCGTGCCGACGATGCTGACCGCAATCAACAGGGCGGCCGCGGACCGGCCGGTTCATTTCGACGCGCTCGATTATTGTGTTTCGGGCGGTGCGCCGCTTCCCTTCGACGTGCGCCACGAATTTGAGCGGCTGACCGGCGCACGTGTCGTGGAAGGATATGGATTGTCGGAAGCCTCGCCCATCCTTACCTGCAACCCCAGCGACGGCCCGGTCAAAGACAATAGCGCCGGCATTGCCTTCCCCGGCACGATCATCGAAATCCGCAGTCTCGATGATCCGCACCGATTGTTGCCGCCCGGCGAACGCGGCGAGGTCTGCGCGCGGGGTCCGCAGGTGATGAAGGGCTATTGGAACAAGCCGGAAGAAACCAGCAAGGTCTTCGTGGATGGTGCGATCCGCACCGGCGATGTCGGTTATCTCGACGCCGACGGCTATCTCTTCCTTGTCGACCGGATCAAGGACGTAATCATCTGCGGCGGCTACAACGTCTATCCGCGCATGATCGAGGATGCGCTCTATGACCATCCGGCGGTGCTGGAAGCCGCAGTCATCGGCGTGCCCGACGAATATCGCGGGCAGGCGCCGAAAGCCTTCGTCGTCCTCCGCCCCGGCCGGTCCGAGACCCCCGACCAGCTCGACGACTATCTTGCCACGCGGCTGTCGAAGATCGAACTGCCACGCGAGATCGAAATACGGCAGAGCCTTCCGAAGACCCTGATTGGCAAGCTTTCCAAGAAGGAGCTTGTAGCCGAAGAAACAAGGAAGGCGACGACCGCCTGATGGCGCAGCAGGCCGCCAGCGTCGAATCCGAGCGACAGCAGCTGCGCGCTATCCAGCGCGTGGCGACCGAGCTTGGCGTCACCACCCGCACGATCCGCTTCTACGAGGACAAGGGCCTGCTCGATCCGCAGCGCGTAGGAACGATGCGCGTCTATTCTCAACGCGAGATCGGCCGGCTCCAGCTGATCCTGCGCGGCAAGCGGCTCGGCTTCTCGCTGCGGCAGATCAAGGAGTTCCTCGAACTATACGACGCCGATCCGCTGCACATCGCGCAGACCCGAAAACTGCTGGCCCGGGTGACCGAGCGGATCGCCGCGCTCGAGAAGCAGCGCGATGCGCTCGAACAAACGCTGCGCGAATTGCGCGACATCGCCCGGCAGTGCGAGGACCGCCTCGCAGGGACGGGGTGATGCCGTCCCGGAGCTTAAGTGATCTCTACCAGATCGCCCGGCTCGAGAGCGGGCAACAGCGCCAGCAGCGACCGCTTTTCCACGGCGACGCAACCTTCGGTAGGGCGACCTTCGCTGCAGTGGAGGAAGATCGCGCTGCCCTGCCCCGCCAGTGGCGGATCGTCATTGTGGCCGAGGACGACAATCACGTCGTAGAGTCCATCCTCGCGCTCCAGCCGCTCGGCCGAATGGCGATGCGGATGACGAACCGGGCGATTATAGGCCGGGTCGTCGACATCATCGGACCAGCCGTCGTCGGGCCGAACCCAGCGCCATGGCAGCTTCAGGCGCGGCGGCGGCGCGGCACGGCCAGGGCGGAACAGCACGGCCCGGATCGGCCATGTCCCCAGCGGTGTCCTGCCGTCCCCCTCGCGCTTTTCGATTGCGGGGCACACGCCACCGCGGCCGATCGTGCAGGGGACGGCGAGGCCATCGGGACCGGTGAGCGTCAGGCCGGCGCTATCGATCCGGATCGCGGTCAAAGCGCGTGGCCGGTGCGATCACGCTTGGTAGCGAGATAGGCGCTGTTATGCGGGTTCTCGCCCATCTTGTGGGGAACCCGCTCGGCGACGGCGACGCCCGCCGCCTCGAGTCCGGCGACCTTGTTCGGGTTGTTGGTGAGCAGCCGGACGCTACGCTGGCCGAGTAGCGTCAGCATCCGTGCCGCGACGCGGAAGTCGCGCTCATCGACGCCAAAGCCCAGCCGGAGATTGGCGTCGACGGTGTCGAAGCCCTGGTCCTGCAGCGCATAGGCGCGCAGCTTGTTGATCAGGCCAATGCCGCGTCCTTCCTGGCGCAGATAGAGCAATATCCCCCAGTTCGTCTCGGTCATCGCTTCGAGCGCGCCGTGCAGCTGCGGCCCGCAGTCGCATTTGAGCGATCCAAGCACGTCGCCGGTCAGGCATTCGCTGTGCAGGCGGACGAGCGGCGGGGTGCCGTCGGGCGTGCCGATGATCAGCGCGACATGCTCGGCGGCATCGGCGAGGTGGCGGAAGGCGACGATCTCGGCCCGATCGCACACGCTCACCGGCAGCCGCGCCTTGGCGGCGATCACCAGATGGGTCGGATCATCATAGTCGTCGAGCGCGTCGGTCGCGAGCTCGGCCTCGACCTCGCCGTCGGCGCGCACGAAGAGCGCCGGCAACAGCCCCGCAAGCCGGGCGAGCCGCAGCGCCGCCATCGCTGCCTGCGGAGCCGCGACCGCGCAAGCGCGGAACGGCCCCTTCAGCGGCGTCGCGAGATCGCGCACCGGATCGGCGAGCGCGATCGCGGTCGGCAGATCGAGCCAGGGTACGCGCTCGATCTGCGCGGGGCTTTCGGGACTGGCGGCCTCGCGCTGGTTGGCGAGGTTGAGCGTCGCCGCGCGCGCGGCCGAGAGCAGCACGTCGGCCGGCGACGCGCCGTCGAAAGCGGCGAGCGTCGCGTCATTGGCGGTCTCGATCGCCAGTACCACCAGCCGGCCGCCGGCCGCCGTTACCGCGACCGGCCATCCGCGTTTCAGCGCATCGATCGCGCGGGCTGCATCACGCGCGCCGCTCACACGTCGAGCTCGGTGATCAGCGGGATATGATCGGACGGCTTCAGCCAGGAGCGGCACGGCTCGCAGACATAATGGTCGGTCGCCTTCTCCGCCAGGTCGGGGCTTGCCCACATATGATCGAGGCGCCGCCCGCGATCCGATGCCGCCCAATCCTGCGCCCGATAGCTCCACCACGTATAGAGTCGCGCCGGCGGGGGCACGAAGTGCCGGCCGAGATCGACCCAGCCATGGCTCGCCTGGAGCCGGGCGAGTGTCTCGACCTCGATCGGCGTGTGGCTGACAACGTCGAGCAGCTGCTTGTGGCTCCAGACGTCGCATTCGAGCGGAGCGATGTTGAAATCGCCGACCAGCAGCGTCTGTTCGTTCAGTTCCTCCGACCAGCGGATCATCCGGCCGAGAAAGTCGAGCTTCTGGCCAAACTTCGGGTTGAGATCGCGATCGGGAATGTCGCCGCCGGCCGGAATATAGACATTCTCCAGCCTGATCCCGCAATCGAGCCGCACGCCGACATGCCGGGCCTCGCCGTTGTCCTGCCAGTCGTGCCGGCCATTGTCGTACAACGGCACCTTGGAGATGATCGCCACGCCGTGGTGCATCGGCTGGCCGTTGATCTCGAAATGGCTGTAGCCGAGTTCGCTGAACATGCCGAAGGGAAAGATGTCGTCGCGGACCTTGGTTTCCTGGAGGCAGAGGATATCGACCTGCTGTTCCTCGAGAAACTGCCGGACAATGTCGATGCGGGCGCGCACCGAATTGATGTTCCATGACGCGATCTTGAGCTTGGCCATATGCGCGCGGATGTAGCGAGGGGCCAGGACGATTGCCAGTGCGCAACGACACAGATGCGGTTGTACCGAACTGCGCGCGCCGCTACCCCGTTGCCCATGACGACGCACCCCGAGCAGCAATATCTCGACGCGATGGCACGCGCCTGGAACGAGGGCGACGAGCGGGTCGATCGCACCGGCGTCGGCACGCGGTCGCTATTCGGCGTGCAGATGCGGTTCGACCTGTCGGACGGCACCGTTCCGCTCATCACCACCAAGAAGATCTTCTGGAAATCCGCAGTCCGGGAACTGATCTGGTTCCTCTCGGGCGACACCAACATCCGCCCGCTGGTCGAGCAGAGGGTGCATATCTGGACCGACTGGCCGCTCGACGCCTATCGCAAGGCGACCGGCGACATAATCGATCGCGATGCCTTCGAGCGCCGCATCATCGAGGACGACGCCTTCGCGGCGCGATGGGGCGATCTGGGCCCGGTCTATGGCAAGCAGTGGGTCGACTGGCCGCGCTACAGCCCGGCCGGCAATGGCCTGTTCCGCCGCGACGAACAGGGGGTCAACCAGATTGCCGATCTGGTCGCGATGCTGCGCGACAACCCCAGCTCGCGCCGGCTGATCTTCACCGGCTGGAATGTGCCGCATCTCGCCGAGATGGCACTGCCGCCCTGCCATATGACCTATCAATATCATGTCGCGAACGGCCGGCTGTCGGGTATCCTCTATCAGCGCTCGTGCGATCTCGGCCTCGGTTTCCCGTTCAACATCTTCGAGGCGGCTCGAGATCGACCTGCTGATCCGGATGCTGGCGCAGCAGGTCGATCTCGAGCCCGGCGAACTGGTGTGGATGGGCGCCGATACCCATGTCTATTCGAATCACGGCCATCTCGTGGAGGAACAGCTTTCGCGCGCACCGCGTCCCTTCCCGAAGCTGAACCTCACCCGTCGAGCGGCAAGCATGTTCGACTATCGCGTCGAGGATTTCGCCATCGAGGGCTATGATCCTCACCCACATATCAAGGCCGAGGTCGCGGTGTGAAGCGGCCGGAAATCGTCTTCGTCCTCGCGCGCGGAACCAATGGCGTCATCGGACGCGACGGCGATCTTCCCTGGCGCATCCCCGCCGATCTCCGAAGATTCAAGGCGCTGACCGAGGGCGCGCCAATGCTGATGGGCCGCAAGACTTTCGAGAGTCTGCCGGGTCTCCTGCCGGGGCGCCGCCACATCGTCCTCACCCGTGATCGGCACTGGCGCGCCGATGGCGCCGAAGTCGTCCATAGCGTCGACCAGGCCGTGACTGCAGCCGGCGCCGACCGGCTCTCGGTGATCGGCGGGGCCGAGATTTACCGGCTGCTTCTGCCATTGGCCGACCGGATCGAACTGACCGAGGTCAAGGACACTCCGGAAGGCGACACCGTGGTGGAGCCCTTCGACGAGCGCGTCTGGAAGGAAATCCGCCGGGAGGACCATCCGGCCGCCAAAGGGCAGCCCGCCTTCGCTTTCGTCTCCTTGGCACGCCGCTAGATGTGAGCTTTTCAGGCTCAATCAGCCTGAAAGCTGAACCAAAGGTCGCAATCCTTTGAAAAGAGCCTGTGGCGATAAGACCGAAGCGCGATTGCGCCACCCTGTCTCCCTTTATATAGGCCGGCAATGGAGTGGCTGACGTGCGAACGCCCCATCCCCGAGCATCTGCGCGGGGCCGTGGTGGCGCTGGGGAATTTCGACGGCTTCCACCGGGGGCATCAGGCGGTCGTCGGCGCGGCAGTCGCGCGGGCACGCGCGACCGGGCGGCCGGTGCTCGTCGCGAGCTTCGATCCGCATCCGGCCCGCTATTTTCGTCCGGAGGCGCCGCCGTTCAGGCTGACGACGCTCGAGCAGCGCGCCAAGCTGTTCACCGAGGCGGGCGCCGATGCGATGCTGGTCTTCAACTTCAACGAACGGCTCGCCCGCGTCACGCCCGCCGAGTTCGTCGACGATTGGCTGATCGCGCGGGTTGGCGCTACTCATATCGTCACCGGCCAGGATTTCACCTTTGGCAGGAACCGCTCTGGCAATGTCGCGGTGTTGGCCGAACTCTGCAACGCCCGCGGGCTGACCACCGAGGCGGTCCCCGCCGTTACCGATGCGCGGGGCCCGGTTTCGTCGAGCCGCATCCGCGCGGCGCTCGTCGCGGGTCGGCCGGAGGAGGCGGCGCGCCTGCTGACCCGACCGTTCCGCATCCAGGGCGTCGTCCAGCATGGCGATGCGGTCGGCCGCCAGATCGGCTTTCCGACGGCGAACATCGATCTCGATCGCTATCTGCGTCCCGCCTATGGCGTCTATGCCGTGCGGGGCCTGATGCCGGACGGGCGTGTTCTGAACGGTGCGGCGAACCTCGGTATCCGCCCGAGCTTCGAGCCGCCGAAAGAGCTGCTCGAGGTCCATTTCTTCGACATCGCCGAGGATCTCTACGGCCAGACGATCGAAGTCGAACTGATCGCCTATCTCCGCCCCGAGGCGAAATATGAAGGGCTGGACCCGCTCGTCGCGCAGATCGCGGCCGACTGCGTGGAGGCAAAGCGGATACTTGCCGGTTACAAGGCCAACCTCTAGAGCCTGCCTCGACCAATTCCCCTTCCGCTCATCCTAGGAGGGACTGAGCCTGGCGAAGGCCCGTCTCGAAGGACGCCATGATCCTTCGAGACGCCATTTCGGCAAGCTCAATGGCTCCCCAGGATGAACGGGTGCGAGTATAGACCCTCATGACCGACGCCCCCGACTACCGCGATACCGTCTTCCTGCCCAAAACCGACTTTCCGATGAAGGCGGGTCTCGCCCAGAAGGAGCCGGCGATCCTCGCGAAATGGGCGGCGGACGACCTGTACGGCCAGCTCCGCAAGGCGCGCGCCGGCAAGCCGCGCTTCATCCTCCACGACGGCCCGCCTTACGCCAATGGCGACATCCATATGGGCCACGCGATGAACAAGGTGCTGAAGGACATCATCGTCCGCAGCCAGTCGCTGCTCGGCAAGGACGCGCCCTATGTGCCCGGCTGGGACTGCCACGGCCTGCCGATCGAGTGGAAGGTCGAGGAGGCCTATCGCGCGAAGAAGCTCAACAAGGACGAGGTCGACCCCGTCCTGTTCCGCGCCGAGTGCCGCGCCTATGCGGAGAAATGGGTCGGCGTGCAGAAGGAGCAGTTCAAGCGGCTCGGCGTGCAGGGTGACTGGGACGATCCCTATCTGACGATGAACTATGCGTCCGAAGCCGCGATCGTCGCCGAGCTGCTGAAGTTCGCCGAGAGCGGCCAGCTCTATCGCGGCGCCAAGCCGGTGATGTGGTCGCCGGTCGAAAAGACCGCGCTGGCCGAGGCCGAGGTCGAATATGAGGATATTACCTCGACCCAGATCGATGTCGCGTTCGAGATAACTGAAGCCCCGAACGCTCCGCATCTGGTCGGCGCCTATGCTGTGATCTGGACGACGACGCCGTGGACGATCCCGGTCAACCAGGCTTTGGCCTTTGGTGCCGATATTGATTACTGGGCCTTCGAGTTAGAGGGTCGACGTTTCATCTGTGCCATGGACCTCGTCGGCGCTCTGCAGAAACGGACTGGTTCATCCGATCCGGGCAAACCCCTCGGGCTTTTGAAGAAGGATGACCTTAAGGGCGCAGTCGCTCGTCACCCGATGCACAAGCTCGGCGGCTTCTTCGCCAAGCCGCGCCCGCTGCTCGCCGGCGATTTCGTCACCACCGATGCCGGTACCGGGCTCGTCCACATGGCGCCCGACCATGGCGAGGATGATTTCTTCCTGTGCAAGGCGCATGGCATCGAGCCGGTGTTCGCGGTCGAGGGCGACGGCAAGTATCGCGCCGACTGGGCGTGGCTCGGCGGCCAGGGATCGGTGATCAACCCCAAGTTCAACGCGCCCGATGGCCCGATCTGCGCGGACCTGCACGAGGCGGGCGCGCTGCTCGCGGCGAGCGCCGACTTCCAGCACAGCTATCCGCATAGCTGGCGTTCGAAGGCCAAGGTGATCTTCCGCTGCACCCCGCAATGGTTCATCCCGATGGATCGGCCGATCGAGGATGGCCTGGCGCCCCGCTGTGCCGAGGAAGAAGCGATCCGGAGAGCGCAGGGCAATGGGGCAACGTTGCGCCAACTCGCGCTCGGCGCGGTCGAGCAGACCCGCTGGGTGCCCGAAAAGGCACGCAACCGCATCCATGCGATGGTCGCCGGCCGTCCCGACTGGGTGATCAGCCGCCAGCGCGCCTGGGGCGTGCCGATCGCGCTCTACGTCCACCGCAAATCGGGCGAATATCTGCGCGACCCCGCCGTCAATGCGCGCATCGTCACGGCGTTTGAGGCCGGGGGTGCCGATGCCTGGTTCACCGCCGACCATCAGCGACTGCTCGGTCCCGACCATGACGCCGCCGATTATGAACCGGTCAACGACATCCTCGACGTCTGGTTCGACAGCGGTTCGACCCACGCCTTCACGATCGAGGCGCGCTACGGCATCGGCACCCGCGCGGATCTTTATCTCGAAGGCTCGGACCAGCATCGCGGCTGGTTCCAGTCGTCGCTGCTCGAAAGCTGCGGCACCCGCGGCCGCGCGCCCTATGAGGCGGTGTTGACCCACGGCTTCGCGCTCGACGGTCAGGGCCGAAAGATGTCGAAAAGCCAGGGCAATGTCGTCGATCCGCTCAAGATCATCAACGAGAGCGGCGCCGACATCCTGCGCCTTTGGGTCGCCTCCACCGACTATTTCGAGGATGTCCGCATCGGCAAGGAGATCCTCGCCGGGACCTCGGACACATATCGCAAGCTCAGGAACAGTTTTCGCTACTTGCTCGGTGCGCTCGATGGCTTCGACCAGAGCGAGAGGGTTACGCCAGCCGAGATGCCTGAGCTCGAGCGCTATGTCCTCCACCTGCTCGCGACACTCGACGCCGAGTTGAAGGATGCGACCGCTGCGTTCGAGTTCAATCGGTACGCCCGCACCCTCAGCGAATTTGCGAATAACGACCTCTCGGCCTTCTTCTTCGATATCCGCAAGGACTCGCTCTATTGCGACGCTCCGTCGAGCCCGACCCGCCGCGCCTATCGCACCGTGCTCGACATCCTGTTCCACGCGCTCGTCCGCTATGCTGCACCGATCCTCTGCTTCACCGCGGAGGAAGTGTGGGGCACGCGCTATCCCGACGGCGGATCGGTCCACCTGCTGACCTGGCCGGACGTCGACGCCGGCTGGAAGGATGACGACCTGCGCATGCGCTGGGAACTGCTGCGCCGCTACCGCACGAGGCTGACCGGCGAGATCGAACCGCTGCGTCGCGAGAAGGTGATCGGCTCCAGCCTCGAGGTGGAGGTGACCGCGCTCAGCTATGACCCGGGCGAAGCCGCCCTGTTGCGTACCGCCGATATGGCCGAGATCGGCATCGTCGCGAAAGTCGACATATGCGACGGTGATCCTGCAGTGACGGAGCTCGCCGCCGGCAGCGATCCGATCGCCTTCGAGGTCAGGAAAACCGATTACGACAAATGCGGCCGTTGCTGGCGCCATCTGCCCGACGTCAACGACGCCAGCCTGTGCGGCCGCTGCAATGCGGTGGTCAATGGCTGACGCCGTGCTGGGCTTAGCCCATACCGCTCATCCTGAGGAGCCACTGAGCTTGGCGAAGTGGCGTCTCGAAGGAAGGTCCTTCGATACGGGCCTTCGCCATGCTCAGTCCTTACTCAGGATGAGCGGGCGGGGGAGCGCGGCGTGAACTCCTCCCCTTCCAACCACCCTATCCTCGGCTATGGCATCGCAGCGGCCATCTTCGCCGTCGATCAGCTCAGCAAATGGCTGATCATGCGCCCGCTCGCCCTCCCCTATCGCGGCGCTATCGAGATCTTGCCGATCTTCGATTTGCGCTGGGTCGAGAATTACGGCGTGTCGATGGGCTTTCTGGTCGCGGGGTCCGAGCGCGAGCGCTGGCTTCTCGTGGCAATCACGGCAGCGATCGCGATAGCCGTGTCGATCTGGATCTGGCGGGAGCGGGAGCGGATGGACGTGGTAGCGCTCGGCCTCGTACTCGGCGGCGCGGCCGGAAACATCATCGATCGCGCCCGGCTCGGCTATGTCGCCGACTTCCTCGATTTGCATATCGGAAGCTGGCGACCCTTTTTGGTCTTCAATGTCGCGGACGCCGCGATTACGATAGGCGTGTTGTTGCTTGTGACGCGCGCCTTTCTGGTACGTGAGCGCAAGCCTCCTGCGGAGAATATCGATGCGGTCTAAATTGCTTGTCGGTTCGGCGCTACTCGCCGCCACGCTGCTCGCCGGCTGCGGGCGCGAACGCCCCGGTGTGATGGCCGGCCGCTCCGCGCTCGACGAATTCGCCGTGTCGAAGCGCGCGCCGCTGACCATTCCGCCCGATTTCGTGCTGGTGCCGCCGCGTCCCGGCGCGCCGCGGCCGCAGGAGGCCGATTCGAGCCAGCAGGCGCTGTCGGCGCTGTTCCAGGATACCCAGCCCGCCAAGAGCCAGACCGAGAAGGACATTATCGGCCTGACCAAAACCGTGCCCGAGCCTGGCATCCGCTCGACGGTCGCCGATATCAGCCCCTCCACCGCCAACAAGGGTCCCGCCACCCGGACCATCCTGGCCGCCGCCGCGACCGATAGCGCGAACGCGAGCCTGACGCTGGGCAACTGAGCGGGGCTGGCTTCACGGCTTCATCCACCCCTCCCCTGAAGGGGAGGGGCTAGACCATGCTCCACCTGATTCGTAGCCGCCTCTTCGCCGCGATCCCGACGCTCGCGGCGGTGATCCTGCTTTCGTTCGTCCTGATGCGCATCGCGCCGGGCGGTCCTTTCGACGGCGAGCGGCCGCTCGATCCGCAGACGCGTGCCGCGCTTACCTCGGCTTATGGTCTCGACAGGCCGCTGGTGGAGCAAATCGGCCGCTATCTCTGGAGGCTCCTGCACGGCGATTTCGGGCCGTCGCTCGTGTATCGGGACTTTACGGTGAGCGACCTGATAGCGCGCGGCCTGCCGGTCTCGCTGACGCTCGGTGCGCTCGCTTTACTGCTGGCGCTGCTGTTGGGGCTTGCGGCGGGTCTAAGCGCGGCGGCCCGTGCCGGCAGACCCGTCGATCATGCGCTGATGATGGTGGCGACACTGCTTACCGCGCTGCCGACCTTCGTCGTCGGACCGCTGCTCGCGCTCGTCTTTGGCCTCTGGGCGGGGTGGCTGCCGATATCCGGCCTTGGCGATGGCGACGCGGCGCACCTCATACTGCCGGTGATCGCGCTGGCCTTGCCGTCGGCTGGTGCGATTGCCAAGCTCGCGCGCGCGGGCCTAGCCGATGTGCTCGGACAGGATCATGTGCTTATGGCGCGGGCGCGCGGCCTCCCGAGCTATCGCATCCTGATCGTCCATGCCCTCAGGCCCGCGCTGGTCCCGGTCGCGTCCTATCTCGGTCCGGCCGCCGCGGGGCTGCTGACCGGCGCGGTGGTGGTCGAAACGGTGTTCGCATTGCCGGGGCTCGGCCGCTATTTCGTGCAGGGCGCGCTCAATCGCGATTATCCGCTCGTGCTGGGCGTCGTGCTGATCTACGCGAGTCTGATCATCCTCTTCAACCTGCTCGCCGATCTGGCTTATGGCTGGCTCGATCCACGTGCGAGGGATTGATGCGCCTCGTCTCCCTCCTGCTGATCGCCGTCGTTGCCGTCGCGCTGCTCGGTCCGCTTGCGATAGAGTGGCGCTACGACAGCATCGACTGGAGCGCGGTCCATGCCCCGCCGCTAACCGGCACCCACCTGTTCGGTACCGACGCCGTCGGCCGCGACCTGCTCGCACGCACGCTCGTCGGCACCCGCGTCACCCTCGGCGTAGCCGCCGCCGCCGCAATGGTCGCGCTGGTCGTCGGCGTCGCCTGGGGCGCCACCGCAGGCTGGTGCGGCGGCAAGATCGACGAGGCGATGATGCGCGTGGTCGACGCGCTCTATGCGCTGCCTTTCATGTTCGTCGTGATCCTGCTGATGGTGGTGTTCGGCCGCTCGATCCTGCTCGTCTTCCTGGGCATCGGCATGGTCGAATGGCTGACGATGGCGCGGGTCGTGCGCGGCCAGATGTTGTCGCTCCGGCAGCGCCCGTTCGTGATTGCCGCGGAGGCGGCCGGCGCCGGGCCGGTGCGTATCGTCCTCACCCATATGCTGCCCAACATCGCCGGGGTCGCGATCGCCTATTTGCTGCTGACGCTGCCGCAGGTGGTGATGATCGAAAGCTTCCTTTCCTTCCTCGGCCTCGGCGTGCAGGAGCCGATGACCTCGCTCGGCATCCTGCTCAAGGACGGTGCCGACGACATGGACATAGCGCCCCATGCCCTGCTCCTGCCGGGCGTCATCCTGATGGTCATCCTGCTCTGCCTGACACGGGCGGGCGAGTTGCTGCGGGACCGCTACACGGCATGACGCTGATCGAGGCGCGGGACCTGCGCATCACCATCGCCGGTCGGGCGATCGTCCACGGGATCTCCTTCGCGGTGGGGCCGGGCGAGACGCTGGCGCTGGTCGGGGCTTCGGGATCGGGCAAGAGCCAGACCTGTCTGGCGCCTTTTGGCCTTTCCCCGGCGCGTGTCGAGGGCAGCTTTCGGCTGCGCGGCGAGGAACTGGTGGGCCTCGGCGAGGCGAAGCTGCGGGCAATTCGCGGCCGAAATGTGGGCTTCGTCTTCCAGCAGCCGCTGACCGCCCTTACGCCTCATCTGACGATCGGCCGGCAGCTCACCGAGGCCTGGCGGCAGGCAGGCGCCGCTCGTCCCACGCGGAAGGAACTCATCGCCGCGCTCGAGTCGGTCGGACTCGACGCCGCGGGCGAACGGCTCGACCAATATCCACACCGCCTTTCGGGGGGCCAGCGCCAACGCGCGCTGATCGCGATGGCGATAGCCCACAAGCCGAAGCTGCTCGTCGCAGACGAGCCCACCACCGCGCTCGACGCGGTGCTGCGAGCCGAGATTATGAGGCTGCTCAGCAGCCTTTGCAGGGAGCAGGGCATGGCGCTGCTGCTCGTCAGCCATGAGCTGGCAACCGTCGCCGACCATGCCGACATTGTCGCCGTCCTCAACGACGGCCATATCGTCGAGACCGGCCCCGCCAGGCAGCTGTTCGACTCGCCGCAGAGCGACTATGCCCGCGCCCTCATCGCTGCCAGCCCACGGCTCGATGGCCCGCCCCCACCGCTGGGGCCGACCGGGGCGCCGCTGGTCGAGGCGCGCCAGGTGGCGGTCTCCTTTCCGCGGCCAGGCTGGCGCAAGGGGCGGCTCCAGGCCGTCGCCGATGTCGATCTCGAGGTTGCTGAAGGCGAGGCGGTGGCTATCGTCGGCGGATCGGGATCGGGCAAGTCGACGCTGGCGCGCGCAATCGGGCGGCTTGGGCCGGTGGACGCCGGCGAGGTGCGCTGGCGCGAGGCGGCCCTGCCGCCGCGCAAGGCGATGACGCCACGCCACCGCGCCGCAATGCAGCCGGTCTTCCAGGATCCCGTCGCCAGCCTCGATCCGCTGTGGCGCGTCCACGATATCGTCGCTGAACCGCTGCGCCGGCTCCGCCCCGACGTGGACGACGCCGCCGTCTCGTTAAGGGTCGACGCCATGTTAGCCGAAGTCGGCCTCGCCCCCTCCCTCGCCGATCGCCGCCCCTCGGCCCTATCGGGCGGCCAGGCGCAGCGCGTCGCCATCGCCCGTGCGCTCGGCCCCGATCCGGCGCTTCTCCTGCTCGACGAGGCCACCTCGGCGCTCGACGTGCTCGTCGCGGGCACGATCCTCGACCTGCTAGGCGAACTTCAGCGCAGGCGCGGCCTCTCTATCCTGATGATCACCCATGATCTCGCGGTGGCACGGCGGCTGTGCCACCGCATCGTCGTGATGGATGCCGGCCGCATCGTGGAGAAGGGCCCCACCGAGGATCTGATCGCCTCGCCGCGACACGAGGTCACGCGCAGGCTTGTCCAGGCCAGCCGCTGACATGGAAAGGGGCCGCGACATGGCCGCGACCCCCGTCCGAACTACGCTACTGAGAACGCTTAGAAGGCATAGGTGACAGTGCCGACGACGCCGGCCTTGCCCTCATTCTTGCCAAAGGCGTTGATGAACTGGCCATAAGGCATGTCGGTGTCGACATATTGCACGCCGAAGGTGACGTTCCGCCAGGTGTAGGCGGCGCCCAGGCTCCAGTCGGTATATTCACCACCGGTGATGAAGCTCTTGTCGAATGAATGCCCGATATGGGCCGACAGCGCGAAGCCGGTGTCGGGAATGGCGTAGCCGAGATCGCTATAGAGGTAGAGATTGTCCTCCTTGCCGCTGCCGACGGTCAGCGCATTCGACTTGGGCGCGTAAGCGGCGCCGACCTTCACCGTCGCCGGCCCGAAAGCGACCTTGGCCGAGGCATAGAGCTCGAGAAAGTCGGTGTTCGCGCCCTTCGAGGCGGTCGAATAGACATAATAGAGCGCGCCGCCGTCGAGCGTGACACCACTGATCGTCGTCGAATAGCCGCCGATCAAGTCGAGCTCGGTGTCCGAGCCGGCGGCAACATAATCGTCGATCGAGCTCGCCCAGAAGCTACCGTAGAAGCCCGAGCTATGGGTTATCGTGGCGCTCGCCTGCGCGGCGAGGCGCTTGTTCGACTGCGAGATACCGCGGAAGCGATAGTCGCTGACGAGCGCAGCGGAACCGGTGATGGTGAATTCTTTGGTATCGTCCTGCGCAAGCGCAGGCGTGGCGGAAGCGACCAGGGCAAGGGCCGAGAGGCCGATCATGGAAGCGCGCATAGGTAATCCCCTTGTAAAAGCTGTCGATCCGTTCCCCTGCGTTCGCCGCGCCCGGCATCTTTCTCCCACTAAGGGCTGTGCCGAACTGCTAGGCGGAGCGGGAGATTTGTGCAGTACGATTTCGCATTGCACAACGATTATCGAACCAAGCTTGTCATCTTAATGTCTTACTGTTGCTCCATCGCAACACTTTGTCTTCGCGTGTTTTCAAGCGGTTAGCCCTCGACGCTTCTCGCGGAAATTGACCGAATATTAAGCAATCCAGTAGATAGCTGCTTCCGAATTAGGCGTTCCGCAAAGATGTCAGTGATGTTAGATCAGCGTATCGATAACCGTAGGCGGCCCGAAGCGGACGCCGGCGCCGATCTTCGCGGCCTCGCCGCGCTCGTCGATCGGCTCGATGAACTTGCCACGGCGGCGAACACTTCTACCGCGCCGCAAAATGCGGTTGAGGCGGATAGCTCGATGGTTCTGGCCTCGCATTATGCGCGGGCGAACTCGGTCGCACAGCGGCGTTTCGATGCCGTTCTGGCGGAAGCACGCACGATCAGTGCGGCTGGCTTGAAGCTGGTCGAAAGCCGCGCCAGGAACGACGACGCGGGCACGATTGCCGCCGCCCGCTTTTTAGGCAATAGCCTCACCGCTGCCTGTCGCCGTCTCGAAACCCTGATCCTCCCCCGGACCGCGTGCTGATCGCGTTTTAGCCCGGTGTTTCGATCGAGGGAGGCGTTCTGCCAAAACGCTCGAGGCCTGCAGCAAGATCTTCTATCAGGTCCGCCGGATCCTCGATGCCGATGTGGAGTCGCACCACCGGCCCTTCGCCGGCCCAGCGAGTCGCGCTCCGCAACCCCTCGGGACGCACGGGTAGGACCAGGCTCTCGAACCCGCCCCAGGAAAAGCCGATACCGAACAGCTTGAGGCCATCGATCATCGTTGCGACCGCCGCCTCGCTCCCGCCGCGCATCACGATGCTGAACAGCCCCGAGGCGCCGGCAAAGTCGCGTCGCCACAGATCATGGCCGGGGCAATCGGGCAAGGCCGGGTGGAGGACCCGAGCGACCTGCGGCTGGTCGGCGAGCCAGCGCGCGACCTCGAGCCCGCCCTCTTCATGCTGCCGCAACCGCACTCCGAGCGTGCGCAACCCGCGCGCGGCGAGATAGGCGTCGTCAGGGCTGACGCAATGACCCAGGGCCAGACTGGCTTTACGCAACTTCGGATAATGGCCGGGCGCCGCCGTGGCCGATCCCATCATCACGTCCGAATGGCCGACGATATATTTGGTGCAGGCGAGAATGCTGATATCGACGCCATGCGCCATCGCCGGAAACAGCAGCGGCGTGGCCCAGGTGTTGTCGAGCACGGTCGTGATGCCGCGCTCGCGTGCGATCCGCGTGATCGCGGGCACATCCTGCACCTCGAAGGTCAGGCTGCCCGGGCTCTCGAGGAAGATGACGCGGGTTCGTTCGCCGATCAGATCGACGATGCCGGCTCCGGCCATCGGATCATAAAAGCGGGTGGTGACGCCGATCTTCCTCAACAGGCCATTGCAGAGCGCGCGCGTCGGTTCATAAGCCGAGTCGACCATCAGCAGTTCGTCACCGGGCTCCAGCATCGCCAGGAGCGTCGCGCTGACGGCGGCCACGCCCGAGGGATAGAGCATGGTGCCCTCGGCACCGGGCTCCAGCTCGGTCAGCGCATTCGCCAACGACCATTGCGTCGGAGTACCGCGCCGACCGTAGTAAAGCCCGTCGTCCGGATTTCGCGACGCAGCGCGCAGATCGGCAACATCGTCGAACAGGATCGTCGACGCGCGCCAGACGGGCGTGTTGACGATTCCGTTCGTCCAGCACTTGCGTCGGCCGGCGGTAACCAGTCGGGTGCCGGGCTTCAGGCCGTTTGCCTCTTCGTCATGCACGCGGGGCCGGTCTCCTTGTCGGTGTCGGCGCGGGCGCCCCACTCACTCCAGGAGCCATCATAGAGCGCTATATCCCCCCGGCCAAGCAGCGCCGCGGCGAATAGAAGCACCGATGCCGTCACGCCCGATCCGCACGTCGCCACCAGTGGCTTGGCCGGATCGACACCGGCGGCGTCGAATGCGGCCCTGATCTCATTCCGGCTCTTGAATGTGCCGTCGGGATTGAGCAGCGCATCGAAAGGCAGGTTCCTGGATCCCGGAATATGGCCGCTGGCGAGACCGCGCGGGTCGGCTTCCTCGCCGCTGAAGCGCGCCGCCGAACGCGCGTCCAATACCTCCTCGGAAGCGCTCGCCACATTGGCCTGCATTTGGTCGAGGTCGCGGACGGCCGCCGGGTCGCGTCTGGCGGTGAAGCGGCAAGGGCTGAGCATCACCCGGCCCGTCTCTATCGGCCGCCGCTCGGCGACCCATTTCTGCAGGCCGCCGTCGAGGATGGCGACCCGATGCGCGCCGAAACTGCGAAACATGTACCACGCGCGCGCCGCCGTGCGATGCGGGCTATTGTCGTAGAGGACGATGCGACTGCCGTCCCCCAGGCCGAGCGCCCCGGCGCGGTCGGCGAACGTTTCGATGGCCGGCAACATGAACGGCACAGCGCTGCCATCGTCCTTGAGATGGGCGAGATCCAGATAGACCGCGCCGGGGATGTGGCCGGCTTCATACTCCGCGCGCGCGTCACGTGCCGGATCGAGCGCGAAATAGGTAGCGTCGACGACGCGGAGATCGTCCGCTCCCAGTTCGTTCGCCAGCCATTCGGTTGAGACAAGTAAGTCCATCCATTCCTCCTGGGCCGCCCAAGGCCGTCTTCAGAACCGATAGCACGATGCGCCGACGCCTATACCCGTCGATCGGGCTGGTGAGGACCCGCGTTCACGGTGGCATCACGTGCCCTGCGGCGCTAAGGAACAGCGATGGATCCCTTATACCTTGGCAAAACCAGTGGTCTCCCCGCGGCGCCCGAGCTGGCGATCCTAGATTATGTGCCCAACCCACGGCCCGGCAGTCTCTATCTCATCCGTTTCGCGGCGCCGGAATTCACCTCGCTCTGTCCGGTGACCGGTCAGCCCGATTTCGCTCATCTCGTGATCGACTATGCACCAGGCGAGACGATCGTCGAGTCCAAATCGCTCAAGCTTTTCCTGGGTAGCTTCCGCAGCCATGCCGCCTTTCACGAGGATTGCACGGTCGGCATCGGTGAACGCCTTTTCACCGAGATGGCGCCGCGCTGGCTGCGGATCGGGGGCTATTGGTATCCGCGCGGGGGAATCCCGATCGACGTCTTCTGGCAATCGGGTGCCGCGCCGGAAGGACTATGGATTCCCGAGCAGGGCGTCGCTTCCTATCGCGGACGGTGATGAGCTTGCTGATCGCACGCGCGTCCGGAGAAGACGGCAGCTGCACCAATTAGGCGACCTGCGCGGGCAATGGTCAGATCAGTTTGATCTCACGCAGCCGTTCCAGCAGATAATCATTCGCTGTGATCGCGTCCGGAAACTGGTCCGGCCGGTCCGGCCGAATCGTCTCGGGCAATGTCCTGATCATATAATCGGGCCGGAAGTGGAGGAAGAAGGGCATCGAATAGCGCGGGATGCCGCGCCTCTCGGGCGGCGGGTTCATCACCCTGTGGCTGGTGGAGGGCAGCCGTTTGTTGGTGAGCCGCTGGAGCATGTCGCCGATGTTGACCACGAGCTCACCCGGCGCGATCCCGACGGCAATCCAGCGGCCGTCCCGATCGAGCAGTTGCAGCCCGCTCTCCTCGGCGCCGAGTAGCAGGGTGATCGCGTTGATATCCTCGTGCGCGCCAGCGCGGATCCCGGGCGCGTCGGGACCGATCGGCGGGTAATGGAGCAGCCGCAAGATCGAATTGCCGTCGGCGACGGCGCCATCGAAATAATGCGGGTCGAGCCCGAGATAAAGCGCGATCGCCGACAGGATGCGCAGACCTGTCCGATCGAAGGCGTCGAACAGGGCGAGAAAGGTGTCGCGGAAGGAGACGATCTCCTCGGGCCAGACATTGTTCGGCATCTGACCGGCGAAGCGGTGCCCGGTCGGCAGCTGCCGGCCGATATGCCAGAATTCCTTGAGGTCCGCCTCGCTCGAACCCTTGGCGGTTTCGACCCCGAATGGCGTGTAGCCGCGTTGGCCTGCGCCGCCCTCCACCAGATAGCGGCGCTTCACTGCTTGTGGCAGCGCAAACAACGCCTTGGCCTTCGCCTCGGCACTGGCGATCAGCGCCGGATCGATGCCATGGTCGGCGACCACCGCGAAGCCGAAGCGCTCGAACGAGCTACCGATCGCCCGAGCGAAATCGTCGGGATGGCTGGCCGACGTCGCCAGCGACACGCTGGGAACCGCGGCGAGTGCGGTGCTTCCGGTCATTGGGGCGATATAGCGGCGGGATGGAAGAGCGTCAGCTGAGAAACCGCCCGAGATCGGCGACGTCGAGCAGCACCTCGCGCCGGCCGACATGATCGGGCGTCGAGACGATGCCGTCCTTCTCCAATCTCTCGATCAGCCGCGCCGCCGAGTTGTAGCCGACGCGCAGCTGGCGCTGAAGCCAGCTGGTCGATGCCTTGCGGTTCTCGACGACGAGCTGGATCGCACGTCGATAGGTCTGCGTCTCGGGATCGTCGGGGCCGGATGGTCCCCCCTCCATCGCGAAGCCACCGTCCTCGGGCTCCTCGGTAACGGCCTGGATATAGTCAGGCGTGCCCTGCCCGCGCCAGTGATCGGCAACGGCGCGGACCTCGTCGTCGGAGACGAAGGGGCCGTGGACGCGAACGATCTGCTTGCCGCCGGGCATATAGAGCATGTCTCCCTTGCCGAGCAGCTGTTCGGCGCCCTGCTCGCCAAGGATCGTGCGGCTGTCGATCTTGCTGGTGACCTGGAAGCTGATCCGGGTCGGCAGGTTCGCCTTGATCACGCCAGTGATGACGTCGACCGATGGACGTTGCGTCGCCATGATCAGGTGGATGCCGGCCGCCCGCGCCTTCTGGGCGAGCCGCTGGATCAGAAATTCGACCTCCTTGCCGGCGGTCATCATCAGGTCAGCCAGCTCGTCGACGATCACCACGATCTGCGGCATCGGTTCGAACTCGAGCTTCTCCTCCTCGTAGATCGGTTGGCCCGTGTCGGCATCGTAGCCGGTCTGGACCCGGCGGCCGAGCGGCTGACCCTTGGCCTTGGCGGCCCGAACCTTGTCGTTGAAGCTCGCCAGGCCCCGCACGCCGATCGACGACATCATCCTGTAGCGATCCTCCATCTGCTCGACGGCCCATTTGAGCGCGCGAACCGCCTTTGGCGGATCGGTGACCACTGGCGAGAGAAGATGGGGGATGCCGTCGTAGATGCTCAGTTCCAGCATCTTCGGATCGATCATGATCATCCGACACTGATCGGGGGTGAGCCGATACAGCAGCGACAGGATCATCGAATTGAGTCCCACGGACTTGCCGGAGCCGGTGGTGCCGGCGACGAGCAGATGGGGCATCGGCGCGAGATCGGCGATGACCGGATCGCCGCCGATATTCTTGCCGAGGACAAGGGCCAGACCCGCAATATCCTCGAAGGCATCGCTGGCGATCAGTTCCCGAAGCGAAACCCCTTCCCGCTTCGCATTGGGGAGCTCGATGCCGATCACCGTGCGTCCTGGAATCACGGCGATGCGCGCCGACATCGCCGACATGTTCCGCGCGATATCGTCGGCAAGCGCGATCACCCGGCTGGCCTTGATGCCGGCGGCCGGCTCCAGTTCGTACATTGTGACTACGGGACCGGGCCGGATCTCGACGATACGACCTTTGACGTTGAAGTCGTCGAGCACGGTTTCGAGCAGGCGGGCGTTGCGCTCCAGGGCGGCCTTGTCGATCACCCGGCCGCTATGCGCCGGCGGCGTGCTCAGCAGATCGAGGCTCGGCAGCTTGTAGGTGTCGCCCAGCGGCAGCGAACTCTGACGATCACGCGCCGCAGCTTTGACCGATGGCGCAGCCGCCTTCCTCCGGTCGGCTATGACCGGCGGCGGTGCGTCGTCATCGCTCACTTCGATCGGCGCGTGACGGGGCGGGCGAAGCGGCAGGGGCGCCCGATCGAGCGCCCCGCTTTCGTCTCCCTCTTCGTCATCCTCCTGGAATTGACCGAGCGCTTCCCGCCGGGCGTAGGCGCCGCGCCTGAACAGCCAGTCGCGCTCTTCCGCCAGAAGTCCGAGCCCCCAGAACCAGAGCGAGGCTCCCATTATGGCGAGCAGCGCCGCGGCCGCGAGCCGCACGCCGTTTGCGATCATGGGATCGCCGATCTGATCCAGCCCCAGCGCGATAAGGCCGGCGCCGGCCAAGCCGATGCTGCCGCCAAAGCCGGCCGGCAGACCCGCAACGGATCCACCGCGGAACAGCGCAAGGCCGGTCCCGATCAAGGCAATCGCGATGAGCGCGACCCCCAGCGAACGCTGCCAGCGGCCGATCCAATTCCCGCGCCATAGCCGCAGACCCCATAGGAAACCCAAGGGAAGGACAAGCAGGATGGTGGGCCCGAATAGGCTGAGCGCCAGGTCGGCAATCCAGGCCCCGGCCGTGCCGAAGACGTTTTGCGAGGGCCCCGCAGCCGCAGTGTTCAGGGCAGGGTCGGTGACATGATAGCTCGCAAGAACGAAGCCGAGCGCGATCGTGCCGCCGATGAGCGCCAGCGCCGCCGCGATGCTCGGCGCGCGCGCGCCGAGCATCGTCAGGAATCGCCGCCAGCGCCCTTGTTCAGCCATCGTGATTCCGCGACTTGCCATGCCATATCCTTGCTTTGTTCCAGATTCCCATAGTGGGGACTCGCGGTCAAGCGAGCACCGGATCCGTTCGTCGCCTCCCATGCCTCTTGCGCCACGACGCTCCTCAGGACGCCGGTAACTGCCCGCAAGCGACCGGCTCCGCCGCCGAGCCGAAATTCATCTTCTCCGATCCCGCCTCATCGGCAGAGGCAAAAGGAGTAGGATGAAGTGCCGCGACCTTCTATGAACCCTGCGATGGAAAAGCAGGACGTCATCATTCTCGGAGGAGGGCTGGTCGGCCTCACCCTCGGCATCGCGCTTGCCCGGCATGGAGTCCGCGCGGCGGTTATCGACCCGGCCGATCCCGAGGTGGTCCTCGCCGCCGGTTTCGACGGCCGCGCCTCAGCGGTCGCCAGCGCGCCTTGGCGGATGCTCGATGCGATCGGGGTCGGTGAACGGCTTTTCGGCAAAGGCTGCCCGATAGCGACGATCCGCGTGCAGGACGGGCTCAGCCCCGAGGCGCTGATGTTCGAACCTGGCGAGGATGACGGCGCGCTCGGGCTGATGTTCGAGAATCGCGAGCTTCGCCTGGCGCTCGACGCGACCGCGCGCGCGACCGACGGTCTGACGCTGCTGCGGCCCGGCAGGCCGAACGGCGTGGAACGCGACCGCGACGGCGTTGCGGTCACGCTCGACGATGGCCGCATCGTGCGCGGCGCGCTCCTCGTCGGCGCCGAGGGGCGGCAGTCGCCGACCCGCGAGGCCGCGGGAATCGGCGTCGCGCGGTGGAGCTATCGGCACGCTGCGCTGATCGCGTCGATCGCGCATGACAAGCCGCACGGCAACACCGCCTATGAGATATTCTACCCTGCCGGCCCTTTCGCCATCCTGCCGCTGGTTGATGACGTGAGCGGCGCGCACCGCTCCGCGCTCGTCTGGACGGTTCCGGAAAGCCAGGCGAAGGCGATGCTCGGCCTTCCCGACCGCGCCTATCAGGCGGAGGCGGAGAAGCGGATGGGCTCGATGCTGGGTGCGATCCGGCTGATCTCGCCGCGCTCGGCCTATCCGCTCGGCTTCCATCATGCGGCGCGGATCACGGCAACGCGGCTCGCGCTGGTGGGCGATGCCGCGCATGGCATCCACCCGATCGCCGGCCAGGGCGTCAATCTCGGCTATCGCGATGTCGCGGCTCTTGTCGAGGTGATCGTCGAAGGCATGCGCCTGGGGCTCGATCCCGGCGATGCACAGTTGCTTGCCCGTTACCAGCGCTGGCGCAGCCTCGACAGCTTCATGGTCGCCGCCACGACGGACGGGCTCACCCGGCTGTTCGGCATATCCGGCAGAACCGCACGAACCGTGCGGAGGCTCGGCCTCGGCGCCGTCCAGCGGCTGGGGCCGCTGAAAGGTCGTTTCATGGCGGAAGCGCGCGGAGAGACGGGAAAGCTGCCCCGCCTATTGCAGGGCTTGTCCGTCTAACAGGCTGTCGAGGAGGCTCCTCTGCGAGCGATGAAGGCCCATTCATCACCGTCATGGTCGCAGATTTCACCGAAGCTTTGCACCGCGATGCGGCCAATTCGCGCCCATTCTTCTGGCAGGGGGACGCCGCTTTGGTCGACCCGACTGCCAGGCTATGCTTTTGGGCCCAGGGCTGGAGGAGCAGCCACGATGACCGCCACACAGAAAAAATCATATTGCCGCATCTGCATTTCCAACTGCGGCCTCATCGTCGACGTGGACGGTGAAGACGTCGTCCAGGTGCGGCGGCTTCAATATCCCCGGCGAATCCATCCGATCTGAAAGCCCCGAAAATCCGAACATGATCGGACAAGCCGAGCATGATCCGAACAACGCCTAAAAGCTTTGCAGACCTTCTCTTTTTGGTGAGCGACGACCATCCCGCACGGATTAAGCCATAGCAGCTCCGCCAAAGCGGAAATGGCCGGGCGAGTGATCGCCCGGCCATTTCCGTCTCATAACCCTCGCCCGATCTCAGCGCGGTGCGTTGTCCTGGTCGTCGCGCTCGGCCCGCAGCCTAGCGCCGAGGCGATCGAGGCGCTGGTCGATCATTGCTTCCTCATAGCCCGTGTACCGGCCGCCTGACCGACGCATGCGGTTTTCGTCGCGGCGGATCATCGCGAGCTCGGCGCGGGCGCTGCGGGCTTCGCGTGGGCTGATCTGGTCGCGCGCGCGCATCCGCTCGATTCGTTGATCAAGGCGCTGCTCGCGGGTGAGTGCGTCGCGATCGCTATACGCGACGTTGCTCGCCGTCGCATGCTGGGTGCTGACCCAGCGGCCGCGCGCATCGTAATAGCCGGTCGTTTGGCCGCGCACCCAGCGCCCATTGTCGTAATAGCCCGGCTGCGATTGCGCTGACCAGGACCCAGTCGGCGTGCCGTAACGGCTGCTATCCTGCACCCAGTTGCCATCGGCGTTGTAATACCCCGCGGCAGGACCGGCGACCCAGCGACCGCGACTATCGTAATGGCCGGGCGCAGAGGCAGGCACCCACTGATTGTCGGCGGCATAATAGCCATTGACGCCGACAGGCACCCAGCGTCCGTCTCGATCGGTATAACCGTTCATCGCCGCATCCCCCTGGAAGGGGACCCAGTGATCGCTTGAGTCATAATAACCATTGGGCGGTCCATCGACCCAGCGATTGTCGCGGTCATAATAACCTCGCGCTTCCTGTGCCGAGATACGGTTTGCATGCCAGCGTCCACCCTCGTCATAATAGCCATAGGCGCGCTCGCACCCGGCGTCGCCCTTGGCGAGCTGGTTGCCGGCGACGCCTCCCGCGAGGCCGCCGACGATCGTGCCCGCGGCACGGTTATGGCCGCCGTCGATCATGTTGCCGAGCAAGGCGCCGATGCCCGCGCCGGCGACGGTGGCAACGATGCGTCCGCTATTGTCCTGTCGGCAGACGGTTTCCGCGTGCGCTGCGGAGCTGATCGCCAACGCCGAGAGGCTGGCAACGATGAAGTAATTGTGCATGGGAATCTCCTGGATGCGGTTCGTGCTGCATCCCGACCCTTAGACGCGCGCCGGGCCGGTTTGTTCCGATCCCGTGTCAATTATGTTGCGTTATCGCAACATATGTTGCGCAAATGCAACTTCTGGGATTGCGCCGACCACGCCTCCAATGCGCACACATCATCGTTCCCAATCGGGCATGTTCCACGGGCGGACCGGGAGCGCATCCGGCCGAGCAACGTCCGCAGCCCATATGTGGGGTATTGCACGGCGAAGAATATCGGACGGGGGTGTGAGATCGGGGGCATTGAGGGTTGCCCCCCCAACCGCCGGCGTGCAGGGCGGCGATATATTCGGCGGCGGGGAAGGCGAGGCAATCAGTACCGGCGCTACCATCTATGATGGAGGCGTGCGGCGCACTACGCCGTCGGCACCCTTGCTCACCGCTGATAATCCGGAGGTCCGGCGGGCGTCGGCGGCAGTCGCGCCGAGGGGCCGCCGCCGTCCTCGATCGCACGCCTGGATCCCGACTCGATCCGAAGGGTAAGATCGCGGGCGCGGTCTGATCGTTTCTGGTCCGCCGCAACCCGCGCCATGGCCAGGTCGATCCGAACCCTATCTGCCTTCGTCAAAGGCGCGGGCTCGCTGCAGCTCCCAAGCATAATTGAGCATATCAACAAGGCTGCCTTCGACCGAGTCATGTGACATGTTCCCGACATATCGACGATTTGAGAATCAATTCCGACAATAGCCCCGGTTTCAAATTATTACTTCTCTAATATCACATATAGGATTGCAACATCGACGGCACAACTAGATTAATACTATTTTTTAGATTAATACTATTTTTATTTTCCGCAATATTTCTATTGTTATTGAGTTTCTAACCCAGTTCGGCCGTTTTTATCATGACGTTTCGTGCCTATATCGGTAGTCGTGCCCTCGCCAGGTCGGCCTCCGCTTTCCACAACAAGGCCCTCAGCCGCTCGAGGTCGTGGTAAATCATGACAGGCACCTTCGAGCGTACGGACTCCCTGCTCCGCTTCAACGTTAGACACGCGTGATCAGCCGCATTGCGACGCCCGTGCCACGACATTTTGCACGGCCTCCCGCTCGTGCATGGCCTGGCCGGGCCCAATAGCCGGCGCCGCGCGTTGGACCCCCATGAAGCTCGTCGATCTTGCACCTCTTTGGATCATGCCTGATGACGAACGCATCGGCTTCGTGTTTCAATCCCCCGCTGATCGCGAGCAGTGGCAAAGTTGCTTCGAGACGCCACCTTCGCTGCAGCGCCAGAGCTATATTTTCACCCAGTTGCTCGGCGTCGCCGAAATCGTCCAGCCTTGCACGCCCGAGGGGCGGTGGACCATCGCGGGCGGCATTGCCGCGTCGACGTTCGAGGCGATGACGGTGAAGCCCTTGCTCGACGGGAGTCTGGTCGGCCTGTGGCGAGGCGTGATCAGCGACGGCGAGATGATCAGCGATGGCTCCGCCGCGGGGTAGGAAGCCGGCGAGGCCGTATAGGCTGGGGCCGAACGTGCATCCCGGAACATGGCCTTCAGACGATGCTCCAATCCATGTTCGTCGCGACGGCGTCAACGTGGGCGGAGTATAGCTGATGGACGCCCCGCATCTTCCGCACAGGCGTCGTTCCAACCGCAGGACCTGCGACAATGGATGGGACGTGTGGTGGCCATTCGCGCAAGACCGCGCGATTTACTCGCCGCTATCGACCTTCGGCCGCGTGGCGACCGCCACGGCGCTCACCGGCGGAACTTCGTGCGGAGTTGCCACTCCGCGCCGGGCGGCTTGATCATGTCGGCACCGCACGAGGTGCATCGACTGATGAAAAGTCCCTCGTCCCATCGGCTGTTTTTCAAGTCAGCCGTGTGCTTGCCCAGGAGGGCGTGGAGGGTCATAAACCACCATCCATTTCGGGATCGACGGGCAGGTTAGCCACCGGGTGCGTGCCGGCCGTCGAAACCGGCCCGGCGAACGTCGATCGCAGAAGCGTCATGTCGCCCTCGCCGGCATGGTCGACCTCGACGAAGCCCACCTTCCGTTCGAGCAGCGCCGCGTGCACATCCTGTTTGCTGAAGAGAGATTCGACGGTGCGAATGCCCGCCGCGCGGGCATCGCGCAGGACATGATCCAGCAGCGCCCAGCTCACGCCATGGTGGGTCGCCCGCGCGTCGGTACACACCGTCGTCCGGGCAGCTTCATAGCCCCGATCGGTGACGAGGCGCGCCAGGTCAAGGGGCGAGACATGCTTCCAGAACTCGATCAGGCGCGGCTGATCGTCTGCGGACGCCAGGCGAACATCGAAGTCCAAGCCGGAAGAGGTCTTGATCCTGGCCATGGCGATCACCCTACTCGATTGGGAAGAAAGTGCGCTCGCCCGATCGAATGGAGAGGGGTGGCGCGCGGAGGATACGAAGCTAGGCATGGACGATCGAAACCTTGGTGCCGGGGCGCTCGTCGCTCCGCTCGACCGTGGCCCCGAGTTGTCTGGACACCGCCTCGATGAGGCTGGTGCCGAGCCCTGGCGGCGAGATGCGTGCATCGGTGGGCATGCCGACGCCGTCGTCGCCGACCGACAAGGTCCAGGCGAGGCCCTGCGATCGATAATCGACGACGATGTTGCCGGCACGCTGGCCCGGAAAGGCATGTTTGAGCGCGTTGATCACCAGTTCGGTAACGATCAGGCCCAGGCTGACGGACACGTCGGCGCTGGCGACGCTGTCGTCGACGGTGGCGCGCAGCTTGAGCTCGTTCTGATCGCGAATCATCGACGCGCCGATGCTCCGGCACAGATCGGAGAAATAGGAGCGCAGCTGGACCTCGCTGCGCCGCGACACGGCGAGTTGCTTCTGCAGCGCCGCGATCGACATCACGCGATTATGTGCATCGTAGAGATGGGTGCGCGTTTCATCCGACTGGACGCGGCGAGCGCTCTGCATCAGGACGCTGGCGATGATCTGCAGGCTGTTGGCGACGCGGTGCTGCAATTCCTGGAGCAATATGTCCTTGTCGTGCAGCAGATCTTCCCTGAGCTTGTCGGCGAGGCGGACGTTGGTGACGTCGCTGATCGACAGCAGGAGCCTGACGGTTTCCGAGCCGCCATAATCCAGCTTGCGCGCGTTCATAACGAGGCGCCGCGTCGCGTGTTCCGGCCGGATCAGATCCATCTCATAGGCGTCTATCCGGGCATGGCCGGAGGCGATCGCCTGCAGCAGCGAGCCGAGTTGCGGGATGTTCCATTCGCCCGCCCCGATCGTCGGCAGCGTCGCGCCGGGCAGAGAGGCGGGGGTGAGCTGAAACGCCTCGCAAAAGGACAGGCTCGCGGTGATAATCCTCAGCTCGCCGTCCAGCAGCACCAGCGGCGCGTAGGACGCCGCGATGACAGCGAGCGTCAGTTCGTCGGCTGCTTCCAGGATCGGTTTGGCTCGGTCCATGTCGGTCTCCCGACATCGAAGCACGCTGTATCGACCTTTGCGGCCTGACCAGTGGGGCGGCGCAGCCCCGGCGGCGTTGATGCCATGTCGCCGGCAACCACAAGCGGTTCCGGCCGACCCGGCGAATGTCCAACGGCAAGGAGGTCCACCATGATCGATTGCTAAATAGTATAACGGAGTAACGTAAGGTTGTCTATAAGGCTTCTATACTTGTGCGTAATAACATAATAAGACCTATACTATAGTCACTAAAAAATATTTTTCAAGATACTGATTCGAATATTCTAGGAAAAAGGCCCGTAATCGCAGCAAATATTCAGTGTTCCGTTATCAAAAGTTCCTGATGAACAAGGGTGACCAACTTATCCACATAATAAGGCTTTGCCAGACACTTACCTTCTCGCGGTACCGTCCTGCCCGCGAAGCCGCCTCTGCCAGAGGACAGGATCAGACGCAGACCGGGCCGGTCACGGACGGCCTGCACCGCCAGATCGAGGCCGTCCATCTGGCCCGGCATGTCGATATCGGTGACCAGCAGGACGATTTCGGGATGCCGGCCCAGGAGCAGCAAAGCGTCCGCGGCGCCCCCCGCCTCCAACACCGTCAGACCGCTTTCCACAAGCGCGTCGATGGCGGTCATTCTGATCATGGCTTCGTTTTCGACGATGAGGACGGTCGGGGAGGGATTTGCATCAATCATAGTGCCTTAACCATTCGGTGGCATGGTGCGTTCCGGTGCGGCAAACTAAGACAGGGGCCGACCGCGGCGGGGCAACAAACTCGAGTGTGTGTCGCCCCGTGCGTCCAGCGGGACGCCGGCCAGCCGAGTGGGGCCCTCCTCGACACACCCACTGGAAGACGTGCTTGAGGTCCGAGAATATCCGTTTGACAGCGTTCGGTGACAAATGCCCGATCTTGGTGTTCGCCTTCAGGGCGGTCACCAGCTGGCTAATGTGAACGGTCGAGCAAGGCCAGCCGTAACTTTCGGCGATCAGCTCATGACAGAGATTGTCGGCGAAGCGGTAGGCTTGATGCTCATCGCCCTCTTGGTGCTTCGGGTAACGTAGCCGACACCATTGGGCTTCTTGACCCGGCATAGCCATGGCGGCTTTATGAAGTCCGAGCCCTGGTACAGGTAGATGGCACCGTTCCGGAAATTCCGGCTTTCGGTAACCAGTCCCTTCGATGGTGGGTTGGAGTCGGACTGCTCCGCACCGGTCCAGCGATTCCGTGCGATTTCCCGTCCCGAGAAAGTTCGAACAATATCCGGAATCCGAACACGATCCGAACAGGCTATATTTTCAGTGGAGGAAAACCGTCGATCTCAAAATCCGCAGAAAAATGCCGTTTTTGGAGCGGGCGAAGGGATTCGAACCCTCGACCCCAACCTTGGCAAGGTTGTGCTCTACCCCTGAGCTACGCCCGCTCTGGCGCCGGTCCGCGAGCGATGTTCGCGGTGGAGGCGCGGCTATTAGCTTGTGGGTGCGGAGCCCGCAAGCCCGATTCGGCAAAATCTTGCGGGCTTGGCATCGGCCTTCTGCGTCCCACATATAGAGCATCGAAAAGATGAGGGAGAATCATCGGTGGCAACCCTGGGGATGAGCGCGGCGGACCGTGAGGCGGTGGAGGCGTTCCGGCGTGACGTGATCGAACCATCGATGACCTCGCTCGTCATCCTCGACTTCTGGGCCGAGTGGTGCGGCCCCTGCAAGGCATTGACTCCGGTCCTGGAGAAGGTTGCCGCTGCCTATGCCGATCGCGGGGTCATCCTCCGCAAGATCAACGTGGACGAACAGAAGCTGATCGCTTCACAATTCCGCATCCAGTCGATCCCCACCGTCTATGCGGTATTTCAGGGGCAGCCGGTCGCGGACCTCACCCAGGCTCGCAGCGAGAGCCAGCTTGCGGGGATGCTGGACCAGATATTGCGCCAGCTGCCTGTCCAGGGCGCGGCGGGGAAGCTCCATGAGGACATCGCGCCATTGATCGCGACGGGCGAGGAGGTGCTCGAGGCCGGCGACGTCGAGCGTGCCCTGTCCATCTTCGGCCAACTCCACGACATGGCGCCCGACGATGTTGATGTGGTTTCCGGTCTCGTGCGGGCGAATGTCAAAGCGGGAAATCTCGATGAGGCCGAGGCGATCCTGAACGAGCTTTCGCCGGAGAAGGCGAAGCAGGCGACGATCGGCCGCGCGAGGGCCGCGCTGGCGCTGGCGAAAGAGGCGGCTCCGGTGGACGATTTGGGCCCGTTGCGCGCGAAGGTGGCGGCGAATCCCGATGATCTCGAGGCGCGGTTCGAGCTGGCGGGGGGGCTGATGGCCAGCGGCGACCGCGACGGCGCCGCCGACAATCTGCTCGAAATCATCGCCCGTGACCGTGACTGGAATGGGGATGCGGCGCGGCAGCGGCTGTTCAAGCTGCTCGAGGTTGCCGGCCATGAGGATGGCTGGGCCCGCGACCAGCGGCGGCGTCTTTCGGCGATCTGGTTCACCTGAGCCGCAAGATGGCCGCGCTCCAGCGCCTCTCGATCTTTCCGTTGCCGGGGGCGCTGTTATTTCCGCGCGGCCATCTGCCGCTGCACATCTTCGAACCCCGCTATCGGGCGCTCGTCTCCGATGCGCTCGCGCGCGACAGGCGCATTTCGATGATCCAGCCTCGTGGTGCCGGCGAACCGCCGCCGCTGTTCGACATCGGCTGCATCGGCCGTATCAAGGAGGTCGAACGGCTTGAGGACGGCCGTTTCAACCTGGTCCTGGAGGGCATGGCGCGTTTTCGCATCGTTCGAGAACTCGATGTGGCGACCCCCTTCCGCCAGGTCGAGGCCGATGTGGCGCCCTTCGCTGACGAGAACGATCCCGAGCCCTTGCCAAGCATAGTCCGCGCGGAAATCGAGCGCGAAGCGCGTCGCTTCGCCGATGCCCGCGGCATCGCGATCGACTGGACCGGAGTGAGCCGTCTCGACGACGAAACGCTGGTCAATGCGATCGCCGCGATTGCTCCGTTCGACGTCGCCGCGAAGCAGGCGCTTCTCGAAGCGCCGACGCTGACGGAAAGAGCCGATCTCCTGGCCCAGTTCCTCGGCTTCTTCCGCCGAGGAGATGATGAACCCTCGACCCTCCAATGAGCATCGATCCCGCGCTCCTCGCCATCCTGGTCTGTCCCGCCACGCGAACGCCGCTGCACTATGATGAAGCGGCAGGAGAGCTGATCTCCAAGGCTGCGGGGCTTGCCTATCCGGTGCGCGATGACGTGCCAGTGATGCTCGTGGAGGAGGCAAGGCGGCTGGACTGATTTGCCTTCCTTTTCCCGGGAGGTTAACGCCGACGCTAGAGCCAGATGGTTTGAGGTGGAAGCGCTTTGCGCTTCCGCTGATAAGCTGAATGTGGCTCTATTCAAATGGTTGAGACCTTGATTCAGCTTTCAGGCTGATTCAGCCTGAAACCATCAAGGTCTAGCAGGACGCTGGTAGCGTGTCAGGAAATCTGATCAGCTTCCAAGCGGCGCATCCGAAGACGAAAGAAGGCGATAGGAGGGTATAATGGTTCAATTGCTGCCTGGCGTGCGATACGACATGCCGGTTGGGTTCGGTCCCTCGATCTACAGCGAGACGACGCACGTACCGAATGCCGTTCTGATCAGCACGTCTTTTGACTCGACGCCTTCAGCACTCGAACCGATACTTCCGTCGCATCTTCAACTTGGCGACGTACCGACAGTATATGTCAACCGGATCAGTTACGACTCTGTCGACTATCTTCATGGGCGCGGATATGAAGAGTTCATCGTCGCCATCAATGCCCGTTATCGGCGCGGCGACGAGGATATCTCAGCTCCCTATGTCTGTGCGATCTGGGTCAACCAGGTCGCTGCGTTGACATCCGGTCGAGAGTGGATGGGTCAGGCAAAGCTGTACGCCGATATTCCCCCGGTCGAGGATCATGGCGACCGCATCGGCTTCGAGGCGTTCGAATATGATACCTGCTTCCTTCGCGGCGAGGTCAGGAACCTCAAGAAGTTGAGCGATGATCAGGTCGCGAAGATCGCGAAGATCCAGACACCCTATTCTTTCGGATGGAAATACATGGCGGGGCCGCAGGGCACGGTCGATATCGATTATGCGACGTTGCTCAAGATGGACTGGAACTATGAGAACGCCTGGGTCGGCGAAGGCGAGAGCGAATTCCTCGTCGCCCCTCGCGCGCGGCTCCCCGTCTCGCTGAGCATCGTTGAAACCATTGCCAAGCTCCCCGTCGTCAAGCGGCGTCCTGCCTTTGTGGGCAAGGGCCCGGCCGTCATCTACCGCAGCGAGGCCCGGCGACTACCTTAGCGGTCTGTTGGACGCGAGCATGCGCCAGCCGCGACAGGGGAGCCTCGGCGTTCCGCCCTGTCGGCGCTACCACCATCAGACGCCGGCGGCGTCCGCGAGCTTCACCGCTCGCGGACATGCTATCAGCCTCGTGCAACCTTGCCGATTACTTCCAGGGCTTCGTCGTCGTGAAGGGAAACAACGAGCGTATCGAGACCCGAATCGGCCCAGTTCCTCCACCGTTGCTGTATACGTGCAGCAGGGCCGACCAGTGCGATCAGATCGACATAATCGTCCGGAACCGCGTCGACCGCCTCGTCCTTATGCCCGCCGAGAAACAGCTCCTGCACGCGCTCGGCCGCGTCCGGGAAACCAGCTTGTGCCATCCGATCCTTATGGAAATTTTTAGCCTTTGCTCCCATTCCGCCGGCATATAATGCGATCACCTTCTTCGCCTCGTGCATCGCCGAACGCACATCGTCGGATACGTAGACCGGATTGATCGCCATGATCCGAAAGTCCTTCATCGTGCGGCCATCGGCGCGGCGTGCCAGGCCTTCTTCAAGCCAGGGACCGAAGCGCTCGAGCGCCCCCGGATACCAGCTCATCGAAATCCAACCGTCCGCGATCTCCGCCGTGAGCTTGATATTCTCTCGCGTGGATGTGCCCAAAACGACCGGAATATTCGGGTTACCGTGCAAAACGCTTTTGAGCGGCTTGCCAAGTCCCGTGGCGCCGGGGCCAGCATATGGCAGGGAGATCTCGCGCCCCTCATGGGAAACGGGGCCTTCGCGGCGCCAGATCTTGCGACAAATCTCGACAGTGTCCCTGAGCCGGTTCGCCGGCTTCCCCCAAGGCTGACCGTACCAACCTTCGACGATCTGAGGGCCGGACGCACCGATCCCGAGGATCACCCGACCCTCGCCCGTCATGCCGTCGATCGTCTGCGCCGACATGGCGAGATTGGCGGGCGTCCTGGCGCCCAACTGGCATATGCCCGTCGCAAGCTTGATGGTCTTGGTCTGTGCACCGATATAGGCAAGCGGCGTCAACGCGTCGGAGCCATAGCTTTCCGCAGTCCACACCGAGTCGAAACCTAGCTCTTCGGCCCGCTGGATCCTGCGCATGGGCAGATCCATCTTCGCGCCTGAATATCCGATAAAAATTCCGACCTTCATAGTATCCTCCCAAAGCCGTTCCAAAGCGTCCAAACGGTTAGGCGCCGGAGTTTCCGCCTTGGCCCTCGCCCGCCGCCTCCGCCGGCCGGGCAAGGCGTTCGACCACCCGTAAAATACCCTGGTAGCCGGTGCAGCGACACAGATGGCCCGACAGTGCCGCACGCATTTCAGCGGCCGCCGGTCTCGGCTCGCTTCGGTCGAGCGCGACGAGCGTCATCACGAAGCCGGGCGTGCAGAAGCCGCATTGAAGCGCGAACTCCTCACGGAACATCTGCTGGATCGGATGAAGCGTGCCATCGGCCTCCGCAAGCCCCTCCAGCGTGGTCACTCGCTTTCCGTTCGCCTGGGGCGCGAGCATCAGGCACGACCGCACCGCTTCTCCGTCGACCAGGACGGTGCAAGCGCCGCAAACGCCATGCTCGCAGCCAGCGTGCGGTCCCGTGCAGCCTTCGTCGATACGGAGATAGTCGAGCAATGTGCGCCGGCTTTCGGTCATGCCCTCGACCGTGCGGCCGTTAAGTTCGAACTCGATGAAATGCAGGCTCATGCTCGTGCCTCGAAGACTGGACGGAGCCGACGCTCGAAAATACGCGCGGCTACGGTTCGGCGATAGCGCGCCGACGCATGCAGGTCGTCGTTCGGCTCGACTTCCGCCAGGGCAGTCTGTGCGAGCGCCGCGACATCGACCTCGCTTTTGAGAGCGCCAATCAACGCTTGCTCGGCGGCGAGCGCCGCTATCGGCGTCGGGCCCATGCCGAACCAGGCCACACCGGCCCGATCTATCCGGTCGCCGCTGCCCGCGATGATGGCGATGAGGCCCACGAGCGCGAAATCGCCTGCGCGGCGTGCAACCTCGTGAAAGATGCCGACGCTCCCATCGGGCCAATCGGGATAATGAATAGCGACGAGCAACTCGTCGTCGTCGCGGATCGTCACATAGGGTCCGACATAAAATTCGCGGGCCGGCACCATCCTTGTCCCCCGGCGAGAACGCAACTCGATCGCTGCATTCAAAGCGACGGCAAGCGCGGGCATCTCCGCAGCCGGCTCGCCGAGCGCGACCGAGCCACCGATCGTTCCGCGCGCGCGGGTCTGGTAATGACCGACATAGTTTAGTGCCTCCGCCATCAGCGGTACGCGCTCCGCAACGGTCGCGTCACGCTTGGCATGGGCCTGACGCGTCCTGGCGCCGACGACCGTCGCGCCATTGCGGCGGGCGATCGTCGCCATGTCCTCGGCGGGATTGATGTCGACGAGCACCGACGGGTTCGCCAACCGCAGCGCCAGCAGCGGCATCAGCGTCTGGCCGCCGGCGAGGACGGTCGCATCGTTCCCTGCCTCGGCGAGGATCTGGACCGCCTCGTCGGCCGATCCGGCCTCGACATAATCGAACGGGGCGGCCTTCATGGTTGAGGCGTGCGGCTCGGCCCCGCCATCCTAGACAGGGCTTCGCCATCCAACACGATCAGATGCGGCCGCACCGGCGAAGCTCTGCCGAACAGGAACCCCGCCAATGCAGACGCGATGGCGAGCAGGCTGACGGCCATGCCGACGACCCCGCTCATCCCTTCCCCGGTGGCGGCACGGCCCAGGATGAAGCCGGCAAGAAGCGCCGCCACGACCGTGAATATCCACCCGAGAGGCAGCCCGCCATGGACCTGCACCGGCTCGACCGGCCGCGCAGCTGGCGTAGAGCCGGCGGCCACCGGCCGCGTCATGCCAGCCTCCGACATCGCCGGGGCGGCAACATCCGCGCTGGCAGGTTGTGTTGCCATCGCGCTGACCTTTTCCGAAAAGCGGGCGAAGAACATCCCGGCCAATTGCTTCGCAGTGGCATCGATCAGCTTGCCGCCAAGCTGAGCCAGGCGACCGTGCACCTCCGCATCCGCCGTGTAGCGCAGGAGTGTGCCGTCGCCGTCCGGGGCGAGCGACACTTGCGCCCCGCCCTTGGCCGATCCGGCCACGCCGCCGCTGCCTTCGCCAGTGATCCTATAGCCATTGGGCGGATCGAGATCCGACAGTTGCACCTCGCCGCCGAAACGGGCGCTGATCGGCCCGACCTTGATGGTCGCTGCCGCGCGAAACCGGTTCTCGCCCACGACTTCGAGCGACTGGCAACCGGGTATGCAGGCGCGAAGGATTTCCGGATCGTTGAGGCCGCGCCACACGACCTCGACAGGCGCACCGATTCGCTGTTCCCCCGTCATCTCCATTTGGATGCCGATCCTTTCCCGGGTCCGGATAATCTCATGAGCAGGACAACCTTCATACCTTGCCCGAAACGTGCCGCGCTTCTGTCGGCTGATCATCGATCAAACCACAGACGATGCGATCGGGTGTCAGCGGCATGTCGAGCCAGCGCCGTCCAAAGGGGGCCAGCGCGTCAGCGATGGCGTTCACCAGCGCAGGCGGCGAGATCATCGCGCCGCCCTCGCCCACACCCTTGAAGCCACCCGGATTTGTTGAGGGGGTGCACATGTGCCGAAACTCGATAACCGGCACGTCGAGCGCGGTGGGCACCAGATAATCTTTCAGTGTCGCCGCCAACGGCTGGCCATTCTCGTCATAGGGCAATTGCTCGAACAGGACGCCCGCAATCCCTTGGACCACCCCGCCCGCGACCTGACCCTCGACTATGGCGGGGTTGATCAGCACACCGCTGTCGCCACCAGCGATCCAGCGCAATATGCTGACAATGCCGGTCTCTATGTCGACTTCGCATATGCACGCATGCGTGGCGTTGGCGAAGACCATCATCGGGGGCCGATAGCGATGCTGGCTCTCCAGGCCCATCTCCATTCCGGGCGGGAGCCGGTCGGGTGTGACATACGCCATCGCCGCGATCTCGGCCATGCTGGCGCGCACGCTGCCATCGCCTTCGATGAAGATGTTGCCGTTCTCGATCCGGACCGTGTCGGGGGTCGCATTATAAGCATGGGCCGCGATCTGGCGGATCTTGTCCTTGAGCCTATCGGCCGCGACCATCACGGCGCCGCCGCCGGCGACGGCCTGACGGCTTCCGCCGGCACCGGACCCGAATCCCGTCCGTGAGCTGTCTCCTTCCACGATGGTGACATCCTCGAACGGCACCCCCAGCCGCTCCGCAACGATCTGCGCCATCGTCGTGGCGGTTCCATGTCCCTGCGACAGCGTACTGATCATGGCCGTTATCTTGCCGCTGACCTCGACGCGGACATGCGCAACCTCCGACGACCATACGCCGAAGCTCATCGTCGTCGGCTCGATAGCCGTCGCGATACCCACGCCCAGATAACGGCCGCGTTTTCGAGCCTCGGCCTGCTCGACGCGAAACGCATCGAGGTCCAGCGCGTCGGCGACCAACTCGAACGTCTCCCGGGGGCTGATGTCGTCGAGCACGGCCCCCGTGATCATCTGAAATGGCAGCTCGGCTTTGGAGATCATGTTCTTGCGTCGAAGCTCCAGTGGATCCACGCCCATTTGGCGCGCCGCGACGTCCATCATCGTCTCGCGTCCGAACATTTCCATCATCCATGGCCCACGATAGGGCCCCATGCCGCAGGTATTGGTGAACCACCCGTTCGACACGCAGCGGTAGCGCGGCAACCGATAGGGACCGGGAAACATGAGGGAAATTAGAAAGCCACTCGATGCGACCGACTGGGGATAGGCTCCGACGTCGACGTCGTGCGCCACGTCGGCGGCCAGCAGGCGATGGTCCGCATCGAAGGCAAGGCGGACGCGCATCCGCTCGTCACGCCCCTGTGACGAAGCAATGAGATTTTCGAGACGATCCTCGATCCATTTGACTGGACGGTCGAGCAGAAGAGCGGCCGCGACCACGGCGATTTCGTCGCGCAGCTGCGTGACTTTCAAGCCAAAGCCGCCGCCCACATCTTTCGCAAGGACCCGCACCTCATGTAAGGGGAGGCCGAGCGCGTGGGCGATATGCATCGCCGCCAAATGGGTGCTCTGACAAGCGAGATTGATCGTAAGCTCACCTGCTCCCTCGCGCCGCGCCACCAGCCCGCGCGGCTCCATCGGCAACTGGGTCTGGCGGCAGTTGCGCAACTCATCTTCCACGACGTGGGCAGCTGTCGCGAAAACCTCCTCAAGGTCGTCGCCGAAGACGTCGGCACTCGCGCCGACGAGGTTGGAGGCATGATCCGGATGAACCGGGCGCATCGTCTTCGCCGCATCGATACCGACTACCGGCGTTTCCGGCGCGTACTCCACGTCGATCAGCGCTGCGCCGTCCTCGGCCAGCGCTCGCGATTCAGCGAGCACCAGCGCGACAGGGTCACCGACAAAACGCACATCACCGCGCGCGAGCAGACCGGTCGCCGGGTAGGGAGCGTCCGGAGGATCGGTGGCCGGATTGCTGTAGAAAGCGCCCGTCGCGTCGATTTCCGCCGCCGTCAGCACGGCAAAGACCCCGGGCAGGGCCCGCGCCTCTTCGGCGTCAAGCTTCAATATCCTGCCTCGCGCGATCGGGCTGCGCAGAAAAGCTGCGTGCAACATACCGGGGAGGACGATGTCGTCGATATAGGTACCGTGGCCCGTCAGCAGCCGGCGATCTTCCTTGCGTTGGACGCGCTGACCAACGAAGCGCATTCCTCCACCGGCAACTCGCCCGTCCATCCGCCGTCCCTCCTGCGTGATTCAGGCTAAGCGCCGACCATTTGGTAGTGGTGCATCTTGGCTGCTGCACGAAATATCCCTGTCCGCAAGCCAGTCAACGGTAAAACGCGGGCGATTAAGCGAAAGCGCTCTCTCGACAGAAGTGATCGCCAGTCCCTAGGATCGTTTGACAGCAGCGGCCGACGAGGAGAATCATGGCGCTTCAGCACCTGCAACCCCAGCCTTTCCTTGGCGATTTCCGTTTCGCCGAGGGCCCTCGATGGCATGGGGGCTGGCTTTGGTTCTCCGAAATCGAAGGCGACCGGGTCATGCGAGCCCGGCCTGGAGGTTCGGCAGAGATCGTCACCGAACTTTCTAGCCCCTCGGGCTTGGGCTTCCTCCCCGATGGATCGCTGCTGGTGGTCGCTATGCGCGACCGGAAACTATATCGCCTGCAAGACAACGGGAAATTGCAGGTTCATGCCGATCTGTCCGAACATGGCTCGATCCTCAACGACATGGTGGTGGGGCCGGACGGCAGGGCCTATGTGGACGCCTATCGCCCCGGACCCGCAGTCGAAGCCCCTGCGGCCCCGGACGGCCTATGCTATCCGGTCGCCGGCGACATCGACCGCCACTATCTCAACGGCCTTGGCACGTCGCCCAGCCTCAATGGCTCGATTATCGCGGTCGAAATGGATGGCAGCCACAAGGTCGTGGCAGCAAATCTAAACTATCCCAATGGTCTCGCAATCATGCCCGACGGCCGTACGCTGATCGCCAGCATCTCGCACGTGAGCAAATTGCTGGCATTCGACATCGGTGCGGACGGCACCCTTGCCAATCCCAGAATCTGGGCCGACATGCCGGGGCGTCATCCCGATGGTATCTGTGTCGACAGCGATGGCGGCATATGGGTCGCTTGCTTGGCGATCAGCGCCTTTCAGCGTGTTCTGGAGGGTGGGTTCATCACCCATAATATCGCCACTCCGGGGCTGTGGGCCGTAGCGCCTGCGCTGGGTGGCGACGACCGCCGAACCCTGTTTCTGGTGAGCATGGAGCCGATGGAAAAGCCCGACCATCGCTCGTCGATCACCTGCGTGCAGGTTACGGCGCCGGGAGCCGGGTGGCCCTGATCACCGGATCTGCCGCCGGGGCGGCGGTAGCGAACTCGGCTGCTTGGCTTCGACCGGACCCCAAGCCGCTCTTCCTTACGGCTCGCACAGTCTCGGCGGGTCTCCGATCAAGCGGACCAGCGCCGCGCCCATCCGTGCCGCTCGTGCCAGCGCGGTGCAAGCAAACCCATTTCGGGTGATGAACAAAAGGCCCCGCTCGGGACGCGACCGGATATCGTCGCCGACTCGACCGGCTGCTGGTTGGGATCCCGTGCTGGCGTGAAGCCGCGCAAGCAGCGCGAGAACATCGCGTTGACGGTGAGTTGGCCCGCATCCTGCAGCTGCGCGAAGTCGATCTGGCTTTCCACGACACGGTCTCCACGACGGCCGGCGACAACCCGGTCCGTCAATCGAATATACGGTTAACATGGCACTTCGGTTGTGACGGCTAAAACGGGCTGCGCTTGCCGGGGATTGATACGAAAGATGTATGCAGCGGCGCCTTTCGTCCCGGACCGGTCCCGCCCACGCGGGTGAACGCTCAAACCCGCAGAAGCCGACCGAGTGCATCCGGCCCGAGCTCGCTCACCAATTGGCTTCGATCGCACTGGTAGGGCGCCTTGTCCGGGCGCCAGCGGTGGAATTTCGTCCCGTGACGAAAGCGACCGCCGCTGACTTGATCATAGATGACCTCCGCGACCAAGCCGGGCCTCATTGGGATCCATGGTTTCTCCACCCCGCCGTTCCAGCGGCTCGGACCACCGGGGCGGCCGCCGGTGAAGCCCTCGCCACCCGCATATGGTGCAAGCACCGTCTTGAGCGCCGCCCGATCGGTGCGCGCGAATGCTGCGGTGAACCCGACATGATCGAGCCGGCCTTCGCCATCATACAGACCGAGCAACAACGAGGCGACATCCCCCGCGGCATTTGTTCGATACCCTCCGATGACGCAATCGGCGGTGCGAAACTGCTTGACCTTGATCATCGCCCGCTCGCCCGGTCGATAAGCTTCGTCGGTCCGCTTGGCGACGACGCCATCGAGCGAGCCGCCGGAACGGGCAAGCCACTCGACGGCGATAGCGCGGTCGCGGGTCGCGGGCGACAATATCAGCCGCGTGTCGCCAGCGCGGGCGTGAAAGCCTTCAAGTGCCCGGCGGCGGTCATCGAGCGGCGCCGACGCCATTTCCCGGCCGCCTCGGCTAAGGCAATCGAACAGGATGTACTGCGCGGGCGCCTCGCGGCTCAGGCGGGCAACCCGACTGGCAGCCGGATGCAATCGTGCCTGCAGCGCCGCGAACGAAAGCCTGTCGGCGACCGGGATGACCAATTCCCCGTCGACGGTGAACTGCGTCTCTTGAAGGCCGCCCAGCACCTCGACCACATCGGGGAAATAGCGACCGAGCGGACGTCCGGACTTGGACACCAGCTCTATCGTGGCGCCCGCGCGTCTGGCGAGCGCTCGAAATCCATCCCATTTGGGCTCATATTGCCAGCCCTCGCCGGCGGGAAGCGCCTCTGTGAGCCGCGCTTCCATCGCTACAAGCGGTACCGGCGGGGCGTCAGCGATCGCCGCGGTCTCCCTGGCCGGGTTCGCTCTTGGTCCTGGCCTGCTGGCGACGATCGGCCGCCAGTGATTTGCCTAGATCGTCCGATGAGGCGAAGCGGCCGTCGGTGTCGCGGCGCACATAGCGTTTGTCGGATCCGGTATCGATCAACTCTCTCTTGCTCATTGGTTTCTCTCCTTCGGAGCGACAACGCAGGATCGGAATTGCTGGCTCCGCATTATGTTGAAAAATGCGGCTCTGCGCCGCAAAGTGGCGGTAGGGAGACCTCTTTTGAGATATTTCGTCGCGATCCTATGCATTCTCAATCTGGCAGGCCCCCTTCACGCGGCCCCATCATCCAACGAGGCGGCGCCCCTGAGTGGTGGGGCCACTGCCGCGGGTAACGAAAGCGCTGCCGCCCCGGGTCGCAGCGGCGCCTTATCTTCGGTCGGAAACAGCGCCGGAAGGATCGCGACGCAGCCGGTGCGCGATGTAGGCGTTGCCAAGACCAAGTTCCCTCCGCCCCTGGTCGAGGCTGCCCAGAATCCGTACGCGCTCAAGGGCATCAAAACATGCAAACAGATCGCCGCAGCGCATCTGGCCCTGTCGGACGTGCTCGGGCCCGATCTGACGGCGGGACAGGTTGCCAAGGAGAACCGCGCCGGCAAGCTTGCCGAGGCGGGCGGCCAGACTATAGTCAACTCGCTGATACCGTTTCGCGGGTTGGTCCGCGAAATCAGCGGTGCAGCGCCGGCGCAACGCCGGCTCAACCGGGCGATCGACGCCGGTTATGCGCGCCGAGGCTTCCTGCGTGGCATCCACCAGCAGCGAGGATGCAAGACGAAGCTGCGCTGAATGTGCAAGCTCGATAAGGAGAGGATGGCCATGCTCGTGAAATTCGTCGGCGCCGACCGGGTCGAAACGGCGGTAAATGCCAACCAGGTGACGTTCATCTCACAAGTCACCGACGGCACCCGGATTCGCTTCGGCGAAGGCCGCAGCGTCACGGTCACAGAGCCGATGGAAGAAGTGATCGAAAAGCTCAACCAGGGTCTGAGACCGCATGAGTGAGTTGCGGGCGCTTCTTTTCGATAAGTATCGAGGCGACGCTTTATAGAGACCGCTATCCCGCGTCCCCGCCGATCACCGTGAACGGCGCCCAAGCCGCCGGATGTGCCCAGCGCGGCTGCCACCCTGGCAATGGCGAACCATCGGCGCGCTTGCCCGTTCTCACCGCGCGCATCGCGGATTGCAGGGCCGCGGCGCGGCTCATCCCCGCGTTCCGGGCCCTGATGGTCTCGACGGTAAGCGCGGCGGTCGGCTCGTCCGCCACGCGCCAGCGGCTGGCTAGCAGCGAACCCGCGCCGGCATAGAGGAACGCGCGACCGAGACTCGACAAGCTGTCGGCGCCGGGCGTTCCATCGGCCGAGGCGGTATTGCAGGCCGAAAGGATCACCCAGTCGGCGGTGAGATGCATCGCGCTGACTTCGGAGGCGGACAGCAGGCCGTCGTCTTCGGGGGAGCTTTGCACCGGTGGCGTGAAGGCAAGGCCCGGCTCCCGCAGGCCGATCTCGCCCGGCAGAATGCCATGGGTGGCAAAGGCGACGATCCGGGCGCTGGCGAGAGCGGGATCGCTGCGCACCGATGCCTCGGTCGCCGCCGAGCCGAGATGGAGCCCCGCAAGATCCGCCATCAGCGTCGCTGCCATCGCCTTCAGTTCCACCTCGGTGCCTGGCAATGGCGCCAGATCGCGCAACGCCGAGGGATCGGCGAGACCTTGACCGGCGCGGTCGACCGGCTGCGGAATCCTCAGAAAGTCGTCGAGCTTCGACTTCGGCTTTCCGCGATCGAACGCCGGCGCGCCGTAGCCGACAAAGCGGGCGCCATCGCCGCCGGCAGGTGACGCTGGCCGAACAGGCCGGAGCACAGCGACGGCCGGTAAGGTAACCAGCGCATAGCGCTCAGCCAACCAGGCGGCATCGGTGCCTCCCTGGGGCAGCGAGGTCGACATCAGACCAAGGGGCAGTTCGGCCAGCGTGCCGCCAGTAACGACGAACAGCGTCTGCTTGCCTTTGAACGCTGCCTCGACCGGCGCGACCAGATCGCGATAAAGGCCGTAGGCAGCGGCACCGTCGAACTCCGCCCAGGCCCCCGGTTCACCGCCGCATCCCTGTGGATCGACTTGGCAACGCAGCGCACGGACGGTGTGATCGACCCGGGCGGCGTCTCCGACGCGCGACCATGCGGCATCGCCATGCCCAAGGCCGAAACTGTAGAGATCGCCGCCCGCCTGCACGACGAGCAGCACGCCTTCGTTCTTCGACAGTCGTGCGCGAGCCTCGTCCAGCGGCAGGCTCGATGCGCCGATCAGCCGCGCATATGCGGGAAATGCGGTGCGCAGCTCCCGATCGACGGCAGCTAGTGCGGCACCCGTCTCGGCTAGGCTGACGCGGGTGGCGGCGATCTTCGCCGCATCGCCCGCGACGAGCTGGCGAAGCAGCCGCGCGTCGAATTCGGCGGCCTGATCGGACAGGGCCTGTTGCCGGCGGACGAGATCACCCAGCGGACCCTCGCCGGCTGCCGCGCGCGCTGCGGTCCGGGCCATGCTGCGGGCCGCGGCGGAGACCGCCAGATCCTGCGCCGCGAGGAAGGCATCGGCGCGCAATGCGGCGGCCTCACGCGGCGCTTCGGCCGCACGCGCCCAATTCGCGCGGATCAGCATGGCAAAAGCAGCGGCGAGCGGGTCATAGCGGCTTGCGTCGCCCGCGTTCGCCCGCCCGATCGCCTGCTGCGCCCCGTCGCCCGAGCGGCTTTCCCCGGTCCGACCGAGCCGGCGCCGCCGAACGATCCCCGCCGCTTCGCGTGCGGCGGCGACCGCCTCGGCATTTCGGCCGAGTGCCAGGAACAGCTCGGCCTGATCAATCAGTGCCTCGGCCAATGCGGGATGATCAGCACCGAAGGCAGCGCGGCGAGCGGCGACCGCCTGCTCATAGAGTGGCAGCGCGCGGTCATATTGGCGCTGCGCTACAAAGACGTTGCCGAGCCGCAGCCGTGCCGTCGCTATGTCGGGATGCCCTTCCCGGAGCGCGGCGACGCGGATCGCCAGCGCCTCAACCAGCAACGGCTCCGCTTCAGCGGCCTTGCCCTGCCGCTCGAGATTGACTGCGACATTGGAGAGGCCGATCGCCGTGACCGGATGATGCGGGCCATAGATCCGCCGCCAGATCGCCAACGCCCTATCGTAGAACGGCGATGCGGCGGCATAGTCGCCCCTTCGGTTCAGGTTGTGCGCCACATTGTTGTAGCTGGTCGCTGCCGCCAACCCTTCGCTGTCGATCGCCTGGCGGATGGCAAGAGCGCGGCCATAGGCGGCGGCGGCATCGGTGTAGCGCCCCTGATTGTCGAGGTTGACGGCGAGGTTGTTGTAGCTGGTGGCGACCTGGGGGTCGTCCTGGCCAAGCTCGGCGATGCGTATGGCAAGGGACTGTCGGTAGAGCGGCTCGGCCTCAAGGGTACGGCCGAGAGCGTCCATGTTCGCGGCGACATTGCTTTCGATGAGGGCCAGATCGAGATCGGCCGGGTCCCACCCCTTCGCGATCGCCAGCGCCTTGCCATACAGATCGCGCGCCTCGGTGAAGCGGCCCTCGCGACCCATCGCATAGCCGAGATTATTATAGGCGAGCGCCGTCTCACGGCTGCCCGCGTCCCGTGCGACGGCGCGTCCCACCGCCGCGCGGTAGAGAGCGTCCGCCTCGTCATACTGACCGGTTGCTATGAGATTGGCACCCAGCCGCGATGCGGCGCGACGCGTCATCTCATGATCCGCCCCGAGCCTGGCCATGAAGATGGCGAGCGCGCGGCGATAGAGCGCTGTCGCCTCGCCGAGCTTACCTTGTTCCGCCAGCCAACCGCCGATCAGCGAGAGCGTGCCGGCGACCTCCGGATCGTCGCGGCCCTTCTGCGTTTCCTCGATCGCCAATGCTTGGCGACCCAGCGCGACCGCATCGTCCCAGCGTCGCTCGGCGGTCGCCGATTGCAGCATCTCCTCGATTCGCGACAGCTCGGCCGCAGGATCAGCCGGCGTCCGGGCGGCTGCCGGCACCGCGACGGCGATAAGGATAGCCGCCGCAAGGGCGGATCGATGCACCATCTCAGCCCCCAAAGGGCAGCTTCAGACCGAGCGGATTTCCTCCAAGGGGATTACCGAGCGGGTTACCCTGTTGCTGCTGTGCCTGCGGCATCGCAGCCTTGCAGCGCTCTGTGATATAATCACGCCCCTTCACCGCCAGACAGGACGCATAGATCGATTGAGCCGCCGGCAGGTCTCCGGCGGCGATGTCGCGCTTGATCTCGATGCTCTTGAAATGATCAGGGTCCTTGAAGCGGGCCTTGCCTTCGGCGATCAGCGCGTCGGAATCACGAACGTCTCCCGCGCCCAGCTCCATTTCGGTATAGGTTTCGTAGAGTTGGAGGTTGGGAACGCCGGAGCCGCGCCGGCCCGCGTCGAAAAACCCGGCCGCAGTCGGCACGCTGCCCTGATCGCGCGCGGCCAGCCCAGCGAGATAATTTATGAATGTGGGTGCCGATGCGCTGCCCGCGCCAAGCGCTCGCAGTTGCGTCGCGGCGCCTGTAAAGTCCTGCGAGAAATAGCTGCCCCGCGCCTTGATATAGGCGTTGCGCAGCGAGATCGCGCGGCCGAAATCGGCCTTGCCCTTCAGTCGACCGACAAGCGCGCCGGTATCGATCGGCGGCTCGGCGGTCGGATAGCCCGCCTGGAAATAGGCCGAAAGCCCCTGGCGCCGCTCTTCCGGGGGCAGATGGGTGCTGCCGCCCAGCGATTTGGTTATCGCGGGCAGGCTATTGAGCAGCGCACCGCCGGCCGCCTTGAGCAGTCCGGAACCCATATTCTGCATGCCCGCGCCGCTGGTCATCCCGGCGATGCCGCCGCTGCTGCTGACGAGGCTCTTCATCGACTCGGCAAAGCTCTTCTGCACCGCATCTGCCGCCGCCTTGCGCTTGTCGAAGCTCATTTTCTCATTCTCGAACGCCTTTTGGAGCCGCGCGAAGACGTTGGCATAGCTGTCGATCGTCATATTTCCGTTGACGAGCAGGTCGATCGCCAGCGCGTCAGCCTGATTCTCCTGGTCGCGGTTCCAGGCGGGGGCGAAGATGTCGTCGACCGCGTAGCGCAATGCCTCCGCGATCGGAGCCGATTTTCGCATTCCCTTGTCCATCCCGGCCGAAGCAGCGGACAGCGAGCCACCGCTCTTCTTCATCGCGCTGAACGCGCTGCCGGCCGCCCAGACCATCGAGACCGCCTGCGTCGCATTCTTGGCACCGGCGATCGTCTCCGCCTTGGTGAAATGGCCGAGCAGAAGATGAGCATATTCATGGGCGAGGACGAACAATAGTTCGGAGTCCGACTGCGCGGCCTCGATCAGCCCCAGCGAAACGACGATCGTGTTGTCCGGCAGTGCCTGCGCTTGGTACGCCTCGTCCGCGCGGAACAGGATGCGCGGCGTGCGCTCAAGCGGCGCATAGGGCCAGGTCTTGGCGAAATGTTCGAGCACCGGGCGCAGCTCGAGCTCGAGCGCCGGGATCGCCATCAGGTCCATCCGGGCCGCGCGGGTATTCATGACCTGACTCGACAAGCCCATTGCGCCTGCGGTTTCTCCTGCGCCGCCGCGCATCTTCAGATTGGCGGTGCAGACCTCGGTCGGATTGAGCGTGGAGATGAAGGGGGCTTTCTCGATCGAGAATTTGCCGCGCGTCTTCTTGTCGACCTTCTTCGCCGCGGGCAACGCACCGGCAGCCGGGGCAGGGCATCCGTTGAGCGGAACATAGGGTGCATCGGGGACGGCGACAGCCGCCGGCGCGGGGGCGGCCTTGACCGCGGATTCCGTGCCTTTCTTCTTTTTGGGAGCGGCCTCGATCGCCGGAGTCGTGCTCAACGCCACGGCCAACGCCGCGAGGATCAAACGGTGTCGCAATCTTCCCTCCTGTTGCCGCCCCCCAGCGCTCCTTCCTTATTTTGTCCCGCCGCAGCCCAGCCCGAGCGACTGCTGCAGGCCGTCCTCCTCCAGCTTCGCGAACTTCATGGTGTTGGCATCGCATTTAACATCGGCAAGGTCGCCCACATAGTCGACGTTCGACAGGCGGACCCATGCCAGCTTGCCATCGAGCCGGACCCCAACGAAGCCCGGCTTGGAGCCGATCACCCGCGCCGCCGGGGTTCCAGCTCCAGGCATCGACGCGACGGGAACGTCGCGTACTTTGGCCCCCGCATCGTCATAAATGGGCAGCGGATCGCGCTTATAGGCCTTGATCGCGGCCCCGTCGCCTGCATGGACGGCGGAACCGGCCATTCCCAGGGCCAGCAGCAGGCCCGCCTCGAAAGCCACTCGATACTTCATAAACGCATCCCCGTTGCAGCCGCCTTCCTCTAAGGAAGCAATGCCCGGCTGGTTGCCCCTGCAGACCGCCGAGACTCGGATAATCTCGCGTGGACGGCGTGCGATTGTCCGCGATATCCGCGCCTTCGGCAAGCGCCGAACACATGTCATATGTTCGTCATCGCGGCGCAACGAACCTTTCCGGGATCTGCAACATCAATGTCCCGCGCCGGTCACCGGTGTCGCCTAGAATCGGCGCATGATCGCCCATCAGGATAAACCGATGCGCATAGCCGCCGCCGACAAGGCGCGGCTGCGCTTGCTCTTTCTCGCCAAGCACGCCTGCTCCAACGGCGCGCCCGATCCGCAAGACGGAAATCACGCCGTTTATCATCACGAGCTCCGCTCGACGCTCGAAGCGATCGGCCTCAACCTGACCGTCGCCGACAGCTACGACGCGCTTTACGAGACGCCCGACGTCGACTTCGTCATCACATTGCTGAACCGCGGCGGCTTCCTGAACAGCGAGATGCTGGCACCGCTTCTGCTTACACGGCACGGTAAGCCCTATCTCGGCGGAAGCCCGATCATTCGCGGCCTTTCGGATGACAAGCATCTTACCAAGACGATCGCGCGGGCTCATGATGTACCGACGATGCGTTGGCAATGCCTTCGCCGCGGCGGAATCGCCGCTCCGCCGGCGTTCGAGGTCGAGAGGCTGGTGGTCAAGCCCAATGCGTCCTCGGCCTCTTGGGGCGTCAAGGTGGTGACGAGCTGGACGGAGGCGCGCGCGCATGCCGAAACGCTTTTTGCCGAAGGACATGACGCGATCGTCGAGGAATGGGCCCCATCGGTCGACGTCGCGGTGCCGGTCATTGGCGATAATCGCAACATGCCCTGGCTGCTCCCGGCGATGATGTACCTCCCCGATCGGACGGGAAGTCTGCGCAGTTATGAAGAAAAGCGCGGACTGGTGCCGACCGACGACGATCCGCTCGTGCCGGTCGAAGATTCGCATCTTGCCGCCCAGCTTGAAAGCCTCACCCGCCGGCTGCTGCTCGAGCTCTGGCCATTCGATTATGGACGTTTCGAATATCGCTATGACCCGGCGAGCGGCGCACTGCGCTTCATGGAAGTCAATCTGTCCTGCAATCTCTGGTCCAGGAAGACGATATCGCGCGCGGCCCGGCGGCTGGGCCTGAGCCATCAGGATCTGGTCGAGACGATCGTGGCACACAGCCTTGCGCGACAGGGGCTGATCGGAGAGCGCGAGATGGAAGCTGCGGCATGACCAGCGCGCTCATCCTGGCCGGCAGGCGCCACGCTGGCCTCGATCCCCTCGCCGCCGCCGCAGGCGTGAGCCATAAATGTCTGGTACCTATCGCCCAGCTGCCGATGATCGGCCACGTCGCCAATGCGCTCGCCGCGAGCCCGGAAATCGACCAGATTCGCGTGTCGATCGAAGAGATTGCGCTTGTCGAACAGCTACCCGTGCTGCAACGACTGCAATCGGCCGGTCGGCTGGAGGTCGTCCAGGCGCACCCCAACCTCGCGGATTCGGTCATTGCGGCGAGCCGCGGCCTGCGCTTTCCGCTGCTGATCACGACCGCCGACGCCGTCCTGCTGACCCCGGCCACGATCAACGAGATGCTGGCTGCCACGCAGGGCGCGGACGCCGCGGTCGCCTTCGCACGACGCGAGGACGTGTTGGCGGCGCATCCCGACGGCCAGCGTCGCTTCTACCGTTTCGGCGAAGGCAGCTACTCGAACTGCAACAGCTATTGGTTGCGCGACGCCACGGCGCTGTCGCTGGTCGAAAATTTCCGTTCGGGTGGGCAGTTCGCCAAGCATCCGCTGCGCATTGTCGGCGCATTCGGGCTGCTGAATCTCATCCGGTTCCATTATGGTATCGGGACGCTCGCGAGCACGTTCGAGCGCTTCTCCGATCGCTTCGACAAGACGATCCGGCCCATCGTGCTCAGCGACGGCGCCGCGGCGATCGATGTGGACAATATGCGCACGCACGCCATCGCCGAGCTGCTGCTGCTGACACGCGCGCCGATGGCGCTCGCGGCGGAATAGCGATGCTCACCGTTCGGGCCTTCCCCTTCCGGCGCTTCGACGCCGCGTGCGACGGGCTGCTGGGTTTCTATCATGGCGAACTGGCGCGGCATTGGACGGGCGGCGATCGGCTGGTCGCCCATCTGCTGTCCCTCGCTCGATTGGGCGGGTGGTCGAGCTGGGAACGCCGCATGCTGGACCCCCGCATCCGCGCCGACGGGCTCAGTATGGCCGATCGCAAGGGCCTCCACCGGCTGCTCAATCCGGCCGCCTTCCCGCTGGCGGCCAATCCGCTCAAGAACAAGCGGCTGTTCGCGCGCATCGCCGCGCGGGCCGGTCTGCCGGTGCCAGACAGCTTCGATCCCCATGAGGCCAGTCTGGCACGCTGGCTGGACAACCGTCCCGACATCATCGCCAAACCGAGCTTCCGTTCGAAGGGAGCAGGCATAGTCCGCTATGTCCGGGCTGCCGATGGCTGGCGCGCCGGTACGGCACCGGTCGATGAAGCATCACTGCTGAGCAAGCTTACGGCCATAGCCCACGAGGGCATCGTGCAGGTGCACGAAGCTACGCACCCAAGCTTGGCCGAAGTCTCGCCGGGCGCACTGCCGACCTTGCGTGTCATGACATGCCTCGACGAAAGCGGCGAACCCGAATGCTGCGGCCGCGCGCTGCGTCTGTCCGCGCGCGAGGATCATCCGGTCGACAATTTCAATGCCGGCAATCTCGTCTGCGCGGTCGATATCGAGGGCCGCTGCGGCCAGGCCCATCATGCCACCGGCTGTTGCGATCGGCACCCGATCACTGGGGACAGGATCACCGGCCGCGCCGTGCCCGATCTCGCGGCGGCGATCGGCGTCGCGCTAGCCGCACACCGGATCTTTCGCGGCGGGTTCACCGTGATCGGCTGGGACATCGGCCTCACCGTACGAGGGCCGGTGCTGATCGAGGGCAATTGGAACCCGGGCACCGACGTCGTTCAGCTTGTGGAAGAGACCGGGATCGGCGCAAGCCGGCTGGGTCGGCTCTATCGCCATCATCTCGGCCGGCTTACGCCCGAGCGCTGGCGCTCAGCGCGACCTGTCGAACGCGAGCCACGACACGAATGATCGCGGTCTATGTTCACGCGCTGGTCGCAACCGGCGTGGCGCGGCAGGCGACGATCATAGCCGATACCCTCCTCGATGCCGGCTATGAAGTCGAGATGGTGACCGCCCTACCTTCGCCGAACGCATCGACTGTCTTGCTCGAAGGCCCCCTGCGCTGGCGCTGGCTCGAACATGCGGTCGCCGCGCTTGCCATGCGGCGCTATATTGCGCGAGCGCGTCCCGCATTGATTGTGTCGGCCGGCAACCATGGGCATGGCACGATCTGGGCCGCGACGCGCGGCAACTATCTTCCCCGCCGCATCTATCGGATCAGCAACGATATCCTCCGCGCCCACCGGGCCGTGCCTGCGGGATCGCCGCTGCGGGCCGCCGGTAGGCGGATGATGGCACGGCTGATCGCGCGGGACGCCGCGCACATCGTGATGGTATCGCCGACCTTGCTGGCGACGCCGGCTTATGCACGCGCCTCGGCGAGAGGATGCGCGTCGGTGATCGACAACGGCGTCGACGTGGCAGCCGCAAGAACGAAGGCCGTGGGGCCGGCTCCGCATCCTTGGCTCGGCAGCGAATTGCCGACCGTCGTGGCGGTGGGGCGGCTCGCGCCCCAGAAGAATTTCGGGACATTGCTGACCGCGATGGCGCTGCTTCAACGGCAGCGGCCGGCGCGGCTGATCCTGCTCGGCGAGAGCCGGGACAAGGCCCGCGCGAAGCTCCTCCGTCATGCGCGTGGGCTTGGCCTCGCCGACCGTCTTGCGATGCCCGGGACGGTCGACAACATCTTCCCATGGCTAGCCCATGCGGACGCGTTCGTCCTGCCGAGTTGGTGGGAGGGATCCGCCAATGTCCTTCTCGAAGCGATGGCGGTGGGGACGCCCGTGGTCGCTTCCGCAAGTGCCGGCAACGCCGCCGCGCTGCTCGACGGCGGGAAGTTCGGGCGGCTGATTGATCCGGCCGACTCTGAAGGGCTCGCGAACGCTCTGGCTGCCCAGCTGGATCAGGCACGCGTCATCATGCCGGGCGATCGCATCCTCGACTATGACATTGCCATCGCCAAGGCTGCGTGGCTCAAACTGATCCGGCGGCGTTTCCCAGCGCTCCATCCCTTGTCGAGGCTGCCCCGTCATGTCGTGCGATCGGAACCAACCGGCGCGCGAGACGCTTCCTCGCCAGTTTGTTGAGGAGAGCAGGATGAGTATCGAGCCGCTGGAATTGCACGGGGCCATGGCGATGCCGCCGCTCCAGCGCGGTCCCGAGCGCGAACTGGTATCGGGCGAGGAAATCCGCCGCCGGGTTCAGGAGCGCATCGACACCCATCCCGAACTGCGCAAGGCAGCCAAGCATATTATCGCGCCGATGCCGAAGCCGACGACGCAGGGGAGCCCGACCGGTTGCAACTGGACGATGCACTATCTTGGCCAGTTCCCCGGATATGAGCGGCAGATCGACGACATCGTCGAACTGGTGCAGTTCGAAGCGAATATCGCCGGTCCGCTAGCCCTGATGCGCGCGCCCGGCCGCTGATGCGCCGACGTTCCCGCTATTCGGCGAGAGGCTGAATTCGGATCCGCTATTGCGCCGTGAGCTTCAGGCCGGCGATGCAGGCGACGATCGCGAAGATCAGAGCGATGCGGATCGAGGTTGCCGGCTCAGCGAACCAGATGATGCCGACGATCACGGTGCCGATCGCGCCGATTCCACCCCAGATCGCATAGGCGGTGCCCATCGCGATCGATCGGCTCGCGACCTCGAGCAGCCCCATCGACACCGCGACGGAGGCCAGGAAACCTAGCGTCCATGGAATGTTTCGGAAGCCATCGACGAAGCGCAGGCAGGTCGTGAAGCCGATCTCGAAACAGCCGCCGAGAATGAGCCAGAGCCAAGCCATCGGCCGGCCATAGCCGCCGCAATCCGACTGGGCTAGACCATTGCCATGACAGCCTGCATCAAATCCGGCCTCGGCCACGTCATCGCGCCTCCTCGCTTCCTCCTATCCCACCTCCTGACCGTGACCGGCACGCTCGTCGCCGGCAGCAAGGCCGGCTGGGCGCAGGCTGTGCTCATCGGGTTCGACACCGGCGCGATCGTCTTCTTGCTTTCCTGCCTGACGCTGCTTCGACATGACAGCAATCAGATTCGCGAAGCAGCGGCCCGTAACGATGCGAACCGGATCGTGCTTCTGGGCGTGACGGGCATCGTATGCACGGTGATCCTGATCGCGATCGACGTCGAACTGAGCCAGCGGCAGCAGCTCCACTGGCCAGCGATCGCGCTGATCATCGCGACACTGCTTCTCGCCTGGCTGTTCAGCAACATGATCTATGCGCTTCATTATGCGCATCTCTTCTACAGCCAGGCCGACGGGCACGACGCCGGCGGGCTCGACTTCCCTGGCGAGGGCGATCCCGACTATAGCGACTTCATCTATTTCGCCTTCACTCTCGGCATGACGTTCCAGACCTCGGATGTCGGGATCCCCGGACGACCGATCCGCCGCACGGCTATTCTCCATTGCCTGGCCGCCTTCATCTTCAACCTCGGCGTGCTGGCGTTCACGATCAACATCCTGGGAAATTAACGCTGCCGGCGAGGCGGGCCCTCAGCGCATTCGGCGCTCCCGGCGCGCGCATCGGATCGCGGCGGTCATGGTATGACGTCCCTTTCGGCGGCCGGCGCGCGGGCGGCGATCAGACAACCGCATATGATCAGCGCCGCGCCACACAGCGTGAAGATGCCGACATGCTCAGCGAAGAAGACGAAGCCCCACAGGCTAGCCCAGATGAAGGCGGTATATTCGACCGGGGCGAGATAGCTCGCATCGGCGCGGGCATAGGCCCAACTCAGCAGCCAGAGCGACAGGCTGGCGAGCGCCGCCGCGAGGAGGATCATCGGGATATGCGAGACCGGCGGTATCTCGGCGAACCACGGCATCGCGGAGGCGAGACAGATGCCGACTGTCAGGTTCTGGAAAAAGGCCACCTCATAAGGATCGGCGACCTGCGCCTGCCGGCGCATCAGGATGATGTTGTAGGCATAGGCGACCGCCGATAGCAGCACCGCGACCGTGCCCAGCCAGCCGTCGCGCCCCATTTCGGCCGCGCGCTGCCCCGCTACAATGACGACCACCCCGGCGAAGGCGAGCGCCGAACCGAACAGCGCGCCGCGCTTCATCTTCTCCTTGAGCAGCAGCATGGCGAGGCCTTGCGCGATCAACGGCGCGATGAAGGTGAGCGCGATCGCCTGCGCCATCGGCGTGCGGGCGAGGCCCCAGAAAAACAGCATCGCCATCACCGCCGAAATGACGCCGCGTTCGATATGCAGCTTCATGGCGGCGCGCGACGGACGCTCCGGTCGGCGCCACAGCCAGGGAATCCCACTCACCCCGACACCGGCGAAGCTGCGCCACAGCAGCGTGTTATAAGTGCCGATTGCGAGGCTCAGCATCTTCACGACGGCATCCATAGCCGAGAAGACCGCGATGCCGGCGCACGCCACCGCGAAAGCAACCAGCACATTGGGTCTGGTCATTGCGGCGCAGGGTCGGGAATTTTTATGTCCGGATTTAGCGGCGGCGGCGGGAAATCAAAGCCGATCGTTTCATATTTCAGTCGGCGAAGGCTGGATAGGACCACAGCAACACAGCGATAAGGTGTGTCTTCTCCCCTCAATCCGATATTGGCGTTGCGCTTCGGCAACAGCGCTGGAAGCCTCGCTTCGAGGTCATGCTGCGTGATGGGAATCGTCTCGTTCACAATCTTCGCAAGGCATGTACCATCGGCCGTCACCGACAAATCGATGTACGTCCTGGCCTGCTTCGCGATGGCCGTGCCGCCCTGCAACACCAGACCCACCACGAAGGAACTGGCTATGAGCTTGCCCGTCACTCCGCCGCCTGCGCCTGCGCCGCCTCGGTTGCTTGGATCTCGGCGGCCTTTGCCTCGACCAGCCGAACGATATGATCGACCATGTCGGCATCCTGAACCGTATGATCGGTGACGCCCGACAGATAGACCATATGCTTGCCGGCGCCGCCGCCGGTCAGTCCGATATCGGTCTCGCGGGCCTCACCGGGACCATTGACGACACAGCCGAGCACCGACAGCGACAGCGGGACGCGGATATGCTGGAGCCGCTCTTCAAGTGTCTGGACCGTGCGGATCACATCGAATCCCTGCCGCGCGCAGCTCGGGCAGGACACCACGCGCACGCCCCTGTTCCGGATGCCGAGCGCCTTCAATATCTCGAAGCCGACGCGAACTTCCTCCTCGGGCTCGGCCGACAGCGAGACGCGGATCGTATCGCCTATGCCCGCCCACAGCAGATTACCTATGCCGATCGCCGACTTGACGGTGCCGCCGATCAGGCCGCCCGCCTCGGTGATGCCGAGGTGCAGCGGGCAATCGACCGCTTGGGCGAGACCCATATAGGCAGAGACCGCGAGAAAGACGTCGGACGCCTTCACGGCAACCTTATATTCGTGAAAATCCTGGTCCTGGAGCAGCTTGATATGGTCGAGCGCGCTCTCGACCAGCGCCTCGGGACAGGGTTCGCCATATTTCTCGAGCAAATCCTTTTCGAGGCTACCTCCGTTGACCCCGATGCGGATCGAGCAGCCATTGGCTTTTGCGGCGCGGACCACCTCGGCAACGCGCGCTTCCGACCCGATATTGCCGGGGTTGATGCGGAGGCAGGCCGCGCCGGCGTCGGCCGCTTCGAGCGCGCGTTTATAGTGAAAATGGATGTCGGCGACGATTGGCACGCGCGCGGCGCGAACGATCTGCTTCAAGGCCGCGGTGGAAGCCTCGTCCGGGCAGGAGACGCGGATGATATCGGCGCCGGCCTCCTCGCAACGGCGGATCTGATCGACCGTCGCTCTGATGTCATCGGTCGGCGTGTTCGTCATGGTCTGGACGGTGACGGGCGCACCGCCGCCGACGGCAACATTGCCGACCATGATCTGGCGCGATGTCCGGCGCTGGATGTCGCGCCACGGGCGAATGGACATGGATTGCGGTTCTCTGATCGAAACTTGCCCCTCTATAGGCGTTTAGCCCTGCGATATGAAGGATATTGCGCAAGCGCGATCGATCCGCGCTTATGAAACGCACCGAGCCCAAGGCCGGCGTTCCTACATATCGCAGCGATCCGACGATGAATGAGCTCGCCCTTGCATCGGAGCGGCGATAGCTGGCATCTCGCATATGAGGCGCCCCGAGACTCTCAGGAGATCCCCGCCCGCGCTGGGATGAAAGGGACGATTGCTATGCGCTATTTCCTCGACACCGAGTTCAACGGCTTCGGCGGCGAGCTGATGAGCCTGGCGCTCGTCCCCGAGACTGGCGACCAGGACTATTATGTCGTGATACCGATCGAAGGGCCGTATCATCCCTGGGTCGAGAAACATGTCGTGCCCTATCTTGAGACGGTCCCACACAATCTGCGGAACCGCCTCGACAGGATCGCGGCCGCGCACGATGTCGCCGCCTATCTCAGCAATGATCCGGACATTCTGATCGTTGCCGACTGGCCCGAGGACATCGCGCTGTTCTGCCGGCTGCTGCTGATCGGCGAGACAGAAATCGTCGATGTCCGGCGAATGCGCTTCGAGTTCCGCCGCACCCCAGGTTTCTCGACCGCGCGCAACAGTGCGGTGCCGCACAACGCCCTCCATGATGCTCGCGCGTTGCGCGATCATCTCATGCTGGAAGACGACTGACCACCGGGGGCCGGCGATCAGCCGACGCGCAGCGGACAAGCCGTTCGGGTGCATGCCTTATGGCTGGAGCATCCCCGCGTTGACGATAGGCTGGGTATCGCGCTCGCCGCACAGCACGACCATCAAATTCGAGACCATTGCCGCCCGCCGCTCACCGTCGAGCTCGACGACGCCGCGTGTCGCCAGTTGCTCGAGCGCCAGCTCGACCATGCCGACCGCGCCCGCAACGAGCGTAGTCCGCGCTGCGACGACCGCTTCTGCCTGTTGACGGCGCAGCATCGCGCCGGCGATCTCGGCGGCATAGGCCAGATGCGTGAGGCCACACTCGTCGACGGTGATGCCGGCGACCGCGAGTCTGGCTTTCAACTCCGCTTTCAGCGCGGCGTTGACCTCCTCATGATGGCCACGCAACGTGACCTCCTCAGGCCCCATGTCATCATAGGCATAAGCGGATCCGATCGTCCGCACGGCCGCCTCTATCTGTACGATCACGAAAGCGCGATAGTCATCGATGTCGAACAGTGCCTGAGCGGTGTCCGACACGCGCCAGACAACCTGCGCGGCGATCTCGATCGGATTCCCGCGCCGGTCGTTCACCTTGAGCGCCTCGGAGACCATGTTGTTGGCCCTGACCGAGATCAGCTCCTTCGACATCCATGGCCACACCCAGCGGAGGCCCGTCGCTCGATCGGTGCCGCGGTACGAACCGAATAGCAGGATCACCGCCGCCTGATTGGGTTGCAGGATATAGAAGCCCTTAATCCCGATGACGAAGGCTGCCATCGCCGCCACAGCCAGCGGCAGCAGCGTCAACGGCCCTTCGTTCGCAGTCAGCCGGATGATCGAAGACACGCCTGTGCCCAGCGCAACAATCACGACAAGCAACATGAACCAGCCGCTCATCGTCGAGGCGGCGCGCTCGCGGCTGGCCTTGAGATCGGTGTTGAGCTCGGACATCAGACTGCCTCTTCAATATAGGCGATGAATACAGCACGACCACAATGGAGCCTGCGCCGTCGAGAGCGCTCGCGTAAACTGGAAAGCCCGCCGGCGATGGCCGACGGGCTCTCGGACAACCTCCGCCGAAGCCTCGACTTACTGCGGCACGACAGTCACCGCGCGACGGTTCTGGGCCCAGCTCGCTTCGTCGGAACCAGTCGCGACCGGGCGTTCCTTGCCATAACTTATCACCGAGATACGCGATGACGGAACACCGGCGCTGACAAGGAAATTCTTGGCCGCATTGGCGCGGCGCTCGCCGAGAGCGAGGTTGTATTCCCGCGTGCCGCGCTCGTCGCAATGACCCTCGAGCGTGACCGATACGTTCGGATATTTGGCCAGCCATTGTGCCTGGCGAGTCAGGATCGCCTGATCCTGCGAATCGATGTCATAGCTGTCGGTATCGAACAGGATCGTATCCGAGCCCGCCTGGGCCAGAAAGTCGGCACGCGACCCCGGGACAGGCCCGGTGTCGGCCGGCGGCGGCGGCAGTTCCGAGGTCGTCGGCGCCGTGGTGGCCGGCGGCGGCGGCAGCTCCTCAGGCTTCTTCTTCGCGCAAGCGGCGAGGCTCAGGGCCAGCGCCGAAACCAGGGCGACCTTCATCGTCACGTGCGCCATAATGTTTCTCCTTCGTCACACTGATTACGTTACGATAACGTCTTTCATTCCACCATCGTCTTAAAGAAAAATGCTGTCAGGGCAGCAATGGACCCCAGGCCGGGTCGGATCCATCGAGCGGCGTCGGCACGCGCCTTTCGTTCACGCCGGTAAGGTCGACCGACCAGAGATCAGCTTTGCCGGAGCCCTGACCCGTACGGAAGAACATGATCACGCGGCCGTTGGGCGACCAGCTCGGCCCCTCGTCCTGCCATCCATTGGTCAATATGCGGGCGTTGGAGCCGTCTACGCCCATGACGCCGACGTTGAACCCGCCGCCCATTTTGGTGAAAGCGATCAGGTCGCCGCGGGGGCTCCATACGGGGGTGCCATAGCGGCCGCCGCCGAAACTGATCCGGGTCTGGTTCGATCCGTCGGCATTCATGACGTAGAGCTGCTGCGTCCCGGATCGATCGCTTTCGAAGACGATCCGCGATCCATCGGGCGAATAGCTCGCGCCGGTGTCGATGCCGGGCGAGGTGGTGAGGCGCTCGGGCTGTCCGCCGCTGGCCGGCACCCGATATATGTCCGTATTGCCACCCACAGCCATCGAAAAGACCACATAGCGACCGTCAGGGGAGAAACGCGGCGCGAAGGTCATGTTGGGCTGATCAACGATCAGCCGCTGCTTGCCCGAGCCGACATCGTACAGATAAACCCTCGGTCGGTTGTTGGCATAGGACATGTAGACGATCGTCTGGCGATCGGCCGAGAAGCGCGGGGTCAGCACGATCGTCTGGCCGTTGGTGATAAAGCGGTGATTGGCGCCGTCCTGGTCCATGATCGCCAGACGTTTGATCCGCTTCGTCTTGGGCCCGGTCTCCGAGACATAGATGACACGGCTGTTGAAATAAGGGCCCTCGCCGGTCAACCGCTGATAGACCATGTCGGCACATTTATGGGCGCCCTGCCGCCACGCTCCCACGGATACCACAAATCCATCACGGGTCAGCTGGGTCTTGGCGAGCACGTCGTAGAGATAGCAGCCGATCGTCAGCGTACCGTCGCCGTTCAATTGCACGAAACCCTGGACAAGTGCCTGGGCGCCGCTCTGCGTCCAGAACAGGAAATTCGGAGCGTTAGCCTGCGCGAAGCTGACCGTCTCGAGCGCGCTCTTCGGCAATGGAGTGAAAAGCCCACTGCTCTTGAGATCGTTGGTGACGATCTCCGCCACCCGTTGGCCAAGCGTGGCGGTGTCGCCGGCCGCGGTATTGGCGACCGAGGGGGTTGGCATCGCAGGAACGGCGATCGGCATCGGCTGGGCAATGCCGCCGGTAATGTCGACCTCGATCTGGGCGACGGCCGGAGAGGCGAAGGACAGCGCGCCTACCAGGACGCTGAAGGCGAGGCTCCGGCCCGCTCTCTCCTTCAGTGCAAGGGAGAGGCCTGCATGGTGCGAGCCGGGCCGGAAAATCGTCAGGGCGTGGCGAAGGCGCATTCTCGTCTCCTAGCCCCGCCGGGCCTTAAAGCCGAAAGCGGGGACGCAAGTCAAATAGCTGTGTCAGTTCATCTGGGCGGGCCGGAAGTTGAAGATCAGGTCCTCCCAGCCTCCGTCGTAGAGGTCCGGCGGCAACTTGTACGGGGCGCAGCCCTGCAAGGCGCGGGTCGCGGCCTCGTTCATCTGGCGGCGATAGGGCTCGTTGGCGGAAGTGACGCCGAGATTGCCGACGATCTCGGGCGCGACCGCGATCGAGCCATCGCGCTTCAACCGCATTCGCACCTTGCTGACGATGCTGTTCGCATCGGTGCCCCCGGTCGTAATTTTGTAGCAGGGCTTCACCTGGCTCACGATCAGCGCGACCAGCCCGTTCATCGCGATCGGGCTGAGCGCGGCGCGGGGCGCCACCGCCTTGCCTGTCGACTTCGCCACGGGAATGCCTTTCAGAAAGTCCTCGCCGAGCGAGGTGGCGGTGGGCTTCTCCCTCGCGGCTGCGGCAGGCGCGACGCGCGGCGGGGCAGGCTTCGTCGGGACGGGCTGGGCCGGCTGCTGAGGGACCTTCGGCGAAGGTGCGGGCTTCGCCGTGGACGCGGGTCGGGGCGGCGTGGATTCTGGGGGCGCCGGCTCGGGCGGCGCCGCTTCCTCGATCGGGCCAAGCTCGGGTGCTTCTGCTGCTTGAGGCGCTTCTTTCGACACCTCCGGCGCGCCCGCTGTGAGGCCGACCTTGTCGACCAGCATCACGTCCATCGGTTCGCTCAGCTTGGGCATTTCTCGCACGCTCATCAGGTTGAGCGAAAGGATCGCGAGCAACGCTCCGTGTCCCACGACGGACACGCCCAGCCCGGCGCGCTCGGCGCGGTCCATCACGGCACCATGGGCTCGGCGGCCGCGTCCTCACCGCTGCGGCCGCCGCCGTCGCCGGCACCCTCGCCCATCGTGACCAGCGCGACCCGGTTGAGCCCGGCATGGTTGAGCGCACCCATCACCGCCATCACCCGACCATAATCGAGCCCGCGATCGGCGCGTAGGAAGATTTGCGGGCCATCCTTGCCCTTCCCGCTCTGTGCCGCGATCTGCGCGAATTGATCCGCCAGCGCCGGCATCTGGATTTCGCGATCGTCGATGAAGACGCGCCCGTCGCGATCGATCGAAAGCTGGATCGGCTTCTTGTCCTGATCGAGGGCTCCCGCGGAGCTTTCAGGCAGGTCCACCGGCACTCCTGCGAGCAACAGCGGTGCCGTCACCATGAAGATGATCAGCAGGACGAGCATGACGTCGACGAGCGGCGTCACATTGATCTCGGCCATGGGCGCGCGCCGGGCGCCGCGCCTCGGTCGACCGGGGGAGCTCATGCCCATCAGGCGCGGTCCAGCTCACGGCTGAAGGTCATGTGCAGCGTGTCGGCGAAGCGAATGAGCTGGCTTTCGAGATTGGAGACCCGGTGGAGCAGGCGGTTATACGCGATCACCGCCGGGATAGCGGCAAACAGGCCGATCGCGGTTGCGAACAGCGCCTCGGCGATGCCCGGCGCGACAACGCCGAGCGAGGTATTCTGCGAGGCTGCGATATCGGTGAAGCTGCGCATGATGCCCCAGACCGTCCCGAACAATCCGACGAAGGGCGCGACCGAGCCAACCGTCGCCAGGATATTGAGCCGGTCCGAGAGCCGATCGATTGCCTCGCCGATCGCTGTTGTCATCGCGCTGGCCAAGCGCGCTCTGGTGCCATCCCGATCGGCCTTGCCGCCCTTGGTGGAGCGGCGCCATTCGTTGACGCCCGCCGTGAAGACCTTCGCCGCCGGCGCGTCCTGCCGGCTCGCATTCTCATAGAAGCGGTCGATATCTTCGGACTTCCAGAAATCGGCCTCGAACGCCTTGCTGCCTTTTTGGGCGCGGCCGAGGGCGGCCGTGCCGCCAACGATGATCGCCCACGTCCAGATGCTGGCAAGCAGCAGTCCGATCATCACCGATTTCACGACGATGTCGGCTTGGAGAAACAGCGCAATCGGCGACAAAGCCGACGCGGATGCGGAGACTGCCAGATCCTGCATCATCAATTCAATCCGTTCCCTTCATGCGTTCAAACGTCTCTATCCAACGGCGGGGCTGCCGCTTCGGCCGCCCATCCGGGCCCACAAGCGCGACAGCGACATCGGCTTCGACCAGGATTTCGGCGCCGCGCATGACCCTCTGATGAACAAGGCACTGCGCCCCCGCCACCCTGCCGATCCGACTGACGACGACGAGACTGTCGTCGAGCCGCGCGGGGGCGCGATAGCGCAGGTTCATTTCATATACGACATAATTGCCGTCGCCGCGCTCCAATGCGTCCCGCTGGTTGATGCCTGCGAGACGCATCATGTCGCTTCGCGCCCGTTCCAGGAACCGCAGATAGCTCGCATGATAAACGACGCCGCCCGCGTCGGTATCCTCGAAATAGACGCGCAGCACGAAGCGATGCTCTCCCGCGTCGAAGCGGCCGGAATAGGGCGTTTCAGGCATTCGACGCTGTTTAGGCGATCGGTGTGCGAAATGAATCCCCTTTATTGGCATCGAGCCCGGTTTATCGCGCAAGCAGCTCGACCGGCCCAATGGAAGCGATCACCTGCCCTTGATCGCGAGCGGGCATCAGACGCCGTCGAACAGCCCCTCCTGCCCCGCCTCGGGCGGCGGATTGAGCCCGAGATGCTTCCATCCGCGTGTGTTCAGGCATCGCCCCCGCGCCGTTCGTGCGATGAGGCCGAGCTGGATCAGATAAGGCTCGATGACGTCCTCGATCGTGTCGCGCGGCTCGGAAAGGCCGGCGGCAAGCGTTTCGACTCCTACCGGTCCGCCGCGATAGATGTCGGCAATCATGTGCAGATAGCGACGATCCATCGCGTCGAGGCCGAGCGCGTCGACCTCGAGCCGATTGAGCGCCTGGTCCGCGACCTTGGCGTCGACGGTCGCCGCTCCCAGAACATGCGCGAAATCGCGCACCCGCCGCAGCAGCCGGCCAGCGATCCGCGGCGTACCTCGCGCCCGCCGGGCAATCTCGACCGCCCCGTCCGCCGCGATCGGCAGACCGAGCAGCCCGGCGGCGCGGCTGACCACCTTCTCCAGCTCCTCCACCGTGTAGAATTGGAGCCGGATCGGAATGCCGAAGCGATCGCGCAGCGGCGTGGTGATCAGGCCCTGTCGGGTCGTCGCGCCGACCAGGGTGAAGCGCGGAAGATCGATGCGGACGCTGCGCGCCGATGGCCCCTCCCCGATCATGAGATCCAGCGCGCGGTCCTCCATGGCGGGATAGAGAACCTCCTCGACCGCCGGCTGGAGCCGGTGGATCTCGTCGATGAACAGGACGTCTCCATCCTCGAGATTGGTGAGAAGCGCCGCAAGATCGCCCGACTTGGCGATTACCGGACCGGAGGTGGCCCGGAATCCGGCCCCCATCTCTTTCGCGATGATCTGCGCGAGCGTCGTCTTGCCGAGGCCAGGCGGGCCGAAGAACAGGACGTGATCGAGCGCGTCGCCCCGCTGGCGCGCCGCCTCGATGAACACGCGCAGATTATCGCGAGCCGCCTGCTGGCCGACGAACTCATCGAGCGATTTCGGCCGGAGTGCCGCATCGGCATCTTCGGAACGACGAGCTCCGGAGAGGAGGCGGTCGCTGTCAGTCATGATGCCCGATCGCTCCTCCGGCTACCGAAGCGCCGCTCGCGAACCGCGCGGAGTGATATCCGCCGCGGTCCGCCGGACCCCGCCAGGCACCGACCATGCGGCTCATGCGCGGCGGGAACGCCTCGACCGTCATTTCGCGACTTTCTTGAGTGCCAGCCTGACGACGCTATCGAGGCCCGCGCCCTCGCCCAGCTCCTCGATCGCGGCACCGACCGCGCTACTCGCCTCGACGGGGCGGAAACCGAGATTGGAGAGGGCCGACAGCGCATCGCTCGCCACCCCGCCCTTTGCAGCCGCAGCCGGCATCGACGCGCCCGGCCCGAGCGCCACGCCGCCCATCCGATCCTTGAGCTCGTTGACGATCCGCATCGCGAGTTTGGGGCCGACACCGTTGGCACGCGCGATCATCGCCTTATCGCCGCTGGCTATAGCCCTCGACAATTCGGCGGGATCGAGCACCGAAAGGATCGCCAGCGCGACGCGGCCGCCGACGCCCTGCACGCTGGTCAACAGGCGGAAGGCGTCGCGCTCGGCGGCGGAGCCGAAGCCGAACAGCGTGATCGCATCCTCACGCACCTGCATCTCTGTGAACAGCAACACGTCGCCGCCGAGCACTCCAACGGCAGACAGGGTTCGGCCCGAGCACCAGACCAGATAGCCGACGCCGAGGACATCCAGCACCGCATTGTCAGGCCCGATCTCGGCGAGAATGCCCTTCAGCCGGGCGATCATGCGACGATCCGCCGCATCGCACGTGCCGTGGCGAGATGATGCGCATGGGTAATCGCGACTGCCAGCGCGTCGGCGGCATCCGGACCGGCAAGATTGGCGCCGGGCAGCAGCACCTTCACCATCGCCTGCACCTGGCGCTTTTCGGCGCCGCCTGTGCCGACCACCGCCTTCTTGACGATCGACGGATGATATTCGCCCACAGACACCTCGGCATTGGCGGCTGCCAGCAGGACCACCCCTCGTGCCTGGCCGAGCTTGAGGGTGGATTGTGCGTTGGAATTGCCGAGCACCTCCTCCACGGCCGCGCCGTCTGGCCGGTAAACACGAATCATCTCGGCGAGCGCGGCGTGCAGCAGATGAAGCCGGCGCGCCAATTCCATCGCTGGGTCCGTCCTGATCTGGCCATTGGCGACATGGCTCAGCCTGTTGCCGTCGGCCGCGATCACGCCCCAGCCCGTGGTACCCAGGCCGGGATCGAAGCCGATCAGGATCATATGCGAGAGCCCATGTTCATCACATGTTCTCTTTTGCGCAGAAGAAGGATTTTGTGAAGTGAAAAGCTACAGCCTCGCGACGTCGTTCCCGCGAGCGGCCCTCGCCGATCCGCGTCGTCAGAGTTTCCGCCTCAGCCGACAAAGGCGTCAGTCCCACATCTCGGCTTCCGGCCGGCGCTCAGGCGAGCTTCGCCATCACCTCCTCCGAGACGTCGTAATTGCCCCAGATTGTCTGGACGTCGTCATCATCGTCGAGCGCGTCGATCAGCTTGAGGAGTTTGGCGGCGTCCTCTTCGCCGACGCTGACCATTGTCTGCGGGCGCCATGCGAGCTTTGCGCCATCGGGCTCGCCCAATATGGGCTCGAGCGCCTTCGCGACCTCATGCAGCGCGTCCTGCGCCGTCCATATCTCATGACCATCCTCGGTCGACGAGACATCGTCGGCGCCCGCCTCCAGCGCTGCCTCGAATACCTTGTCCGCATTCCCCGCGGACGCGCCATAGCTGATCAGGCCGAGCCGATCGAAGCCATGGCTGACCGAACCGCCGGCACCGAGATTGCCCCCATTTTTGGACACGATCGTGCGGACGTTCGTCGCGGTACGATTGCGATTATCGGTGAGCGCCTCGATGATCAGCGCAACACCCCCCGGCCCGAAGCCTTCGTAACGGATTTCCTCATAATTGGTATCGTCGCCACCGGACGCCTTGTTGATCGACCGCTCGATATTGTCCTTGGGCAGCCCTTCCTTACGCGCGGTGATCACCGCCTGGCGCAGGCGCGCGTTCATGGCCGGATCGGGCAGGCCACTTCGCGCCGCGACCGTGATTTCGCGGCTAAGCTTCGAAAAGAGCGCGGAGCGCTTCTTATCCTGCGCACCCTTGCGATGCATGATATTCTTGAATTTGCTATGACCGGCCATTGCCGCCGTCCGTCCTGCGCTGTCGTTCGAGTGGCGCGTCTCTAGCGTCGCGCATGGGGAGTAGGCAAGCCGGGGTGACGGTCAATCGACGAACAGCAGCGCGGGGGTCTCCAGCAACCGCCTGGCCGCCTGGACGAAGCTTGCGGCGTCCCAGCCGTCGACGACACGGTGATCGCAGCTGATCGACAGATTCATAAGCTTGGCGGCGACCACCCGGCCATCGCGAATGACCGGGCGCTCGACGATCTTGTTCGGCGCGATGATCGCCACCTCGGGCCGGTTGATCACCGGGGTCGTCGCAATGCCGCCGAGAGGCCCCAGCGATGTTATCGTCAGAGTCGATCCCGTCAATTCGTCCGGCCTCGCCTTACCGTTTCTCGCCGCCTCGGTCAGGCGACCGATCTCGGCCGCGAGCTGCCAGATGTTACGGCTTTCGGCGTTGCGGATCACCGGCACCACCAGCCCCGCATCGGTCCGCGTCGCCACGCCGAGATGGACGCTTCCTGAGCGGGTCACGATTCCCGCTTCGTCGTCATAGCGCGCGTTGATCATCCGGAAATCCGGGAGCGTTCTGCAGACTGCCGTTATCAGAAGCGGCAACATCGTCAGCTTGGGCTTGTCGCCCCGTGTCGCGTTCAGATCGGCGCGCAGCCCCTCAAGCTTGGTGACGTCGATCTCCTCGACATAGGTGAAGTGGGGGATCGCGCGCTTAGCTGCCGCCATATTCTCCGCGATGCGGCGACGTAGGCCCGTCACCCTGATCTGTTGGTCCGCGCGTGCAGCGCCGGCGGGGCGGCAGCCTTCGCGGGCATTATGGCAGAGGAATGCGTCGAGGTCGGCATGCCGAACGCGGCCCGGCTCGGCGGTCCTGACCTGGGCCAGGTCGATGCCGAGGGTCTTTGCACGCTGGCGCACGGCCGGCGAGGCAAGAATCTTCCGATCCCCCTCCTTTGCGGGCCGGACATCGTCCGATGGCGACTCATCGCGAAGGGAGACGGAGACGGACCGTGCTTCCGAGGGTGGCGCCTGTTCGAGCCCCACTTGCTCGGCTTCGCCGGTTCCATCCCCCGTCTCGAAGATCGCCAGGTCGGAACCGATCGCGATCCGGTCACCGACCTCACCGCCAAGCTCGACGACCTTGCCCGAAACGGGCGAGGTCATCTCGACCGTCGCCTTGTCGGTCATCACGTCGGCGAGCGCTCCGTCCTCTTCGACCATGTCGCCGACCCTGACGTGCCACGCGACCAGCTCGGCCTCCGCTATGCCCTCGCCGATATCCGGGAGCTTGAAGGCGAAGATTCCCATCGATCAGTCCTGCATGACCCGCTCAAGGGCTAGTCTGAGGCGCACCGGCCCGGGGAAATAAGCCCATTCCAGGCTGTGCGGATAGGGCGTGTCCCAGCCGGTGACGCGCTGGATCGGCGCCTCAAGCGAATGGAAGCAATGCTCCTGGACGAGCGCCGACAGTTCGGCGCCGAACCCGCCCGTGCGGGTCGCCTCATGGACGACGACGCAACGGCCGGTCTTCTTCACCGAGGCGGCGATCATCTCGATGTCGAGCGGCACCAGCGTCCGCAGATCGATCAGTTCGGCATCGATGCCGCTCTCTGCCACCGCGCCACTCGCGACGTGGACCATTGTCCCATAAGCGACTATGGTGACGTCGTTGCCCTCGCGCACGATCTTGGCCTTTCCGAGAGGAACGCGGTAATATCCCTCCGGCACCGCACTGTCGGCAAATTTGCTCCAGGGTGCGGCGGGGCGATCATAATGGCCGTCGAAGGGGCCATTGTAGATGCGCTTGGGTTCGAAAAAGATGACCGGATCATTATCCTCGATCGCCGCGATCAGCAGGCCCTTCGCATCGTAGGGATTGGACGGGATCACGGTCTTCAGACCCGCGACATGGGTGAAGATGCCTTCGGGGCTCTGGCTGTGGGTTTGTCCACCGAAGATGCCGCCTCCAAACGGCGAGCGCACCGTGATCGGCGCGGTATATTCACCGGCGGAGCGATATCGCAGTCGCGCGGCTTCGGAGACGAGTTGATCGAAGGCCGGATAGATATAGTCGGCGAACTGTATCTCGGCGACCGGGCGCAGACCGTAGGTCGCCATGCCGACCGCCACGCCGATGATGCCGTTCTCACTGATCGGTGTATCGAACACACGAGTCTTGCCGAACTTCGCCTGCAGACCCTCGGTCGCCTTGAACACGCCGCCGAAATAGCCGACATCCTCGCCGAGCACGACCGTGCTTCCGTCGCGATCCATCGCGACATCGATCGCGGAATTGATCGCCTGGATCATGTTCATCGTGCGGGTCGGGCCCGCCTCCACGGGCGCCGCTTCCGAAACGCCGGCCATCGTCAGATCCCCGCGGCCCGACGCTCGGCCAGCATCTGGGCAGCCTGCTCCTTGAGGTGCCAGGGCATCTCTTCGAACACGTCCTCGAACATGCTGTCGAAATTCTGCTTGAGGCCGTCTGCAAGTATGCCGTTCTTCTCGGCCTCGCGCTGGGCCTGCTGTACCTGCTCGGCAAGCTCGGCATCCATCAGAGCGTGCCGCTCCTCGTCCCATATGCCGAGCGCGATCACATGCTGCTTCAGCCGGACGATCGGATCGCCAAGCGGCCATTTGACCCGCTCTTCGGCGGCCCGGTATTTGCCGGGATCGTCAGAGGTCGAGTGGCTCTCCGCACGATAGGTGAAATGCTCGATCAGCGTCGGCCCCTGGTTGGATCGTGCCCTGTCGGCCGCCCAGGCGGTCGCAGCATAGACGGCCAGCGCGTCGTTTCCGTCCACGCGAAGGCCAGCCATGCCATAGCCGATCGCCCGCGCCGCGAAGGTCGTCGCCTCCGCGCCGGCAAAGCCTGAGAAGGACGAAATAGCCCATTGGTTGTTGACGATATTCAGAATCACCGGTGCGCGATAAACGGTTGCGAATGTCATGGCGGAGTGGAAGTCGCCCTCCGCGGTCGATCCCTCGCCGCACCAGACGCTGGCGATCCGGCTGTCGCCACGCGCCGCGCTCGCCATCGCCCAGCCGACCGCCTGCGGATATTGGGTGGCGAGGTTACCCGAGATCGAGAAGAAATTGGCCCCGCGCGCCGAATACATGATCGGCATCTGCCGACCTTTCAGCCGGTCGGCGCGGTTTGAGAAGATCTGGTTGATCATGTCGACGAGCGGCCAGTCGCGTGCGATCAACAGACCCTGCTGGCGGTAGCCGGGAAAGATCATGTCGTCATAGTCGAGCGCGTGCGCAGCGGCGACCGACGTCGCCTCCTCCCCCGTGCACTTGACGTAGAAGCTGGTCTTGCCTTGGCGCTGCGCCCGGTAGATGCGGTCGTCGAAGGCGCGGGTCAGCGCCATGCTGCGCAGCATTCTCAGCAAGGTCTCGGACGCCAGCCGCGGATTCCACGGCCCTCGCGCCCGCCCCTGGTCGTCAAGCACGCGGATCATATCGTAGCAGAGATCGCGTATGTCGGCTGGCCGTGCATGGCTCTCTGGCCGCGGGACGGCACCGGCGACAGGAATGGCGAAGTCGCTGAAATCCGCCGCCTCTCCAGGCCGCGACCGGGGCTCGGGCACGTGAAGCGACAGCGGCGGTAGATTCTGCCCGCTCATCAGCTGTGGATCCTCACCCACATGGCCAGCGATGCTTGACCATTACTCAGGATATATGGCCCCGGAACGAAATTACAACGACAGCGATAATCCTGCTGGACGGTCTCGGTTCCTGCCATGATCGAAAGAGCGTATCTCGATGTGCGCGCAGTTCGCGGAGCAAGGCTCAAGCGCGGATCGGTAAGCGACAAATCGCTTCCAAGCCGCCGCCGGGCCTGTTGGCGAGAACGAGGCTGCCACCATGTTCCTGCGCGATAGCACGCGCAATGCTGAGACCCAGACCGATACCGCCAGTGGCCCGATTCCGCGATGGCTCGCCCCGTTCGAATGGCTGGAACATCGCTTCGAGCGACGCATCCGGAAGGCCGCGTCCGCGATCCGCTATGCGAATCTCGGCTTCTTCGCCCTGCCGCGCGAGCGAAACCTCGACGCCACCACCATAGCTCACGCCATTGTCGATGAGGTTTTGAAACAGCCGCCGCAGCGCCATTGCGTCGCCTGCGATGATCACCGAATCCATTCCGCTTGCCTTCACCGGCCTGCCCATCTCGCGTTCGCCCGCGATCAGCTGTCCAAGCAGCGCGTCCAAAGCCACAGGCTCGCGGGTGCCGACATTGCCCGTCTCGCGGACGAATGAAATCGTTGCGGCAATCATTGCGCGCATCTGCTCGATATCCGCCTGAATCCTCTCGCGCACCGCATCGGGCACCGATTCCACCCGAAAGGCGATACGGGCCAGGGGCGTGCGCAGATCATGTGCGATGGCCCCGATCATGTTTGTCCGCTCGGTCAGATAGGCGGCCAGGCGCTCCTGCATCCGGTTGAGCGCGTGGGCCGTGACGCGAAGTTCCGCAGGGCCCTCCGCCTCCTCGACCGGGGGCGCCTGCGGATTGGCGCCCATCCGATCGGCGGCTTCGGCGATGCGACGGATGGGGCGAGTCAGCGCTCGCGCGAAGACCCATGCGAACGGAATGACGATCAGCACGCTCAGACCGAACAGCATCAATATACGCTGCTGCCACGGCGCCATCCAGGCACGGGGCGGCGTGCGGACGACCCGCCATCCGAGGTCAGTCCGCAGCGCGGCAACAACCGTGTCGAAGAAGATAGGCTCACCGCGCCGCATATAGACGCCGCGGTCGCCCCGATCGCGAAACGGCATGTTGCTGCGCTGGTCGGGCTCGAAAAATAAGCGGACATCGGCGACCGGAACGCCGATCTGCTCCGCGAGGCGCCTCGAGAAAGCCGATGAGACGATCATCCCCGCGCCGGCCACCGGCGGATTCGCTTGCTCGACGATCGTCAATCGCCGCTCACGCTTCTCGTCCTCGTCTCCCCTCCTCTCCCGGAGCACCGGTATCGGTTTCCCGCCGTCGCGCGGCAACCGGTAGAGCTGCCACTGCCGAACGCGATCGACCTTGCGGCCTGCCAGCGCCTCGGCGATGTCGGACAGGCTGTTGAAGTCGGGGCGAGGCGGCGGCGACGACAGGAACAGCCCGATGGTCACGACGAACACCACAACGACGCTCGCCAGCAGCAGCAGCAGCGTCTGCCAGAAGATCGGCAGACCGCGTCCGCGAAGAATTCTCACTCGCCCTCGACCTTCAGCGTGAACATATAGCCTTCGTTGCGGACGGTGCGGATCGGATCATCGGGCCCCAGCTTCTTACGCAAGCGACTGATCGTCACGTCGATCGCCCGATCGAAGACGTCGCTTTCGGCGCCCTTGCCGGCTTCGATCAGCTGGTCGCGGCTAAGGACGCGCTGCGGCCGATCGAGAAAGGCGGCGAGGACGCGAAATTCGGCGTCGGTGAGCGGGGCCGGAGGCGCATCGGGCCGACGCAGCTCACGCTGTACGATATCGAGCGCCCAATGGCCGAAGCGACGCACCGGACCCTCTCCACCGGCCGCCTCCTCGCCCCGCCGCCGCAGCACAGCGCGGATCCGCGCGAGCAACTCGCGCGGGTTGCAAGGTTTGGGTAGATAGTCATCGGCCCCGACCTCGAGCCCGATGATCCGATCGGTATCCTCGCCCATTGCGGAGAGCATGATTACGGCGGGCCCGGCGGGGCGCCGGACGCGGCGCAGGATCGACAAGCCGTCCTCGCCGGGCATCATCAAATCGAGCACGATCAGATCGGGGCGCTCGGCCATCATGCGCTCGTCCATCTCCGCGCCATTGGCCGCGCTTTCGACCCGCAGCCCGTTCGCCTGCAGAAATTCGCTGATCAGCGTGCGCAGATCCGGATCGTCGTCAACAACCAAAATCAACGGATCGGCGGCGTTCATTGGCGCTTCTTGCCTTGGGCGCTGCTGGCACAAATCGCGCTTGCGCGAAGCTGGGCGGGGGTCTTCGGGAGCCGAGCGATGGTCAGCGCCTTCTCCTGCTTGACGTCGAGATCGTCGAAACGCTCGGCCGCTGCGGCACGGAATTCCTGGCGGCTGACCGACCGATTGAGGTCGAGATCCGCCGAGGCGACGGGGTTGGGAATATTCAGGAAGGCGTAGCGTCCGGCGCCGATCGCGCCATCGCCGGGTATCGTCGCCCGCGTGGCCCTGTCCGCCCTTGCTGTTCGTCGATCGACCTCAACAGGCGCTTTGGGATCGGGACGGCGCTGGTAGAGGCGAATCTCCGGAGCGACGTCCTGCTCATAGGCGTGGACCTCGGGGGGCAGCAGTTCCCCATCGCCGTCCTTGTCGAGGGTGAGGAAAAAGCGATCGGCGTCGAGCAGCAGTTCGATCGCGGTGAGCTTGCCGTCATGGTCGCGATCGGCCTGAACGAACCAGCGTTTGACCGGATCATCGTCGTCACCGGTGGGCCGGAACGGCTCGCCCATCGGCGAGAGGAAAAGCTGCGGCTTGACTTTGCCCTCGCACGCTGGGGCCGGGGCCTCTTCCTTGGCGGCCAGAGCCGGCCAGGCCGTCACCAGGAGGCACATCGTCATGGCAAGGGAATGAAGCCAGGCCGGGCCTGCGATTCGCTCAAGAGCGCCAGCCGGCCGGGTATCCGGGCGCTTGCGGGAACGGCCCGCGCTGATGGGGTATTTTGCCATCATTCGTGCCGCAATGCCTCGATCGGGTTGAGCGACGCCGCGCGCCGCGCCGGAAAATATCCGAAGACCACCCCGATCACCGCCGAGAAGAAGAAAGCGAGGAGGTTGATCTGGACGTCGAAGATGAAGGGTACCTGCAGGACCGGTGCCAGGATGATCGTCGAGACCAGCGCAAGCAGAAGCCCGAGCAAACCGCCGAGACAGGCGAGCGTCACCGCCTCGACCAGGAACTGCATCAACACTTCCCGCGCGACTGCGCCAATCGCGAGGCGGATACCGATCTCGCGCGTCCGCTCGGTCACGGAAACAAGCATGATGTTCATAATGCCGATCCCCCCCACCAATAGGCTGACCGCCGCCACCGCGCCCAACAGCGAGGTCAGTATCTGCGTCGTGCCCTGCAGCGTGTCCGATATCTGCTTGGTGTCGAAGATGTTGAAGTCGTCTTCGGCCTCCGCGGTCAGGTGCCGTCGCTCGCGGAGCAGCTTGCGCAGCGACGCCTGGATCGCCTGGCTGTCGAACGCATCGTCCACCGATACCATGATCGTCCGTACGTCGCGGTTACCGGTCATCCGCCGCTGCACGGCCTTATACGGCATCAGAACGACATCGTCCTGATCGTTTCCAAAGCCGCCCTGCCCCTTGGCCGCGAGGGTGCCGATGACCTGGCAGGATATGTTCTTGATGCGGAATCGTTCCCCGACCGCGTCTCGGCCGTGAAAGAGACGGGTGCGTACGGTGTTGCCGATGATGCAGACTGCTTTGCCGGCCTGTTCCTCCGCGGCGCTGAATTCGCGCCCGCTGGTGAAGGTCCAGGGCTGGGCGATGAAATATTCGCGGTTGGTCCCGTTTATCGTCGTCGACCAGTTGGCGGCATTGTAAACGGCAATGCCGGCCGACTGGACGAGCGGCGCCACCGCCTTCACCCCGACCAGCTGGGCGCGGATCGCATCAAGATCCTCGATCTTGAAATCGGGCGGCTGCGGCCCGCCACCCCCGCGTCCGAACCCCTGGCCCGGCCGTACCTGCAGCACATTCGAGCCGAGGCTGGATATCGATTCCTTGACGGCCACCGTCGCCCCCCGACCGAGCGTCACCATCGTCACCACCGCCCACACGCCGATTACGATGCCAAGGATGGTCAGGAACGACCGCAGCAGATGTCGCCGGATTTCGCGGATGGCGAGGAGGAGGGTGGTGCCGTACATCTCAGGCCCCTCCACTAATATTCAACCCGCCGCTGCCGGCCGGGCTACGGGCGCGGGAGGACAATATCTCGCCTCCGGCAGGCGGGCGCGCGGCACGGACGGTCTCGGTCTCATAAGAGTTCATGCCTCCGCCCCCGCCTTCCTGCTCGGCTCGATGCTCTCGACCAAGCCGTCGCGAAAGTGGATGATCGTGCGGGCATAGGCGGCCATTTCAGGTTCGTGGGTGACCATCAGCACGGTTATCCCGCTCTTCTGGTTCAGGTCGGTCAGCAACTGCATGATCTCGACCGACCGTTCGCTGTCGAGATTTCCGGTCGGCTCGTCGGCGAGCAGTACGTCGGGGTGGGTGACGATCGCGCGAGCTATGGCGACGCGCTGCTGTTGACCGCCCGACAGTTCGGCGGGCGTATGATCCCACCAGTCCGCAAGCCCAACCTTGTCCAGCGCTGCCATCGCCGCATCACGGCGCACGGCCTTATCCTCGCCGCGATACACCAGCGGCAACTCGACATTCTCGAGCGCGCTCGTACGCGCGAGCAGGTTGAAGCCTTGGAAGACGAAACCCAGATAGCGGCGCCGCAGCAGCGCGCGCTGATCCCGCCCCAACGTCTCGACATGATGCCCGCGAAACAGAAATTCGCCCGAGGTCGGGGTGTCCAAGCAGCCCAGAATGTTCATCGTGGTCGACTTGCCCGATCCCGACGGACCCATCACCGCGACGAAATCGCCACGCGCAATATCGATGTCGACGCCCTTCAACGCCTGGAAAGCGGTCGCGCCTTCGCCAAAAATCTTCGTGACCCCGCGAAGCGAGATCAGCGTCTGACCGTTCGCGGCCTCATTGGCCATTGCGCCGGGGTCCGCTGGTTGAGGTCGTAGGACGGTCCGCCTCGCTGCCCGCGGCGAACTGGCCGATCACGACCTGCATGCCATCGGTCAGTTCGCCGCGGAGAACCTCCGCCTGGCTGCCGTTGCTCTCGCCCACGATGATCTGCACCGGCTCGGGCTTGTCGCCGGCGTCCCGCACTACATAGACGGTCTGTTGGCTCCCCCGGCCGATCGAGGCCTCGCGGTCGGCGCGCCCGCCTCCCCGGCGCGGCGGGCGCGGGGCGAGTACGCTCGTCAGGCCGCCGCCGGAGCTGCCCGCGCGCTGCCGGTCCGGCGAGAAGCGCAGCGCCGCCACCGGCACCAGCAGCACCTTTTTCTTCTGCATCGTGATGATATCGGCCGTGGCGGTCATGCCCGGCCGCAGCACGCCCTCTTGGTTGCCGACCGTCAATCGCGCGGTATAGGCGACCACGCCACTCGTCGTAGCGGTTGCGGCGGAAGAAGAGGTTGAGCCGGTCGAATTACTGCTGGCATTGGCGCCGACATCCACGCGCTCGATCGTCGCCGGAAAGGTTCGGCCAGGGAAGGCATCGACCTGGAAGGTCGCCGTCTGCCCGGCGCGCACCTGGCCGACATCGGCTTCGTCGACCTTCACCTCGAGCCGCATCTGGCGAAGATCCTCTGCAATTGTGAACAGGACCGGCGCATTGAGCGATGCCGCCACCGTCTGACCCGGCTCGATCGAGCGCGAAAGCACCTGACCATTGACCGGCGACTTGATGAATGCCTTGGACAGCGCGGTCCGAGCGGAGGACAATGTCGCACGCGCCTGAGCCACGGTCGCCCGGGCCGTGGCGACGCCGGCAATGCCCCGGGCGGCATCCGCGCGCGCCACGTCGAGCTCGGTCGCCGAGGGTACCTTGCCGCCGGAGAGTCGCCAGACCTGTTCCTGACGCCGCAGCGTCGCGCCCGCCTGCTGTGCAGTCGCCTCGGCTTGATCGACGCCCGCCAGCGCCGAGGCGAGGCCCGCTTCCGCCTGGGCAACCGCATCCTGAAGGCGCGCGGTATCGAGCCTGGCGAGGAGCTGCCCCTTCCTCACACGGTCGTTGTTGTCGACATAGACGTCGACCACCGTCCCGGACTGCTCTGAGCCGACCTCGACCTGATTGGTGGGCGCGAGGTTGCCGGTGGCCGAGACGATTACGGTGAGATCGCCGCGCTCGACCGGGCGCGTGGCATAAGCCGCCTGATCGCTGCCGCCGAGGAACAGCCGCCAGAGAATGATCAGGACGACGAGGACGGCGAGGCCGATGCCGATGCGGCGGAACAGAACCGCGCGCGCGGACGTGGGCTGCACGCCGAGAAAATCGTCCAGATCCTGGTGGGGCTTGTTATCGTCTGCTTCTGCCATCACGGTCTCGTCGAATCGGTCGTCGGCTCACGCCGCACATAAGGTCCTGGCGCAGGCATCGGTGCCACCTGCCACCCGCCGCCCAACGCCTTGTAGAGCTGGATCGTGGCGCTGGCCCGCGCGGCGCGCGCTATAGCGGAGGCATCTTGCGCCGAAAGCAGTGTGCGCTGGCTATCGAGAAAGGTCGAATAGTCGAGCAGCCCCGCCCGATATTGCGCGCGGGCGTAGGTGACCGCATTATTGGCGGCTTCGTAGCTGACCGACAGATCGCCCTCCCGCCGCGCGGCCACGTCGCGCGCTTTCAGCGCATTTTCGACCTCTTCGAGCGCGGTCAGCACCACATTGCGATACTCGTTATAGGCTATGTCGGCCGAGGCTCGCTGTCCAAGGATAGCGGCGCGGATCTGGCCGCCTTGGAAGATCGGGGCAGTGATGCCGGCGAGCAGACTGCCAATGCCATGATCGATGACGTTGCCGACCGACGTCGCCGATCCACCGAACGAGCCCGAGAGGCGCAGGGCCGGATAGAGCTGCGCCGTCTCGACACCGATCCGGGCCACTTCGGCTGCAAGCGCGCGCTCGGCGTTCGCCACGTCCGGACGCCGCGCGATGACCTGCGCCGGGATCGGAGCATCGACATCGGGTGCAAGCGGTATCGATGCAGGCGGGTCGATCAAGGCGGTGACCGCCCCGGGCGCCTCTCCGAGAAGGACTGCGATATGGTTGACGGCCACGCCATAGTCGTTTTCGATGGCCGGTATCGAAGCAGCTGTCTGGGCGCGGAGCTGACGCGCCCGTTCGACGTCGAGCGCAGAGACCAGCCCCGCCTGCTGGCGCCATCCGGCAATCTCGAGATCGTCGTCCTGCGCATGCAGATTCTCGCGGGCTATCCGCAGCCGGATCTGCGCGAGCCGGGCATCGATATAGTTCAGCGCGACCTCTGAGGCGATGCTTGCCTGGGTGAAGCGCAGCATCGCTTCGCTGGCCTCGGCGGAGGCGCGCGCAGCCTCGATGGAGCGACGAATGCCGCCGAACAGATCCGCCTCCCACGCGACATCGAGCCCGCCGCGATATACGGTGGTGTCACCACCCCGGCTAATCGTTTGCCCGACCACCCCGGCTAATCGTTTGCCCGGTCGTGGGATCGATGATCGACGAACTGCTGTTGCCGATGCTGCGCGAGACCGAGGCGCTCATACCGGCGGTGGGCAGCCCATGCCCTCGCGCACCGCGGAGATTGGCCCGCGACTGGCGGAGGCGGCTGGCGGCAGCGCCGACATCCAGATTGCCCGTGAAAGCGCGATCCACCAAACCGGTCAGCACGGGATCCTCGAACTGCTCCCACCAGCGGGCAAGGTCGCTCGACTCCGGTTCGGGCGCGATGGCACCGCTGTTCTGGAATTGATCCGGGATCTTGAGCGCGGCGATCCCTGGCGGGCGATAATCGGGACCCGCATTGCAGGCGGCCAGCAGCAGAAGCCCGAGCATAATAGCGGAGCGCGAAACGATGTCGTGGCGATCGTCCAATCTCATGCCGATCGTCGTAGCGCCCTTCCATGTCCAGGAATTTCACCGCTGAAATGCGGGATTTCGGACGGCACATAATATCGGTTGTCCGCAATCCGCAACAGCGCGCGACAAAACGTCCGCCCGTGGAAACGACGGGCGGACGTTTTGGTTCGATATGGGGAGCGTCAGCGCAGCGCGGCGAAGGCGGAAGCTTGCTGACCGACCAGGGTCACCTCAACCCGGCGATTCTGTTGGCGGCCGGCCGCAATCTTGTTGTCCGCCACCGGCTGCGCCTCTCCGTGCCCGATCGCGGTTATTCGATCGGCCGCGACGCCCATGCCGGCGAGCGCCGTACGCACCGACTGGGCGCGTGCCTCGGACAATTGCTGGTTATAGGCATCGCTACCCTGTGAATCGGTGTGGCCGTCAATCCGAACCTTAACGTCCGGATTGGCCTTCAGATATTGGGCGAGCGGAGCGAGCCGCTGGCCAGCGCCCGGCTTCAGTTCCGCCTTGCCGGTCTCGAAGACCACGTCCTGCAGGACGAGCGTCGCGCCGAGCTGGGTCTGCTTCAGCTGATATTCGCGCATCTCGGCACGCAACCGATCCGCCTCGGCCTGCGCCTTCGCCGCATCGGCCTGCGCGACGGCGACAGAAGCCTGTGCATCGGCCAATTTGTCGTTCTTGCGTTGATCGGCAACCGCCTTCGCCTGCTCGACGTCGGCCTTCAGCGCCGCGATTCGTGCCCGGGTACGCGCCGTCTCGATCAGGGCGTCGATCTCGCCGGCGACCGCCTCAGCCTGACCGGATTTGTCATTGTCCAGCTTCTTGTCGAGCTTGGCGATCCGATCCGAAGCGCGATCGAGATAGACCGCGCCATATTCGGCCACGCCCGGCTCAGCGCGCGCGACGGCGATCTTCTCGCGATACTGATCGGTTATCAGCTTGTCGGTCTTGTCGGCCAAAGCCGGCGTCGCCAGACCGCCGAGGGCGGTGGCGGCGACGAGACCGAGCATGAGCTTGTTCATCATCCTTCTCCTTTCACGCGCTCAGTTTGTCGCGACCTTCGACCGCTCGCTTTCGAGCGCGCGGAGCTCGGCCGTCGCGGTCGCCAGATCGGCAAGCGCGTCGGCCTCCTGAGCCAGCACGCGCGCGTGCCGGTCCTCGTCCCTACGGAACTTCGCGTTCGCCTCGTCGAGCGCGGTGCGGCTGCGGTTGAGCACATCGCCCGCATTGCCGCCGACGCCCGCCTTTTCGGCAGCGTCGAGCTTAGCCTTGGCCGCAGCGATCGCCACTCGGGCGTCATCCTCATCGCCGGCAACCGCTGCGCTCGGCAGCACCCCCGCCGACAGCGCGACAGCCGCGAGTCCCATGACAATCAGCTTGCTCATCTACCTTACTCCGCCTTTCAGACGGTCGGAAAACCCGGCTCGGCCCGCCTCGGTTCCCATCTGCGGCGGTTGCCCGACAGCAACAAACGGCCTATGCTCGTCCAAGTGCCGGAGAGGGCCCGGAAAAATGCCGATCATGCCGCGCAGCTTTTTTCCCATGCTGGTGACGGCGATGCCGCCGGGTTCGGGCGCCGTCGACCCGGCCACCCGCATAACCGGGTGAATGTCGAAGCGATGCGGATGGCCTTGGCCGATGCCCGGATATTCGCGGCCCCGGCGTCTTCCGGCGCTGCTTGTCGGTACCCCTTGGCAAAGACCAGGGGTGGCACGCAACACGCCGCCACATTTCGGCTCACATATGGCCATCATAAGGGAAATATCATGCATATATTCCATCGCTTCGCCGGACTGGCTGCCTTGCTGCTGCTGCTACTGCCGGCCGCCGGCCAGGCCACGCTCGCCACCGGCGCCAAGGCGCCGATGTTCGATACGCGCGCCTCGCTGGCAGGTAAGGATTTCGATTTCTCGCTGGCGCAGGCGCTCAAAAAGGGGCCCGTGGTGCTGTACTTCTTTCCTGCCTCCTTCACCCCGGGCTGCACGATCGAGGCCAACGAATTTGCCAAGGCGACAGAGGAGTTCTCGAAATATGGGGCGACCGTGATCGGCATGGCGGCGGACCCGATCGAGAAGCTGAACCAGTTCTCCGTGAAAGAGTGCCGTAACAAATTTGCGGTCGGCGTCGCTACACCCGCCATGATCGAAGGCTATGATGTTGCGTTCGCGCTGGTGCCTGGCCGCACCAATCGGACCTCCTATGTCATCGCCCCCGGCGGCAAGATCGTCTATTCCTATTCGGCGCTGAGCCCCGGCGGCCACATCAAGGGGACTATGGCGGCGGTGAAGGCCTGGGCCGCGAAGAAGTAGGCATTGCTGGCCGTCACGCGGCCCAGTGCGTGCTGTTCCCGATTGAGAATGTGCAGCGGGGGCCTACATTCCCCGAATGACACATTCCGACCCCCTCCGGTTGTCGGTGCTCGACCAGTCCCCTGTCGCCGAGCATTGGACCGCCGCGGACGCCGTCCGGAACACCATCGACCTCGCCAAGACGGCCGAACGCCATGGCTATCACCGCTATTGGCTGGCCGAGCATCATGCCTCGATCTCGATTGTCGGCGTCTCGCCCGAAGCGTTGATCGGTCCCGTCGCGCTCGCCACCGAGCATATCCGCGTCGGCTCGGGCGGGATCATGCTGCCGCATTATTCGCCGTTCAAGGTGGCGGAGACATTTCGCCTGCTTGGCGCGATGGCGCCCGGCCGCATCGATCTCGGGCTTGGCCGCGCCCCCGGTTCGGACCAGCGCACCGCCTATGCACTGCAGCGGGATCGATCGCGGCGCATCCCGCCCGACGACTTTCCTCAAGCCGTCGCGGAGCTGCTCGCCTATCTCTCCGACAGCCTGCCCGAGGACCATCCCTTTGCGCCGCTCGCCAAGACGCTGCCCGATGGGACCGGCGGTTCGCCCGATCCGTGGATGCTGGGATCATCGCCCGACAGCGCCCGCTGGGCCGCCGAGCTCGGCCTGCCCTATTGTATCGCCGACTTCATCAATGCGGAGGCACATCCGCTCGCCGAGCTTTATCGTCGCAACTTCCGGCCTTCGCGCTGGGCCGCCGAGCCTTATCTGATGGTGGCGTGCTGGGCGCTTGCGGGCGAGAGCCGCGCCGAGGCGGAGGATCTGGCCCTGCCGTCACAGGCGAGCTTCGCCCATTTTCTGCGCGGCACGCCGATCCGTGTGCCAGGGGTCGAAAAGGCTCGAGCGTTGCTGCGCGACCATCCTCCTGGCCGCACGATGAACCGTCGGCTCCTGCTTGGGGATGCCGCCGAGGTGCGCGCGCAGATCGAGACGGTGGCCGCACTATATGGCGCCCAGGAGATGATGCTCGTGAACATCATGCACGACCATAGCAAGCGGCGGCGCTCCTACGAGTTGATAGCGGAAAGCTTCAAGCTCGAGATGGCCGCCTGATACCGCCACGGCTCGAAGTCTGCCCGCGCGTCAACGTCGCGGCGACTGGCATGCTCCGATCCTTTCGATCAGCCGCATCGCCGCGGCGGGATTGCGCTCCTTCGCGCCGCTGATCACGAAAGCGAAGACATCGTGATCGCCGCCGTCCGATATGGCGCCGACGACATAGGGCAATTCTTCGGGCGCCTTTCCCGCCGCCCATTGCTTCGCAATATCGGCCCAGTGATCGAGCGCGTCGTCCTCATAGCCCGCCGCGAGGTGCGACCGGGTCTGCTGCAACCGGGCGTAGACGAAAGGCGCGACCATATCGGCGATGGCGGGGTAGCTCTCATGGTCGGCAAACACAATCGCGCAGCCATGATGACGGGCGAGATCGACGAATTCCGCGCAGGCGAAGCTCGGATGCCGTACCTCGAGCGCGTGACGGAGCGCCACGCCCTCAACGTCTTTGGGCAGGAGCTTCAGGAAAGCACCGAAGTCAGCCGCATCGAACAGCTTCGTAGGCGCGAATTGCCAGAGTATCGGTCCCAGCTTTGATCGCAATTCTGCGATACCCTGGCTCACGAACTTGTCGATCGACTCGCCGGCGTCGGCGAGCACGCGCCGGTTGGTGCAGAAGCGCGAGGCCTTGACGGTGAAGACGAAGCCGTCCGGTACCGTTTCTGCCCATTTGCGCCAGCTTTCGCGCTTCTGCGTGCCATAATAGGTCGCGTTGACCTCGATCGCCGTCAGATGACGGCTGGCGAATTCCAGCTCGCGCGTCTTCGCTAGACCCTTGGGGTAGAAATTGTCGCGCCAAGGCTCATAGGTCCAGCCGCCGACCCCGATGTGGATCGAACCCGCCACGCTTCACCTACTCGCACCGTCGAAGGGCTGGACCTTTAATGTCTCAAGCTCGATCGAGGGGACGCACCGCAGGTTGATCGCGCGGGTCTCGGTACCGTCAGGCATCTTGCCATGCGCGAAGGGCTGCGTGCCGCAACTCGCGCAGAAACGATGCTCGATTGCGTGCTTGTTGAACCAGTAACTCGAGAGATTGCCCTCGCCACTCGTCAAGCGGAATTGACCGGCCGGAAAGAAGGCGAGAAGGAGGCCCTTGCGCCGGCAATGGGAGCAATTGCACGATAGCGCTTCGCCGGGTGGGTCAGCGTCGACCATAAAGGTCACTTTGCCGCAATGGCAGCTTCCCTCGAAAGGCATCGCGACTGCTCAGCCTTCGACGATCGACGTGAAGCCGCCGAAGATCAACCGCTTACCGTCGAAAGGCATCTTTTCCATCTCCTGCTTCATTCGAGGGTCCGCCATCACTTTCGCGTTTATTTCATCACGCGCTTCACGCGAGGCATAGGTGATCCAGGAGAAGACGACGACCTCGTCCTCCTGGAGATGGACGGCGCGAGGAAAGCTGGTGAGCTCGCCGACGGAGACATCGTCGGCGATGGCCTCGACGTAGGAGAGCGCGCCATAGCCCAGCCATGTGTCGCGACCGAGCTCAGCGACCTTGCGATATTCATCGATCCTGTCCTTCTTCACGGGCAGCAGGAAACCGTCGATGTAGGTCATATATACTCCTCTCGAAATGTACGCAGGTATAGCCTGCCGTCATGGCAAGGACGCAGCCGATGGCAACATTCCTACTCGGCTTATCGCGTCAATCGATCGGCCGGCCGGCTTTCGCCTCGATCGGCTGCGCGACCAAGCGACGCAGCATTTGAAATGCGCCGATGTCCGATCGTTCGACCTTTTCGATGACGAGAAGCGGCGCCGCCCGATAGCTTCATGTCATTGGGGCCGAGGGATTCGCCAAGCGCAATCTGTCATCATTCAGGCAGCGCTTCATCACGGTTTCAGGCGTTGCGTCCGACGCCGCCACAGAGTTTCGATATGAAGGGAAGACCGGCCGTGCAAAAGATTCGGCAAGCCGGCGGGCCGACCGACCGTCCTCGACAAAGCCTTTCTGCTGATTGCCTCGTTGCTTGCAGCGCCCTATCAACGACCCGTGCTCGGGCTTGCATATCATCCTCCCCTCGGTTTCAACCTTGAGCACCGCGAAGAATCCGGGCGCGGCGCGGCCTGCGACCATCGGACATAACGGCTTAACGCCGATGTGAGAGAGGGTGCCTCCGGCACGAATGCGGACACCAACAAGGGATAGGTTATGCGATTAGCGATCATCGGTACGGGGTATGTCGGCCTGGTTTCGGGGGCCTGCTTTTCCGAATTCGGCCACGACGTCACCTGTGTCGACATCAACGAAGCCACGATCGCGAAGCTGAATAAGGGTGAGATCCCGATCTTCGAGCCGGGGCTGGAGGAATTGGTCAAACGCAACCACCGCTTCGGACGGCTGAATTTCACCAGCGACATCAAGCAAGGGGTGAAGGACGTCGATGCGGTGTTCATCGCGGTAGGAACCCCGTCCCGCCGCGGGGACGGCCATGCCGACCTGACCTACGTCTATCAGGCGGCGCAGCAGGCTGCCGAGGCGCTGACCAAGCCTTGCGTCTTCGTCACCAAATCGACCGTCCCCGTCGGTACCGCCAAGCAGGTTGCCGCGATCGTTACCAAAGCCCGGCCAGACCTGCAGATCGAAGTCGCGTCGAATCCCGAGTTTCTGCGGGAAGGATCGGCAATCGAGGACTTCATGCGCCCCGATCGCGTTGTCTGTGGGACGTCGAGCGAGACCGCCCAGCAGACACTGCGCGATATCTATCGTCCGCTCTCCTTGCGCGAAGTCCCCATCCTGTTCGTCGACTGCGAAACGTCCGAGCTCATAAAATATGCGGCCAATGCGTTCCTGGCCGTCAAGATCACTTTCATCAATGAAATCGCCGACCTGTGCGAAAAGACTGGAGCGAATGTGCAGAGCGTCGCCCGCGGCATCGGCATGGACAACCGCATCGGCAGCAAGTTCCTCCATCCCGGCCCGGGCTATGGTGGTTCCTGCTTCCCGAAGGACACGACAGCGCTACTGAAGACCGCCGAAGATTATGAATCGACGATGCAGATCGTCAAGGCTGCCGTCGACGTGAACAATCTCCGCAAGCGCTCGATGGGCCGGCGCGTGATCGCTGCAGCCGGTGGATCGGTGCAGGACAAGAAGATCGCGCTCCTCGGCCTGACCTTCAAGCCAAACACCGACGACATGCGCGATTCGCCGAGCATCGACATCGTGCGCGTGCTCCAGGACAATGGCGCGCGGGTCGCGGCCTTCGATCCCGAGGGGCATCATCAGGCGCAGGCGATGCTCGAGAATGTCGAGTTCGCCACCGATGCCTATGCGGCGATGGACGGCGCCGACGTTCTGGTTCTCGTCACCGAGTGGAACGAGTTCCGCGCGCTCGATCTCGACCGGGTTAAAGGGCTGCTCAAGTCGCCGACGATCGTCGACCTGCGTAACATCTACCCGCCAGACCAGATCCGCGCAGCCGGTTTCCATTATACGTCGATCGGCCGCCCGTGACGGCGGCCTAAGGGCGTCGGTAGCCAGTCCAGGCCGTTACAAGGGAATGTGCGGCTGGATGGCGGCCGCTATCGGCCCGCTGATCTTGCTCTGGAGATGATCGATCCAGTCTGACACCGACCGGCTTGCAGCGGAGGACTTCCGTATGGCTTGTCGGGCGAACGGAGAGGGGCCGGCTTGAAAACAATCGCAGATCCCGATCGCGCGCTTGGTGATGGCCTGACCGCCATCAGAGCCGAATTCTCGGTGCCAAAGGGCTTTCCCGCCGGCGTGGTCGAAGCCGCCACGCGCGCGGTTGCCCGGCGCCCGAGCGAGCATGTCGACCGCACGGCCATTCCGTTCGTCACGCTCGATCCGGCGAGTTCGACCGATCTCGATCAGGCATTCTGGATCGAATCCGCCGGCTCCGATCTGGTGCTCCGGTACGCCATCGCCGATATCGCCTGGTTCGTGGAGGAAGGCGAAGCCGTCGACGTCGAAGCATGGAAGCGAGGCGAGACGATCTACCTGCCCGATGGCAAAGCCGGGCTTTATCCGCCGATCCTGAGCGAGGCCGCTGCGAGCCTTTTGCCTGGCGGCCCTCGCCCCGCTACGATCTTCGTGGTTCGCATCGGATCGGACGGCCATGCCCGGCTCGACGGGGCCGAACGCGCGCTCATCGAGAGTCGGGCCAAGCTGGCCTATGACCACGTCCGGGACGATCAACTGCCGGCCGGCTTTGCCGAACTGGCTCGGAGAATAGAGATCGCCGGGGCGGCGCGAGGCGCCATCCGACTGGACCCTCCCGAACAGGAAGTAACCCGGCGTGCAGACGGCAGCTTCGAGTTGTCGTTCCGAGGCCGCTCGAGGTATGAGGATCGCAATGCCGCACTGTCGCTGGCTACCAACCTCGCGATCGCCGAAACACTGCAGGTACATCGCACCGGGCTTTTTAGGGTGATGGCAAGGCCTGATGCCGAGGCGGTCGATCGGCTTCGGCTGACGGCGCGTGCGCTTGGCCTGGAATGGCCCCCCGAAATGACGATCGAGCAATTCGAGCGTGGGCTCGACCCGGCTATCGCCCATCATCCGCAGATGATGATAGCAATACGGAAGGCCGGCCGAGGCGCCAGCTATGCGCCCTGGCAAGACGGCACACCGGCCTGGCACGCGGCAGTGGCGGCTCCCTACGCCCATGCGACAGCGCCACTCCGCCGCCTCGCAGACCGTTATGTCGTGGACGCGGCTCGCGCGATCGCCAACGGCCGGGCTGTTCCCACCTCCGCTGCGAACGCGTTCGACCGGCTGCCGGCCGTGATGGCGCGGGCTGATGCCGCAGCGGGACGGATTGAACGCGCCGTTGTCGACCTTGCGGAAGCAATATTATTGAAGGGCCGTGTCGGCCAATCGTTCAGCGCGGTTACGACGGAGATTGACGATCGGGGCGCTCGAATTCAGCTATGCGATCTGCCGGTCGTCGCGCGCGTGAAGGGCTCCACCTTGGGCGAGGGCGCGGCCATTGCGGTCCGATTGGTGAGCGTCGACATGGGCAGCCGAACCGCCCTGTTCGAACCGGCAAACGATGCGCCGGCCGGGCCGCGAAGTTGACCGCCGCTAAACTCAACCACCCAGCGGGACGAACCGAAATTCGCCGGCCTCCACGGCGATTTTCCCGGCGTGGGGCGCCTGGAAATGGGCCGGCATGAAGTAGCTGTCCTCGGCTGCGATCGTCTCCCTGAGCCGCTCGCGTGTGGCGATCGCCCTGGCGAGGTCGTCATCGCCGCCGAGGGTCAAGCGCGGGTCGATGACCTGCAGCGGATGATGAAACGCATCGCCGGTGAACCACAGCCGCGTTCGATCATGGTCGACACGCAGCACGCAATGTCCGTCGCTGTGGCCATGGGCCGGCTGGATGACCACACCGGGTGCGATCTGGTGGTCCGAAGGGACGAGGGTGGCGAGCCCCGCGTCGATGACAGGCTGCACACTGTCCTCGAAGACGTTGATGTTATAGTAGACTTCCCTGTAGCCCGGCTGCGTCGGATCCCACCGCCGCACTTCATCTTCGATGAAATAATATCTGGCGTTGGGAAAAGTGGGCACCCAGCGCCCGTCGCGAAGCCGCGTGTTCCAGCCGCAATGATCGCAATGCAGATGCGTGCAGAACACCGCATCAACGCGGTCCAACGCATAGCCGGCCTCGGCGAACCGTTCGAGGAAAGGCGTGTTTAGGCGATGGAAATGGGGCATCTCCGGCCGGTCGCGGCCATTGCCGTTACACGGGTCGATCACGACGACGAAGCCGTCGAGGTCGAGTATCCAGGTCTGGAAATTGAGCGAGAAACTATCGTCCTCTGATCGCGCGAAACGTGGATAGAGCCACGATCGATGCCGCTCTATCAACGCCTCGACGGGCCCGAGACTGCTCAGGGGCATGCGAAGGGTCTCGCTCTCGCAAACCCTGCGCACCGCGATATTGCCGACTTGAATGTGCCCGTTTTCCACGTCGCCCGCTCCTTGTCTCGCAGCCCCTTTAGCTGATGGCCTGCTGCTTTGAGATTCGGCTGGCTTACTGCGACGCGGGGTTCACGTCACGAATTAGTCGAATGCACTGCGGATGAGGAAATGGACGTCCAGCGACCGACCGGCGGATGAACCAGCTATAAGGCGCAACCGGCGCGCTCGTTTGCCCATCATCGAGGTCAGTCGTGCTCGATAATGATCTCTGACCTAAAGACGGAGCGGGCCCCGGAGGCGAGTCGATCGCCCACGAGGCCCGTGCCGTTGTACGTCTAGGCGAGAGCTCAGCGGCCGAATTCGTACCGGAGCGTCAGGCCGAAGGTTCGCGGTTCGGCAAGCTGATAGCTGATCGTACCCAGCGTCAGCGACGTCGAAGCGGCGCCCGAATAATTTTGTCTGTCGGTGAGGTTCTTGACCCACGCCGAAGCGCGGAGCCCGGTGCCGCCGATATCGTCAAGGTTCAGGCGAAGATCGAACTGCCTGCTGCCGGGAACACGCACTTGGACGACCAGGTAGCTGCCGCTATAGTGGTAGTCCAGACTTGCGCTCAAGTCGCCCCCCAGGATCTTCCCCGGATATTGGACCGTCACCCCGGCATTCGCCATCCAGGTGGGCTGCCCCTGCGGTTCGACCGTGGTTGGCAGAACCAGTCGTCCTCCGGTCGCCGCCGCGAAGTTCGCGAAATTCACGTTCTTCGCGAAATCGAGCCGATCGACCTTGATGTCGACATAGGAGAGATTTCCGTTGAACGTCACCTCGCGGATCGGACTGAAGGTCGCATCGGCCTCCACACCCCGGATCGTCAGCTCGCCGGCGTTGACGAGCGTGGTCAACGTCGCGATGTTGACGAACGAGCCCGGCGTGGTGCCAACCGCGCAGTTGGCCGTCGTATGCCCTGGTGTGCCGAGCGCCTGGGGCACGCAGACATTGCCGAGGTTTGACGTGGACACCGGAACCTGGGCGCCCTTGTCCTTGCCGGTGAACGCCGCAACGTTCAGCGTGCCGCTCATGTCGCCGGACCGGAACCGTAGCTTGGCGCCGACTTCGAAGTCGGTGAGGGTCTCAGGCTGAAACGTCTGAACCGAGCTCAGATACTGATCGATTTGCGGTGAATTATACCCGCCGCCCCTATAGCCGCGGCGATGCGTGACATACACCATCGCGTCCGGATCGATCTGCCAGTTCGCGCCGAGCGTGTAGGTAAGCTTCTTGAACTTCGCCGCCGGCAGCACGCTCGATACGCCCGATCCCGGCAAGCCTACGCCACTCCGGCACTGAGATTCGGTTCCCACCACGCCCGCGATATCGGCAGGCGTGAGCACCGCCAGCATGGGCGCGAGGGGACTGGTGAACGGTCCCCCTGGCGTCTGGAGCGCGGTGCATATCGCCTGCGAATCCCATGTCTGGCGCAGGCCGGCGGTTACCGTCAGCCCCTCGACAAAGTCGTCGAGCGAATAATCGACCTGACCGTAAAGTGCCTTGCTCTTGTTGTTCGCATAGGTGGCGAAGAAGCTGTGCGAGAGACCGAAGAAGGCGTTGACCTCGTTCGATTCCGAGCCGCCCGGGCCATTGGGCTTCTCGCTGAGATAGAAGCCGCCCAAAGTATATTTCAGCTTGTCGCCGAAGAAGGACCCCGACAGCTGAAGCTCGTCGGTCGTCTGCTTCAGACGGCGGCTCAGAAAGGTCGGGAGGATCGGCGGCGCAAGGCCGACGATCGAGGCATTCTGGAAGTTGTCGGTTTCGCGATAGGCGAAGATGTTTTTCAGCTGATGGTCTTCACCCAATCCGACCGTGGTCGTGTTGGTGATGCCCTTGATAATCGTGCGGGTCAGCCAGGGGTCAGCCTGAGTATAGTTGACCCGATCCTTTATGCCCAATGCCGCCGCCTCGCGCGCCGAAAATACATTGCAGTTGATCGGCCCGCTGGCCGCCGGCCCAGGACCGTTGAACCCGCACTGCGCCAGCGACGGGACGATGAGGTTGGCATAGAGATTAGCGAAGCCGACAACCGCCGGATTCGTCGAACCCTGCGTAAGAGCGCCGAAGATCGTCGCCGGACTTTTATCGTAAAGTGCAAACGGGGTGTTAAAGGCGGCATAGGGAGCCGGAAGGCCGCGAATCTTGGAATAGTCCCCGACCGTTATGCTCTTAATCCAGTCGGTCGGCTCGACCAGGAGCGAGACACGATAGGACTGCGTCGCATATTCATCGAGATTATGCTTGCTCGGCCGGAACTGGCCGGGGATGAACCGGGGAGCGGCCGGGTTCGATGTGTCCACCGTGTAGGGCGTGAGCAGGTAGGTCTTTCCGCCATAGCTGGAATGTCCGGCCTGGGCCGCCACGCGAAGCGCGATACGGTCCTCGATGATGGGCAGGTTGATCGCCGCTTCGCCTTCGTAGCTATCATATTGCGCGACGGTGCCGCTGACATAGCCTTCGAAATTATAGGTCGGCGCCTTGGTGACGGTGAGGATCGCGCCGCCAATCGCGTTTCTTCCGAACAGCGTCCCTTGCGGCCCCTTGAGAACCTGGATGTTCTCCATATCGTAGGTCTGGATCAGCGAGCCTGCATTCGGCAGCGGGACGTCGTTGACATAGGTGAGAACGCCCGGTGCGCCATTGCCGGTCACGGCGCGGGACTGGCCACGGATCACGACGAAGGGCACGCCCTTGGCGCCGGCTGACGAGATAGCGAGGCCCGGGGTGAGGCGCGTGAGGCTTTCAGTGTTGTTCACGCCTTTGGCGAAGAGAGTTTCACTCGAAAAGGCCGAGATGGAGATCGGAACCTTGCTCACCTGCTCGGCGCGGCGGCGGGCGGTCACGACGATATCGCCTTCCGTGCCGGCGACATCGCTTTCTGCCACGGAAGCGCCTTGCGGTGCGGTCGCGCCGCTGGCGGGAGCGTCCTGTAGCGCGAAGCGGAGAGCGGCGCCGGATGCCGGACCGCGAACGGAGCGGTCACTCTGCAGCGTGCCGCCCGCCGCATGGGCAGCGCATCCCAAAACCAGTGCTGGGACAGCCGCACCCAGCCATAGACAGGCGCGAACCTTGATCGTCATACCCCCTCCTATTCGAACAGTGAATAACATATTTAGCCACGACATGTGGTTGGCGCGGACGTTAACGTCCCGCTCGGCGAAAACAACCCGCCCCCGAAACTGATCAGTGCCCGTGTCTTTGCGGCAACAGTGGCCTCGCCTAAACGTGCCGGATCGGGTTGCGCCCGATCACGACGAGTCCGCACCGGAAACCTTCACAGCATCAGACAGGCGCACTGAACGCTCCCGCGCAATGGCCGGTCGCATAGCCTTGTCGCGCTACGCCAATTGTGGCAGCTTCTTATAAAATGGCGCCCTGTCGCCTTGGACAAGGGAGCCAGATGGAGAGTCCTGTGAACATCCATTCTCAACCATATGCGCCCCCGTCCCAGGATGAACTGGCTTGGCTGGGCACCCGGCCGATTCCCGCGGCCCCCTTTTATGATCCTGCCTGGTATGCGGACGAGATAGCAGCGATCTTCAAACGCGACTGGCTTCAGATCGGGCATGTCTGCGAACTTGCCGAGCCGGATTCCTTCATCCGTCGCGAGCTTGAATTCGCACGCGTGTCGCTGCTGATCATGCGGGGCGCGGACGGAGAGATTCGCGCGTTTCACAACGCATGCACGCATCGCGGAACACAGCTCGTGACAGATGTAAGCGAGGGCCGGGCGCGTAAGCTATCGTGCAAATATCATTTCTGGACCTTTGCCAATGACGGGCAGTTGCTGAGCGCACCCGACTTTGAGCGTTTTAATCTTAAGAAGTCGGATTGCGCGCTGCGACAGGTACATTGCGACGTCATCGCCGGCCTGATCTTCGTGAATCTGCGAAAAGGACCGGTGCAGGGCCTGCGCGATTGGCTCGGCGCACTAGCGCCGCAGCTCGAGAACCTACCGCTGGCCGCGGCCACCCATTTCACCGAATATGTTTACGATATCGATGCCAACTGGAAGCTGACATACGACAATTTCCAGGAAAATTATCATTTGCGCTTCATTCATACGCGGACCGGGGCGATGGGAATTGGACCCGATAACCCGTTCGGCTATCCTGAGGAATATGGGTTTTTCGGCCCCCACCGCACGCAGACGATCTGGATGAACCCCCAGCCCAGCTTCGCTCCATTTCAGCAGCTAGGATTGGAACGCGCGGCACAGGCGCTCATCGAGAGGGGGATGAGCCCCCACGGTACAATCAAATATTTAGCCCTGTTCCCGAACGTATTCCTGTACGGATCCGCCCAACAGCTGTTCAATCACATCGTCTTTCCGATCGGTCCGGAAAAATCACGTGGCGTGATCCGGATGTATTGGAGCGGCGCGGATGCCAGTCCGAGCGAACGGTTCGCGCGCGAGTTTTCCGCGATGAATATGCGCGACGTCCACTCCGAAGATCGCGCGGTGATATTGGCCGGGCAAAAGGGCCTGGCGAGCGGCGCCCTGGAACATATCAATTATCAAACCCAGGAATCGCTTTGTCGACATCTGTTCAACGAGGTCGAGGCGCGTGTGCTGGCATGGCGAAGCGAGCAGAGCGGAGCGGGCGCATGAGCGGCGTGCTACCGCCGGCTTTCGCCAAGTTGGAACCGTTCGTGGCGCACTGGGCGGCGGACAGCACCGCAGAGCGAGCGGCGGCAAGAGATATGGCGGACGCCGAAGCCTGTGCAGCCTTTTTGACGGCGGGTCTGCCCTACGCGGCCAAGGCCCTCGACTATCTCGACACCAAGGGCTTTGCTGGTTTCGATGTGGCGGACGAACGATTGATGAGGTTGATGCTGGGACTGGCCCATGCTGGTTTGGCGACCGAGATATTAGGGCCCGACGAGGCCAAACATGCATTGGACCGGCCCGCGATGAAGATAACGCGTGCGCCAGCGGATGCAGCGCCAGCGGCTTAAGCGCAGTGGCTAGCGATCTGCGGATCGCCGCCTGGACTCGCAGACGGCGTCCGCGTCTCCCGCCCGCCCGCAGGCGGCGGCTTATCCGCCAGATCGGCCGCATGTCGCGTCGGGGAATGCGACTTTGCCTGGCATCGAGCCGACCCGGTTGATGCGCGTCGGCGCGGGTTAGTCGCGCCGCGAGGCGATGAGACCTCGCAAAGAGGCAACGAACTCGCAAAGAGGCAACGAAGACGCAGCGATATCCCCAGTCCCTCGACCTACCGCCGCCGGTAACGGAAGTACCACACCTCGTGACCCTTGGCCCGGGCCTTCGCTTCATAGCGCGTTTCGGGCCAGTCCGCGGGGCGCACCAGAAAATCGGACGGCCGCTCACCAAGCCATTCGAAGTCCGGTGAGCGGCCCATCACCATCATCGCCCAGCGGACATAGACGGGATGGTCGGTCCCGAAGCGGAACTCGCCGCCTGGCTTCAGCTTACGCGCGATCAGCCCGATCGGGCCGTCGTTCATGAAGCGGCGCTTGGCGTGCCGCGCCTTCGGCCAGGGATCGGGATGGAGCAGCCAGGCACGATCGAGCACAGCGTCGGGCAGCCGTTCGAGCACCTCTATGGCGTCGCCCATATGGAGCCGGATATTGGCGAGACCAAGCTCATCGATCTTCAGCAACGCCCCGACGACGCCATCCAGAAACGGTTCGCAGCCGATGAATCCGTGCGCCGGCCGCTGGCTTGCCTGCCAGGCCATATGTTCGCCCTTGCCGAAGCCAATCTCGAGTTCGAGCGGGCGCGGTGCGCCGAAGAGGCGCTCGGCATCGAGCGCCCCGCACTCGGGCACGGTGATCTCGGGCAGCAGCGTGTCGACGAGTTCCGCCTGGCCGCGCCGGAGTTTGTGGCCCTGGCGGCGGCCATAAAGCCGGCGGATGGTGAGCGGATCGTTCATAGCCTGCCCTTCGAACTTACCGGTGTCGCAGGCGAAGCGTCGCGGCCCAGGCGCGGTTCCCGTAGGGCAAACAACCGCGATGCACGGAGAATCCAGGATCAGGTCAAGCCAACGCCGCCTTCAACCTGTCGACGAGATCGGTGCGCTCCCAAGGGAAGAAATCGCCTTCCGCCTTCCGGCCGAAATGGCCATAGGCAGCGGTCTTCGAGTAGATAGGCTTGTTGAGGCCGAGATGGGTGCGGATTCCGCGCGGGGTCAATCCGCCCAGTTCCTTGATCCCCTGAATCGCCGTCTCGATCGCTGCGTCGGTGACGCCCGTGGCGGCGGTACCATGCGTGTCCACATAGAGCGACAACGGCTCGCTGACGCCGATCGCATAAGCGAGCTGGATCGTGCAGCGGCGCGCAAGCCCCGCCGCGACGATATTCTTCGCGAGGTAACGGCTGACATAGGCGGCCGAGCGATCGACCTTGGTAGGGTCCTTGCCGCTGAAGGCGCCGCCGCCGTGCGGTGCGGCACCGCCGTAAGTGTCGACGATGATCTTACGGCCGGTGAGCCCGGCATCGCCATCGGGACCGCCGATCTCGAAGCTGCCGGTGGGGTTGATATGATAGACCGTTTGATCGGAAAGAAGGCTGGCCGGCAGCACTTTCGCCACCACGGCCTTCACATAATCCTTTAGCTCGGCCTCGTTGGCCCCCTCGTCATAGCCCTTGCCATGCTGCGTCGAGACGACGATCGCCGTCGCGGCAGCCGGCTTGCCGTTCTCGAACCGCAGCGTGACCTGGCTCTTGGCGTCAGGCTGCAGGAACGGGGCAGCCCCCGAATGGCGATCGGCCGCCATCGTCTCCAATATCTTGTGGCTGTAATAAAGCGTCGCCGGCATCAGGTCGGGCGTCTCATCGCACGCGAAACCGAACATGATGCCCTGGTCGCCCGCGCCTTCGTCCTTGTTGCCGCTCGCGTCGACGCCTTGCGCGATGTGCGCGGACTGGGCGTGAAGATTATTGTGGAACGTGAGGCTTTCCCAGTGGAACCCTTCCTGTTCATAGCCGATCCGCCTGACGGTATCGCGCACCGCCTGTTCGATCTCGGCCTGTGCACCGGGTGCCCACGCGTCGTTCTCATAGACGCCCTTGCAGCGGATCTCGCCCGCCAGCACGACGAGTTGGGTCGTGGTCAGCGTCTCGCAGGCGATCCGCGCCTCCGGATCCTTTGACAGGAAGAGATCGACAATCGCATCGGAAATCTGATCGGCGACCTTGTCGGGGTGCCCCTCGGAAACGCTTTCGGACGTAAAGAGATAATTGCTGCGCATGGCGATGCGGACCCTCGCTGAACTGCCTACCGATACCGAGCCACGCCCGAACCGGATATAAAGACTTCGTTATATGGCCCCTAGCGGAGCTTGACGGTGATGGCAATTCCGGTCGTCAGCAGCGCAAGGGCGAAGAACAGCGGCAGCAGATTGCCGAAGCGCGCGAAGGGCGTCGGCGGTCGCGGACCGGGCAAGACCGTCGCGATGCGACCGGCCGCTCGCCAACCGATGGTTGAGAGCAGCCGACCGTCGGCGTCGATGACCGCGGAGATTCCGGTAGGAGTCGATCGGACGATAGGCATCCCTTCCTCGGCGGCGCGGAGACGCGCCTGCGCCAGATGTTGCGGTGGGCCCCAGGCCCCAAACCACGCGTCGTTGGAGGGATTGAACAAGAAATCGGGCCGGTCGGCAGGGTCGACGATCCGGCCCGAAAATATGATTTCGTAACAAATCTGCACGCCAGCCTTTCCGAAGCCCGGAATCGCCAGCGTTTTCGGACCCGGGCCCGGCCGGAAATCGATCTCACCGGGCACCAGCCGCGACAGACCGATGGCCGACAATAGGGAACGGGCGGGCAAATACTCGCCATAAGGCACCAGATGCGCCTTGTCGTATCGACCGAGGATTCGACCAGCTGCGTCAAGCGCGAACAGGCTATTATGGGCGGCGATCAGCTCGCCCGCCCTATCGAAGATCAGCGAATCGCCGCCGAGCATGATTTTGTCGTCGGGGCCCAGCAGCGCCGCAATGCGGGCGCGGGCGGCCGGCTCGATCTCGAGATAGTCGGCTGTCGCCGCTTCCGGCCAGAGCACCAGCCGGGGAGCGAGGCCGGGGCGGCCGGTCAGTTCTGACAGGCGCGCGAAGTTGGCGGCCTGCAGGTTCGGATCCCATTTCTCATTCTGGTTGATGTTCGGCTGGACGACGACGAGCGCCGGAGCGCTGCGCGCCGGCAGCGGCCGCAGCATATAGGCCGACAGAATCTGCGCCAGCATGGCCACGAGCAACGCCCAGCCGGCACGTTGCCAGCGAACCCGCTTGCCGCCCGGCAACGCGATCAGCACCCATATCCCCGAGAGCATGATCATCCACCCGGACAGGCCGTAGGTACCGACCAGTCGACCGAGGCCGAGCCAGGCCGGCTCGGCCGCGGACCGATCGATCATGATCGCGGCAAGTGGATTCCAGGCGAATCCGGTGAAAGCGGTGCTGCGCAATAGCTCGCCCAGGATCCACGCACCGGCGAACAGCGGGACGAATCCATAAGCGCTCGGCCTCGGGCTCGGCAAGGCGACCGGGGGGCTTTCCATTCCTTCCGGGATCAGGCGCTTGAGCTTGCTTCGCCGCCGCGCCTCCTCGATCCGCCGTCGCCGCGCGGCAAGCAGCAGCGGCGCCCGGTGCAGCCACCAGGCGAGCATCGCCGCCCCCATCGGATAGAGCGCGAGGTAGAGGGCGAGCAGCACGACCGCGATCCAGCCGAGCCACGCGGGCATCGCCTGCTGGAAGCTGAACGCGGTCGCGATCCAATTGAGGCCGACCGTGAAGTGACCGACCCCGAAACACCAGCCGCGCAGCGCCACATCCCGAAGCCGCGGAGCATCGAGCAGCATCCACATCAGACCGGCGATGCAGAGCATCGTCAGAAACCACCAGTTGAGCGGGGCGAAACCTAGGGCCGAGGTCAGACCGAGACCAAATGCGATAGCCGGTTTCTTGATGAAGGTGAATCTGTGCATGCCGGTTGAACGAATTCTCCCTCCCCCCATATCGCGGGCATGCCGCGCCAGAAAGAGCGCGTGGCAACGGCAACGCAGAAAAATGCTCCTTATGCTGCTTGACTCCGGAACGGGGTCGACCATATGGCCGCTAGCACTCAACCTAGGTGAGTGCTAAAAGTTCAATCCCGATGCTGGACGGCGTCCACGAACCGCTTGCCGGCATCGCCAAGGAAAGGGTGAAGCCATGAGTTTCCGTCCGCTGCACGATCGCGTGCTCGTTCGCCGCGTCGAGGCCGAGGAAAAGACCGCAGGCGGTATCATCATCCCCGACAGCGCCAAGGAAAAGCCGCAAGAGGGCGAAGTTGTCGCCGTCGGCGGCGGCGCTAAGGCCGAGGATGGCAAGGTTACGCCGCTCGACGTCAAGGCCGGTGACAAGATCCTGTTCGGCAAATGGTCGGGCACCGAAGTCAAGATCAACGGTGAAGACCTGCTGATCATGAAGGAAAGCGACATCCTCGGCATCGTCGGCTGAAATTCCGTCGCTCCGGCGGAGGCCGGAGCCGCCACCATCAAGGTGGACAATGTAGTTCATAGCGGCCCCAGCCTCCGCCGGGGCGACGAAATTGAGAAGGAATGAAGAAATGGCAGCGAAAGACGTCAAGTTTTCGCGCGACGCCCGTGAGCGCATTCTGCGCGGCGTCGACATCCTCGCCGACGCGGTGAAGGTCACGCTGGGGCCGAAGGGCCGCAACGTCGTCATCGACAAATCGTTCGGTGCGCCCCGCATCACCAAGGACGGCGTCACCGTCGCCAAGGAAATCGAGCTCAAGGACAAGTTCGAGAATATGGGCGCCCAGATGGTCCGCGAGGTCGCCTCCAAGACCAACGACATCGCCGGCGACGGCACCACCACCGCGACCGTCCTCGCCCAGGCGATCGTCCGCGAGGGCATGAAGTCGGTTGCCGCCGGCATGAACCCGATGGACCTGAAGCGCGGCATCGATCTCGCCGTCACCAAGGTCGTCGCCGATCTCAAGGCGCGTTCCAAGCCGGTGGCCGGCAATAACGAGGTCGCCCAGGTCGGCATCATCTCGGCCAATGGCGACACCGTCGTCGGCGAGAAGATCGCCGAGGCGATGGAGCGGGTCGGCAAGGAAGGCGTGATCACGGTCGAGGAGGCCAAGGGCCTCGATTTCGAACTCGACGTTGTCGAGGGCATGCAGTTCGACCGCGGCTATCTGTCGCCTTACTTCATCACAAATCCGGAGAAGATGGTCGTCGAGCTGACCGACCCCTATATCCTGATCCACGAAAAGAAGCTGTCGAACCTGCAGTCGATTCTGCCGATCCTCGAAGCCGTGGTCCAGAGCGGTCGTCCGCTCCTGATCATCGCCGAGGACATCGAGGGCGAGGCCCTGGCGACGCTGGTCGTCAACAAGCTGCGCGGCGGCCTGAAGGTTGCGGCCGTCAAGGCGCCTGGTTTCGGCGACCGCCGCAAGGCGATGCTCGAGGACATCGCGATCCTGACCAACGGCGAGATGATCTCCGAAGATCTCGGCATCAAGCTCGAGAACGTCACGATCAACATGCTGGGCACCGCCAAGCGCGTCTCGATCGACAAGGACAACACCACGATCGTCGACGGTGCGGGCGCTGCGGACGCGATCAAGGGTCGCGTCGAAGCGATCCGCAAGCAGATCGAGAACACCACCAGCGACTATGACAAGGAGAAGCTCCAGGAGCGTCTCGCCAAGCTCGCGGGCGGCGTCGCCGTGATCAAGGTCGGCGGCGCGACCGAGGTCGAGGTGAAGGAGCGCAAGGACCGCGTCGACGACGCGCTGCACGCGACCCGCGCGGCTGTCGAAGAGGGTATCGTCCCCGGCGGCGGCACGGCTCTCCTCTACGCCACCAAGGCGCTCGAGGGCCTTAAGGGCGTCAATGACGACCAGACCCGCGGTATCGACATCATCCGCAAGGCGATTGTCACTCCGCTGCGTCAGATCGCTCAGAATGCGGGCCATGACGGTGCGGTCGTCGCCGGCAACCTGCTGCGCGAGAATGACGAGACCAAGGGCTTCAACGCCTCGACCGACGTGTATGAGAACCTCGTCGCCGCCGGCGTGATCGATCCGACCAAGGTCGTCCGCACCGCGCTGCAGGACGCGGCTTCGGTCGCCGGTCTCCTCATCACCACCGAGGCGACGATCGCCGAGCTGCCCGAAGACAAGCCCGCCATGCCCATGGGCGGCGGCATGGGCGGCATGGGCGGCATGGGCGGCATGGACTTCTAAGCGACATTATCGCCAAGAGGTTCGCCGGTCAGTCGACCAGCACCACAGAAGGGCTCGGGAGTTTCCCGGGCCCTTTTTGTGTGGCTGCCCCTCCGATCGGGGAAGGCAGGGGTCGGCGGTTGCTATCGCGCTGTCGCTGCCTCAGCCCGAGCGCTTCGCGTCCGGGGATTTCGGCGCCAAGTCGCTCGCCGCACGCATGGATGGCCAGGAAACCAACATGATTGCACCGCTCGGCCTCGGCCGTCGCTCGACCTCGAGAGCCGACCGTAGCCATTGCTTGTATTTTTCAACTCCTGTCGCCTGCCCAGTCGCATATCGCTGAACCGATGGCGCGATGCGAGCGCCTGCTATGTACCCACCGGGAGATGCGGCCGCTTGCTATTTCTTATCCGGTGACGCGTCTTGCTTGACCACCTTTGCATAAACCTCGCGCGCGTTGGCCGCGGCAGGAAAACCGGCATAGCCCGCAGCCTGATAAATCGCTTCATCAATCTCTCGGGGGGCCAGGCCATTCGCCCGAGCTATTCGAAAATGATACTCCAGTTCCCCACTGGCCCGCAGGGCCATGAGGATGCCCAAGGTCACAAGACTGCGTTCGCGCCTCGTCAGACCGCAGCGCGCCCACAGGCCACCAAAGGCGCCATCGACCACAAGGGTGCCCATATCGGGTGTAACATTCGGGCTACCCGGTGTAACTGGGCGGGGCGCAAGCAGGCCCTTGATCATCTGATCGGCCACCTTGACGCCGGCGGCCCGGATCGCATCGCGATCAGGCTCGCTCCCCCCGTCGCTGGCGCGGGGAAGGCAGCCCGGATCGCCATGAGTGGCTGCGGGCGGCGCGGGCGGCTCCGCGAAAGTAGGTGTAGCGGCTCCGGCGGTGAGGAGGCTCAACAAGCTCGCCCATCCCAAAATCTTCATGACATCCTCCCTTCGTCTTGATCCGGCAATGGGCTACCGATCTGCACCGGCCGGTACAAGTTCGAATTGCCCTTCGCCGGCCTCGGCGGCGCGCTGGCGGCGGGTAGCCTCGCTCTCATGTCGGAGACGCTTTCCCGCCGTATAGAGGAAGATGGCGGCGATCGGCGCGAGCGCCACGCCACTGAGCACGCCCAGGCTCAATGAGCCGGTAAGAGACGAGATCTTGCCGCTCCAATAAGGGCCCATCCCCAGCATCGTTATTAGGATGAGCATAGAAAAGCAGGCCGAACCCGTGCCCCGCATGCGTGGCAGCATCAGTTCTTGCACCATTGCCCCGATGCCACCTCCATATAGCTGCTGCACTACGCCGACCAGGAAGAACGCGGACAGAAAGACAGCTGGCTCGGAGGTAGTGAAAGCGACGATAGCCACGGGAATCTGCAAAGTTACGGAAATAAGCGCCATCCACATCGGAGCACCACGATCGCTCAGCTTCCACCTGTCCACGATCGCACCCCCGGCTATGACCCCGATGAGCCCGCCGATCATCGTGGCTGCTCCGAGACCGACGCCCGCCGCCGATGCCGTCATGCCGAGGTTTCGCATGGCGTGGGGTGCCGCCCAGAACATCAATATGCCATTCATGCACGTTGTCAGCGCGGCTCCGACGAGTGCCCTGACATAGACGGGGCATCCCAGCGTGAGTGCAAAGGTCGCCGGATCGCGATAGCGCAGTATCTGCACCCAGGACGCGATCGAATATCCCCCCAGGCCTACCGCGATCCATTGCGGCCAATCGCCGGTGGCGAACCCCAGCGCGCTGGCCGCGGCTATGGTGATCACGATCAGCTTGAGATGGGCGATCATCCCCGCGGCGCCGCCTTCGCTCCAGATCGCGAAGAATGAGAAAGGGGGCAGCGATGCGGAGAATTCGCGAAATACCAGCCTTCCCAAGGGTTGCCGCTGCAGCGCAGGTCGCGCTGGCTCCTTGAGCAGGAAGATGAGCAAGGCGACCAGGAGGCCAGGAACACCGGCGACCAGGAAGCCCACCCTCCAACCCGAAATCCCGCACGCGCCCAAAGCATGACAAGAGGTGGGCCAGTCTTGCAAGATGATGCCACCGATCCAAAGGGCAACCGAGGAGCCGAGCATGACGCCAGCCAAATAAACGGCCATCGCCAGAGCGCGTCGCCGGCTGGGGAAATATTGGGCAATGAGCGAATGGCTGCAGGGATTCGACGTTGCTTCACCAAGACCGACGAACACGCGCGCAGCTGCCAACTGCGCGAAGTTCGCCGCGAAGCCCGACAGCGCCGTCATCGAAGACCAGAGCGCCATCCCGAGCGCCATCAGCGAAGTTCGCGATACGGCGTCCGAAATCCTGCCCATTGGAATGCCGACCATCGCGAAGAAGGCGGCGAAGGCCGTCCCGTACAGGAAGCCGAGCTGATGATCGGCAAGACCGAGGTCGCGCTTGATGCTCTCGGCGAGGATGGAGATGATGTGCCGGTCCGCATAATTCAAAAGCGCGGACAGCGTCAGTACAGCCAAGGCATAATAGGCATATGGCGACGCCTTGTCGTTACGCTCTTCGCTGGCGGCACTCATATTGCCGCTACCCGCGCGCAAAGCGTTCCGCGGCGCTCCAGTTCTTCTATCGATGGTCGCCGGGCTTCGGCATCATGGCCGGCGGTCCCATCTCCGGTGACCGCCTCCCTGACTGTCTCCGGTCGCCTGCGAGGCAAAGCCGCCCAACACGCGTCGGCCAGCAACCCGACCCGCGAAACACGATAGTGACCCATCTTCTGGCTCTTCTCCCCATATTGGCCGCAAAAACGGCAGCCGATCTCACCGCCAGAGACAAAGCTGGCCTGTCGGCTTCCTCTCACAATCACCGGATGGCGCGCGCGCCCTCCCCGCGCACAAGGCGGCCAGGACGGGCGCCCGTATCCTCGCCATTGCGTGAAATGATCTCGCCTCCCACGATCGTCGCAACATAGCCGTGAGCGCGCTGACGTAGCCGCCTGCCACCTGCCGGCAGGTCATAGGTCACGGTTGGCGGCGCCAGCGCAAGACGATCGAAGTTGATGACGTTGAGGTCCGCTCGCAACCCTGGCGCGATCACGCCGCGGTCGGTGAGCCCGATCGCGGCTGCCGTCTCTCCGCTCAGCTTGGCGACCGCGGTCTCGATCGGAAGTCTATCGCGGTCTCGGTCCCTCGCCCAATGGGTCAGAAGATGGGTCGGCTGACTGGAATCGCACAAAATACCCAGGTGTGCGCCTCCGTCGCCGAGCCCCATCACGGTATGGGGATGACGCAACATGCGGCCGCAGACATCGAGCGATCCCCCGGCATAGTTCGAGCTATAGCGGGCCATGACAGCTTGTCCGTCGTCCTCCAGCAGGAGATCGTAAAGCAGCCCGAGCGGATCGATGCCCAGACGACTCGCGCGCGCGCTCAGGAAGGCTTCGGGCCCCGGCTCGTAATTGGGCGGATTGCCGAGAGAAAATGTCCGATCGAAATCGAAGCTGATCCGATGCGGTTCCAAATCGGCCAGAATGGAACTGCGCAGCCGCGAATCGGAGAGCAGCTTCACGCGCAGGCCGAGCGGAACCCCTGCGATCTCGCGATAGGCGGATGAGCGCGCAAGTGGATTTTCACTCAGCTCGAGCCCCATCAATGCCCCAATCAAGCGATCGGAAACCTGCGCCAGAACGGACATTCCCCCGGCGTTCAGCCTCTCGATCCACTGCAATATGTCCAGCCACATGTCCGGCGTGCGATTGCGCTGCAGCAGGGACACCGACATGGGTCGGCCGCCTGCCTCGCATACGCGGCCCAGCATCGCCATCTCCAGCTCCGGATCATCGAAGTCGGATATGAGCTGCAACACGCCGGCGCCACACTCACCCACAGCGCGGGCGATGGCGGTGAGCTCCGCCTCAGCCGCGGCAAACGAAGGCGTCAACCGGCCGTCGCTCCCCTTGTGATTCAGAGTACGCGAGGTGGAGAAACCGATTGCACCCGATCGGATCGCATCTTTCACCGTTCGTGCCATCACGGCGCTTTCCGCGTCGGTGGCAGGCTCACGATCAAACGCCCGCTCGCCCATGGCCCAGACTCGCACCGGCGCGTGGCCCACCTGAACCGCGACGTTGATATTGAATGACCGCGTGTCGAGAAAATCCATGTAGCTGGCGAAATCGTCCCAGCTCCACGGCAGCCCGGTGGAAAGCACGACCTCGGGAAGATCCTCGACACCCTCCATCAACGTGACCAGGGCCTCGCGATCCTGCGGGCGGCACGGTGCGAAACCCACGCCGCAATTTCCCGTCAACACGGTCGTCACGCCATGATCCGACGAAGGCGCCAGCGTATCCTCCCAAGTGACCTGACCATCATAATGAGTGTGGATGTCGACAAAGCCGGGCGTTACCAGAAGGCCCCGGGCGTCGACTTCCTCCGCGCCGCTCGGCAACCCCCGGCCGACCGCTTCGATCCGGCCCGATTTGATTCCAATATCCGCCTCCCGCAACGGTGCACCGGTTCCGTCCGCGACTGTCCCGCCGCGGATCACGCAGTCATAGTGAGGATGCGAAGAACGGGTCATGTCCGGGCTCCTGACAAATGGACATCATCTTTCCATAGCCCGCTGGAACCTCACGATATGAGGATCTGGCGGAGTGGCGCATTGCCACAATGTGTGGGCAATATCTGACATAACGGCCGTGACGGAGGCCAGCATAGACCACCGTGCAACCTGATGGCCGCTGGCCTTGGCCGTGGTCGGGAAAACCATCATTCCTCTCCGCATGCTGTTGTTTGCCAATCGAGACTATCCGCCCTCAATCCGGCACCAAGCATGCCGTGTCAGGCACCGCTGCGTGTTGAAGGATGGCATCCCCCACGTCCGCAGCCGTGAAACACGCCCTGAGAACAAACCTCCATCGTGCCCGATATATTGTCAATTCGCATCTTAAGGGCCTGTGATATGGCGTTGGTATTGATGAGCGAAGCCATGCCGGCGAGACGCAACGGAGAACGGCTTGCTGCGGCCGCTCATCGCCCGCCTCTCCTGCGCATCGATGCGGCCGAGGCCGGGGCCGGGGACTATGTTGACCGAGCCCTGGAATCGGACTGCGAACGACGAGTTCGCCGTCCCTTCAGCTCCGGCGCGCGACATTCCTCCTCAGCAAGACCCGCCGAGCCCAGGCCACTGGAGGGAGGCGTTGCAACACCACCCGCCGGCCCGATGCGCGCTGTACCATCACTCTCTCCGGCCGCGGGCACATGACCGCCGATCAACCTGCGTGGCGCCGTCAGTCCTACAAATTGTAGAGCTGCTTGGCACGCCCACCGATGATCATATTCTTTTCGTCCTCCGGCACGCCTTCGAACAGTCGCTCGATCGTCTCCCGCGATTCGGGAAAACTGGTTTCCGAATGGGGATAGTCCGACGACCACATGATGTTTCCAGCACCTGGGTAGTTTCGCATCAGGATACCGGGGCGATCATGGATGAAAGACCCGTAGATGTTGCGTTCCCAGAAATAGGTCGGCTCATGCTCAAGCGGGCTGTTCGTCCAGTAACGCTGCTTGCGCCAGGTCTCGTCCATATAATTGGCGGTGAATGCGAACCAGCCGACGCCACTCTCCACGGAGACCAGCTTGAGCTCCGGGAATCGCTGGAACACGCCCCCGTAGATCATGATCGAGATCGGCTCGGCCATGCCGAATTTGGACATGACCAAGTCCGACAGAAACCATTTCGGCTGGTTGAACCGTACCACGCGGTTCCCGAGGTGAATCGTGATCGGCAGGCCGAGATCGCAGGCTGTCTTCCAAAGCGGATCGAATTCCGGATCGGCATAGCTGCGTTCGCCGTTCACGTCGCCGGTAAGGGCAGCGGCCTGCGACGTGGCGCCGTTCAATTCGAAGAACTTGCTCATCGGAAAGGCAGGGATATTGATCGCTTTCAAGCCGCGCTTGGCGCAATCCCGCATCATCTCGACCGCTTCGTCCACGTCCTGAGTGGGTACATAGCCGACCCCGAGGAAACGCTTGGGCGCATGCTGGCAAAAGTCCGCCAGCCATCGATTATATGCGCCGAAACTTTCCCTGTAGAGTTCAGGATTCGAAGTGCCGAGCGGCCCCCCACCGAACAGCACTGCCGCATCGATCCCGTCCTGATCCATATCCTCAAGCCGGGCCCTTGGCATCCAGCCGCCGGCACGCGCGTCAGCGACCCGGCCGTGCATCTTGAAATCGGAGCCCCGGCGCCCCGCTTGCGCCCCGATTAGATTGACCTTCTTGCGCTTCCCTTCGAAGACCACATAGTCGCAGTCCTCCCCATGCTCGATGCGCGGGGCGAACTCGCGCAACTTCGACGGCAGATATTCCGTCCACATGTCCGCTGCCGGGTTCACATGCGCGTCCGCATCGACGATCGGGGTTGTGACGATTTGGTCAGCCATGTTCAGTCTCCTCCGGCACCTGATTAGCCTGGGCATAATGCACTGATCAAATATCAAATCGCTTAAGTCTGATACCGTGAGCAGGATAAGCGGAGTTCGGCCGACCGGCGAATTCGGCCGACAGCTTGGCAACGCCGCCTCCCGTAAAGCCGACCAGCAGGCGCCAGTGGTGGCGGAGCGAACCGCCAGGACGGAGGCCCTATGCGAGGTTCGTTGTTGACGAAGATATCGGGGGTCCTCATGGAGAGAGGCTAGAATATTAGGCGCGAGCGCTCGCCCAGGCCGCAGCGTCGACAGGCCAGGAGACCGTCTCGCGATGCAGCGCAAACAGTTCGACCGGATGGCGGAAAAGCTCCGCAACTGGGGCCGCTGGGGCTCCGATGACAACCGAGGGACCTTGAACCACATCGACGCCGCAGCGATGATGCGCGCCGCGGCGTCCGCTACCATGGGCAAACTGTTCAGCTTATCGCTCGAGTTCAACCGACACGGTCTGCAACTGCCGACGAGCGGACGCATCAATCCACAGCTTTACGTGACCGCGCTCGACAAGATGCTCACGGCCGACCACCCCGCTTCGCGCTACAATGATGATGTCGCGACGCTCGCGCTTCAAAGCTCCACGCATTGGGACGCTCTGAGCCACGTCCACTATGATGGCGAGCTGTATAATGGTCACAAGGCGTGCGACGTGCTGAGTGTCGAAGGCACTGCCGCCCTCGGTGTCCAGCATCTCGCAAATCCTGGCATCCTCTCACGCGGCGTCCTTCTGGATATCGCGCGCCTGAGAGGTGTCGAGATGCTTTCGGGCACCGAGGAGATCACGCCCGACGACCTCAACGCGGCGCTTAATGCTCAGGGCGTGACGATAATGCCGGGCGATATCCTGCTGGTCCGCACCGGTAACATGCGTAGACTTGTGGTCTATAATGATCGTGTCTTGTTCAACGAGCATCATCCAGGCCTGACGCCCGAATGTGCCGAGTGGCTGTACGACCACAGCGTTGCCGCCGTTGGAGCCGACAATCAGGCGGTGGAGGTGATGAACGCCGAAGCGTTCGGCGGCGAGATGGCGCTTCCGATGCACCAGCTGTGCCTGCGCGACATGGGGATGCCATTCGGCGAGAACTGGAACCTCGAAGCTCTGGCAGCCGATTGCGCAGCTGACGGCAGGTCCACCTTCCTCCTTTGCGCACCCCCCATAGGCTTTACCGGCGCGGTCGGCGCTCCAGTAAATCCTGTTGCGCTGAAATAGCCGGCCTTTTCGCGGTCTGCTTGGGCGCGCCTTCATATTTCTGCCCGATCATCGATCGTCATGGCTTAAGCCGTTCGAATGCGGGCGGCGCGCCGGTGCCGTGCTGCTGGCCGACTTGCCCGAACTGGCCGAGGTCCGGACCGGAATGAACGCTCGCGACGTCAGCGTGGCGACGTCGGCGCAGCCATTGACACAGCTTGAGGAGTCGACCTTATATCCGACTTGCGTCGAACTTACGGCCGTCAGACGCTGCTCGCTTGCAGGCGTCACAACAAGGCGAGGGAGAGGGCTCGCGTGGCGATTTATTTGAGCGTTGAGGAAGCTCGATCATGTCCGGGGCTACGGCTGGTCGTGACCGCGCATCTTCCCGGACTTTGGAGCGAGGCTGCGAAGTCGATCTTCGACTCCAAGAACATATCCTATCGCTTGGTCGAGCAGGTCGTGGGCGGGGAAAATCTCGCGCTCAAAGAGTGGACGGCACAGACGTCGGGGCCCTGCGCGGTCTATGAAGACGAACGCCCGCGCGCGACCTGGATCGAGCAACTATACCTGGCCGAGCGGCTCGCGCCGGAGCCGCGGCTGATTCCCTCCGACATGGAGGATCGCATCACGATGTTCGGCTTGTGCAATGAACTGGCCGGCGAGAATGGCTTCGGCTGGAACCTGCGGCTGCGCACGACGGACAAAATGTTGAACAACCCCGCGCTGGACCCCTCGCGGCAGACGCTCGCCCGCACCCTCGCGGGGAAATATCTCTATGATTCCAGGCTGGTGGAAGGCGCCCGCCTGCAGATGATCGGGATTGTCGAGCGGTTACGGGACCGCCTGGCGACACAGCAGCGCGCGGGCCACGGCTATTTCATTGGTCAAACGCTATCCGCGCTCGACATCTATTGGGCCGCCTTTGCCGGTGCGATCGACCCGCTGCCGCCTCACCTCTGCCCAAACATGCCCGAAGATATGCGGCAGAACTACACTGATCCTGAACTCAGAGCGATCGGCGGCGACGCGCTTTTCGCGCACCGGGACCGGATATATCGGGAGCATTTGAAGCTCCCGATGGATTTCTGACCGATTCATCCCATCGGGGACTCGTCGATGCTCGATCTTTATGCATGGCCGACGCCGAATGCCCACAAGGTTTCGATCATGCTCGAGGAGATCGGGCTTCCCTATAATGTGATCGAGATCGACATCCGCGCGGGCGATCAGTTCGCACCCGACTTCCTCAAGATCAGTCCGAACAATCGCATACCGGCGATCGTAGATCATGACGCGGCCGGCGGTCCGCTGTCGATCTTCGAGTCGGGCGCGATCCTGATGTATCTTGCCGAAAAGAGCGGCCAGTTCTGGCCGGCCGAGGCTCACAGACGTTATGAGGTCGCGCAATGGGTCATGTGGCAGATGGGCGGTCTCGGTCCCATGCTGGGGCAGGTTAGCCACTTCAAATATTTCGCGCCCGAAAAACTGCCTTACGCGATCGACCGCTACTTCTCGGAAGCCAAGCGTCTATTCGGCGTACTCGACAAGCACCTCCAGGACCGTGATTTCCTCGCAGGCGATTATTCCATCGCCGACATGGCAAGCTATTCATGGACGGCGCTCCACGGATATCTCGGAATCCCGATCGGAGATTATCCAGCACTGCAGCGATGGCAGGCGCGCATGGCAGCTCGTCCCGCCGTCGCGCGTGGTATGGCGCTGCTTTCCGAGAAGCACATCGCCGCCGCCCAGCCCATGGACGAGAAAGCCCGGGAAAATCTTTTCGGTCAGGCGCAGCACGAGCGCCGGTAACCCATTTGCCCCGGCAGGACGCTCCTCCGATGCTCCGAGGCTGAAACGCCAAATTCCAACCCACGTCTATCTCCCCCGGCACTGCCGGGAGCCATTTGGATGCAGTCTCACCGACTGATCGAAATAGCGCGCTCCGGACACATTGCAGCAGCCCTTTCAGCCTGGTCCTCCTCTCCGGTCGGCACCTCGAAGGGCTGCATACGGTTATAGCCAAACTCATCCAACTCGAAGATTTCGGGCGCATAATTGAAGCACATCGCGTGCCCCTGACATTTTGCGTGATCAACCGTGACCTTCATCGAAGCTTCCTATCCGATCACGAAAGCCTGGTCGTGTTGACCGCGTCGTTCCCCGTTCCACGAACCAGGCGCCCAGGCAATGCGCCGGTGTGCTCGCCTCCGCGATATGTCACGACGCCCGACTTGATGGTGGCCAGATAACCATCGGCGGTCTGGGCAATGCGGCGCGCGCCCGTGGGAAGGTCATAGCGGACTTCGGGCCGTTTGAGATTGACCCGCTGAAGATCGATAATATTCAAATCGGCGATAAGCCCCGGTCGCAGCAATCCGCGATCGACCAGGCCGACCGCCGTTGCCGCATCCCAAGTCAGGGCCTTGACGATTTCCTCGACGGCCATGCGCGCCCCTTGGCGATCACGCGCCCAATGGCTGAGCATGAAACTGGGGTAAGCCGCGTCACAGATCATCCCATAATGCGCTCCCCCGTCTCCGAGGGCCACGATGGTGTGAGGATGCCGCATCATTTCCAGCGTCGTGTCGAGATTACCGGCATGGTAATTGGTAACAGGAAGATAGAGCATCGTCCGCCCGTCCTCCTGCACCAAAAGATCGTAGGCGAGCGCCCACGGCGAAATTCCTTTGGCTGCGGCCACGGAGCCAAGCGAGTTCGAAGGAGAGGGTTCATAATCGAAACCCTCACCGAGCACGTACATGTTGGCGACCTGGTTGATCAGCCACAGGACGTGCCCGTTCCCGTGCTCGGCAGTTTCCGCCAGAATTCTGGCCCGCCTGGCCGGATCGCGCAGTGCCTCTACACGTTCCGCAAGAGGAAGATGTTCGACTTCCATATAGGACTTGCGGAACGAAAAAGGATTGAAGGAAAGGTCAAGCCCGAAGCTGAGCCCCACAGCGCGCGGGGCCACCTGGCCGCGTATCTCGACGCCGTCCGCGTTGGCGCGCTCGACGAGATCGAGCAGGCGTCGATATCCCTCGGGATAGGTGTCCAGCTGAACGAGAGTGAAGGACAGGGGTTTCCCTGCCGTTTCGGCCATACGCCGCATCACATCGAATCCGCTCGTGTCGCCATGAGGCAGACCCGCAAGATCCGAGATAAACTCGATGACCCCCGCCTTCGACTTACGCAGACCGCGCGCCAGCGCCAGAAGCTCGGTCTCCTCCGCGGTTTCCGCAGGAGCCAGACTGCCATCAAGAGCTCGATGCGCCAGCGAATGCGATGAACTGATGCCGATAGCGCCGGCGGCCATGGCCTCTTCGACAACGGCCGTCATTCGCGCCAGATCGTCGATATTGGCAATTTCGCGGTCCGCTCCGCGCTTTCCCATCACATAAACGCGCACGCAGCCATGAGGGAGTTGCGCGGCGAAATCGATGTCGCAGTGCCGCTTCTCCAGCACGTCGAGATAGTCCGGAAAGGTTTCCCACTCCCAGTTAAGACCCTCGGTCATCACCGCTTCGGGAATATCTTCGACGCCCGCCATAACCTTGACAAGCAGCTCGCGCTCGGACGGCTTGCACGGTGCGAGCCCCACCGCACAATTCCCCATTATCACCGTGGTGACGCCATGTTCCGACGATGGAACCAGGCGATCATTCCAAAGGACTTGCCCGTCATAATGGGTGTGAACATCGACGAACCCCGGCGTGATCGCATTGCCCCCCGCGTTGATTTCCTCCCTGCCCGATTTCTCGACCACGCCAACGGCCGTGATCCGCCCGCTGTCGATTGCCACGTCTCCGCGCGAAGGCGGCGAGCCTGAACCATCATATATCAGTCCGTTGCGGACAACGATGTCATGCATGGGTGCTCTCCGTGTCCCAGCGCAGCGGAAGCGAGTCGACGGTGTAGACCATTCCGGCGTGCATCTCGGGCGTACAACCGTCGTCAATTCTGAATGCGGGCATCCGCGCAAGCCATTCGACCAGCAGGTTGCGAATCTCCAACCGGGCCAGATGGGAGCCGAGACACCGGTGGATGCCGGTACCGAAAGTCACTGCCGGGACTTTGCGCCCGAGGATGATCTCGTCGGGCGACTCGAAAACCGCCGGATCAAGATTTCCCGCGGGCAATAGAACGTGGATCTTATCACCGGCGCGCAGTTGCGCCCCATCGAGCACCGTGTCGCGCGTAACCCGACGCAGCACGGAACTGACGGCATAGCGCCGAAGCATCTCCTCGACCAGCGCCGGGACCAATCCCGGGTCCGAACGAACGCGCTGCTGCAGCGGCTGATCGCGGGCGAGGTGGAGAAATGTGAACGACATCGCGTTGGTCACGGTGTCGAGCCCTGCATTGGTCAGCAACAGCATGTACCGCTGAATTTCGTCCAGCGTCAGCTCGCGATCACCTATTCGGGAATTAAGTAGTTGGCTGACTATATCGGATTCCCGTTTCTGCATGCGCGTGGCGATCAGCGGGTCCAGAAAACTGTCGAGCTGCTCCTGCCAGATCGCGAAACGCTTGTCGGCATCGCCCTCTAACAAAGACGCTATAATAAGGCGGCGAATCTCACTCATATACTCTGTCGGCAAGCCCAACATTTTCATGAAGATGAGCACGGGCAGTGGCTCGGCCACGGCGGAAGTAAATTCGCAGCGTCCTTTGTCGGCCACCTTGTCGATCAGTTCCAGCGTCAGACTTCTGATCATCGGCAACATCGCGTTCACCTGCTTGGGCGCGAAAGCCGGCAGCAGGATATAGCGGTAATCATGGTGCTCGGGCGGATCAGCCGTGATGGGAAGCATTGCGGCCTGATCGAACAGCCGACTCGAAAAGGTTTCGGGATCTTGCGTCACCTGAAAAATCGCGTCGTGCGACTGCACGACCCAATGGCCGCCGTAACGGGGCGTGAAGAACACTGCCGGCGCCGAAGCGCGCAGCGTTTTCAGCCCTTCATGGGGCTCCGGATGAAGCAACGGATCCTGCGCGAAATCGAAATCGAAAATCCTGCCTGGGGGCACGTGGCGAGGGAGCCCAGGCTCAACGAGAGTGGCCACGATCATCCTCTCCGATATTTTTTATGAGTAGGCATTCACTTTATCTTCTTTGTCAAGGCTAAGGGTGCTCGCTGCCGCCCTGTCGGGACTTGGTTCTTCGGAGTGATCGTCGGGTATTCATCCTTCGCGAGGAGTGCGAAGTCGCTGGCGCGAGCGCCGCTTGTTAGCCTCGGCTACTCGACAAATCACCATCGTGGTCGACTGAGATTTGCCCCGACCGACACTGCCCTGACGCCCGTTGGTCTGTGCGCAGAGCCTTGAGCAGCTAAATCGTGCACCGCTCAATCCGCAGCGGAACGCCTGTCAACAGCGGCATCGCGTTGATCGACTCGCGACAATCGATCGAGCTGGTCAGAAGATTGCTGTTGGTTCCATGGTCGTCGACGCTGTCCTCTCCCGGAAGACCACCCCAACCGTGCGGAAAGGAGACGACACCGGCCTTGATATCGGGGTCGGCCGCGACCCGAACGACCGCTCTGCCATAGGGCGAAATCAGATATGCACGATCACCTTCAGTGAGTGATAGGATCTCCATGTCCCGAGGATTGAGAAACGCCGGGTTGTAGGATCGGCGCCGCCGGGCGGACGGATGATGAATTGCCGTATTGAGCGCTTCCCGCATGCGGCGCACAGCCAGTCGATGCGTAAAACCTTGCACGGCGGGATCGTCGCGAAGCACGGCCAGCAGTTCGGCCCTTACGTCTTCCGGCGCCAGGTCGAAACGCGCAGTTGCGTCGGCATCCGGTTGATCGACATAGACGGGTGGGAGGTTGGAAAAGAGATGCCCGGCCGGATATCGCCTGATCTCGTCGAACGGGATTCGGCTGTCGCGGAATATCTGGTTCAGCATTGCATGCTCGGATGGCTGTCGTGTCATGTCCATCGGTTGATCGGACAACTTCAGAGTGACGCCCAGGCGCTGCGCGAGCTGGAAAGCGACCTCCCATCCGTCGAGCAGCTCTGAACCTTCGGGACGCTCGATCACCGGAGGTGAATACCAAGACACAGGCCATGGCATCATCAGGCGCTCGTAAACGGGATGTCCGACCGACGTCCGCTCCAGAACCATGGGTGGAGGCAGAACGAAGTGTGAAAGCCGCGCCGTGTTGGTCATGAAGGGATCGATCGCCACCAGGAGGTCGAGTGATCGCATTGCCGCAACGATGCGTCGCTGATCAGGCACGGCATTGACCGGATTGCCGCTATCGCAGATGAGCGCCCGCACCTGATCGGGGCTGGGAACGAGAATTTCATCCGCCAACGTCCCGCACATCTTCTCGCCCAGAAACATGCCATATCCGGTGGCTTCGCTGATCCAGCCATTCTCCCATGAACGGCTCGGCGGTATGACTTGCGCCCGATAAGACCTTCGTGGCCCGAAGATGCCAGGATTGGCAACCACGTCACCCGGGCGGGCAAATCGACCACACACGACATTGAGGCATTCGAGCAAATGCTCGGCAAGGTTCGAATACGGCCCCATGTCAGGACCCGTCCCGGCTATCGCTGCGCCGCGCTTGGGCCGTGCAGCGCCATTCGAATGCAGCGGTTCGGCGAAGATGCGCGCCGCCTCCATGATCTCGTCAGGGCGGATCCCCGAACGAGCTGCGACGAGATCGGGCGTGAACGCCGCAACGGCGTCGCGCAGCAGATTGACGCCCGCGGCATGGCGGTCGCAAAAATCCGCGTCGATCCAGCCGTTCGCGATTACCTCACGAATCAGACCCGCGAAGAGAGCCACGTCGGAACCGGGAAAGGGCTGAAGGAAAAGATCTGCTTGTTTGGCGGTTTCGGTAAAGCGGGGATCGATCACGATGAGTTTCAGCCCGCGCGCTTTGGCGATCCGCAAATGGCGCAAGGGATTCTGCGCAGGAAAATGGAAGGTCGTGTGCGATACGAGGGGGTTGGTGCCCGCCAGAAGGATCACGTCCGAATCCTGGAACTGGTCCTTGCCCGCGTCCCATGTCCCCAGTCTTCCGGCCGTGACCACCTTGGCAGACTGATCGATCGTGAGCGTGGAGAAGAAGCTGCGCGATCCGACGGCGGTGAGCAAGTTCTGGACGAGCGGATTATCATAGCCGAAAGTGCCGCGATAGACGCCGACTGCGTCGGGTCCGTGCTGGTCGATAAGCTTCCCCAAACGATCGGCAATCTCGTCCAGCGCCTCCGTCGCAGTGACGCGCACAAACCGGCCATCGGGCATACGCTTGAGCGGGTGCAACAAACGTTCCGGGCTGTAGTGTGCCTCGTGGAGCCTGAGCCCCTTCGAGCATGCATAGCCGTGTGTGACGGGGTGGTTCGGCGCACCGCGCACATGGGTTATGCGACCGCTATTGTCTTTCGCGAAGAGGAGGGGGCAGTTTGCTGCGCAAACCCGACAAATGCCTAGGACTTCATCGGCTGTGTCTTCGTGTTCTTCAGTCATCCCCGTCTCCCGCGGATCGCCATCCTGTGTCGGATGTCCGCGCGTTATACATCGCTGCGGACACTGTCGGACAAAGAATCGCTATCCGGGAATGGTGACCCTGCGGCCGGGCGCGACGAATGCGTTCGCGCGGCCGGAAGGGGCCCCTCGCCATTGCCGGTGGCGATCCGGCGGAGAACATCGCTATACTACGGTTCAATTCGTCGTTTGATCTTTGGAAGTAAGGATGCGCACCGTCATATAGCGCAATTGGTCGGATATTCTGCCGTTATATCGGCCCTTCCTCCGCACGTTACCGCAACGATATGGTCGCATTCTTCCTGTTTCAACCGCCCATTTGAGCGGGGGACAATGCGCAATTTGTCAGAACAACCCCGATTATTCGGAATAATCCGCGATAAAGCCCCGAAAATTCGGCCTTCGATGCATCGAAATAATAAGCGTGACGGAAGGCTCCACTCCGATTGACGATGTGCCGCATGGCGTGGCGCAAAGCCCCCCCAATCAATTGGGGTTGGGGGCCGGCCTGGCTGGGGAGTCAGGCCGGGGAACCCGTTCAGTGCACGCCGAACTTTACCGTGGCGGTTACGCCGAAGGTGCGCGGCTCGCGCCTGCCGGCGGCTGCGAAGCCGAAGGTCGGGAGCGTCAGACCGGCGACATAGTCCCGCTTGTCGGTCAGGTTCTTGCCCCAAACCGCGAGGTCGAGATTGCCGTCCATCAGGGTCAGGCTGGCCCGCGCATTGACCAGCCAGTGCGCCTTGTCGGTGGCGGCATTCAGGAAGCCTGCCGCATCGGCCGCCGAGGTCGGTATGTTGTGCTGCGTATCGAACGCGCCCCCCGAAGTCATGACCAGGCCGACCGGCGAGACGTTCATGTCGGACTGGTAGGTGAAGTCAGCCCGGACCCGGAACTGGCCGAAGGCGAAATCGTGATTCCAAGAAGGGGAGATCGAAGCCGTCCATTCCGGGACGCCGTAGAACTCCTCCCTGCGCTCGAACAGAACGCCGAAATTGTCCGTGTCCGGGAAGCTGACATATTTCGGATGGGTATAGCCGAGGGTTCCGTCGAGCCGGAGGCCGGCGGGAAGGATGGCGTTGACCTCGAGTTCGGCGCCGTAGACATCCGCTTGGCCGGCATTCTGGATTGCCGTCTGCACAGTATTATTGGCGACGATCGACGTCGTGCGCTGCTGGTCCTTCAGCTTGGTATAGTAACCAGCGAGATTGACACGCAGCCTCCTGTCCAGAAACTCGCTCTTGATGCCCGCTTCGTAGGAGTAAGCCTTTTCGGGGGCAAACGGGGTGAAGGTGCTTGCGCTCAACATACGGATGTTTTCACCACCCGAGCGGAAACCCTTGGCCGTCTTCACATAGACGAGAAGCCCGTCACGCAGTTCGTAGTCGATGCTGGCGGTATAAGAGAGGCCCTTGAACGAGTCGGCGCGGCGTGCCGGACAAACAAACGTCGTAGAGACGAGGCAGATGACCGGGGAGGGGGGCGACAAAGTGAAGACGCCGTTGTAGGAGGTCAGGCGCCTGTCATCGATGGAGTAGCGAAGGCCGCCGGTAAACGAAAGCTTGTCGGTCGCGTGATAGGTTACCTGACCGAACCCGCTCATGCTATCGTTCTTAATAGCTCCCTTGTAGAACGAGGAGAACGGGTTGATGGCTACGATCGCGGTCGATACGCTCGCGTCAGTGCCATACTCGTGGAAGTAGTAGAAGCCAGCGGCGAAATCCAATTTATTATCTAGGGCTTTGCCCGTGGCGACGACTTCGATCGAATACTGCGACAGGTCGGCAATATCATTATAGCTACCCGGAATGCCGAATCCCGGTCCGTTATCCAGCAGGCGGAAGCGGGAACCATCGTTGTCGCCGTTGGCGTAAACCTTCACGTTGCGGAACCCGCCGATGGCCTTGATCGCACCGAACGAGGTGTCGAGCGTCGCGGTCACACCATAGGTCTCCGTGGTGATGCGGCTGCGCGGAATGGTGGTAATGTCCGCATTATCGCCCTTGTTCTTGGCGATGTTGTCGGCGAACAGCGCGGCAGCGCGAGTCTGGCAAGCTGCACTCATGCCGGCCGGATCGAAGCAGCCGATGCCGCCGGCAGATGCAAGGCCATCGGCTTCCGCGACGGTCGAAAGGGCGACCAGACTGCCGGCCGAACCGTAGACGAGGAGCTGCGGATTATCCCGCGTGTTCGAGCGGAACCATTCGCCGGACCCGACGATGGAAAGCGTGTCGGTGGGCAGCCACAGGACCTTGGCCCGGATCGAGTGGCTGTTGAGGTTGGCGAGATCGACCTTGTTGTTGATGTCGTGAATATAACCGTCACGCTTGATCAACTGGCCGGCGACGCGGACGGCCAGCTTGTCAGCCACGAGCGGGGCGTTGATCACGCCACTGATCGTGCGGTAGTTGAACCGGCCGTAAGAGGCCGACAACTGGCCGGACAGCCCGTCCCGGAAGCTCGGATCGTTGCTGGTGAGCAGGACCGCGCCGCCAGTGGTGTTGCGGCCGAACAGCGTGCCTTGCGGACCCTTGAGCACCTGGATGCCGCTGACATCCAGCAGATCGGCATTGGCACCATAGGCGCGCGCCCAGTACAGACCATCGACATAGACGCCGACCGCCGCATCCTGGTTGGCGATCGGATCCTGCTGGACCTGGCCGCGCAGCGTGTAGATCGCGCCGGCGCTGGTGGTCGTGCCGGTGTTGACCTGGAGGCCCGGCGTCAGCGCGGCGATGTCGGAAACGCTGCGTGCATTCTGCTGCTGGAGATCGCTACCTGAGAATGCGGTGATCGCGACGGGAACCGACTGAAGATTTTCGCTGGTGCGCCGCGCCGTCACTACGATGTCTTCAAGGCCACGATCATCGGACGATTCCTGCGCAAATGCCGGCTGACATGAAAGACCTATCGCCAGCGCACAGAGCGACGTCGCAAATTCCAAACCCCTTCGCATATTCCCTCTCCCGATGTTGTCTTTGCGCTTTTATGCGCAATTTTTTATCATGCGCCATTCCTCGCTCTTCGACAGCTATTAGGAGGATGGCAGAGTTTTTCTAGACAGTCGGCCCGCGAAGGTCAATCGGGCACTGTGAACCCACGCGCGAAGGGGGCCGGGCCATCTGGCGGGTGCTCCGGCCAGGCCGGCCAGGCCGGCCAGGCTGTAGCGGGGGCACGGCTTCCGTCTAAGGGCTTGGCAAAGTCGGTTCCGCACGCGCATATTGCCTCCGAATGCTGTCGGTCTCGGACCCGAAACATCAGGACGTCTGCGACAAAGAACCGTAATCGGCCTATGCCGCAGGCCTTGGCCTAACCCCCTGATACCTGTCGCCTTGTTTAGCGATCGGGCCCCTCGACAGCCTGGAGAGGATATTGGAAAGGGAGCAGCACAAGTGGACATGGAGGAGTTGTTGGCGCGGGAGGAGATCCGCCAGCGCATGAGCGAATATGCTTTTTACAACGACAATATGGATGCCGAAAATTTCGCGTCGGTATTCGCCAAGGACGGCATATTCGAAGGTCCGATCACCTATGTTAGGGGAAGGGCGGAAATAGAACATTGGAAGAAAACCAATAAGGTCCTTCAAGCGAACGGCGGCCGCCCCGATTATGTGAGGCATCATATCGGCACGCAGCATTTGGTCGTGACGGGTGATACTGCAGAAGGCACGACCTATTGGCTCGTGCTGACCGATATCGGCGTTGATCATAGCGGCTATTATGAGGACAGCTTCGTACGCGAGGATGGCAGCTGGCGGATCGCCCACCGGCGTATCCGGGTCAAATGGCTCGCTGAAAACAGCTGCCTCAACCCCAACGCGATAAAGAAGGCGGACCCGCATTCCGCCTGACCCGGCCTGTGCGCGCGATCCCGCGATTGCATCCACCTCCCGCCTTGCGTCTACGCTTCCGCATCGGAACGGAAATGTCGAAGCAGACATTGGTCATGGATAGGTAAAGGAAAGAGATTGCTATGGCGTCCTTTAATTACGAAACGATTCTTCTAGAAAAATGCGATGACAAAGTCGCGACGATAACGATAAACCGGCCAGAGGCGGGCAATAGCTTCAACCGGCAGATGTGTATCGAGTTCCGCGATGTCTGGGAAAGGCTGCGCGAAGACAAGGACGTCAACGCTGTCGTTTTACGCGCCTCTCCGGGCCGTTTCTTTTCACCTGGCGTCGATGTCCGCGACGGTACAAACCTCGATGCCGACAGCGCCAGCGTCCTCATGTATGATGACGTCTTTGCCCAAGTTGATCCCGGCGATCTCCTGGGGCCGAAACATAACCGCCTGTGGAAACCGGTGGTGATGGCCGTTCACGGCATGTGCGCCGGCGGGGCCCTCTACTGGGTCAACGAGGCCGACATCGTCATCTGCTCGGAGGAGGCGACCTTCTTCGATCCTCATACCACGTTCGGAATGGTGACCGCGCTGGAGCCCATCGGCCTGCGCCATCGTGTGCCGCTGCCGGAGGTATTGCGGATGGTGTTGATGGGCAATGATGAACGCATCGGCGCCGAAACCGCGCTGCGGATTTCACTCGTGACCGAGGTGGTGACGCGCGAGAAGCTTTGGGCGCGTGCACACGAACTCGCCGCGAAGATCGCGGCCAAGCCCTCCGTGGCGACGCAGGGAACGGTCCGGGCAATATGGGAATCGCTTGATGCCGGCCGGAGCATCGCCTTGCAGATGGGACTTAAATATTGCCAGATCGGCACGCCCAAAGGCATAGTCGACGTCGATCGGGACCGGATCATGGCGGCAGCCAAATCCTTCGAGACGCGCTGACGGACCATCCGGCCCGGCATGGCCGTCCGGCCTTCGATCGATCGGCCGTTCACCGCAGCGAGGGCTGACGGGGACCCGGCACGATCGTTCGAAGGATGATCTTCAGGCTTTCGTCCCCTCGTCCAAACGACGGATTGTCGATTTCTCACCGGTCGTTCCGTGGTGAAGTCCCGAGATCGTCGACCATGTGTCGCCGCGGCCAAGACGGCGCTCGATACCGCTGTCGGTGGACGCTCCGCCATCGACGAACAATGTCTGACCCGTGATGAACCGTGCGTTGTCGCTTGCCAGGAAGACGGCCGCGTCCGCGATGTCCTTTGGAAGCCCGTGATCGGGCCAGGGGTGGCCGCCCACGAGCCGCTTGGCGGTCGCTTCAGGGTCCTTGCCGGTGATCTCGGTCAGGATCGGCCCGGGGGCGATGGCGTTCACGCGAATACGGTAAGCCGCCATGTCGACCGCGGCCACCTTCGCCATATGCGAAACGGCGGCCTTGGCGACGGCATAGGCGCGCGGTCCCGCCGCACCGACCAGCGAGGATACCGACGATGTGTGGAGCACGACGCCCCCAGTTCCCTGCTTCTTGAACTGCCGCGCAGCATGCTTGAGACCCAGGAACGGGCCCCGCACCAATACCGCGAAAGTAAAGTCCCAATCGTCCGCCTCGATCTCTTCCATGGGGCCAAGGGCGCCGGGAATGCCCGCATTATTGAACATGCAGTCCAAGCGGCCGAATTCGGACACGGCCATGTCGACCGCCCGCTTAATGTCCTCTTCCTTGCTCACGTCGGTAGCCGCGAAGCGTACGCGATCGGCTATACCGCGCTCGCGCGCCTGCGCCATCGTGGCCTCGCCGGTAACACGATTGAGATCCGCGATGATGACGCGGGCGCCTTCCTCCACAAAGCGGAACGTCGCCTCGCGACCGATCCCACTGCCGCCGCCCGTGATGACGGCCACTTTATTTTCAAGCTGCATATCCGATCTCCAATATGGAAATGATCGTGTGCGGGTTCACGCCGATGATCCGCGCTTCACCCTGTGAGCCCCTTCTACGGCCGGTTCTTGTTCGGTCCCATGAACCCGAACAGGAAGCCGGCGACTTTGCGCATCTGCACTTCCTCCGAACCTTCGGTGATCCGATAGCGCCGATGGTGCCGATAGATATGCTCGAACGGCTTGTGCCGCGAATAGCCGAGACCGCCGTGGATCTGCATGGCTCGATCCGCCGCCTGGCATGCCAGACGGTTGGACCAGAAATTGCACATGCTGACCTTGTCGGAAAGATAGGTCGCCACTTCCTTCTGTTCCATCTGGTCCATCTGCCAGGCCGTCTTGCGGATAAGGAGGCGCAGCATCTCACACTGGGTCGCGATCTCGACCAGTGGCCATTGAATGGCCTGGTTGCGGGCGAGCGCCTCGCCAAAGGGTTTGCGCTCCCGCGCATATTTGACGCTCTCGTTAAGGCAGAAGGTTGCCGCGCCCAGCGAGCTTGCCGCCTGTCGGATACGATTTTCGTGGACGAACGACTGGGCGAGAGAAAGGCCTTCTTCCATCGGTCCGAAGATCGCGGCCTCTTCCACCCAGACATTGGTGAAGCGGACGCGGGGATGGTCGGTGGGCATGTTGAATGTCCACATCCACTCTTCGACTTCGAGACCGGGCGTTTCCTTTGGCACGAGGAACGCGGTAATGCCCTTTGCATCCCCCGCCTTGCCCGATGTGCGCGCAAAGGTGATCACATGGCTCGCCACATGCAGGCCGCTCGTCCACATCTTGCGCCCATCGATACGCCACCCTGCGCGGCCGTCGCGGGTCTCGCGCACGGCCCTGGTTTCCATATGCGTGGCGTCGGAACCGTGTTCAGGCTCGGTCAGGCCGAACGCCAGGAACAATTCGCCGACGATCATGCCAGGAATGAACTTGTTCTTCTGTTCGGTGGTGCCGAACTCACGTAGCATGATGATCTGCGCCAGGTTTGCGACGATCGAGTGCTCGTTCTGCAGATCGTTGTGCAGGCCCAGCCCCTTGGCCGCAAGATGTTCGCGGATGACGGCCATCCACAGATTGGAACCGTCCTTGCCCCCGAATTCGGATGGCAATCCGAAACGCCAGTAGCCCGCTTCGTCGGCCAGGCGCTGGGCCTTGTGGAGCAGGCGTTCCCATTCCGGGCGCGGCAATCCCTCATTTTCGAAATCGGTGCGCGCCCATTCACGGCGATGATCGAAAAAGCGGATATTGTCATCCTGCTGCTCGAGCGGATGGATCTTTTCCTCGATAAACCGATCCATCTCACCCAGGTAAGCCACCAGATCATCGGGAAGGTCGAAGTTCATTTCAGCGCTTGCCGCCATTTTGCGTCCTCTTTCCTATTCGTTTGCTGGGCTCTCAACCGCGCGTCGATACGCTGAATATCGGGGTTGATCGATCGCGAGACGGTCCATGGCCGTCAATCTGAGATGCTGCGCGACCTTTGGGTCGGCGACATCGAAGCTGCCATCAGCGATGCCCCCGCAAAATGCGTCTCGCAATGCTTCCAGTTCTCCCTCGCCAATCAGGGAGACCAAGCGTTGATGCTCGCGCGCTTCCGCATCGTCCTGCTGACGCAGCTCCCGAGCGACCAGCTCGAGAATATTGATGCTGACGCGCATGTTGAAGTCGCCGCCAGTGGCGGGAAGCGCCTCTGACCGGAGATATTGGACGACACCATCCAACATGACCGCGGATGTGGGATAAGCCTTCATATACCCTCCCGGCCGGTAAGGAGATCGAGCAGGTCCAGTTCCACCTCGGAAGCGCGTCGACCGATCATCGCCCGCTCCACCGTGACGGATGCACCTTCCTCCGGAGGGCGCGCCATTTCCCAGCAAACGAGGCCCCAGCGCAGCGATCCCATGATCTGCCAAAAGCGGATCGTCGCATCCGAAGGACGCGGCGATCCCGCCGCTACATAGCCGTCGAGCAACTGGCCAAGCGTGCCGAACCCCCCGACGGTCTTGTCGATATTGCCGAACCGCCAGCTGTTGAGGCTGATATAGGCGATGTCTTCGACGGGATCGCCGATATGGGCCAGCTCCCAATCCAATACCGCGCGCAC